>Ga0164241_10000019_pt1 | contig 437855 bp, 383 predicted proteins | sample OricomyardsoilBY_FD_108780 | JGI IMG/M metagenome (GOLD analysis project Ga0164241, IMG submission 108780) | Backyard soil microbial communities from Emeryville, California, USA - Original compost - Back yard soil (BY) | ecosystem: Environmental > Terrestrial > Soil > Unclassified | place... | reverse complement strand
TGGGCGTTGTAGGTAATTTGTTCGATGAGTTCGAGGGATTCAATATTATGAATTACCCGGCAATAAAACTCTTCTGGTAGAAACGGCTTGCGCAAAAAGTCATTGGCGCCGTGTTTAATAAATTTGGCAGAAAGCGCTTCGCTACTTTCACCGGAAACGCCAATCATAATCAAATCAGTCTTGTCGTACTTGTAGCGCAGGTTGCGCACCAACTCAAAGCCATCCATACGCGGCATATTGTAGTCAGTCATGAGCAACTTAACGTCGGGATTTTCAAGGAACACTTGGATTGCATCAATACCATCTTTGGCTTCAACCACTTGAAATAAATGGCGACGAAACAAATTACTAACATGCTTGCGCGACATGTCGGAATCATCAACCACCAACACTTTAATATGTTGATTTTTTTCCAACCGCTCAATCATACCGACGGCTTTGTTGTAAGCGTAACGACCTTCTTTGGTAACGTAATCGACTATGCCTTTATTGAATAATTGCTCGCGTTTTTTTTCATCGTAACTGCCAGTGAGCACTATGGCGGGGATTTTCTGGGCGAGCACATAATCCACCACTTCGCCGTTAGGGGCATCGGGCAGATTTAAATCCACCAATGCTGCAAATATACTGCCCTCCTCTTGGCTTAGAATTTCTTGTGCTTGCGCCATACTGGTGGCAAACAACGCTTGGTATTGGGGGTATTGCAACATCAAATGGCGCAATACCTTCATCACCATTTCACTGTCTTCAACGACAAGGATTTTTTTCATGAGCAAACTCAACCGATATTTTTAAGTATCCATTGAGTGTAGCCAAGGTTTCAAAAAATGCTGTTAAATCAACGCGGAAGCTATAAAAGCGCTAAGACCATAAGAAGGCGGAAATCTTGGTGTTAAACAAAAAACCCGTAAAAATTTTTGCAGCCGCTGGTGAAGCCTGCGAACCTGCACCAAAACACACATGCAAGGGTAGTAAATGTTCTTCTCGCGGATGACAAAAGCGTGCTTCAGGCGCGTTTTTCCAATCCGCAAGGCGAGCGCTGCGTATCTCGTTATTCAAATCTTGGCTGGTTAGAGTTTCGGTCAACCATTCATCAAAGCGTTCGCTACGCACGGGCGTTGCAGGGTTGCCCGAGAAAAATGCCTGCATATTGTGGAAGGACATTCCCGACCCAACCATCAACACGCCCTGTTCGCGCAATGGCGCCAACGCTTTGCCCAACGTAATGTGCTCTGCGGGGTTAAGGCTGTTAATAAGCGATAATTGCACGACTGGAATATCCGCTTGCGGGTACATCAACATCAGCGGAACGAAAGTCCCATGATCAAAGTCACGCTGGGGATCAAGTTGGGATGGAATACTCGCAGCATCCAACAAGCTTGCAATGGTTTGCGCCAATTCAGGGCTGCCAAGTGCGGGATAGGTGAACTTATAAGAGGCAGGAGGAAAGCCATAGTAATCGTAAAACATACTCGGTGCGGGGCTGCTGGAAATAGTAGCGAGGCTCTCTTCCCAATGCGCGGTGATCACCAAAATCGCTTTAGGCCGAGGTAAATTTGCACTCACTGACTGAATAAATGCAGTTAGCTCGCGGTGGCTTTCATCCCCCAATAACGGCATAGGCCCACCGCCATGGGGAACGAACAATACAGGCATAAGCTGTATTTCGTTCTTTTGAGGGGTTACTTCAATCATGGGGAAAATCTCGTATTAAGTTCACGTATCTAAGTCTATCAAAATTGGGTAGAAGCACTCTTTGTGAACTAGACTTGATCGGTTAAACCACATTAAGGATGCACTATTATGCGCGAGCAAAGTAAAAACAGCTTAATCGATTTTGTTATAAATTACCGAGCATACATAGATAACATTATGCTGTGGGTAACGGGTGTCGCATGGTTGATGTCATTTATCTATGCCGATACGAATAACACTTGGCTGTTGGCATTTTTGGTTGGCGGTTTATTCACCTTCATGAATGTCTTTGCCATTAAAGTGATCAGCCATCCTGTGCTCACCCCGTGCATTATCGGGGCGGTATTTATGCTATTCGTCTCCCTACACGTGCATCAACTCAAAGGGATGATTGAAGCTCATTTTGGCTATTTTGTGTTTCTAGCTGCATTATTTACTTACTTAAATTGGCGCCCGCTAATCTGTGCTGCGCTCTCAGCAGCAGTATTACATGTTGTGATACACATCATGCAGCAAGCAGGTATAAACATTTATCTATTTCCTGAACATATGCATTCATGGGGAATAGTATTAATGCACGCCGCCTATGTCGTTCTGGAAACCGCCGTTTTAGTTGTGCTTGTTAAGCTTGCGAGCCGTCTATTGCTAGTGGCTCAAGAACTGGTCAATGTGACAGAAACCATGATTATTGATACTCATCATATAAACCTGAACGTGCGAGCAAAAAATAATAATAATGCCATCCTCGAAAGCCTAAATTGGTTGTTGGATAATCTTCAAACTGCCATTCAAAGTGCAGTCTCCGCACAGCGACAAGCAAATGAAGACCTGCAAGTACTCATCAGCACCAGCGGGCATTTAGTTGAAAATGCTCACAACACTCGCAACTCTGCAGAAGTTATCCGCACATCTATGGATAACATGCACCAATCGTTTATTGAAGTGGCGCGACAGGTACAACGTGCGGCGGAGCTAGTAGAAGAAACGGTTCAAGCGCAGGTTCAGGGTAAGATTGCAGTTAAAACATCGCGTGCTGGCATCACCAATTTATCTAATATTCTGGGCGAAACAGCCGCAACAATTGATGGGCTAGCCACAGACTGTGAAGCAGTAACAATTACACTTTCCGAGATTCAAGGGATTGCCGAGCAAACAAACTTACTTGCGCTCAATGCTGCCATTGAAGCCGCACGCGCTGGCGAACAAGGTAGAGGGTTTGCAGTCGTTGCCGACGAAGTTCGCGCACTCGCACGCCGCACACAGGTATCAACCGAAAATATTAAAGTGATAGTATCGCGCTTAGTCGCAGGCTCCAATAATTCCGTACAAGCCATGAGTGAAAGCCGAGCGAGAGTGCTAGAAAATGTTCAACACTCAGAATCTGTTGAGAAAATTTTTGAGCAAATTGCTACGGCTACCAATGAAATTAATAGTATTAGTCAACAAATCGCCAGCGCAACCGAAGAGCAAACGCAAACTTCAGAATCAATTACTCGTCAAGCGTCAAACGTAAATGAGCTAAGCGATGAAACTGCGAACATTGTAGAAAAGAACAATCAAATGATTACCAAGTTACAGGCAGCATTTAAAAGCTTACATAATGCGTTGGTTAAATTTCAATGAATGGTAGCAATAAGAAAGCAGATAAAGGCAGTATGTATCTCGCAAATGAAGAGTATGAAACCTATCAATCTGTCAGTGCCAATGCCGCTTTATTGTGTTCGCGCAGGGATTCGTAGACAGCGGCGGTAATGATAATCGCACCGCCGATAAAGGTTGCTGTATCGGGAATACTATGCAGAAAAATCACGCCGTAAATCACGCCGTAAACAGGCTGCATACAAGCAACCAACGCAACAGTTTTGGCTTTGAGGTAACGCAGCGAGTAGCCAAATAAGGTGTGTGAAAAAGCGGTAAACAATAAACCGAGAATTAAAATTAAACCCCAATCTACATGGGTGGGTTGGTGGGTGCTGGTAAGAATAACCGGTGTCATTAAGAGCGCAACAATTAACACTTGATAGCTCATAGAGCGCGCCGACGATTGGCCACTAAACCAGTGACCCAACAATAAATTGCGCAGCGCAAACGTAAATGCCGAGACCACCCCCCAGAGCACGCCTTGCGTCATGTTGTTGGAGATATCAAATTCGGGGACTAGAAAATAAATACCGACAACAACGAACATACCGCTGGCAACATCGCCCCAATCAATTTTGGTGCCTTTGAGCAGCGGTTCCATAAATACCGTCATCACTGGATAAGCGTAAAGCGACAGCATACCCACGGCGATATTGGATACTTGCATAGCGTGGAAAAAGGTAATCCAGTGTACGCACAGGAGCACACCTAGTATCAGCATACGGCGATAATCGCGCGTGGAATTGAGCGCTATATTACCTTCGCGCCACCACACCCATGCGAACAACACACCTGCCGCAACCCAAGTGCGATAACCGGTTATATCCCATGCAGGTAGATTGATGATCTGCGAAAATAACCCCGTAGCCGCCATTAAAAATGCGCCTACGTGGAGACTTATTAACGCCGACTTTGTGGATGACATGAAATAAACCAGTTCAATTTTTACTACGTCCGTGCAGCGTCTATCTGCGCAGCTTATTCATTGTTCGATTCAGGCAATACTGAGCAGCTTAAGAAGTACTAACGACTCGGGCGCCCACCGGGGCGATGGCCACCGCTACGACTGCCGCTATTGCGACTACTACCACTGCGATTAGTGCGCGCACCAGAGGAGCGTGGGCGATCATCACGCGCGCCTTTTGGAGCAGGTGGTAAGTCGGGTGGCGTTAACAACAAATACTCTGGCGGTTGCTCGCACTTAATTTCTTTACCTAAAAGTTTGGCGATAGGCTCCAAACGCAAGGCATCATCTTCGCACGCAAAACTAATAGAGGTTCCAGACTTGCCCGCGCGGCCAGTACGGCCAATGCGATGCACATAATCTTCTGGCTCTTCTGGCAGGGTGAAATTCACTACGTGGCTAATATCGTTGATGTGAATACCGCGGCCAGCAACATCAGTGGCCACCAACACTTTTGTTTCGCCATTTTTAAACGCATCGAGGGTAGAAACACGTTTGCTTTGATTAATTTCGCCTGACAGCAAACCTGCATTAACGCCGTGGCGGAGCAATTTTTCTTGCAGGTCACGGCATTCATCGCGGCGATTGGCGAACACAATCATACTCTCTGCGTGTTCTTGCTGAATCAGGTTGTAGAGCAATGTGTATTTTTCTTCGGTAGACACTAAATATACATGCTGATCTACCGTTGAGTTGGCTACATTTTCTGGCTGAATATCGATAGTGATTGGTTGAAACGTCCACTGCTCAACCAAGGTGCGCACTTCATCGGTAAAGGTGGCAGAGAAAAACAGCGTTTGGCGATCTTCACGCTTGGGCGCTTGGCGCACAATTTGGCGTACTTGTGGAATAAAACCCATGTCCAACATGCGGTCGGCTTCGTCGATAACGAGAATTTCCAGCTGATCGAGATACACGTCTTTGTTACCACAAAAATCCAGTAAACGCCCGGGTGTTGCCACCAGAATATCTACCAAGTCTTCATGCAAATGACGCTGTTGTTTCACATAATCCATACCGCCTACAAGAGTGTGGATTTTTAAATCGGTGTACTTGCAAAGCAATTTCGCATCTTCAGCAATCTGAATAACCAACTCGCGAGTGGGCGCAATAATTAATGCACGAGCTTCGCCGGCATAGCGTTTTTCAGGAATGGGGTTCTTCAACAAATCGTCGATAATCGTCGTTAAAAACGCCGCCGTTTTACCTGTGCCCGTTTGCGCTTTGCCTACTACATCCTTACCTTGCAACGCATGCGGTAAAGACTGAGCTTGAATGGGCGAGCAGTAGCTAAACCCTAAATCGGCTACCGCGTGCATAATTTCCGGCGCTAAATCCAAATCCTGAAAGCGGGTTTTGCCTTCAGTTTCTTCAACCACAAAAGACGCAGGGTCCCAAGGCTCATGCTGCACAGGAGCAGGTTTGCGGGTGGAGCGATGATGGGTTTGCGCTGGCCGATCTGACTTAACATGATCTGGCTTAGAGTGTTCTGATTTGGGGCGAGGCTTTTTATGATCTCGAGGTGAAGAGGTATGATCGCGCGGAGTAGATTTATGATCGCGAGCACTGCTACTTTTGTCAGATGAACCTGAGTGTCGCGACGATCTATTCGTCTCAGGCTTGGTAGCTCCTGTCGCTGAATGAGTGTGTGATACCTGCGCCGCTGGTGCTTCATTGGAGCCCAACAACTTTTTGAAAAATTTGCCTATCAAGGGTTTTTACCTAGGATTGAAAACTCTTACGAGTATACAGGATTAGTATGATAATTTGCTTACTGAAAATGCTAAAAGGCGCAAAAAGCAACAAACCCGCGCATTAAGCAGGAATTTTTCCGTAAAGCCAAGCTTGCAAGGAAATTAGCGCATTAGTTACTCTCATCCCTCTTAAAATACAGCCCCCCCTTTTTTGGAGCCAGAATGCGCATTCACAGCCTACAACACGTTCCCTTTGAAGATATCGGTAGCCTTACTCAGGACATCGCTGCAAACGGCCACAGCTTAACCACAACCCATTGGTATAAAGGTGACAGTATCCCTGCGCTCGATAGTTTTGATGTTTTGATTGTGATGGGCGGCCCCATGGGTGTTTATGACGACGATATCTACCCTTGGCTCGCCGAGGAGAAAGCATTGGTTGCCGCGACCATTGCTGCCGGTAAAAAAATCATGGGGATTTGTTTAGGAGCGCAACTGATTGCTTGCGTATTGGGCGCAAAAGTTATCCGCAATGCGCATCGCGAAATTGGTTGGTTTCCACTGCAGATTACCGCAGACGCTAGCACTCACCCTATTGCCAAACTCTTGGCCGAATGCAATCTGGTGTTTCATTGGCATGGCGATACTTTTGAGATACCCGCACAAGCACAGTTGCTTGCGTCTAGCAAAGCCTGCGCGCATCAAGCCTATGTAATCGGCAACCAGATTTATGGCTTTCAATTTCACTTGGAAACCACCGAGACCTCGGCAAGCGCATTGATAAAAAACTGCGCGGAGGATTTGGACAATTCGGCGTATGTGCAAAGTGCCGAGGAGATGCTAGAAAATAAAGAAAGGTTTGCAACAATCAATAAAGCGATGAGTGGAATTTTTAATCAACTGCTTAAATAAAACAGTGTTGAAGCTCGGGTGATGAACGGCGCAGATATTAATACACCTTCGCCTTACACATTCACTCCAAACAAATGCCCCGCTACGCCGGTTAACCCCATTGCAATTGCGCCCCATACGCACACACGCAACGCACCTTGCCATTGATTTGCGCCACCAACCTTGGCAGCCAAACCGCCTAACAATGCCAGAGCGCAAAGAGAGACGCCCGCAATCGCCATAATTAAATATTGTTCGGGCACTAACAGTGCTGCCAGCAAAGGAATAAATGCGCCCACCGCAAAAGTAGCAGCAGATGCCAACGCAGCTTGTAGCGGGCGCGCTTGCAGAAATTCAATAATGCCTAGCTCATCGCGTGCATGGGCGGCAAGCGCATCGTGAGCGGTGAGTTGCACCGCAACTTGGCGAGCTAAGTTGCGGTCCAAACCCCGCGTTACATAAATTTCCGTGAGCTCACGCAATTCAGCTTCAGGCTGATTAGCCAACTCTTCACGCTCTTTCGTTAAGTCTGCATTTTCAGTATCTGCCTGTGAACGCACTGAAACATATTCACCCGCCGCCATAGATAATGCACCCGCGACCAAGCCGGCAGTGCCCGTCAATAACACAGTACTAGAAATAGCCTGCGCGCCGGCGATTCCCATCATCAAACTGGCGGTTGAAATAATACCGTCGTTTGCGCCCAGCACTGCCGCACGCAACCAGCCAATATGTTGAACCCTATGAAATTCACCGTGGCGCATGTTGAAAACTCGTTTGTTAATGTTTAACGCAATTATGTTAAGCAAAGTATCCTACACAAAATTTCAACACTATTTTCTCAGGAAAGACATACGCAACAAAGTATTGTCCTTTTTCACATAGTGATGAAAAAGTGCTGCAAGTGCGTGACCACCTAAAAGAACATAACCCAAGCTCGCACCAATTTCATGAACGTCATGCAACAACTTACCCAAGTCTTTGTTTTCCGCGATGAGCATAGGTAATTGCAAACCAAAAAACGGTACCGTTTTGCCATTGGCACTGAGCATTAACCAACCGAGTAAAGGCATACCAATCATAAAAACATAGAGCGCAATATGCATAAGCTTGGCGAGCAATTTCTCAATGGATTTTGGTTCAGGAATAATATCTGGCACCTTGGTTGAAAAGCGAACTACCACACGTAAGAGCACTAAAAAAAACACCGACATACCCAACATAAAATGCAGCGCTTTCATAAACTCGCGCGGCTCGCTCCCTTTAGGGAAAATACCGCGAAACTCCATAAATACGTAGACAGCCACTATTAACAAAAGCATTAACCAATGTAGTGTAATAATAAGGGGGTTAAACTTTGTTAGTTGGGAAGTGTTCTCAGCCATAAAAACCTCACAAGTTAATAGCCACGACAAATAAACAGCTATCACTTTAGCAGACAATTCTTAGGTAAATCTGAAATAAAAAAAGCTCGCCGAAGCGAGCACTTAAATATCTATTCTTTGCTTTGTGTAAAGGGTTTTATATTACCGCAATCACTCGATAACCATTTCCCTGATTGCTCCCCCTGAATCGTTTGTGGCTTACCATTAATCTGGGTAACCATCTTCATGTTGCCAGTATAGGCTTTATCGTTTTGAAACGTAATGTCACCTTCGCCTTGGCTAGAATGCTCACCCTTGCAAACATAAGTCGTTTTAAAATGCTTTGGTGATACTTGCGTGATTTTTTGCTCGCAATTTTCATCCGTTTGTGGCATTTCCCCGCGATCAATTTCTTCTTGAGTAATACACGCCTTTACCTTAGTGCCATCTTTAGAAATACTTAACCCCTGCGCAGCCATATCAATGCCTTGATCGGTAACTTTAATACCTTGTTTGGCCATCATATCTTCCATCATTTTGCGCTGTTCGGGCGGCAAGTTAGCCATTTGTTTTTTCATTCCCTCCATTGCAGCGGTCATTTGCTCCTGCTGCCCACCGGTAATTGCACTCATACTGCTGTTATCGAGTTTAAAGCTATGCTCCCAAAGCCCAGGCTTCATATCCACTTTAAGTGCATGAGCGTTAAGGCTGACGGAAGAAATAATAACTAAACCTGCAACTAAATATAATTTCATGATGGTTTCCTTTATCTATTGGCTTGTGTATGCATGAGAGATGTGTGGCTTAATAATATACTCGTTCGGGCTAACATTATGCCTAGATATAAAAAAATCGCCCAGCTTCTTAGGGCTGGGCGATGAAGGTATAAGGCAAATTCGCAAATTACGACGCCAAGAGTGTTAGACCAAAGCTTGAACTACTTTTTGAGCAAGCTTTTTAACGTTGGTTCCATAGCCTTAGCCCAAATTTCATAACCCTGCTCATTAGGGTGCAACAAATCGGGCATGATGGTTTTTGATAAAACGCCATTGGCATCCAGAAAGGATTTATTGATATCGAGAAAGAAGATCTTTTTGCTATCGGCAAAGCCAGAAATAATCGCGTTCACGCCATTATTAATTTGGCGCAGTTCACCATCTGGCTTTTCATCGCGAGGGAAAACCGCGAGCAATAAAATTTTTGTATTGGGTAAACGCTGTTGTAGCTCTTCTAAATTACGCTTAATTCCTGCTGCGGTTGTTTGTGGGTTTTCTTGGCGATGCCCAGTATTGTTGGTGCCAAACATAAGCACCGCGACCTTAGGATTTAAACCATCTACTTCGCCGTGTTGTAAACGCCACAAAACATTTTCGGTGCGGTCACCACCAAAACCTAAAGCGACAGCATTGTATTTTGCGTAGTTGTGATTCCATACATTAAAACCGTCTTTCTCCCAGCCCTGAGTAATTGAGTCACCTATAAAAATAACTTGCGCATTTTTATTAGCTTTTACTTCTTCCAATTTTTGTAAATGACGCGGCATCCACCAATTTATCGACCACCATTCATTTAATAAATCTGGCGTTACCGACAGGGTTTTATAATCAGGGCAAGAAACATTTGCGGTGCCCGTTTTTGCAAAATTCACATTGGCAATAGCAACCTTACCTTCTCCGCCCACTTCAAGCGAAAAGGGAAACTTCACTGCAGAAAAATCATCGCCTTCATGCAGAAAACATTGCAGCGGTACACTAAGATGCTGCCAACCCGTACCGATCAATTTACGGCCTTCTAGCAAATAGGGAATTTTACGCTCGCAAGCACTGCCAACGCATTTTGATTTAAAGGCCAAGCCACCTTTAGCAAGCTCAATCACGTTTAAATCAAATTCAACAAGGCCAGTCGCCATATAATCCGTAAGATTAAGCGGTGTCGTTGCTTCAAAATTCAGCGCCGCCCGCCATGAATCTTTCCATGCAAACGTTAGGGCATCACCACTTGCGCTTTTATCCGTTTTAATTACGGTGACATCCGCGTTTGGTGCAGATGAACCGGCCACTTTGGCAACTTGAGCGTGAGCGCCTTCAAGCACTTGTTGTCCCGTTGGGCTTTCAATCACAATGCGAATATTTTCACTGCGCTGGTCTGACAAACTTAAACCCGGCGCAAGAGTCGATACCACAGCCGCCTTTGCAGATTTGTTTTCTGACGCTTTTTCACTTGCGTGATTGCATGCAACCAAAACCAAGCTTGCACAGCCGATAATGACCGAATTCATTAGGTAGGATTTTTTTAGCATAATTTAATTTCCTATTGACTCTTATTGATGTTTTAAGACTACCAAAAAGCATAATTCCCGCGAGGCGGGAATTATCGAACTTATCAAAATTTAATCTTAAGCTTGCACCACAATTTGTTTCTGTGTGCCCATGCCTTCAATACCCAACTCCATAACATCGCCCACTTCTAAATACAGTGGTGGCTTTTGGCCGAGACCAACGCCTGGTGGTGTGCCAGTACTGATCACATCACCCGGTTGCAAACTCATAAACTGACTGAGGTAATGTACCAAAAATGCAGGGCCAAATACCATATGCTTGGTTGAACCATTTTGAAAGGTCTTACCATTTACCTTTAACCACAAATTTAAATTCAGTGGATCTGGCACTTCATCTTTAGTCACTAGGTACGGGCCTATAGGACCAAAGCTATCGCAACCTTTGCCCTTATCCCATTGACCACCCGGACGCTCCAATTGAAAATTGCGCTCCGATACATCGTTAATCACGCAATAACCGGCTATATGATTCATTGCGTCCGCTTCTGAAACGTAACTGGTGCGTTTACCTATAACAATACCCAACTCCACTTCCCAATCCAATTTAGTAGAGTTACGCGGTTTAATCACATTGTCATTGGGGCCAGTAATTGCACTGGTGGCTTTCATAAATACGACTGGCTCTGAAGGCACTGCAACACCTGACTCTGCCGCGTGATCAGCATAGTTCAAACCAATGCAAATAAATTTCCCAACATTGTTTATGCAGGCACCGAAGCGCACAGGGTCAGCCACCAACGGCAATAAATTTATATCCACTGCGGCAATTTTTTTAAGGCTTTCATCTGAAAGTGTAGCGCCGTTAACATCGGCAACCACACTGGATAAATCGCGCACATTACCGTTTGAATCTAAAATTCCCGGCCGCTCTTGGCCGGGCAAACCGTATCTCAATAATTTCATGTTTGTTTCTCTTTTTTAATTAAGAAGGGAATCATTCCCCCCACTTTGAAAAAGGGAGCTAGGGGGGATTTAAAAATCTCAGAAAAATTTGCCCATTTTAAATCCCTCCCCCGCCTCCCTTTTTCAAAGGGAGGAGCAAGCCTATATTTAATTAGTCCACCCGCCATCAATAATATTAATAGTGCCCGTGGTAAATGTAGATTCATCGCTCGCCAAATAAAGTGCTAGCTGCGCCATTTCTAATGCACTACCTAAACGCCCCATAGGCTGACGTGTCACAAAATTTTTGTAGGCCGCTTCATAATCGCCAGTGGCATGCAAACGCTGTTCAAGCGATGGCGTTTGAACTGTACCGGGGCAAATAGCATTGCAGCGTATACCCTGAGCCACGAAATCTACCGCTACGGCTTTAGTCATGCCAATTACCGCTGCCTTAGTCATACCGTAAGCGAAGCGATTGGGAACGCCTTTAATAGAACTGGCCACGGATGACATATTAACAATGGAGCCACCGCCGTTGGCAATCATACTCGGTAAAAATGCACGAATCATGCGGTACATAGATGTCACATTTAAATCTACGGAGAAATTCCAGTCTGTTTCTTCGCACTCTAAAATAGTGCCGCTGTGCACATAACCGACACAGTTAAATAAAATATCTATAGCGCCAATTTCTTGCGCTAGCGCTGCGACTTCATCTGACTTTAAAACATCTAGCTTACGTGTTTCGCAGCCAACGATATCTTTTAGGGCATCGATATTAATATCGGTTGCTATAACGCGTGCACCTTGTGCTGCAAAAAGTTCAGCACTAGCGCGGCCAATGCCTTGCGCGGCGGCGGTGATCAATGCGGTTTTGCCTTCTAGACGTTTCATGATGTGCTCTTACTTTGTTAACAACAAAACTCAAATATCATTAACTTATCATCGTCATCCCCGCGCAGGCGGGGATCCAGCTCTTGCTTTTGAAAACAGAAAGATACTCAAAGCAAAAACTAAAAACTGGATCCCCGCCTGCGCGGGGATGACGACTGCATGGATGCAGGAGGTAGAGCAATGCAGGAGCAATTGTCGACGACTCCCAATTAAACATTTATCCCACTAATCTAACCGGCAAACAACTCGGGCCAATGGGTTCAAAGGATTTATAAGTCAAAATAAACTCTTGATGCCCCAATTCCTCTGACACACTGCGTTTGCCTGAAGCCACATCAATTACGTTTTGCAAAATTTCTTCGCCCACTTCATCCAGCGTTGCCTCGCCTTCTAAAATTCTGCCAGCGTTTACATCCATATCTTCGCTTAAACGACGATAGGTTTCTGGATTAGCGCACACTTTAATAACGGGAGAAATTGCCGAACCCACCACCGACCCACGGCCAGTAGTAAATAAAATCACGTGTGAACCGCAGGCAATTAATTCAATAATTTCGGCGTTGTCCGAAATATTGGGGAAACCAAAACGTGGCTCGCCATCGGGTACTACATCTAACAAATACAAACCACCCGTAGGAGGAATATCGCCGGGTTTAATTAAACCGCTAATAGGTGATGAACCGGACTTTGAATAAGCACCCATGGATTTTTCTTCCATTGTAGTTAAGCCACCATCTGCATTACCTGGTGCAAAACTGCCAAAACCCATAATACGATAATAGCTTTCTGCTTTAGCAACACAAGCTTCAATTTCAGCGCCGAGTTCTGGCGTAACCGCGCGATCCGCCATAATCGTTTCGCAGCCGATAAGCTCGCCCGTTTCTTCAAAAATACAGGTGGCGTTTGCTTGCACTAAGGCATCAAAGCAACGGCCTACCGCCGGGTTTGCGCTAATACCGCTGGTGCCATCGGAACCGCCACAAATAGTGCCCACAATTAATTCACTTAAATCCATAGGCACGCGCGGCGCTTTGTCGGCCTCTGCTTTAATGCGTGCAATAGCAGCAACGCCAGCAGTGATGGTGGATTTGGTTCCTCCCGCCTCTTGAATGACTAATAATTCTGCGGGGCGACCGCTAGCACGAATATCTTCTAGCAATTTATCGCGATTCATACTTTCGCAACCCAGCGAAATTAATAAAGCGCCGCCTACATTAGGATGCGTTGAAACGGCGCACATCATTTCATAAGCATATTGATTAGGGTAACAACCTGGGAAACCAATCAATTGCACATCGGTGTCATTCGCGAGCGTAACAATTCTGCGGGTAACGTGATGCGCACACTCCACCAAATAGGCAACCACAATCACATTGCGAATTCCTTTGCGGCCATCCTGTCTTGCATAACCTTGAAAACTAACGCGGTCACTCACTGTGCTTCACTCCTGTCTTTATTTTGGCGTGTGCGGGTATGACTAGGAATGTAATCGCTTTGCATATTATGCATATGCACATGCTCACCTATGCGTGCGGCTTGCGTCATAGAACCAATAGGGGCTCCATAGCGATAAATTTTATCGCTAACCACCAATGGCCGACGCGCCAGCTTGTGCCCTACTTCAATATCTTTCAACATACCCACCGCTTGGCCATCAATAAAAATTTCATCGCCCGCGTAAATATGCGCAACGCAAACTAAAATATTGTCGTTGGGATGCAACAGAATCACCTGCGCATTTTTTTTTGTATTCGTCATCTAATAACTCAGTAAAAATAAAAATTTATTCTTATTTAATTAGCTGCTATTTAGCTAGGCAGCGTTTCATTGGCTAATAATTTCGGCACTGGCGCATTGGGGTGTAATAGCTCTTGCTCGCGCAAACATAACCAAAACTCTGCTGGAATAGTTTGCTGCATCCACTGCCCTGCTTGCACTACTTGAGCAGGCGAGCCAAAACCTGCAATTACCGAACAAATTTGTGGATGCGCACCGGGAAACTGCAACGCAGCAGCAGCCAAACTAATTTCAAATTGCGCACAAATTTTTTCTAAGCGCGCGACTTGCTGAATAATATGTTGTGGTGCCGCTTCATAGTTGTAATAAAAAGGCCCTGCACCGCTCACACCCGATGCTAAAATGCCAGAATTAAAAGGGCCACCTAAAATAACGGACGCGCCGCGCGCCGCGCAGAGCGGTAAAAAAGATTCGCAGGCATTTTGTTCCAGCAAGGTGTAGCGGCCTGCCAATAAAAACCCATCAAAATCGCCGTGGGCTAACGCTTCTTCGCATACCTGCCACTCGTTAGCACCGAGCCCAATCGCCTTAACTACACCTGCGGCACGCAACTCTTGCATAGCGCGATAACCACCCTCCATAAATTCGCGAAAGCGTGCGGAATGTTGGTTGCCATGAGTGAGCGAACCGAGATCGTGCGCTAATAGAATATCGATGTAATCTGTTTTTAAGCGTTGCAAGCTGGATTCAAACGAACGCATCACAGCATCGTAAGAATAATCAAACACTGGTTCTAAGGCTGGCGCATCGGCGAAGCCATGACGAATGGATTCGGTAGAGCTGGTGGGTACTAACAAACGCCCAACCTTGGTAGAAATAATAAGATTTTCACGCTTACCGACAAGAGCTTCCCCTAAACGCGATTCGCTCAAGCCAAAGCCATAATGGGGTGCAGTATCAAAATAATGGATAGCGTGAGATAACGCGGAATGAATAGTTTCAGCGGCAGCGGCATCACTGATAGCAGAGTACAAATTGCCCACAGGCGCAGCGCCAAAACCTAGCGCTGGAATGTGTAGCGATGTTTTACCCAAGCGCCTAACACGCTCAGATGGGGATACATGAAGGGATGCTGGCACTCCTAACCTCTTTTTATAATTAAAAACAACTTCGCTAATAAAATAATATTACTCGATTATAGTCAAAGTTAACATATGTCCGGTAATTTTTTTCGTCTGCATCATCTAACTTTTGCATGTAACCCTAACTAGGTTTCCGGCTAAAGCGTGGGCAATAAAAAAGGGCGCCTTAGCGCCCTTCGTTACTCAATGCATCAGCAATTTTTCGGGTGGCAGCTCTTAACTTTTCGATCACCTGTTCATGGGTTGTGGTTTGGCCTTTGATTGCAATAAATGGCACAATAATCACCGCTGTAGCGCCCTGAATACCTAAAACCGGAACGCATAGATCCGTTACACCTTCTACAAAATCGCTGGCGGATAGTACATAGCCTTGCTCCATCGTCGCCTTGACCTTGCGCAGAAAGAGATCAATACGCTCCGGGTCTGCGGAGGCACGCAACTGTGGTAACCAACGAGCCTGTACATCTTGCGGTGCATAGCCGTAGAGCATTAGACCGGAACTGGTATCTACTAAGCGGCGGCGATAACCCACCCGCACCGAGAAACCCAAATCCATAGGGCTTTCAATTCGGCCTACCACCACAATTTGGTCACCAGACGGTACTACCAAATGGCAGGATTGACCCAAATCACGTGCCAGCTCTTTCATCACCGGCAAAGCGGTTTCCAACAGAGAACGCGCGGAGCCTTGGGCGATACCCAAGGTGAATAACTTATTCGTCAGCGTATAACCATCGCGACCATCGGGCGATGACTCTATATAGCCGCGAAACTCCAAGGCCAAGACCATGCGGAACAACTCGCTTACCGAACGCCCGAGGGTAACGGCCATTTGCGAGGTAGTCATGGGGGCGCCGTTGCGCGCTAAAAGCTCCAAAATATCCAAGCCTTTTTCAAGCGCGGGAGCACGATATTTGCGATCGCCATCATCGCCTGCCGAATCTAGATTTGTGCCAATAGTAGTCATAGGAAATATTTTTATATATGATAATTAATATTATGGATAAAACCGAAAAAATAAAATATCAGATGAACGTTCAAGCGACAAGCGAAACCCTAGTGCTTCGCCTTAAAAACCATAAAAAGTTTTTGCCGTTAGTTTATGCCCGACGAGAACAACTGCGAGCGTAGGCAGCGATTACCGCAAAACAAACCAAAGGCACCAACACAGCGATATGGATGGAGGAAATATCTGATACAAAACCCATCGCCGCGGTTAAAACCGCACCGCCAATAATCGACATAATCACTAAGGATGAACCCACCTTACTTTGAGAGCCCAAATCCTTAACACTTAACGCAAAAATAGTGGGGAACATTAACGACATAAAGAAGCTAGTCGCAACCAATGCCCACATCCCTAAAAGGTTGGGAAAGGCGACTGCAATTGCACACAACAGCACATTAATTACGGCATAGCTCAGCATCAAAATACTGGGTTTGATTTTGATCATAAGTGCTGTTGCTACAAAACGCCCAAGCATAAAAATAACCAGCGATATGAGTAAGTAGTTCGCCAAATCTTTTTCGCCGGTGCCTGGTAATGCTAGTTGGCCATAGCGAATGGTGTAGCTCCACAAACACACTTGCGCACCCACATAAAAAAACTGTGCCGTTACGCCAAACATAAAATGGCCGTTGCGCAATAAGCTTTTGTAATCTGCCCAATTGCCTACACTTGCATCGGCAGATTCAGTGGCAACCTTGGGAAACTTAGCCCAAAGCACTATTAGCGCCCAGCAAAAAACAATCGCACCCAACACCAAATACGGCCCTTGCACCGCATGTGATTCAGTTTGGTAAAATTGCTCAAGTGCCGCAGGAGCCATAGCGGCAAGTTCGTCTGCTGTTGGTTCATGACCAGAGAGAATATATTCACGACCAATTAAAATGCCGGCGATGCTGCCAAAAGGATTAAAAGATTGCGCAAAGTTCAAACGGCGCTCTGCCGTAGCGGGGTCGCCCATGGCGATAATTAATGGATTGGCCGAGGTTTCTAAAAACGCTAAGCCGCTCGCGATAATAAAAAGCGCACCTAAAAACAAGGTGTATTCGCGCACCGCAGCAGCGGGGTAAAACAAAAACGCCCCCAACGCATATAAGAACAAACCCGTGACCACCGCCGCTTTGTAGCTAAAACGCTTTACGTAAATAGCAGCAGGAATCGCAAACACAAAATACCCAGTATAAAAAGCTGATTGCACCAAGCCAGATTTTAAATCAGACAAAGTAAACACTTTCTTGAATTGGGTAATCAAAATGTCGTTGAGGTTATTCGCCATTCCCCATAAGAAGAACAAGCTAAAAATCAGTACGAGCGGTATTAAAAACGAAGTATTTTTTTCATTATTAGTCATGCTGTTCCCACGCTGCCAGGCATTAAAGCCTGTTCTTGTCATTTATATTTATAGTGGTAATCCAAGCTTCACCAACCTTGTAAAACCGCAAAGGCAGTGAGTTGAACCCTATCAGTTTTAGGCTAAACACAGAATAGCAGTAATTTATATGTAAAACATATCTTACATATAAAATATAATAGCATAAAGTCAACTAAACCATAACATAGATGATCTATAAGCGTAGAACCCGTTTTTCGCCCTCGGGCAAAGTGGTAATGATATTAAGTGGTTGAACATGGATTGGAGATATTAATAATGCGATGGCTGAGTGAGTTGATGTGATGTTTTAGCCATGTAATGGCGTGTAATGTTTTTGGGCTGCCAATAATCTCGTGATTAGTATAGGCTTCTGGAACAAGCTGCATTGGCTGACTAGTAGGAATAACATTCTGTGGGTTGTGTTGTTGATACTGTTTTCTTTAATGAACTGTTAGGCGCATCAAATATGAGGCTGATATGGAAGTAACGATTAATATTTTTCTTGGAGTTATCTCAGGTGTAATTACAACTGTACTACTTGCATTAGCTCATAAGTTATTTTGGAAGTCTTTTGTTCCTTGGTTTCAAGAAGTAAGATATCAAGGCGCAGATGTTTCAGGAACGTGGACTCATGATTTTGAATCCGATGGTACCCAAGAGCTACTTCGAACTAAATTTAGCCTTAGTTTGCAGCAAAGTGCTCATAACCTGTCAGGTAGCTTACATTTTGAATTCAAAAATAACATAAAAAACTTCTCTGTGGACTTCGATGTTTATGGAGAATATTGGGAAGGATATTTTATGCTGACGTGCAAATCCAAAGACAGAAAGATTTTTTCACGAGCATCTATGCTAATGAAATTAGTTCAAGGAGGTAGCAGCATGCAAGGGCACTTTACATTTAGGAATGTAACCCAAGACGTCCCAGATACAATACCGCTTCTATTATTGCGCAATTAAAATTAATGCCTAGCAAGTCACTGCACTGGACAGTTTTCAAATCGCGACTTTTTGGTTTCGCTGCGCGAAAGTATTCCATAAAATCACAACTTAAAAACTGCCACTGACTCGGCGTCATGTGTAGAAAATTATTAAGGAGCATTTGAATGGCCAAAATACGAACCACCGTTAGTCACCCGAAAGGATTTCAAGGCTTACCTTGGTACGAGATCAAAGGGAATAAAATATATCCCACAGTCTCTCACCCTGATGGCTGGAGCGGCCTACCTTGGTTTGAAATTAAAGGTGACAAAATCTATCCGACAGTCAGTCATCCGCAAGGGTGGTCAGGTCTCCCTTGGTTTGAAATTAAAGGCAGTAAAATTAATTGTGCTGTGAGTCACCCAGACGGTTGGCAAGGATTGCCTTGGTATGAAATTGTTTAAACACATAACAAGCAACTGTGATAACAACTACTGAGAACTAGGTATGGCACCACTGCTTTTTATCTCGCACTATAGAAAATTTACCACCGCCACTTGGGTTACGTTGCTCGCTAGACTGCAACTACCCCCCTACAAAAGGCTGACATCCTCAAGTATTTATTTGTCGTCATCCTCGCGTAGCGGGGATCCAGCTTTTGATATTCGTTTTTTTAACAGCTGGATCTCCGCTGCGCGAAGATGACGATTCCCTTCTAAATAGAAATCTGGGCATTGACTCTACTTAAGAAATTACTTCTCCGTAGCACCTTGAATAAGCGCATCAAACGCTTGCTGGTCTAACACCACATTATTTTTTCTATCAAGTAAGCCGCCGGTATCCCAAAAGAAGGGTTGTAAACCATTGGCGAGGGCTTGCTTGGTAATGTATTTAAAATAATAAGCTCTGCTATCTAAGTGCAGCTTTAAAGCATCGCCTGTTAAGGTACTGCGAACGCCAGTTCCAAACTCGCCGACGATAACGGGAATACCTTTCTCTACAAATTGGGTTTTCATTAACTTAAACATGGAATCAACCGTGTCTTCTTCGCCCCATGTGGGGTTGTGCGCGGTGTCGGTTGTTGAATGGAAACCTTTGCCCCAATAATAAAATTGATTACCCCAAGATTCATCCTTAGTCATGCCGGTGAAATTCCACGGTGTGTAGTAATGGATTTCCACCATCAGGCGATTAGCTGCCGAATCTGTTGGCAGTTGCGTCATGAGTTTGTTGGTGAGTTCAACATCCGTAGATGGGCCTTGAATAATTAGAGTACGGTACGCATTTTTTCCGCCCGTTGCGCGTACCGTATCAATAAAGGTTTGATGGTAAGACATAAGAACGGGAATTTGATCTGCCGTTTTTACATTGGGTTCATTTGTGCCCGCAAAAATAACGCGCTCGTCGAAGTCGCGTAACAGCGTGGCAATTTGTTCCCAGAATGCTTTTTGTTTTGCGTTGTTGGCAACTTGTTTGTCCGCAGTAACATGCTCTTCTAACCAACCGCCATCCCAGTGAATATTAACAATCACGTAGATGTCATTATCAACGCAATATTGCACAACCTCTTTAACACGGTTTAACCAAGCGCTCTCAATTTCAGCTGTGGCTTGATTGGAATATTGATCCCAAGATACGGGCAAACGTATCGCGGTAAAACCAGAGTCTTTTACAAATTTCACAAACTCTTTAGTAATTTTTGGGTTTCCCCAATAGGTTTCTGATTTACCGCCGGTAGCTTCCAGGGTATTACCAATATTAAAACCCAGTTTAATTTTGCTAGCGATTTGAGTAGCCGTGCTTTCAACTCCAGTCATATCTGGCGCGGGAGGTTTAGTATTGTAGCTGGGGTAAAGTTGCGATGACGCACTGGATGACACCGACGACGCTAGCGATGATGATGATGATGATGATGATGATGATGATGATGCCAAGAGTATCGACGACGAAGCTGAAGATACAACCACCGGCGTGGAAGATACTGTTGGCGTAGTTGAGCCACCACCTCCCCCGCCGCCACAGGCTGAAGTAGAAATAATTGCCGTTAGGATGAACAGTGCATTCAATATTTTCATTACGTTGACCAATTATAAGTATTTTTTGTTAATAAAAATTTTCTAAAATCTATTTAGGCTAACCCAAGATATTTACACACATAAGCGCCTTGAGCGGCGAGCCATCACGCAGCAAAGGTTTCGCCTAAGCGGGGCAGTGAATGCTTTTCAACCGCCAATTCATGTGTATATTGTTGCGATGTGCCTAGCAGGAAAACACAGTCTTCCTCTGCTAGAAAACGGATTGATTTATTGGAGTTCTCATAAGCTGCTATTTCATCGGCTGCGATCAGTACATCGCTGGTATTAATTTTCCCGCTGATTACGGCAACCCACGCAACACGATGGTTAACCGGAGGCTCGTAGACCCATGCTTGCCCTGCCGCCAAAGTAACCACCAGATAATTTATTAAGGCTGGAAGCGCCAATGGGCTGAACACATCGCCATGTTGCCCCAATAATATTTGTGCGGGGCCATCGCGTTCAATCAACGCTGAGTCAAGAGAGATACTTTGCGCGGGTGCACGCTCCAACGCTGGAGAGAGCGCGATGCGAAGCTTAATGCTGATGCAGTCTTGAGTTGTTGGTTTTAGCGAATACTCAATTCCCGACCCAGAAAGGATCCAGAGCACATCATGCTGTTTGAGGCACCCCTGTTTATGGGTTGAATCGCTAAAATCGGCCTGGCCTGATAGCAAAAAAATAATGATCGCCATACCGGAATCAGATGACGTTAAAACCTCACTGGAAGCAAATGCTTCACCCGCGCTAATCACCTCTAAAGACACAAAGGGTTTAACTCGATACCCCAGTGTTTGCGGGGTGATTAAGTGGCTCGTTTGATCTTGATTATGGCTATTAGCATGAAGGCATATTGTTCGTGGCGTATGTAGCATGTTGATTCACACCTAAAAGTTGAGCCCTACACCAGAGTGTTTGGCGTAAATTCGGGAATCTCAAAAAAGTAATTGACCAACTTACCCTACAGGCTGCCCCTGCAAACTTCGCGCTGACAGTGTCAGGTTAGTGGTAAGTGAAAGCCCAGATAACAAGTTATTTATTTTTTACAAGCCTTGGGACACGCGTAGCGCATCTAAACTTGTTACCGGTTGCACAATACGAAATTAGCAATATCTGAGGTAATGCTTTTCCTAGAAATGCTATGAGGATGCAAAAAATTGAAGTATTTATGTGATTAGTTGTAGTGCGATGAGCTGAAATGAACCACCAAAACAGGTGGAATCATTTTTTTACGCTTCATAATGAGGTTTTGCGAGAGCAGTTGTTTATTTATTGCACAAAGATTTAAAGGTCTTGGGGGTACAGCCATACTCTTCTTTAAACAGCTTATTGAAATAAGAGACGTTTTTATAGCCAACCGAATAAGCAATTTCCGCTACATTCGCCTCATCTTTTTCTGCCAGAAGGCGCGAAGCCTCCGTTAAGCGAAGCTTGTTTAGGTAAATAGAAAAGGTAAAGCCCAGCTCTGCCTTGAGGATGTCATTAACCTTGGTGCGATTAACACCAATGGCGCTCACGATAGCCTCGAGATCCAAGTCCGGGTTGGCGTACTCTGTGGCCATAAAGCGCAAGATGGCACTTTTTTCTTTATCTCTATGCGGCTCAACCGAAAGTTGTTGATAAGCCACCAAGGGCCGATCTTTCTGAATTTTATCTTTTAAATCTCTCATCAATATCTGAGTGTGGAGCCTGAATAGCCAAAACAGATAGGCGCTCCACATTGCCAACATCAAAACACCTAATAGATAGCTATAACGCCAATCACGTCCGTTTAGGGTGATGTCATCCAATTGCACGTTAGAGGCTAGCTCCTGTGGGCTTTGAAAGGTAGTTCCGACCACAACTTTGGCTACTTTGTCGAGTGTATAAGTCTGCTGCGACAGCTCAAGCTTGAACATATCAAACCACCATTGCGGCGTTTCAAGGCGAGTGAGATCAAGCTCTACAGAAGTCCATTGGTGATTGCAGGAGAAAAAAGCGGAAGGCAGGCGATAGGTTAGAAAATCACTCGCAACAGAAACCTTGTCATCAAAGGTCATCAAAATGAGCGTAAGCGTGTTGGCGGGCGAACATTTTACGCTGAATGAAATACTATCGTAGCGCGATAAATCCATTAGAACAGGCTTGCCGCTTGGATCAGTAAACACCAGTTCAGTGGATGCAAAGGGATAGTCCGCTTTTTTGGAGATAGTAAAATCAAAGTTTAAACTGAATTGATCATCATTTATGGTTATGGACGAAAGCCCGCCTCGATGAGCATCGGAATTGGTCTCCGCTCGCCAGAGCAAGCCACTTTTCCCTGCAGGAACTAGGGGGAGATGGAGGTAAGTGCGATTCAAACACAGATAACCGACAAGTACACTCACTGCCAGTAAACACAGAAAACCCATCAGCGCTTTATTGTAAAATTCCTGCATTTATCGTTAACGTTTATATTGTTATTTGTAGCCCGTTAAGGCGAATGAGTTGTAGCGGGCACACAGTGTAACCTGTTCTTGCTATTTGCAAAGGAAGTTGTCGTATTAATCACCCATCCAAACACATAAAAACCCTCAGCCACACATGCAACTGAGGGTTTCAGGGAGAGCCGAAAGCTTAATTAATTTGTTTTATAGGTTGCCATACGCACTTTTAACAAATGTGGGCGCATGGCAAAATTTAAGCCCCAATCCGTTTGATCGCCATTCCATACGCGCTCCATAACCCATTTGCCATTGTCATAATGGCCTTCCTCAATGCGGTCTATCATAAATTTTGAATCTTTAATTTCAGCAGACGGTTTAAATTCCACCCGCGCTTTATAAGCAGTCACCAAATATTCGTTTTCACTCAACTGCGCAATTAAAGCACCGCCGCTCGCAACCTCATTGCCAACGGGTGGCGATGTAAAAAACATAGGGCGCCCGTAAGTGACTTCTACATTCCATTTTCCAGCATCAATAGTTTGCGTAAGCGCTGCTGCTATTTTTTTAGCCGCCACTTCTTTTTCTTCTTTGCTAGCATCCGTTTTGGCTGCCATTTTTTTAACTTCATCCGCCGTTAAAGGTTCAGATACGCCCCACACATTACCTTCAAAACTTAGCTTGGCCCATTCGCGCATCATAGGTGCAACTAAACGATAATAATGCGCAAAATTTTCAATGGTTTCATCGTCGTATTTGTCAGCGCCTAAGGGGTAATTCACATAATCGGTATCATCCATTCCGAAGGGAGCAAAGCCTATTCCGCCACGCCCCAAAGTATCGAATAAATAGCGTGCATAAGGCTGACTATTGCCAATTTCAGGAACGAAGAGTGGATTGTTTGGGCCACTGTATTGTTCAAGCCATTTCAATACCGTTTTATGGTCTGGATTATAAATATCAGGAGCTATAGCATTTAAATGGGGCGCAGCCGCTTTCCAAATATGAAGCACATTATCGGTTGCACCGCCCTTCTCCCAATTGGTAGGGTTAAAGGGATCGCGCAAAGCCACATTGGTATACATAGGTAAAGCTTTAATAGCTTTGCCCTCTACCGCTAACTCTTCACAAAATTTAGCAATGTAATAAGCATGGAAAAATTCATCGGCATCTTTACCAAACACTTCTGGCCAAGTACCTGAACTTACACCAATTTTTTTAACCAGCTCTTCTGGAATAGCCGCATTAAATACTTTATTGGCCATAGGGGAGTAATCGCGATCTGCACCCCACGTACCTGCTTCATTCTGCACTTGAACCATGATGACGGTATTTTGTTCATCCACTTTTTTGAGATGCGTCATCAATTGCAAAAATGCTTTTTTATCCGCTGCGAGTGTATTTTTTCCCAAAGGCGAAAGTGAATTTAAGGTATCGCCTGTTTTAGTCACTACTCGCGGAAACCGCTCATTATTTAATTTCACCCAAGCAGGCGTGTAATGCGGTGCATTGTTTTTCCATGAACCAAACCATAACAACACTAAACGCGCATTGTGTTCGCGTGCTTCTTTTAACAATATATCAACATAGGAAAAATCAAATTTACCTTCGGTAGGTTCAATTTGTTCCCATGCCACTGGAATTTCTAAGGTATTGGCATGAAGCTTATGAAAGCTGGGCCATACCAAGGGTAAAGCATTAGGGTAATTACTAGAATTATTGGCTTGCATACCCAACATTAAAAAGGGAGCGCCATCAACCATAAGTGCGTGCTTGCCATTTTTTGTAACCAATTGGGGTAGCTGTGCCGCTTCTACAACACAGATGCTACTTATAAAAAACAGGGTGCTAATGATGGAAATTTTTTGAATGAGTATTTTAGCTACCGCTTTAATACATGTTGACTGTTGATTCATAAAAAGCCTCTACTATTAATTTTTTATGTCCCGCGCCCTGAAATCCAACATCACACTTTAGGGCTTTATCACCGCAGTATTTTTAAAATATCCATCGTTCATATTGCGAACTTACGTTTAACTCAAAAAACACATATCAATATGAAATAAACCTTGCACCACTTTCGCAATGCAAGGTTTATCTACAATACAAAAAACTAAATTAAAATTAGAATTTTGCTCTAAAACCTAACCCATAACGTACATCTTGAGAATAAATATACGCAGTGTGATCACCGGCAGTATTTTGATCAATAATACCTTTGGTCACTTCTTTGGTTACGTTACTGGCTTCGAAAGTAATCGTGTAGTTTTCAAGGAAGGTATAACCAATCGATGCATCCAATTGACCATAATCATCGTTGTAAACTGGCAATCTCCAAGAGAAGGCATCATCACCCTTCCAACCATTTGGACCCACTGACACTAAGTATTTACTACGCCAGTTGTAGGCCAAGCGAGCAGAGATACCATTTTTCTCATACATACCAATGATATTGAAAGCATTCTTAGACAAACCTTCCATTGGCAAATTGCCGTAAGTTGACCCATCAGTATCTAAAGCCGCAACAGAAGCAGGCACGTGAGTGGTGCTATTTATGCGGGTGTAGTTAGCTTCTAAACCTAAACCATCGAATGGTGCTGGCAAAGTATCGAAGAACTTAGAAACACCAACCTCTATACCCTTAACGTCAGCAGTACCCACATTCTCTAACCGGTTAGTAACATAGATCTTATCGTTGAATACGGTTGCAGAAACTGATTTTCTAAAGAAGTCAGAAATGTCTTTCTTAAACAGTGCAATGTGCGCCATACCGCCGCGCTCATCAAAATACCATTCAGCCGAAATATCAAATTGATTGGCTTTCATTGGCTCCAGATAAGGGTTGGAATCCATCGTAATTTCACGATAGATTCGGCCTTCTAGCACGGCCAAATCTCTAGTAGCTGATTCACCAGGCAATAGTTTTGGTTGCGCACTAATCTTAGCCGCCAAATCTGAGAAATTGGGCGCCCAAATAGCTTTAGATGCTGCAAAGCGAATCGCCACATCATCAGATGCTTTTAAACGCAAATTTAAACTTGGTAAAACATTTGTGTAACTATTTTCGGCATCGTAAGCAATGCTGTCACTACGTTCAAAATAATCTTCTTCAACCTCAGGTGTAGACGGATCATCCGGTAATTGCAAGCCACTCTGCGTTAAAGAACCATGCGCAGTATTTTTCGTTTTTACAATTCTCACGCCCACATTACCATCAACTGGCAGTGGTTGATCTTCGAATGCGAATGACGTCATGATAAATGCAGAAGCAGTTTTTTCTTCTTGCGGATTTTGATTTCCACTCGCCTTCAGATCAAGCAATTTCCAATCAAAAGCACAACAACCGCCGGGACTATTTGCCGTTAAATAATCAGTGGTATTTTTGAAATCATTTAACAAATTAGGTTTGTACATGAGTGCCGATAGAGGCACATTTGCATCACCACGTTGGAAGTTAGAGAAGGATTTCAAATACAGTGTTTTGTCTGCTCCTGCTTGTGAAACCTTTGTAATTTCTTCAGCATTGTGGAAAGCATTCCAATCTTCATCACCTACCTGCCATGGCTGATAATTTGCTTTCCAAGTATCGGATGCAGGCGAACGATTGATTGCATCTTTCTCAGTAAAACGAACACCTGCTTTAACAGACTTAATGATGGAATCTTCAACTTTGTATTCAGCATCAAATTTGATAGCGTCTTGCGTTGCATCATTCAACGCAGGCATTGTCATCATTTGACCGAAACTATAATTTTTATAATCTGCCAAATAAGCAGAGTCTACCGAAATATCCGGCAATGAATTCAAGTTAGAATATTTAACTGTCTTGGGAAATACTACCAACCCTAAGGTGTAGTCTTCTTTTTCTGCATTGGAGTCAACATGTTGAAGATCTAATGTAAAGTTCCAATGATCATCTGGCGACCACTTAACCCCCGCCGACACATCTGTTGTTTTGGTGATGCTGTGCGACAAACGAGTTGACGTACCAAAAGAAATCCCATTTTTTGGGTCTGCAGTAGTAACCGTACCTGATACTAATGCACCATTAGCATCGTAAACCCAATCAGAGGGGCCTGTTGGTACTGGAGCCCAGCGGCCTGCATACTGATCAATGAAGAACGCGTTTTCATTCCACTGAGAATCATATTTACTGGAGAAAACGGTTGCATAGAGTTCTAAGTCGTCATTAGGCGCCCACTGAAGTGCAGCATATGCACCTTTACGAGAACGCTCATAATCGTTTCTACGCCAGTCAGCACCTTTAGGAACATAAACTGTTTTATCCGCAACCACATCTGTACGAGGCAAGAATCCACGCGTATAGACGTTATCCGCTCGGCTAGAGAGATCAGATGCAGACACATCAACCAAGAAGCCAAATTCACCGAGATCGCTATCCCAACGGTTACTGTAAATTGCAGAATATTCGCCGTTGGTCTCTTTAATTTGATCACCATAGTTTGCTTTCAGTGTTACACCAGCAAGCTGCCCAGCCTGATCAAATGGCATACGTGTACGAAGATTTACTGTACCGCCTAAACCACCTTCAATCATGTCTGCTGACGGGCTCTTATAAGTGTCAACACCATACATTAATTCAGCAGGTACATCCTCAAAGCTCAAACCACGACCATCATTAGCAGAGAAAATATCACGGCCATTTAATTCTGCTCTAACCTGGCTTAAACCACGAACCGCAACACCACTACCTTGACCAGAATAATGCTCTGGGTCCACCATACTGTCATATCTATTCACTGTAACACCAGGAACACGTTGCAATGCTTCGGTCACACTACGATCTGGCAATTTACCAATATCTTCTGCAACAATAGAGTCAACGATGACACTAGAATTTTTCTTAAGAGCCTGCGCAGATTGAACACTCGCACGCTGACCAGTGATCACAATTTCTTGCGCGTCTGCTGCATCAGCAGCATAAGTATGAGTTGCAACACCCATACTACCAACAACCAGCGAAACGCTAGAAGCCATTTTTATATATAACGGTAATTTCTTTTTCAGAAATGTTTGTTCATTTTTCATTGTCTTTCTCCGGTTAAAAAATTAGAACCACCCCTAACTATTTTTTGCCACTTAAATTATTGTATGTGGCAATACCTCACTCGCATTAACTCAAAATAATATATCGCTATAATCACGCACTACAAAAATCACCGTATGACTTAACGGGTTATATTTTTTTTGCGAGTAAATAAATTTTTCCTCCTTGCACAGTAAACGTCCCGCTATCCCCGTTCAGTTTTATAGCAACCGCTTTGCCATTGGTTTTTTCAACCAAAGAAAAAGCTTTTGCTAGCAAGGAATTTTTTAAGGTTATTGCGCCGCTATGGCCGACATGTAATGTAGCTTCTTGTAACTCTTGGTTATGCCAACGCATATCCACAACCACATCGCCACGCGCGCGCAAACCTTTTACAGCTCCACTCGCCCATTTACCCGGTAAAGCTGGCAACAAATGAATTTGATTGTTTTGGCTTTGCAGCAACATTTCAGCAATACCGGCAGTAGCGCCAAAGTTTCCATCGATTTGAAAGGGCGGATGGTTATCCCATAAATTCGGCAAAGTGCTGCTGGTTAATTGTTCTGACAAAACCTTGTGAGCACGATTACCATCCAATAGACGCGCCCACATATTTACTTTCCACGCTTGCGACCAACCCGTACCACCATCGCCGCGGGCGTTTAAGGTTGTGCGCGCGGCTTGCAATAATTCTGGCGTAAGAGCTGCATCAATTTGATGACCGGGATGTAGCGCAAATAACTGTGAAACATGGCGATGTTGATTTTTAGGGTCATCAATATCCTGCTTCCACTCTTGCAATTGCCCCCACTTACCAACCCGCAAACCTGAATCCAGATTTGCTAACACAGCCTTCGTTTGCTGTGCGAATTTTTTATCGCCTACAAGATCGGCGGCTTCGGAGACATTGCGCAATAAATCAAACACAATTTGCTGTGACATTGCAGCGCCAATCACAAATGGCCCCTGCTCTGGAGAGAAACTCGGAGATACCACCCACTTGCCATCGCGAGGATCTTTTACCAAAGTATCCAACCAAAATTGCGCCGCCCCTTTCATTAAGGGATAAGCGCGCTCGCGTAAAAATTTTTCATCACGAGCGAAAAAATAGTGTTCGTAATAATGTTGCGCCAACCATGCACCCGCTTCTGGTTGCCAAAATGCAGTTGGCCAATCAATAACACCCGCAAAACCCCAGATGTTGGTGTTTAGAAAAAGCGTCCAGCCGTTTGCGCCTAAAATTTGTTTTACAGCGTGAGAACCGGGTGTAACCAATGAATCTACAAAATCAAAAAACGGTGGCAAGGTTTCTGCTAAATTCGTTGTTTCTGACAGCCAGTAATTCATTTGCAAATTGATATTGACGTGGTAGTCGGCATTCCATGGCGGTGTATTAGTGTGATTCCAAACGCCTTGCAAATTGGCCGGTAAAGAACCTTTGCGCGATGAAGAAATAATTAAATAGCGGCCAAACTGAAAATAAGTAGCTTCTAGTGTGCGATCTAACGCTGTATCACCTTTTTGATAACCGGCCAATAATTGTGGCATTGGCAGCGCTGTCAAAACTTGGCCAATATTAAGCGAAACGCGATTGAATAATGTTTGGTAATCGTTTTGATGATTAGCGAGCAATGCTTCAAAAGATTTTTTACTGGCTTTATCCAAAATCTTATTAACGGCAACATGCGGATCTTTACCGCGATAGATAGGATATTGCTGCGCGTAATTAGTGCCTGCTGTTAACACCAGCACAACGGAATCTGCGTCTTTCACATGTACTGATTTATCGTCACTTTTTATTTCTTGGTTGGCTGCAATAACCTGCACGGCGGCTTCGTATTTCAAGCCGTTATCTTGCAAGCTACCTTGCACACTAATGCGGCCATTTTTAATGTGCGTTTGAACACTGCGGTTATCTGGAATATTGAATGCAGCAGTCAAATTTATTTTGCCCGGTTGATCTGCGCTCAAGCGAACTACAATCACGCTATCGGGGTAACTGGCAAAGTATTCACGTAAATAGCGAACACCTTTTTGCTGATAGCTAACTCGCACCACACCCTTAGCTAAATCTAATTCGCGACGATAATCCGTAGCACCAACGGCGCTGGGAAGACTAAGCATCAATTCGCCAAAGTTTTGATAATCGCCATAACCGGTAATTTTGCGGCCCAATGCTTTCGCAACTGCTTCTGGCTCCATTTCGCCTTGTTCTATCAAGGTGTTACGCACTACCGCTAACTTAGTGGTTTGCGATTCTGGCGCTATGCCAAAGTCATAGCCTTGCTGGGAACCAGGGCCACCCGTCCAAAGTGTTTTTTCATTGAATTGCAAACGATCTACTTCAAGCCCACCCATAACCACAGCGCCCATGGCGCCATTGCCAATTGGCAGGCCTTCCCGCTCCCAATCGGCAGCAGGTTTATCGAACAGAATTTTTAGCGCAGCAGTGTTTGAACTAGACAAAGAATCGGCCGCAGGAGCTGCTACCACAATACTGTGCGCAGCCAAAAGCATTACCCACACGAGAGGAAGGCAAACGAATTTCAATAAAGCTAAAAACCTATCCCACATAGGAACGCCTACTATTTTTATATTTTGTGGAATGCAAAATTTGTCATATTTATGGTATTTATGACTATATCGCATAAGCTTAGAGGATATTTTTTATAGATGCAATATTAATTACATATAATATTTTCTTATGAAGAGAATTTCAAATGTAAAATTGAATTACTGCTAATTGTAGAAAGAGGGACGTACGAGCACCGAACGCAGGTCTTAGGTAAGGGAAACCCCCGACATATAGTCAGGGGCGATAAACGGTAGACAAAAACTCCTCATGAGGAATGGCCATTGCAGCTCCTTGACGAATAGCTGAACGTATTGAATCAAAGGTGTTCACCAATTGCGCCTGCTGATGCTCATCCAATATTAACTGTGAGCGCTCAGGAATTACCTGAAAACCGTTATATATAGATAGCCAACTCGCATTTAGAAAGGTTTCCATTTCATAATTCACCAATGATCCATCTTGTGTGAATTGGGATATTTTATGGGCGAGCATATCGGGCACATTCATCGCAGCCACCGAGCGCCAAAACGCGTTATCGTCTCGCTGATTTAATTTATAGTGGAGAATAATGAAGTCCCGTAAGCGGGAATATTCTTTTTCATTCCAGCTATTTGCTTCGTGAACAGCCGCCTCATTAAACTCGAGCTCAGGAAAAAACTTAAATATCTTCTCTATACCCGTTTGAATTAACGAGATGGATGTCGATTCCAACGGCTCAATAAAGCCACTTGCCAAACCCAGCGCAATACAGTTTTTATCAACAAATCGCCGTCTCATTCCCGCCGAAAATCGAATCACACGAGGATCAGTTAAACACTCGCCATTAGTGTTTGATAGCAATGCAGCCGTAGCCTCATCGTCAGAGATGTGCGCACTTGAATACACGTAGCCATTCCCTACCCTGTGCTGTAGTGGAATAGTCCACTGCCAACCAGCCGCCAGAGCTTTGGAGCGCGTATAAGGTAAGGGGGGGCGAACACTAGAGGTCTGTACTGCAACAGCACGGTCGCAACGCAACCATTCGGACCAATCCAGATAATCCACCCCCAAGGTTTTATCAATCAACAGTGCTGAGAACCCGGTGCAGTCAACAAAAATATCTCCCACCACCTCAACCCCAGACTCTAAGACTAAGGACTGAATTGCACCGGTGCTTTCATTGCACACAACCTGATGAAGCTTTCCTTCGATGCGGATGACCTGCCTCTCTTCTGAGTAGCGACGCAGAAATTTGGCATAAAGCGATGCATCAAAGTGATAGGCGTAATTGAATTTCGCCAAAGGTATTTCAGGGGCATCATCCGGTTGCACAAATTTCTCGCCGAGAGCAATTTGCGTAGCCAGACAGAAATCCTCCAGCGAGTAAGTTTTCCCACGTTTAAGCAAGGATAGATAACACTGATAAAAATCCACCCCCGCAATCGGAACACCGTATTTTGCAAAAGGGTGAAAAAATGCATGCCCCTGTTTTAACCAATCTTGAAATAGGATTCCGAGTTTGAAGGTCGCTTGTGTCGACTGTATAAAATCCAGCTCGGAGACACCTAGAAAATGGTTAAAATGATGAATGCCAGGCACAGTAGCCTCACCTACACCGATAGTACCTATCTGATCAGATTCAATGAGAGTGATGCTCGACTGACTCCCCTGCAGGAATTTGGCAAACGCCGCAGCCGCCATCCAGCCTGCCGTTCCCCCACCCAGAATCACTATTTTTTTTGCTTTAGAACCCAGCATAAGACCACCAATTTTAAATATGATTTTATTTTTATATTCGAATCTAACACGTTTAGGCGATATTGCAAAAAAAAGCCCTCCCAGCCGAAGCTTGGAGGGCTTTTTTTTCACACGCTAAAACTTACTTTTTCAATACCGCAACCGCACCACCTGATGGAGCCAATGTGAGCGTTAAAGTATCTTCGCTGGTTTGTTTGGCCTCGCTCTTGGTCAAGGTGGAAATAGTTTTTCCATCTTGCCAGATTTGCGCTTTGTAATTGCCTTTACCGAGGAAGCTCAACGGAATTGTCAGTGTGCGGCCAGACTCGTTGGTCATTGCGCCTATATACCAATCCTTACCTTTGCGGCGGGCGCTGACGATGTATTGGCCGATATCGCCTTGCAGGATTCGGGTTTCATCCCAAGTAACCGGCACATCTTTAATAAACTCCAAACCATCTTCCCATTCGCTTTGTGGTTTTGGCCAAGCGCCTTCCGTTTTTGAATAACTGATAGGTGAATCTGCCAGCATTTGGAAAGGGCTGTCGTAAACCACGTACATGGCAACTGCTTGGCCGCGCGTGGTTTTTACATAGGGCAAAGTATTGCGGCGAAGTTTTGGGAACTCTTCCGGCGTTGCATGACGGAAGCCGCCCGGTGTGTAATCGATAGGGCCGAGAATCATACGGGTAAACGGCAAAGTCACGTTGTGTGTTGCAGTTACACGACTACTCCACTTGTTGTACTCAGCACCCAACACGCCTTCTTGGGTTAGATAGTGAGGATAGGTTCTGACGAGGCCATTAGGCGGATAAGCGCCGTGCAAATCCACCATGATGTGGTGTTTGGCCGTCAAGGTTAGAAGCTTATGGTAGTAGTCCACCATTTCTTGGTCAGACCTGTCCATGAAATCGACTTTAATACCTTTAATACCCCATTTCTCATAGGCAGCCAAAGCTTCTTCCATTTGCCAATCCAGTTGTTTCCATTGCAGCCATACCCACACACCAATGTTTTTACTTTTGGCATAACTCAAGATGGCGGGCATATCCATCGCCGGAACGGGTGTTAATAAATCAGAACCGGGTTTACTGGTTGTTGTAGAGCCTTTATGCCAGCCCTCGTCAATCAGGATATATTCCAAGCCCAAGGTTGCCGCAAAATCTATGTAAGCTTTATAGGTATCCGTATTCATACCCGGCTTGCTAACGGTTGCATCTTTACCAAGCACAACTTGGCTGTCGTTCCACCAGTCCCATGCTGTTTTTCCGGGCTTAATCCAACTTGTGTCTTTGATTTGGGTAGGCTCACCCAAAGTAGCAATCAATGATGATTCAGTGAGTTTTCCTGGCGTATCGCCAACCATAATCACACGCCAAGGAGTTTTAAACCCGGTAGTAGGCATGCTCGCTCTTACCGAGGCATAGTTCGAACCGTCGGAAAGATTATCAACGCTATATGTCAGGCGTACTTCTACACCATTTGCTCCGCTACCCGTTCCGGTAAACCAGGAGCCGGGGTAATCGCGCACGTCAGATTCTGCAAGTGCAAAAGTCGTTTGGCCAATGCCTGTTTTACAAACGAGCGGGTTATCGTAAAGGTTGTGTTCACGAATTAAGGATGATTTAACCGGATCAAACTCACCTTCATGGCTATGAACAAATTTGCCCTGATTAAAGCCAAAACAGTCGTAGTCGCCAGCAAACAGGAAACGGGTCATTTCATTTTGAATGGTGAATTTATCAAGCCCCGCTTGATTGGGTAGCTGATAGCGAATCGCTACACCCTCGTCATAAGCGCGAACAACCAAATCCAGATTGAGTTTACGCTCATCGGTAGCGACAAATTTCAGGGTATAGGTGTTGTAGTGATCAGCTACGGTTTTGGTTCTACCGAATAGATTAAAACTTGTGTTTACATTGGAGTCTTGCTTGCCCAAAAACTGCATTTCGGTGTTGCCGATAGGTTTATTGTTGATAATTAGCCCTAGAGACGATTCGCTGATGATCTGTTTGCCATCCAAACTCACGGTATAGCTCAAACCATTGCCGTTATTGGTAAGGTCTAGCTGAACTCGCGAATTGGGGGATTTGAGGCTGTAAGTATCAGCTTGAGTTACCGCGGCTAGCAGCAAGCTTGCTGATAAGAAGGCATATTTCTTCATTATTTTTTCCTATATTTGTAAATATTCAGACGTCAGACGCGGTAATAACAGCGAATCAAAAGGCATGGCGCAAAGCCTATCATTCATCAATGAACCGACTATTACGATATATATTACATATTTAAACACTTCAACAAAAAACGCTCATGATTTGCCATTGCGCTAAAAAAAATCCCCGCCGATTTTCACCGACAGGGATTTTAGTACTGCGACGAGCCTTAGCTTACTTAGGGCAAGCCGCGCCCTTACCTGCACCTTTCACTAAACTCACCTTGGCAAAAGTGATATCCAAGGTGCCAGTCGTAATCAGCGAGAATGGCTGCAACACTTGCGTCCAATACTCGCTTGGCGGTTGATCTATGCCGAAGTTAGCACCCGAGTTTGGGTAGCAACTTAAAGGCACAGTTACGGTTTGCCAGCCTTTGCCTGCAAAGCCTTTTAGTGGCGCGGTTAAATCAATGTCCGATGCACAATAAGAACCGCAACCCAAACGTAAATGGGTAGTTGCGCTGGGTGCTGCATCTACTTTGATATCAAATACTAACGCAGAATCGCTTTTTAGGTAGTTGATAAAGTCTTGGCGATTACCCACCGACAATGCCACTTGGCCACTGCCCGCGCCATTCCATTGCACACGGCGCGCGTCTTCTTGCATATCGCGGTCAACGGCTTGAATGCTAAGTGATGATGCTTTTACGGTGCTGCTATTCATTGGCACAACATCATTTTGGAAGCCGATAATTTCCAACTGCCAAGGGTCAATAGGGCGACGATTGAAAATCTCCATCACATCCAACGCTTCAGCCGCTTTTGGCCCTTCTTCGGAAAGATCGTCAGCCAAGGTATTTTTGTCGGCGTAACTTAAACCATAACCATAGGCAAACAGTGGGTCGTAGTTTTTGTCGCCACGGTTAAGCGGCGTTTGATCGGGCAGTTTTGGCCAGGAGAAACTTAAGCGACCTTTCATATCAAAATTAACGCTGCCATCGGCTTTCTTGAAGATCACATCTGCAACGCCCGCGCCTTCAGTACCGGGTTGCCAAATAGCGACGAACGCATCAGACGCATTGATTTCGCGATTCACCCAAAGTGGGCGGCCAGTGATAAATAAAGAGACCACTGGAATGCCTTGGCTGCGCAATTTTTTCAGTAAATCCCAATCGCTGGTAGAACGCGGCTTGTACGCCATGCTACCCACATCGCCTTGCATTTCTGCGTAGGGGTCTTCACCGAAAACCACAATTGCTACGTCGGGCTTTTCTTTAAAGGAACCATCCACACTCAAGGTTGCTTTGCCGCCTGCAGCGCTTACAGCTTGATTAATACCGGCATAGATTGAGGTTGCGCCAGGGAAATCTGAATTCGCATTACCCGTGCCCTGCCAAGTTACCGACCAACCACCTGCTTGTTTACCTATATTGTCGGCACCATCGCCGGCTACCAACACTTTTTGCTTGGGTGCGAGCGGTAGAAGATTGTTTTTGTTTTTCAGCAATACCAAAGATTCACGTACCGCTTGGCGTGCAACAACGCGATGCTCAGGCGCGCCCAACACGTCTTTTTTACCCGCTAATGAACGCGTGGAGGGTGCGCCTTTTTCAAATAAACCGGCGCGAATTTTTACACGCAGAATACGGCGCACAGCATCATCCAAACGCTCGGCAGTCACTTCACCCGATTTAGCTTGTGCGACTAAATTGCTGTAAAGCTCTTTCCAGTTTGGCTCTGGCACCATGTAAATATCCAAACCGGCCATAAGCGATTCAGGGCAATCTACTGCCGTGCAACCTGGGATAAAACTGTGACCACTCCAATCGCCCACCACTAAACCATCAAAACCCATTTGGCCTTTGAGTACATCGGTGAGCAAATATTTGTGGCCGTGCATGCGCGTATCTTGCCAGCTAGTAAATGAGGCCATGACCACTTGCACGCCGGATTCAATTGCACTGAAATAACCTGCGCCGTGAATATCGCGCACATGGGCTTCATCGCCCTGAGTTGGGCCGCGATCCACACCATTTAACGTGCCGCCATCGCCAATAAAATGTTTGGCAGTGGCTATAACGTGGTCATTGTTTAAGAAATCTTTAGAGCCGCCTTCACCTTGTAAACCCTCTACCATTTTGCCCGCGAAGGAGCGCACGATTTGTGGGTCTTCAGACCAAGATTCATAAGCGCGACCCCAGCGATCGTCCCTTGCGACGGCAACGGTAGGCGAGAAATCCCAATCCAAACCGGTAACGGCAATTTCACGAGCAGTCACCCAACCGATTTGCTTTAGTAACTCAGGGTTATTGGTCGCCCCCAAGCCGATGTTATGTGGGAACAACGTGGCACCAACCACGTTGCCCAAACCGTGTACAGCATCCGTACCCCACATAATGGGGATACCAATACGGCCATCAGATTTATCCACTGAAGCATTGTAAAAACTATCTGCCAGTTTTACCCAATCTTGCAAAGAAGCGTATTTGTTACCGCCAGGTGTACTACCGCCACCGTTAAGTACCGAGCCTAGGTGGTACTGCTTAATATCCTCGGGCGTCACGTGCCTGATTTCAGGTTGAATAAGCTGGCCTACCTTTTCTTCCAAGGTCATGCGCACCATTAATTCGGTAATTCGTGCTTCAACGGCGGGATCTTTTTGAACCGCGCTCTTAATAGCAGGCCATTCAATTTTAGTAGCAGTAGCAGGCACACTAGCCGCTGGCATCGTGGCGGCTGGGGCTTCAGCTTTTTTAGAATCGCACGCCGTCACAAGCGACAGCAATAAAGCACTGGATATGAACGTGCCTAGGTGGAGTTTATTTTTCATAGTGATTGACCTATTAAACAAAAAAACAAAAAGTAAACAAAAAGTAAAAATGGTGTAACTAAATTTATTGATTAAATTAAACACCTAGTAGCAAACCACTGGGAATTTAACCCTCGCTTGCGAATAATATGTGCTCATAAAGTTAGCAGCTATGAAGAAAGTCGCTAGAAACTTTACTCTTTATAATACATACCTAGGCATAAGGAGCAGACAACCTGGGGCTTTTTTGAAGAGGGGCGCTAATTCCCCTGCAAATGCTTCAGCAACCGCGCTTTAAGCGCAGGCGGTAGATTTTTAATAATCAAACTATCGCTGGCGGCATCGTAGTGAATATTATTGCCAAGACATTCTGCATCAAAACTCATACTCAAAGAGTCGTTTCGACCACTAATACGTGCGTAGCTGCGCACTTGACTGGTATCGGGAATAAATTCGGTTTTAATATGATCTTGCGTGGAGGCAACATAACGCGAGAAATGATCTGGCTCATAGCTTTTAAGTTCGTCCGATAGCGTATTGGACAAGTCCTTAATCACTACACTTTTACCCGCTTTGTTTTGCTCTAGGCAATAATCCACCACCTTACTGCGCGTCATTTTCGCGGTAGTTTCATCCAGCGCTTCGGTGAAGTTATCGACAATTTTTAAAAACTCGACGGTATCGCTTTTCACATCATGCTTATCGCTAAAACCGACGAACTCCGTAAAAGCATCCGAAAATTCTTTTTCGCCACGCTCGCGCAGAATCGCCACATAAGTAACCGATTCACCCGCTTCCCAATCATGCAAATTAGCTTTTACTGCCAAGGTAAATTTGGCAGAGTTTAAAAAGCAGCTATCGCTAATAGCAAGGTCGCCGTCAAGATAAAGACTGTTGGTGTGTTCAACCACAAACACATAGAGCGAATCGCCAGCTTCAATTTTTTCGATGAGAAAAAACACATAGGCATCCAAGGTGATTTCTGTTTTTTCAATCGCATAAGCAAATTGTTTCATAGCTTTGTGAGTAAAGCTTTCAAAACCCAAACGATCTTCGCGAAATTCTTTTAACCAAGACGCAAATGGAAACTCCACAGTTTCATCGGAAAAGCGCCCGTAAAATTTTCCACCTTTGCGAATAAAATTGACTTTTAATTCATAGCCCAGTTCATCAAGTTTTCCGCTAGGGGCAAAAACCTCGGCGCGCAATTGCAACTGCGCAGATTCAGCGGGCTGTAAGCGTTGAATCCGGTGGGCGATGATGTGGGAGAAAGCCATAAGCGCGATTTCTAAGTCAAGGGTTCTGAATGTTGTAATATGCCTGAATTATTTGAACCACGAAGTTTAACACGCAGGTATTAGGATGGATATTAAACGTTCCTCTCAAGAGAAGATTAAACGCTTAAGGCCTAGCCCCCGCTGGTCTGACGCAACCGTTTTTAAGGGCATTGCGCATTTTGTAGAAGTGGCCGCCGATACTGAACAAAATATAAGCAGCCAAATTGCACAAATTTTAGCGCAAGCTGATGCGACCCTCACCGCCATCGGCAGCGATAAATCGCGGCTGCTTTCTGCTACGATTTACTTAACAAGAACAGAAGATCTGACTATTCTAAATTCGTTGTGGGAAGCATGGTTACCTTCCGGCTGCGCACCTTCACGCGCCTGCGTAAAGGTTGAATTACTCAATCCTCGCATGCTTATTGAAATTGCGTTTGTAGCGGCAACTCATTAACAGCTCACGTATTTTTGAATACCCGCCAAGGCGCTGTGAATAAGTTCCACATGACAAATGCCATGCCTGCAAACCATTAGCTTGAAAAGCCCTCGGCAAACCCAATTAACATAGAATCGATTGCCTAGCAGTACACCAGCCAGAGATTTCCATCATGTTAAAAAATATTCCCTTTTCATTGCTTGAACTCGCTTCCGTATGCGAAGGCGGCACTATCAGCGAAACCCTGCAGAACTCCTTATGCTACGCACAAGCCGCTGAAAAACTGGACTTTAATCGCTTTTGGTTAGCGGAACACCACAATATGGAGGGTATTGCGAGTTCCGCAACAGCAGTATTGATTGGCCACATTGCCAGTGGCACCCACAAAATTCGCGTAGGCTCAGGCGGAATTATGCTGCCTAACCACCCGCCACTCGTTATTGCAGAACAATTTGGAACGCTTGCCTGTTTATATCCCAACCGTATTGATTTAGGTTTGGGGCGCGCACCGGGTACAGACCACATCACCAGCCGCGCATTACGCCGCGATAATCTCGCTGCAGATCAATTCCCCGAAGAAGTCAGTTTACTGCAAAAATTATTAGCGCCGCTCTCTCCGGGACAAAACCTGAAAGCAATCCCTGGAGCAGGAACCGATGTACCTATTTGGTTATTGGGTTCGAGTTTATTCAGTGCTCAACTCGCTGCAAAGCGAGGCTTACCTTATGCATTTGCAGGTCATTTTGCACCCCGATTAATGCGTGAAGCTGTGCGCATTTATCAAACCCAATTTCAACCTTCGGCAAGCTTGGATAAACCTTATGTAATGCTAGGCCTCCCCGTAATTGTTGCGGATAGCGAAGCTGAAGCAAACTATTTATCGACTACCAGTCACCAGCGGATATTAGCCCTGCTAAGAGGCAATCCACTTTGGCTAAAACCACCTGTTGATAGCATGGCGGGCTTATGGAGTGCTGAAGAAGAATTCCATGTGAAAGATTTTTTAGGCCTTGCTGTAGTTGGTAACCCCGACCAGGTTAAATTGAAGTTGGAGAATCTTGTGGAGGAGTTGAACATTAATGAATTTATGTTTACTAACGACTTGTACGATACTGAAAAGCGCAAACACGCATTGGAGTTGCTCGCCAGTATTAAAGGCTAATCATTAAGATATCTTCCGTATTAATAAGATACCTCACTCTTAACAAGTTACATTCACTCTCAAGCAGTGCTAGATATTCATCTATTTATAGTGTTTTTCAGGATTAAATTGACTGGCTACGGTATGTTCGATTAGGTTAGTTGGCTAACAGTCAAACAATCGATCAATACCTATACTAGGTTAATCATAAGATTCGGCAGGGAAAAGATGAGTGAGGCTAGTTATCACCTCGAACCAAACAATACCCACTGCAAACTCTTTGTTTGCGGCGATTGGCGTTTAGGCCATACATCTGAAGGCATTGCACTTTCTGAGCAGATTGCACCTGAAACTACAGAACTTGAGTTAATTACCAATGAGCTGGGGCAATGGGATTCCAGCTTAGCAATTACTCTTTTGCAGGTTGCAAATTGGTGCAAAGAGAAAAATATTGCGTTCGATATCAATGCGGCACCGCAGGGGTTACAACAACTTATCCGATTAGCAACGGATGTTCCCGCTTACGAAAATGCGAAAGGCAACGATCCTACTCCGCTTTCGAAAACCATCAGAAAAAAATTAACCAGCATCGGGCAAGAAGTTAATCTCACCTTAACGTTTATTGGGGAGGTAACTCTTGCCATGTTGCGATGGATCCGCGGTTCAGCCAAAACCCGTCGCAGCGATATTTTGTATTTTGTGCAACAAGCTGGGCCTGCCGCGTTAGGTATTGTAACCCTCATCAGTTTATTGGTTGGGATGATTCTGGCCTATCTCGGTTCCGTGCAATTACGCCAATTGGGCGCGCAAGTTTATGTAGCTGATTTGGTGTCACTCGGGATGGTGCGTGAAATGGGCGCGCTAATGACCGCTGTAATCATGGCGGGACGCACGGGTGCTGCCTACGCGGCACAACTTGGCACCATGCAAGTCAATGACGAAATTGATGCGCTTAAAGTCATGGGTATTTCCAGCATGGAATTTTTAGTGCTGCCACGCTTAATCGCCTTGGTATTTGTAATGCCCTTGCTGTGTGTTTACGCAGATATTATTGGCATGGCTGGCGGCGCGTTAATTGCGGCCAATATGGATGTAAGTTTCACCCAATATATTTTGCAAACTCAAGGCGCGGTAGATTGGTTGGATATTTGGACAGGTATATTTAAAAGTTTATTTTTCGGCATTCTCATTGCCATCGCCGGTTGCCAAGCCGGTTTAAATTGCGGCCGCAACTCTAATGCGGTGGGCATGGCTGCAACCAATGCCGTGGTCAGGGCGATTGTCTATTTAGTGGTTGCAGATGCCGCGTTTAATATTCTTTACGACAAGTTGGGGATTTAATCATGGCGCAATCAATATCCAGCTCCCAGTCAATAACCAGCACAGCCACCCAGCCATTTATTTCCGTCAAAGATTTAGGCATTGGCTATGGCAGCCGAGTTGTTCAAGAGAATTTAAATTTTACCGTCAATAAAAACGATATATTTTTTATCATCGGCGGTAGCGGTTGCGGAAAAACAACTTTATTAAAAAATATGATTGGTTTGATTCCTCCCACTCGCGGCGAAGTTCTCTATAGCGGACAAAACTATTACAAAGCCGACGATAACACACAGCTTGAGCTATTAAAAAGCTGGGGTATTACCTTTCAATCGGGTGCACTTTTTTCCAGTATGAGCCTAGGCGAAAATGTCGCCCTACCTTTGCAGCTTTATACCGACCTTACCGAAAAGCAAATTGCTGAAACCGTTGCTTATAAATTAGCGTTGGTAGGCTTAGCCGGTTTTGAAGATTTTTACCCCTCTGAATTAAGTGGTGGCATGCACAAACGCGCAGGGCTTGCGCGCGCTATTGCGTTAGATCCTCAACTCTTATTTTTTGACGAACCATCAGCAGGCCTAGACCCCATTAGCTCTTTGCGGTTAGATCAATTAATTTTACAAGTCTGCCAAGCGTTGGATTCAACCGTAATTATCGTCTCCCACGAATTGCCTAGCATTTTATCCATTGGCACCAACTCAGTATTTTTAGACGCACAGAGCAAAACCATGTTAGACGCTGGCGACCCTAAAATATTGGCAAATAGCAGCAAGCAAGAGAAAGTGCGACAATTTTTAAACCGGGCAGAATCTACGACTAAAATTGCAGAAGAAAAAACACTATGACAAACTCCAAAAATATCTCATTTGCCATAGGCGCATTTATTGTGGGCGCCATGGTACTTATTTTTGTTGCCCTACTCTTTTTCTCAGGTGGCAGGCTTTTTTCCAAAAAAGAAACCGTTATTATGTATTTTGAAGGCTCAGTACAAGGCCTGCAAATTGGTGCACCGGTTAAATTAAAGGGCGTGATTCTCGGCCAAATTACCGACATTCAAATCATCTTTCAAAAGGATGACAAAACAATAGTCACGGCGGTAACCGCAGATTTGGTAATGGAACGTATTAACAGTAAGGGCGCTACCGTAAAAGGTGAGTTTTTTAACGAAGCCATTAAAAATGGTATGCGCGCACAGCTAAATTTTCAAAGTTTTTTAACAGGCTTGCTCTATGTGGAATTAGATTTTTACCCAGAGTCGCAGGTAAAACTGTATGGATTAAATACTGATCATCGCGAGCTACCTACTATTGCCACCCAATTTGAGGAGCTTTCCAAAAGCTTCGCCGAGCTGGACATCAAAGGCATGGTCAACAATATCGATGAGTTTGTCATTGAACTGAATAAAATTGTTCAAAGCGGCGAAATTCAAACCGCCATTAAAAGTGTAAATCGTGCTGCTATTTCAATTGAAAAAACATCTAACAATGTGAATGTTCAAGTCTCTCAATTAGTGCAGAACATTGAAAAAACGCGCGCAGAAATTGACAAGCTATTAGCAGAGCTTAATACGCAAACACCAGAAGTGGCGAAAGCGCTCAATAAAAGCCTGAAAGATTTAAGCCTCAGTTTGGATCAAATCAACAAAACAGCGGCATCTATCGACAACAATTTCTCTGAAGATGCTCCATTAATAAACCAACTCAACACTACGCTTAATGATATTAGCCGCTCCGCGCAAGCATTTCGCAGCTTAAGTGAAACTCTGGAACAGCAACCAGAATCTGTATTGCGCGGTAAAAACTCACCGACGAAGGATAAAAAATGATGCGCCCAATTCTTTTGCTTGCCTTTGCTTGTGGCCTGCTTATGTCATGCCAACATTCACCACAGAAAAATTTTTATTATTTAACGGCCCAATTAGATCAAGAGCAAAAAATAGCAACAACCTTAGAGAAATCTGCAACACAAACTGACAACAACCAGATTAACCAATTGATAGGTATAGGCCCCATTGAAATTGCTGATTACCTCAACCGGTCGCAAATCATTGATAACCAAACCAACAATAGTTTGAACATGGCCGACAACGCGTTCTGGGCAGAACCCCTCGACAAAAGTATTGCCCGCGTTATCGCCCTTAACTTAACACAAGTGAATAGCTCACGTAGCTTCGTGTATTTCCCTTGGCGCAGCGATAGCAAACCGCGCTATAGCATTCGTGTGCGAGCTGATGAACTTTCCCGCTCGGCGGACAAAGCTAAACTTAGCGCCACTTGGGAGTTGATAGATAACGACACCAAAAGCAACTTGTTAAGAAAAAGCTTTATGCATAGTGTCTCAGTAGACTCGGGGGCAAAAGCCTTGGCGCAAGCCTATAGCAAGCTGTTGGCCGATTTATCCAGAGAGATAGATGCTGAACTCAATAAAATCCATTAACATTTTGTGCCTATAAAAACGCCGCGCTGACCTTTCAGTGCGGCGTTTTTATGGATTATTCATTACACTTCCATGGCAAGAAACTAATAAGAGACTACTCAATATACCGAGAATGCTGCTCACAGCAAAACCTTGAATATCAGTGAAACACCAACAGTTGGCCATTCGCATTAATAGCAACTAATTGTTCATTCACCCAAATAGGTGATGCAATAAAAGCGCCCAAATGTTTTACCTGTTCCAAGGCAGAATGAAGTGCTTCTGGTTTGGCAAAAATTTTCTGCGCATTTAACTTACCAGTCGTGGAATCAATAATAGAAAACTCATCGGCTTTACGCTCCACTGTTTGGAAAAACCATTGTTGCTGGGTGGTTTTTTTATCAATAATAAACAACTCACCCGTCATGGTGCCAAACGCGAGAAAGCGATTGGCAATTAAGACTGGAGAGGCATAAGTCCAATTGCGTGAAGAAAATCTAAAGCGCTCTTTGCCGGTCATTTTGTCTAACGCGATTAATAACCCGGTATCTGATGTTCCCACATATACAGCTTCGTCATCCACCGCTGCAGTACCCACTATCCAAGAGCCTTGCGCATCGTAAGCCCACCGCAATTTGCCATCGTTTAAGTTCAACGCATAAAAATTGCCATCGCGTGAACCTACATATACTGCGTCTTTATCGACACTCGCAGACGCCTGAACGCCTAATAAAATACTGTATTGTTGTTCACCTTTGCCTTGATAGCGCCACACTTCTTTGCCAGTAGTAGCATCAAGCGCATAAATTGCAGAATCCCAACTGCCAATAATAATTTTATTGTCGGCAAACGCTGGCGAGGAATGCACTACTCCACCGGCTTTAAATCGCCATTGCAGTGCGCCTGTCTGCGCATCTAATGCATAGAGATGTTCGTCGCTGCTGCCAAAATATACCTTGCCGTTTTGCACCAAAGGCGAAGACAAATAAAAATCCCAAGGGTCAACAACTGGTTTGGCGGTTAAGGGCCAGCCATACATGCCATGGGCAGAAAAATAATGCTCGCCTAATGTGGCAAAGCTCCACAATACCAATCCATCAGTTTGTCTGATGGCATAAAAATGCCCATCACGGCTCAGCACATACACAATGCCATTGGCAACCGCTGGCGTAGAACTCAAACCACCTTGGGCGTGGAATATCCATAAGGGGCGCTGCGTTTTCATGTCTAACGCATAAAGATTGCCATTATCAGCCGCAACCAATAACTGCTGCCCAACCACAATGGGCGATGCAACTACCTGACTGTGAAAATCATACGTCCAATTAAGCCTTAGTTTTTTAATAGCAGATGGATTGTTGCTTTCAGCTTGACCACTATGGGCCGGATTACCCATAAACATCGGCCAATCATTGGCGCTGGAGCAAGCGCTGAACCCAACATTGAAGAGAACCAACAACAAACCTAAGATGATTTTTATATGCACGATACCGCCCTCGTAAGATGGAGTAGTAAGCATAATGTTGGAGATGGAGGAAAACGCGTTAATGATGTTTAAGGTTTATTAATTTAGCGCCTTAAGAACTGCCTTAAGAAACAAATAACTTGTACTCTAATTATTTATTTTCAGTTGCGCGTAACTGCGCCAGAATTTTTTGAAAGCGCGGTGTATTGCGCACGGGTTCATAAGCCGGGTCAACACTGGCCCATAACAAGGGCGATTGCCGTTGTGCGTAGGCGGCTTCAAGGTAATCCAAAGCCACCTCATATTCTTTTGCTACCAATGCGTAACGAGCCCAAGATAAAGGCGGTGTATATTCACTTAACTCGGCGGTAGTCTTACGAACAAATAACCAACGGTTTAATTCAACCAAACCACCTTGGCTAAACACTTGTTGAGCCTCATTTAGTTCTTCAGCAGTAAAGCCAGCATCGCGCATTAGCCATAGCCACTGAGCAAAGGTCTTTTCAATATCGCCCATACGATCAAAAATACGCTTCGCCGAAATATGGTAATAACGGTTATCAGGCTCAGTGGTTAAAATGCGATCCAACTCGCGCAACGCCAAATCATCGCGCCCTTGCATTTGATAAATCCAAACCACATTGGGAATTGAATAATTAATAGGATTAATCCGGCGCGCGCGCTCTACTGCCGTTAAAGATTCCTCAAACCGCTTTTGCGCCAATAACAATTGCGCATAGTTCATTAAGGTAGTGTCATCTTGAGGATTAAGCTTTATTGCAGTCAGATAATGTTGTTCGGCTAGTGGATAATCTCGCTGACACCAAAAGGTCGCGTTTGCCATAGCGCGATGCGCAGCCGCTAGTTCAGGCTTGAGTGATAAGGCTTTTTGCAACAACCCAAGAACTTCCGCACAATTTTCTTTGAGCGCCAGCTTTTCATTAAGCAATTTCATTTTGGCGTCGGCGATTCCCAAATAAGCTTCTGCAGATTCTCCCTTCTCACTTAACAAATCACGAAAAGCTTTAATAGCTAAACGCCAGCTTTCTGGATCGGGTTGCGACAATAATTTATTCGCAGCCTGATAGGATGCGTACCAATCATCTGAATAGATGTCTGTTGTTTTCGAGGCCGTTAAATCAATCGCTGTGGTTTTATAGATATAGCCAACCCCCATGACGATAAGCACGGCCAGAAAAACTAAAGGTACTCTGTATTTTTTGAGCAGCGAATGAGGGGGGTTAAAATGTGGCAAAGTATCGCTCGTATCAGACAAAGGGCTTGCTTTACCTATAAATTGATAACCTTTGCCTTGGATAGTTTTGATAAAACGAGGAGAGCGTGAATTATCGCCTAAAGCCTTGCGCAAATAACTTACCGCAACTGCCAAGCTATCCTCATTAACAACTTTGCCCTGCCAGATAGCTTTTAAGACTACATCCTTGTGCAAAATCTCGCCGGTATGCTCGATAAAATATACCAAGAGCAAAACCAATCGATGTTCAAGCTCAACCACACCATTTTCATGGGTAAGTGTATTGGCGTGCGTGTTTAATACAAAACCATCACCAATGCGATAACACACAACTGCAGATTGCGCTGAATAAATCGGTTCAGACATAGAGAGACTAGAATTATTATGTGTGGGGAAACTAAACCCTAAGCTTCACGAATCTCATAGGCGTGGGTGATTTCCACTCCGCCCGCTTCCAGCATAATCGATGCTGAACAATATTTCGTCGCTGAAAGCTCAACGGCGCGCTTTACTTGCGCTTCTTTTAACTCTTTACCCGTTACAATAAATTGCATATGAATTTTAGTGAATGGCGAAGGTACACCTTCAGCACGTTCAGCCTGCAATTCACAGCGGCAATCTGTTACCGCTTGACGCGCTTTGGTGAGAATACTCATCACATCAAAAGATGAACAACCGCCCAACCCCATCAACAACATTTCCATAGGGCGCACACCCGTATTGCGACCACCATGATCTGCAGGGCCATCCATTAATACAGCGTGACCACTACCCGATTCCGCTAAAAATTGGGCGCCATCCACCCATTTAACTATTGCTTGCATGTGAACCTCTTAATTCGATAAATAGACCGATAAATAAATCAACAAATAGGACGATAATTTAGACGGCAAGATTACCACAGGACATCAATAAAAATGAAAGTGTCACCAAAATCAACAACCTTGGTGAAAATACGAAGTTGTTGTAGACAATGGCCGACGCTAAGCTTATAACGACGTCACAAAGATATGGCTATAAACTGGTAGATTTTGCCCCTACAGGCCATAATAAGAATATTTGCCGCCCTAGCTTTATGAATCACTGGGCTTACCAATAGGAGCTCCACCTTGGTATCAGTATCTCTTACGCCACATATAAAAAACGTGGACGAATTTTTAGTCCATTGTCATCGCCGCCGCTATCCCGCCAAAAGCACCATTATTTACGCTGGCGATAAAAGTGACTCCTTGTATTACATCGTTAAAGGTTCTGTGACTGTTTTAATTGAGGATGATGACGGTCATGAAATGATTGTTGCCTATCTCAACGATGGCGATTTTTTTGGCGAAATGGGTTTGTTTGATGACAAAGATTCCCGCAGTGCATGGGTAAGAGCTAAAACCGAATGCGAAGTTGCGGAAATTGGTTACGCCAAGTTCCAGGAAATCTCTGAAGCCCACCCCGAATTCTTATTCGCCCTAGGCATTCAAATGGCTCGCCGCTTGCGCGCAACCACTCGCAAAGTGGGTGATCTGGCCTTCCTTGATGTAACAGGTCGCGTTGCCCGCACCCTGCTCGAACTCTGCAAAGAACCCGATGCAATGACCCATCCCGACGGCATGCAAATAAAAATTACTCGCCAGGAAATTGGCCGCATTGTGGGTTGCTCACGCGAGATGGTTGGTCGTGTACTTAAGACCTTAGAAGAACAAGGCTTGGTATTGGTAAAAGGTAAAACGATGGTGGTTTACGGAACGCGCTAACGCACTCCATGAATCGCCCATAAAAAAACCGCACAAATATCCAAAAGATGTGCGGTTTTTTTATGGCTACTTTTTATAAACAATCAATGCACGAATATTATTTGAAGAATTCACTTAATGCAGCACCCGGATCTTCTGCGCGCATAAAGGCTTCCCCCACCAAAAACGCATTTACATTTTTGGCACGCATAGCTTGTACATCTGCCGGAGCTAGAATTCCGCTCTCAGTCACTACAATGCGCTCACTGCCAATTTTGTCGAGCAACTTGTAAGTTGTATCCAGCGTCACCTCAAAGGTGTGCAAATTGCGGTTGTTAATGCCGATGAGCTTGTTAGGCAATGCCAATGCAATATCCAACTCTTTTTCATCGTGTACTTCTACCAACACATCCAAACCCAAATCCAACGCGAGCGAATTTAGCTCTTTCAGCTTAGCTGTTTCTAGCGCAGACACGATGAGCAATACACAATCTGCACCCAAGGCGCGGGCTTCATAAATATGATATTCGTCCACCAAAAAATCTTTGCGGATAACCGGGATACTAACCGCCGTACGAGCTTGTTGCAGATACTCATCAGCTCCTTGGAAAAAATCTATATCCGTTAATACCGATAAACAAGCTGCACCGCCCAATTCATAAGAACGTGCTAATTCCGCAGGTATAAAATGCTCGCGAATCACACCTTTACTGGGCGATGCTTTTTTAATTTCCGCAATAACGCCAGATTTACCCTGTGCAATTTTTTGCTCTATGGCTTTTACAAAACCACGCGCCGGCATTTGTTCTGCCGCGCGGACTTTTAAATCTGCCAAAGATGTATGCTGTTTACGAGCAGCAATTTCTTCCCATTTGCGCGCAATAATTTTGCGCAATACGGTTGGGGTTTCAGACATATAAGTTTCTCTTTATAAACTCCCCTCTTTGCAAAAGAGGGGCTGGGGGAGATTTAAAAAATGAGATTTAAACACTGAGAGGAAAATCCCACCCTGCCGTCCCTTTTCCCAAGGGAGGGAGCAAAGCTATTACAAATACTGGGTAAAGGCGGCTAACTCACGGATTTTCTCACCCGCTAAACTACTACCAATGGCATCACGAGCCATTTCAACACCATCGACCAAAGAATCGGCAACACCGCTTACATAAATGGCAGCGCCGGCATTGAGTGTAATAATATCAGCGGCTTTTTCCGCGTATTGACCGCGGCGATTACCCAGCGCATCTTGAATTAATAACAGTGAGTCCTCGGCACTCTTAACACTCAAGCCAATTAAACTTTTACTTTGAATTCCGAAGTCTTCTGGCTTGATGGTGTATTCACGGATTTCACCGTCTTTTAATTCGGCAACTTGGGTTTCGGTGGCCAAACTAATTTCGTCCAGACCATCTTTAGCATGTACAACCATCACATGTTCGCTGCCTAAACGCGCAAGCACTTGTGCCATAGGTTTGCAAAGTGCGCCATTGAAAACCCCAATGACTTGGCGCTTTACATCCGCAGGATTCGTGATGGGCCCCAGCATATTAAAAATGGTGCGCATACCTAATTCTTTGCGTGGGCCAATCGCATGTTTCATGGCGCTGTGATGTGAAGGAGCGAACATAAAACCGACACCAATTTCTTTTACGCAGCGCGCCACTTCCTCTGCCGTAATATCTAACTTAATACCCGCGGCCTCAAGTACATCTGCACTGCCTGTTAAGCTTGATACCGAACGGTTGCCATGTTTGGCAACGCGCCCGCCAGCAGCAGCTACTACAAAAGCACTCGCGGTAGAAACGTTAAACAAATTAGCGCCATCGCCACCCGTACCACAGGTATCCACTAAGTAATCCACATGAATATCAACCGGCGTTGCGAGCTCACGCATAACCATGGCGGCGCCCGTAATTTCATCCAGCGTTTCGCCTTTCATACGCAGCGCCACTAAAAAACCGCCAATTTGTGCCGGCGTTGCACCACCGGTCATAATGATACGCATAACCGCAATCATTTCGTCAGTACTGAGATCAACTCGCGCAACCAACGTATTTAATGCTTGTTTAATATCCATTGCCTTAACCCCGTATGTTGATGTCACTGACTGAAAAACAGCAAATGCATCATTCTTTGTATTGAGCTTAGATTTATCGCAAAAACCTTCAATTACACGAGACGCCTACACATTAATCGTGTAATTGAGTTTTATTTCGTCGCCATGCATTCCACGAAAACCCCAGTTACAAGCAGGGCTTTCATAAATGCAAATTTCAACATCCATATTGTCGATTCCAACATCAGCTTTGATTCTATCGAACAACAAACGAATTAACTTTTTTCTAGCCTCAACCGAGCGGCCTTCAATCATCGTAATTTCTATAATGATGTAAGCATCACTTCTACCTGCCGGCATAAAAAAATCTGCTTTTTCCAAACCGATAAAACGGTGCGCGCGCTTATCAGCGGGAAATTGCAAAGCATCCATAACGCAGGAATGAATAACGTCCGATAGCTGTTGTTTAATTGGATCTAAGCTCGCTTTCAAACCGTAAATTTTAATCTGCGACATGCTACTTACTCCCTAATCCCTACTTGCCTTGCAAAAAATTTCTCAACATATCGTGGCCATGTTCAGTCAAGATGGATTCCGGGTGAAACTGAACGCCTTCAACGGCGAGCGTTTTGTGTTTAACACCCATAATCTCAGCCATGCTGCCATCTTCATTTTGCGTCCACGCGGTGATTTCCAAGCAATCTGGAAGCGATTCTTTTTCAATCACTAGCGAATGGTAGCGCGTTGCCTGAAAGGGATTTTTTAAGCCTGTAAACACACCAGTGTTCTTGTGATAAACCTGCGAAGTTTTACCGTGCATCACAAACGGCGCACGAATAACTTTGCCACCCATCGCCTGACCAATACCTTGATGCCCCAAACACACGCCCAGCAATGGAATTTTGCCTGCAAAGGTTTTGATAGTTTCTAGCGATATACCTGCTTCATTAGGCGTGCAAGGGCCGGGCGAAATGACAATTTTCTCTGGAGCGAGTGCAGCAATTTCTTCGATGGTAATTTCATCGTTGCGCACCACTTTTACATCCACACCCAACTCGCCAAAATATTGCACAAGGTTGTAGGTAAAGGAATCGTAGTTATCGATCATCAGTATCATGATTGCTCTCCGCGAGTGACCATATCAACAGCACGGAAAACCGCACGCGCTTTATTCATTGTTTCTTTCCACTCCAACGCAGGAATAGAATCAGTGACGACTCCGCCGCCAGCTTGCATATAAATTTTGCCGTTTTTAATCACCGCAGTACGAATCGCAATTGCGGTATCCATATTGCCGTTCCAAGAAATATAACCCACAGCACCGCCGTAAATACCGCGCTTTTCGGTTTCAATTTCATCGATGATTTCCATCGCACGAATTTTGGGTGCACCACTTAAGGTACCGGCAGGTAAGGCTGCACGCAGTACATCCATTGCATCTAATCCAGCTTTTAATTTCCCAGTGACATTGGAAGTAATGTGCATTACATGCGAGTAACGCTCCACCACCATTTTGTCGGTCACTACCACACTGCCAATTTCACTCACGCGACCTACATCATTACGGCCTAAATCAATCAACATTAAATGTTCGGCAATTTCTTTCGGGTCATTGACCAATTCAATTTCCATCGCCTTATCTTCTTCCGGCGTGCGGCCACGACGGCGTGTACCCGCAATGGGGCGCACGGTCACTTCGCCATTCTCCAAACGCGCCAGAATTTCTGGGCTGGAGCCCACCACATGGTGATCACCTAAATCCATAAAATACATGTAAGGCGATGGGTTTAAATTGCGTAACGCGCGATACAAATTCAACGGTTCCGCATGAAACTCCATCGACAACCGCTGCGACGGAACGACTTGCATAATATCGCCTGAGAGCGTGTAGGCTTTGATTTTCTCCACCGCATTCTTGTAGCCTTCTTCACCCATATGCGATATGAATTGATGCTCTTTGGCACCATCGGCTTGCAAGCTGATAGGTGCAATAACAGGCGTAGATTGTTTTAGTTTTTGTTCCAGCTCATCCAAACGCGCATTGGCTTTTGCGTAAGCATTTTCCACATCAGGATTCGCGTGAATCACAAAAATTAATTTTCCGGCGAGATTATCAAACACCAAAACCTCATCGGACACGCTCAACAAAATGTCGGGCGTACCAATAACATCTTTAGGTGTAGATGCCTTTAAATGCGGTTCTACATAGCGTACGCAATCATAAGCAAAATAACCCACTAAACCGCCGGTAAAGCGCGGCAAATTGGGCAACTCAGGCGCGCGGTAGCGCTGCTTAAATTCATCCACAAAACGTAAAGCATCGGCACAGGTATGGCGCTCAACAATTTCACCGTCGCGCTCAATCTGAATCTCATCGCCAAAGGCTTTGAGAATGGTGCGGGCGGGCAAGCCGATCATGGAGTAACGGCCCCATTTTTCGCCGCCCTGTACGGATTCAAATAAATAGGAGTAGGCACCACTGGCCAATTTTAAATAGCAGGAAAGCGGAGTATCCAAATCTGCTAATACTTCACGCATAACAGGGATACGGTTATAGCCCTGCTGGGCTAACTCGGCAAAATGTTCGGGGGTCATGTCGTTACCTTTTTGTTTGCTGGCGCTTTCGCGTTTTATGCTGGAGCAGCAAACTTTTTTCTTTATGATAATTTGTGTTTACAACGAGCTTCCTTTTACATGGGAAACTCCTCTTGCAATTAGAACCTAGGGTTGCAAACACAGAGAAGGTGCCTTAGATGCAAACACGGTGAATTGTGTGCATACAGGCGAAACGAACTAGCGACGCCATCGGGCGACGAGATAGGCTGCGCAGCTGGTAGACTTGGCGCACTCTGTAGAAGTAAAGGTTGCGTGTGTCACGAGGGTGATCCTAAGGATAAGCGAGACATTTGTAGTGGTATGGAGTTTACTGAATTAATCCAGAAATGCCTACCCTCAATGCAGGCTTAATTTGCCGCCTATAACGCCGTTTAGTCAAAACCGGCCAAGGCCAATCGCGATGCATAGCACTAACCAAGCGCACGCCTAACCTAGAAGTCATGGTGCAACTATACTACCCAAAACAAATCATTAAATCGCACATTTCGTTCGATTCGCCTATAATCGGTGGAGCGATACAACTGATATGAACCAATCTAGCAGCAACCAATGAGGATACAACCATGGACTCACTCACTGCCAATGAAGCCAAATCACAATTTGGTGACATGTTGCTAAAGGCTCAACGCGCGCCCGTCCAGATTAATAAGAACGGTAAGCCTATCGCGGTTGTTATGTCGATGGATGAGTATGAAGGCATCGAAGCAATGAAGCTGCGACTATTACAGGTAAGGGTTGACAAGGCGAAGATAGATATCCAAGCCGGTAATACTGTCGATGGGAACTTATTTTTTGAGGCGCTAGAATCTGGCCAGCACGATTAACTGAAATTTTATGCCCGCTTATCAATTAACCTCAGACGCCCAGTCTGACCTCATCGAGATTCGCCGTTATACCTTGGCGAACTGGGGAATCCAACAGTCGCAAAAATACCTCTCAGACATGCGGCAGACTATGCAATTACTCGCCGAATCGCCAACCCTTGGCAAGCCAAGACCGGATATTGTTTCGGGCGCATTTAGTTTTCCTTACATTAGCCACCTTATTTATTACCTCCAACACCAAGAACAAATTATCGTTTTTGGTGTGCTGCATAAACGAATGGTTCCAACCACTCACCTTGAACATCGAGAAATTCCTTCACGCAATTGATTATTGATTTGTTCAGTCAGGTCTATTCAAGTCTAACCTCATTGATTTGTATGATCGCCGAGAGTCACCCGAAAACGCGATAACAAACGCCAAATATAAAGAAAAAGGAATGACAACAATAAGGAGCCAATAGGTTAAAGAAAAATAATAAAGAACAAATAGCAGCGGCCAAAAAAAGATACCGCTTAGCAACATGTACCACATTTGATAGATCGGTTTCACATAGCTTTTAGCGTTACAATTTTCGCAAACATGAGGATTAAAATAGTTGGTGTGTAAAACGGACCATACAGATATTTTTCCCTTTTTACATATTCCGCATACACTGACCATGATTAATGTGCTCTTGTTGTCCAAGATCTATAAAAGATCCATTGATTTTGCACTTTAATCAAACTTCGCCAAGGCCAATTCGCGATGCATAGCACTAATCGCAGCCGTGTAATCGGGCGCACCAAAAATAGCGGAACCCGCTACAAAGGTATCGGCACCGGCTTCGGCAATAGCGCGAATATTATCAACGCCCACACCACCATCAACTTCTAAACGAATTGCATAGCCGCTGGCATCAATTAATCGGCGCGCTTCACGCAGTTTCTCAAGCGCATGTGGAATAAATTTTTGGCCGCCAAAACCGGGGTTAACGGACATCAGCAAGACCATATCCAGCTTATCCATCACGTGCTTGATTTGATCGATATTACTGGCGGGATTCAACACCAATCCAGCCTTGCAGCCCTTATCTTTAATGAGTTGGAGCGAACGATCCACATGGCGCGACGCTTCGGGGTGAAAGCTGATATAGGTCGCACCCGCATCGGCAAATTGAACGATTAAGTCATCCACCGGCTCAACCATCAAATGCACATCAATCGGCACCGTAATACCGTGTTTACGCAGGGCTTTGCAAACCATGGGGCCTATAGTCAGGTTGGGCACATAATGGTTATCCATCACATCAAAATGAATAAAATCGCCTCCTGCCGCTAGCACCGCATCGGCCTCGGCACCTAAACGCGCAAAATCTGCCGCTAGAATGGAGGGGGCGATTTTAAAGTCTCTGTGAAAGTCTCGTTTAAAGTTTTGCATAAGCTTAAAGTTTTCCGTAAATGATCCGATTACCAGTAATAGCTAAGCATTTTAGCGCTACGTATTTAAGCTCCAGACATTAGAGCGATGCAACTAAACAGACCTGCATTCTAAAGAGATGCATTTACATAAGGCAATCAAAGAAATATGTGCTGTCGCAATAGATTTTGGCAATGCACCCTAAACTTCGCTCTTGCAGCTTCTTTGATTACGCTGAATAGTGCCGCATTTGCCCAAAATGATGCCTCCAGCGAGGCCTCTGCATCGAGCGCAGCCTCATCTGCACCACCGGAAACACCACTTTACTTGAATACCGTTGAGCGGGATAACACTCTGCTGGCAAAAGCATTTACTGCCATCGCCAAGGCAGATGAGCTGCAATGGCTGGAAACGCCCGATGAAAAAATATTATCGCTTTATAAGGCGGGAGAAACACGTAAAACCAAAGGTGTGCTATTGATTATCCACGCACCAGAAAGCCCGCAATCGTGGCCAGTCAATCTGGAAAATCTGCGCCGTCACTTGCCGCTGACTGGTTGGGCGACAATGGCTTTGCCCTTACCCGCTAAATACCCTGCCGCTATACCGCAACGGGAATCGTCATCTTCCAGCAGTGCCGCAGCTGAAACCACCGAAACCGCAGCTGCTAGCTCTGCCGCCGCAGAACCTGTTGTTGCTGCCGCTAGTTCCGCTTCTTCATCTGCCCCACCTGTAATAGCGAGAGACCAACTTATCGCTGGCCGGGTTGAGGCCGCAGTCGCCCAACTCAATAAATTAGGACAATTTAATCTTGTGATACTGGTCGATAACAGCAGTGCGCCCTATGCGCTCGCAGACTTGTATAAAAAAACCAAAGTAGGAACCACAGCCAACGATACAGTCGACGGCCCCTTGCAAGCGTTAGTCTTGGTAAATTTACAGGATCAGGAGCCTTTAACCAAAGAGCAGTTAGCCGCGATATTCTCAGTGAGTGTACTACCCGTGATGGATGTATTTTTTCGCGTAGATGACAACGCGCAAAAAGAGCAACGCCGCGCTCACCAAGCTGAAGCCATGCGCAAAAACCTCAAAGATTACCAGCAACTCATATTGCCCACTCAGCCACCAGTAACTGTGGACGACACTAAGAGCTTTTGGCTGGCGAAGGTATACGGGTTTATGGAGCGAAAAGCTGAGGGCAATGAAATTAAAGCTAAATAAAAATGGGGCGCTTTGTGGGCGCCCCATTTTGTTGGTTAGTCGCATCCATTGACCTTTCATGGTCAACTACACTTCCCTGAATACCTCCTTGTTGACGCCATTTTCCAGTAATTGGGTATACCCGCCTAGTCGCCAATGGCGCTAAATGTTGTAGGAAATTAACCATAGATCTACGACGACATTCGCTATAACTTTTGACGACATAATCCTAATAATTGCAGATTAAAGCGGTGATTTGAGCGCCGATAAAGTTTGATGTAAGGTGCCAATAACCGGAGGATAACAACCGCGCGTTGCCAGATAGTGCTCATTAAAGAGCTGGAAATAATCCAATAAGGCCGTGCTGTTTTTATGCTCGCCTACCATTTGCAAACACAGAGCGGCCGCTTCAGCGGTGGAGAAATAATCATCTTGATGAGATTTGCGTACCGCATAACCTCGCAACACACCTTCCGGCAGCGTCACGCAGGGAACATCCTCCAACCAGCGGCTCAAATGAAACATGCGACCACTTTGTTTCCACGTTGCATCTAACAAAATAAACGTTTTGATTTTGTCGTTTTGGGGGATTTCGGTAAACACTGGACGCTGCTTTGCTTTGGCTTCGGGTGTATCGGCAGGAAACACGAGAAAACATTGACGGCTGGTATCATTCAATAAATCTAACAATTGTTGTTCCGGCTCAGTTCGGCTCCAACAGAAGGCGTAAGTCTGCTCGGGAAACACATCGGCAATTAACCGGCCGGTGTTAGTCGGCTTAAAAATCTCAATGCGATGCAACAAGAGCACAAATTCCACTCCCGAACTCAAACGCGGTTGCCATGGACAAATACATGCATAAGCCGCTAACTGGCAGCATTCACAGCGAATAACTGATTTGCCACGCGCTGAAAATTCGGTAGTTGAATCGGCAATGCAGCGTTCACGTAATCGCTGGAAAGAGGTTTTTTCGAAGGGAAGCATAAAATGTGATCACAAATTAAGGAGCGGCAATTCTAGCATCAGCCCCCTATTCTAGATAAGGCCAACTGCTGTTCATAAAACAACTAATGTGGAAAAAATAATCAAACCGTGCCCTATGATTGCAGGCGCATTCGTTTTAGATAACAATCGTAACGGCAGATAGCTTTCAACCACATAATAACTAAGCCTACAAACCAGCGAGCTTAGTTCGTTAACCATATATTTAAGGGGCAATTTTATGAAATCAATCACACAGAAACTTAGCTTTATTTTATTGGTTTCTGCGAGCGCTAATTTATTAGCCCATACAGCTTTGGCTGCTGATGCGCCCGCTAATATCAAGCAAGCAAAACAAGCCATTGAAACACGTAAGGCCGCCTATCATTTAATTGCTAGCAGTTTTAAACCGATTGGTGATGCGGTACAGGGCAAAGCCGAATTTAACCAAAGCGATATTCAAAAGCGCGCAAATCGCATTTTAATATTGACCGATTTTTTAGAAGCCTCATTCCCGGAGTCTTCGAATCTTGGTGAACCCGATACCAAAGCAAGCCCCGATATTTGGGCAAAGAAAGCCGAGTTCGATAAAAAATTAAAAGACTTCCAAGAACACGCAGCCACTCTAGTCAAAGTAGCCGCCACTGAAACAACCGCAACCCCTGCTTTCAAAGACGCCTTTAGTGCAATTGCTAAAGACTGCAAAGGTTGCCACGATAGTTTCAAAGTTAAATAAACTTCCACTAAAAAATGGTCTCTGTATTTAATTTAAGTACAGGGGTCATTTTATTTATTCTTCATCTTCATCCTCCTATTCGCAACAGACTTTGAAATTCACCATGACCCAGCTCAGCGATCCATCCAATAATCAACCAATAAAACAATCACCCGAATCTGCTCATATAAGTATTTGGGATTTACCGGTAAGAATTTTTCATTGGCTGCTAGTGATTTTATTTGTGGCTGCCTATGCAACCCACGTCTTGGGCACAAATTATTTTATTTATCACCTCTGGTCTGGCTACGCCATCTTGGTGCTGGTCAGTTTTCGTATTCTGTGGGGATTTGTAGGTACCTATCACGCACGATTTAGTAGTTTTGTGCGCAACCCAATCACCACCACAAAATATGCGCTCAGCATTTTCAAAAAAACTGACAAACATTATGCAGGCCACAATCCACTCGGCGCACTAATGGTCGTTATTTTATTACCCGCCATTCTGGTGCAAGCAATAACCGGATTATTCACCAACGACGAAATTTTTAACCTAGGCCCACTCTACGCTTATGTGAGCGACGAACTGAGCCTGAGCCTAACCTCATTACACCGCCAACTTTTTTATTGGATTTTGGGTGCAATCCTACTGCACATAGCGGCGGTTTTATTTCATCAGTTTTTAAAACGCGACAAAATTATCAGCGCTATGTTTACCGGCAAAAAAATAGCAAAGGGATTGGAAAATGAAAAATCGATTAGCTCATCAAAACTATGGTTGGCAATTATTCTGTTAGTAGCTTTAAGTGTAATTCTGGCTTGGGTTGTTATGAGTGCGCCAGAAGCCGTGAGTGAATTGGATTATTAAACTGAAATACACAGAAAATAAATAGTCATAAAAAAACCCGCCCTGTTTTAATGTCAGGGCGGGTTTTCTTTTTGGCTGATACCGGATGGTATCGGTCTTACATTTGGTACCCGAGGCCGGACTCGAACCGGCACAGCTTACGCCACTACGACCTCAACATAGCGTGTCTACCAATTCCACCACTCGGGCAAACTCTTACTTACTTTGCTCCGTTGTTCCTGGAACATCGTTCGCTGCTGGCGCAGCTTGATTTTGTGCTCCAGGTGCAACGGGTACATCTGAATTTGCAGGCACATCTGCAGCAGGCGCTGATTGTGCGGCAGCAGGTACAGTAGGAATACCGTGAATAGCTACTTTAGAGTGATTCTTTGCCATCACCGCAAGCGCAATACTCAATACAAAAAATATGGTGGCAAAAATTGCGGTAGCACGCGTAAAAAAACTGCTGCTGCCATCGCTACCAAATACAGTTTGCGATGCGCCAGAACCGAAAGAAGCACCGGCAGCGGCACCTTTACCTTGCTGTAACAAAATCAAAACAATAATTGCGAAAGCAGATATTGAATGAATAACTAATACTAACTTTTCCATTGCTGGATCTCTTATTGAGTACCATTAAATTTTGCTGAAACAACATTAACCATGAATTGGCTCATCAGCAGCTTTACAAATTTTCAAAAACTCTTCGGCATCCAATGAAGCTCCGCCGAGCAGGGCACCGTCAATATCTTGTATCGCAAACAATTGTTCTGCGTTACTGGGTTTGACGCTACCACCGTATAAAATTCTTACTTGTTCAGCAAGATTACCCAATTGTTCGCGGATAAATCTATGCACTTCTTGTGCTTGCTGGGGTGTTGCTGTTTTGCCAGTGCCTACTGCCCATACTGGCTCATAGGCTACTACGGCTTGGGCGAAAACATCGCGCCCCACATGTGCAAATACTGCGTCTAACTGCCGCCCAATCACCTCAAGGTGCTGGCCGTTCTCGCGCTGAGCGAGAGATTCACCAATACAGAGTATGGGAATCAAATTTGCGCGCTGTGCGGCCATAAACTTTTGAGCAACTTGCTCATCGGTTTCGGCCTGTAAACGGCGGCGCTCATTGTGACCAATTATGACAAATTTGCAATGTAATTCTGCCAACATTTGCGCCGATACCTCACCGGTAAAGGCTCCAACATCATACTGGCTGACATTTTGCGCACCCAATAAAACGGGGGAGTCAGCGATTTTTTCGTATGTTGGTATCAAATAAGGATTCGGTGGGCAAACAACAACTTCTGCGCTGTGTTCACCTTGCCAGCCCGCTATTATTTGGGCTAACAACTCAGCATTTGATTGCTGATTTCCGTTCATTTTCCAGTTGCCAACAACGAGTTGGCGACGCTTTGCGTGACTGGTTTTGTTCAACAGCAATACCTCCCCGAAAGCGGGCGCTCATGGTAGCTAAGATGAATTGAACATACAACCAAATCTTAGCTTAGACTCTGATTTTTCTCGTCTTTTTGTCAGTTTTTAGGCTATAGATTGTCATTGGTTGATCAAACTATAAGCCCTAAACGTAAGCCTGAGCAGTTTTTAAACAAGCAGGGAGAATTCGTTCGCTACCCGTTAACACAATGCCGATTCAACGATTTTTGCAAGTTCTTGCGCCAGCTCTTTCACTTGCTTCTTATCTTCGCCTTCCACCATAACGCGCACAACAGGCTCGGTGCCCGAAGGACGCAAAAGTACGCGGCCGGTACCAGCCAGCTTTTCTTCGGTTGCTTTCACTGCCGCTTGCACAGTTTGATCAGTACTTAAATCTACACGTTTGGCCATATGAACATTAATCATGACCTGCGGCATTTTGTTCATACCTTTTTTGATCTTATAGAGCGACTCACCAAAAGTCGTAATCGCCAGCAAAACCTGCAGCGCGGAAATAATGCCGTCACCTGTCGTGGTTACGTTGCTGCAAACGATATGACCGGAGTTTTCACCGCCCAAACGCCAACCGTTTTGACGCATCATTTCAATTACATAACGGTCGCCCACTTTGGCACGTGCGAAAGGTACGCCGATTTTTTTCAAGCCCAGCTCAAACCCGAAGTTGCTCATTAGTGTACCCACAACACCATCGCAACCACCGGCGTATTCTTGTTGGTATTTGGCGATAATGTAGAGCAATTCATCGCCATCGACGATTTCACCCTTGTGATCCACAAACACGACGCGGTCGCCGTCACCGTCAAAGGCGATACCTAAATCTGCGCCTACTTCAATGACCTTTTCTTGCAACGCTTCTGGCTTGGTGGAACCACAGCTGCGATTGATGTTGGTGCCATTTGGCTCCACAAACATAGGAATAATTTTTGCACCTAGCTCACTGAATACATCAGGCGCTATGTTGTAGGTGGCACCGTGGGCGCAGTCCAATACAATTTGCAGGCCTTTGAGATTAAAGCCCCAAGGCATAGTGCCTTTACAAAACTCAATATAGCGACCGGAAGCATCGCCAATACGACGAGCCTTACCGAGCTTCTCGGCAGTCACCATAGGCTTTTCTAATTCTTCTTCGATCAAACGCTCTAATTCATCGGGCAATTTAGTGCCATTACCGCCAAAGAATTTAATGCCGTTATCCACATAGCTATTATGTGAAGCGCTAATGACGATGCCCGCTTGCGCTTGAAAGGTACGGGTTAAATAAGCGACGCCCGGGGTTGGCATGGGGCCGAGCAGGCCTACATCTACACCCGCATTAATCAACCCAGCCTGGAGTGCGGATTCAAACATATAGCCAGAAATACGTGTGTCTTTGCCGATCAAAATCAGATTAGAACCATCGAAACGATCCATCAGTACACGCCCAGCAGCCCAGCCGAGTTTGAGCATAAAATCAGGGGTGATTGGCGCTTCCCCCACCAAACCACGAATACCATCTGTACCAAAATATTTACGCGACATTAATCCTTACTCCACTCTTTATTCACTGAATTTCTGACTGCCTAGTTACTTAGGGCACTACTCGCGACAGCTCTCTGAACCATTAAAACGTCTTTGGTTGCGGCAACATCGTGCACTCGAATAATCGCGGCACCGCGCTGGGCAGCAGCTAGGGCTAGTGCCAAGCTACCGGGCAAGCGCTCATCGACCCCGCGATTTAGCAATTGCCCCAACAGTGATTTACGCGATAATCCCACCAAGATGGGCGCATCCAAGACTGCCAATTCTGGCAGACGTGCTAAAAGGGCGAGATTATGCGCGAGTGTCTTGCCAAATCCAAATCCCGGGTCAATCAAAATACGTTCTTTTGCGATGTCTACAGCACTGCAAGCCATTATTCTTTCCTGCAAAAATGCCAACACTTCTGCTACCACATCATGATATTGCGGCGCTTGTTGCATTGTTTTTGGTTGGCCTTGCATATGCATCAGGCAGATAGGTAAACCTGTTTCAGCTGCTGCAACTAAAGCGCCATCCCGCATAAGGGCGCGCACATCATTAATGATACCAGCACCTTTTTGAGCGGATTCACGAATCACACTCGCAGTGCTGGTATCCACCGAAACCAGTGCGCCCAATTTTTCAACCAGCGCTTCAACCACCGGAATAACACGATCCAACTCTTCTTGCTCTGAAACAATAGCAGCGCCGGGGCGGGTAGATTCGCCACCTACATCCAAAATATCTGCACCCTCTACCAGCATTTGTTCGGCGCGTTTAAGCACTAAATCAAGCGATAAATGACCGGCGCGATGGTAACTGCCGCCGTCTGAAAAGGAATCTGGAGTGATATTGAGAATCCCCATAATTTTTGGGGTAGATAAATCAAGCCTGTGTGTGCCGCACTGCAAAATCATACAAAACCTATTTGATTCTTTAGCTATTCCAGTAAGGATAGGAGAAAAAAATAACCCCGAGCAAGCTCGGGGTTTTGAGAGACTATGTAAACACCTATTTAGTGAGTATTAGCAGGGCCACCAATTGGATCACCAGGGTTTTCACCGGAATCTTTGCCTTTTAGGTGAGCACTGAAATCATCATCATTCCACTCACGTGGCGGGCGCACTTTACGACGCGCCATTAAATCTGCCACTTGTTCGGAATCGATAGTTTCATATTCCATTAAAGCGTTTTTCATGGCTTCTAAAATATCGCGGTTATCCTCCAGAATTTTAGTCGCACGGTCATAACATTCAGTAATGATCCGACGAACCTCTTCATCAATTTGTCGCGAGGTTTCACCTGAATATTGCTGAGTTGCCATACCTGGGTAAGCGCCCTCTTCCTCACCATAATGCAGCGGGCCCAATTTTGCAGATAAGCCCCACTTGGTTACCATGCTGCGCGCCATGCTGGTTGCGCGTTCGATATCATTGGATGCACCGGTGGTAACACCGTCTATACCTAAAGTCATTTCCTCAGCGATACGACCACCAAAGAGTGTACATAAACGCGATTCCAGCGAGCGTTTACTCCAGCTGTACTTGTCTTCTTCAGGCAAGTACTGAGTAACACCCAAAGCACCGCCACGAGGGATAATAGTCACCTTATGCACAGGATCATGCTCAGGTACAAGACAACCGATAATGGCGTGACCCGCTTCATGGTAAGCGGTGTTTTCTTTCTCTTTCTCGCTCATCACCATTGATTTGCGCTCTGCGCCCATCATGATTTTATCGCGTGCTTTTTCAAAATCTTCCATAGTCACCAAACGCTTGTTACCACGGGCGGCCATCAAGGCAGCTTCGTTAACAAGGTTTGCTAGCTCAGCACCAGAGAAACCAGGAGTTCCACGCGCAATCACTGATGCACTTACACGCTCATCCAGCGGCACTTTGCGCATATGCACTTTCAAAATTTGCTCGCGACCACGAATATCCGGCAAGCCAACATACACTTGACGGTCAAAACGACCGGGGCGCAGCAAAGCTTTATCCAACACATCGGCACGGTTGGTAGCGGCAATAATAATTACGCCATCGTTACCTTCGAAACCATCCATCTCTACCAATAATTGGTTGAGGGTTTGTTCGCGCTCATCGTGACCACCGCCATGACCGCCACCACGGTGACGACCGACCGCATCAATCTCGTCGATAAAGATAATACAAGGAGCTTGTTTCTTGGCTTGCTCAAACATATCGCGCACGCGGCTTGCACCAACACCCACGAACATTTCCACGAAGTCAGAACCTGAAATTGAAAAGAATGGCACTTTAGCTTCACCGGCAATCGCCTTAGCAAGTAAGGTTTTACCCGTACCGGGTGGGCCAACCATTAATACGCCGCGCGGAATCATGCCGCCTAAACGCTGGAACTTAGAGGGGTCGCGCAGGAACTGCACGAGCTCTTGCACTTCTTCTTTGGCTTCATCTACCCCTGCCACATCGGCAAAGGTGGTTTTAATTTGGTCTTCGCCTAGCAAGCGCGCCTTGCTTTTACCAAAGCTCATAGGGCCGCCTTTACCGCCACCACCGCCTTGCATTTGGCGCATAAAAAACCAGAACACAGCCAATATAATTAAAACTGGCGCAATCGAAAGCAGCAACTGATAAAGGAAGCCAGGCTTATCGAGTTCGCGACCTTCAAAGTTCACGTTGTGATTGTAGAGATCATCAATCAACTTATCATCGCGCACTAACGGGCGAATGGTTCTGAATTTACGATTATCGTTTAGAACCCCTTCAACGCTATCGGGGTAAATAGAGACATCTTTGACGCGATTCTCTTTTACCGCCGTAATAAATTCGGAGTAAGCGATGGTGTCATTGCTAGCAGGCTTACCAAAGCTTTGGAACACACTGACTACGACGACTAGAATAACAAGCCAAATCAGGAGGTTCTTGGTGATATCGTTCAAGGAGAGGTCCTCATAAAAACATAAAACAGCGTGAAAAATCTAAAATACAGACTTAGGTACAGCTCTATAGTTGGGGAGTGAATAGTGAATTACAAGCCCTAAATCTCAAGTCTACACATTTGTCATTTAACTCTCGCTCTTTAACTCTAGCAGCGAATAAGGAAGATGGAATAAAAGCACCACACCTACTTATAAGTCAGATTAACGCTTGGAATGCGTAGTGGGCTACAATAGCGACCTTATTTTCAATCTCATCCTTAATATCCTATTTCAGGTAAGTTTTATGCCCATCAGCGCCGACCGCAAAAAATCATTTCGTACTATTGGCCACAAGCTCAACCCTATTGTCACTATCGCCGGCAAAGGCTTAAGCGAAGGTGTTCTTTTGGAGCTAAACCGCGCGCTCGACGACCATGAATTAATCAAAGTTAAGCTGGGTGTTGCCGAACGTGAAGATCGCAAAGCTCTCGTCGCAGAGATTATTGCACTGCCTAATGTTGAACTGATTCAAGAGATTGGCAAAGTAGTTATTCTTTATCGCGCCAATAAAAAAGCGAACCCAAAGCTTTCTAATTTGCACAGATAATACCGCTCAGCCAAAACACTGCTAATAAATAGGGTTATACGGCAAATACATTGCTGTAATGCCTGAAAAAATACCCCGACAACCTCGGGGTATTTTTTTATGCTCGTTTATCGTTGAACAAAAAAATACTTAGGCAAAAATTACGCAAATTCATCAATGTTTATTCGCCATCCCCGTTACGCGAGGACAACGGCTCTCTGCTAGTTACGCATTCCAATAAGGATTGATTAAAAGCACAACCCGAGTAGTTCTGCGAAACATCTATAAAGCAAGCCCCCTCAATTCTTGAATTGCGACAAGCATGAACTATATTCAGATTCATAGGATCTTTCGTGCCTATGCGGTTAGTAGCTGTAGCGAGTTCTCTTGATAGTGTGCAGCTAGATTTTAGGTAAGCGAAGAAATGGAGCACTGGGTTAGCTACATGCGGTGCGGCAAAAACTGTACGAAAAGCAGTCAAATCTTAAAAAATTAAAGCTTTGGGAAAACTAGTCGATAGCTTAATAGCCTTACGAAAACATGCAGTGATAGGCGTTTGGGTCCCAAATAAATTAACTTAATATTAGGAAGTAGACATTATGAAAGAACGTAACTTTAAACTTGCAAAAAGCCTCAGCGTTGCCATGCTTCTGTTGGGGTCGAACTTGGCGCTTGCTGAGACTTTATCTGTACCTGCTAGTGTAACTGTTAATAACGCCATTGATTTTACTTTCACCGGCACTTTGAATTTCGGCACCGTACGTGCAACTGCTTCAAGCGTAGCAAACGATTGTAGAGTTCTTACATTACCTGCCAACCCTGTTAGCCCATTAGCAGCTGTAACAACTTATCCAATTCTAACTTCTGATTTTACCGCTGAGTGTACAGTTGCTACACCCACAGCAGCATTGGCAGCAGTAGGCGGAACTCCAGCGCGCCCAATATTTACCTTACAAGGTTTAGCGCCTTTTTCATCCATGAAATTGAAGCTTCCTACAGGTACACTTGTTGACTTGGTAGGTTCATTGCCGCCAGGCTCAGCGAAATTTCACATAGGTGACTTTACAGCTTGGAAAACCACCACTCCAGCCGCAGCAATTACATTAACCGCAGGTGCGGGAAGTATTCAAACCGACTCAACCGGTAAGGCGACTTTTACTGTAGGTGCGTCACTCAGCACTGACTCAACAGTAATTACCGGACAAAACTATCAAGATGCAATTGCTTACACAGGTAACTTCGACGTAATTGTGACCTATTAATCCTCCGCTTAATGCTTATAATCAACCTTCTCACTTATTCCAAAAGAGTGAGAAGGTTTTTTTTGCGAGGAATAAAGTGAATAAGTATTTTGCAACATTAGCTTTACTCACCCTATCGGGGCCACTGGCTGCCGATTTCTCAACTGATGTTCCGTTTAGTTGGGGCGAAATTGCCATTCGCAATAATAATAGTGTGAGCACCGTTTCCATTGCACGAAATGGAGCACAACAAAGCACTAACCAAATTTTTATTCTTAAGCCGGGAACACCGGGGGTTTATACCCTCAGCAGCTTTCCCCCTTATACATTGGTACACCTCTCGGTAGATTTACCGGCTTACTCAGCAATGATGTACCCGAATACAGCACAATTTGCAATGACCTCCGTAGACATGCAATCGTCTATTAATTTGGGTCCTACTGGCAGCACACAATTTAAAATGGGGGGCACCCTTAGCACCTCAGGCGACCCGTCAAAAAATTATTACAGCGGCGGCATTTACGTTATTTATTTAAATCTTAATCTTGTTTACTAATTTCACCTTCAGCCAATCACTCTTAAATATTTTTAAGGATTTAATTATGCTCGCTAAATCAATAACAACTACGGTAACAGCCATTGCAATTAGCTTGGTTGCACACTGCGCTTCTGCCAACTTACTCATTAACCCTACGCGCGTTAATTTTGATAATGCTGACCGCACTGCGGATGTAACCCTCATAAATACTAGCCAGACCACCAATACTTACCGCATAGACTGGGCCGAGAAAAAAGCAATTGAAGCGGGTGGCTATGAGGATTTAACACCTGAACAAGCACAATCAGCGCACCTTCCTATTGCAAGCGGCATGATTCGTTATTCTCCCCGACAAGTGACCCTAAAGCCTGGTGAGCGCCAGACAGTGAAGCTAGCAATACGCCGTCCACAGAGTTTAGCCAACGGCGAATACCGCTCGCATATGCAGTTTACCGCTTTACCACCAGGCACCTCGGAAAAGACTGAAGACAAAAACTCTCCAGCCTTAGCATTTAAAATTTTACTCAGCTTTGCGATTCCAGTCGTAGTAGTTCAAGGGCCTATTCAATATGAAATGGCAATGGATAACGCGTGGATAACCTACAGCCCAAGTAAAAAAGATGGCGCAGTTAACGTCACCTTGTCGCGTACTGGTGCCCATTCAGTCATCGGAAATATAAATGCCTACTGGACACCCAACGGTGGAAAAGAGCAATTGATTGCCAAAATTGGCGACTATAACTTTTGGCCGGAAACCAAGAAAGTGAATGTGCCTCTTGGCTGGGTTGGCGCGCCCTTTGCTTCTAGTGATGGAAAGCTCCGAATTGTTTATGAAGGCACCAAAAATTTTCACGGTAAAGTCTTCGTTGAGAAAACCATAAACATTCAAGGGAGCGCAATAAAAATGGCAAATTGAGAATGTAGCGATGGGCAAGAAACCGAATAAAACAGTTGTTACACACCGCAAAGCGATAGTTACAACCACCTGTTTTATAACGGCTTTCTTGCCATTAACCACATATGCTGCAGACTCACGCCTCACTGAAGTTAATAATAACCTTCAAGCAATTTTTAACCGCATTCAGCAAAAATATAACGCTCACAATACGCAGGAAGCAGAGCTTGCTGCGCAAGTAAAGGCGCCACCATCGGCAGAAACCCCAAGTTTACGTCATAATTCTGGCGCTACCACTAGTAGTTTTTCTGACGCTATACCTGAACCAAATGCAGACGAAAACCGCTTTGCGCCGGGTGAAGAACTCATACTTACCACCACCGCTAACAATATAGAACTTGCCAGCATCTTCGCCGTTACGTCTGACCGCGGCTTACGCATAGGGCTGGGGGATTTTTTCCAAATCATTGAGTTTCCTATTTATGTGAAGCTCGACAAAGTCAGCGCCGATGGCTGGTATCTTAATGAGAGCAATCACTTTTCCCTCAATCGCTTAAATGATGGCCGTTTGGAGGTAAAGGTTAATGGGAAAAGCCATTATGTTGGCGCGAAAGATTACGATGTAAAAGATGACCTTTTCGTTGAAATGGATGATGTCGCCCGTTGGTTTGATTTGAGTTATGAACTTAAAGGCGAGACCTTGGTACTCGCCATCAGCTCTAAAAATAAATTTCCAGCAGAGCTGCGCAATGCTCGGCTTAATAAGCAGAACCCCAGCGGTAATGTGGTCTCCAAATCCGAATTACCATTGAAAGAATCTGGCTATACCCTTTTCTCTCCACCCATGCTGGACATTCAGACCTCAGCACAACAATCAAAACAGGTGATCCCTCCGCTGGCGCCTGCGCCCGTTAACGATGAGCCCCGAACCTACAAACAAACATCAGCAAACTACTCCATTCTTGCCAATTATGACCTTGCTTATTTTAATACCGAGCTATTTTTAGCAGGCATGAAAGATCACGCACTGAATAGCGCCAGAATAACCATGTCTCGTCAGTCGAGTGATGCAGAATTATTAGGGCCGCTGCACGCTACCGAATATGCGTTTGGCGATGTAGTCCCCGTAAATGCTGGCTTCGGGGCTACCCAAGGGGTCAGCCGTGGCTTTACCTTTAACAATACACCGCTCAACCAGCTCGCGGATAACCGCAAAGTAAATATTACCGGCCCAATACAAGCAGGTTGGGATGCGGAACTCTATCGCAATGGAGTATTAATTGAGCAACGCTCAGGGCTTGAAGATGGTCGCTACGAATTTAATGACGTGCCTCTGGAATTTGGCAATAACGATTTCAAATTAATTTTTTACGGCCCTCAGGGGCAGACGGAAACCAAAACCGAGTCATACGTAGTTGATAGCAACAACGTAACCTCAGGTCAGGGTATGTATAGGTTTTCACTAGTAGAAGTTGGTAAATCTATCTTCAATGTAGACCCATCTGCAGACGACCCCACCCAGCAAGGCACCATGGCCAGTACCGTGTTGGATTACGGTATAACCGATTGGCTGGCGATTAATGCGGGTAGTTCTATCTTTCAACCAAAAGAAGGGGAATCCAAGGAGTTCATTACCCTCGGAACCGATGCTAGTTTTGGTAGAGCCGGCTTGTTAAGTGCACGCGTTATGCAAGACAAAGACAGGCTCAATAGTACGGACATCAATTATAGAACCCGGCTGCTAGACACGTCCTTTTCGTTAGGCATGACCAACACGAAAACACTGAACCCACTAACCGGCACAACCAACACGACTGACGCATTAAGCGCAAATATGAGTGGACAACTCTTCGCCAATACCCGGTTGCCTATCAGTTATCAGAACGCATGGCGTAGACTCGATCAGAAAGAGCAAAACACGCGCAGTGATATTTTTCAAAATACGGTAGGTGTTGGCAGCCGCTTAGGCTATTTTTCAAACAGCCTAGCTTGGCGAAAGGACAGTGCCGAAGACCCATTGCTAGCGGGCACTATGTACGAAACAGACAGCCTAAACGGCAGTTTTCAATATAGAAAAAACTTTGGCCGACTCAGTGCCCGGATATTTAATAATTATCTCGTTAAACCGACTAAAGAGACATTTAATACGGGCGGTGTCCTTACCTACAATTGGTCGCCCAATTTCAACACCCAAGTGGCTTACACCTATTTCAACCCGACTGACCAATATCAGGCTACGCTCGGATTAAATTGGCGGAAAGATGCCTTTTATTTCACAACGAATGCCAGCTACAACAAAGACGGCTCTTGGGCCGCTGGGCTTGGCCTGCGCTTTAGCTTGGGTTACGAGCCAATTGAACGAAGTATGTTTACGTCTTCACGCCCCATTGCCCAATCAGGTGCTGTTGCCGTTAGGGTATTTGAAGATCTCAATATGAACGGTGTTTTTGATCAGAATGAGCGGCCCATCGAAAATGCCACGGTAAAAGCAGTGCAAGAGTATCGCCAAGCCAAAACTAACGATTCCGGCGTGGCGGTGATTAGTTCTATTTACAACGATAACACTACCGACGTAATTGTGGATGAATCAACGCTTGATGGCCCTTTTATGATTACTGCCATTCCTGGTAGAGCCATTAAAGCGCGTAAAGGTTATATAGAAAAACTCGATTTACCGGTGGTTAAAGCTGGGGAAGTAGAAGGCATAATCTACTTAAAAGACCAAGCTGCCGCCTACATTAACCTTAATCTTATCGATAAAAACGATAAGGTCGTGGCGACTACACGCTCCGAATTTGATGGTTATTACTTATTTACCCGCGTGAAGCCAGGCAACTATCGTTTACAAGTAGACGAAAATTACGTAGACAGGCGCGAACTCAAAACAGCGGAAAAGAAACTGAATTTTTCATCCGAGGGTGATGTTATTGCGGGAGTTGATTTTGTATTGAAACCGCTCGATGAAGCCTCTGGATTTGTGGCGAATGCCGGCCATTTTGATTCACCGAACATGTTAAAACTCTATTACTCAATTTTACGGCACAAGATGGGTGGGAAATTTATTCAAACACCTTTCTATATTAAATTGCCCGACAAGGGCGGCTACATACTTGGCCTTGCCTACTTTAAAGGTGACCCTGTAACGGGTAAAGAAGCTCGTCAAAAAACCGAGCAGGCCTGCGTCAATTTAGTCGAAAAAAATATTCACTGCGATATTCAATATCAAAATTTTAAGTATTAATTTAAGCGAGCGAATCATCATGAATAAATCACTACGTTTCGTTTTATGTTTGCTCGGGCTGACAACAGTGCTGAGCTTTACTGGCTGCCAGTCTACCCCTAAACAAGACGCCAAAAGTGCAGTGCCATCTGCCTCATCCGGCTCAGCAGACATTGCAGCCAAGCAACAGGAGTACGATCAAATGTTGCAAGAATGGAAGACACTCAAACCTGGCTTAAAACGTATGCTGGCAATTGAAGAAGAAATGAATCTTTTGATTGGCCAACTTACCTTGCTACAAACTGTGACCCAAAACCAAAATGCTAACAATGTAAATTCAGCGCCGGTACCGACACCAACAAAACATACTGCACCTCCTGAACCCGTTAAGCTTGCTGTTGCACCTGCACCTGCACCTGCACCTGCACCTGCACCTGCACCTAGTGAAAGCTCATCAAAGACTCAAGGTGACGCAAATTATTCGCTACAAGTGGCATCGCTGACTGAACTGAAACTTTTACCCAAAAAACTGCAAGAAATGCAGCGCACTCACCCACAATTACTCGCGGATTTAGAGCCTAATTTTCAATCCATCAAAGTTAACAACACAACCTACTTTCGCCTAAAACTTGGTGCATTTAATACGGCTCAAGATGCCAATAGAAAATGTAGTGAATTAATAGCGGTGGGGGTTTCCTGTATACCGGCAAAATATACCGAATCTAACTTTGCGCAAATTTAATAGTAGTAGCGTTCTTTTCTATGGCACTAAACCTGCTATATAAAACAAAAAAGTAACCCCAAAAAAGCAAAGCGATGGCGGTACAACTGCTCTTAGCTTGTCAAATAGACGTAATACGGAATGGCCACAATGTTAAAACAAAAATCGCGGCACCCATTGCTTCTTGCTACCGGCAAACATTTGCCGGTAGCGTTGCTTGCTTGTTTAACATTGCTCTCTGTCGCAGGCTGTAACAGTTTTTTTCACTCAAATAAAAAGCCAACACTGAAAACAGAATCCGGTGAAACAATTGATTTGAATGATGCAACCGTTAAAAAATATGTAGAGGAATGGCATGATGCTAAGCCTCAAATCGATCGCTTAGGTAAGCTGGAAACTGACTTAAACTTTTTGCTAACCGAAGTGAGTAAAATGTCAGATTTAGGCCAAGCACCTGGGCTTGCCAGTAATCAAACTACGACTGCTGTTATCTCAAATAAAACGCCAGTTATATCTGGAACATCGCCTAATACTAACTCTGTAGCTTCAAGCGGAAAATCTGCCACTGGTTCTTCAACACCTACTACCAACGCCTATTTAGCTGCACCAACATCCATCCAAGTCACTGAAAACCAAGGTACAGGAACAGGTGGAAGCCTAGGTATTGGCACAATGCCATTCAACCCCAGCAATGCACTTTGTTCAGAACCTTTTGCCAATAATTATATAAAAACCTTAGCAATTGCGAACTTCCCACGGGTTCTAGTTAACTCCAGTAAATTTGGGCAGCTAGCGCAAGTGGAACAGCATCTACCATTATTGATTGGCGCTAACTTGCATAATCGCCATTCTTTGTTGATTCCTGCCTACATTGCAGGAGCTGTCGCAAACGCCAATAGCCAAGGCGAGCCCGCTACTGCAGCACAAGCGATTAGATTAGCCAGCCAAAACCGTGTGCAATTTTTGGTAACGGGCGAAGTGGATGATATGTCGTTGTATTCTCCTGGCGATGCGCAAAACCCCAGCTATTTTAGAAAGCTTATGAATGGCACCATTGATATGTTTAGTATCGATACCAAGTACGATAAACGCGGCAGAATATTTAGCTTTACCCTGCAAGTTCGCGATGGCATTACGGGGCAACTTGTTTTCAACAATCAATATAAAACCGTTGGTCAATGGAATGCCCCTGCCAATGTTGAAACGGGCTTCGCCTCGCCACAATTTTGGCAAACTGATTACGGCAAAAAAATTCAACAATTGGTTGCCCATGCAAGCGATGAACTAGCCAATAGTATGCGTTGCCAAGCTTACATATCCAGGGTAGATTCACGCCCATTTCAACAGCAAGTAGTCATTCAAAGCGGCGCTAATAATGGCCTGCGTACGGGAGATTCTTTTGATCTTTACCAATTGGTCTACCAGCCAGTCACTGGCGAATATCAACAATTTGATACGCGTTTAATCAAGCGTAATGGTCGCGTGTATTTAACTGAAATATATCCATCTCACAGCGTTGGTCAGGTCGCCAATGACACCTTGTCTGGTGGGCAATATATAGTGAAGGCGCAATAAAAAAACCGCCAAATTTGGCGGTTTTTTTGGAGCAGATGGAGTTAAATATATTCGGCTTTTAAATATGCTCGACTTTATCGATTTCATATTCCACTTCGCCGCTCGGCGCTTTTACCACCACCACATCGCCCTCTTCTTTACCAATCAACGCACGCGCAATCGGTGAATTGACGGAAATCTTGTTGGCTTTGATTTCAGATTCGTCGTCACCCACAATTTGATAAGTGACGGTAACGTCAGTATCCAGATTTATCATGGTTACTGTAGTACCAAAAATCACTTTACCTGAATGCGCAATTTTAGTGACATCAATAATTTGCGCATTACCAAGTTTGCCTTCAATTTCTTGAATGCGACCTTCGCAAAAACTTTGCTGTTCGCGCGCTGCTGCATACTCGGCGTTTTCTTTCAAATCGCCATGTGCGCGCGCTTCAGCAATAGCGTTCACAATACGTGGACGCTGCACTTTTTTAAGGTCTTCTAGCTCGGCCGCTAACTTTTCAGCGCCAAGAGCAGTCATTGGAAACTTAGTGCTCATTATATTTCCTTCTTTATAGGTTTTTATAAAACCTTGCCCTTACTATAATTTCTATTGAAAGGCGCTTATTTATGGGGTCTTTTGTGCAAATCTTGTAAACGACGAACTTCAATATGTTCGCCCTCTTTCAAGGCCATACACACAGCTTCAGCCGCAGCCAAAGTAGTGTTGTAGTAAACGCGATGATTTTCTGCACTGCGACGAATGGATGAAGAATCGCGGGTGGCTTGACGCCCTTCCACAGTATTCAGAATCAAATCAATTTCATCGTTTTTGATCATATCCACAATATGTGGGCGACCTTCTTGCACTTTATTGATGACCTGAACATTCAAGCCCGCTTTTTGTAAAATGTCAGCAGTACCGCGGGTGGCAACCAATTTAAAGCCAAGTTCGGCCAAATCTTTACCCACGCCAACAATGCCTACTTTATCCATATCGCGAACGCTTAAGAACGCAGTACCGGAGGTAGGAATACGATTGCTGGCGCCCAACTGCGATTTACCGTAGGCCTCGCCGAAAGTATCACCCACGCCCATCACTTCGCCGGTTGATTTCATCTCTGGGCCGAGGATTGGGTCTACCGCAGGGAATTTATTGAAGGGAAATACCGCTTCTTTCACGCTGAAGTACGTTGGAATAATTTCTTTAGTGAAGCCTTGATCCGCCAATGACATGCCCGCTTGGCAGCGCGCCGCCACTTTGGCTAAAGACACACCGATACATTTGGATACAAAGGGAACGGTGCGCGATGCACGTGGGTTCACTTCGATCACATAAATTTTGCCGTCTTGATACGCCAACTGGGTATTCATCAAGCCAATAACGCCCAACTCCAATGCCATGATCTTCACTTGCTCGCGCATTGCGTCTTGCACATCAGCAGGCAGAGAGTAAGGTGGCAATGAACAAGCCGAGTCGCCGGAGTGAACACCGCATTGTTCAATGTGTTGCATGATGCCGCCGATAACAACTTGCTTGCCATCTGACACTGCATCAATGTCCACTTCAATTGCTGCATTCAGGAAGTGATCGAGCAATACCGGAGCATCTTCAGATACTTGTACCGCAGTGCGCATATAAGTGCGCAACTCATCTTCTTTGTACACGATTTCCATCGCACGGCCACCCAACACATAGGATGGGCGAACTACTAAGGGATAACCTACGCGATCAGCAGCGAGCAAAGCCTCTTCAAGTGAGCGCACAATCGCATTTGGCGGTTGCAGCAGGCCGAGCTTTTCAATCATTTGTTGGAAGCGTTCGCGGTCTTCGGCTTTGTCGATAGCGTCTGGGCTGGTGCCGATAATCGGTACGCCTTCCGCTTCCAGCGCGCGCGACAATTTCAGCGGAGTTTGGCCACCGAATTGAACGATAACGCCAACCGGTTTTTCTTTTTGAACGATTTCGAGCACATCTTCCAAAGTCACTGGCTCGAAGAACAAGCGATCTGAAGTGTCGTAATCGGTAGAAACCGTTTCGGGGTTACAGTTAACCATAATGGTTTCGTAACCGTCTTCACGCATCGCTAACGCAGCGTGTACGCAGCAGTAATCGAATTCGATACCTTGACCGATACGGTTTGGGCCACCGCCGATAACAAGAATCTTTTTCTTGTCGCTGGGGTTAGCTTCACACTCTTCTTCGTAAGTGGAATACATGTACGCGGTGGAGGTTGAGAATTCCGCCGCGCAGGTATCAACGCGCTTATAAACTGGGCGAATATTCAAACCTTGGCGATAGTGACGCACGTCTTTTTCAGTCACACCGAGCAACAAGGCTAAACGCTTGTCCGAGAAACCTTTACGCTTGTAAGCGAAGATCGCATCAGCATCTAAATTGGCGAGAGATTTACCGCGCAATGCTTGTTCCATGTTAATTAATTCTTCGATTTGTACGAGGAACCATGGATCAATTTTAGAAAGATTGAATGCATCTTCTACGCTCAAACCAGCGCGGAATGCATCACCCACATACCAGATACGCTCGGCACCAGGAGTCGCCAATTCTCTGCGGATTTTAGCCAGGCCCTCTTCAGTGGTCACGTCCACTTTAGATTCAAAGCCAGCCGAACCTACTTCCAAACCGCGCAGAGCTTTTTGCAAAGACTCTTGGAAAGTACGGCCAATGGCCATAACTTCTCCTACGGATTTCATTTGGGTAGTCAAACGCGCATCAGCTTCGCCGAATTTTTCGAAGGTAAAGCGAGGAACTTTGGTTACAACATAATCGATAGACGGTTCAAACGACGCTGGGGTTGCGCCGCCAGTAATATCGTTTTTCAATTCGTCGAGCGTGTAACCCACAGCGAGCTTTGCTGCAATTTTTGCAATCGGGAAGCCAGTTGCTTTAGACGCGAGTGCAGATGAACGCGATACGCGTGGGTTCATCTCGATCACAACCATACGACCATCAACTGGGTTAACGGCGAATTGCACGTTAGAACCGCCAGTTTCCACGCCGATTTCACGCAGTACTGCAATCGAGGCGTTACGCATGATTTGGTATTCTTTATCGGTCAACGTTTGTGCTGGCGCTACGGTGATAGAGTCGCCAGTATGTACTCCCATTGGATCGAAGTTTTCAATGGAGCAGACGATAATACAGTTGTCGTTTTTGTCGCGCACAACTTCCATCTCGTACTCTTTCCAGCCGAGTAGCGATTCATCGATGAGCAATTCGTTGGTTGGCGACAAATCAAAACCGCGCGTACAGATTTCTTCAAATTCATCCCAGTTGTAAGCGATGCCGCCGCCTGAGCCACCCATGGTAAATGATGGGCGGATAATGCAGGGGAAGCCGTATTCTTTCGGGGCTTCTTTGGCTTCTTCCATGGTGTGAACGATTTTCGCACGCGCACAAGAGAGGCCAATACGCTTCATAGCTTGGTCAAACAAATTGCGGTCTTCCGCCATGTTAATGGCTTCTTCTTTAGCGCCAATCAGCTCGACATTGTATTTTTCGAGCACGCCGTGTTTAGCCAGCGCCAAGGCGCAGTTGAGCGCAGTTTGGCCGCCCATGGTGGGAAGAATTACATCGGGGCGTTCTTTTTCGATGATTTTTTCTACGGTTTGCCACTCGATGGGCTCGATATAGGTGGCATCTGCCATGGCCGGATCGGTCATGATGGTAGCGGGGTTTGAGTTCACCAGAATAACGCGGTAACCCTCTTCGCGCAGGGCTTTACAGGCTTGAGCGCCTGAGTAGTCGAACTCACAGGCTTGGCCAATAACAATGGGGCCTGCACCGAGAATCAAGATACTGTTTATGTCTGTACGTTTTGGCATGTCTGCTCCGGTTCTTTAACCCCCTCCCACCCTCCCCTTCGCAAAGGGGAGGAGTTAAATCCTGCCACCTAAGGTGAGGTCAGTCCCTCCCCGCTTTTCAAGGGGGAGGTTAGGAGGGGGTTTAGTTTTTTAGCTCTTACGAGCTTGCATCAATTCAATAAAGTGATCGAACAAGGTATCGGCATCGTGTGGGCCGGGGCTCGCTTCAGGGTGACCTTGGAAGCTGAACGCAGGCTTGTCAGTGCGGTGGATACCTTGCAAAGAACCATCAAATAATGATTTGTGAGTCGCCACCAAGTTAGCGGGCAAACTCGACTCTTCTACCGCGAAACCGTGGTTTTGCGCGGTAATCATCACACGCTTGGTGTTCAAATCTTGTACGGGATGGTTGCCACCATGGTGACCGAACTTCATCTTTAATGTTTTAGCACCTGAAGCCAAAGCTAATAGCTGGTGACCCAAGCAAATACCAAACACCGGAATATCGGTTTCGAGGAATGACTTGATCGCTTCGATGGCGTAGGTGCATGGCTCTGGATCACCAGGGCCGTTCGACAGGAAAATACCATCTGGATTCATCGCGAAAACTTCAGCGGCGGTGGTTTTCGCGGACACAACAATCAGATCGCAATCGCGGTCAACGAGCATACGCAGAATGTTGCGCTTCACGCCGTAATCGTAGGCAACAACTTTGAATTTTTTAGCACCGGTCAATAGTTTATGGCCTTCGCCCAATTGCCAACTGCTTTCGTTCCATGCGTAAGATTCGGCAGTGGTAACTTCTTTGGCAAGATCCAAACCTTTCAGCCCACCAAAGGCTTTGGCGGCGGCGAGAGCTTTAGCCTCGTCTATGTCACCCGCGATGATAGCGCCGTTTTGGGCACCTTTATCACGCAGAATACGAGTTAAGCGGCGAGTGTCTATATCGGCTATACCGACAACATTGCGTTCTTTAAGATAACTTGAGAGATCTTGCGTATTGCGGAAGTTGCTGGCGATTAAGGGCAAATCACGAATCACTAGGCCGGATGCCCAAATGCGGTCGCACTCTGCATCTTCACTGGTAGTGCCGGTGTTGCCGATATGGGGATAAGTAAGGGTGACGATCTGTTGTGCATAGGAAGGATCGGTGAGGATTTCCTGATAGCCGGTCATGGCGGTATTAAACACCACCTCGCCTACAGATAAGCCTTCTGCACCAATAGAAGTGCCGCGAAAAACGCTACCGTCTGCAAGTACGAGTAGTGCTGGTCTCTTCGTGAGAGTAGAGTCCCGAGTATTCAAGTAAACCTCCTGGGTTTGGCAGTGGTTTTAAAGCTAAAGCTGGTGCGCAATTCAACAAAGCTCACTTTCTTCAGGCTCAAAAAGACAGTCGCACAGGCAAAGGCGCGAAAATCGAGTTGAGTTACAGGGCTAAAGTGAGTTTGCTTGGTTGCAGGTTGTAAAAAAGCGAGATGAAACTGAATTCCATCTCGCTTCTGTACAATTTGTTTGTGGGCTATCACTACGAACTAAAATATCTATTCAGTAGGAGCCAATATTTACCTCAACCAAGCGCGGCAGTGCCGAGCGCAATTAACAGCGAATTGTACGGGGTTAGGGCAAGAGTGTCCATTGGAAATTCCCTCTTTAGCGGTATTAATTAGCCATCCACAACCCTCAAAAAAGCTACCGCACTGGATTTTGATGCCATTTCAGACGCTTATTTTTTAGCGAATACCTTATTTACTCCAGTGATCACCAGCAACACAACTGCGCCAGCGATAACCCCTAAAACCATATTTGCCAAGGAACCGCCAACACCCGCGACCAAGCTGCCGTAATGCTGCTGCAAGCTGTGCTCAAGGCTATGCATAAAAGGAATGCCGTGGGCGAGAATACCACCACCCACCAAAAACATAGCCGCTGTACCCACTACAGCCAAAAGCTTCATCAGTTTCGGTGCAGTCAATATCAAACCCTTACCTACGCCGTGCTGAATTGAACACCAAACACCCTGCCCTTGTTTGCGTAGCAGGTGTAAGCCCATATCATCCAACTTCACGATGAGTGCGACAAAACCGTAAACGCCTACCGTCATAAGAATTGCGACAGCAATAACCGTAACCACCTGAGTGGTAAAACTTGCAGCGGTAATCGCTCCTAGGGTGATAACGATAATTTCTGCAGATAACACAAAATCTGTGCGAATGGCACCTTGGATTTTGTTTTGTTCAAACGCAACCATATCAATATCAGGATTAGCGGCAACCTCTGCTAATTTTTTTTGATGCTGCTTTTCTTGATCTTCACTGTGCAGAAATTTATGCGCGAGTTTTTCAACGCCTTCGTAACACAAGTAAGCGCCACCGATCATTAACAGTGGTGTAATTAACCAAGGGATAAATGCACTAATTAATAAGGCTGCCGGAACCAAAATCGCTTTATTAATAAACGAACCTTTAGCGACTGCCCAAACCACAGGTAATTCGCGATTAGCCTGCACACCCGAAACTTGTTGCGCATTAAGCGCAAGGTCATCCCCCAAAACACCTGCGGTTTTTTTGGCGGCAACTTTCGTCATTAACGCCACATCATCTAAAACAGCGGCGATATCATCAAGAAGCAGTAATAAGCTGGAACCAGCCATTTATTTCACCCAAATAAAATTTAACACAAAGCTAAAAAGTAAAATTAGCGAAGCCCCAAAACGTCTTGCATATCAAACAAGCCCATTTTTTGCTGCTGCAACCATATGGCTGCGCGCACCGCGCCATTGGCGAAAGCTAAACGGCTAGAGGCTTTATGCGTAATTTCTACGCGCTCGCCATCGGCCATAAACATGACCGTGTGGTCGCCAACTACATCGCCACCGCGTACGGTTGCGAAGCCGATGGTCTCGCGTGGGCGCGCACCGATTTGACCTTCGCGACCATAAACAGCCACTTGTTTTAAATCGCGATCCAAGGCATTCGCCAAAACTTCGCCCATACGCACTGCAGTACCGGAAGGTGAATCCACTTTGTGACGATGATGCGCTTCGTAAACTTCTACATCATATTCATCACCCAAAACACGCGCGGCAATATCGAGCAATTTAAAACAAAGATTTACGCCAGTAGAAAAGTTGGCGGAAAGCAGTAACGGAATTTGGGTTTGGTAGGAAAGCAATTCCGCTTTTTCTGCATCACTAAAACCTGTAGTACCGACAACGATAGGTTTATTGTGTGCTGCGCAAATTTTTACATTTTCTAAAGTTGCTGCTGGCGAGCTGAAATCAATTAACACATCAAATTGGCCGATTGCTTGTGCAATATCACCCACAATTTTTACGTCTAATTTTCCAACGCCGCCAAACTCACCAGCATCAACACCCAACAAGGTAGAGGTTGAGCGAACAATAGCGCCCGTTAAACTGGTTTCAGCATTTCTAGTGGTTGCATCAATTAATGCCTTACCCATACGGCCAGCAGCACCAGCGATTGCGATACGTGTTGTCATAGAATTCTCTTTCTTAAATCAATTATTAATTTTCTTCATCCGCAGCATTAAACAAATGCCCTAACTTGCCCGCTTTGGTTTCCAAATATTTTGCATTGTGCGGATTGCGGCCAGTTTGGTGTGGCATGCGTTCCACTACATTAATCCCCATATCCTGCAGCGCTTTTACTTTGCGGGGATTATTGGTGAGCAGCTTAAGCGCCTTAATATTCAAATGCTCCAGCATAGGTTTTAAGATGCTGTAATCGCGCATATCTGCACCAAAACCTAATTGCTCATTCGCTTCCACCGTATCCGCACCACAATCTTGCAATGAGTAAGCGCGAATTTTATTAACCAAACCAATACCGCGCCCTTCTTGGCGCAAGTAAAAAATAACACCGCGCCCAACAACACCAACCTTGTGCATGGCTGCTTGCAATTGCGGGCCGCAATCACAACGCAAACTAAACAATGCATCGCCCGTCAAACACTCTGAATGAATGCGCGCGAGAAGTGGCTCATCACCATGAATATCGCCCATGGTGAGCACCACATGCTCTTTTTCGGTTTTGTCATCTTCAAAACCGTGCATTACAAACATCCCAAAAGGTGTTGGCAGTTTGCAGGATTCTATAAATTTAATTGTCACTATTGCCTCGCCAAATAAATTTCCCCTTTGAAAAGGGGGCTAGGGGGATTTAAAGTCTACAAAAAAATTGAAAGACTAAATCCCTCCCCGCCTCCCTTTTTCAAAGGGAGGAGCTCAAATAAACACATACCTGCAATACAATAAGCGCATAAATTCCGGCCAATACATCATCAATCATAATGCCAAAACCACCGCCAACTTTGCGGTCTAACCAACCAATAGGCCAAGGTTTAATAATATCGAAGAAGCGAAAGAGCACAAAACCGAGCAACATCCACAGCCAACCCGCAGGCGCCAGAAACATAGTGATCCAGTAACCGACAAATTCATCCCACACAATTCCGCCGTGATCGTGCACACCTAATTGTTTGGATGAGCGATCACACCAGTAGACACCCAACGCAAAGGTTACGATTAACCATATAGCATAAACCGGCCAAGACAAATCTTGAATTAACCAGTAAATAGGCACAGCAGCCAAGGTACCAAACGTACCCGGCGCTTTAGGCGCTAAACCGCTACCAAAACCAAACGCAAAAAAATGATCGGAATTTGTTAGCAGCTGTTTAAAACTTGGCGTATTCATATTCTTAGATGTCGTCATAACAAGCGCCTAAAAACCCAAAAAAACACTGTAAAGCAGTGCATAAAAAACACTAAAAATGTTGGTAACCCTGTACGGCTAATTCAAACGCCTCGCCATCTAACTCACAGCGAACACCGCTACCTGCAACAATTTCACCCACCACACTTGCGCGAATTTTTCCTTCCGCAATAAGCATCGCAAGCTCAGGCATTTTTTCTGGCGACACGGTAAAACATAATTCGTAATCGTCGCCGCCGCTCAGTGCCCACGTACGCGTTTGCTGTAAATCATTTACGGCGATTAACGCAGGCGATAGCGGTAAATTTTCTACATCGATAATTGCACCTAAATCACTGGCTTCGCAAATGTGATTTAAATCGGCCACCAAACCATCGGAAATATCGAGTGCTGCGCTGGCAATACCGCGCAATAAAGTAGCTTCACGCAAGCGTGGCTCAGGGCGATAAAAACGCTCGCGCAAATACGCTTGGTGCTCCTCGCTAAGTTCTAAGCGATTTTGAATCACTGCCAAGGCCGAAGCGCCATCGCCCAGATAGTTAGTGACGCAAACAAAATCACCAATGCTAGCGCCATCGCGTCGTAAAGCTTGATGCGATTCAAGCGCACCCATAATTTGAATAGTGATGCTTAAAGGGCCAGAAGTTGTATCGCCGCCGACCAACACAATTTCGTAATGATTAGCGGTGCGGAACAAACCGCGACTAAAACTGCGCAGCCATTCTTCGTTCGAATATTCAGAGTTTTTAGGGAGTGTTAAGGCAAGCGTAAACCACAATGGCTCTGCGCCCATTGCCGCCAAATCACTGAGATTGGTGCGCAGTGCGCGTTCGGCAATATCTTCAGGTTTGGCATCAGCTGGGAAGTGAACATCTGCAACTAGCGTATCAACAGAAACGGCTAGTTGCTTGTTCGCAGGAACTTGTAAGAGTGCGCAATCATCGCCAATACCTAAAACCACACTGGCTTGTGCCTTATCTTCCAGTAAAAGATCGGCTTGCTCGCGCTGAAAAAATTGTTGGATAAGTTCAAATTCGCGCATGGTGAATCGCAAGCTGATGCTCACGATTATTTTCCTCGATTAGCGTTACTTTCTATTGGCATTTACTTCAGGTGCACGCACAACAGCTGCGGTTTTATCGAGTACACCGTTAATAAATTTGTGGCTGTCTTCTGCGCCGAATTTTTTCGCTAGTGAAACGGCTTCGTTAATAACAACTTTGTAAGGTACATCGATACGAAATTTTAATTCGTAGGTTGCCATGCGCAATAAGGCTTGAGTCACTGGATCTAATTCAACCAGTGAACGCTCAACCAAGAAAGGTTCGAAAGCGGCTTCAATATCAGATAGATGCTCAGGTACGCCGTGCAAAATCTCATGGAAATATTCAACATCCACATTGGTCATATCGTTATCAACACGAAATTCCGCTTCAATAGAATTGACGCTGTTGCCCGCCATTTTCCATTGATAGAGTGCTTGCATGGTGTAGTGGCGAGCCATACGGCGAGTGGCTGCCGTCTGACCTTTTGGAGCGGAGCCTTTTTGACCAGAACTATTTGGAGAAGTCATTGCATTTACCTGATAAAGAGCAGTGATTGCGCAGTGCAATCATTTGAAAACTATTTCAATTCATTGTCGGGTTACGCAGTTCGTTGAACTCACAGCTAACCCAGCTTATAAAACCTAAATATTACCGAGAAGAGAAACCATTTCTAATGCAGTAGATGCTGCTTCAACTCCTTTGTTACCAGCTTTGGTGCCAGAGCGCTCAATAGCTTGTTCGATAGAGTCTACAGTCAACACACCAAAGGTGATTGGAATGCCAGCATTCAACGATACTTGCGCTAAACCTTTAACGCATTCGCCCGCAACAAAATCAAAATGTGGTGTGCCACCGCGAATTACCGCACCCAAAGCGATGATGGCATCGAACTCTTTTTTGGCAGCAATTTTTTGTGCAGTAATAGGGAACTCAAATGCACCTGGTGCGTAATAAATGGTGACGTTTTCGTCTTTAATGCCGTGACGACGCAAAGTATCCAAAGCACCTTCTTTTAAGCTTTCCACCACAAAACTATTCCAACGGCTAACGATCAATGCATATTTGCCTTTTGATGCCGCGAAATCGCCTTCGATAACTTTAATGTTGCTCATAGTGTTTTCTCTTTAAGAATTAAAATTTTTTCCAGACGGCTAAGCATCAGGGCAAACGTATTCAACCACTTCCAAATCAAAACCCGACAATGCCGAGTAGCGCATGGGTGCAGACATGACGCGCATTTTACGCACCCCCAAATCACGCAGGATTTGCGAGCCGGTGCCGACTTGTTTGTACAACACTTCGGGGCTGCGGCGCTGTTGTTTGCCGCTCAACAACCAATCAATGCTTTCTTCAACTTCGCTGGTGGATTCATCGTGGCAAATCAGCAAGACAACACCTTTACCTTCTTCGCTCACGCGCTTAAGCGCTTCTTGATACGACCATGCTTTACCACCCGCAATCGACGGGCGTTGCAAGCTGAGAATATCCCGCGCTAAATCCATCACATGTACGCGAACCAGTGTGGGTTCAGCGGTAATTTCACCTTTCACCATCACAAAATGTAAATCGCCACGCGCTAAATCGCGGTAAGTACGCAAATCAAATGCGCCGTAAAGAGTTTCCACTTTGCGATTATTAATGCATTCAACCGTTTTCTCTTTGGTGGCGCGGTAGTGAATCAGGTCGGCAATAGTACCGATTTTTAGGCCATGTTGCTCAGCAAATTGTTCAAGATCTGCCCTGCGCGCCATGCTGCCATCGGCATTCATAACTTCAACAATCACCGCTGCCGGCTCAAAACCTGCCAAACGCGCAAGGTCGCAACCTGCTTCAGTATGGCCAGCGCGACTCATAACACCGCCAGGCTGACTCATTAACGGGAATATATGACCAGGTTGAACAACGTCGGCTGGCTTGGCGTTAGCACGAACGGCAGCGCGAACAGTCAATGCGCGATCCGCTGCTGAAATACCGGTGCTTACACCTTCGGCGGCTTCAATGGATACGGTGAAATTCGTGGTGTGCTGGGATTTGTTATCCGTCACCATAAGCGGCAAGTCGAGCTGTTTGCACCGCTCTTGCGTGAGTGTCAGACAAATCAAACCGCGCGCATAAGTCGCCATAAAGTTGATATCTTCTGGGCGCACTTGCTCGGCGACCATAATTAAATCACCTTCATTTTCACGGTCTTCGTCATCCATCAGGATAACCATTTTGCCGTGACGCATATCTTCAATCAGTTCTTCTATAGTATTAAGCGGGGTGTTGAGTTGCATATTCAATCTCTATTTATTGAAGCCGTGCTTCGTCAAAAACTCCAAGGTAACACCACTCTGCCCTTCGCTTTCGGCGGCTTTATCGCCGAGCATTAGGCGCTCTAAGTAACGCGCAAGTACATCTACCTCTAGATTCACTTTAGTACCCACTTGGTAACTGTCCATAATTGTCCACTTTAGGGTGTGGGGGACTATGTTTAATTCGAATTCTGCACCATCCACTTTATTCACTGTGAGGCTAATGCCATCCACCGTGATGGAGCCTTTATGGGCGATGTATTTAGCGAGACTTTTGGGTGCGCGAATACGGAAGCGTTCTGAGCGAGCATCTGGGAAGCGGCTGACAACTTCGCCAATACCATCCACATGGCCACTAACAATATGGCCACCCAAACGAGTTTGCGGGGTGAGCGCTTTTTCCAAATTCACGCGCTGGCCGATTTTCCAAGCTGGTAAGCTGGTGTTATCGAGAGTTTCGCGGGATACATCAGCCCAATAACCATCGCCCGGTAAATCCACTACGGTTAAGCACACACCGTTAGTGGCGATGGAATCGCCTAGATGGACATCCGCCAAATCAAGCCCATGGGTTTTAATGCGCAAGCGCAGATCGCCATTTTTTGGCTGCAGGCTTATCACTTCGCCAATGGCTTCGATGATTCCGGTAAACATAACTAAGATCTACCCATAAATAGTTAAGGGATTCCCCATAAATCGCCACTTTAAATGACCGCTTGGGCAAACAAACTGTGGCGCAGAGTGTATTAGTAGAGCCGCTAAAGTTCGAGACAGTTTTTAGTGCGCTTTGACCAAAAAACTTAATTGGATTGGTGGTGCTTCCCACAATCACGCAACAAAACTATTAGGCGATGCGACTACCGGTATCTTCACATCAATCACCTTGGTTTTAGCGATGTGATCGTGCAGGCAGCGTTTGTCGGCGCGAAAAATGAACACTACATCCACTAAACGCAACAATGGGCCGACCACAGGTACCATACCCATAAGCCATTGCGACATATAGCGCTGGACGATCAAGGGGAAGAATGCGGGCTTTTGATTATCGAGCGTGACAATCGCGATACCCATAATGCGTTTGCCAATAGTTTGCCCACGCTGATACAGCGATGCGCCATGCAAAACAAAAAATATAAGCTGCGGCGCAAAAGCCAAGAGCATTTTATTAGCATCCGACAGCGCATTTATTTTGGCAGAAAGCTCCAAGTAAGCCGCTTGCATATCCGCTGTATTTGCGGGTTCAAGGCCGAGATAGCGCATCATAAACATCATGCCGAACAGCAATAAAACTACATCAATCACAAAGGCTAAAAAGCGTTTTTGATAGGTAGCGGTGTTGTCCCTCGCAATGCTATCCATAGGCGCGCTGGGTTTAGGTTGAAAATCATTGGGCTCTTGAGAATCGTTCATTAGTATTCCGTATCAGGCGTGGCGGTGATTCGCCAATCGGTGCCCACTGCGCGCATATCGCTGATTTTAAGCGGCAACGCAGAGGACATGGTATTTAAGGGTAGATCAAACAAGGGGCGCGCGCTGCTGCCAAGCAGTTTGGGCGCCATGTAAATAATCACTTCATCGAGCAAACCGCGCCGTAAAAAACTCGCCGCTAAAGTAGCACCCGCTTCTACTAAAACCTCATTACATTGGCGCTTTGCCAATTCACTTAAAAGTGCGTTGAGATTGATGCGACTCCCGCCGTCGATAGAAGAGTTGGTAGGCAGTGCAAGCAATTCAACATGTGCTGGCCAATCAGCCAGCTTATCTGCATTTTCAGCGCTGCCATTGTGCACCAACAGAATTGGCGTTTCCTGCGCGAGAATTTTGGCTTTACGACCAAGGCGCAGCGTTGAATCCAGCACTACGCGTAAAGGTTGTTTGGCGGCAGCGTCTTGCGCATTGGGTAAATCTAATTCTTCAAGGCGAACAGTGAGCGATGAGTTATCCATCAACACCGAATCTATACCACTAATGATGACGCAAGAACGAGCGCGTAAACGTTGTACATCGCCGCGGGCTTTTTTGCCGGTGACCCATTGGCTTTCGCCACTCGCCATGGCGGTGCGGCCATCTAAACTCATACCCATTTTGCAGCGCACAAAGGGAAGCCTGCGCTCCATGCGTTTGACAAAACCGGGGTTAAGGGCGCGGGCATCGTCTTCTAATAAAGGGCCATCAACCTGAACTCCCGCTTCACGCAAGTAATCTAAACCGCGACCAGCTACTAGTGGATTTGGGTCTTCCATCGCATAAACAACGCGCACAACACCAGCATCGACTAAAGCGTGGCTGCAAGGGCCAGTTTTACCCCTATGACTGCAAGGTTCCAGGGTGACATAGGCAGTAGCACCGCGCGCACTTTCACCTGCTGCGGCCAAAGCATTCACTTCTGCATGAGCTTCGCCCGCACGAATATGCCAGCCTTCACCCACCACTTCGCCATTTTTAACCAACACGCAGCCGACCCGTGGGTTCGGCATAGTCGTGTAGAGGCCGCGCTCCGCCAACCGGAGCGCTTGCGCCATAAAAGGATAATCAGCTGAGGTAATCGGCATGCTTAATAAGAATCACTATAGATGTAGCGGTTAGGTATTGTCTGGCTGCTGTTCGAGGCGGTCGATTTCCTGACGGAATTCGTTCAAATCTTTAAAGCGACGATACACGGATGCAAAGCGCACATAGGCAACTTCATCCAACTTTTGCAGCTGCTCCATCACCTTTTCACCCACAGCAATGGACTTCACTTCGCGCTCGCCGGTGGCTTGCAAGAAATGTTTGATATGGTTAATGGAGGATTCAATCGACTCAATACTAACGGGGCGCTTCTCAAGTGCACGCAATAAACCGGCGCGCAGCTTGTTTTCATCGAAGGGCTCGCGGGTACCATTTTGTTTAATAATACGCGGCATTACCAATTCGGCCACTTCAAAGGTAGTGAAGCGTTCGTGACAGGATAAACACTCGCGGCGGCGGCGCACTTGATCGCCCTCGGCCACAAGGCGGGAATCGATCACTTTGGTATCTTCGGCACTACAAAAAGGACAATGCATTGTCTGCAACCCTAAGCATCTTCAGTAAGGCGCGCATCTTAGCATACCAGCAGGTCATTTTTACGTATCCAAACTGCCAAACGACGAGGAAAAAACCTACCTAAGTTAGCTGAAAACAATATTTATTCAGGTGCGTTTTTCCTGAGAGTTTTATAGTGCTGCTGTAATTTCTTGTACTTTTATACTTTTGCACCAATCCTTTACCAACGCATTACCGGGCGATATCTTGACCAGTTATAGCCTTCATTCTTTTAAAAAAAACAATGATAAAAATTTATTTGTGGTTATGCGGAATCTCAAGGTAATCCTTAGAGCCCGGATTGGATAACTCAAATTCTGATGGGTTTTTGTAAATCCACCCACTGCCATTAACCGATACTAAGGTGTAACTCCCTTGCGGTGTAGTCACGGTGGCAAATACTGAACTACCACCATAGGTCATGACAACAGGATATTCATCGCCATACCCTTCCAAATGGCCACGCCACGTGTAATCACCGTTGGGGTTAGTGGTGCTAGCCTCGACATTTACGCGCAAGCGCTCACCGCCAGGCATGGCCAAAGTAAGCTGCTCACCCGGCTCGGGATATTCTGGGTTTTCCATATCGACTGATGCAGGCTCATACACTGAAACACCTGCTGGCAAGGATATTTTTGATGTGGTTGCCGTTGCATCGCCAACACGCCAAGCATCCGGAGCAATGGATTTCCCTGCTGCGACTGCCCCAGTTTTAGAAGCAGCTTTACCCTCAACCACGGTTAATACCTCCTGCTCACGCGATGTATTGTGGCGCACGTGTGCCGATGTAGTTGTATCAAAATCAGTATGCGAGTAGTCATTCAGTTGTGGCGACAAGTGTTGCTGGGGTTTTGAAGAGAAATCTTCACGAACAACCCAATATGCCACGCTAATCACCAATACAACTGCAACCACCCAATACATTCGTTTATTGTTGCCAGAGTTAAAAAACGCCATAAGTAGGCACCCTTGTTATACACAACTAAAAATAAAAATCCCAAGACAACCGTTCGGCTGCCTTGGGACATGTACTCCACGCTTACCCTATTACAGCGGAGGTGGCGCTACACATAAAGAATAAACATTGAGATTGGTAAGGGCTCCAAGTACGGCAGCTTTTTCCAATTCGACCTCATCAAAATCACTGGTAGTACTCATAGTAACCAGTTGTTTTGTTGCATCACCAGTAAGGTTAAGCAATTGCAAGCTCAATAAACCAGCCGAACTACTGCTTTGCTGTGCAACACCATTTAAGTAGGTAGTAATTTTCAGATTACTTAAAAGGGTGAGATCCAGTACGCCTACGGGTAATGACACCAAGAAACCGACCCGTTTTGCGCCGGTGTAAGTCGTATTGGTGTTTTCCACACTACCCCAGACTGACGCAAGCACAGCTACTGGTGTCGACATTGTCGCTGCGTCATTTATGGTCGAGGTAAAATTACCAGGGTTAGACACACCACAACCAATACACAAGACACCACGCAAACCCGTATTAACCGTCAAACCAGCACCCAACACTGGTTCAAACAATTTACCTGATGCACAAGCAACATTTTCCACCGCATCACAGGCATCACCTATGCCGTCACCATCAATATCAGACTGCGTGGGGTTACTTGTGGTGGGGCAATTGTCCGCAGCGTTTAACACACCATCATTATCCATATCGGCATCACACGAATTGCCGATACCATCGCCATCGGTATCTGTTTGTGTGGGATTCGCTACTAGTGGGCAATTATCCAACACATTACTGATGCCATCCCCATCGGTATCCGTATCGCAAGCATCACCTATGCCATCACCATCAGCATCCTGCTGCCCGGCATTAGCCACCAATGGGCAATTATCGCCACCATTGAGTACGCCATCATTGTCGATATCAGTATCGCAACTATTACCAATACCATCACCATCCGTGTCGGTTTGTAAAGGATTGGCTACCGTAGGGCAATTATCCACAGCATTTCCAATACCATCACCATCCGTATCGGTCAGTGGATCACACACATCCCCCAAGCCATCACCATCGGTATCGAGTTGGTTAGCATTGGCAATAGCCGGACAATTATCGACGCTATTGTTGACGCCATCGCCATCACGATCATCGTCACAAACATCGCCTATCGAGTCTCCATCCGAATCCAACTGATTATGGTTGGCAATAAAAGGGCAGTTGTCGACGGTGTCATTAACACCATCACTGTCGATGTCGATGACGCCATCACAGGCATCTCCAACGCCGTTACCATTGGTGTCCAGCTGCGTAGGATTAACAATAAGCGGGCAATTGTCTGATCCATCCAATACCCCGTCGCCATCTTTGTCGTTATCGCACACATTCCCAATACCGTCGTTATCTGTATCCAACTGATCGGCGTTCGCCGCCATAGGGCAATTATCAGTAGCGTTTAACACATTGTCGCCATCAGTATCGTTATCACAGGCATCGCCCATGGCATCACCATCCAGATTTGCCTGATTACCATTAGCAACCATTGGGCAATTGTCAGCGCCATTGGCAACTCCATCGCCATCAATATCCGTATCACAAGCGTCACCTACGCCATTGGAGTTCATATCGGCCTGATTGGTGTTGGCGATAGCGGGGCAATTGTCAGTTGAATCATCGATACCATCACCATCGCTGTCGGTATTAGCATCGCACGCGTCACCAATGCCATCGCCATCGGTATCCAACTGATTGGCGTTAGCAGTAGCCGGGCAGTTATCGGTGGCATTCGCGATTCCATCGCCGTCCCTATCACTGTCACACACATCTCCAATACCATCGTTATCAGCATCTGCCTGATTGATATTGGCTTGGCTTGGGCAATTATCAGTAATGTTAGGTATGGTGTCGCCATCCATATCGCTATCGCACACATTGCCAATGCCATCATGATCGGCATCTGCTTGGTCAGTATTTGCGATCATGGGACAATTATCAGCGGCATTGATAATTGTGTCGCCATCGCGATCATTATCACAAACATCACCGACTCCATCTCCGTCCAAGTCAAGTTGCGTACCGTTAGCAATCAACGGGCAATTGTCAATCGCATTGATCACACCATCGTTGTCGTTGTCGTTATCACAAGCATCACCGATTCCATCACCATCACCATCCGCCTGTGTAGGGTTGGCATTTGCAGGGCAATTATCAGCACCATCATCAATACCATCGGAGTCAGTATCGATATTGCTGTCGCAGGCATCACCAAGGCCATCTGCATCTGTATCAAGTTGATTGGTATTGGCTATAGAGGGGCAATTGTCGGTAGTATTCAGTACCGTGTCGCCATCACGATCATCATCACACGCATCACCGATACCATCATTATCAAGATCGGTCTGGTTGATATTGGAAATGGCCGGGCAATTATCCAAAGGATTAGAGATAGTGTCGCCATCAATATCGCTATCGCAAATATCACCTTGATTGTCACCATCCAAATCAGCTTGTGTTGGGTTGCCTAATGCGGGGCAATTATCAGCTGTATTCAGCACGCCATCGCCATCAAGATCGTTATCACAGGCATCACCTATACCGTCAGCATCTTTATCCAGCTGATCGGGATTTGGTATTCGCATACAATTATCTTGAGCATTAGGAATGCCATCTTTATCGAAGTCTCCTGTTGGCAATTCGCCCGGGTCAAAGAAAATACTGGAAGCAGAAGAAGAAACACCATTCGCAAGCGACGAGCTACTCGCAACAGAAGAGGAAACATTATTTGCAAGCGATGAACTATTAGTAACCGCAGAAGAAACATTATTCGAAAGTGATGAATTATTAGTAACGGAAGAGGAAACACCATTCGCCGGTGATGAACTACTCAAAACAGACGAGCTAAATGCACTACTACCCGGCACCTCCCCAGGATCAGTAGGGGGCGCGGAATTCGCCCGAGACGACTCAACGAAGCTTGCATTCTGTTTTGGAAAACCACCATCACCGCCACAGGCAGACAAACCTAAAACCGATACAATCAACGAAAAAAATACGATACTTTTCATAACAGCCACCATGCTTATTAAATAGTTTAAAAGACAATTACAAAGTTTTCGTGCCGGAAATGACAAACTCGACTCGTCGATTTTTTGCTCTACCTTCTTCGGTTTGGTTATCTGCTACCGGCTGATCTTCACCCACTCCATGCACTTGGATGCGATTGGGCGTTACACCTTTTGATTGCAGATATTTAGCCACTACGTTGGCGCGGATTTCTGACAAACGTTGGTTATACTCGGCTGTGCCACGCGCATCTGTATGTCCAATAATGTTGACATTCAGAGACAGAGTTTGCATAAGTAAATCCACCACCGCATCAATTGACTTAGTGTTGCGAATAATCGCTTTATCAAATTCAAACAGAGGCCCCCCTATCGTTTCATCAACAATAATTCGTTGCTCAGCAATAGGTGCAGGCTCTTTTACAACGGGTTGGGGAGGAGGTACAGAAACTACGACGGGAATTACTGGAGTTTTATGCGCACGCGATGCAAAATTCCATACCAGTGAGAGACCCAAAAAATGCGGATTAGTGTGGCCCATTTCATTATTGCCAACCTGATCGATATATTGATATTCAAGACGTGTTGTCCAGTGATCTGCAAACGGAAACTCAATGCCAGCACCCAGTAAAGGGCGTACGCCAGAGTCGTCCAACGTAAGGTTTCCACCCGTCACTTTCCCCTCCCAATAAGCAGCTCCGAGCTTTCCATAAATGCGCGCTTGCTTATAAAATGGGTACGATAGTTTTAACGCAAGATCTGCTTCACGTAACTCCCCTGTTAAATTCACGTTAGGGTACTTTGCAACTGAATCGCCAATATCATTAAACGATAATTCCCACGCAATGCGGGGATTAAAATCGTAACCCACAAAAAATCCGTAGCCAGCCTCGTCTTTGTCGCATTTAATACTCGTGTCCATGCAGGATTTTTCATTAGATGAGTAGCCAATACGAGCACCTAAATATCCGCCAGAGCCTTCATCATTAGAAAAAACATTACTGGAAAAACAACAAGCCCATACCAACAAAAAATTAAGTGAATATACCGTTTTCATAATTATTACCTCATTGAAGGCAAAACAATGCCATAGCGGAAGCTCGCCAAAAAAAATGAACCATTAACAGCACAGAAGCTTTCTACAAGCAAAGGTAAGCCACGACAATGAATGCCGAATTAGAAAGCAATACTGAAATTAAATTTATCGAACTGCCAAATCAAAAGCGCCGATAAAAAGGAATGGAAGGCGGAGAGAAGGAATACTGAATAAAACAAAATAAAAAAAGTGTGCAGGGAATAAAAATCTCAAGAAAACTCATTGTGACGCTCCTTAACAATCCAATTTGCAAAATACGGCCAGAAAAATATATCTAGCCTTCTTCCAATATCCACGATATGAAATCACTGATTTCAAATAAGATGATAGCAACGACGATAAACAAATCAAACTCGAAAATAGATTCTATTAATATAAAAAAAACAATACTAACCATTAAAAAAACTAAATGATTATTGATACAAATCAATAAAAATAAATTTTAATAAAGCTCAAATAACAAAAAAACAGGAAATTGCTATAGCATTAAAAATAGTTATTACACATTAATATAATAAGCAAGAAAACAAGGCTCTAAAACCGGAAAAAAACCAAAAAATCAAATTACAAAAAAATAAAAATAGCAATTACACGGAATTACAGCAATCTGGCACTTAAATGCCAACCTTGGAATATTTAGCCAAAAAAAACAGTGCCTCCATAGAATGATGAAGCACTGTTCCACGTGGCTATAAAAAATAACTCAAAAAACTAAACTCACTTACAAAAATATATGAACCTTTAACTGCGCTTACGAAAGAAAATCAACGCACCCAGAAAAATCAAATAGAGAACATTCATTGAACCGCCACCACCACTTCCTGCACCACTATTAGCAGCACCGTTATTTGTGGTCGGCACAGAAGTTGCCACACCTGCTGTAGTGCCCGTGGATGCAACACTACTGCTTGAATGGGTTACGGCACCCGAAGGAATCATTGATCCCGCACTGGAGCTAGATTCAGAACTCGCACTCGATGCAGAACTAGCCTTAGGCTCAACTTTGTAGAAATTGGCGACTTGAGGCGCAGTGATATTCAATGTGTAAACAGCATCTGCCCCACTCACCATGTCATTACGATTAACACCGCAGGGAGAACCTTTACAATTCAATTGCGGGCTGGAAAATTTGTAAACTTTGCCATCCCAATAATCCACGTTAAATTCGCTTTGATAAGCCATTATGGTGGTAAATTTATTATCTTCACCATGACCCAGCGCGTAGTGAAAAGTCCCTCCCTTCCCATCTTGTTTGCGTGAATGACGTAAACCCATGTTGTGACCAAGCTCATGTGCCGTCATAAAATCACCACATCCATCAAATGCTATGTGGGCATACATGAAGTCTTTAAGTTGTGGATCAGAAAAATCACCTTGGGTATCCACACCGCCAACCCACGCCAAACCACAATTCCCATGAACCGCTCTAAAGGGACGATAAAAAATTACCATATCAGCCTTGGCCTGCAAGCGCGCAGCCGCTACATCTTTAAACGCTAAATGGCGATTGTAGGTAATATCTTGCAATGCAGTTTCAGCAGAGTTGTCATCGGTGTAATCCACCATTAGAGTCTTTGCGACACGAATTTCGAGATCGACCCCGCTATCCACATATATTTGATTGGTTACTTGAAAAAGCTGGTTTATACGTGTTGTCGGCTCGCCGCCGTAGGTATCGGCAACACCTTTTGTGTAAACCACCAGTACATCAATGGTATTGTTCGCCGCAAAGGAAGGAAGAGCAATAACGATAAAAAGACTTGCACCCATAATGTGTTTAAGGCTTTTAATGATATTGAACATAGAAATTTTCTCGTGATGTTGATGGGTACCCTCCGTGATGCGTTTGTAGATACAGTTCCTGCCATTTCCTCTTTTTTTAGGCATACAGATGCCCATACCCAAGATTTTAAAAACCTGTAGGTGTGCGGAGCTTCTTTCCGTGGATTTGACGATGCTGCAATAGCGACAAAAAGGACGTCTATTTCGGCTATAGCAATACCACAGGGATCAATACTGATTCCTGATAGTCCTTAAAGCTGGGGAGGGGAAATCTTCAGCAACAACTGCCTTTTGTGCGAGTGCCTTTCGGCATCCATTTTGATTGACGCAAACCTGCGCCCTACCAGCGAGTCGGCCAGTTTCGGTTTCACCGCATAACCTTCGCGAGCAAATCTTCGAAAAACAACAGCCTCACTCATAAACCACTCAAAACCACAGCTGTTCACAAGTTAAGCGAATCGTAGATGATTTATACGCCAAATTCTAGTTTTTATTACTATTCAAAAAATAAAATCTAGTTGTAATATTTTTTTTGATGTTTCGTTATAAGAAATATAAATTTGAGTAATATTACTCAGCACCAAAAAATATAAGGCAAATTAGTACGCTTCCTATGAGCCACCGGTTCACTATTGAGCTATTTTTTTCTTTTAATAAAAAAGGCAGCTCAATGAGCTGCCTTTGCCAAACGCATAACATAGCCAAGAGAAGGAAATTTTATTCAGCGTAAACCGGGAAGTCTTTGCACAGCGCAGCCACTTTGGTTTTTACACTGGCGATAACGTCATCCGCATTACCTGCTTCCAAAGCATCAAAAATATCGCAAATCCAGTTGGTCAATTGCACACACTCAGCTTCTTTGAAACCGCGTGTGGTAACTGCTGGCGTACCGACACGAATACCTGAGGTTACAAAAGGTGAGCGCGGGTCGTTTGGTACAGCATTTTTGTTTACTGTGATGTGCGCTTTGCCTAATGCTTCATCAGCATCTTTACCGCTATATTGCTTGCCAATCAGATCAACCAACATCAAATGGTTTTCAGTACCGCCAGAAACGATATTGATACCGCGCGCCAAGAAGGTTTTTGCCATCGCCTTAGCATTCACAACTACTTGCTGTTGATACGCCTTGTACTCTGGGGTCATAGCTTCTTTGAAGCTGATCGCTTTTGCAGCAATCACGTGCATTAAAGGGCCACCCTGACCACCGGGGAATACGGCCGAATTCAGCTTCTTCTCAATCTCTTCGTTCGCTTTGGCCAGAATCAAGCCACCGCGTGGGCCACGCAAGGTTTTGTGAGTGGTGGTAGTGGTTACATCGGCAATTTGCACTGGGTTAGGGTAAAGACCTGCGGCAACCAAACCGGCAACGTGCGCCATATCTACAAACAGATAGGCACCTACTTTGTCCGCAATGTCGCGGAAACGTTGCCAATCCACTACTTGAGAGTAAGCCGAGAAACCTGCCACAACGACTTTAGGCTTATGCTCCAGCGCCAAACGCTCTACTTCGTCATAATCAATCAGACCAGTTGCTGGATTCAAACCGTATTGAATAGCGTTGTAATACTTACCTGATGAACTCACTTTCGCACCGTGAGTTAAATGGCCACCGTGTGCCAAACTCATACCTAAAATAGTATCGCCTGGAGCACAAAGTGCCGCGTATACCGCTTGGTTAGCTTGTGAGCCTGCGTGTGGTTGCACGTTGGCGTAGTCCGCACCGAACAATTCTTTAGCGCGAGAAATCGCCAAGGCTTCGGTCACGTCTACGTATTCACAGCCGCCGTAGTAGCGCTTGCCTGGGTAACCTTCAGCATATTTGTTAGTCAACTTGGTGCCTTGAGCCGCTATCACCATCGGGCTGGTGTAGTTTTCCGAGGCGATCAACTCGATATGATCTTCTTGGCGTTGGCCTTCGTTTTGGATAGATGCCCAAATTTCAGGATCGAAAGAAGCGATAGTTTGGTTTTTATCAAACATAGAAGAGTCCTAGGCTGACCAGCAAGACCCAGAATGGGCTGCCGAGTTAATGGGAAGAGGGAAAATTGAGGCGCGCATTGTACATCAAGCGGCCAAATTCGTGCCATGCAAAAAACTCATGTCTAGCAAGAATTTGATTCATGGAGAACAATTTCAAATCCTGATTATTGCTAACGGGTTCATCCTTTGAAGACACCAACCCAACCTAAGTTCGCTGCCGCACAGAGCCTATTTGTTTCTTTTTGTTACAAAGTCCATACAAATTTACATGACTAAAAAGGTTTGCACCATCACGGCACAAGGTGAATTTTTAGTTCGTAAAGTGAACTTTTTCTGCGCATAAACGCGCTTACAGATGAAAAATTTATTTAGGGCACTTGCTGGATTTGACGCCAATAACTGCTTCAGGCATCAAATAGTAAATTTTTAATTAACCCTTAAAAACAAGGTGTTTTTTTAGTTTTTAGTTACGCACTTTAGAGCACCAGTTAGCTCTGTATTAACACGAACTTGCAGTTTGGGCTTCGGTTTTGCATCAACCCACTACCTACACAGCAAAAAGGCAGTCTTGCGAGATTGGCTTCAACTGAAAGGAAAATGATGAATGAATAACTTGCAACGATTGATTGGGAGCTTGGCGATAGTGGTAGCAATCGTGCCCTGCGCACTTGCGCAATCCAACTATTCAATAGGCGCTGGGGATGAAGTCCGCCTGAGTGTTTACGGCCAGCCCGAACTCACCACTGAAGGCCAAATCAATAATGATGGCACGCTAGGTGTCCCGTTACTCGGCGCGGTCAAAATTGCGGGGCGCTCCAGTGGCGATGCTGCAAAACTGATTGCCGAACGCTATCAAAGCGGCAATTTCCTCAAAAATGCCCAAGTCAATCTTCTCGTTACAAAATATCGCAGCCAAGTAGTTTCTATTCTGGGCAAAGTCAACCGCCCCGGAAAGCTGGTATTAGAAGGTTCTACCTCACTCACACAGGCCATTGCTTGGGCCGGTGGAGTAGCAGATTCCGGTAGCGAGCGCCTGATTCTAGTACGCACTGACGCTAATGGTCGCCAAGAGCGTCGCGAATACGATTTACAAAAACTGCTGGGCCGCGAAGCCGAAACCAGCCCCGTAGTGTGGCTGCAAGATGGCGACACGCTCTATATCCCCCATTCGGATCGTTTTTATGTGAGCGGTGAAGTTCGTACACCTGGCATGTACGCCCTCGACCGTCCACTCAATGTAATGCAAGCCATTGGTGTCGCCGGTGGCCCTACCGCTCGCGCCAGTGATCGCTCCGCCAAACTTTATCGCAAGCAAGCGGATGGCTCTGTTAAAGAGCTGAAAGCAAAACCCGACGATAAGGTGTTAGACGGCGATGTGATGGTCGTTCAGGAAAGCCTGTTTTAAGCAGCCAACTTTTAAACCGCTAATCGATTTATAAGGAAGCGCTCTAATGAACCTCGGTACTTTATGATGAACCTAGACACTTTATTACGCATTTTATGGGCGCGGCGCCTGACCATTGGCGGCATCACCTTAGCAATAATGGCATTAGCACTCTTAATAACCTTGCTAACACCAAAACTCTACTTGGCCAGCACCGATTTAATTGTGGATGGCAAAAATCAAGACCCGGTGAGCGGACAAGCCGCGCCTACCCGAATAATGGCTGGTTATTTGGTCACCCAAGCCGAAATTATCCGCAGCCGCAATGTTGCGAATAAGGTCATTGACCAATCGATGCTGATGAACCAAACCGATTTAGTACGTGAACTCCAGCTGCCCGACGAAGAAGCGCGCCGTCGCAAAACGTTACTCAACTATTTAAGTCAGGGCTTAGCGGTTGATTCGGCGCGTGAAAGCAATGTATTAACGATTGGATTTAACGCCCGCAACCCCGCGCTTGCCGCACAAATTGCAGATGCCTATGCCCAAGCTTATATTCAAACCAATCTGGAATTGCGCATTGAGCCGGCGAAGCAAATTACCCGCTGGTACGATCAGCAACTCGCATTGCTGCGTACCGGCCTGATTGAAAAGCAAGAGGCTCTATCCGCCTACCAAGAGAAACATGACATTCTGGTAACGCCTGACCGCTTGGATCTTGAATCCGCAAAACTAGCTGAACTATCGTCCATGCTTATTGCGGCTCAGAACGAGCGGCTCAATAACACCACCCGTAATAATCAAATTACTGGTGCCAACCGCGGCGCACTCCCAGCACAAGCGTTGGACAACCCCCAAGTTCAAAGACTCTCTGGCGAACTCGCGCAAGCGCAAGCGAAGCTCAGTGATTTGCTAACCCGCGTGGGTGAAAACCACCCCCAATATCGTCAAACTCAAGGCGAAGTGGCCTCTTTAAATGCTCAGCTATCGCAAGCTTTGCGGTTTATTAACGGCAGCGTTCGCTCATCCGTTGAGCTATCGCAAAGCCGTGAAGATCAATTGAAAGCTGAATTAACCGCACAAAAAGAACGCGTGTTGCAATTTAGCCGCAACCGCAACGAACTAACCCTGTTAAAACAGGAAGTTGATAATGCGCAGGCCGCTTATGACGCTGCACTGGCGCGCGCTACGCAAACCAAACTAGAAAGTCAGGTTGCACTAACCGATATATCCATCCTCAACACCGCGGTAGCACCCAACCGCCCTAGCACCCCTCGCACGGCCATGAACTTGGTACTGGGCACCTTGGCCGGCCTTCTTTTCGGCGTTGCGGTTGCGCTTTGTCGCGAGTGGATGGATAGGCGCGTGCGCAATACGCAAGATTTAGAACAGGGCTTGAATTTACCGGTACTCGCCTACCTAACCTCTGCTCATCGCTTCCCTTCCCACCGTTTATCTATAAGCCCTTTTTCCATTCGCAATAGATTCTTCCCTAAGGGGATAATGCAATGAACGATATTACCCAAGCCTCGTCAGCGGTAATGACGCGCCCAAACGTAGACAGGGAAGTCATTAACAAAATTGGCCGCATGTTGGAAAGCCGCGGGAAAATCACTCGCGAGGAATTTAAATCCATTATCGCAGTGCAAAATGAACAAAATCTGCGTTTTGGTGATGCTGCGCTTATGCTGGGTTTAGTACAGCGCGAAGATATAGATGAAGTCTTAGCTGAACAATTTGCCTACACCGCAGCGCCTGACCGCAATACCACCTTGAACCCAAAACTGATAGCCGCCTTCCAACCCGAAAGCGCTCAAACCGAAGCTTTGCGTAGCCTGCGCAGCGAGCTTTTGCTGCGCTATTTTAATCGCGGTTCGCATTTAAGTTTGGCGATGGTGGGTGCCGAAAACGCTGAAGGTGTAGCGATTACTTCCGCCAATTTAGCGATTACGTTTGCGCAGCTGGGCATTAGTACCCTGCTGGTAGATGCGAATTTAAGATCGCCGCAGCTACACAAATTATTTGGCCACAACGAACGAAACCCGGGTCTATCTGACCTGATTGCAGAACGTGCATTAGTAGAACCCATTGCCATTCCATCGCTAGGTTCACTATGGGTGCTTGCGGCAGGCACTGAGGCACCTAACCCGCAAGAGTTATTGGCAAATAAACGCTACGCAGAAAAGCTACAAGAGTTAGCGAATCATTTCGAAGTCATCATCATTAATACTCCGCCCCTTAATCACATTAAAGATGCGCAGTTGATTGCTGCTCAGTCTGGTGCTGCTTTGGTCGTGGTGCAAGAAAACATATCGCGCTTGAAAGACGTGGAAACTCTGTGTAGCAGCTTGCGTGGAGTGGGCGTTCGCTTACTAGGCGCGGCGCTGCAGCAATAAACCGGTAACGGGGAGGTAAGGATGAAATCTTCACACCTCCACTCATGGCCTGAGGGAACGGATTCCCTGAGCTTAACTCCCTCACCCGCAGATTCGGTCGGCAGCCGTTTTGATGATCGCATGATCATCGCTATTGTAATCGCCACCGTCGTTTATCAAGCTGTTCTGTGCCTGCTCAACACCTATGGCCTAAGCGCATCGCGGGCATTATTAGGTTTAGCTGAAGCGGTTATTCTCACTGCGTGCTTGCCTTTTATTGCCCGGCGTTTACTGCCCGGAGTGATTATTGTTATCGCCATCTGCGGCGCTATGTTCTGCCTACAAGCCTTTGCCAGTGCCTCTTTGAATATTAAAACCTTCCGCGACCTCGCCATTCCTCTCTGCTATTTTTGGTTAGGTTGCAATATCGGCCGCATAGACCTTGCCAGCCGTGCGCTGACTTACGCCATTTGGGTAGTGCTCTTTATGGGCGCTTTTGAATTGTTCTTTTTGGATCAATACACCAACGTTTTCAATATTTTTAGTTACTACGTGAACACGGGCAACTTGGAACCCGTACCCAATTTCATTAACAGCAAACTACAACTCAATGGCACTCGTCCAGAAGGCATTGGCCGTACCCTCTTGCCAGAGCTGCTGGGCGCTCATCGCGTATCCTCCGTATTTCTTGAACCTGTTTCGCTGGGGAATTTCGCCACTATTTGCGCGGCTTGGGGCTTGAGCTTGAACAACGGCGAGCTGCGTAAAACACTATTTTTTGTCACCCTAGCCATAGTGATGATTGTGATTTCCGATTCGCGCTTCGCCTTAACTACCGTAAGTTTAATGGTGATTATGCGCTTGGCGATTAGTGGTAAAGCTCTTTATTTACCCCTTGTTGCGCCGTTTGTGACGATAGCCTTATTGCTAGTACTGGGTGCAGAAGGCGGAAGATTTCTTGAGGATAGTTTCCACGGGCGCTTGGCTCTTTCTGGTCAGGCGCTACACGAATTTACTCTTTCTACGTTATTTGCCACCGTAAAAGCTAAGCCCTATGCCGACATGGGCTACGCCCATTTGATCTCCGCTTTTGGTCTACCTATCGCGCTGCTGCTGTGGTTTAGCTTGTGGCTTTTGCCCATGCCAGATGAACAAAGCCAGCGTTTTCGTTCATTGGCGGCGATCTACATCGTGTTGATTTTATGCGTGAGCGGCTACTCACTCTATGCCCTCAAAACCTCTGGCGTGCTCTGGTTTTTAATGGGCTGCTGCCTGAAAAATCCTGCACCCAAACCCGCTGCTGAGGCCACCACTGGAACAGCGCTTGAGCCCATTCTGCTGGATGTAGGTAATCAAATCAGGAGAAGAACAGATGCCTATTAAAGTGACCCATATTGTTCGCCAATACTTGCCCTCTATTGGTGGAATGGAAGAAGTGGTGCGCAATATCGCCATGCACCAATTGCGCGAAGGGCAACAGCAAACACGTATCATTACGCTCAACCGATTATTCCGCAATGCACGCGAGCAATTACCAGAGCGCGAAAATATTGATGGCATTGATGTTGTGCGCCTGCCCTATTACGGCTCCAGCCGCTATCCACTATGCCCGGCTATTTTAGGTGAGCTAGGTGATACCGATGTAATTCACGTGCACGGTGTGGATTTCTTTTATGACTTTCTCGCCGCCACCAAGTGGCTGCATAAGCGCCCGTTGATTTTATCTACCCACGGCGGTTTCTTTCATACCAAATTCGCTTCGCGCGCTAAACAAACCTACTTCAATGTTGTTACCCGCCTGTCTTCCACCGCTTATAATAGCGTGATCGCAACCAGCAGCAACGATGGCCAGCTATTCAGCCAAATCATGCACGAACCTAAGCTAAGAGTTATTGAAAACGGGGTAGATACCGAAAAATACTCCAATCAAGCCGCACTCGAACTACAACCCACTTTAATCTACTTTGGCCGCTGGTCTGCTAATAAAGGCCTGTTTGAAACCTTGGATTTATTTGCTCAACTGCGCGCCCATGATGACCGCTGGCACCTGATTATTGCCGGGCGCGAATACGATCACAGCTTGGATGAACTGCGCAACCACGTTGCAATCTTGCAGTTAAATGGCCACGTCACACTCGCGCCGAACCCAAGCGACGAGCAAATTCGCGACCTCATTCAACAAGCCAGTTATTTTTTATGTTTGTCTCAGCATGAAGGTTTTGGGATAGCGCCCATTGAAGGTATGAGCGCCGGTTTAACACCAATACTGAGCGACATCCCGCCCTTTAAGCGTTTGGTGGATAACTCCGGTTTGGGTTTCACCATCAACAATACCACCAACGCAGACGATACCATTCGCCAATTACTGCACCTGCATGAACAAGGTGAGGCAGCTTACGCGGAGCGCCGAACAGCGGCTATCACCTTCGCTAAACGCTACGCTTGGCCAAAGGTGGCCGACCACTATCTTGCACTTTATGAAGAGCTCGCCCGACATAAAATAGGAGCGCAGCTGTCATGAACAACTACAAAAACTATAAAAACCACCTGCGATTGGGTTGGATAAAGCTCCTCCTGCTAAGCGTGTTTGCGAGCCCTTTGTTTGCGGCCGCTACGTGTTTGGATCAAGCACGCTTAACTGGAGTAAATATCGCCGGTGCAGAATTTAACTCCTCCAAGTTACCTGGCACGCCTTATAAGGATTACACCTTCCCCACCGAAGCTGAACTCACTTTTGTCGCGGCACAAGGCGCCAATGTTATTCGCTTACCCTTTCGCTGGGAGCGCATCCAACCCACCGTTATGGGCGAATTAGCGCCCGCAGAGCTGAAACGCTTACAAGCCACAGTCACCAGCGCCCATGCTAAAGGTTTATGTGTAATTTTAGATGTTCACAACTACGCCAAATATTTTAGCCAAACACTCAACGGCGATGCAGCTTTGCAAAATGCTTTTGTAAATTTGTGGCAGCGCTTGGCGGTTGCTTTTACTGACCCTAAGCAAACCGCGTTTGGGTTGATGAATGAACCCAGCTATCTACCGCGAGAAGAGTGGGCAAGCCTCGCTAAACGCACCTTACTTGAACTGCGAACTGCGGGCGCAACCAATACGATTTTTATTGCGGGTGGCCACTGGAGCGGGCTACACGATTGGTTCTCGCCGGCCTTGGGGCAATCTAACGCCACACTCTTTGCTGATGTTAAGGACCCACTTCAACGCACCATCCTTGAGGTTCACCAATACGCTGACAAGGACTATTCCGGAAGCGGCACTACTTGTAAGGCGGCAGATCAGTTTATTCCTATGTTTAACAAACTCAGTGCTTGGGCTGCTGCTAATGGGCAACAACTTTTTCTGGGTGAATTTGGAATGCCGCAAAACGAGCCATGCATGCTGGCATTGGAGCGATTTTTAAGCCTAATGACTGGGCCTGAATGGAAGGGATGGGCCTATTGGTCTGCAGGCGGTTGGTGGGGGAAATATCCGCTGGCGATTAATACCAGCGAGACTGAACCTTCAAGCCAATGGCCTATTTTAAAAAAATATTTTTATACACCGCCATTGCCCAAAAAAAGTCCACCCATGGCACCTCAACCACGTACTCGCAAAATTTAATGGTCATAGAGGGAAAGTATTATGAATTTAAACGATGAATTAAATGAGATCACCGCGAGCTCAGATCGCACCGATGATGAGATTTTTTTGGTGCTATCTGCGCACGACTACCGCTCACCGCGCAGAGCTAATATTCACTTTATTACCTCCGAACTGGCCAAGCGTGGACGCACGCGCTTTTTTTCATTGCGTTACAGCCTGCTTTCCAAATATACCTCCGACCCACGCATTTCTCTTGACTATACCGCTAACCGAATTGGTGTTTACCAAGACGTAGAATGTTATTTATGGAAGACGGCGATTCATCCCTTTAATACGCGCCAGCGCTGGTTGCGCCCGCTGGAAACGCTCATGTACAACTGGTATAGCAGCGGGCACAACCCCGTGTTGCGGCGTTGGATTTCTGAAGCGACTGTCATTCTGCTAGAGAGCGGTGTAGCGCCGGTATTTTTTGATTTGATCAAAACACTTAATCCGAATGCAAAAATTCTTTATCGCGCTTCCGATGCACTTGAAACGATTAATGTTGCAGATTATGTCAATAAAACGTTTGCGCGTATCGCCACCCAGCTCACCACTATTGCCTTACCCTCCAAGGCGCTCGCAGAAACCATTCCCAGCAAACACAATCTCGCGTTTGTGCCTCACGGCATTGATCATTCAGTTGCGCAACAGGCTGATCCTTCACCTTATGAGGAAGGTATTCATGCAGTTTCTGTTGGCTCCATGTTGTTTGATTCCAGCTTTTTTGTGCATGCGGCAAAACGTTTTCCGTACATCACCTTTCACATTATTGGCTCAGGCCAAGCCGCTCACCCGGATTACGACGCGAATGTAAAAATCTACGGAGAAATGCCATTCGCAAAAACCTTGTGCTACATCAAACATGCAAATCTCGGCATAGCGCCTTACTCCAGCAACAACATGCCCGCCTACTTGCGCGACACCTCAATGAAATTAATTCAATACGATTTCTTTGAGGTACCGGCTATTTGCCCATTTTTTATTGCTGCGGATTACCCTAACCGTTTCGGTTATGAAATTGGCAATGGCGACTCTATTGCGCACGCCATTCAACACGCGCTACACCCCGTTAAACCTTTGGTGGCACAGCGAGTATTAAGCTGGGGCGAAGTTACTGAACGGATGTTGCAACCAAAGCTTTATCACGATACGGAGATGAGTGTATGACGGTTGATGAATTCACAGAAAAAAATACCACTAACACCTTAATGCTAGGTGGTTTTCCATTATTGCAAACCACCTCAGCAGACTTAAGCAATCAACTAGCGCAAGCGTTAGAGAGCAACGACCAGCATTTACTATTTTTTGCCAACACCAACTTTATTGTTAAATGCCAACCGCTGCAAAAAACCATGCGCGCCGCCAACACTATCATTGTTAATGATGGCGTGGGTGTGGACATAGGAACTTGGCTGATTCACCGTAAAAAATTTCCTGAAAATCTTAACGGCACCGATTTTATTCCGCGCTATTTAAACCGTGTACAGAACCAAGCTCGTGTCTTTTTATTTGGTGCGAAGCCCGGTATAGCCAAACGTGCCGCTAACACCTTAAAAACAGATTACGACGTTAACGTAGTAGGCACCTGTGATGGCTATGAGCAAGCCAAATGCTCCAGCAAGCTAATTGCGGATATGAATATATCGGGTGCAAATATTATTATGGTCGCCATGGGCAATCCGGCGCAGGAAAAATGGATTCTCGATAATCGCCACCGTTTAAATGCAACGGTTTTTATTGGCGTAGGTGCACTATTAGATTTTCTAGCAGGTGATAAACCAAGAGCTCCCCGTACGATTCAAAAACTTCGGTTGGAATGGTTTTATCGTTTGTGTTTAGAACCTACCCGATTGCTACGCCGCTACACCGTCGATATCGCCATTTTTCTAGCTTTGTGCCTCCGCACGGCAAAATCGCGAAAGCTGAATACTCAGCTTCGTTAACCTATTAGGTCGCCTGTTATGCGAATTTTAGCTTCACCAGCTTTTGCAAACAAAAAAATAAACCCTTACAACGCTTTGCTTTATAGCCAAATAAAAGCTATTTCAGGCACGCACACTAAGAATTCTGTACATGAATATTCGCACAAAAAGGCCATTTTAGAAAAATTCGATATAGTTCATTTTCATTGGCCCGATGGTTACATCAATCAAAAAAATATTATTAAATCAATACAGAGATCCCTCTTACTCACCTTGATCCTAATACTTGTTAAAATAAAAGGCAGCAGAATTGTTTGGACCGTGCACAACGTTGCCCCACACGATGCTTTTCACCCCAAGTATTCGCAATTGTATATGCGCTGGTTTGCCAGGCAGTGCGATGGGCTTATTTTTATGAATGAAGAAAGTAAAACCACCTTCTTTAATTTATACACCTGCAAAAAAAATATTCAATACGCCATTATTCCCCACGGACACTATCGCAACTCTTATCCCAACGCTATTGATAAGAATCTGGCCAAACGCAAACTCAGTTTGCCAGAGAATAAACACGTATTACTTTTTTTCGGCATGATTAAGCCTTATAAGAATATCGGCTTACTAATAGAATTGTTTAAACAAGCAAAATTGTTGGATTACGTACTTGTGGTGGCCGGCAACACAGATTCGCCAGAATTGCGGGAAACATTACAACAACATGCCAAGCACCCCAACATTCATTTATTTTTACAATTTATTCCCGATGACAAGCTTCATATCTACCTTAGCGCCGCAGATACCGCCATCCTGCCTTACAAAACCATATTGAATTCTGGCGCGTTATTATTAGCTCTTTCATTTAATCGCCCCGTGATTGCGCCGCACATAGGCGCATTTGCCTCGCTACAACAAGAGCTGGGGCGCAAATGGATTTATAGCTACGCGGATGATTTGCAAGTAAATTCATTGACAAATGCCCTTCGATATCTAGAAGCCCAAGACCGTAATAGCCCCTGCCCACTTGAAAATTATGAATGGGGAAAAATTGCGCTTTCAACGCTCACATTCTATCGCCAGCTTATGCCTAATTCGGCCAGCACCAAGCAAATACTAAACTCATGAATCTCAAACAAAACCTCGGCAGAAGCACAGCGTGGATGAGCCTAGCTGCGGCGAGCAATAGTGTTATCAGCTTTATTATTTTTATTGTTTTATCGCGTATTCTCAGTGCGACAGATATTGGCTTAGTTGCGTTCGCTCTTATTGTGGTAGAAATTGGAAAAATTATTGTTAATGCTGGATTTTCCCAAGCAATCGTGCAACGCAACGAATGGGACAATTCCTACGCATCAACATGTTTTTATCTCAACATTCTATTTTCAGTTTTGGTCACCTTAGTTATTGTGTTTGTTGCAGCGCCCTTAGTGGCCTATTACTACGAACCAAAATCAGAACTTATCTTAAAAGTGCTTTCGATTATTTTCTTTTTAGAAGGCTTAAAAGCCGTTCATGAAGGGAAATTAAAGCGCGAGTTTTCGTTTCGAGTTATAGCGCTAAGAACTGTAGTGGCAAGCCTGCTCTCCGGTGCGTTTGGAATCTACCTCGCCATCAATGGCTTTGGTGTTTGGGCATTGGTGTTTCAACAGCTCACCAGTCAAATTTTAATAACCTTCGTTACTATAATTTCTGCAAGGTGGATGCCCAGTTTAACCTTCTCATGGGTTCATACCCAACAACTGCTACGTTTTTCAACTCCACTGATGTTTGCCCAGCTCATAGGAAATTTGGGTTCAAAGATATTCGAAGTGCTTATTGGTGTTTTAATGGGACCCGCAGCATTGGGGTTTTTTCGCGTTGGCGGAAGAGCACTTTACATTTTACAAGATGTGGTATTAAAGCCGCTCGAAAACACCACCTTATCGGCGCTCTCAAGAATAGCTCAGGCCAACCAGCAAGCACTGAGTGTTTTACGTGTTATTCGTATGAGCTGTTATTTAATATTTCCTATTTTTTTTGGCGCAGCAGCTATTGGGCCAGAATTTATTGTGTTTGCATTTGGAGAAAGGTGGGCACTGAGCGGTCAGATTATGACGTTACTGGCTATTGGTGTAGCACCCACGGTTATCGGGCAACAAATTAATGCCGTACTTACCGCAAGCGGAAACTCACGATTTGTTTTAGTACTAGCCGCCATTACGTTTGTAGGTAATTGTGTAGTCGGCTTCATTATGGTGCCGTTCGGCTTGCTTGCTGTGGCTTGTGGGTTTGCAGCAAGAACTTATATCACGCTGTTATTCAATTTATATTTCTTTAAGCGTATTTACCACATTGATATAGGCTATGTCTTAAAAGTTACCGCGCCCTCCTTTATTTCATCAGTCATTATGCTGGCATGTTTGCTCGCACTCAAACTCATTATTGCCAACAGCCTCGCTAGCGCACTGTTGCTGCCTATCTTATGTCTCACGGGTGCAATCATTTATGCACTCTCCATTCGCCTTATATTTAAACACGAAACTAAGCTTTTCTTAATTGAAAGCATAGATTTATTACCCAGAAAATTCACACCGTTTTTAAACGCTATCCAACGGCTAATTAAATTAGCCTAGCCGAGAACTTAGACGATCTAATTTATTATTAACGCCGGAGCACAACACAAGATGAAATCCTATCTCATCAATCTTGACAAAGATACTGAACGGCTTAAATTTGTCAGTGCTAATTTTTCCCGACTGGGAATTGCAGTAGAAAGAATATCCGCTATTGATGGCAGAGTTTTTTCAGAAGAAGATTACAATAAATTTATGCAAGATCGCCCCAGAAACCACAACAGAGAAAAAACCAAGCGTTGGTTACGCGGGCAAATGGGTTGTTTTTTAAGCCATTACACTGTTTGGGGAAAAGTTGCTCAAGGCTCACACCCATTTTGCGCAATATTTGAAGATGACATCCATATATCAAAGGATTTAGGGAAAATCCTGAATGATGACAGCTGGATTCCAAACGATGTTGATATTATTCGATTGGAAACTTCTACCAATAGAATTCGATTAACTACAAGGCCAGTACTAACCTACCTGAACCGAAAATTATACGGTGTGAAATCTACCAGTTGGTGCGCAGGTGCTTATATTATCAACCGTAAAACTGCACAACGGCTGATAGATCTAGCAGCTCAATACCATGAGCCTGCCGATGTAATTTTGTATCATTTTACTGAATCGGTTATTGCCAAAGATTTAAATATACTACAATTCAATCCTGCGCTTTGCACTCAAGATAAACATCTTGCAAGTGGATCTAACAGCGTAAATTTTTCTAGCAATATAGAATTCGACACCAACGAAAAGGAAAAACTGAAAACCACATTGGAAAAATTTTCACTAAAAAAAATAGCTACTGCTTTATATAGATCATTATGTGGTTATAAGCGTATTGGCTTCTAAGCAAGCCATGTACCGGCTTGATGTAAGTACTATGCGGGGAAATCGCAAGCAGCATTCCTGCTTAAATAAAATTACTTTCTGACAGCGCTAGAACATCCGCAATATGGTATTTTATTTTCTCTTCAAATAGTTTCTTTTCATCTAGTTTAGCTACAATTTTTTCTGCAACAATTTCCGGCACGGCAGATAGTTCCGTAGGCGTGGATAATAACTCCGATTTTTCAAGATCAAAAAACTGCAATAAGCCTTCAAATTTATCTTGATATGCAAAACAAAAAGCAGGTGTGCCACCACTAAGGGATAATATAGCCGTATGCATTCTACCCGTCGCCAACATATCCAATTCAGGCACCACTGCACGAACAATTCCTGGGCTTTCTGGTGGGAGCATATAAATGCGCTCACGATCTCTAGCAGGCACAAATGCCGTGGCTTCTTCTAAAAGTTTTTTGTCAGGCATTTCTGAACGAGTATCGTGCGGAATTAGCATAATAGAAAGGTTGTAGCGTAGCAGTCGCTCAACAAGGATGTTTAGCGCACCCAGAATTTGAGGGTCCTTCTGTGCATGCAGGTAATTAGCATTTAACCCTATGACTTGATCACCCGCTTTACGGCGAGATGCAATCCAGCTTTTAGCTTGATGAACAATGGGATCATCCAAGCGCGGTTTTAGCAAAAAAGCTAAATCAGCAACTTGGCGAACAGGTCGATTAAGCGCCTCTTCCATACGTTTACGCGAAACTGGGTCGCGCGCGCAAATGGTGACTGAAGCTGGCAATTCACTTAGTGCCTTTTTGGTTGTTTCTTCTGGCGTTTTATTATAACTAGCACCTAATAATGTTGCTTTTTTCCCAAGGCTGGCAGCTTCAGCTAACAATGAAATGCGTGCAGAAACGGATTTTGGATTATAGGCGCCATCTATAACATCCGCGCCGATAAAATAGCATTCAGAATAGCGGGGTAAAAGCGATACTAACAATGCCTGCTGCATATTAGAATTTTTGTAGAAAAATCTTTCACCACTAATTCGACTGTCGATTTTTTCATCTAAATCCCACGTTTTCCCATATAAAAGATCAACTTTCGCGGCTCCTTGTGTGCGCAGAAAATAGGATGATGCGGAAATCATTGCAGCGTCACCAAGGCTACCGGGAACAGCTGGAGGAATAATGAGTACACGTCGCTCTTTTTCCATTCCATTTGCACGAAAACCCGAAAGAGCACGACCTACTGATATTGAAAAGCTTCCCATAATTTCCTCACTGTAAAATAAAGTGCGTAATTAATAATTAAAAGATAAACCTAAGCTGATTTGTCGTGAAACATAATTTCGATATGCAAGGGGCGATTCATTTTTTCGCCAACCTGAATCCAACCGAATTAACCAATGACGGCCAGAACTATAACTAATCGTTAATGGGGAAAAGTTGTAAAGATATTCTCTGCGAATCAATTCAGGGCTTGCGTTTTCATAGTCACTCCACGAATAGTGCAATATACTTCCAATACTGATCTTGGCCGAATACTGCCAAGCTACTGATGCAAAAACATTTTGAACTTGCGAAGGCGAGTCTGATGTTTCACCAATGGCAGGCTCCCTAAAGCTATAACCCACGTTAAATTGGGTTTTTTCCGATGCCTGCCAATCTGCTGACAATGTTGTTAAATAACCAGAAGCTTCATTAAGCATTCCTTTTCGCTTAAACGAAGCAACTACTGCCGAAATATTTGTTTTTGGAGAAATGACAAAAGTCCCCTCAAGTTCAATTTGATCATAATCAAAATCAAGCGCGTGAGAACCTATATCTATAGGAGGATTTAGATAAATTCTGTCACCTGATCTAAACCGAATAAATAAGCTGGATTTATTATTAGTTTGATAACCCGCATCAACAAAAGCCTCTTCTTCGTCAAAATCTAATGAAATACGCGTATCGTTAGAATGCTGCTGATTTGTTTTTCGCCCACCTATATGAAAAGACAATTTATGATCATTTCCATAACCAATTTTTGCCTGAAAATCATCTCTATTAACAATATCCTTTCCAAAAAACTCTAGGCGGTCAACCAAATAGGAATCTCGCAGCCATTCAACATCCGTATTAATTTGGCTGCCGATTAAACCTTTCCACGCTATTTGCGCACTGTTAGTACTGCCGTCGAAATCAGGGTGCTGCTCGTATTGATAATAACTTCCAAGCCATTTTGCGATAAGTCGCTGGCGGCCAAAAGTATCATCGAAGTTCAAACTCGCAGAAGATATAGTCGTTTGCTCAGAGTCATTTTGCGGGCTGCGTGAAAAATTACTATCCCAACCACGTTGCACAGATGCAGTTGCTTTAAAAGGCTCCTCTTCCGCTGCTGCACATTCAACATTGAATGTGCAAAATATAATTAAACAGCAAGACTGCAGGAGAATGTTATGCATTTATCGCTACTCTTAATCAATAAACAGATAGCCACTAATGGAAAATATTAGTACGCCTGCGGTCCTACAAAACCTCTGAATAAAGTTCCCCAGAGAATTTTCAAATCTAATAACAACGACCAATTGCGGATATATTCCAAATCATACGCAATACGGCCAGACATCTTATCCAAGGTTTGTGTTTCACCGCGATATCCATTGATTTGCGCAAGCCCAGTGATGCCGGGTTTTACCTTATGGCGCAGCATGTAACCTTTTATTTGTCCGCGATAATATTCATTGTGCGCTACTGCATGCGGTCGTGGCCCAACGAGAGACATACTGCCAGATAGCACGTTAAATAATTGCGGTAACTCATCCAGCGAGGTACGCCTTAAAAAATTACCAAAGGGCGTAACGCGCATATCGCCTTTTTTTGCTTGGGTGACGCTATTTCCATCTTCACATACGGTCATAGATCGAAACTTCCATACTTTGATATGCTCACCGCGCATGCCGTAACGAGTTTGCTTGAAAAATATTGGCCCTCGCGATGTTAGCTTCACGCCAAGCGCAACAATTAACATAGGTATGGCCAGCGCCATTAACATACCAAGCCCGATGACTATATCTTCAAGACGTTTTGCAAAACTATTATCCGCCAAAGGTGAGTCATAAATACTGAGCGCTGGAATTCCTTGAATACAGGTTAAGCGCGAGTGCAATAAATCAAAATTAAACACATCTGGAATGACATAAGGTGTGACCGTAGTATCAGCAAGTCGATTAATAACTGCATGGATACGAAACTCTGCTCGCATGGGTAATGTCACAAAAACAATATCGATTTTTCCATCATGAGCATCTTGATAAAGCTGCTCATGATCGGCATTAACCGATAAATTCTGCGCATCCCAATCTAAGCGACGCTCATCATTGTCCGTTTCGATGCGATCATCATAAAAACCCACTATGCGATATCCCAGCCATGGCATAGCTTCAATTGATTTGATCATGCGCAAACTTAATTCATTGGCGCCAACAATAGCGACTCTACGCGGCTCAGAAGGATGAGAACGCAATTTTGTCAAACCGACGCGGCGCGCCCAATGCAAGCCAATCATGGCTTCGGGCATTAACGCCAACCACAGTATTATTGCTTTTAAATTTATTTCATAAAAAGGTAAAAGCGCCACAAGCGCCATAATCATTATTAACGCAGTTCCCAACCATGCCAATGCTAAACGCGAGGCTAAACTTGTCATAGAATAGCCGCGCCATAAATAATACACTTCATTACCTTCTGCAAAAAAACCAAAAATAATAACTGCAGCTATTGCAAAGGCGGTATAGGTATTATCCCAATCGATATTTAGCATGTATAAAACCAACCACAATATACATACAACCAGCACACTGTCTAATGCACGAAACAGCGCTAATATTTTGGAATGATGAAGGCGAACAACTTGTGGCTGAGGAGGTAAATTCACAGGATGCAGGGGCACACTTGGCATTATAGGACTGTTCATTACTACCTCCAGTCAGAACCAGTATTTCACACATTTATATCTGCATAAATCAGATTACAAACAAGATGTCTCAGGCTAATTCACCAGAAGATGCGGTCACTCTACAAGATAAATTTTTGTTACTTAGTACGCTGCCGAACATACCAACTATATCCATATTAAAAATGAGAACTCTGCACAAATAAATTTTTTATCAGAAAATTATTTTACTAATTTAATGCATAAAAATTAAATTTTATTTTTATGCACCACAAAAACACACAACTCATGAGTAAAATCCAGTCACGCATCAACAAAAAATAAAATTATGGCGTTAAAATAGTGCACAAAATTCACTTATTTTTTTCAAATGATGATTTAAGCGCTATAATGCTAAAAAATTTAATTAGCTTATTATTGAACAATACAAAATATTTCTGGATTCGCGCTTTATGAACACACTGAAATACCTTACCGGGTACCCTGCTGACACAATTTCCCAAGTTCATAAAATTATCGCCAATGAGCAATTAAGCGAAGTTTTGCTAAAAAAATATCCCCATTGCCATACAGTCCGCACTGATAAGCAACTTTACGACTACACCATAAATTTAAAAAGCCAATATATGAGTAAAGCTCAGCCGCTTAACCGCGCGAGTTACGACTCAAAAATCAAAGTGATTCAACACGCACTAGGCCAACACCATTACATTAGCCGCGTGCAGGGCAACAAAATTAAAACCGTAAATGAAATAAAAATCGCTAGTTTGTTTCGTATTGCGCCTGAGGCTTTTTTAAAAATGATCGTTGTGCACGAACTCGCACATTTTAAAGTTAAAGAGCATGATAAAAGTTTCTATCAGCTATGCAGACATATGGAGCCTAATTATCATCAATATGAGTTTGATTTGCGCTTGTACTTAACGCATCTGGATTTGTATGGAGAGCTGTATTCGTGACTAGCGGGAACCCTACGGAACTCACCAACGAAGAGATTTGTATTGGCTGGCTTGGAACAACGGACAGGCTCTATGCACTTCACCGCATACTGGTAATGAGGGGCTTGATGCTTATTGGCCGCCAAAACCCACCAAACCTTAAGCGAGTTACCCTGAGTAATAAGTTGCCAATTTCAGGCCGCTTGCTTACACTAAGCCTTATCCAGAAATTTTCACATATAAAAATAAATTCATAACTGCAGCCATTATAGGGGCGCTAAAACAACTAAAGCATCTACTAGCTATAGCCTTGACTGCTTTAATTTTTTTCATCTATAAATCACATTATTATGATATGTACGTTAACTTTTCTTATCTAGTCTTTACTGGGAATCCGTATTATTTTTCGCCACCGATTCTCATCAAACTTCGAGTAAATGATTCAATTGCCTTGTTTATCGCTCTAAAATGGGCTGCCTGCAATCGGTTACATGGATTGGTGACAAATAAGCTTTACTGCTAGTCTGAATGGCAACAAACACCGAAAAATAGATTCACAAACCAAAAGTATTAAAACCAATTCAGCTTTCAAACACGATCATCCATCATTGAGATACCAGAATGAAAAAACTCAACTTCCTCTCCTTCGCCATTATTACTACCGCTTCTCTTCCCTTAATGGCTGCTTCCAGCAGCTCCAGCAAAGTACCGGATTGGAAGCTAGCGGAGGCCACTGAAGTATGGTCGCCAGTGCCCGCTGTAGTAACAGCCAATGAGAATACTGCACCATCGGATGCAATTGTGCTCTTTGATGGTAAATCTCTGAGCCAATGGCAAGGCGCTGAAAGCGGCGAGGCTAAATGGACAGTAAAGGATGGCGCATTTACGGTTGCACCTAAAACTGGCGACATAAAAACCAAAGAATCTTTTTGCGATGTGCAATTGCACGTTGAGTGGATGACCCCCACCAAAATTACCGGCGACGACGGCAAACTATTAGAAAGCCAAGGCCGCAATAACAGCGGTATTTTCTTGCAAGAGCAATATGAAATTCAGGTGTTGGATTCTTACAACAACAAAACCTACCCCAACGGCCAAGCGGGCTCGGTTTACAAACAACATATTCCATTAGTAAACCCTACCCGCGCACCAGGCGTATGGCAGGAATACGATATTATTTATACTGCACCTAAATTTAGCGACGACAAAAAGCTCACATCACCTGGTCGTGCAACTGTTTTACTAAACGGTGTATTAGTACAAAACAATATTGAAATCCAAGGTGCAACTGCATGGATTGGCAAACCCGCTTATACCGCGCATGGCTGCGCGCCACTGCGTTTACAAGATCATGGCAACCCAGTTAGCTTCCGCAACATTTGGGTGAGAAAGCTTTAATTTTTAAATACCGTTAAATTTTATTTCCCCGCGCCGTATTATTCTCTAGTTCAATCTAGGAATAGTGCGGCGTACTTTTAAATACCTTCACAGTGAGAGCTAAGATAATGTCTTTCTCTAAAAAATTATTAGCTAGCCTTGTTCTAGTGTGCATAACGTCAACTGCCCTTACGTCCACGGCTTTTGCGGTTGACGCAGAAAGCCCATCTCTTAATGAAAGCCCTTTGGCGTCTTTTAAAGAAAGCCCCGAGTGGACATCCGCCGCTGCCGTGAGTGTAGTTGGCAAAAAATTTCAAATCCAAAAAAAGCAATCTGAATTAAATAACATTCTGGTTAATATTGGCGATGGCGCTAAAAGCAAACATCTCGTCGGCAAACATTATTTTGGCGATACTTTATTAAGTATGGAATTTTTGCTGCCGCAGGATTCAACCGCAAAAGTGTATATCCATGGTCACTACGCTATTGAACTGGGTACGAACAACCAAACCAAAAATAACGAGTGGCAAACCTTAAGTGTTAAATTTCGCGCACCGCGTTTTAATGAAGCCTCCGAAAAAGCCCAACCTGCGCTCTTGTTAGAAGTTCGCATTAACGGCGAAGTTGTCAGCAACAATCAAATCATTAATACCTACAGTGAAAATGCACTAACTAACTGGGAGAGCCCAGCGGGTCAAACCACTATTCTCGCCGACAAAGGCCCTTTTGCATTTCGCAACTTCAAAGCACAACCCACAGATTACTCCAATATAATTCCGCCTGAAAAAACCGGCGGTGCAACCAATGAAGCAGAACTCATTGATTTTGTTGCACTCGGCAAAGATACCTTTGAATCTTTAGGCTGCAATGTTTGCCATTCAACGGCGAAAAATGACCCAACAGTCACTACCGGGCCAAATTTGTTTGGCTTGTTTACCCGTGAACCGCGCTCGCGCGAAGTGGTTGAAGGTGGCGAAGGCCATCGCTTTACTATTAAACCCGATAGCGGCTATTTACATCGCAGCGTACGCGCACCTACCGACCAAATTGCCGTTGCTGAGCAAGGTGCAAAAAAAGGCGAAGCTTATCCACCGATAATGCCGCCCTTTAACGCGCAAGTGATTAGCGATATGCAAATTGATGCCGTAGGTGCTTATTTGGCGACGCTCAACGAGCCACAAAACCAAGGCCCTGTTGTACAACTTATGAAGCAAGGCCCGGTTGAGAAATACGACCCCGTTGCAGATAGATTGCAATTATTAGTAGATGACCAAGTACGCATTCAACGCGGGCCACTTGCTGGAGATATTGCGACCGGCGTTTCTGGACGTGCAATTCATGTCGGTTTGGCAAATGGTGTGAACTATTCTTTTGACCCACGCATCCTCGCTATCGCTAAAATTTGGCAAGGCGGGTTTTTAGATATGACTGGCGAATTTACCAATCGCGGAGGCAAAGGTTTAAAAATCGGTTATGAAAGTCGTGAAATTAGTTTGGGAGATAAAGAATTTTTATTTGCACCTTTAAATGCGGCAGGAAAGCCAATCGACTTCAGTTTCAAAGATGCAAAATTTGGCGATATTCAAACCATAAAAGAATCCCTATATAGCAAGCAGGATCACCTCGAACGATTAGCCGCTGTTGACGCACAATTTTTAGGTTACACGCGCAATTCAAAAGATAAATTGCAAGCACCCAGCTTCCGCTATCGCATTGGTCTAAATACCTTAGCAGTTCAAACCCAGTTTGATGCGGATGGTAGTGTGAAGATTAATGTTTCCGGCGAATTAAAAACCGAACAAACGTTTGCGATTAATACCAACACATTACTAGAACCCAAAACATCCAAAGGCAAATTAGAAAATGGTGTGCTGACCTTGCCAACCGGTAAAGTGAATGCTGTTATTGATGCAAAAATTGCACTCTCTAACAATGTGTGGCATGCACCAAAATCGACGTTTGATAACCGTAAACAACCACTAAAAATTTTAGAATCCAAAGCAAATATGCCAGCGGGTTATAGCGTGGAAAGTTACTACCCACCTAAAGATAATTTTGGCCGCGAACAATTATTTGAAGCGCTCGGCATTGCGGTAGCAGCAGATGGCACCTTGGTTGTGGCAACTCGCACCGCGGGCATTTGGCGCCTCGTAAAAGACAAATCTGGCAAAAGCGAATGGCAACTATTTGCAGAAGGTACTTTCGATAGCCTTGGCGTAGTTGTGGAAGACAAAAAAGGCCTCACCGTTGTCGCTGGTCAAAAGGCAGAATTAACGCGCATTAGTGATACCAATGGTGATGGCATTGCCGATAGTTATGACACGTTATTTGATGCACATTCCTATCACGCTAACTACCACTCATACATGCACGGCCCTGTGCGCGGTGCCGATGGTGCTTATTACGTAAGTATTAACCTTGCCGATGGTGGAGATGGCGCAGCCTACAATGCTGGCGGCAAATATATGGGTAGTGGTGGCGGCTTTGCCGGCTGGAGTATTCGTGTAGATGCCAGCAAGAAAAATACTCTAGGAACCTTCGAACTTTGGGCTAATGGTTTACGCAGCCCTGCCGGTTTGGCTTTGAGCCCCGATGGCCGCTTATGGTATTCCGATAACCAAGGCGAATACGTGGGAACTTCTAAAATTTTTGTGCTCGAACACAATAAATTTTATGGCCACCCCTCAAGCCTTGTTGACTTACCCGGTATGACACCTGACTCGCCCGAAATTGCTTGGAGCAACTATGCCGATAAAGCTGCGAAAGCCGCAATTCTCTTGCCGCATAATACCGTCGCTAATTCACCCGGTAACCCAGCGTGGGATACGACTAAAGGCAAATTTGGCGCTTTTGCTGGGCAAATGTTAATTGGCGATCAAACTCAATCCAACTTGTTGCGCGTTGATACCGAAGTGGTGGATGGCGTTGAACAAGGCAGTGCAATGCCCTTTATTGATGGTCTTGAATCTGGCGTAATGCGCCCCGTATTTTTACCCGATGGCAGCTTATTACTTGGCCAAACCGGTCGTGGTTGGCAAGCCAAGGGCGGCCATGTGGCGAGCATGCAACGCATTGTGTGGGATGGCAAAACTATAGCCCCGGCAATTCAAAGCACTCATGCCACGAGTGATGGATTTACATTACAACTAACGCAACCACTGAGCGATACGATTGATTCTGCCGCACTGCAAAAATTATTGACGATTGAATCATGGGTCTATCGCGATGCGCCCGATTACGGTTCTGATGAGTTAGGTAAAGCTATGGAAAGAATTACAAACATCAGTATCAGTGTAGATCGCAAACAAATTACAATGAGCCTCGCGGAGCTTGGCCATCCCTCTATTCATCCGCAGCAAACTGCGCGTGTCTATCACATTACTTTAAACAATCAAAAACTGTTTAAAGATGCAGCAGCCGCGCAATTGCACACTTATTACACACTGTATAAATTCGCAAAATAGAATTAATACCGTTGCTGTATGCTCTTCATGGCCACCCTAAAAAGTGGCCATTATTTTTACCAAAAGGTTATCCCATGAAGTTCAAAACACTATCTTTCCTCATCAGTTCACTTATCGCCACTCAGGCATTTGCTACCGACGAAGTTATTGTAACCGGCACTTACAGCCCGGTTACCGCTGAGCAATTAGCCTCCTCAGTTACAGTGATTAATCAAGAACAATTACAGGCATTAAGCAGCCACAGTTTGGTTGACGCCTTACGCCAAGTGCCCAGCATTTGGGTAGAAGAACAAGGCGGCGCTGGCGGCCTCACCGCAATTTCCCTGCGCGGCGCAGAAGCAAACCACACCTTGGTTTTATTAGATGGTGTGCAACTTAACGACCCTACCAACACACGCGGCGGCGCTTTTGATGTAAACAACATCAATATAGATTCCATTAAACGCATTGAAATTATTCGCGGTGCGCAATCCGCTATTTACGGTTCAGATGCGCTCGCCGGCGTGATTCATATTATTACCATTGAGCCGACTAAAACGGCACAACAAAATTTTTCCGCCACTATTGGCGAAGACGGTTATAAAACCGCCAGTATTGCCACTTCTGGTTCAATTGATAATGTTGGTTACGCGTTTAAAGTTCAAAGCAAAGACGGCGGCGATGCCATTGAAGGCAGCACTGCAAAAAATAGCGAAGTGCTCGCTAAATTAAATTGGCAAGCAGATGCACATCGCATAGATTTTTCTTACCGTTATTTCGATGGAGAGAAAACCAATTTCCCAGAACAAAGTGGTGGGCCTTTATTAGCTGTATTACGGGATCTTGATGTAAGCGACTTTACCGATCAAAACGCCGCTCTCGCGTGGCAATGGCAAGTGAATAATGCGTGGCGCAGTAAAGTGCAAGCAAGCTGGTTTAATCGCGAAGAAAACTTAACCTCGCCTGGCATTGTTCCCTTTGATGCAGTTCCAGCGACAGGTTCGGTGACCGATTTCACCCGTGAAAATCTCAGTTGGGTAAACACTATTGGAGATGAAAAAAGACTATGGGCGAATATTGGTTTAGAAACCAAACACGAATCTGGCGATAATACCGGTTACGTAGATTATGGCTTCCACATGCCAACGGATTTTAGTTTAGATCGTCGCATTAACAGTTCTTTCATTAACCTAAACGCCTACGCCACACCCAATCTTTTAATTCAAGCAAGTGTGCGCCGCGATGATGCAGACAACCTAAACCCCAAAGACAGCGGCCAAGGTGGCGTGCGTTACCAAATTAACGAGAATTTGAGTTGGTTTGCCAATGCCGGTAAAGGTTTCAAACTGCCCAGCTTTTTAGCATTGGGGCATGCGCTGATCGGTAACAAAGATTTACGCCCAGAACTTGCAACCACACGCGACACCGGTGTGGAATGGTCTGCAAATAACACACGTATCAACATTAGTTATTTTAGAAACACCTACAAAGATTTAATTGATTTTGATAACGACTTATTCACCAACGTAAACCGTGATCTTGTGGATACCCGTGGTGTGGAAACAGAAGTTAATTGGCATTCTCAAGATAACCAATGGCAACTTGGTGCACACGCAAGCTATGCAGATATTGATGCGGAAAATCCTTTAATGGGTAGACCACAAGTAAAAGCCGGCGCAAATGCAGTTTATGTGCTCAATAACCATTGGCAATTTAACGCAAATTACTTGTGGGTAGATGATCGCCTCGCTGCCAGCCGCTACACCGGCGATGCTGTAGTTGAAACCTTGGACAACTACAATCGTTTAGATGTAGGCGCTAAGTGGACAATCAATACACACGTAAATATTCATCTTCGCTTTGAAAATATTACGGATGAAGAATACCTAAACGATATCGGCTTCCCTGCTGTTGGTCGCAGTGGTTTTGTGGGCGTGAATGTTTCGTTTTAATCTCGGTTAATTATTTGCGACACCAAAAAACTCCCCGGTTTGCACCGGGGAGTTTTTTATTTTAAAAGCAGCTATTTATCAACCACAAACGTAGTTGCAATTAAATCGTGCAAGGCCTGCTTCTTTTCGGTAAATGCAGCCATGATGTAGCCAATCCACATAAACATAGCCGACAGTAATTTACTCCAGTAGCGCGCATTCGCCCGCGCAAACGATATACGTCCACCCAACTCATCAATCACCACCATACCTAAAACCATTTTGCCCAGAGTCGCCTGTTGGGATGATGATTCCATTAATGTGTAATACAGCCAATTTAAAATTGTGCTCACGGTGAGAATCCCAAAAGCCATCGTTAATGCATAAGATACGGATGCAATATTGCCCATGCCAGATGAAAACACCATAGCACCACCGAGTAATACAATGATAATAGTTATGCAGATGCCGCTCAAAATACTTAGCAGAATAGAATCAATAACCATCGCACCAAAACGCTGCCAAAAGCCGCTATAAGCCCTATAAATAACGGGCGTATTTGTGGCAAGCTTCAAGTTGCAGCCACAAGCACCACAGAAATTCGCATTATGCATATTGAGGGTATTACATTGAGGGCACTGCATTAAGATCTCCTTAAATTATTCATTTTTCTGAAATTCGGCAAAAACTTCCACATCAACATCATCGCCCACGGCTGGAACCATATAATCAATTCCAAACTGGGAGCGCTTAAAACGAGTGGTTCCGGTAAACCCCAGGGTATATTTACCACTTAACATATTATTGCCAGCGCCGTTGAAAACCACATTTAGTACTATGGGTGCGGTCACACCGTGCAAGGTTAAATCACCGCTAAATTGTGCACGGCTGTCATCCAGCATCACCACCGCTTTCGTTTTAAAAATTGCCTGCGGGTATTTCTCTGCCTCAAACCAACTTGAGCCTTTTAAAGTTTCTTCTAAATCTTTGTTGTTAACATCAATGCTGGGAATTTTAATCAGCGCGGTTAACTTTGCATTTTCCATATGCGCAGGATCAAATTCTAACGAAGCGTCTAATTCATTAAAACGCCCTACAAACGTAGACATGCCCATATGATTAATTTTAAAAAGCACACTGGTATGGGCTGGATCTATTTGATAAGCGCCCTTTTCCAGATTCGCTACGCCTGTTTTTACATTGGGTGCGATTAAATAGCCACAAGCGCTCAGTGTAAAAACAACTGTGATTAGCAATATATATTTAAGACCATGAGGTAATACACGCATAACTAGCTATTCCTTAATAAATATTCAAAAAAAAAAGGAAGGCATCTGCCTTCCTTTTTGTGACTGATAGATCCAATCACATTATTCAGGCAAAGTAATATTCAACTCCAATACCGAACAATTATCAGTGTTATCTAAATTAACCGTGACTTGGTCGGAATCGATATTAATATATTTCCTAATCACCGCAATAATTTCCTGCTGCATTTGCGGCAAAAAATCTGGCTGATTTAAATTTCGCTTATTACGCTCATGCGCAACAATAATTTGCAAGCGCTCTTTTGCGGTGGAGGCAGAAGACGGTGCGCTTTTCTTTTTAAAATAATCAAAAAGGCTCACTATTTACCTCCAAGCAAACGCGCTAAGAAACCCTTCTTTTCCGCCTCAAGGAAGCGATGTGGAAGTTCACTGCCCAACAATCTATCAACGGCGTCGTTGTAGGCTTGGCCAGCCTGAGTTTCTTCATCCAAAATTACCGGTGTGCCTTGGTTAGACGCTTTAAGTACAGCTTCAGATTCAGGGATTACACCTAATAATGGAATTGCCAAAATTTCTTCAACGTCGCTCACGCTTAACATCTCACCAGCAGCTACGCGCACTGGGTTATAGCGAGTCAGCAACAAGTGTTCTTTGATTGGTTCAAGGTTTTGCTCGGCACGGCGGGTTTTACTTTGCAGCAAGCCAATCACGCGATCAGAGTCACGCACTGAAGATACTTCAGGGTTAGTGACTACCACGGCGATATCGGCAAAGTACATCGCCATCATAGCGCCCTGCTCAATACCGGCTGGAGAGTCGCACACTATGAAATCAAAATCTTTTGAAAGTTCATCAATAATTTCACCTACGCCCTCACGGGTTAATGCATCTTTATCGCGAGTTTGTGATGCGGGCAAAATATAGAGATTTTCATTGCGCTTATCTTTAATCAAGGCTTGGTTAAGCGTAGATTCTTTTTTAATAACATTAACAAAGTCATACACCACGCGGCGTTCACAGCCCATAATCAAATCAAGATTACGCAAGCCTACGTCAAAATCGATAACCACAGTTTTGTGGCCGCGCATAGCTAAACCGGTACTAATTGCTGCGCTGGAGGTCGTTTTGCCCACACCGCCTTTTCCTGAAGTAACAACAATAATCTTAGCCAAGGTAGGCTCCTTAAATTTTCTATGGTCTTAAAATTAAAAAAATGTATAAGTTAAAAATATTATTTGAAATTTTTAATAGTATTCAGGTTTCACACTGACAATGCTTATGCATAACTGACACCTATGCACTAACTAAGGCCTCTACAACAACCTTCTCGCCTTTTAACGAAATTTGTACTGGCTTTTTAAATAATTCTTTGGGTAAGGCGTCTTGCAACACAAAATTACCCGCTACGGATACCAATTCTGCCTCTAGATTCTGGCAAAAAATGCGCGCAGTTTCGTCGCCTTTTACACCCGCTAGTGCGCGGCCACGCAGCGAGCCATAAATATGAATATTGCCATCTGCCAACACCTCTGCACCTTCACTCACTTGTGCCAACACAATTAAATCAGCACCTTCGGCATAAATCTGTTGCCCAGAACGCACAGGGCGAGTGACTACACGGCTCATTCGCTGTACGACTCGCTCTTCAATAACGGTTTCAACTACTCGCTCAACAACCGTCTCAATACGAGTTTCCACGATGGCTTCTACAGCTTTCGTTTTTGTCGCCGCAGGGATTTTTAAGGCTCGCTCAGCTGGGGTAGGCAAAATCGCCAAACCGGTTTTTTGTACGCTCGCCAATAATACCTCTGGTACAGCAGTAAAACCCAAAGGCTGTAAATCCAACTTGCGACAAATCTTAATTAACTCTGCTGCGTTTGCTAACAGAGCTTTGCAATCTTCAGGCCGCTCTAAACGCTCAAGGCTGATCAGTACCGGTGAGTTCACAAAGAAATGCGGCGCTTGGTCAATCTTTTCTTTCAGCTCTGTTGCAAGGGTTTTAGGGTCATATTCTACTAACGCCAATACCACCACGGTTAAAGCACTGCCTTTAAGCTGAAAACTCACATCTATCATTAGAAACTCGCCAGATTCAATCAACACAAGGTCGCCATTATCAAGCCGCTGAAGTTTTAGTCAAGATAAAGCGCTTGCCGATCACAAAGTGTTATTCCATGATGCGCACCACTCCACGATCATGGATTTATTCAGGCCGGATTAAGGCGGTGCAACTTATAAAGGACGCAAGGTGTCAGAGCTGGCAATAGGGTTTAACGCCCCAAGCCATAGGGCGCAACATCTTAGGCATCGCAGTAAATTTGCGATTCTATAAATTGGATAACAACACGAGATACCACCATGAAACTCTTGAACACTCAGTACTTGAGTCATCTGGCAAAATCCTTTCAAAAGCTGGTGTTGGGGCTGCTAATGGTCATGCCATTGGTGGCCGTATCGCCTGCCAGTAGCGCCACCGAGCAAGATTCCGTTGAATTCAGCCAAGCTGAACTCGACCAAATGCTAGCACCCATAGCACTCTACCCTGACGCCCTGCTTTCGCAGGTGCTGATTGCCTCTACTTACCCGCTGGAAGTTATCCAAGCTGACCGCTGGGTGCGTAGCAATAAAGACCTTAAAACTGAAGATGCCCTTAAATTCGCCGAAAACAAAGACTGGGATCCCAGCGTAAAATCACTGGTCGCCTTCCCCGATATTTTAAAACGCATGAGCGAAGATGTGGATTGGACGCAGCGTTTGGGTGATGCCTTTTTAAGCAATGAAGGCGATGTAATGGACGCCGTGCAAAGGTTGCGCAAACGCGCCTATGCCACCGGCAACTTGGAAAATGCCCAACACCTTACTGTTGAGCGCGATGACAATAACATCATTATCGAGCCCGCTGAAGAACGCATCGTTTACGTACCGGTGTACGACACTCGCGTTGTCTATGGCAACTGGTGGTGGCCAGATTATCCACCAGTCTATTGGAATTATCCCAGTCACTATACTTATACGTCTGGTTTTTATTGGGGCTCCAGTATTTTTGTTGGCTCCACCTACTTTTACAGCTCTCCTCGCTGGCGCGACCGTCGTGTTGTAGTCATTGATCGTTATCACAATCACAACACCCCTTTTTATACCGGCAGAAGTATTGTTTACCACAATAGTGCCCGCAGTTGGAGCCATGATCCCGCTCACAGACACGGCGTTGCCTATTACAACAATCGTCTGCGTGATACCTACAAAAGCCCACGCCAGTCGTATCAAAATGATCGCCAATACCGGGAGCAGCATCGTGATATCTCTCGTGGAGATCGCAATGACAATCGCAACCCAGGCGGAATCCGTAATGGCAATAACAATGATGGCAATAATCGCTATGGCCCACGCAAAGGCGATAATGGCAATTCCAATGCACGCCCGTTTGATCGCTCAGAACAAGTACGCGAGCGCTTAAATCGCACCAATAATAATGGCGTGAATAATGGTGTGGTGACGGATACGAACAATCGTACGGCTCGCCCTTGGCAGAACAACAATGCTAATCGCGAGGCGAATAGACCCAATCAACGCGAAAACGGTGCAAATGTTACGTTGCCAACGCAAGCAGTGCGTAACGCCAACTCACCCAGCATTGATGTACGCCGCGATGAAGCTACTGACCGTCGTCGTGCCGCCATGCAAACGGGTGGTAATAATGGGGCGGAGGTAGGCCGTGTCAATCAGGTAGGCCGCGTAAACCAAGAGCGCCCTGTAATTCGCGATAACGACAATCGTCGTGCGGTTTTCTCGGGCGCGGCGGAACAACGAGCAACTGACACTGGACCGCAACAACGCGTAGAGCGCAATCAGAACCCCACTTTCAGCCCGCCGAGAAATGAAGCTCATAGCGAGCAGCGAGCGGAACGCGGCAACCACAATTCACGTTTTTCACGCGACAAGAAAGATAACGATACTAAATAATGATTAGCTCGACAAAGACCTCGCCCAGTGCGAGGTCTTTTTATTTAAACCAACTGCTACAGAACCCCCACTTCCCTTCCTTCTCGCCCGCGCATTCTTTATAGTACGCGCCTACTTATATTCCCCCGTTACAGAGGCTCAACTCATGGCTCAATACGTATTTAGTATGCATCGGCTTGGCAAAATTGTGCCGCCCAAGCGCGAAATCCTAAAAGACATTTCGCTCTCTTTCTTCCCCGGCGCCAAAATCGGTGTTCTAGGTTTGAATGGCTCCGGTAAATCAACCCTGCTGCGTATTATGGCGGGCGTGGATCAGGATTTTAATGGCGAAGCTCGCCCTATGCCTGATCTCAAAATCGGCTACTTACCACAAGAACCGCAACTCGATCCGACTAAAGACGTGCTTGGCAACGTGCAAGATGGCGTGCGCGAAGCGGTAGATGCCTTGGCCGAACTCGACCAAATTTATGCAGACTATGCAGAGCCGGATGCTGACTTTGATGCATTAGCCAAGAAACAAGCCAAATGCGAGGACATCATCCAAGCGTGGGATGCCCATAATCTGCAACACACACTGGAAGTTGCTGCCGATGCATTGCGCCTACCGCCGTGGGACGCTGACGTAACCGTGCTTTCCGGTGGTGAACGCCGCCGCGTAGCGCTTTGCCGCTTGCTCTTGTCGCGCCCCGATATGCTCTTACTCGATGAACCAACTAACCATTTGGATGCCGAATCGGTTTACTGGTTGGAACAGTTCCTTCACAGCTTTACCGGCACCGTTGTGGCCATTACCCATGATCGCTACTTCCTTGACAATGCGGCCGGTTGGATTTTAGAACTCGACCGCGGCCACGGTATTCCTTATGAAGGCAACTACACCAGTTGGCTGGAACAGAAAGATGCCCGTTTAGAACAAGAAGGCCGTTCCGAAGCTGCGCATCAAAAAGCCTTAAAAACCGAATTGGAATGGGTGCGCCAAAACCCTAAAGGCCGCCAAGCCAAGAGCAAGGCGCGTCTCGCTCGCTTCGATGAATTGCAATCGCAAGAATTCCAAGCGCGCAACGAAACCAACGAGATTTACATTCCGCCGGGCGAACGCTTGGGCGATAAGGTTATTGTGTTGGAAAACGTCAGCAAAGGTTATGGCGACCGCTTGTTAATCGACAACCTTTCGCTAAGTATCCCAAAAGGTGCAGTAGTGGGGATTGTGGGCGGTAACGGTGCGGGTAAATCAACACTCTTCCGTATGATTTCAGGCAGTGAAAAACCTGATAGTGGCACTATCACCATCGGCGACACCGTAAAAGTCGCTTATGTTGAACAGAGCCGCGAAAACCTTGACGATAAACATTCGGTTTGGGAAGCAGTATCGGGCGGTGCGGATATTTTAAAAATCGGCAACTACGAAGTGAGTTCGCGTTCTTATTTAGGCCGCTTTAACTTCAAAGGTGGCGATCAGCAAAAACGTGTGGGTGAATTATCGGGAGGTGAGCGCGGCCGTTTGCATTTGGCCAATACCTTAAAACAAGGCGCAAACGTTCTCTTACTCGATGAACCTTCAAACGATTTGGATATTGAAACCTTGCGCGCCTTAGAGGATGCCATTCTTTCATTCCCTGGCTGCGTGTTGGTGATCTCGCATGATCGCTGGTTCCTTGACCGTATTGCGACTCATATCCTCGCCTACGAAGGAGAATCAGATATCGTTTTCTTTGAAGGCAACTACACCGAATACCACGAAGACTTGGTGAAACGTAAAGGCAATGATTCACAACCTAAGCGTATGAAGTACAAACCGCTTAAAGCATAATTTTTATTTAAAAATTCCTTTGGCGTAAAAAATGCACAGCTCACGTAAGTGGCTGTGCATTTTTTTTGAGTGCAATTTATGTCGAGCCTAAGAAGAAACCCTTCGACTGCTACGCGCTCAGGGTGGGCGGTGAAAAACTACAATCCGCTCATCCTAAGCGCATAACAGTCGAAGGAAAAAAATTACAGCGAAAGAAATGGCGCCTGTTTCAAAACTGTAACAATTTCTACATACACTCGGAGCCTCAAAAAAAGAACACCTCGTACGGAGTTTCTTATGAGCTTTATAGATGCAGAACTTGTTCAACGCATTCACAACGATTTTCTGGATAGCTACGATGAAGAGCTTGAACTAGAAATGGAAGATAGCACCTACTTTCACTATGCAGATGCAGATTCACCTGCGCAATCGCAAGCAGCGAAAGAATATCGTCAGCTTTATTTTCGCGAGCTTTTTCGCTTACAAGGCGAATTAGTAAAACTACAAGATTGGGTTGCGCACACAGGCCATAAGGTTGTGGTAATTTTTGAAGGGCGCGATGCGGCAGGCAAAGGCGGTGTCATTAAGCGTATTACCCAGCGATTAAACCCGCGCATTTGCCGCGTAGCCGCACTACCTGCCCCCAACGAGCGGGAGCGCACCCAATGGTATTTTCAGCGTTATGTATCGCACTTACCCGCCGCCGGCGAAATCGTATTATTTGATCGTAGCTGGTATAACCGCGCAGGCGTAGAGCGCGTTATGGGCTTTTGCACCGACGAACAATACGATGAATTTTTCCGATCAGTGCCAGAATTTGAAAAGATGCTCGTTCGTTCCGGCATACAAGTGATTAAATATTGGTTCTCTATTTCCGATGAAGAACAGAACTTGCGCTTCCTTGGTCGCATTCATGACCCACTAAAACAATGGAAACTCAGCCCCATGGATTTAGAGTCGCGCAGGCGCTGGGAACTCTATACCAAAGCCAAAGAAATCATGCTTGAGCGCACTCACATTGCAGAGGCACCTTGGTGGGTAGTTGAGGCTGTGGACAAGAAAAAAGCACGGCTGAATTGCATCCACCATTTGCTACATCAAATGCCCTACGAAGAAATTAAACGGCCAAGTATTGATTTACCCGAGCGGGAATATCACAACGACTATGCGCGTCGCCCTGTTCCTAAAGACATGTTTGTACCCGATATTTATTAACTGCATAAATTTATCAAGGAATTACAGTGCCTGAATTAATTGCTCCCCCCGAAAAAAATACCCTTGGTGCCTATGGCATTTGGCTATTTAATGAAAAACACCCGCAGATCAAAAAAATTAAAAAAACCGTAACCCCTAGCGTACATGGCGACCGCCATTGGGATTCCAGTTATTTACTCATGGATTATTTTACCCAACATGCACCTGCTAAAAAAACACGGGTGCTAGACGTAGGTTGTGGCTGGGGGCCAACCTCTATCTTCTTTGCGAGTAAAGGCTGCAAAGTGACGGGGATGGATGTGGACGCAGAGGTCTTTCCATTTTTAGATGCTCAGGCGACATTTAACGACGTAAAAATTACTAAGCTCACCTGCGCCATGAAAGATATGAAAAAAAAGGACTTGGAAAATTTTGATGTGATTGTGGGCGGTGATATCTGCTTTTGGGATGAGCTCGCCGATGAATGGCTCGCCATGCTTAAACGCGCCGCTCAAGCAGGCGTAAAAAAAGTGGTGCTAGCTGACCCGGGTCGCAGCCCATTTTTAGCACTCATTGATGAATGCGAAAAGCGTTGGCCAACAGATTTTATGATTTGGTACGCATTGGAGCCTAAAAAATTTGAAGGTAGCTTAATGGTCGTAACGCTTAACAAATAATGTGTTGAGCGCACTCTTTGCTAATGCGCTAAGGAAAGCGCTTTGTCCACATCCACTCCTAAAGTAATGGCACCAATCGCTTTTTGATTTTTAGGGTCAAGTAAGGGCGCGCTTACCTGTACCTGAAAACGCTTTGATGATGCGTCGTATTTAATTTGATCAAAATACAGCGTTTGCCCCGTTTTTCTGTATACCCGTGTAAACTTGTTTTCATCACCTTGCCAGTAGTCAGAGGTCATATCCGCCATGGCCACGTTATAACCACGCTCATCCATCACAATAATTTCTGAGAGCAAATCTTTAGAACTTACTGAAACCTGTTTGAGCATTTGCGATACAGCCTGGTTAACAATAGATTTAGGGAAATTAAAATTTCCCACCTTAAATGCTAACTGCCATTGTTCATCTATTTTAGTGAGCTGATTGGGAGATTTAGTTTTATTAGTTTCGTTCTGCCGCACAACAGCAGCCAATATTTCTTTATGAGTTCTGATACGTTCAAGCCATGGTGCTACAATTTTATTAATGCTCTCTTTTTCGCTGGGAGACAAATCAAAATCTTGAGTAGAGCAACTACTAATGCGGTTATTAAACGCAGTCAGAAAATCGGGATGTTCATTTAAAAATGGCGCGCCAAAATAAACGCCCAAAGGCATGTAGCGAAAAAAGCGCGAGTTATAATCTCCAACTGCTATGTTCATTTTTTGGGTAACCGTTTCAAACTGCTCTTTATCTAAGAGCACCGCATCAACACGCTTACTCATTAATAGTTTTACAAGCTGCTCTATATTGTTAGCGGTCACAAATTCGCTAAAACCTTCATTGGTCAAAACAGCTTCTTGCTGCCCACCTAAAATAACGCCCACTTGAAAATTTTCTTTCCAAGAAGCAGGTGCAGCCATATCCTTACGCCAAAACCAATACCAATTTTCCAGTACCAAGGGCGCTGAAAAAGTTGCGTAATCACTGGCCTCATCAATCGCAACAGCAGTGAAGAAACCGTTAATAACACTGGCATGTACATCTTGGCGCGCACGTCGCCACGGCAAGGCACGGATTTGATACTTAACCTGCATCTTGTCCAAAATACATTTCACATGCTCAACCGAACCGCCCTGCGCCTGCTCATTAATCTGCTGGATTCTTTTATGCAGTACATTAGTACCGAGTATCAAACTTGGGGTATCCACTTGCCCCCAAGCTGATAAACAGAAACAGAAGATGATAATAGTGGTGGTGGGGATGAGTAACTTCATAGTCCTTAGGTTCCTTTCGTCCTACTTTCATGAAAAATGAATTAGTACTAGTGTAGCTCATCCTTACCGTTTTTCAGCCAATCCATATTCAGAACCGCCTCTACCTCAGTGGCCAGCCGATCTAATTCCTGCTCACGTAAGTCATTTATAGTAAGCACGCTATCCAACTCGACACCTACCCACTGAAGTATTTTTTGGGTGGCTGCTGCGGAATCAAATAGCCCATGTAAGTAGGTTCCAAGAATTTGATTATCGTCACTCATAGCGCCGTCGGGCACTAAAGCACCATCTTGTTCAAAATAAACAGCAGGTTTACTCAATGCCGCACCCTGCGAAATACCGCAATGAATTTCATAGCCCACAACTGATGTGGACTTATCCCACAATAATCCCTGCTGCTGACGCAATATTTTTTCAGGTTTTAGAATGGTATTCATGGCCAAATAGCCCAAACCTTTTATTTCACCGACGGCGCTTTCAATAGTGTCTGGATCAGCAATAGTGTCACCCAACATCTGAAAGCCGCCACACACACCCATTAACTTACCGCCATAACGCAAATGCTTAGCTATAGCGGCATCCCAACTTTGATCGCGCAAAAACTGCAAGTCTGCACACACGTTTTTAGTACCGGGAATAATAATTAAATCACATGCAGGTATTGGGTATTCTGGCCCCACCCAGGAGAAATCTATTTCAGGATTAAAACGCAGCGCATCGAAATCATTGTGATTTGATATTCGCGGTAAAGCTAAAACAGCAATACGAATTTTTGCTTGGGTATTAGCTGCAGTATTAGGTGTAAGTGCATCTTCAGCATCCAACCTTAAACCTTGCACATAGGGAATAACGCCAAGCACAGGCTTGCCGGTTTTTTGCTCCAACCAATCCAAACCAGATTGCAATAAACTTAAATCACCGCGAAAGCGATTGATCACAAAACCTATAACACGATTTTGTTCAGAGGCGCTGAGCAAATCCAAAGTGCCGACAAGATGTGCAAACACACCGCCGCGATCAATATCCGCAATAATAATGACCGGGCAATCCACCGCCTCTGCAAAGCCCATATTGGCAATATCGCGGTCGCGCAAATTAATTTCAGCGGGGCTACCTGCGCCTTCCACTACAATCACATCATATTGAGTCTGTAAACGTCGATAAGATTCCAGCACCGCATTCATCGCATGGGTTTTGTAATCGTGGTACACCACCGCATCCATATTACTCACCGCTTTGCCGTGAATAATAATTTGTGCTTTGGTATCGCTGGTGGGCTTGATCAGGATGGGATTCATATCGGTATGCGGCTTTAAACCCGCAGCTTGCGCTTGTAACGCCTGTGCGCGACCAATCTCACCACCATCCACTGTTACCGCAGAATTCAATGCCATGTTTTGCGGCTTAAAGGGAGCCACTGAAACACCACGATTTTTTAAGATGCGACAAATTGCAGCAACTAATGTGGTTTTACCGGCATCCGATGTGGTGCTCTGTATCATAATAGTTCGGGTCATGATGGTTTTTGACATTTTTAAGCAACCGAAATAATTCATTAAACGCGCGACTGGAGTTTGCAGTAGAATCACACTATAGCGAGCCAATGAGCTTATAAAATTTACTTTTTAGCGCAACGGAAAACGTATGACGACCACATGGGATATCAAACCTCTAAACAACACAAATTTGGGCTTGATTAGCGAAGCGATAAATCAAAAAACCAAACCACTGGGCGCACTCGGTGAATTAGAAGCCCTAGCGACACAAATAGCCTTAATACAAAACACTAAAACGATTAGTATTAACCCAGTGATGATTATTTTTGCAGCGGATCATGGCATAGCCGATGAAGGCGTGAGCATAGCACCTAGTATTGTAACGCAACAAATGGTCCTGAATTTTTTACACGGCGGTGCAGCCATTAATTGTTTTTGCCGCACACAAAATCTACCACTGTTTGTGGTAGATGCAGGCATAAAATACCCCATAAAACCGCAACCAGCAGAGTTAATTAATCAACGTATTGCGGCCGGCACTAAAAATTTTTCACAAGAAGCTGCAATGACCTTGACCGAAGCCGAACAAGCACTCAATTTAGGCGCAGCTTTGGCACAGGATTTTATTCAACGCGGCTTTAATGTGCTTGCACTTGGCGAAATGGGCATAGGCAACTCCAGTTCAGCCGCTGCCTTGTTAGCGGCTATCAGTAAAGCGCCCGTAGAAGATTGTACCGGCAGAGGCACAGGTATTGGTGATGAACAATTCATTAAGAAGACAGGATTAATTCAGCAGGCATTAAAGCGTATTACAGATAACTCGCCCATAACGCTATTAAGTGAACTCGGCGGATTTGAAATCGCACAAATATGCGGCGCCATGCTAGCAACTGCACAAGCCGGAAAAATTATATTAGTTGATGGTTTCATTGTATCTGTAGCGGCGCTATTATCAGTAGAAATCCACCCTAGCGTGCGCGACTATATGATATTCGCACACCAATCGCACGAAAAAGGCCATCAGCTTTTATTAAAAAGATTGAATGCAAACCCCTTATTGGATTTAGGTTTACGCTTAGGCGAAGGCACAGGCGCAGCCTTAGCCGTGCCCTTATTAAAAGCGGCAGCCAGTTTTTACAATGATATGGCTACCTTTGCAAGCACCGGAATTGACGTATGATTTTACGCGCCGTGCACCATGAGCTGAATTTATTCTTTTTAGCCTTGGGCTATTTTAGCCGCTTACCTATGCCAACATGGGTAAGTTACAGCACAGAAAATCTAAACCACGCAAGCCGCTACTTTACGCTTGTTGGCTGGCTGTTAGGTTTGTGTGTTGGGGGAATCTATTGTCTCAGTCATCAGTTTTTTTCAGTCAATATCAGCATTTGGCTCTGCATGTTATTTAGTGTGTTATTGACCGGCGCATTTCATGAAGATGGATTGGCCGATACTGCAGATGGCTTAGGTGGTGGTTTTACACGCGAAAGAAAACTGGAAATCATGAAAGACAGCCGCATTGGTACCTATGGTGCCTGCGCGTTATTAATGGCATTGGTAGGTAAATTTATTTTATTGCAAGAAACCCATAACATCATTATTTGCTTGGCCATTGCTTACGCTTTATCACGCACAGTAGCGAGCAGTTTATTATTTTCTATGTCCAGCGCCAGCTCACCTGAAACTGAAAAGGTTAAGCCGCTTGCAAAAACTCAATCCCGTGTAGATATGTTTGTGTTAATCGCCACAGGTCTGCCCGTTGTCTTTTTGATTAATTTACAAACATTAGGGTTACTGCTGGTGATGCTAATTGCGCTTCGCTATCTATATCAAGCTTACTTTAATCATCATTTAGGTGGCGTTACGGGTGATTGTTTGGGTGCCTCACAGCAAATTACTGAATTATGTATTTATTTATTATTGATCAGCCAAGGCCTATAATGAAAAAAATTGAAAGGATCAATATATGAGCATAACACTTGTTATAGGCGGTGCCCGCTCAGGAAAATCAAAATACGCCGAAGAACTCGCTGCGAAAAATAACTTACCTGTCTCTTATGTTGCTACTGCCACCGCACTGGATAGCGAAATGGAAGCGCGCATTCAACATCATCAAGCACGGAGACCTAGCGACTGGGTATTACACGAATGCTCACTTGATCTAGCCAAACTATTAAAAACTGAAACAAAAAAAGAACAAACTATTCTGGTGGACTGTTTAACACTTTGGCTAAACAACCTACTACATGAAAATCCCCAACAAAACTTTTCTCTGCTATTCTCAGAATTAATAGACTCCCTAAACAACTCAAAGGCACAGATTATTTTTGTTGCCAACGAAGTGGGATTAGGCATTATTCCGCTGGGTGAAATCACTCGCCAATTTGTGGATGAGGCCGGGCGATTAAACCAGCAATTAGCACAAGTAGCTAATCAAGTTATATTTATGGTTGCAGGTTTACCTCTAGCCTTAAAACCGCCAGCATTTAAGTGACCACTATGAAAACCAGGCATTTTAGTTTTATTCGCCACGGTAAAATCAATGGTCCAGCAGCGCTTTATGGAACAACTGATATTGCCCTAAGCATTCGCGGGCAACAGGAGCTTCTGGCAGGTTTAGCTCGCTTACATCAAGAAACACCCATCGATTATATTTTCAGCTCACCCTTGCAACGTTGTGCAAAAACTGCAGAAGAGTTTGCGACCCATCACCTACTCCCCATTTCAATCATGACCGAACTGCAAGAGTGTAATTTTGGTGATTGGGATGGTGTAGATTTTAATTTGCTGCAAAATCAATGGCCGCAGCTTGAGCAATTTTGGCAATCGCCACTGCATTCAACGCCACCCAATGGTGAAAACTTGCAGATTTTTTCTAGCAGGGTTAATAGCGTCTGGAAGAATATTCAAACACAGCAATACTGCGAGCACACTTTAATTCTCTGCCATGGTGGAACTATTCGCATGGTGATTGCAGCGTTGTTAAATATCCCTTTAGAAAGCGCCCTATTCCAACAGTTGCATATTGATTACTGTTCACATACTCGAATTGATATTAGTGATCACCCCGAAGCCAAACCCATTATTCGCTGGATTGGCACACCCCTCTAGCTACCACTCAATCCCTTTTTGTGCTTTCACACCATCATTAAATGCGTGTTTAATCGCTTTAACTTCGCTAAAGGTATCCGCCAAGTCTTCTAAATATTTTTTGGCACCGCGTCCGGTAATAATCACATTTTGATTAATGGGGCGATTTTGAATAGCGGCCACAACTTTATCTTTATCGAGATATTTATAGTTGAGCATATAGGTTAACTCATCTAATAAGACCAAATGAACTTCTGGGTCGCTAAAGACATGCTCACATTCCGCCCAGGCTTTTTCTGCGGCCTCTTTGTCTTTTTCAGCGTTTTGAGTTTCCCAGGTAAAGCCCGTTCCCATTACAAAATATTCGAGTTTGGCATTCTCACCGCGAAAGAGGCTTTCTGTTAAAAAGTTCTTCTCGCCGCATTCCCAGGTGCCTTTAATAAACTGCACTATCGCCACTTTATAGCCGTGGCCTAAACAGCGCAGCGCCGTGCCAAAACCAGAACTGCTTTTGCCTTTGCCGTCACCGGTTAACACAATAACCACACCGCGATCTTCAGTAGCACGCGCAATTTTTGCATCCACTATTTCTTTGCGCTGCTGCATACGTTCTTGATGGCGGTCGTGTTTATGTTGGTCTTTTTCGTCGGTCATTGTTTTTCTCCAAATAAATGGGTGAAAATTTTCACCCATTTTAACGCTAATTACCTATTAAAAACGATAGGTAATATGTGCATCGTAGGCACGCTCTGGCTGTGGATACTGACCATATAAACCGCGTGAGTCTGAATACTTTTCGTTAGTAATGTTTTTAACACGAGCACCTAACTCAATGCTTTTAAAATCCCACAAAACGTTAGCATTAAATAAAGTAACTGAGTCAACTTTTGGCATAAGATTTTCATCATCGCCTACTAAATAACGGCTGCCAACATAGTTGGCATCGAACAACACTGTTAAATTCTGTACAAAACTAAATACTATGCCTACATTACCGGCATTTTGTGCTACGAATGGGACATCTTTACCTTTTAACAGACCAGAACGCAATTCTGCATCTGTGTAAGTATAATTAGCACGCAAAGCAATTTGCTCACTCAACTGTGTATCGCCATCAAATATAAAGCCTTTGCGTTCTGATTTTGGCAAATTGATATTGGTGTAATTAAATGCATCAAACATGATTTCATCGTCAACTCGCATTGAGTAAATTGAGTAAGACACACTTGCTTGCTCACCTTTCCATGCCGTGCCAAAATCAACTGAATCGCCGGTTTGAGCTTTAAGAAACTCTATCCCAAAAGGCACCGCATTATTTTCATCCGCATTAGCAAAGCGAAAACTCTCTGCGTAGCGTGAAAAAATACTCCAGCCATTACCGAGGTTATAATTCAAACCAAATTCACTTGCTTGCAAATCCTTATCATTAGTTTTGTTAGTTAAATGATTAACATCATCAACTGAGGAGTAGCGTGTTCCTAAAGTTGCAGTCAACTTATCAAGCAAGGGATAAACTAATTGCGCGTAATAGCCTTCTACTTTTTGATATGAAGTTAAAGGTACATAAGTGTTATTACTTTCATAGTCGCTTTTAACACCATCATAACCTACAGTTAAAATAGCATCACCATTTGCAGTTTTAATGTTGCCAACTACTCGTGGTGAGAAATTTTTAACACGCATAGAATAATGCGTTGTTTTTTCGCTAGGATAACCAAAATTATAATCGCCTGTTTCATCACGATCAGCATATTCTGCAATAATTTTCCAACCATCAACTACAGTAACATCACCGCCTATACGTTTTAAATCAGTATCCTGATTGGAATATCCATTAGGTGAATTAGTTTGGCGTGGATCAATTACTGCCTGAGCATCTGACAAAGAACCAGCCAACCTCAAATCATCATTAATTTTTTGGCTTTCAATAAAAACACGACCACCCTCAAAATCAAACCCAATATTACCTAATACGTTGGTTATGCCTGACTCGTTGTTGTCACGATAATTGTCCGCATTACGTTTTTGTGCGCTGAGGCTGTAATTCAAGCCGTTTGCGAAACCCTGACTTATATTAGCCGTATAATTTTCTAAATTGCCAGTACCCGCTTGAGCACTGACACTACCTTTGAATTCTCCAGCTTTTGCACGTTTAGTAATAACATTAATTACTCCACCAACAGCTTGGTCGCCGTAAAGCACACCAGCACTGCCCTGAATAATTTCAATACGCTCAATATCACTTAATGCAACTGTATTTAATGCAGGGCCAGCAAGACTAGGGTTGTTGAGCTTACGACCATCCACCAATATCAATGTATTGTTGCCTGCAGTTGCCGAAAAACCCCGCATAGAAACAGTAACATTTCGTCCGCCACTTCCATCAGCATCTTGAATTTGAATACCTGCTTGGGTACGCAAGACCTCGGCAATTGTGCTTGCACCGCTCACACGAATTTGGTCAGCATCAATAACTTTAATTTGGGCAGCAACGGGGACTTCTAGTGTTTCACTGCGCGTGGCGCTGACATAAACAGTTTCAACTTTTTCGTCAACAGCGAACGCAGAACTTGTAAACGCGATTGATAGTAAGGCAGCGCTAATAGGGGTTAATGCAAAAGATTTGAAAGACATGATTTTCCTCAATCCAAAAATGGGATGAGGGAGGGGAAGCGGGAATAATGCGCGAGGCCATTTATAAACAGCCCCGTAAAACACAGAATTTCCACCGATGTTGCCCTCCGCGACATCGTGAATATAGGGTTTTGAGGCTGGTATCGGACTTATAGACTGCAAAAAGCAGGCATATTTACCGTTGCGGGGGCAGTGTTGGCTTTGCTTCTTTTGTTACAGTACAAGCTAGCGCACCAAACTTCCCATTTAATTTGACCCTTGCACTTGCTGAATAAAACAGCGATTTGGCACGTCAAACACCTCGGCGCGCAGGGTATGGGGTTGCGGGGGATGAGTCAAGGGGGAACAGATAAATTGCTCTTTAATACACAAGGGCAGCATAACAACACGTAGTGAAAGTATAAAAGCTAGATGAAAGACAATAGTAGTCGCAAAAAATATTTTTTCTCTGGCAAACAATTTGCAAAGGTCTAAGTCCACAGTATCAACCGAGACAAGGAGACCTAAGACATGAATATTTCTAGCGCAACAAACACAGCTTTATATGGCTCTTATGGCAGTCAGCTCAATCATCCACCCGCACTTGCTAATACTGCAAAAGATCAACATAACACCAACATTAATACCGCCGAAGATAAGGTGACTATTTCCTCTGAAGGATTAAGTGCTGCAAATCAAAGCCTTGAGAGCTATAGGATGCCATCATGGATTACAGATTTTATACCGAAATTGAATATCCTCAATGGTAATGCTGTTGAAGAAGGACGACAGTTTGTGAAATATCACGATCAACTTGCTGCCGATGGGGTTATTTCAGCCAAAGATGAACAAGCATTACAAACCTATATAAAAAATATGCCCGCAACGCAACTAAGAAAAGATTTGGAAATTGATATGAATAAAAATAGAGCGCTATACGAAGAATTTGGTCAGATTCATAAAAGTTACTTGGATGAATCACTCGCAGAATATGGCATAGCGCAGGATGAGTGGAAGGAAAAGATAATGGGTGTAGAGGGCGACAACCAAAGCTTACGTAACAGCGTTATTCAAAAAATGTTCAATGACCCACGTGCTATGGAGCTTATGGATAAACTCCATATTCAGCGGCCAGATTAAACCCTTTACGGCAATATTTTTCCCATACAGGAAAAATATTGCCGTACTCGGTTATTTACTTTTTAACTTCACATAAACCGTTTTGTGCACACGCGCCACAAGGTGCTGTTGTGCGTTGTAAATCTCCACGATAAATTCTGGCAAGTACTTTTCACCATTTACTGTAGCTGCACGAATCTCTTCAAGTTTTTCGGGTGTTAGTAAAAACTTAGCGGTCACTTTACCGCGCCCGGGGGAGATGAACTCTATAGTGGCTTTTTTATCCCACACATAATAATCACGCCCCAAGTTTTGCATGAGCATTAACATATACCAAGGGTCAGTCATGGCGAAGAGATTTCCACCAAAATGAACACCTACATAATTGCGGTTATAGAAACGCAATTTAAGAGCGACATGAATTTCACGAAAATCTTGTGCAATATAAGTGGCATCAATCGCATTAAATAGAAAGGGAGGCCAAAAATTCACAAGCCTACGCAGCCATGAAGATTTCATAATAAATTCTACTTATACTTGAGCGACACGTTTAATAGGAATAATCACTACGCCATCCTCACGGCAATCCACATGGGCGCTTATGCCGTAGACTCTCGCGAGGTTTTCGGGTGTTAGCACTTGCACGGGCTCACCTTCAGCCACTAGCTTACCTTGATGCATTAAAATCAATCGCGAACAAAAACGCGCAGCCAAACTTAAATCATGTAATGCCGCTATGACTGCCCCGCCCTGCTGAGCATGGGCTTGCAGCAACTCCATAATATGTAATTGGTGATACACATCGAGCGCAGCTATAGGTTCATCGGCAATAATAAGTTTAGGGTTTCCGGCAAATACACGCGCTAGTAACGCACGCTGCAACTCACCGCCGGACAATTCAGTAACAGGCCTTTCCGCAAGATAATCAACATCTGTCATAGCCAATGCATTTTGAATCGCAAGCTCATCATCTGCATTGGTATTTACCGATGAATTCCACGGTGAGCGACCAAGCCCCACAAGACTCCTCACACTTAGCGGCCACGCAGGCGTTTCATGTTGAGCAAGATACGCCATAAACCGGGCGCGGGTTTGCCCGGGGATGTCTTGCAGAGCGATGAGTGTATCTTGCTGCGCTAAATGAGTTTGCCCAACTTTCGGTTTAACTAATCCGGCCAGCACTCGCAACAACGAACTTTTGCCTGCGCCATTCGGGCCAATTAAGCCGACAAATTCACCCGTGTTGGCATGAACATTCATTTGCTCAATAACGGATTTATTGCCGAGGCTCAACGATACATTGCTGGCATTTAATAATTGCATTCAAAACACCCTTGTTAACGAATCAAATCCAACGTGAACGTGTTTTTAAAATCAACATCAAAAAAAACGGGCCACCTAAGAGCGAAGTGACTACACCTAATTTTAATTCACGCGCTACATCTAACTGGCGCACAAAAATATCGGCGCCTAGCACTAAGAGCGCGCCACCCAAGGCGCTGGCGAGTAACACATGGCTAGGCTTGTGGCCAACCAAAGGACGAAGGAGATGCGGCACCACCAAGCCAACAAAACCAATGCTGCCACTCACTGCAACTGACGCTCCCACACACAACGCCAAACCTACTAATAACAAAGTGCGTTCACGCTGTGGATGAAAACCTAAGGTTGTTGCCGTCTCTTCCCCAAGGCTTAGCGCATTTAAAAAACGATGACGGCTAAACAATAATATCCAACCCACAATAATAAAAGGCGCTGCAACATACACATGATGCATATTGCGATTTGCAAGCGAGCCCATTAACCAAAACACCATTTCTTGCATAGCAAATAAACTGGGCGCGAAATTGAGCGCGATACCAATCATTCCACCGGCAATGGCGTTGATAGCCACACCAGCCAAAATTAATGACAGTACACTGCTACGAAAACCCGCCAACAAATACACCAAGATCAGTGCGATTAGCGCACCAAAAATTGCAGCACCCGGCAAAATATACCAAGCACTTGCCGCCATACCAAAATAGAGAACAATGACAGCGCCCAAAGCCGCACCGCTGGAAACCCCTAAAATTCCGGGCTCGGCTAAAGGGTTACGCAAAAAACCTTGCATGGCTGCGCCCGCTAAACCGAGCGTTGCACCAACCAAAAATGCGAGCGTAACGCGCGGCAAGCGAATCTCCCACACCACGGTTTGATGCAATGAGGGGGTATGGCTAAATAAATCTTTTACTGCCTGCACCACAGATATTGAGGCATTGCCCATGGTGAGCGAAAAAATAAATGTCGCCACCACCGCCAAGCAGAGCAACATAAGTAACAGTGGAAATGATATTTTTTGCACATTAATTCCTTGTATTAATAAGGTAAGAGCTGGCGCTGCTGCATAAGATTTTCAATGGCGCCTGCCGCAACGGGTGCGACGCAGGAAAGCGTTGAGGGCAAACGGATAATTTTTACATTGTTACTGCGCAATGCTGGGTGCTGCACATACTCTTGTGCGAGCGAAAAGGCCTGCACATCGGAAGCTTCAATAATCAGCACTTTAGGCTGTGCGAGAATCAGCTCTTCCAAATCGATTTGCTTGAATCCGATAATATTTTTATCGAGCGCGAGATTGTAAAAACCGGCGCGTGTCATCAATTCATTTTCAACCGTATCTGCACCCACAACTACGCCGTTGGATGAATACCAAAATCCGGGGACGGGTTTGGTTTTTTTCTGTACGGCATCTAATTGCGCTAATTTTTGTTCTAGTGCTTGCGCCATAACTTCTGCTTCTGCTGGGCGATCCACCAGCGCACCAAAACGGCGAATGTGGGTAGAGATATCATCCAAATTACGCGGCAACTCCAGCAGTTCTACACGCAAACCTAATTGCTTGAGCAGTGTTTTAAGTTCGGGGGATGTGTAGGTGCCCGCCAATATCAAATCTGGATTACGCGGAACAATATCTTCAGCGAGGCCGCGATTTAAATTGTATTTTTTTGCTTGCTCAGAAACCGATGAAAATTGTGGATTAGCCGACAAAAAATACAGTGAATCCACCCGCGCACGCTCAACCAATTTAATAAGCAACGGATCAAAACAAAGATTGATAGAAACAATACGTTTTGCTGGAGGGAGTTGTTTGGCATTAGATAAAGGAATATGAAAAAGAAGATATAGCAAAGTAAAAATGAGAAAAAACCTTCTACTGTGCATAGCTTTCCTAGTATTTTTCTTGAAATGATACATGCATGAAATTTAGTTTTTGAGATGGAAGCAAGGCATTTTCGCACGGAAAACCGGAGTTTACTTTAGTAAATCACGTTCCGCATCCTGCTTCACGCCCTTCGGGCAGCATAGCTGTGCAATTTGCTCCTGCAAATTGTGAGGATTTGAGTACGAAAATAACGCTGCTACCGCTCAAAAAGTGAATTTCCACACTAAAGCGGATTCAACCAAGCAGCGCCTCGCACCCCACTCGAATCGCCATGCACCGCTTGTACGATTGGAGTATCGCATTCAAAGCCGAATACATACTTGCTCAAAAGCTCAGGCACCACCGTGTAAATTTCAGCAATGTTGGATGCACCGCCGCCCAGAACAATAATATCGGGGTCCATTACGTTGATAACCGCCGCTAAACCGCGTGCAAGTTGATCAAAATAGACATCTAACACTTGGCGCGCACGAATTTCACCTTTAGCTGCACGCTCAACGATTTCGTGTCCTTGGAGTTTTAAGCCAGAATCCAGCTCGTAAGATTTACACAAACCCGTGCCAGACAAAAAGGTTTCCTGACAGCCAGATTTACCGCAATAGCAAGGGCGCTCTTCCAATTCTGCTTCGCGCGTCCACGGTAGCGAGTTGTGACCCCACTCCCCTGCTACGCCATTAGGGCCAACAATGGGCTGCCCCTTAAATGCAACGCCAGCACCGCAGCCGGTACCCAAGATTCCCGCAAACACCAAATCATAACCACGACCTGCGCCATCGGTGGCTTCAGAGACAGCGAGGCAATTAGCATCGTTAGTGATTTTTACATCGCGATTCAAATGTGCAGAAAGATCTTTTTGAAAGGGCTTGCCGTTCAGCCACGTGGAGTTGGCATTTTTCACAAACCCCGTTTTGCGCGATACGCTCCCAGGAATACCAATTCCCACCGGCAAATTTGTTTTCTCTGCAGCAGCTTCGGCCTGAGCGACCAAGCTAGCAACATCTCGTAGCGTTGCCGCATAGTCATCGCGCACAGTTGGTATACGCGTGCGAAAGAGCTCTTGGCTAGCGCCATTCAGCAAAATTACTTCCGTTTTAGTGCCACCGAGGTCTATTCCAATTCGAAGATCTGTCATTTTTATGAAACCCGTTACATTAAAAAGCGCGATTATAGATTTGTGGCACGGCACAACGCAAATGGCGGATTAAATCATCTGAGCTACACTCAAGTAAAACCACACACCTGACGAAGAACCTTATGACCCAAGAACGCCGCCGCTTTAGCCGGATTGATTTTGATGCTCGTGTAGAAATAGCTCAAGACGATAAAAACTGGCAAGCGCAACTCTTAGATATTTCGTTAAAAGGCCTATTACTCGCCAAAATGGGGCCTTATCAGTTACAGCCTACCACACCGATTTTGGTAAAAATTATTTTATCTGATCAAACCAGTATCGCTATGTCGGCGCAAGTCGTCCATCAAACACTGGAGCAGTTGCATCTCGCCTGCATCACTATAGATATAGATAGTATTAGCCATTTGCGTCGTTTGATTGAATTAAATATTGGTGATGCTAATGCCGCTGAGCGCGAGCTATCTGAACTTCTTATACATTCATAGCTCTATTAATCTATTGTTTTTATTAATTCAGTGTTTTGATCGAGGTAACTGAACTCAATGAATGATGACGACCGCCGCACACACACCCGTTACCCGTTAAGAGCTTTTGCAGAGTTAGCCAACTCTGAGAAAGAATGGGCTGCACATGTCCTCGATATTTCCTACCACGGTGCACGTATTGCGCTACTAGATGATTACCATTTATGTGCGGGTGACGCTGTTGATTTACGGTTAGAAATACCCGAAATGCAAGTACCCGAAGGAATGCTACCCTATTTATACCTCAAAGGAACTTTAGTGCATCAGCAAGAACACATATTGGGGATTCAATACGAACCCGCTAGTGCGCAGGATGCAGAATTATTGAAACAAATACTCATAAACTTAAATAACAATAATGATTTTTAATGCGTAGATGAGCTTCAACGTTATATGTTCAACCTAAGTAAAATACCTTATCCATTGTTTACCTATGTGATTTCAATTTGCACGCTTTTATGGGCAAATACTCAAAGTCATGCACAAACGTTGCCTAGCTCTATTATCATTCCCTTTAGCGCTCATCACTCACCCGCCTACTCCAATCATTACTACGAAGAGCTGTTGCAATTGGCACTCGCGAAAACCGAAAAGCACTATGGCAAAACAACGATAAAGTTCTATCCTTTTGCCACGGGGCGCGAACGCCAGCGCGCCATGTTAAAAAATAATTCCGGGCTGGATGTTATTTGGAGCCCTACCAGCAAAATTCGTGAACAACAATTATTGGCGGTGAAATTTAATTTGTTGCCAGAGTTAAGTGATTATAAAATTTTATTAATTCGCAAAGAAGATAAAGAAAAATTTTCAGCGGTTAAAAAACTGGCCGATTTGCGCAGCTTCAAAGCAGGTACCGGTTTACACTGGCAAGACACACATATTTTACAAAAAAATAATATGCCATCTGTAAAGTCATGGAATTACGATTCCATGTTTAAAATGCTGAGTGCCAAGCGCTTTGACTATATGATTCGCGGTGTAGAAGAAATTTGGAGTGAATTAGAGCTGCACTCGAACTCATCCTTTATGGCCGAAGAGAACCTACTCATTCATTATAGATTGCCAGTTTATTTTTTTGTTAACCCGAACAATATTCAACTTGCCGCACGGCTTAAAACAGGTTTGGAAATAGCCGAAAAAGATGGCAGCCTAGATCAACTTTTACTAAACCTATCAGCATTCAAAAAAGGTTACGAGGAAATTCACAACAAAAATAGAATGCTCATCAATATGGAAAATGCAGATTAACTCTTCAAAAAATTCTCATCTTTATGGCTAAAGGGCACCTCCGGCAATTCAATTTTCGTGATGATAGCAAGGCATTTTCGCACGCAGAACCGCAGTTTATATGTAATAAATGAGGATTCGAGTACGAAAATAACGCAGCTAGCGCGCGAAAAGTGGATTGCCGGAGGTGCCCTAAAGGGAATCCAGCGCTTCTTGCAGATTCTTTACCGCAATAACCTCTATTCCTAAATTCTTTTCGCGCGGCGCATTGCCAATGGGCACAATGGCTTTCTTGAAGCCGTGCTTGGCCGCTTCACGTAAACGCTCTTGCCCGCTCGGCACTGGGCGAATTTCACCGGATAAACCAACTTCACCAAACACCATTAAATCCTGCGGCAAAATTTTATCGCGGAAGCTGGAGACTATCGCCAATAACACGGCGAGATCTGCACTGGTTTCCATGACGCGTACGCCGCCGACTACGTTCACAAAAACATCTTGATCGCCCACCATAATGCCACCGTGGCGATGTAAAACTGCGAGCAGCATAGACAAACGGTTTTGATCCATACCTACCGCAACGCGACGTGGATTACCGAGATGGCTATCGTCTACGAGCGCTTGAATTTCAATCAGCAATGGACGCGTGCCTTCCCACATCACCATCACCACTGAACCCGGTGCTGGGTCTTCCGCACGCTGCAAGAAAATTGCTGAAGGGTTATTCACTTCGCGCATGCCCTGCTCGGTCATGGCGAACACGCCCAACTCATTTACTGCACCAAAACGATTTTTATTGCCGCGCAAAGTGCGAAAACGCGAGTCGTTATCGCCTTCTAACAAAATGGAGCAATCGATCATATGCTCCAACACTTTTGGCCCCGCGAGCGAACCATCTTTAGTAACATGCCCCACCAAAATAACCACGGTGCCGGTTTGTTTTGCGAAGCGCGTTAAATAAGCGGCACTTTCACGTACTTGCGATACCGAACCGGGCGCAGACGAAATATCTTCCATATGCACCACTTGAATCGAATCCACCACCATCACTTTGGGAGAGATTTGCTGCGCAGTAGCACAGATAGTTTCTACATTCGTTTCGCTCAGCATTTGCAATTTATCCGTGGGCAAACCTAACCGCTGTGCACGCATTGCCACTTGCTGTAAAGATTCTTCGCCCGTCACATACAGTGCATTCATAGTGCGCGCTAAAAAACACAGGGTTTGTAACAGTAAGGTACTTTTACCAGCACCGGGGTTACCACCAATTAAGACTACTGAACCTGGCACAAAGCCGCCGCCAAGGACGCGATCAAACTCACTGGTACCGCTGGAAAAACGCGGTACATCGCCCAGCGAAATGTCCGCCAGCGTTTGTACTTTATTACCCGACGCACCGCCCGCATAACCTTCAAACTTTGCCGAGCGATTAGTAGGTGTTGGCCCTAAGCGAACTTCAGCTATGGAGTTCCATGCACCGCAATCCGCGCATTGGCCTTGCCATTTTTTTGAATCTGCACCGCAATCGTTACAGACGAATGCACTTTTTTGTTTTGTGCTCACGGGATTCTCTTTTTAAAAATAATGATGTGACTCAACTTATAAACTTTTCACGACTGAAAATCTATCTTAGCAAGTATCACTTTATGATCCGAAACCCTAGAGTGATGGACGACCTACATGGATGTCTTTGTGCGTTTTCGGATCATAAAGTGGTGTTTGCAACGTGGCAAATAATTCGTACGATGATCTGCAGAAACGAAAAAGGCTTGATGCATCATCAAGCCTTTTTATATAGCCAAAGAAAATTTATTTCTTATCCGTCAATTTCAAGTACAAACCCAAACCAACCAACATGGCTACTGCAGCAAATAACATCAGTACCGCGGAGTTTAAATGATCCTCGCCCCCTAAGAGTGATTTAAACATCAGTAAGAGCGATTCAATGGATACTGCGATAACAATGGCCGCCATAAAACGACTGATGGTTCTGCGAATGGAACCTTCGTGGTGAATATCTTTATGCAGTAAAACTTCTTCTTCCAAAATGGTTTTACCCAAATCGAAAATAGCTAAGCCCAATGTCACCAAGACTACAGCTCCGAATATTTTAATCGGTTGATCGACATGATTAAGCACTACGCCAAACATATCCTTACCACCATAATAAAGTAACAAGCCCGATATCATGACAAGCATAATACCTATAATGGCATACACAGCCTGAAATAATGGGTGCACACGGCGGCGCAATTCATCGCCATTTAAAAAAGTAATTAGCTTTTCCAAGTTGAAATTAATAACCAAATAGCCAATTTTGTCTTCTGCGGTGGTGTAACGTTGTACTGCAGAAATAGCGAGCTGGTGCGTTGCGTTAGATAAATAGGGAGAAGTCACCGTAGATACTTTTTCGTTTTTAACCGCTTTGGTGTAGTACGCACGGTTACTGCGATCTGAGCGCATACCTGGTTCACTGCGTTTTGAATCATTAATATCTGGCGCTGCAGCAGACATGGTGATCTGCATGCCGTGCTCATCAAGGCAATAAAGCAACTCTACAAAGGGATAAGATTTGTGCAAACGCTCAACGGTTTTGTGGAGTTGCTCTTCATCTGATTCCAATTTGCGCGGCATTAAGGCGGTGACAATAGAATCCAAAAGTCGATCAATTTGCGGTTGGTAATCTTCATATTTACGTAACAGGTATAAATAATTGCGCGGCGTCATAGAAAAATCTCACATCAGAATTTGAGGCAGTCTATCAACAATAGAGATACTTGCAGGCCATCATACACAAGCCCGTTTGCGCTGACTGCATAATTCCTTAAAAAATTCGTCGATTGATTTGACTGCTCAAAAAAAAGCCCGTCACAAAATGTAACGGGCTCATTAGCCGGAAACTTGATTAGGGTGTTTCAATTTCCTGCGGCGCAGCAGAGCCCACAGCAACGCCACCTGCATTTATTAAAAATGTGACAACTTGAGCCTGCATTTCAGGCGTAATTTGCGGCGCTGCAGTGCTGGGGCGCAAGAGCGATCCGTGATCCCCCGCATTCATTTTCGCAATACCAGAAGTCACTAAGCCCGTGGTGGCGTCAAACCCTAACTGCGTTTGCCCCAAGCCTAGTTGCGTTGCACCCAAGAGCCGAGCAAAAGCTTGAGTACCGGTAAGAGGCGCACTATCTGCACTATTGGGAATGACAGCATCGTTTTTAACTTGTTGTAGCAACACCGGAATTTTCAAGCTGGGGAGTAATTGTACAAAGTTAACAGGGTCACCCGAGTCCACAGCACTTTGAGCAGCGTACATAAATTTCTCATAGTTACTGGTGCCCACATTCACCCCAGCCTTAGCTAGGCCAGCATTGATGACTGGCGCAAAACTGGCGGAGTTAACCAGGATTTGCGCAACCTGCGTACCGGCCACTGAAGCCACCAAACTACGTACAGGATTTAGATTAGCCGTTAAACCAATTTTGGCTTCATTCGAGATGGCCGCCTGATTAACTGCAGTAAACACAGTACCCAGAATACCGCCCAGAGAATGACCGACCACATTCACACCGCCAAGATTCAGCTTGGCACCCTGTGCCTGCACAAAATCAGTATCCAAGCCTTTTAAACTCGCATTCAAGTTAAGTAAATCCATAACCGCTTGGCGATTGTTATCGCGCGTATTCAACAAATAGCCAAGATTAGTAAAGTGTGCACCTGAGCCATCGTTAGCGGTGGGCATGGCGAAATTCATAGGTGCAGGTGCACCGCCAGCACCTGCCACATTGAAGTGACGTTCATGGGGAGCATCGGCACCATAGATCGCTGGATAGGGAATTAACTGACCTTTCTCTACATTCAGAACACCCACAAATGGGTTATTGGCTGCCACACCGTGCAACGGTAAATCTATCGCTACCGTTGCAATACAGCGGCTAGCTAATGTGTGCGCCAAAGCCAAACCCGACGTTCGGTCACTGGTAATGCCATGAACATAAATCACCACCGGGTAGCCGCCATTGGCCGTAGAAATTTGCCCACAGTTAGCAGAAGCCGCATAGCCGGGAACCCAGCTAGGTTCAGGTAAAGTCACTTGCAGCGGTACAGATTCATCGGTTGTTTTAGCCGCAAAGGGGTAGCGATAGGTCACATTGTAGGTGGTTTTATCCACATCCGTAGGCACAGTTGCATTAATGGCTTTAGCTAAAACTAAATCCGGCGTCCAATTGCGGGTCAAGAAGGTACCAAAAGGCAAAGTGCCGGGCGCCGTTTGGTAATAAGGCAACTTGATGTAACCGGTATAAAGCTTTCCAACATTACCCGCGAGTGCACCTGCGCTCAATATGCCCATATCCACGCCGGTTAGGGCAGATACTTTAAGTGCACGCTGCTTGGGGGTAGATAACAAACCAGCGGCATCCAACTGGGACACACCCGCAATAGCAGTAGCAGGCGCCACACCTGCTGCAATTTGGGAGGAAGCCAATGCTGCGCGAGGCGCTGCCATAGCCATCAAGGTCGCTTGGGGATCTGTTGTCGTGAAGGAATAGGTTAATATCAACTTATCGACTGCAGCCGCCGATGTTGCACCGGTCGCAGCCACTAAAAAGCCCGAGGCTAAAGTCTCCCAACCCACAATGGCAGCGCGTACAGGAACCAAGCTTTCCATAAGGGTATAGCTGGAATCGTGCAATGCGTTGTAAGTCCAAGAGCGGGTTAAGGCTTTACCAGAGGTATCTTTAATATCGTTGGTCAGGAATACCAAGTATTTGGCTTTGGCTTTTAAGGGCACTAGCGGACGAAGACGAATCACGTTATTAGTGCCGCCATCAAGCGATACCACTTTAGTATCAAAACTCGCCGCACCGCTGATGCCGACAATATTGGCAGGGTTCAGAGCATCCTTACCGCCGGTATTCAGTTCCAACAAAAACACGGTTTTCATGGGCAGTACAGTCGCTGCATCCACACTGCCTTCAACCATCACATCAAAATACGCGGATGTTGAAAAACCATCCAAACCATTCAGAGTTGCGCGCACCGTATCAGAGGGAGTGCCCACATCAGCGGTGCCATCGCTTGCGGCAGCCTTAGCAAATATTAAGTCAGTATTAAAAGGGAGATCAGAAATTACCGGATCAAAACGCGGGTGGGTGCCAGCGACAAAAGCTTCGGCATTGCTCAATGCTGGCGCTTTTTGTTTGTCATTTCCACCACCACAGCCAACTATTAAAGCCGAGAGTGATACCACCGAAAAGAGCTTAAGCAATATGTTGATTTTATTGTTCATAATAGTTTCCTGAAGGGTGGCCTGAGGGTTGGCCTGCAGATTGAAAAGTCACACCGAATGAGTATAGCCAAAAATTTAAAAACTCGTTTCTGATAGCTATAAAGACGCTCTGTAGAAAGGTTATGTAACGAAAAGTGACTTAAAAAGTTAGCTCACCAGCGACTTAAAAATACTTACTCAATACAACTGTGTAGACTCTGTAAATAACTGTTTACTTCATTGACTCCCCTTCGTAACTTGCTAGCCTTAGGGTAACTATGACCATAAGAGAGACCTCCACCATGACTATTTCACGCCGCCATTTCATCCAAAGTAGCGCTGCCGCACTCACGCTCTTGAGTATTAAAAACAATGCGATTGCCGCCGCCGCTGAGCGCATAGGCATCAAAGAATTTTATAAAAACGATTTTCGTATTGGCACAATACTCAGCAATGAAGCACTCTTAAAAAATGACACCCAGTTACTTGCATTGGTTGCACGCGAATTTAACGCTATAACCGCCGAAAACTGCATGAAGTGGGAACCTATTAGGCCCAATGATAAAGAGTGGGATTGGACTGCCGCTGATAAGTTCGTAGAGTTTGGCGAAAAGAACAAAATGTACATTGTTGGCCACAACTTGGTATGGCACAGCCAATGCCCTAAAGAAGTGTTCCAAAATGAAACCGGTGGCGTGATCAGCAAAGAAGGCCTCACCAAAAAAATGCAAGATCACATCGCAACCAAAGCTGGCCGCTATAAAGGCAGGCTGCAAGCTTGGGACGTTGTTAACGAAGCAGTGGACGATGACGGCTCATGGCGCAAATCACCTTGGTACAACATCATGGGTGAAGATTTTATTGCCAAGGCATTCCACTTTGCACACGAAGTTGATCCGAAAGCCCATCTTATTTACAACGATTACAACACCGAGACACCTGCTAAGCGTGCCTTCATTGTAGATATGGTTAAAAACTTTAAAAAGAAAGGCGTACCCATTCAAGGCGTAGGCATGCAGGAACACTTGAGCATTGATGGCCCCGGTGTTGAGGAAATCGATAAAACCTTAACCATGCTGAAAGAAATTGGGGTACGTGCGCACATCACCGAATTGGATATTGATGTCTTGCCATCGGTTTGGAATTTACCAACTGCAGAAGTATCAACCCGTTTTGATTACACACCAGCACGTGACCCCTACACCAAGGGTTTGCCGAAGGAAATAGAAGAAAAACTCGCAAAACGCTACGAAGATATCTTCAAAGTCTATTTGAAACATCGCGACAATATCGATCGTGTAACGCTATGGGGAACAACGGACGCAGAGTCTTGGCTTAACGGTTTCCCAATTAGAGGCCGCACCAACTATCCATTATTGTTTGATCGCCAATCAAAACCAAAAGCAGCTTACTTTAAACTGTTGGATTTGAAGAAGTAAAAAATACCCCCTGCCTCTTTGAAAAGAGGCAGGGGGTTTTGTTTCACTTGAAAGAATTAAACTCCCCGCAAAACATAACTCGCAGGTTTACGAATAATCTGCCAAACCGATAACAATGACGTTGCAGCCGTAAGCGCAATAATTAAAACTGGCGGCAACAACCAACCTACACTTGTTGTTTGCAAACTATAACTGGTTTGCTGTAACCACAACCATAATCCAACCAGCGCTATCAACGCGACACACAAACCAAGCATAACCGCTATTAAATTATCTTTAAGTATTTGCAAAAATATTTTATTAGGCCGCGCACCTATTGCCATGCGAATCCCCAATTCGAACCTTCGCAATTGCACGCTGTAACTGAGTACACCGTAAATACCTATGGTAGTAAGCCCCAGTGCCAATAAAGCTAGGGCAGCCGTCAAGCCTGCAATTGTTTTTTGATTGGCTGTCAGCTGCTGGTGTGCTTGCTCTGTTGTTAAAAAGCGAAATACCTTGAACTCTGGGTTAACCTTGGCCATAAGCTTATTTAGCTCTATGGGCGTGAATTGCTGAGCGGGTTTAACGTGAATTAACAACAAAGGAAATTCGGCGGGAATATAAGGCTCAAAAAATCTGGCGGTTTCAATCTGACCTGGCAACTGAAGATCTTTAACAATGCCGATAACTTCAGATGGTTCTTGATCTACATTGCCTCTAAAAAATACACGCTGCCCAAGCGCTTGACCATCTGCTTTCAACAAACGGGCGAGCGTTTGATTGACAACAATGACTCTTGCACTTTCATGCGCTTCTTTGTCAGTGTAGTAACGCCCCGCCATAAGTGGAATATTAAAAATTTTCAAATAACCACCATCACTCCACGTGGCTGTCGCCAGTATTTTTTCGTCAATACCCAGTTCGGTTTGCAGAAAGCGCTGCGTTAAAGTACCTGTCCAATAAGACACTGGGCCTAGAGAACCAATTCCGGCATCAAGCACTTTGGGATTGCTACGCAACTCGGAAAGAATACTCAACAAATAATTGCGCCGCTCAACCTCTGAAGCATTTTCTAACAAGGTTCCTAAATTTAAAGACACTTGATAAGTATCCTTAGTATTAATGCCCAGCGGTTGGTGTAGCTGACGCAAACTCTCTTGCAGAATTTGCAAACTCACCGCCAACAAAACGCCTGTCAGTGTTATCTGACTTAAAATAAGCAAACTGCGAACTCGCTGTGAAATTTGAATGCCGGCACCTTTACCACTCGTTTGTAACATACTATTAAGCGCGCGGTAATTAACCTGACGACTAACAATCACAGCTAAGAACAACGCCAAGGTCAGAGCAACTACGCCTGCAAATAATAATGTTGCACCGTTCAAATAGAGTTCATCTAAACGTGGCAACTGACCTTTAGCAACCCTTTTCAAAAGTTCCACCATTACACTGGCTAAGACTAGGGATAAAATTCCAGCGCCTGTCATCAATACAACTATTTCGGCAAGCACTGCTTTAAAAACATGTTTTTTTTGTGCTCCCAACGCAACTTGAATGGCCATGGTTCGCTGCTGATTCGCCGCTCGAGATAAAATTAAATTGGTTACATTTGCAGCGGCAATTAATAACAGAACAAGAGCGCCAGCCAACATTAATAAACTCTGCTCGCTAGTATCACCAACAATAATGCGTTTAAAGGTAAATAATTTTAATTGCGTAGTCGCGTGCGTAAATCCCGCTACAGCTGCCGTTTCCTCTTTAAAACGTGATGCCGCGTAATTATTAAACTGATGCTCCGCTGCAAGGATGGATGCACCAAGCTTCAAACGACCGACCAAATGGCCTTGAGTTGACGCATGCTGCCAAAGCTTACGACTACCAATATCGTTGTAATCAAAGGGGAGCCATATATCGGTTTGCCAACCTTGTTGAAATATCTCAGGTTCAACAAAGTTCTTGGCTAAAACACCAATAATTTTAAATTCAACGCCTTTAAAGTTAGCTGTTTTACCAACAATACTTGCGTCCTGCTGGTACATTTGCGTCCATATGCTAAAGCTCAAGATCGCAACAGGTGCCATGGAATGTAAACCTTCATCAGCACTAAAATAGCGACCTAATGCTAAGGGCGCCTGTAACATTGGCAAAAACTCTGGTGTGACTGCGCCCACATTCATACTCGGTGCACTTAACAAATTCCGCTCCACATCAATGCCATAAGCGATCAATGCCTTTTGCGAAAAATACTCGTCCTCTTGCTGATAGCTTTCAATCAATAATGGGTAGGGAGTTCTTTTAGCAAAACTTAATTCACCATTTTCAAAACGCTGCCCCTGAAAAACGTACAACTGATCCGCATCATGGTAAGGCAACGGTGCAGCCAATATTTGATAATTCAAATTAAACATAGCCACTAATGCGCCCAAGGTAATCCCAAGCGTAAGCATAATAGTGACGACATAACCTTTAGCTTTAAGCAGCGAATTAAAGGCTGTTTTAAAATCTTTTATGGTTAACATTTATTACAAATTCTCCATTTTTATTAAATGCTTGACTAACAACCCCCTCCCAACCTCCCCCTTGAAAAGTGGGGAGGTTGGGAGGGGGTTTTGTTTTATTTGAAAAAGAATCAATCCCCACGCAAAACATAGCTGGCGGGCTTACGAATAATCTGCCAAACAGACAATAACGATGTTGCGGCGGTCAGCGAGATAATTAAAACGGGCGGCAATAACCAACCTAAACTTGTTGTTTGCAAGCTATAACTGGTTTGTTGAATCCAAAGCCATAAACCGATTAACACAGCTAGCGACATCAGCAAACCAATAATGACCGGTGTTAAATTATCTTTTAGGATTTGTAAAAAAACTGTATTAGGCCGCGCGCCTATTGCCATACGAATTCCCAATTCAAACTTTCGCAATTGCACGCTGTAACTCAGTACACCGTAAATACCTATGGCGGCGAGGCCAAGAGCGATTAGCGACAAAGCAGCTGTTAGAACCGCAGCCGTTTTTTGCGGCATGGTGAGTTGGTCGATGACTTGCTCAGTGGTTTTCATGTAAAAAATTTTAAGCTGTGGATTTATCTTAGCAGCCAGCGTATTCATTTCTGTAGGCGAAAGTTGCTGCCCTGGTTTTACGCGCACCACTAATTCTGGATTTTGAGTGAGATGTGCTTGAAAAAAACGCGACGGTTCAGGTATGCCTGGCAATTGTAAATCTTTCAATACGCCGACAATTTCAATCGCCTTACCAGAATCATCATTTTGTCGGTATACTTTTTTACCCAATACCTTTCCATCTGGCTGAATGGTTCGCGCAAGCGTTTCGTTTACCACCATAACCTGTGCATGCTCGCGCACTTCCGCATCGGTAAAGTAACGGCCTGCAACCAGTGGAATTGCTGCCACCTGCAAATAGCTTCCATCACAATAAGTCTGAACAGCACTTATTTTTTTATCATCAAGCCCATCGACACGTAGCAAATCAGACGAAGGATTTCGATAAGAAATGGGAGATAAACTTGTTGCACCTACCGCTAGTACTTTAGGGTTTGCACGTATGTCATCAATAACTCGCGCAACATAGGCGCGGCGTTCTGCTTCTGTAGTACTGCTCCACAAGGTCGCGATGCTGAAAAAGACCTGATATTGATCGCTAGTGTGATAACCCACGGGTTGCACAAGTTGCCGCGAACTCTGTAATAAAATATGTAGGCTTGCTGCCAACAATACCGCCGTCAAAGCCACTTGGCTAAAGATAAGTAGCTTGCGAATATGACTGGAAATTTGTAGCCCAACGCCTTTACCACTTGTTTGTAACACGCTATTTAATTGTCGGTAATTAATTTGACGACTCACCAACAACGCAAAGATTGTTGCCAGCACAGCTGCGACTAAAAAAGTAAATACCAAGGTGGCAGGATTAATATGCAACTCTTGCAAACGTGGCAACTGCCCTTCTGCCGCTATTTTTAACAACTCCAAAAGCACTAAGGCGACTACCACAGCCAATAAACTGGCACCCAACATTAGGGTGGATATTTCAGCTAACACAGCACTGAAAATATGTTTTTGTTGCGCGCCCAAGGCAACTTGTATTGCCATGCTACGCTGTTGATTAGCGGTACGTGCGAGAATTAAATTAAGTACATTGGTAGTGGCGATCAACAACAACACCAAAACTCCTGCCAACATCAATAAACTTTGTTGGCTGGCAGAACCCAGAATCACTGCAGAAAATGTTTCTAACTTGAAGCGTAAACTGGCATCAGAAAACTCTGGTAGATGAGCCGTTTCATCTTTAAAACGTGACGCAACGCGACTACTAACAGACTGTTCAGCTGCGGATTTATCAATACCTTTTTGCAACAAACCTACCAAAAAAGTAGAACTAACACTGTTGTTCCAATGCTTGCGAAATTGAACTGGCACATCGTCGTAATCCATCGGCAACCATACATCGGTTTCCCAACCGCGTTGATACAACTCTGGCTCAATAAAACTTTCTGCCAAAACACCAATAATTTTAAAATCTACTTCCATAATATTCAGCGTTTTACCGAGCACATTCGGGTCTTGCTGAAAATATTTTACCCACGCGCCATGGCTAATCACCGCTACCGGATTCATCGCATCTAAAGCTTCACTAGCCGCAAAGCGGCGTCCCAATTCCATAGGAGCATGCACCATATTAAAAAACTCAGGTGTAATAGAAATGGTATTTAGCACAGGGCTATCTGGCCTTCTACGCTCAACGGATACCGTGTAAGCGAGCAATGCTTTTTGCTCAAATTGCGCATCTTCTTGACGATAAGATTCAATCCAGGCTGCATAAGGCGCATTCCTGTCTTTTATCAAAATATTCTTATCAAACCGCTCACTCTTGGCGACAACCAAACGATCAGCATTGGGATAAGGTAATGGCGCTGCTAGTAATTGATAATTTAAATTAAACATAGCTACCAACGCGCCCAAAGTAATGCCAAGCGTGAGTACTATAGTAATCACATAGCCTTTGGCTTTGCTGAGCGAATGAAATGCGGTAGATAAATCCCTAATTGTTAACATTTAATTTCCTCTTAAGGCCGCACTGGCTGGGTTACGAATAATTTTCCACACCGATAACAGCGATGTAGCAGCAGTGAGCGAAAGAATCAAAAAAGGTGGTAACCACCAGCCCAAGCTACTGGTTTTCACGCTGAAACTTGTTTGAGTTAACCAAAGCAATAAAGCCATTAATACAGCCAGTGCGACAAGCAAACCCACAATTACCGGCGCCATATTGTCTTTAAGAACCTGTAAAAAAATAGTATTCGGGCGAGCACCAATTGCCATGCGGATACCCAATTCATAACGGCGTAATTGCACGCTGTAATTTAAAACACCGTAAATACCGATGGCGGCAAGCAGATAACTAATCAATACCAATAACGAACTAGTGATCGCCGTGGTAAATTGTGTAAATAACATTTCATTTCGGCGCTCATCTAATGAAGCCAACCTCCAAAAACCTACTTGACCGCTCACCTCTTTTATCAGCTTGATAATTTGCGATGCTGTTATCGTCTGCCCTTCTTTTACCGACAATAAAAGTTTCAGCCGATACCTATCGGGTGGAAATGGATAATAAGCACGTATTGGGGCAAGAGTTTCATTGGGAAGCTTTATGGCTTTAACCACACCTACTACAGTTGAACTTGTTGCACTACCATTAAGCTGTATTTGCATACTGAGCGCACTGCCATTAGGAGCTAATCGCTTTGCATAAACTTCATCAATAATAAGCACTTTACCGTTGTCTCTAGCGTCAGCCTCACTAAAATTTCTACCTTCAAGCAATGGTTGCCCTAAAAGCTCAAAGTAGTGGTTATCGATAGGTAATGTTTGCACCATGACCTCTTCATCTCGTCCCAGTGGCTTGTGAGAAAAGTAATCAAAAATATCCAAGGGGGAGTAAGCTTGGCTTACGATTTTTACTTGCGGTAAGCCTTCCAACTTTTGAGTTATATCATCCACGGCTGAACGAATGCCTTGCGCTGTTTCTGACCCTGAACTCAAATAAAGAATGTAGGTATTTTTAGTTTCAAAACCCAGCGATTGATGAATAACTTTATAGGCTTCTTTAAATAAATTGAGATTAATACAAATCAACAGTGAGACTATCGCCACTTGGCACACAATAAGCAGCTTACGAAGCTGCTTTGAAATTTGAATGCCCGCACCCTTACCGCTCGACTGCAAACTGGATTGCAATGTTTGGTAGTTAATCATTCGGCTGCACAAGCGCGCAAAAAACACGGCTAGCAAAATCGCAATTAAGGCTGCGCAGCCAAAAGTAAAACTATTAACAGATAGCTCTTCTACTCGCGGCATCTTAAAAGTAAAAAAATTCTGTAAAACCACAAATCCACTATTGGCAATCACAAGCGCCAATATAATAGATGTAATCATTAACTGACTTGCCTCAGCAAAAAACAAATTGAATATCTTTGATTTAGTTGCACCTAAGGCTGCGCGTATCGCTAACTGACGTTGCTGTTCTGCAATGCGTGATATAAAAAGGTTGGAAATATTCGCCAAAGCAATTAGTACCAAACCTAGTGCGGCGATTAACAACAAATAAATCGCTCTCTCAAAATCACCTAGTATTACTGACTTAAATGAATTTAATTTAATTTGGATGTTGTAACCTTTCCAAAACTCAATCCCGCTAACCTTATCTTTCCATACTGAATTCACATCTGACGTTAAGAGCTGTTCTGCTTGCTCTTTTGTCATTGCAGAAGAAAGATTGCCAAAGAATGCTATATCGGGGTGTGGTGAGCGCCAAGACTGAGCACGCTCCTCTTTAATGGGGTTAAAATCCCAAGGCATAAATAACTCTGCTTTTTTACCATCTGCACGCAGCTTGGGTTCAATAAAGGCTTCCGCCAATACACCCACAACCCGAAAACTCTTACCGGAAACAATAATAATTTTGTTTAGTATATCTACGTCACTCGAAAATAGTTCGCGCCATGTTTTATAACTTAAAATCACTACTGGGTTATTTGTGTCAATAGCCTCGGTATTTTCAAAAGTCCGTCCCATAAGCATTTTTGCCCCCAACAATGAAAACCATTCAGGGGTTACAAAACTGGTTAATGCAGTGGGTTGGAGCGGATCTGATTCGATTTTTGTTTCACTATAAACAACGATTGCTGTCTGACCGAATAGCTTTTTATTTTTATGTAATTCGATCGCATAAGGGTAAATAAAATAATTACTCATAGCATCTTCGTGGTTTTTCACAAAAATATTATCAACTCGGTATAGCCCTTCTTGTTTTGGGTAAGGTAGCGGGCTCAAGATCAATACATAAGCCAAGGTTAAAACACATAACAAAGTACCTAATGTAAGCCCCATAGTGGTAACAACGGCTGCAACAAAAGCGGGCTTCTTTCTTAAGCTTTCCCATGCTTGCTTTTGTTGATACATAAACTGCTTCATAAATTAATTCCTTTATAGTAAAAAACATTCATTACGCAACAACCTGTAACGTTTGTGTATCAATGATTTTTCCGTCTAATAAATGCAATTTTCGGCTCGCCATATCTGCGTAGCGCGGATCGTGAGTTACCATACAGAGCGTAGTGCCACTGGCGTTAAGTTGCTGCAGCATTTCCATCACCGCATCGCCGTTGCGTGAATCCAAGTTACCTGTAGGTTCATCTACCAATAATAAAGCGGGGCTACCCACCAAGGCGCGGGCAATAGCGATACGCTGTTGTTGGCCACCAGATAATTGATTGGGCTTGTGTTGCGCGCGATGCGTCATATCTACTATTTGCAAACATTCCAGCACTTTCTTTTCGATATCTTTTTCGCTGACTTTATGACGCCTATAACGCAGCGGCAGTGCAACATTGTCAAACACTGAAAGTTCATCAATCAGGTTAAATGATTGGAAAATAAAACCAATTTTTTCATTGCGAATAAATGCTGCCTCACTCAAATTAAGTTGGCTTACATCCTTCCCTTCAATAAAGTATTGCCCTGTGGTAGGCATATCCAACAGCCCCAAAAGTGATAGCAAGGTAGATTTACCGCAACCCGAGGGGCCGCAAATAGAAACGAAATCGCCTTTGTAAATTTCTAAATCAATACCACGCAGAGCGTGGGTATCCATATCTTCAGTGCTATAGACTTTGGTAATGCCTGTCATATTAAGGGTAAGTTCGCGCATAGTTTTTCCTTTTTAATTTCTAATTTAATTATATTTATTCCCCTCCCAACCTCCCCCGTGAAAAGGGAGCAGATTGGGAGGGGGTTTTAATCCACTATCTGAATAGCTTTTGCATCTTGAATACTGGTCATATCCGATAAAATAAAACGATCCTTTTCTTTCGCGCCCTGTTTAATTTGAATATATTTTCCAGAGTCTTCGCCAAAGCTTAATTCTTGTACTTCCGCCGATTTATTATTTTCTTGAACACGAAACACGCGGCTATTGGTATGGCTTTGTGCATTCATGGGGCGTTCGATAAATAGCGTATCTTTAATGTTTGCGGTAAAAATTTGTGCATCTACATTCAGTTCTGGTCGCGCCGATGCAGGCACACCTTCTGTGAAAGCAATTTCAACTTCAATAGTGCCATCGCGCACTTCCGGGGTAATGCGCGTAAGCACACCAGCTACTTGTTCGCGACGGGTGTTAATTTTTGCAGTTTGGCCAACTTTAAGTTGCTCGGCTTTAGATTGCGAAATGCGAATCAGCGCTTTTAAATCTTTATCGCTACCGACCAACGCTAGCTCCTGACCGGCTGCAACACTTTGACCAAGCTCTACCGGTAAACGCTGCAAAACACCTTTTATTCCAGAACGTACAATTAAACGCTCAGCACGTAGCTGCATATTTTGATAACGCGCCGTAACCTGATTGATTTGCTCTTGCTGGATAATTAAGGCTTCACGCATTACTTCTTTAAGCTGTGCAATGCGTTGAGCTTGTAAATTAACGCGCTCTTGCATTTGCTCTTGCTGTAGCAAAGTTGTTTTATAAGCGAGCATAGAAACCGCGCCGCCCGCTAAACCTCTTTCTGCTTCACAGCGCAACTGCACAGATTTAAAGGTGGCAGTTAATTCAGCTAGAGTAGATTGCTCTGCAAGTAATTCGCGTTGATTGTTAAGTTTTAAGCGGCGCAAATTAGCTTGCTCTTGCACCAATGCCATATTAGCGGCTTCAACTTCTTGCAGCAGCTCAGGATTATTTAATTTCAAAATAATGCTATCCGCTTCAACCTCCGCACCTGAACGCAACAGAACTTCTGCCACTGTCGCAGAAGTCAAAGCCGTAATCAGCGTTTGCTTATCGGAACGTAAAACGCCGTAGCCATCCACTGCAACTTGCAATTCACCGCGCTGCACAGTGCCAAGCAACAATTTGCTACGCTCAACTTTTTGTTGGCCTGCGGGCTGCACAACGACGCCCGTTAACAACGCCAAGGCGATAAGCATCGCACCGCCAACTATTAACGGGCGTTTGAAACGAAATGATGATTTGGGTTTAGCGATATCCATGCGAATCAACTTTGTAATAACGAGATGTATATAGCTATTACAAAGTTTGTGCCAAAAAATAACTTATTGATTTGTATGGATTTGTTTTTAAGGAAAGGAGTAAACAACAGCGATTAGTCCGAAATCGGACTCTGAATTCCGAAATCGGACTTAATTTTTATTAGTGCGGACGACTCAGTTGGATCAAGGCACAAGCTCCAACGCCATTGGTGTTATTACTTAGAGTAAGCATTCCCCCCATCTGTTCGATGATATGACGGCTCAAACTTAGGCCTATGCCCTGCCCTTGGGTTTTGGTGCTGTAAAAGGGAACGAAGAGATTGTCGGGATTGGCTATACCTTGGCCACCATCAATGATACGAATTTCATTGCCTTGCTCACGCTGGCTAAAAATCATTTCAATAGTGCCTGTGACACTGCCAGCTTCAATCGCATTTTTAATTAAATTAATCAGTGCTTGCTGCAAAAATACCGAGTCTGCCCAAAGTTCTATTTGCAATCCTTTGGCTTGTAATTGCGCATCGGGAAATAACGCAGTTAATCGCTGGAAAAGCGCTTCTGCACTTAACCATTGCGGTTGTAAATGCAATGGCTTGTGCAACTCGGCATAGCGACTCACAAAATCCTGTAAGTGTTGGCAGCGTTCACCAATTAATTCCAAGGCTTGTTGTTCGCGCTCGCTACTCACTTTGCCTTGCAAACTTTGCGTAAGTGCCGCAACCGGCGTGAGCGAATTGCGAATCTCATGGCTCAATACGCGAATCAATTTTTGCCATGCCTGCAATTGGCCTTCGCGCAATGCCGCTTGAATATTAATAAACACTAACAACTGATGACTTTGACCTTGATCGAGAAAACGACTGTGGCGAATTTGCCACTGTTGTGCTTTGGCTGAGTCCGTAAAGTGCCATTCAGGCTCAGCAATTAGACCTAATAATGAAGGTGAGGCATGACGCAAGGCTTGCCAAGGGCGACCAAACAATTCAGCAAAGGCAGCATTGGCGTAATTCAATTGTGCGCGGTGATCGAATACTAAAATCGGCGTGTTTAATTGATCAATAAGACGATAGAGCAAAAATAATTGTTGATCGTAATGGCTCTTGTGTTGCTGTAGTGAATCGCCAAGGCTATTTAATTGCTGGTGAAATTCCGCGACTTTGCCACTGGCAAAAACGGGTTTGGCAAAGAGACTGTAATCTTGATGTTGCAGCGCTTCTAATTGCACGCTAGCGCGGCGAAATGCAGCTAGTACTTTTTGGTAAATGCGCCGAAATATCAGCGTGTTTACCGTTAACAAAAATACTCCCACTAGCGCCACTTGCCACCAAGGAAGCACCGAGAATAAAAAACCACAACAAAAAAACTGCAGCAGTAAATACACTGCAAACGCAATTTTAAGCTGAGCTTCCAGCGAATCAGTTCGCCAGATCATACTTTTCCAACCGGCGATACAAGGAAGATTTAGTAATACCCAATAATTCTGCCGCTTTTTGTTTGTTGCCATCGCAATCTGCAAGTGCTTGATTAATTAGCTGCAACTCGGCGGCTTCTAAGGTCATCATCGGCAAGGAATCAGCGGATGCTACAGTTTTGCTTTGCGTATTAACCGGCAGGTTTAATTGCGCCGCTGTCAGCTCACCACTTTGAGTGAGTAACACCGCGCGCTCCATCATATGGCTCAGCTCACGAATGTTGCCGGGCCAGTGATATGCCTGCATAGTTTTAAGCGCACAGGGCGATAATTTAAGTTCTGGCTTACGATAACGCTGGCCGTGTTTGGCCACAAAAAAGCTAGCGAGTGCGGCTATATCTTCTGGCCGTTCACGCAATGCAGGCACTCGGAATTCCAAAGTGTTTAAGCGGTAATACAAATCCTGCCGAAACAAACCTTCACTGATTAGCTGTGCAAAATCGCCATTGGTAGCGCTGATAATACGAACATCAGTGCGCTGCGTTTGGCTGGAGCCGAGCATTTCAAATTCCCCCGATTCTAAAACGCGCAATAGTTTCGCTTGCTGCGCCATAGGTACAGTCGCAACTTCATCTAAAAATAAACTGCCACCTTTTGCTAACTCGAAGCGGCCAATGCGCTGTTCTTTGGCATCGGTAAATGCGCCTTTTTTATGGCCGAAGATTTCGCTTTCAAACAGCGTTTCAGGAATTGCGCCCATATTGACGGAAATAAACGCCTGTTGCGCACGTGGGGAACTGAGGTGGAGCCAATGGGCAAGCTGACTTTTTCCCGTACCGTTTTCACCAGTCAGCAAAATATTCGCATCCGTAGTCGCTACGGCGGAAAGCTGTTGCATAAGTTGATTCATGGCATCGCTCTGCCAAACCAACTCAGGTTTTGGATCTTCCAAGCGCTGAATGAGAGCGCGGTTTTTGCGGTTGAGCGCTTGCAAATGCAATTGTTGTTGTAGCACTTGGTGTAACCGCTGGTTGTTCCAAGGCTTCTCAATAAAATCGCCAGCGCCCAACTGCATAGCCTTTACCACCAGCTCGGTATTAGACCAAGCTGTCATGGCCACCACGGGAATATCCCATGCTTGTTGCTGCAACCACGCAAGGAAACTTAGGCCCTCTTCGCCAGAGGTGGTATCCAACCCGAAGTTCATATCTAACAGGATCAGATCAGCTTTTTGTCGTGCCAGCCAATCTTTGGCCTGCGCCGGGAATTCTGTTTCAGCTATCGCAAAACCAAAATCCTCCAACACAAAACGTGCTGACAAACGGATTTCACGATTATCCTCAATTACAAGAACAGTGGACTTTGACATATGCATGCGCCAAACCTTGTCAGCAAAGGTTATTCAATAACTTGATAAAAACTACAACACAATTTCAGCCAAGTTACCTTTTTCTTCTAGCCACGTTTTTCTATCACCTGCACGCTTTTTCGCGAGCATCATATCCATCACTTGATGAGTGCCGTCATCTTCACCAATGGTCAATTGCACCAAGCGACGAGTGTCGCGTGCCATAGTGGTTTCACGCAATTGCAGCGGGTTCATTTCACCCAAACCTTTAAAGCGCTGTACGTTGGGTTTGCCTTTTTTGTTTTCGGCAGTAAGACGATTGAGAATGCCGTTTTTTTCACTTTCATCGAGCGCGTAAAAAACTTCTTTGCCCAAATCGATTCGGTAGAGCGGCGGCATGGCAACGTAAACATAACCGTTACGCACTAATACGGGGAAGTGCCTTACAAATAATGCACACAACAGTGTCGCGATGTGTAAACCATCCGAATCCGCATCCGCGAGAATACAAATTTTGTGGTAGCGTAATTCACTCAAATCTTCGCTGCCAGGGTCCATACCAATCGCAATGGAAATGTTGTGCACTTCTTCACTGGCTAAAATTTCAGAAGAATCAACCTCCCAGGTATTTAGAATTTTCCCGCGCAGCGGCATGATGGCCTGATATTCGCGGTCACGCGCTTGTTTTGCGGAACCACCTGCCGAATCACCTTCTACTAAAAACAATTCGCTGAGTGCAGGTTCACCACTGGAGCAATCTGCGAGTTTGCCGGGCAATGCTGGGCCAGCAGTGATTTTCTTACGCGCAACTTTTTTGCTGGATTTAACACGCTTTTGCGCATTGTTAATGCAGAAATCTGCAAGCTTATCGCCATCTTCGGTGTGTTGGTTTAACCAAAGCGCAAATGCATCTTTTGCGATTCCCGATACAAACGCTGCCGCCTCACGGGAAGTTAAGCGCTCTTTAGTTTGCCCAGAAAATTGCGGATCTTGATTTTTGTAACTCAACACAAAACAACAACTGCCCCAAATATCTTCGGGTGCGAGTTTAATGCCGCGCGGAATTAAATTGCGGAATTCGCAGTAATCGCGAATCGCATCTAACAAGCCGGTGCGCAAACCATTGGTGTGCGTACCGCCTTGCGCGGTTGGAATTAAGTTTACGTAACTCTCTTGAATAACTTCGCCGCCTTCCGGCAACCATTGCACGGCCCAACTTACGGCATCAGTCGTTGCACTGAAATCGCCAACGAATGGCGTTGCCGGTAAGGTTTCCCAACCTTGAGTTGCACCAGCAAGATAATCTTTTAAACCATCCTCGTAATACCAAACATCTTTTTCGCCAGTTTGTTCATCTAAAAATGAAACCGTTAAGCCGGGGCACAAAACGGCTTTTGCACGTAACACATGGCGTAAACGCGTTACTGAAAACTTGGGCGAATCAAAATACATTGGGTTTGGTAAAAACTTTACGCTAGTACCCGTTTGGCGTTTTGGGCAGGTATCGATAATTTCTAAATCAGTCGCTTTATCACCGTTAGCAAAACCCATGCGATAAACATTGCCATCGCGCTTAACAGTTACTTCCAACTTATCGGAAAGTGCGTTTACAACAGAAACGCCCACACCGTGCAAACCGCCGGAGAATTGGTAATTTTTGTTAGAGAATTTCCCGCCCGCATGGAGCGTACACAAAATCACTTCAATACCGGGTTTGCCTTGTTCTGGGTGAATATCCACCGGCATACCGCGACCATCATCCGTAACTGTAACGGATTGATCTTTGTGCAAAATAACTTCAATGGATTTCGCGTGACCTGCAAGCGCTTCATCCACCGAGTTATCGATAATTTCTTGCGCAAGGTGATTTGGGCGCGTGGTTTCGGTATACATACCGGGGCGCTTTTTTACCGGGTCTAATCCCGTGAGTACTTCAATATCTTCTGCGGAATAATTTGCCATAGTCTTTTAGTTTTCTTCTTAAATTTATGTCGAGCGTAAAAACGCCAAGCCACTTTCTAAATATCGTTCAAAGCCTTGAAAGGCGTGATCGCCGCCCTGCTCTATTGTTTGTTTGCATCCAGCGTATTTTTTTACAGCGTGGCGATAATCCAAAGTTTCATCGCCGGTTTGCACTAGCAGCCAATAATTATCCAAGTGCTTAGGTTGTGCATCAACCGATTTAATTTCGTCGATATGATGCTCGTGTAAAAGATAAACATCATCCGAGTGATAGCTTTTCAATTCCATACCCACATACTTGGGCATAAAGTTTTGCGGGTTTACTGCTGGGTTTATTAGCAGCGCACGCAAATTATATTTTTCCGCCAACCAAGTCGCCCAAAAACCACCTAGGGAGCTGCCCATTAAATACACCGGCTGCGGCAAAAGTGACTCCACTAGTTGCTCAAGCAACTGCTGGGTTTCAGCAGGGTAAGGCGAAAGCTGGGAGCAATGATAGTCTATTTCGGGGTGATTGGCCGCAAGCCATGCTTGGGTTTGTTGCGCTTTAAAAGATAAGGGGGAACTGAGAAAACCGTGGATATACAACAACGCTGCCATAGGAAATCAATAACCGGCAGATTTGTAGTCAATAACGTATTGCTTGCCGGTCACTCGCTCAACTCCGGTGCTGAGCGTGCCGTCGTCGTGGAGGTCAAACCAGCGGTAGCCGGGCATAAGGGTATCTACCGTAAAATCATCGCACAGAGGTTTGAACTGTACGCAGGTAGAGGGTGTGGCGAAAAGATCAACGGAATTGCGTTGGCCGCTAAAATCTTGATGTACATGCCCCCAAACAACCGCTTTAACGTTGGCGAAGCGATCAAGCACAGCAAAGAAAGTATCCGCATTGCGCACTATATATTGGTCAATCCACTTGCTACCTACCAGCACGGGTTGGTGATGCAACATAATCATGATGTGTTTATTTGGATTGGCGCTTAGGGTTTGCTCCAGATAATCCAACTCTGATTGTTCAAGATTGCCATGCACTTTAAAAGGAACTACGGAATCAAGCAGTACAATTAACCAATTACCCAACTCAATCAAACGTGCTTCAGGCGCTTGGCGTAACGCAACACTGACCATAATATCTACAGAGTCATGATTACCGGGAAGCCAAGCCAGCGGTTCGGAAAAGTATTGACGCACAATTGAAATAAAACGGCGATAGCAGGATTCATGACCCGCACTGGCAATATCACCAGTACACACTATGTAATCAAAAGTGGATTCTTTTTCAGCAATTAACGTTAAGACATCATGCAAGCTTTCATCGGTATTTAACCCAAGCAAAGCTTCACTCTCCAGCGGCCCTAGATGGCAATCGCTGATTTGAATGAATCGCTTGAAGTTAGCGCCCGTTTTTGTCACAGCAGCATCAGTCTCAGGTTTTGCTCTCCCTTAATTCTGGTTATTAAGGAAAGAGAGTTAAGAGAAAATAGAGTTAACTAGTCGCAACGATAACTGTTAAATCGTATTTATTCCACCCTCAAATTCGCTTAAATCTATTTTTTATGAGTGCAATAATCATAAATAGCCAAGAAGTGTGAAGGTGTTTGGGGTTCTTATGAAAAACAGCGGAATATACAAAGGTTTGGAAGGCGAAAAAAGAGGGGGAAGGGATATAACGGACGTCGCCAAAAATAAATGCGTATTGTACTTAAGTATCCATAAACTTTATTACGTCATCAACATGATAACCTTCACGCAATGCGAGCGCTAATAGCTCACCCAGGAACTGATTGATTTGAAGTTTTTCATCGGCATGATACATAGCTTGATTGGGGTATTGATAACGCGGGCGCAAACGCTTATGCCCTTCCCAGGCAAGTACTTCGGCTAGCTTTGCGTCGTGGTACATACGCACCGTTAAACGTGGCATTTGCAGCCAATTGGAAGCTACAGCAACAGACGTTTGGGTAATTTGTAATGTCGTAGTGTAGGGAGAGCGCTCAAGCAAACGTACTTGGTTCAACCATTGTTGATTACCCTGGCTAATTAAAAAGCGATAGGTATCATCTTGTCCATCAATATGGTTCGTCTGATGCTGCTTTAAAAGTTTTTGTAAACGCAGATAATTGGTTTCACATTCCGCCATTTGCAAAGGCAAATCAACTTTATAACGTTCACGATAAGTAACGTAATCTGGTTGAGGCTTGGCGACACGCAATGTAAACATAAATATGTAAACGCAAGTAAAGAGGATGAAGGGGGCGAGAAAAAATAATCAGCCTGCACCTGAAGTGTTAGCCAGACTCAAGATTAAGTCAATGCGCAACTGAAAAATTAAACATCTCGCGGCAAGCTCGGGTGAATTTAACCCGCTCTTACAACCAATTACGCACCATGATCCTTACGCAAACGCGCTCGATTCATTTGCAACCATTGTAAACAGATCAAAGCGGCAGCATTATTAAAACTACCGTTTAATAAATCAGCAAAAACCTCATCTGCCGCAAAGCTATGTAAACGAATGTCTTCGTTTTCATCAGGTAAACCGTGAACACCGCCTGCTTGGCTTAAATCGCACAAGCCGCAAAATAAAAAAAGCTTTTCATCACTGCCACCGGGGCTAGACAAAAAATTACAAATATATTCCATATAATAAGGCTCTAACGAAGCCTCTTCCAGCAATTCACGGCGTGCAACTTCTTCCGCAGATTCACCTGCTTCCACCATGCCGGCAACAACTTCATAACACCAAGGCCCAGATTCTTCTGCCATAGCGCCAATACGAAACTGCTCAATCATACCGATTAAATCGTGCACTGGGTCATATACAACCACAGCCACAGCGTTACCGCGTATAAAGAGCTCACGACTCATTTCCTTGCTCCAGCCGCCTTTAAATAATTTATGGCGCAGGACTATTTTTTCTACGCGAAAGAATCTCTTGTAGAGTTCTTCACGACGAACAACCTCAACATCATCGCGGTTAAATTCTGGTTTTTTTATCATGATTTTTTTGTTGGAGTTAAATTATTTTTAATACGAAAGCACCCCCTCCTAACCTCCCCCTTGAAAAAGGGGAGGAATAAAATCCTGCCACCTACAAAATCCTCCACCTTTGTAAGGGCTGGGACGACTGCATGGATGCAGGAGGTAGAGCAACGCAGGAGCAGTTGCCGAGGGGGTGCCGTTAAAACTTAAACCTTATGATAAATCTCTGCGCCCTGCTCCAAAAACTCTTTGGATTTTTGTTGCATTTCAGCTTCAACATCGATCATTTTAATGATGTCTTTATCGCCAATCACAGAAATATCTGTGCCGCTTTTCGCGGCGTATTCACGTACTTCCTGTGAAATTTTCATTGAGCAAAATTTCGGGCCGCACATAGAACAGAAATGCGCAACTTTTGCTGATTCTTTGGGCAAGGTTTCATCGTGATACGAGCGCGCTGTATCTGGATCTAAACCTAAATTGAATTGATCTTCCCAACGGAATTCAAAGCGTGCTTTAGACAATGCATTATCACGCAATTGCGCACCGGGATGACCTTTTGCCAAGTCAGCAGCGTGAGCCGCAATTTTGTAGGTGATGATGCCGTATTTAACATCGTCTTTATTCGGCAAACCCAAATGTTCTTTTGGTGTTACGTAACACAACATTGCACAACCATACCAGCCGATCATGGCGGCACCGATACCGGAAGTAATGTGGTCGTAACCGGGAGCAATGTCGGTAGTCAATGGGCCAAGCGTGTAGAAAGGGGCTTCATCGCAAACTTCTAATTGCTTTTCCATATTTTCTTTAATCATGTGCATGGGCACGTGACCTGGGCCTTCAATCATGCATTGCACATCGTGCTTCCAGGCAATTTTGGTTAGCTCGCCGAGCGTTTCTAATTCACCGAACTGCGCCTCATCGTTAGCATCGGCAATTGAGCCGGGGCGCAAGCCATCGCCCAATGAAAAACTTACATCGTAAGCTTTCATGATTTCGCAAATTTCATCGAAGTGGGTGTAAAGAAAGTTTTCTTTGTGATGCGCCAAGCACCACTTCGCCATAATTGAACCACCGCGCGACACAATGCCCGTCACGCGCTTAGCGGTAAGCGGTACGTAACGTAATAAAACACCGGCATGAATGGTGAAATAATCCACGCCCTGCTCAGCTTGTTCAATTAACGTATCGCGGAAAATTTCCCACGTCAGATTTTCGGCAACGCCATCTACTTTTTCCAGCGCTTGATAAATCGGTACAGTGCCAATAGGTACATGGGAGTTGCGAATAATCCACTCGCGAGTTTCATGGATGTTTTTGCCGGTAGACAAATCCATCACTGTATCCGCCCCCCAACGCGCGCCCCAGGTCAATTTCTCTACTTCTTCTTCAATAGAGGAACCTAACGCAGAGTTACCAATATTGCCGTTAATTTTCACGAGAAAATTACGGCCAATAATCATTGGCTCTAATTCTGGGTGGTTGATGTTGGCGGGGATAATTGCACGACCGCGAGCTACTTCAGCGCGTACAAATTCTGGTGTAATTTCATCGGGAATACTTGCACCAAAACTCTCGCCTTTGTGCTGCTGATCGGCAATACCCAACTCGCGCGCCTGCGCCAAGGCCATATTTTCGCGAATGGCGATATATTCCATTTCTGGTGTGATAATTCCGCGCTTGGCGTAATGCATTTGCGATACGTTCATACCGGCTTTGGCACGGCGTGGCTTGCGCGTTAAATTAAAGCGCAGCTTGGCTAATTTTGGATCATTCAAACGTGAGTTAGTAAATTCTGAATGGCTGTCTTCCAACACTTCAGTGTCATTGCGCTCTTCAATCCACGCGGTACGAACATCACCCAAGCCTGTGCGCAAATCAATGGTTACGTTGGGATCAGTGTAAGGACCAGAAGTATCGTAAACACGAACCGGTGGATTTTTTTCGCCACCGAAATCAGTTGATGTGTCCGCCAGCGTAATTTCGCGCATAGGAACGCGAATATCCACACGCGAGCCTTGCACATACATTTTTTGCGAGCCGGTAAAAGGCTGGACTGAGGCCTTATCAACTTCGGCACTTTCGCTCAGGATTTTTTCTACGCTGGTGTTCATGGGGTTTCCTCAGGATTTAAAACTTTTTTGTCTATTTAGTTGGGAATTCGTACTTAGTAAAACTTATAAAAGTGATGCACAGGGCCTGCGCCCTGCCCGATCTTTAATTCATTCGAATGCACTAAAGCATTGTGCAAATACTCTTTGGCCTGCGCGACCGCATTGCGCAGTGATAATTTTTTAGCTAAGCCCGCTGCAATTGCCGAGGCTAAAGTGCAACCTGTACCGTGAGTATTTTTAGTGGCAATACGAACGGCGCTGAATAGTTCAAGGCCATCGTTAGTAAGCAACAAATCCGTTGCGTTATCGCCTTGAGCGTGACCACCTTTTATAAGCACTGCTTGTGCGCCCATCGCCAGTAGCAATTCGGCTTGTTGCTGCATTTCGGCAATATTTTGTGCAATAGGCTTGTTGAGTAACGCAGCGGCTTCCAGCAAGTTGGGCGTTAAAATAGTTGCGCGCGGAATTAGGTTTTCAATCAGCGTGTTAATCGCATCTTCGGCTAAGAGCCTATCGCCACTGGTCGCCACCATTACAGGGTCTAACACCAAGGGAATTTGCGCAAAACTTTTTAGTGATTCAGCAACCGCATTAATAATCTCTGCCGTTGCCAACATGCCCGTTTTAATCGCTCCGACTTGAATATCACTTAATACCGATTGAATTTGCGCCTGTACAAACGCCGGTGGAATGGGCAATACACCCTGCACGCCTTGCGTATTTTGCGCGGTAAGCGAAGCAATCGCGCTGCAACCGTAAACACCTAGTGCGGCAAAGGTTTTTAGATCCGCCTGAATACCTGCGCCGCCGCCGCTGTCGCTGCCAGCAATGGTCATTGCAATAGATGTGATCAAACTCATAGGGTTTCCGCAACCGAAAAGGCAATCGAATAAAAGGCGCGGAAGAGAGGTGCAGCCAAGCTGCGAATGAAAGCTCTCGTTCCCTACGCCGGTACTAACCGGATCAGGTCTGCGGGTATATCTCAGCTGTGATCACGAATCAATCAGCACCCCGACAAGAAGCCTCGCAGTCTAGTGAACTTGAGCAAATGAGTAAAGAAACCTTTATGGCTCAAGGCTTGACCGTAACCGAGGTGACCGCCAAGTCTCTGGATTCACTTCTACGTGCGTGTTAGGATCGATGCCCGCCAAAAATTAAAAACTTTAATGAGTTCAAGATGTTAACTGCACTTATTGTTATTTTCGTTCTCGCCTACGCCGCTATTGCGCTTGAGCATCCCCTCAAAATTAACAAATCTGCCTCAGCATTGGTGGGAGCCGGATTACTTTGGACTGTCTACGCGCTAGCATCTGGGGGAAATTCACAAACACTTGCACACGAACTCGCTGAAACCTTATCAAGCACGGCCCAAATCGTTTTCTTTCTCATAGGAGCTATGGCAATTGTTGAAGTTGTAGATGCTCACAATGGATTTCAAGTCATTACCAGTAGGATAAAAACAGCCAAACTATCATCACTTATGTTGCTGTTATCGCTCGTCACCTTTTTTCTGAGCGCTATTTTAGATAACCTCACCACTACCATAGTGATGATTTCTTTGGTGCGAAAACTGCTGGCTAAACGTGAAGACCGCCTCCTGTTTGCCGGTATGATTGTTATAGCCGCCAACGCTGGCGGGGTCTGGTCGCCCATCGGCGATGTAACGACTACCATGTTGTGGATTGGGGGCCAAATAACCTCCATAAACATTATTACCGGTCTGTTTGCTCCCGCCATCGTTAACCTATTGGTACCGCTGCTGGTCGTCTGTTTTATGTTGCGGGGTAGAAATGTAGAAGCTCCTGCTGGCGATCATAAAGATAGCAATGGCAGAACAAGCATCACCGAGAGGAATGTGATGTTCTTGCTAGGCTTAGGCGTTTTGGTTGCTGTGCCCGTCTTTAAAAGCATCACGCACTTGCCGCCATTTATGGGCATTATGTTTGGGCTGGGGATTCTGTGGTTAGTCGCAGACCTTATGCACAAAAATAAAACGGACGATGCCAAACATAAACTGACCCTCAGCCATGCTTTAACTCGCATAGATATCGCATCTATCGTCTTCTTTATTGGGATTTTATTGGCAGTTGCGACACTTGAACACTCGCATATCCTTAGCGCTTTAGCGCAATGGCTGGATACAACTATCGGCCGCCAAGACCTTATCGTCATCATGATTGGCTTTGCGAGTGCAATTGTAGATAACGTGCCGCTAGTCGCAGCATCTATGGGGATGTACAGCCTTGAACAATACCCAACTGATAGTTTCTTATGGGAGTTTTTGGCTTATTGCGCAGGCACTGGCGGATCCATTTTAATCATTGGCTCGGCCGCTGGTGTGGCAGCTATGGGGTTGGAGAAAATTGATTTTGTTTGGTATCTCAAAAAAATTAGCCTCCTCGCTACGGTGGGTTATTTAGCCGGTGCGGCAACTTATATAGGGCAAATTAACCTCTTCTCATAAGTGTTTTTAAATGCACCTATAAACAGCTGACAAAACCCAGCCGATGCTGCTTACATTTGTAACTACAAGCTGCCGTCACAAGCGTTTACCCTTTTTAACCTGTTGCTAAGCCGCAAAGCTCGACCCATCAGAGCCAACCCGCTAAACTCAACCTTTTATTATTCATGAATCCAAACTGTGCCGTTTTGCGTCTAAACTGTGCGTACAATTTGATATTGCTGACAGCTTTATATCTACACCTTGGAATCTTTTACCCTCAGGATTTTTTATGAAAGAGTCGTTCTCTATGAAAAAGTCAAAGCTTTACTTAGCTATTGGTTTACTCGCCCTCGCCCCTTTTGGTGCCAGCGCCAATAGCCTGCAAGACATTTACGAACTCGCGCTTAAAAATGATGCGCAAATCAAAGCTGATAAAGCAGGTTATGAAGCCGATAAAGAATATGGCGCTATTGCCCGCGCAGGTTTACTCCCTCAAATAAATGCCAACTACAACTACCGCGATGGCAAAGCTGATTACACCGAAGTACCTCCAGCAAGTATTCGCAATGGCGAAACCAATACTAAAAGTAAAGGCTGGGAACTCTCTTTAACTCAACCCTTATTCAATATGTCTGCTTGGTATGACTATAAGAGAGGTCAAAAACTGAGCGAGCAAGCAGAAGCGCGTTATGGTGCAGATCAGCAAAGCTTAATCGTGCGTGTTGCCACTGCTTATTTCAATGTATTGCGCTCAGTGGATAAATTAGAAACCACCATCGCCGAACAAAATGCATTTGCTCACCAATTAGATCAAGTTAAGCAACGTTTTGATGTGGGTTTGACGGCAATTACCGATGTACATGAAGCTCAAGCCGCTTATGACAGTGCATTAGCAGCTACCTTGGAAGCACGCGGTAGTTTGAGTATCAGCTATGAAGCTTTGGAAGTATTAACCGGCAAAGCTGAAGATCAAATTGCTCCACTCTCCGACCAGTTCCCAGTAGTAAACCCAACTCCAGCAGACCGTGCTGAATGGGTTAACTTTGCACTCAAAAACAACTACAACTTGAAAGCATCCAAGTTAAGTGCAGATGCAGCCTCCAACAATGCCAGTGCAGCTCGCGCAGATCATTTACCGACTGTGAGCGCTACCCTCGGCTATTCCAAAAACAACAACGATGGCGATTTTGAAAACACCCCTTTTGATAATGAAAACAAAGGTTCATCTGTTAATGTTGGTGTGAACATTCCTATTTTCAGCGGCTTGCGTACTTCTAGCCTTGCTCGCCAAGCAGTGTCACAAGGTTTACAAGCACAAGAGCTATACAACAGCACCCAACGCAGCACCATTCAAAATGCACGTGCGTTGCATTTATCCGTGGAAACTGACGTAGCGCGTATTGCCGCACGCAAGCAAGCCACTGTTTCCAACCAAAGCGCTTTAGAAGCAACGCAAGCGGGTTACGAAGTAGGTACACGCAATTTGGTTGAGTTGTTACAAGCTCAAAGTAAGCTTTACCAAGCCCGCCGCGATTACTCTAATGCACTTTATGATTATGTAATTGACACTATTAAATTGCGCGAAGTTGCCGGTATGCTGACTCCTGCTGACGTGCAAGAAGTGGATAAATGGTTGCAAGCTGGTGCATCAGTTAGCCGTGCTAATTATGAAAAGTAATTTTTAGCAAAACTAGAAATGTTCAATAAAAAAACCGCGCCTAGGCGCGGTTTTTTTTGGTTGGATATCTAGTGAAAATAACAAAACACCCAACAGTCTATTAAAAACACAACAACCTATAGTAGCGATGCAGGTTATTTAAACACCACCACAAAACCGCCGTGTGGCTTAATCGTTACAGCGGTCGCTTTATCGCTGGTAATGTCGCTTTGCGCAAACTCACGCTCACTTGCACCATCGCTAATTAAGATTGACTTCTTATTGCCAATAAAACTTAAATCCAACTTAAGATTCAAATCTGTTGCCTCCGCATTCAAACCAGCTACATACCAGCTCTCGCCAGACTTACGTGCAATAACGACGTATTTGCCGGGGATGCCATCCACAAATTTCACATCGTCCCAAGAGCGTGGTAAATCCTGCAAAAAGCTTTTTACATAATCCGGCGCAGTTGCCATGCCCTCTGGGATTTCAGCAAAATGTTGAATACCGGAAATAAATAAAACGGATTCAGCAATTTCAAAACCATTGCGCGTTACGCGTTTGATGTTGGGTATATCGCCAAATACCATCGGCGTGTAATCCATAGGGTCAAACAAGTTGCGTGTAAAAGGTGTTACGGCAACATGAGTTGGAACTGCATCTTGATTATCTTGAGTGAAAGTAGTGAACTCAAAGCCCTTAATGGACTCCATTGTCATCAAGTTGGGATAAGTGCGTTGCCAGCCGCGTGGCAAAGTTGCTCCGTGGAAGTTAATGAGCAAACCTTCTGCTGCTGCATCTTTTAAAATGTCGATGTAATAAGCCATCATCGAACGACCATCACCACCAAAGAAATCAATTTTCAAACCTTTCACACCCATTTCACGCAAACGCGCAAATTCTTTTACGCGCTGCTCGTGGGTTAGCAGTTGGCTTTTGGGACTCATAGGAGAGGTATTCCAATCGCCAGAAGAGTTGTACCAAAGAATAATGCCAATGTTTTTGCTATTGGCATAATCAACTAACTCTTGCATTTTTTCGTAGCCAATTTTTTTATCCCAATCTGCATCAACCAGCGTGTAATCCCACTTCATATCAACGGCGTAATCAACGAATTTTTTCTGCACATCAAACACAGTAAAGTCATCTTTTAAAATTACCCAACTCCAAGAAGCATGGCCAGGTTGAACGAATTTTTTATCGAAGGGAATGGCGCTATCGGCCAAATCTGTACCCAGTGTTGATTCCATCACCGTAGGTAAATTTCCTATCGCCAATACGCGCCACGGTGATATTAAATCACCATTGCTTTCAGCTAATAAATTACCGCCCGTAAACACTTCCGCTGCCATAGGTAGGCCAATTTTGTATTCACCTTTTGCAGAATCGGCTTGTAAGCGTGAACCGTGGAAGCTGCTATCTACATTCACTTCGGTAAGCGCAATCCAAGTGTCATCGCTTTTATAAAGCGCGGGAAATACCCAACCTGCTGGCGAGGGCGATACAGTACCCACAGGAATATCCATTAAATAATGTTCTTCATAAGACGGGTTAGTATTACTCCAACCGGTTTGTGCAACAGCCATAGGTTGCATCCAAGCTTTGGTGTTTTCAGTAAACGCAAAGCTGGTTGTTTCGTTTTTAAATTGCAGTAATTTTTTGCTGGGATTTGGCACTTGGTAACGAAAGGCAACGCCATCATTAGAGACGCGGAAAGTAACGTTTAATTCTTGCCCAGCGGCATTTTTGACCGTGTGAGTTTGCTCATTGGCGTGATAGTGAATTTTGTGCTTTTTGCCCACCATCATTTCGTAGTCATCATTGATGGCTTTAACGGTTGAACTGTTCTTAATCGTGAGCGCGCTGGTGAAATTAGCATCTTTCAATTCCAAACCCAGTACAGAATCTTTTAAAACGGTTTTGCCATCGCGCGCAATGCTATAACGCAGGCTACCGTTTTCAGTTTGGCTAAATTTGACCTGTAAGTGCTTATCTGGGCTGCTAAGGTCCTGCGGTGTATTTTTGGCGCAAGCTGCAATAAAGATGCAAGCAAGGCTAAGCCATAATTTATTCATGGTTGATGCTCTCTTAGAATTAGATTGGAAAAGTAGGAAGACTTTACTGGCGTAGTCCAGCTACACCATATTTATATTATAATATAAATATGGTGTAGCTGTGTAAAGATAAAATCAGTTATCTCCGGCTAAACATGTAAACTCATATCTAACTAACACTCTATTCGGCTTAACCACTTATTTTTGCCCAGTCACTCGACGTACAACTATTTTTAACAAATCTAAAATGCTAGTGGGCATCTATCTACTTATTAAATTCACTAATTAATTTTTTGCTTCATTCGCTGGTGTTTACCCAATATTATTTCCGCAAAATTGACACATAAAATGATCATTTTATGACAGCGCTATCAAAAAAAGTGATACCAATTGAACCTTTTTTCGTTACTCATCTACTCCAAACCCGATTAAAAAAAGACAAAAATAGTTCAAATGACCATAAGCTTATAGTTTATTGGACAATATCAAATTCTATAGGTATAAATTTATTCGTCGAAGGCGAATTTGATAAAACATAATACCAATTCACGTTAGCCTTCGATGTAAACGTGCTCGCAATGGGCAATCAACCTTCCAACAGTCAATCTCCCTCTATAAGCGGTATTGGTTGAAAGGCTTAACATCGGACTCTAATAATGAAACTATCAACCGTTAAAAAAAGTGTTTTTTCTTCACTGGTTTTGGCTGCAGTAGCGCTGTGCACATCAGGAGTAAGCGCGCAAACCTTGACCAGCAACTCAACCGGTACCAATAATGGTTTTTACTACACCTTCTGGAAAGATTCTGGCAATGCTTCCATGACATTACAGTCTGGTGGCCGCTACACCTCACAATGGAATAGCGGTACCAACAACTGGGTAGGTGGTAAAGGCTGGAACCCAGGCAGTAGCTCACGGGTTCTTAGTTATTCGGGCAATTATGGTGTTAGTTCCAGTCAAAACTCCTATTTGGCGTTTTATGGTTGGACTAGAAACCCACTGATCGAATACTACGTGATCGAAAGCTATGGTTCATACAACCCTGCTAGTTGTTCGGGCGGTACTGACTACGGCAGCTTCCAAAGCGATGGTGCAACTTATAATGTCCGTCGTTGCCAGCGTGTAAACCAGCCATCGATTGATGGTAACCAAACCTTTTACCAATACTTCAGCGTGAGAAACCCCAAAAAAGGCTTTGGTAATATCTCTGGCACCATCACTTTTGCCAACCACGCTAACTTCTGGGCGAGCAAAGGTTTGAATCTGGGCAACCACGATTATCAAGTATTGGCGACCGAAGGCTATCAAAGTACCGGTTCTTCCGATATCACGGTAAGCGCTGGTAGCAGCAGTGGAAGCGGCAGTTCAAGCTCTGCAGCCAGCGGCGGCAGTAAAACGATTGTTGTTCGCGCCAGAGGTTCAGTGGGCGGTGAAAGTATCACCCTCAAAGTTAATGGCACAGCAGTACAAACCTGGACATTAAGCACTAGTATGACCAATTACACTGCGACGACCAGTCTGTCTGGCGGCAGCTTGGTGGAATATACCAATGATTCCGGCAATCGCGATGTGCAAGTTGATTACATCAGTGTGAATGGTTCTGTTCGTCAATCTGAAGCGCAAAGCTACAACACCGGCGTGTATCAAAACGGTTCGTGCGGCGGCGGTAACGGTATGACTGAATGGATGCACTGTAACGGCGCAATTGGTTACGGCAACCTGTAATGGGTCTGTCTAACAATTGAGTTACATCCTGTAATAAAAAGGGGTGGATCGCTCCACCCCTTTTTTGTCGATTAAACAATCGAAAATTTCATCAATACCTCAACAATAATAATGAGAGTAATAGAGATGAATGCCAGCACAGTATTTAAAAAACACTCTTTAATTCCAGCACTAATCGGTGCTGTACTTGCCTATGGTGTGTTCACCTTAACGGCCGATAATTCACTTGAACGCCAACAGATTGAGACTCTGGAAAACAGAATTCAGGGGCTGGAGCTATTGCTCACCCAAAAAGAAGACCAGTTAAATCGCGCACGGTCATTTTCCTTTGGGGGTAGTCTTCAACAACGAGTGGCTGGTGAAGTGCGTCACGCGACCAGTAATCTCAAGCCAACAACAGAATCATCTCCACCATCAATTAATAATGAACAGGATTCTAGCGAAGTTGCTGTCAATGTCGATCAAAAAGCAAAAGATTTAAGCACCCGCTCTGATCGCGATGCGCGTTCAATTGTTGAAAAAATAAATGATTTTTTAGCAACGAACCCAAGCCAGGAAAATATCGCGATTGCCAGCAAGGCCGTGGTTGATATGGCGGACAATAATGAAAACCTGTCGAACGATGCGTTGACATCGCTGTACCAGAATCAAACTAATGCAGATATGAAACGTGTGGTTGCGCAGGTGCTGTCAACGCGTGGTGATAATAGTTTGATTGAAAAACAAATCAGCGAAGCACAAACACATTTAAAAAACAGCAATCCGTTGGAGCGTCAAAAAGCATTGGTTGAGCTGGCAAAAACCCATCACGCCAGCGCTGCCGATACTATTGCTCCGCTACTGCAAGATGCCGATACCGGAGTAAAGCTGGATGCACTCTTGGCATTGCGCGCAACTGGTAATCAAAGCCATGTTCGTTTGGCGGAAGCACTGGTTAATCACCCCGACCCTGCAGTGAGTTGGCTGGCCAACGATGTCGTTAATAGCTTGCAAAACCTAAGTGACAAAGCGCGCACACGGCTCGCCAGTGCAGATATTGTTTCCGAATTACCAATATTAAATTAACGACCTACGCATGAGAATTGCCCCAAAATATTTGTACCTAATCGTTTTCATCGGAACCGCCCTCATCATTTTTTTATGCGTTTTGTGGGTGGTTTCCGAGAATCGGAACAAGGTATTAAAAAGCAAAGTGCAAGAACTGGAAGCAAAAATCGCACAGGTGCAGCAGGCGCGAGCAACAGCAATAGCTGCCGCAGGCCCAGGTGTCGCCACCTCTCCAATTGATCAGAAAATTAAAGATTTGAGCACCCGCTTTGTGGGAGATGGCCGCTCGCTGGCTGAAAAAATGCGTGATTTCATGGCAGAAAATTCTGATGCTTATAATCTTGCCATTGCTTGTAAAGTGATAGCGGATTTGGCTGAAAACCGCGATGCACTGCCCGATCAGGATTTGAGATGGCTTTATCAAACCCAAACTAGCTTGGAACTTCAACGAGTGATTGCGCAGGTAGCTTCATTCCGCGGTGATAATCATTTGCTAGATAACTACATCAAGCAATTAGAAACCGGCTTAACAAATTCAAGCCCGGATGAGCGTCGTAAAACCTTAGGAGAATTGGCAAAAACCCGTTACGTCGGAGCGGCTAAATTAATACTACCGCTGTTAAAAGAAGAGGATTCTGCTGTAGTTCTGGATGCATTGCTTGCCCTGCGCGTTACCGGCAATGAAGGTCAGCTTAAAGCGCTGGAGCCATTGATTAAACACCCGGACGAATCAATACGCTGGTTGGCGAGCGATGTAGCCAATCACCTTGAAACACTCAGCGAAAAAGCGCGTGTCTGTTTAGTATTGGCTGATATTGTTCTTGAATTACCACCGATAGTAGTGCAATAGCGCAAACTCGTTTGGCTGCAACGTTTTTAGAGAGAATGCGCGCCCGAAAAGACTCCCAGACGCGCTAAAGAGCAAATCAATTTTTCAATAACCGCAAACCATATAGGCCGCCCGCAATTGAGTCTTTGTGCGCAACAAATTTAATAACCAATTTGCCATTTGAAGCTCGCACAATTTTTTCAGGAAGGGCAAAATCTTTTGTGTAAATTTCTTCTGCAGCATCGCCTGTCAAGGTTATTGATTGAATCAACTTATCGTTAATGAACACATCAAATTGTCGGCCGGCATCCAGTGTTGAAAAAATCAACCGCAAGGTTTTAGCTTGGCGCTGTTTATCCGTTAACTCATAGCTCATCCAGTTTTTTGCACTCCGCCAACGCATACCTTTATTGAGCCCCGTGTCTGCACCTTCGGCTTTAAAAAAGTGATCTGACTCTGGCTGTTGTTCACCTGGTGCAACTTGGTCGATGGTGATTGCATCCAGCGCTAAACGAGCACTCTCTTTTGCAGCCGTTGCTTCTTGCATCGCAACTAAGTTGTCGGGGGTAACATAAGGCCAATAAATCATGTAGCGTGAATCGTGCAAACGAAAGAATGGAATGAATTCAATATTCTCTGAGTTTTTACCCTTAATCACATCCGCCGCTGTAAATGTCAGCGATTTGCCCGGCACCGGTTTAATGCTGGACATAAAGCTTTTGGTATCGCTCACAAACAACGGCGATGCCTCTAATGGGCACACTTGTGCTTGCGCTATATGCCCCATACGCGAATCGTCGGCAAAATAATTCAATTTTTCGCCCGCAAAAGGATTGGTTTTAGCCGCTAACACAATCGGCCCATGCAACAAAGCAAAGTAATTTGATTGATCGGGCATTTGCTCCAATTGCGTTTTCATCGGCAGCAATACTTCCACCTTATCCCCTTTACGCCAACTGCGATTGAGGCTGATATATTCGCCCGGCTGCGTATTCAATTTAACCAATTTTTTATTAATACGAACTTGTAATTCATCAACACCAACCCACTGCGGATAGCGAATTTTTAACGTAAACTTTTTATTGGAATGAATGGTAATTTGAGTCTTTTCTTCATCGGGGAAAATCGTGCTTTGGGTTAACTGCACATTTTTTTCACGCCAATTTAACTGCGAGGGAATAAATAAGTTTACATAAAGCGAATCACCCTCATGCGCATAAATAAATTCACCGTATTTGGAATGACTTTCAATGCCGGAACCCACGCAACACCACATACCTTTATCCACTTGCGAATAAACGCGATAGTGATTGGGGCGCATAGGCGTGAAATAAACAAAGCCACCCGTTTCTGGACGCTGCGATGAGAGAATATGGTTGTAGAGCGCGCGCTCATAATAATCAGCGTAGCCGACTTTGGCATCACTTAAAAACAAGAGCTCGGTGAGCTTCAGCATATTGTAGGTATTGCATGTTTCTGGCCCTTCTACCTCATCAATCATGCTGGAGAAATCTTTTTGATCGTGAAAATGTTCTTTCACGCTGTTGCCACCGATGGCGACTGTACGGTGGTCATGCACTGTCTTCCAAAAAAATTCTGCGGCCTCTTGCCAATCTTTCTTGCCAGTTAAATCGCCAATACGCTTAAAGCCAATCACTTTTGGAATTTGGGTATTGGCATGCAAACCATTTAATTTATCTTGATCTTGCTTGAGCGGATCTAAAATAGCGTGATGCGAAAAACGCTCAGCCAACGTCATATACTTTTTATCACCCGTTAACACGAATACGTCAGCAAAAACTTCGTTCATGCCACCGTGTTCACTGCGCAACATATCTTGCATCTGCGCGTCGGATAATTTACTGGTGAGCGTTAACGTCCAATCCGACAAACTGATTAGCATCTGTTTAGCGTCTTGATTGCCGGCATATTGATACGCATCGCGCAAGCCAGCAAACACTTTATGTAAGTTATACCAAGGTACCCACTTACCGTTTAAAGAAAAGTTATCCGCTTTGAGTTGGCCTTGTGCTATTTGCTCAAAGGCTTCTTTACCGCCGGGGATGCCGCCAATATAGCCTTTAGTATTTTCTTGGCATCGTTTTAATTCGGCCACCACATAATTTAAACGTTTTAAAACTTCTTGGTCGCCCGTAGCAGCATACATAAGCGCAAGTGCAGTTAAATAATGCCCGCCCATGTGACCATCTAAACCGCTGGATTCCCAGTTACCATAACTCGGTTGTTTAAGCGGCAAGCCTGCTTCGCGTAAAAAAGGTGCAAGTAACTTATCAGCATCCAACGCCATTAAGTAATGCATATTCGTTGTTTGCGCATCGAGGAAAGGGCTTGGGGTTAAACGAACATCTGCCAGTGGGAATAATTCGACTGCACCTACTGAATAAGTATTTACGGAAATAGCCAAGACTATGAGTGATATTAGTTTTTTCATATTCTGTATCTGCGATAGGTAAAGCTAAAAAAGAATGACTTGATGAATTTTTAAAAAACTTTTGTAACTACCATCAGAGCATTACCAAGCCTGAGAGAACAGTTAACATCAAGGGTTGCCATACGATATATATTACTTAATTCTTTGTTTGTAATACAAACAATAATATATATTATATTACAATTCAAGGCTATTGGGGGATACACTTAGCGAGGAAACTTGGAGCCATCCTCTCAGATTTATAAACGCAAAGAGCAACTGACTGTTACTGAAGTATGCAAAAAAAAAGCTGCCAGTTGGCAGCTTTTGGGAACTTGACGCAGGCTTTAGATTATTTAACGCGACGACGAATCGCTATCAAACTCATTAAACCAAGACTAAAGAGCACAAGACCGCTTGACTCAGATACTGATGCTTTTGTAAGCGATACATTATCGATAAAACCACCAAGGCTATTGTTCAGGCCAGCAGCCGAGAAGGTTAAATACATTGTGCTGTGCGATGCAAACAAAGACAGTGTTTTCTCAACCCACTGGTTATTAGTGGACTGCAATGTTTCATTAGCTATCGCAAGTTGCAAAGAACCGGGAGCAGATGCACCCCAAGACACATCAATACCGTTATCGTTGTCGCCATTATTAGTGCGCGCATGATACCAAAATGACAACAAATAGCTTTCACCTACCGAAAGGCCGGTAAGCTGTTGAAACATAGAACTATTGTTATGAGAGTCTAGCTCTACATACTGATTACCGCTTTGCGCTGTTACTATGGTATTCCGCTCAACTTCAATGCCAGCACCAGAAAGCGCAGTCCAACCATTGATAGCGCTATAAACGCCCCAGTTGTTCCCCGATAGACCAACATTGTCTTCAAAATCACCGTTTGTAATGAGATTGGCATTTGCTAAAGAGGCTGTGCCGGTAAACAGAAGCGCTGCAATTGCTTTACTGAAAAATTTCATAATACATTTACCTTAAGGCGGATAAAAAATTGGATTTTTGACGCTACGTCAATCTAATATAGTCATGTAACAAAAAAGCAATTTATGCGCCAAAAAAAATAACTCATTGTTTATTAAGAGCTTATCAAAAACACATAATGTGAACCAGTTCGCAATAGTAAGGAAAATCGACACATTGGAACCGGATTCTAGGCCTTAGCCGTGTAAAGCTTCCGGCATTTTCTTGAGGGTATAAATATCGTAGCGGCTAGATTTACCTTCCAGCTGATAGGAAGGTGCTCTATTGCCAATAAACGGCGCTTTGCGCGGGCGTTTTACCACGACACGGTAATTAGCCTTAGCGAGCGCTTTTTCCAACAGTGAATCAGCATCTTCATCTTTACCTACTACGTGATGAAAAGCGGCCATTTCTTTTTTTACATCGGCTGACTTTTGGCGATCTGGGAACATAGGGTCGAGATAGATAACATCAGGGCGGTTATCTTCCGTTATTTGGGCAAGATAATCGTGGCTATCCACTGCCAGCAATTCCATGCGTGCGACAATCTGTGCAAGCTCTGGGTCATCATAGGCAGGAATTTCACGGGCGCGCTGTAAGCCATCTGCAAGCAAAGCATGTACAACCGGGGAGCGCTCCAGCATGTGTAAATGGCAACCAAGAGTGGCAAGTACAAAAGCATCTTTACCTAAACCCGCGGTAGCATCCAACACTTTGGGGTAGACACCGGCTTTTACACCTACGGCTTTGGCGATCATTTGACCTTTGCCACCCCCAAATTTGCGACGATGATCCACCGAGCCTTCAGCAAACTCCGCGCGAATCGGCCCCGGTGCTTTGCGACCCGTTTGCTGCAGAGATACGCCGTGGGTATCCAACACCACCACAAATTCTGGCGCTTCCAGCAAGGTCAGGTCTATATCGGCCTTCAAAGGCTGTTGTAGCTGCTCCGCCAAAACGTGCGCTTGCGCCGCTAGCTCTGGTAATTGGCAGATAACCCAAAGAATCTTGGCTGTAGCGTGTTGGTCGGTGTCCATAATGCTTCCAATCAGATAAGCCAAACAGGCGCGCGACTATATAGAAAATGGGTAATTTGGCCAATAGGGGATAAAGATGAGCATTCGGTGAAGGCTTTATTAAACGAGATTTAAGATAGAACCCGTCACAAAACTTATGCATAATGCGGCAACTTTGAATGACTGTGACTAATTTATGGCGCGTAATCACCTAAAACGCTTCTTCCCAACGCCGGAGAAAATTAAAAATCACCCCGCGTTGCGTGCGTTTGAACATGTGTTGCACGACCCTAACTTGTTTCACCTAAACCGTCACTCAGTCTCAGTTGCCTTCTTTTGGGGGTTGTTTATTGCAATACTCCCTGTACCTGGGCAAATGCCCTTGGCGGCGTTGGCGGCGTTGGTATTTCGCTGCAATCTGCCTATAGCCGTTGCCTTGGCTTGGGTGAGCAACCCTATAACAACACCCTTTATTCTGGTGCTGAGCTATAAGTTAGGCGCTTTTATTTTGCAGTCTGACCCTTTGGGTGCATCTGCAAATCTATCGCTTGAATACATAACTCAAAGCGCCAGCCACCTTTGGACAGAACTCTGGGATGGCAATTTTATCTCTAGCTGGCATTGGCTAACCAATAGCCTAGGTCACATTTGGAAACCCTTAGCGATAGGGCTTTTGGTAACTGCTGTTCTCTCGGGTGTACTGGGCTATTTCATAATGCAGATTTGGTGGCGCTTGCATGTTCTTTATGCGTGGAAAAAACGTAAGAAAAACCGCTCTGCACAATAACCCCCAGCAATAAACAGTATTTTTCATAGCCAACACATTTTCAGTTTTACCCTTGTATTCTGCCTTACAGCCTCCATCAATAACGCTCGACATTTGTAAAAATAATCCCTCAATATCAATTTTTTAAAGGAATCATCTCATGGCAACTGTTACCCTAAAAGGCAACCCATTCAATACTAATAGCACCCTTCCAGCGATTGGTAGTAAAGCTCCAGCATTCAATTTGGTTAAAACTGATTTGTCAGAAGTGACCGGTGAGAGCTTGGCCGGTAAGCGTGTGGTATTGAATATTTTCCCCAGTGTTGATACCCCAACCTGCGCACAATCTGTTCGTACTTTTAATGCACAGGCCAGCAGTATCGACAACACCGTAGTGGTGTGTGCATCGCAAGATTTGCCCTTCGCATTGGCGCGTTTCTGCGGCGCGGAAGGCTTGAACAATGTAATCCCAGCATCCGCTTTCCGCTCTGATTTCGCGGCCAATTACGGCGTAAAAATGGTAGACGGCCCCTTGGCTGGCTTGACCGCTCGCGCAGTGGTTGTATTGGATACTGATGGCAAAGTTCTGCACACTGAATTAGTAAGCGAAATTGCTGACGAACCAAACTATGATGCGGCGTTAAAAGCATTGGCGTAATCGCCAACCTTTAAACTTGCAATAAAAATACCGGGATCTGTTCCGGTATTTTTTTATCTGCAAAACCTTACATTTAATAAGGTCAATAAATCATATTCACGACAGAATATTTTTATTCTGTAATTAATTACTAATAAATCTAATAAAATTACCCCTCTACTTCCATTAAATAATTTTATCTCCACTATACTAGCCATGTGACACTCTATTCAGCGTAGAGAGTTTTAGGTATTTACTGCATTGAGCGTTTAGCTCAAAAATAAATGCTTATATGGAGAGTATTAAATGTCATCAGCGGATGAGAACAAAATCCCCTCAAACACCTCAAGCTACTTTGAGACACTGCTCGACGCAGTTCCTACCGGCATTATTGTTACTTACCAGAATGGCAACATTAGCTATCTAAACGCCGAAGCGGAACGTTTATTTGGTTATGCGCGACATGAATTGATTGGTCACTCCATCGATGTTTTACTACCCAACCGATTCGCTGTAAACCACGCCCAACACCGTCAAACCTTTATCGACTTGCCAAGCACTCGCCATATGGGTGTTGGCAGGGATTTATTTGGTCAACGAAAAGATGGGTCGGAATTTCCACTCGAAATAGGTTTACGTCCACTTGAAAGCAATGGCGAAAAATTTGTCGCGACAACAATTGTCGATATAACAACACGCAAACAACTGAAAGAACGTTTTGAAAAAGTTATTGAAGCGTCACCTTACGGAAAATTATTAGTTGATGAAAACGGTATTGTTCAACTTATAAATCGAAGCTTGCTTGAGTTGTTTGGTTATCAACGCGAAGAATTAATCGGAAAAAATATGGATATACTTTTGCCTGAGCGTTATCGTGAAAATCACTCAGCACTTCGCAACACGTATATTCAATCGCCCAGCTTACGGGCCATGGGCGCAGGTAGAGATTTAACCGGGCTCCATAAAAATGGAACTGAAATTCCAATTGAAATTGGTCTAAACCCGGTAGAAACAGAAAAGGGGCGATTAACGCTTGCGGTAGTAACCGATATTTCTGAACGTAAACGTTTGGTGTTAAGCCTGCAACAAGCGAACGCACATCTTGAAGAGTTCACCTATGTGGCATCGCACGATTTAAAGTCGCCATTGCGAGGCATTGCCGATTTGCTTGAGTGGATTATTGAGGATCTTGGTACAGATACATCGCCGTCCATATCCAACAATATTGATCGAATAAAAATTCGCATTAACAGAATGGAACGATTAATTGACGACTTGTTAATCTATGCCCGCGCAGGAAAACGCGCAAAAGAATCAACCCTGATAGATATCAAAACACTATTTAACGGGATCATTGAAATGCACTTGGTCCCAGACAATTTCAACATAATCCAATCCGTAGCCATTCAGGAAATTCAAGCGGCTAGAACACCGCTAGAAATAGTATTGCGCAATCTCTTTAGCAACGCTCTTAAACACCACGATGGCCAAACTCCTTCAATTGAACTTTCAGCGGAACCCAGTGGAAGCTATTGTTTATTTCAAATAAAAGACAATGGACCTGGCATTCCCGCCGCAGCCCATGATCGAGTATTTCGTTTATTTCAGACACTAAACAATTCAGCAACAAGCAGCGGTATCGGACTTGCCCTAGCTAAACGATTAACCGAAAGTCATGGAGGGCAAATTGAATTAGTTGCGAATGAAGATATACGCGGTTGTGTATTTCGCGTTTGGTGGCCACGTTTCTCTAGGAAAGACTTCGATGAATGAACAAAATTTAAATATTCTTCTAGTAGAAGATGATGATGTGGCGGCGGAATCAGTTGTGCGCAGCTTGCGAAAAAACGCCATTGCCTTTCCTATAAGCCTCGCAAAAGATGGATTGGAGGCCTTGTCAATCTTACGAAATCAGCATTCTCATTTACGTATTGAAAAGCCGTTTCTGATTTTGCTGGATTTAAATATGCCACGCATGAATGGCTTCGAATTCTTAAAGGAAATTAGAAATGATATTGAATTGCGAGAATGTGTTGTTTTTGTGCTGACAACATCTGATGCGACTTCTGATATGACGCGAGCCTACGAAGATAATATCGCAGGCTATATGGTCAAATCAGCGGTAGGGCCCCAATTTTCAAAGTTGGCGCTTTTGCTCGATAACTATAGATCTGCCGTAAAACTACCTTAACCATATCGGTAATAATTGATGAACCTGGCCGTAAAGGAAAAGAATATTTTCATTCTCGTTGTTGACGACGACGACGTAGATCGCGAAAAAATAACACGCCTACTAAATAAAATTGGCATGCCAATTAATATTACCGAATGCAAATCGGCATGTGAAACACTCACCACTCTTTCCACTAATTCTTATGATTGTGCAATCATTGATTACCATTTAAATGATGCGCTAGGCTCTGAGTTGATTGGGTCAATTCAACATCACAAAGAAACTCATACGCCGATCATTATGATCAGCGGTAACTCCGATGAACGTATAGTCGCAGACGTAATGCGCGATGGAGTTTTTGATTATCTACCTAAGCGCCACCTTGATTTAAAAACGCTAAAGGAATGTATAAATGCAAGTTTATCTTGGGCACAAACTGAAAATGATTTAGTTGAGAAGCGAGCAAGAATCACACAATTAGCAGAAGGCTTACCTCAGTTAGCGTGGACTTGCACTACAGATGGAAAATGTGACTTTTTAAATCGGCGCTGGTGTGAATACACCGGAATTCCACTGGAACAGCAGCTAGGGTTTGAATGGTTAAAACAGGTTCACCCTGATGACCGTGAGCAGCTATCAAACACCTGGCTTGCCTCAACCGCTGCTGAGACAGAGCTAAATTTGCTATTTCGCATTCGACGTCACGACGGAGAGTTTCGTTGGTTTGATACACGCGCAATGCTTCATAGAGATGAGCAGGGAAATGTTATTCGTTGGCTCGGCAGTAATACCGACGTCCACGAATTCGAATTAATGAGGCAAGCACTTATCAGCAGTGAACAACGTTTTCATGCAGCATTTGACTATGCACCTCTAGGGATGATGCTGGTGAGTTTGGAGGGTTTAATTTTACAATCGAACTCGGCCATGCAAAATCTTCTGGGATATCACGATGAGCAATCAGACAAATTAGCTAACCGTACAATTTTTTCACTGGCGCACCCAGACGACGCCCCCGATGAGCAAATGTATTTGTCCGAGCTACACACTATTCACAAACCTTTTCACCAATATGAGACGCGTTATCTAGCCCAAGATGGAAAAGCCATTTCCTCTCTGGTCAATGTTGCACTCATCAATCAACCACACGCCGGCAGTTGTTATCTTTTCCAGATTTATGATCTTTCCGAACGAAAACAATATGAGGAAAAACTGATTAAACTTGCGCATTATGATTCGCTCACCGGCCTTGGAAACCGTGCCAAGCTTTATAAAGATATCGAATTTCTTATTGAGCGTTCACACCGCAAGAGCGCACCCTTTGCACTTTTATTTTGCGACCTGGACAATTTTAAAGATATTAATGATGCACTAGGGCATGAAGCCGGTGACATGTTGTTAAAAATAGTGGCGCGCCGTTTTCAGCTCGGCATGAGGTGTGGCGATAGTGTTGCACGCCTCGGTGGCGATGAATTTGTTCTTTTACTACAAGATATAGAAAAATATGAAGCCGTAGTGGTAGTAGCTAAAAAACTCATAAAAAAAATTAACAAATCAATAAAACTTAACAACAATATTGTTCATATAGGTGTAAGTATTGGTATCGTGCTTTATCCTTCTGATGGAGAAGATGCAAAGACACTTTTGCGCAATGCCGATAGTGCATTATATGACGTTAAAGCAAAAGGTCGCGGACATTACCAGCTGTATCGCAAAGAGTTAACCGAGTACGTACATAATCGTTTACGCCTAGACACAGATTTACGCAAAGCTCTGGTCAACAATGAGTTTGAGTTACATTTTCAACCTGTCATTAATTTAAAAACGCAGAAGATAACTTCAGCAGAAGCTTTAATTCGTTGGAATCATCCCACTCGAGGCATGGTTTACCCTGGTGATTTTATAGATTACGCACAAGCATCTGGGCTAATAACTCGCATTGACGATTGGGTAATCAATGAAGCCTTAAAAACGGCAGGGGAATGGCAAAAGCAAGGCATCCACATCAAAGTGGCAATTAATATAACAGCCTTACAATTTCAAAATAATAATCTTGTGAAAAATATTGCAAGCAAGATAAAGCATTATGAACTACGTGAGGAAAGCATAATTTTAGAAATTACCGAACAAATTTTTGTAGAAAATACAGAGTTAGTTTTACTTCAAATCAGCCAACTAAAAGACCTCAGCGTTAAAATATCCTTGGATGATTTCGGTGTTGGCTTTTCGTCATTAAGCTATATTATTCGCTTTGCGCCACACTATTTGAAAATTGATCGCTCTTTTATTTCAAAAATCGGTGAAGGCTCTGAACACGATGAAATGGTTAGAGCGATTATCAGCTTACACAACATTCTCCCCATGAAAATAATTGCAGAGGGCGTGGAAAACAATGTTCAGCGAATATTTCTGGAAGAACGCGGATGTAATTTTGCACAGGGTTATTTATTTTCTAAACCATTACCACCAAATAAGTTTTTGGAGTTTTTAAAATCATCCCCTAAAGACTATCTTGATCCTATTTAATAATGCTTGCCACTACTTAATCTACACCTCGTGGGTAACAGCCAAAATCCCTTCTACCTATACCGACAACCTAGTAGGCACTGAATCAATATTAAACATAGCAATTAAAGTATTGGCCTAAGCCTATGTGTTGTTGGATACTAGCGACAATTCAATAACAAACTGAACCCATAATAATAACCATGCTGAACACCATCGCCTTACTCTTTATTGGCTTTTCAATCATTAGCAGCCCGCTGTTGCTGGCCATCTATTTTTTAAGTTACACGGCTATCGAAAAAAACTGGCGTTCTAACGCAAGTTGCTGCGGCTTATTACTTGGGCTCGCCGGCCTGCAAACTGTACATTTATTGTTTTTACAGGGTAACGCTCATCTCCTCAATAGCCCTATTTATGCGAGTTTGTTACTTATCTCTGCGCCTAGTTTTTATCTGTTTGGGCGAGAAGCTCTGCAATTTAATGCCCACAATAGCCCTTTTCTGGTGCTGCATTTTGTGCCGCTCTTGCTAACGCCTTTTATTGAACCACGCGCGTTAACATTGTTTGCCTTTGTTTTGGGTACCGCTTACGCCTTGCGAATTAGCTACTTACTTTACGCACTTAAAAACCAGCGCCAGCGCTTTAAGTTAGAGTTTTTAGCATTTTCGGCGTTCGCGTTGATTGCGGTATTTATTCTCTGCGTGGGGTTGTTCGCCAGTGTTATCGGTCAGACTATTTTTGTGTTGGCGTACGCTTATCTAATTGGCCTTGCGTTTGCCGTAATGGTTTATTTGCTCTTGCGATTCCCCGATATCACCCAAAAAACACGCGATGCGGTGATTGCTAGCTATACGGCATCCACCCTCAAAAATACTGATTGCAATGCCCTCATCACCAAACTCCAACAACTTTTTACCGAACAAAAGCTGCACCGCAATGAAGAGCTAAGCCTTGCGCAAGTTGCCGCTGAGCTGAGTTTAAGCAGCCACCAAACCTCCGAACTGATAAATACGCAATGTGGCGTTGGCTTTTCGCGCTTAGTCCGTGAATACCGTGTGGAAGATGCCAAGCATCAGCTTATCCATGAAGCCAAGGCCTCAGTCTTATCAATTAGCTTGAGTGTTGGTTTTAGCTCGCAATCCAACTTCTACACTGCGTTTCGTGAAATTGTGGGGCAAACACCCGCGCAATTTCGCAAAGCACAGGGTATTAGCAGCGAAGCAGCCGAAATTTAACGTTCAAAAACATCTCCTATCTGCTGTTTTATCATTTAGTAGATTTTTAACCCATTGATTTTATTAAAAAATAAATATCAAGTTAAAAACCTATTCCAAAAAGATAAAACAAGAAGCCCTTGCTCAAACAAATCTCCAATATCGCCATCACTGCTGCTGCAAACACAGAACGCACTGGCGGATAACACATTTAATAGCGATCACTTGGAGAATATTATGCTGAATACCCTCACCTACCTTATCTACTTGGCGATTAGCACCTATATCACGCTGGTGGTCGGCAGATCTCTCAACCAGAATGGTTTAGTGTTTTTAACTAATCATCTTGGCGGTAACAAACGCCTCGCCACCGCCATCAATAGCCTCTTATTGATTGGCTACTACCTGATCAATACGGGTTACATCTTACTGGTGCTTAACTTCAATACGGCCACTGAGGTTGATGATCTTAAAATCATGATTCATTTTCTCAGCCAAAACCTCGGTTTGGTAACACTCATGCTGGGTGCCATGCACATGGTGATTTTTTACGTGCTTGCCAATTGGAAGCCAACCAACGTCATTACCACTGTTGAGGAGCAATAAGATGAAAAATATTCTCACCCCCCAAGTCTACTTACCCTTGGCATTGCTAATTCTAGGTGCAGCAATCCCCTCAGCGTTCTACTTATTAGCACCCGAGTATTCGTTTTTTGATACCGACCTCTATTACTGGTACGCCGTTTTCTTAACACTGAGCGGTAGCATAGCAGCGATAAAAATGACTTTTAGCCGTTTGATGAGCATTAATCCTGAAATCAGTAAAGAGCTAATTTTTGAAGCAGAAGAAAATTTGCGCAGTGAACAAGCACTCTTAGGTGCCCACGCTAGAACTGCGGAGTTAATGATTTTGGGGTTAGTTTTTTTGAGTTTAATTACTGAAGCCATGCCACAAGACTTTGCCAGTGTATTGCTCTTTACCAGCTTACGAATTGGCGGAATTTTGTTTCTATTAGGTGGCATTGTTATGGCCATTACCCACGTAAAAATGCGCAAACTCTAAGGTGATGCAATGAACTCATTAATAGCAAGAAATGCAGCACTCGTATTAATTGGTTATTTACTCTGGTTTGTTTTAAGTGGGATTTATGGAAACCATGTACAGCAAACCATCGCAAGAGAAGATAAGCAATTTAAGCAACAACAAACTGCTCACGGTGAGCCTGCTACCCGTGCTGCGAAGAATAGTAACCTGACTAGCGATGAAAGAAGATTAACCGCGGATGACATACGACAAATTGCCATGTACCAACGATTACCAAGCTGGGTAAAAAATTCACCCAATAAACATTTAAGTTTGGAAGAGGTGGAGGAGATCGTTAGTACAGGAAGACTGCCGTCATCAAAAAGATGAAATATATGCATAAGAACTATGTGGGTTAGTTCAAGTATTTGCATCTATCAACAATTTAAAAAGCTGGATCCCCGCATTCGCGGGGATGACAATACTAGAAATGAACTTCATAACAATATCTATCAAACCTGCTTAACGCCCTGCAAATTTTTCAAGCAATGCGCTTTCGCTAAACTCAAAAAATCCTGCACATAACTTGTGGTTAATTGCTCCTCGCGAATCGCGGCATAAAGCGTTGACCAAATGCCTTTTTCACCGGCGGAGCGCACGCTGATTAATTGTTTATCCGCATATTCTGCCAACACCCAATTAGGTAACGCGCACACACCGCGGCCACTGGCGACGAGCTGCACCATCATTAAAGTTAATTCCGAAGTACGCACTGCTAGCGGTTCAACACCTGCAGGATTTAAGAATTGTTTGAATACATCTAAGCGACTGCGCTCCACAGGGTAAGTAATTAAGGTTTGATCCGCTAAATCCTGAGGCTGCAAAAATGTTTTTGCAGCGAGTGAATGTTGGTTAGCGATTCCTATATGCATTTCATAAGAAAACAGCGGCACATATTCCACGCCTTTAATGGGTTGCGGATCTGAAGTAATGACCAAATCCACTTCGCCTTGCGCAAGTGCGGGCAAGGGTTCAAAGGTAAAACCGCCGGAGAAATCTAATTCAATTTGTGGCCATTGGTTGCGATAGATATCGATGGTAGGCATTAACCAATTGAAGCAACTGTGGCATTCAATCGCCATGAATAAACGCCCTGCTTCACCGTGAATTAATTTCTTAATATCACGTTCAGCTTCGTCCACTCGCGCAAGCACATCGTCTGCCAACAGCAGTAAGCGTTTACCCGCTTCGCTGAAACGCAGCGGGCGGCTTTTGCGAATAAACAACTCGCACTCCAATTTGGATTCCAGCTCTTTAAGCTGATGCGATAAAGCCGATTGAGTGAGGAATACTCGTTCAGCGGCTTCGACCAAGCTGCCGGTTTCACGCAAGGCGATAAGAGTTTTTAGGTGGCGGATTTCTAGCATGATGCACCTCGGTAATATTGAAAATAACCCCCTCCCAACCTCCCCCTTGAAAAGTGGGGAGGGGCTGAACCTCACTTCGCTCATACATCAGGCAAGCTTCTAGCAACTCTTTTCTTTGAGAGAAAAATCTTGCTTTCACTGCATTTTCAAAGTGAGCGAGCTGTTAGCCCCTCCCCGCTTTTCAAGGGGGAGGTTGGGATGGGATTTCTTTTTTACATTAATATTATTCATGTTAAACCTGAAAATTACCAGTTTGATTCATGTTAATCATTACGGAACAATAGATCCACTCTTAAACAGATTCAAAAAAGGTAACTTCACATGACCCAAAACCTCACCACTCACAACCTCGGCTTTCCACGTATTGGTGCCGACCGCGAACTTAAGAAGGCACAAGAAGACTATTGGCGTGGAGATATCACCCAAGTTGACTTGGAAGCGATTGGCCGCGAACTGCGCAAAACCCACTGGCAGCTTCAAGCCGATGCTGGTTTGGATTTAATCCCAACGGGCGACTTCGCGTGGTACGACCAAGTTCTCACCCTGTCTGCAACGCTAGGCAACATTCCTGCGCGCCATCGTAAAGAAAACATTATTGCTAGCGATCAAAGTGGTATCGAACCTTCTACTTGCTGCGCACATGCCCACAGCGAAGGCCACGAACACCACAAGCACCACGTCCTTAAAGCATGTGCCGACATAGATTTGGATACGCTTTTCCGGGTTGCCCGTGGCCGTGCGCCTAGCGGTGCAGCGAGCAGTGCTTCTGACATGACTAAGTGGTTTGATACCAACTACCACTATTTGGTGCCGGAGTTTCACGCAGGGCAAGAATTCGCACTGGGGTGGACACAAATTATCGACGAGACTGCCGAAGCCATTGCGTTAGGCCATAAAGTTAAACCCGCCATTCTTGGGCCACTTTCCTACTTATGGTTAGGGAAAGAGAAGAATGTAGATTTTGATCGCTTCGACTTATTAGAAAATTTATTGCCCGCCTATACCCAACTTTTGCAAGCGCTGGCCGATGTTGGCGCAACGTGGGTGCAAATTGACGAGCCAATTTTGGTGTTGGATTTACCCGCAAAATGGCAGCGTGCATTTGAATCTGTGTACAACCGTTTACAGCATAAACAATTGCAAATTTTACTCGCCACCTATTTTGGTGCGTTGGGTGAAAACTTATCGACAGCAGTGAACCTACCCGTTGCTGGTTTGCATATAGATGCTGTACGCGCACCAGAGCAAGTCTTAACAGTGATTGATCGCTTAGCGGCGCACAAAGTGTTATCGATAGGTGTTGTGGATGGCCGCAATATTTGGCGTAACGATTTACAAAAATCCTTAAACCTATTACACACCGCAAAAACTCGCTTGGGTGATCGCCTCTGGGTTGCGCCTTCATGTTCGCTTTTGCATTCGCCTGTGGATTTAAACCGCGAAGTAAAATTAGATGCAGACATACAAAATTGGTTGGCATTTGCAAAACAAAAAGTGCAAGAAGTTGTTGCACTGAAAACATTATTGGTTAACCCTGATGATGCCACGGCGCAAAATCAATTAAAAATCAGTAATGCAGCTGTTTTATCGCGTTCGCTCTCAGCCAAAATTCACAACCCACAAGTGCAAGCACGCTTACAGGCAGTTACACCGCAAGACGCCGAGCGTCACTCTGCATTCCCTGTACGCATTCAAAAGCAACAAACACATTTGAAGTTACCACTCTTCCCTACCACCAGTATCGGCTCCTTCCCACAAACTGAACAAATTCGCAGCACACGCAACGAATTTAAAAACAAAAAAATCACTGCCACTGAATACAAAGACCGTATTCAAGCTGAAATTGCCGACTGCGTTATACGCCAAGAAAAATTGGGTATCGATGTTTTGGTACACGGCGAAGCCGAGCGCAATGACATGGTGGAATATTTTGGTGAACAGCTCGATGGTTATGCCTTTACCCAATACGGCTGGGTGCAAAGCTATGGTTCGCGCTGCGTTAAACCGCCGATTATTTTTGGCGACGTATCGCGCCCATTTCCAATCACCGTTAGTTGGGCGCAGTACGCCCAATCACTGAGCAGCAAACCCGTAAAAGGCATGCTCACCGGCCCTATTACCATGTTGTTCTGGTCGTTTGTACGCGACGATCAACCACGTGCAACTACCGCACGCCAAATTGCATTAGCATTACGCGATGAAGTGGTGGATTTGGAAGCAGCTGGCATTAAAGTGATTCAAATTGATGAGCCTGCCATTCGTGAGGGTTTGCCGTTACGTGTAAAAGATCGCGCAGAATATTTGGAGTGGGCAGTCAATGCTTTCCGTATTAGCGCCAGTGGCGTGCAAGATGAAACTCAAATTCACACTCATATGTGCTATTCGGAATTCAACGACATTATTAAAGCGATTGCGGATTTGGATGCCGATGTAATTACTATTGAAACCTCGCGTTCCGATGGCGAATTATTACAGGCGTTTGAAAACTTTAATTATCCCAATGATATTGGCCCGGGCGTTTACGATATTCACTCGCCGAATATTCCGGACGTTGAAACCATGGTGAATTTATTAAAACGCGCCGCACGCCAAATTCCAGTAGAGCGCTTGTGGGTTAACCCAGATTGCGGTTTAAAAACGCGCCGCTGGCCAGAAACCGAAGCAGCATTAGTGCGCATGATAGAGGCTGCAAAAATTTTACGTAGTTTATACGCGAATAGCGAAAGCAATCCGAAAGCGAGTAGTGGGAATTTAACTCGCAAAGATTTAGTGGGTGCGTAGGGCTAAAGTTGAATTAAGGTTAGAAAGAAATCGTCATCCTCGCGCAACGGGGATGACGACGGTGCTAAAAAAATAAATTGCCGTTACTCAAAAACAGGGATTTTTATAAGCAAAAAATTACAGCGTCCAATCCAACGTCACACTTATCTCTCGCCCACGATTGGGAACACCCTGCGGCAAATTAACGCCTTGTGCGGGTGTTGAAAAATTGCGGTCATCCAGATTTTTAAATTGCAAACTCAGGTTATAACCCTCTTTAAACTGGTAACGCAATTTTGAATTCATCACCCAAAAATCAGCCAATTCATGCAGGCTATTATTAGCACCCAAGGTATAACGTTCGCTTTGATGGTAAGCCAGTAAATTCCAGTTCCACGCACCCTGATTAAAATTGAGCTCAAACGATGCAAGCTGTTCCGCTTCGCGAAATGCCGTTTTAGGCAACGTGAAAAAATCGGTATAGGTTGCGCGCAGCGACCAAGCCTGAGTGAGATGGTACTGCACTTCTATTTCCAAACCATCGCTAAACTCGTCACTACTATTAATGGTAGTGCGGGTAGTACCTATAAAACCTGCCACCATAGGGTCTTTATAGTCATTGCGAAAACCACCCACACTCATTCGTGTTGAATTCCAATTTAACATCCAAATCAGATCCCAAGTTTTAACCACTTCGTAAGTAAGATTAGGGTTACCTACCACCAATGGATTATTGATAACGCCCGTTTCCCCCAGCGAAGGCGCACGATAAGCCTCACCATACAAAAGCTTAAGCGTTTGGGTATCGTTAAGTTGATGAACAACGCCCAAGCGCGGGCTGGTATGGGAACCTATATCGTCATAATTATCGTGGCGCAAACCCAAGGTGAGGCGGGTTTTATCACTTAAATTGCGCAGGTACTGCCCATACAGACCACCCATTTCCAAGGATTCGCGGGTGCCAATAAGTGTTGAATGGGTAAAGTCACCATAGTAGTTAATAGGGAAGCTACGGCTAGCTAGCTGAGCTAAATCATAGTTGTGATAGGCTCGCGCAGTCGTTTCCTGCTCACGCCGCCATTCAACGCCTACAAGCGCGTTGGAATCGTCATTAATCGTCCAATCATTAGTCAAGCGCAGGTTGTAACTGCTACCCCCCAATGAGCCTTTGCTGAGAAAGTTCTCGTGCCCCACTGGCTGACTAATTTGCGCTGCCATAGCTGCACCCAAAATGGCAACGTTCAAGTCTTGTCCAGTGGCTAAGTAGCCGAGCTGCAGTTGGGTTTTCACCTTGTCAAACCAATCCAAACGCTGATCTATACTGAATTGTTTAAAAACTTGAGTCGTTGAATTAAAGCCATTTTGAGTGTTTTCAAAATTGTAGAAATCGCTGGAAGTCGTGCGATGGTAAGCCGCACGGATTTGCGTATTGTCATTGCCAATTGCCGCATCAAAATTCAACGTGCGGCGCGGGTCACGAGTCGTCAAGGGTGCTTTGGTAAAGCTATCGGGAATATGAAATAACTGACCAGCATCTTCGTAGGCGCGCAAAAACACATTAGTTTTCCATTCACCCAAGGGCTGGCTGAGCGATAAGCTGGCGCTGCGTCGCTGGTCGCTGCCCACTTCTACGCGCACAGCATTAATGTCGTTACGAGTGATTATATTAATAACACCAGTGAACGCGCTGGAGCCATAAAGTGCCGAGCCGGGGCCGCGAATCACTTCTACTCTTTCAATTTGCTCTAGGGGAATAAGCGGCAGCGCGCTATCAACAGATCCAGAACGCGGGTTGGCGAAAATACGACCGTCCACCACTACCATAATTTCGCGTGCCTGCGCGCCGTTGCGACGGCCGCGCGAGCTCATCGTGTAATTTACGCCACTATCGGCACCGCGATCCAATTGATAACCGGGCACCAAGCTGATCAACTCGTAAAGATAGTCCATCCCGAATCTATCCAATTGTTCGCGGGTAAAGACGGTGACAGCAGCAGGGACAGTTTTTAAAGATTCATCGCGTAAGGTGGAGCCGGTCACCGGAACTTGCATTAATTGTTCTAAGCCCATGTTGAGGTAATCAGCATCGGCCGCAAACACCTGTGCGCAAACGCACACCGCAGCACTTGCAATAACTGCATTGGCGCGCGCACGTTTACGATTATGATTACGGCTAATACCCATACATCACATACCTTATTTGTACTAACACTTAGTCCTTCAATTACACATTTTACTTTGCTACAACACTTTTCTCACTTACCAGATCAACTCCAGTACGCGCCTGCACCCAAGCTTCAAAATTTGGCGCAGGTAGAGGCTTAGAAAAATAATAGCCTTGCATTAGCCTGCAACCGCGCTCGGTGAGTATGTCTAACTCTGCTTGGGTTTCTACGCCTTCGGCAATCGTTTCTTTGCCGAGTGAATGGGCGAGTGAAATAATCGATTCAACAATGGCTAGAGATGCTTGCTCTTCCAGCATTTCACGCACAAAAGATTGATCGATTTTTAATACGTTGACCGGCAAGCGCCGCAAATAATTCAAGCTGGAAAAGCCTGTTCCAAAATCGTCGATAGCAATACGGAACCCTAGCTCGCGCAAATATTTTAAGGTTTCAATGGAGGACTCCATATCGTGCATTAAAATACTTTCCGTCAGCTCCAGCTCCAACGAATGAGCAACGGCACCCTCTTCTTTCAAAATAATTTTAATGCGCTCAACAAAATCATCCTTACGGAATTGTACTGCTGAAATATTTACGCTCACTATCAAGTTGGGCAAGCCGTGTTTGCGCCACGCAGTCACTTGCCGTGCCGCTTCGGCAAATACCCATTCACCCAAGGGAATAATCAAACCTGTTTCTTCTGCCAAAGGAATAAAATCGGCAGGCGATACCAAACCACGCTCTGGATGACGCCAGCGGACTAAGGCCTCTGCGCCCCACAAATTGCCGCTAACCGCAAATAGCTGCGGCTGGTAATACACCTCGAAGCCACCGGCATCCAAGGCTAAACGCAAATCGTTTTCGAGTTTTAATCGATCCAGCGTACGCGAGTTAAGTAGCGGTGTGTAGAACTGATAATTGTTACGGCCTTTTTCTTTGGCAAGGTACATGGCCGCATCGGCATTTTTAATAAGTGTATTAACACTATCGCCATCATCGGGAAATATGGCGATGCCGATACTGGGCGTAATATGCAAACTAATTCCGCCCACGTTATAGGCTTGCTGTAAGACATCGCGCAATTTAATGGTGAGATCTGCCAGATTGGTTTCATCTTTCACTTTGGGAAAGAGCACCACAAATTCATCGCCACCCAAACGCGATACGGTATCCCCAGTGCGCACTGTTGCACTTAACCGTTTAGCCGCTTCTATTAATAATTGATCGCCTACGCTGTGACCGAGCGAATCATTCACATTTTTAAAACGGTCTAAATCAATAAATAAAACACCGACTTTCTCACCTTGGCGAACAGCCGTATTGAGTGCCATTTCCAAACGGTCATTGAGTAAAACACGATTGGGCAGCCCGGTTAAATTGTCGTGATGGGCAAGAAACTCAATTTGTGCGCGCGAGTTTTTAAACTCGGTAATATCGTTAAAAATAGCAATGTAATTTTCCGGTTTACCTTCCGCATCCGGCACTAAACTAATGGAATACCAAGAGGGAAATATCTCGCCATTTTTACGCTGGTTAGACAACTCACCTTGCCAGTAGCCCTGCTCTTTTAACACCGATACTAAATTGCGAAAAAAACTGTAGGTATGTAATTTTGCCCCTATGGCTTTAGTATCTATACCTATTACTTCGGCTTCGGTAAAGCCCATCATAGTTTGGTAGGCGCGGTTGACCGAAATAATATTCAAGTCGCCATCGGTAATCATAATGGCTTCATTGGAACCTTCAAATACTTTGGCCCACAACCGCAACTGCGTATCTTGTTTTTTGCGCTGGGTTATTTCGCGCACGACGAGAAGTACTTCTTCGCGGTCGCGAGGTAAAATTCGCGCTTCCCAGAAACGAATAGGCTCAGCATCTTGCGACCATTGGAATTCAATAAGCTGCATTTCGCGGCCCGTTAGGACTGAATGAATTGCACTGCTTACTGATTGAAATATACCTTGCGGTAAATAACCAAATGCTTCTCCTTCACCTTGCGTGATCCATTCACCCATGTCATAGACATAAGAACCCACTTGCATATCCAATACCTTTCCATCGCGTTGGATACGCATAATAATATCGGGAATAGCAGAGAGCAGGGCGCGCGTTTTACTTTCACTCAAACTTAAATCAACAAAGGCATTACTGGCGCGCAAAATATATTGAATGCGATAAGGCAACGTGCCCCAGCTTACGGGTTTGGTAATAAAATCCGTAGCACCGCTTTGATAGGCCAAGCTAATGGATTCCACATCATCCAGACCCGTGACCATAGCAATAGGTAAATCGCACCCGCGCGGATGCTGTAAAAACTCAGCACAGAGCGTAAAGCCATCGCCATCGGGTAAGAGTACGTCCAGCAAAATAATATTTAATGTTGTTTGCTCAAAAATAGCGCGCGCAGTAGCACAGTCTGCTGCGGTGAGCACATCAAAACCCGCTTGCTCTAAAGTGGTTGCCATCATTAGACGTGCGGCTTCGTCGTCATCCACCACCAATACCACCGCTGGCGCTGCATTCAATTTAATCATGTGCAGCCTCCTCGCTTTTAATGGCCAAAAGCGCGGCTGCAACTGTGCTGTAAAGCCGTTTAATATCTGCCACTAAAATAGCGCCACTGGCCAAATCGCCTTCGCGACCTTTTATTTCTAACTCGCGACATAAATTTGTTAAATCCGTAATACCTAAGTTGGCTGAGCTATTTTTTAAACTGTGCGCAACCTTATAGAGACTATTGGTATCTTGTTGAGCAACTGCCTGCTCCATATCCAATAATAATTGCGGACTGGACTCTATATAGAGATCAATAATGCGTACCAATAAACCTGCTTTTAAATTTTTTAATTGCATTATTACTTTTTGATCGATTTTAATCTCTACCGGTTGCTCATTCTTAAGGTTCATGGCAGACACATCTTGAATAATGCGCTCACGTAGCGGCAACCATTGCGATAACACTTTGTGCAATTGTTCAAGCGTAAAAGGTTTACTTAAATAATCGTCCATTCCTTTCGCAAGGCAGTTTTCTCTATCACCCATAATGGCATTGGCTGTTAACGCAATAATGGGCAGCTTAGGCAACGCCAAACTCATTTCGCGCGCACGTATTGTTTGCGTGGCTTCAAAACCATCCATAATGGGCATGTGACAATCCATTAACACCAAGTCAAAAGATTCATCCTCAATAAGTTGGGTAGCCACTAAACCATTGCTCGCAATTTTTGCACATATTCCCATGCGCTGAAGCATAGCCATGGCGACTTCTTGATTCACTAAATTATCTTCCGCCAACAAAATTCTGCCGTTAAATTTAGGTAACCTATTTTCGCCAAGTACCTGTTCTGGAGCAGCGGATGTTAATACTCCATGGTTATTTTTGATCAACTCACCGGCAAGAATTCTGGCGATAAGATTGTGCAACTCTGATTGCCGTACCGGTTTTAATAGGTAGGTTGTTTTAGCGGCAATATCGGGGCTTGCCACCATACCCGCTGAACTCAACACCACTATCGATATGTCACTCAAACGCGAATCCGAATGCACCGCCTCGATTAATGCGCCGCCATCCATATCGGGCATCATCCAATCAGTTAACAACAGCTGAAACGGTTGTTCATTCGCGGCCGCTTGTTTCAATATCGCCAACGCTTCAGGTGCAGACTGCGCCAACACCGGCTGCGCCCCCCATGAGGTCAACCAATAGTCCAAAATCTCAAGGTTGGTTTGATTATCATCTACCACCAAAATGCGCATATTTTCAAAACCCGATACCAACTGATAGTTACGAAGCTCAGTTGATTTAGGCAGATTGAGAGAGAAGTGAAAACAGGAGCCTTGGCCAAAAGTACTCTCTAATAAAATTTCTCCACCCATAAGTTTTATCAGGCGTTGCGAGATGGCCAAACCTAAGCCTGTGCCACCGTATTTGCGAGTCATCGAGGTATCGGCTTGGGTAAAAGCAGTAAATAATTTATTTTTTTGATCGGCAGTAATACCTATGCCGGTATCCCGTACCGCAAAGCGTAGGTTCACATGACCAGTAGACTCTTCCACACGTTCAACCGAAAGCATGACCTCACCTTCGGCGGTAAATTTAATCGCGTTGCTTAATAAATTGGTAAGTACTTGCGCCAGACGATTGGAATCGCCCTCTACGGACAGTGGCGGAATAGGCGTATTGCACAAAAGCTCTATGCCTTTCCCTTGGGCGATGGGGGCATAGCGCTCGGCTAAATCCTCCAACAGACCATTTAATTGGAAGGTGCGCGGCTCCAACTCCAAACGCCCCGCCTCAATTTTAGAGAAATCCAAAATATCGTTAATGATAGATAACAAATCCTCCCCAGAACTACGTGCCACCCGTGCAAAACGTTTCTGTTTGGCATCCAGAGGACTATCAATCAGCATATTAGTCATACCCAAGATGCCGTTGAGGGGAGTGCGAATTTCATGGCTCATAACCGCCAAAAACTCGCTCTTTGCATGGCTCGCCGCTTCTGCCCGCTGGGTTTCCTGGCGCAATTGAGACGTGCGCTCTTCCACTCGCTGTTCTAGCAACTCTTGCTGTTTGCGTAGCTCACTGTCTTGCACTTCAATACGATCTAACATTTCATTGAAACGATGTGTTAATAAACCTACTTCATCGCGAACTGGCGTGGGTTCCGCCCGCATACTGTAATCGCCTTTTTCTCCCACGGACTGCGCCAACTCGCTAAGTAAGCGCAACGGGCGCGTAATAATGTGGGTAAATCGGTAGGCAAAAATGCCCGCAAAAGCCAAGGCTATGAGTGCGGTTATCACTGCGAGTAAAATCTGGCGCTGCAACTGCTGGCGCAACTCGGATAACTCTACATCCAGAATTAACTTGCCAAGGGTTTCATTTTTCCAAACCACATCGACAACAACTTGCTGATCAATAACCTGCGAACCGCCCTCGCTACGCTTGTATTCCGCCATAACGTGCTGGTTGGGTAAGATCAACCGCGCAGCAACTACCTCTGGGTCTACCTGCAATACACTGAGGGCTTCATTAGCTTCAGCATCGTTGCTAAACATAATGGGCGAGGCGACATTAAAAGCCGTCGCCTGCGCCAAAATATGCAGCTGACGATTAATTTGCAGATGTGCTGCTTCATATTGCTGCCAAACACCCACCATGGCAGCAATCAGCACCGCCAAACAAGACACAATCATGGTTAGCTGACTAACCTTACGCGAAACTGTTGAAGTTCTGGCCATGGGTTATTTATCTCCTTGGCGATTTTTCGCAAGCTTAAACAGTTGACTGCTAATGGTTACACCCGATTGATTAACGGCGGCATTAGAAATGGAAAACTCAATACGGCCATCGCGCCTGCGCATCAACGCAATACTGATATTGGTTTCGGATACGTCAGGGTCGTCGGCAATCATCAGTACGCCGGATGGGAGCGGATCGGGAACTGCAATGGCTAGGGAATTGGCTGGGCGATAGAGAATATGGCAGCTTTTTAACTGTTGGAGAGTACTGCTAGGATCATCTAAAAAAACAACTTCAACGGCCTGTTTCACAATAGGCCTACCATCAATTTTTTCGATAACAACGGGTTGGTTGTTAAGCTGGGTAAGCGCTTCTCTAGCATCGCGATCAGCGCCCAAGACACATAAATGCAAAGATGGGCTAGCGGCTTGGTTGGGCCACTCCGTAAATTTGATAAAATTATAGACAAACGCAACCCTTAAAGAAGCTTCCTTTGAAGCTCCCTGTGCGAATGAAAGGGGTAAAAGCCCCAATATTAATCCCAAAATAACCCGTTTCAGAAATACCTACTCCTAACCGGTACCGTTGACAGCGTGCTAAAACACGCCTCCCTGTTCAATTTTTATACTCATGTTTTAAACGGGGCGCCGTCAAAACCTTAGCATTCAATGCATGACAAAGAGAATAGACCAATTTTCCAAGTTTTGTTATTACCGCCTATTGCATCCTTGCCGTTACGCTTTATGAACGCAAAATGGGCGCAGCAATGTTATTATCGCTACCCGTTTCACTTCCCCCCTGAATATCATCATGTTGCTTTTTGTCGATAAACTCACCAACGTAGATTTTAGTTTTCTTGACCCCCAACGCGGCCTGTTAGGAGAAACCTATTTAGCCAATATCCTCCTGAAAGGTGATTTGGATGAACAGGGCATGGTATGTGATTTTGGAACAGTGAAAAAAATTGTACGCCATTGGCTAGATACTGAACTCGACCACCGCCTAGCGGTACCCACTCGTTCACCTAATATCACCGTGGTAGACGAAGGTGAGTTTCTCAATATTCGATGGCAGTTTGGTAATAATCATCAATTTTTGCAGACCCGTTCGCCACGCGATGCCATCGCCCTTGTGGATGCAGAAGTCTTAACGCCAGAAACCATTGCGCAATGGTGTATTAACCAATTAAAAGCTCTATTTCCCGATAGTGTTGCGCAACTTGAATTAACCTTTAGCCTCGAAGACACACCCGGCTCTTACTACCACTACAGCCACGGCCTGAAAAAACATTTAGGCAACTGCCAGCGCATTGCACATGGGCACCGCTCGCGTATTGATATTTGGGAGAATGGTAATAAATCGTCCGAGCTAGAAGAACTCTGGGCTAAGCGCTGGTGCGATATTTATATTGGTACCCGCAGCGATATTAAAGCCGAACCCACGCATAACAATGCGACTTACTATCACTTTGCCTATACATCGCAACAAGGTCCGTTTGAGCTGACCATTCCGCAAAGCGTGTGCTACTTAATTGATACCGATAGCACTGTAGAATTAATCGCACAACATTTTGCGCAAGCCACCAAAGCAGAGCGCCCCAATTCTACAATTCGCGTAAAAGCGTTTGAAGGTATTCACAAGGGCGCAATTGTGGAACTGTAAGTTCCATTTATGATGAGTGTGTACGTGGAGCGAACTATTGGTTGGCGCAGGTTCGCAGTGTGGGATGAAACTTTCCTTTAGATAAAATCTCAAGCATTTAATACAGTTTCGGCTCACCTTCTGGCCGGGTTTTAAAACGCGGCTGTGCCCAAAAATATTGGCCGGGAATCTTGCTAATTTCATCTTCCATAAATTTACTTACCCGCAAGGCATCGGCGTATTCATCGCCGCTTGGATAATTTTCAAAGGGAGGATGAATAATTAATTCGTAGCCTTTTCCATTTGGTAAACGCTTTTGTGTAAAAGGGATTATTTTTGCGCGGCCTAAACGAGCGAATTGCGCTGTTGCCGTAACCGTTGCAGTTTGCACACCAAAAAATGGCACAAACACGCTCACTTTTTCACCCAAATCACGATCTGGCGCGTACCAAATCATGCGGCCTTTGCGTAAACGGCTAACCATCTCACGTACGTTATCGCGACTAAACGCCGTACCACCCGGCGCATAGGCTTCGCGACGAACCTTCTGCATAAAATCATAAACAGCATTTTTGTGCGGGCTGTACATACCATCATAATTTACATATTGGCCTAACATGGCGCTGCCAATATCCAGCGTAGTGAAATGCATACTCAACAACAAAGCACCGCTACCTTCCGCCTTGGCGGCTTCAACATGCTCTACACCGCTAATAGTAAATAATCTGCGTAGACGCCACTTAGGCCAAAACCATGCAATGCCCGTTTCAAAAATAGCCATAGCGGTGGAGTACAGGGTTTCGTACAACAGTGCTTCACGCTCTTGTTCCGTTAAGTCAGGAAAGCAAATACGCAAATTGGTTTGCGCTTGATTCAAACGTTTTTTATTGCGTTTAAGATAGGGAATCAATAAATGCGGTAAATAAAACTGAATTCGGTAAGGAAGCTGCGCCAATAAAAACCAAACTCCCACACCAAACCAAGCGGCCCAGTAACGAGGTGAAAGCAATGCGCGAGTAAAAACAGGTGGTTGCATAATAATCAGCATCGGCTAAATGAGCGGCCATTATAGCCTGATGCGCGAGAAGATGGTTTATCGCGAAGAATCTGCCTTACAAAAAGCCATAGTGCGTAACACTAACTCAAAGAAACACTTAAATATTATCACTGTTTACTATTCATTAAATTTGAATGGGAGTCGTCATCCTCGCGTAGCGGGTATCCAGCCGTGAAAAATCTACATCAAAAGCTGGATCCCCGCTACGCGAGGATGACGATTCCCTTCTAAACAAAAACGGTACAAGTGCGAATCAAGTCTTTATTTAATGATAATAGAGCGGAAAATCGGTGAACCCTTACGCACAATACGAATGGCTTTAGCGGTATTTTTGGGTATGCCATTCACTACTTTGGTATAAGTAGCCACTGAATCCAAATCCACAAAATCCAATTGCGTAATAATATCTCCTCGCTGTAAACCTGCGCGCTGAGCCGCGCTATCTGTCTCAATGCTCATAACTTGAACACCTTTTTCAGCACCCGTCGCCGGAACCACTGTTAGCCCTAGGGCATCTGTCTTAGTTACCCTAGGCTCACCGGGAGAATCAGGGGCAACTGCCACAGAGCCGTCTTTTAATTTTTCCAAAGTACCACTCAAGGTTTCACGCTTACCCTTGCGAATCACATCAAAAGTTACTTTCGTGCCAGGTGATAACTGCCCCACAATACGCGGTAAATCGGCTTGGCTGTGAACGTCTTGGCCGTTAAATTTCACAATTAAATCGCCAACTTTCACGCCCGCTTTTTCAGCGGGGCCTTGCGGTGCCACTTCCGATACAATCGCGCCTTGCGCCTTATCTAAACCGTAAGCACTGGCCAAATCTTTATCGACATTACCAATCACCACACCTAACCAACCGCGCTCAACCCGCCCTTTGTCTTTTAATTGGCTGACAACATCAATTGCCACGGACGAGGGAATTGCAAATGAAAGACCCACAGAACCGCCGGATGGAGTATAAATTTGCGAATTAATACCCACCACTTCGCCGTCCATATTAAACAGCGGCCCACCTGAATTGCCGGGGTTAATCGCCACGTCGGTTTGAATAAATTGTACATAACCACGATCAGAGGGAATATTGCGGCCAATCGCACTCACAATGCCTGCGCTCGCAGAGTAATCCAAACCAAATGGCGAGCCTATGGCAACCACCCATTGGCCTACCTTCAGCTTTTCGTTTTTAGCTAGGGTTAATTGCGGCAAATTTTTGGCTTCAATTTTAAGCAGCGCGATATCGGTGCGTTCATCAGTGCCAATTAATTTTGCATCGAATTCGCGTTCGTCACTCAAGATGACTTTTATTTCATCAGCTTCACTCACCACATGATTATTGGTAAGCACATAACCGTCGTTTGAAATAAAGAAGCCTGAACCTATAGCACCATGTTCGCGCTGAGGCGCTTGGCGCTGTTCTAATAATTCGCGGAATATTTCTGGAATATCCTGCATTTGATTATTCGGTATTTGGCGCTGTTGCCGCAGTTGGCGCGCCTTAGTGACGGCAGTGATTTTCACCACAGCGGGCGAGGATTTCTCAATCAACTCGCTAAAATCGGGGAGTGGTGCAGCTTCAACTGAAGTGACCACCAAACTCATGGATAGTAGAACGAAACTTGCCGTACGCAACAAAAATTTCTTCATAAAAAGCCTCATTTAAGACAAAACCCACGCAAGCCTTCAGCAACCGCTAAAGCTTGAAACTCGGGGAATAGGACATAAGTGATTTGAAAAAATTCCACAGAAGAGTAAAAATTACTTTCCGGGCAGGATTATAAAAAAATGTTTTAGGGGATGCTAGAGGCGAACGGCATGAGTAGATTTATGACTAAATCTCCTTAATGCCGTTGCGTTGTTTAGCCAGTTCTATCTAGCCTTAGTGAGATCATAGCCCTCTACCATTCGGCTAATTTCTTCAGGCGTCATTTTGGTTTTGCTGGATGAGCTGGCACTTGCGCTAGCCTCGGCATTTTTAGCATCTGCAATGGCTTTTTCAGCAGCCGCTTTTTCATCGGCCTCGCGCTTTTCTTCTGCTTTTTTCATAAAGTCTTTACGTATAGCTTCATCTTCCAAGCGCACAGTCACGCGACGGTTTTTTGCCTTGCCTGCCGCATTTTTATTATTACCAATGACAAAATTATCACCGTGCCAACGGGTAGTAATTTTATCGGCTGCGATACCTTTCTCGGTTAAATAGGCCGCAACCCATTCTGCGGCTTGCTTGGATATAGCTTCGTTTTCTTCTGGAGTACCTGAGTTGTCGCTATGGCCATCCACCAATACGCCAATTACCTTAGGGTCTGCTTTTGTATAACGCACCACCTTATTTAAATCAGCCTTGTTGGCTGCCGTTAAACCCTCAGCCTTTTCTGCATAATTAATAGAGGTGCGCGCCACTTGCGCAAAGCTGTAAGGAATAATATCCGCAATACATTTCTGATAGATCGTGTAACCAGCGCTAAAGTTTTTTGCACTCAACACAACACGAATCACTGCCGCACCGGAGGATGCACTGGCTACAGCTTGAGATGAAGTCATTACATTCACCCCCAGTTTCAATTGCGCCACCATGGGTGCCACCTCGGTCGCATTCAGAATGATAGGTTGATCCCCACCTATAGCGTTAAATAGACCTAAAGGAACAGGTACAAGATCATTCCGCCACGGTGGTGGTAAGGTTTCCATGACCGCCATACCGGCGGGGAAATTTACCTTCCCGAGAGACTCCATATAAAAAGTTTCACCACCACCCGCCTTGCGTGAAAACACTGCTTTGCCAAATACTGGAATGCTATGGCTCAAGCTGCACGCAAATGGACCCGCAGACACTTTCCACTCAGAATGGGTTAAATCGACACTATAGATCTGTGCATTCGCCGCATTGACCAGCAAAAGGCAAATACCTATACAGAGGGAACGTAAAACACCAAAGCTAAGCAGCATTAAAATCAACCTATAAAGCGAAAAAGTAGACCCCAAAAAACCCAAAAAGGCTAAGAACTCCCTAGTGTAGTCAAGAGTATAGCCAAGCCTCGCCGCTACTCAGCAAAAGTTGTAGCTGCGCCCAGAGCCTATTTTTGGTAGCATGCGGCAAGTTTTTGAATTTGAAGAGAAAGCCGCTCATGTCGCAGTCCTCAGCGCCGCAAAAGATTACCCTCACCCGCCCCGATGATTGGCATATTCACCTCCGCGATGGCGCAGCTCTAAGCCGCACAGTAGCAGATGCCGCCGCACAATTTGCACGCGCGATAGTGATGCCCAATTTGGTACCGCCAGTTATTAATGCCGAACAAGCGCTAAGTTACAAAGCGCGAATTCTTGCGGAGCGCCCTGCTGGTAGCCAATTTGAGCCGTTGATGGTGCTTTACCTGACGGACAGTACTGACCCTGCAGAAATCGCTAAAGCCAAAACTGCTGGCGTAACGGCCTGTAAGCTCTACCCAGCTGGTGCGACGACAAATTCGGCCTCTGGCGTTACCGATCTAACCAAGATTTACCCTGTATTAGAAGCCATGCAAAAAGCCAATATGCCTTTTTTGCTGCACGGCGAGGTGACGGATTCGGCAATTGATATTTTTGACCGTGAGAAAGTGTTTCTTGACCGCACTTTTGGCAAGCTGGTCAATAATTTTCCTGAACTAAAAATGGTGTTGGAACATATCACCACGTCCGACTCAGCGGAATTTGTGGCCGCAGCGCCAGCCAATGTGGCGGCGACGATTACCGCGCATCACCTACTTTACAATCGCAATCATATGCTGGCTGGCGGCATTCGCCCGCACTATTACTGTTTGCCGATTTTAAAGCGCAATACTCATCAAGATGCATTGATTAAAGCAGCCATTAGTGGCAACCCCAAATTTTTCCTAGGAACAGATTCAGCGCCGCACGCCAAAGATAAGAAAGAAGCCGCTTGCGGTTGCGCCGGTAGCTATACCGCTTATGCGGCAATTGAACTCTATGCGGAAGCTTTTGAGGATGCAGGCGCATTAGATAAGCTGGAAGGTTTCGCTAGCCACTTTGGTCCAGATTTTTATCAGCTGCCGCGCAACACCGACACAATCACCTTGCTAAAAAGCGAGTGGCAAGCACCTGAAACGCTGGCCTTTGCCGACACTACTTTAGTGCCTCTGCGAGCCGGTGAGAATTTACGCTGGCAATTGCAAACTGCATAAACCATTTATATTTACATTTAAGGCAATCCAGTGAATCCACCTGAGAATCAAAAAGATCCATCATCGCTTTTGGCGCAACGTTTTCGCGGCTTTTTACCCGTGATTATCGATGTAGAAACCGGTGGGTTTAATTCACAAACCGATGCTCTGTTAGAAATTGCGGCGGTAACAGTACGTTTGGATGAAGACGGTGTTATGCATCGCCATGAAACCTTCTCATTTCACATAGATCCTTTTGAAGGCGCTAATATCGAACAGGCCGCACTGGATTTTACCGGTATAGATTTAGACAGCCCAGACCGCATGGCTGAGCCTGAATTAATGGCGCTAACCGATATGATGCAAGCGGTGCGTCGCTCAGTAAAAGAAAATGGCTGCACCCGTGCAGTAGTAGTTGGCCACAACGCACACTTCGATTTAAATTTTTTAAACGCGGCAATTGAGCGTTGCGATATTAAGCGCAGCCCGTTTCACCCCTTCAGTGTATTTGATACCGCCACCCTCGCCGGCCTCGCCTTTGGGCAAACGGTACTCGCTAAAGCCTGCCGCTGTGCCGGTTTAGAGTTCAGCAACAGCGCAGCGCACTCCGCCGCCTACGACGCCGAAAAAACCGCCGATTTGTTTTGTTTTATTGTGAATAAATGGAAAGAGTGTGGTGGCTGGCCAATTGTTGTTTGTGAGGAAGACGAAGAGGCGGAGTAAGTACTTAGAAGGCTAAATTTATTTGCGAATCGTCACCCTCGCGTATATTCACATGGATGTGAAGTAGTAGAGCAATGCAGGAGCAATTGCCGAGCGAGGATGACGATTCCCTGCTTAATAAGCCTATCAGTTTTGCAACAATCAATTTACAAATAAACCAATCACAATTTCCGGCAACACCGGCATTTCCAAAAATTGCTTTTCACTTGGCGCAATCACTTCTGCAACGCCCTTCGCAATTAATTTCCCATCCTGATTGTGCGCTTCACAATCCAATGCCACTAATTTTATGCGCTCTTTAATTTCACTTACCGTGAGAGTTACGGTCACTGTATCGCCAATTTTTACGGGGTGCTTAAAGCTTAAACTTTGACCACGATATACCGAGCCCGGCCCCGGCAACTGGGTAGCAATTGCTGCAGAGATCAATGCGCCTGTCCACATACCGTGGGCAATTGGCTCGCCGAAAGGGGTTGTTGCTGCATAAGTTTTATCGAGATGCACTGGGTTTACATCACCCGAGCAAGCCGCAAATAAGATGACATCTTTTTCAGTAAGGGTTTTACTGTAGGTTTTGGAGAGCCCCACCGATAATTCTGCGATGGGGAAATTTTCTAAGTGTGTCATGTACAACCCTTGGCGTTAATCAACAAAATACAGTATACCTAAAACAGCAAAGCCGAGCATAGGCTCGGCTTGACGATGAAAACTAATGAAAATCTATTTTTTAGACCACAGTGGTATTTCTTTACTGAGGTCTCTCATCCAGGATTCAAATGCCAGCTGAATACGCATATTGGTTTGCGCGCGATCATTTTTTTCCCACATATAGCCAAGTTCTTGTTCATCGCTCGCCATAGCAATTAATTTATTGCTGGTTGAATCATAGAGTTCAAATACCGCCGTCATACGGCCAAAGCCTTGGGTATAAACATTCACCATTTGAGGGCGACCTTTAAAATCATCTTTAGAACCTAAGGGTGCTATTTCAATAATTTTCATTTTCAATAATAAGGTATCGCTTGCAGGTGCACTTGCAACCGACAATTCACCACTTTTAAATAGATAATCTACGGCTGCTTGGCGATATTTTTTTTGGAAAAAAGTTTTATCTGTATCATTCAACTCCCAAGGGGTTTCATGAATATTCGGAACTGAAGACCTTACTATTTTAACATTCGACAAATCTAAATCATCGAGAATGACTTTTTTATACTGGACAAAATTTGCAGTAGGCAAAACATACGACACATCGAAATGTGATTTTTTTACACCTACCAACCCAGCTTGATTTGCCTGAGTCTCGGCAGCTTTTTCATGGGGCTGCAAAATGCTGCATGCACTTAGGCTCACTATAACTACGGCAATAAGAAGTGAATATTTCATGTTCTTCTCCTCAATTAATACAATTTTATTCATTAGGTAGTGCTTATTGAACCACAGTATCAGCAATCGGCTTCACTTAACGAGATGTTAATTGTTAAATATTGTTCCCACATCCAGCAAGTCTCTTAGTTTTTTAATAGTAGCTCTTTGAATGGTTACTCTTACGGTCTAGCACTTCCTGATCTAAGTAGAAAATTTCTAGAAGGAATCCGCTATAGCAAGCTTAGGCAAACACTTAAGGTTGCGTAAAAACTTGTCTTTTGCCAATGCTGACTATACTCAATTTACCTAGGCAGAATTTGCTTATGGTGCAAACTCCGTGAAATGGTAGATACAACTACCGCAGTATTGGATAGTTTGTTTCAACAATACCATTTCTTTAGCAGGTTAATCTCTCAAAGATGGTAGCGAAATATGTCATATCATGTGCAGCAAAATACGCAGCAAAGATCCCTCGGTATATTTATTGTCATTACGTTTCATGTCTTATTAATTTGGGCGCTCGCCAATGGCTTGGGCAAAACAATTATCACCATAATCAACCCTCCTCCCATCCAACTCGCTCCGCTAGAAAAGCAAATTACGCCTCCGCTCCCCGTAGCCCCTGTAGAACCTATCCTTGATAAGCCCACAAAAATTGTCGTGACCCCTGATGATTTAACCAACCTGAAATTTGACGATGCGCAACCGCCGGTGGTTATTGGTAACGGCACCGTTGAAGCAGTCATCGTTCCCGGTGTTTCAAAACCTAAACTCTTAAAGGCCAGCAAACCAGACTACCCCTCTGGAGCTGCACGTTTAGGTGAAGAAGGTGCGACAGGTTTAAAACTCTTAATCAATACTGATGGACGTGTTGCAGATGTACAACTTATATCTTCAAGTGGTTTTACACGTTTAGATGAAGCAGCAATTAAACACGCAAAACGCAATTGGGCATTTAGCCCTTGCACAGAAGGAGGTAAGGCAGTCGCTTGCTGGTATCAAACTAAATTAGTGTGGCGGTTGGAAAACGCGGGGCACTAAGTTAGGAAAAAAAGCCAAAAAAAAAGAGCGCATATGCGCTCTTTTTTTGGCTAAAGATTCCCCCAAATTTATGGAGTAACTTTACGCTCTACAACTACTTGATCGATTTCAACACGACGATTTGGTTTCAAGCATTCAATCAATGCCGCCTTGTTGGTTTCAGTACATTGAACAACGGGTTCGCTCTCACCTTTACCTACAATTTGCAAACGATTGGTTTCAATACCTTTACTTGCAATATAGGTTCTAACAGCATCAGCGCGTCGCTCAGATAACTTTTGATTGTATGCATCCGAACCTAAACGGTCAGTGTGACCAACGATAACGATTTGACGTGGCCCACCATCGGTTTTAAGTGCAGCTGCAATTTCATCCAATTTTGGTTGTGGCATAGATAGTCTTTCGCTGTCAAAACCAAACAACTCTGTTGATGACAGTGTATATTTTTCAAAACGTGGTGCTGGTGGAGCTGCAACGGGTACAGGAGCTGGAGCTGGAGGCAACGCCTGTGCAACTGGCATTGGAGCAGGTTTAGTACCAAAGCGATAAACCACACCCACTGAATACAAATCAATGTCGTCGTGATCGTACAGTGCGTCACTAATTCTGTAACGTTCTGCTTCAACACGTAGCGCTAAGGCTTCGCTAAATTTATATTCCAAACCTACACCCGCTTTTGGAAGGGCATCTTTATCGCTCAACTTTCCACTCATACCAGCGGCAGCGCCAAATCCTTCAAAAGTATTTTGTGTTAATGCGCGAGTAACGCCAAGGCGTCCAAAGGCAGAGAAGTTTTCAGTAAAGGGGACATAGCCCACCACATCCAAATTTATACCTCTAACCTGCCTATTCGCATGAATTGCACCTGCAGGAAGCGTATTAGCATAAAATTGAGCGTCACCCAAATCAAAGTAACCAGCTTCAAGGGAGAAGTAAGGACTCAGTTGATAGCCGACAAATAACTTACCACCACCATCAATATGATTACCGCCAACAACTGTTGACGCAAGGCCAGGAGAAACCTCATTGATAATAGTTTGGTTATCAAAGCGAGACCGTGACTGACCTACGTTTCCGCCTACATACCAACCAGACTCTAAGTCAGTTTGGGCAAAGCTTACTGAGCTCGACATAGCAGCTGCTATTGCACAAGCCAAAATTCCAGATGTTTTAATAAATTTCATATGTGTATCCTCATTAGTGCATTTTAGTTTTGCGAGTAACGGATTATTCGCTCAACCTATTTTTTTACTAACTACAGATTCATTATCAAATCTGCAGCTGTTGGATTGCATCATAGGGAAAGGCTATTGGCACTTCAGTACGCTTGCGCACATAGCGATAAAAGCAATAAAGGAGGCTTCGGCCTCCTTTATTGCTTTTATCGCTATGTACAGAGCTAATTGTAAATTAACCGTGATTATCCCACAAACACCCGCGCATTTCTAAAGAGGCGCAACCAAGCACCATCGTCTTTCCAATCATCTGGGTGCCACGAGTTGGTGACTGCGCGGAACACCCGCTCCGGATGCGGCATCATAATGGTCACCCGACCATCTTTACTTGCCACACTGGTAATACCCAGCGGTGAACCATTCGGGTTGGCGGGGTAAGTTTCCGTTGCATTGAGATTGTTATCGATGAAACGCATGGCCACTGTGCCGCTGTCGTTACAGATTTTTAATGCATCTGCATTGGCAAATTCCGCATAACCTTCGCCATGCGCAACTGCCACTGGCATATGCGAACCAGTCATCCCTTTAAACAAAACTGATGACGATTCTTGCACTTGTACCAAGCTAAAACGCGCCTCAAATTGCTCAGACAAATTGCGTACAAAACGCGGCCAGTGATCTGCACCCGGAATTAAATTTTTCAGGTTGGACATCATCTGGCAACCGTTGCACACCCCCAAACTGAAAGTGTCATTGCGGTGGAAGAAGTTTTCAAATTCATCACGCACTTTGTTGTTGAACAAAATGGTTTTTGACCAACCTTCGCCTGCGCCCAACACGTCACCGTAAGAGAAACCACCGCAAGCAACAATGCCTTTAAACGTTTCCAAAGAGACCCGACCAGACAGCAAATCGCTCATATGAACATCCACGGCTTTAAAACCAGCGCGATCAAACGCCGCCGCCATTTCTACGTGGCCATTAACGCCTTGCTCACGCAATACGGCGATAGACGGGCGAACACCAGTGTTTATGAAAGGTGCCGCAACATTTTCGTTTTGATCGTAAGAAAGTTTTACACTCAAACCTAGGTCAGTTTTTAAGATGCCTTCAAATTCAGATTTCGCGCATGCGGGGTTATCGCGCATCGCCTGTATGCGATAGCTGGTTTCTGACCAGAGACTTTGCAATACAGCACGCGATTGATCAAATAACGTATTGCCGTTTTGTGCGATGCGAACCGTGTCTTCATCATTCAAACTACCGATAACTTTTACATGAGTTACGCCTGCAGCAAAAAAGCGATCTAAAACAGCATCGGTTTTATTTTTCGCAACTTGTAATACGGCACCGGCTTCTTCGCTGAACAATACTGCAAGCGCTTCATCACCCAAACACTCAATATCTACATCAACGCCAATATGACCAGCAAAAGCCATTTCAGCGAGAGTCGCGAACAAACCGCCATCGCTGCGATCATGGTACGCAAGAATTTCATCATGCTTGATGCACGCTTGCATCGCATTAAAGAAACCTTTGAGCTGCGCACCCGAATCCAAATCGGCTGGAACATCGCCCATTTGGTTGTAAACCTGCGCGAGAATCGAACCGCCTAAACGATTTTTTCCGTTGCCAAGGTCAACCAAAATTAAATCAGTTGCGCCTTTGTCGGTGCGTAATTGTGGAGTTAGCGTTTGGCGAACATCGACTACTGGAGCGAATACAGAAATCACCAAGGACAAAGGTGCAGTAACTGCTTTTGCCTTTCCATTTTCCTGCCACGCCGTACGCATGGACATAGAATCTTTGCCCACGGGAATGGTGATTCCCAACTCAGGACACAACTCCATACCCACCGCTTGCACGGTGCGATACATTTTTTCATCTTCGCCTTTGTGGCCAGCAGCGCACATCCAGTTGGCAGAGAGTTTTACATCGGATAATTTTTCAATGCGCGTGGCAGCGATATTGGTAATCGCTTCTGCAATTGCCATACGACCAGATGCAGGGCCATCCAAAAGCGCAAGCGGTGTACGCTCGCCCATGCTCATGGCCTCACCTTTAATGCTGTCATAGCTCACGGTGGTAACCGCAACGTCTGCAACAGGAACTTGCCATGGGCCGACCATTTGATCGCGCACCACCATGCCAGTAACCGAGCGGTCGCCAATGGTGATAAGGAAGTTTTTGCTCGCTACTGCTGGGTGCTTAAGTACACGCTCAGCCGCATCGTTGATATTGATATCTTCGGTAGAAAACACGCTCACCGCCGCTTTATGCTTTTCAGCAACGCGGTGCATTTTTGGCGGCTTGCCAAACAAAACTGACATCGGCAAATCGACAGGTTTTGCATCGAAATGTTTGTCATTTACCAATAAATGTTTTTCATCAGTCGCTTCACCGACAACCGCATAAGGACAGCGCTCGCGCTTACAAATGGCTTCAAAACGCGCTAAATCTTCAGGATTAATCGCCAGTACATAACGCTCTTGCGATTCGTTACACCAAATCGCCAGCGGGCTCATGCTCGCTTCGTCGTTAGGTACATTGCGCAATTCAAACTTGCCGCCGGTGCCGCCATCTTTCACTAATTCTGGGAAAGCGTTAGACAAACCGCCTGCGCCCACATCATGAATAAACGCGATGGGGTTTTTGCTGCCTTGCTGCCAGCAAGCATCAATCACTTCCTGACAGCGGCGTTCCATTTCCGGGTTTTGGCGCTGAACAGATGCGAAATCCAAATCTTCTGAAGACGAACCGGAAGCCATAGATGAAGCCGCGCCGCCGCCCAAACCAATCAACATGGCTGGGCCGCCAAGTACAACTAATTTAGCACCCGCGGTGAAAGGAGTTTTAATCACATGTTCGGCTTTGATATTGCCGTAACCGCCCGCCAGCATGATTGGCTTATGGTAACCGCGACGCTCGCCGTCAAAGTCTTCTTCAAAGGTACGGAAATAGCCGCAAATATTGGGGCGACCGAATTCGTTGTTAAACGCAGCACCGCCGAGTGGGCCGTCGATCATGATATCGAGTGCAGTTACAATGCGACCTGGCTTGCCGTAGTCTTGCTCCCAAGGCTGGATAAAATCCGGGATTTGTAAATTAGAAACAGTAAAACCATTCAAGCCGACTTTTGGCTTGGAGCCACGACCTACAGCGCCTTCATCGCGAATCTCACCCCCAGAACCTGTACCTGCACCCGAGAATGGGGAAATTGCCGTTGGGTGGTTGTGAGTCTCAACCTTCATTAATAGGTGTATCGGCTCTTGGTTGTATTCGTAAGCTTTGGTTTCAGTATTCGGGTAGAAGCGCCCTGCTTCGTGGCCGACTACAACGGCGGCGTTATCAGAATAAGCAGAAAGTACATCTTCGCCGCCAACTTCATTGGTGTTGCGGATCATCTTAAACAGGCTGCGTTCTTGCTCAACGCCATCAATAGTCCAGGAAGCGTTGAAGATTTTATGGCGACAGTGTTCAGAGTTCGCCTGCGCGAACATCATTAATTCAACATCGACTGGATTGCGACCAAGAGTTTTAAAAGCATCTACTAGATAGTCAATTTCGTCGTCAGCGAGCGCCAAGCCTAAAGACTTGTTTGCGGTTGCTAAAGCATCGCGGCCACCACTAAGGATATCCACGCTGGTTTGCGGTGCTGGCTCTTGAGATATGAAAATCTGCTCTGCCTGTTCAAGGCTATCAAAAACAATTTCAACCATGCGGTCGTGCAATAGCGCGGTAATCGCTGCGCGATCTTCTACTGAAATCACACCTTGAACATAATAAGCAACACCACGTTCAACGCGCTTTACTGAATCTAGGCCTGTATTTTTAGCGATATCCGTCGCTTTGGACGCCCAGGGGGAAATTGTACCCAAGCGCGGTACGACTAAAAACAGCTCCCCATCGTGGCTGACAGTGCCTTCCACTTTTGGTCCGTAGGTCAAAAGTTGTTGCAGCACATGGGTGTGCGCATCACTCAAAGGAGCAGATACATTGGCAAAATGCACAAACTCAGAGGAAATCCCGGTAGCGGCTGGAACCAGTTGTTGCACGGTATTCAGCAGTTTTTGGGTACGGAAACTAGAAAGAGCGGGGGCGCCACGCAGAATCAGCATAGTGATTTGAGCCTCAAGCGTCGGGATGTGAATATAAGGAGCGAATTAACGAGGCGCGCATTGTACTGGATTTATCCTCTGGCAGGAATTCATATCCGCCCTAAGCGCGTAAAGATCGTTCACTTTGCCCTGCGGACTTTAATCGTCGATGCTTAACACCTTTCTATTACAGGGAGGTGTTAACTGGAAAGAAATAGTTTTGAACCCGACAAAGAGTTGCCTAATTATTCTTGCAGGATCGCTTGTCATTTTACCTCAAGGCTTTAAGATGCTCGGCTTCAGACTACGAGTATTCAGCGTGCACAACGGTTGCTCCCAACCTGCTAAAACGATGGCTCCCCTCCACCTGCAAAGGGATAGTTTCACGAGTAAAGAATGCATAACCAACTTATTGATGAGCGAGCTTTTTATCGCGGTGTGTTAATGCTCCTTGCGGTCACTGCATTTATGGGCCTAGCCGCTAGTATTTTGCACTATCTCGAACCAAAACCGGAACCGATGGATTTGGTCATACCGCCTTCAGTAGCCATCGCTAACCTCGCGCTTACGATTTGGCTAAGGTGTCGGCCGAAAAATATTCTGAACGTCGTCTACTCTGCCTTTGGGGTAGCCATTGCAGCACTATCGCTACCGGCTTGGTATTACAGCCTGTACGCAGCCCAAGCGCCCGATATCCTGCTTATTAATATTTTCCCGCCTATTTCATCTTTCCTTATTATTTTACTGGTGCTGGTAATGGTTATGCTTCCGCCGCGGCGCGCATTTCCCATCATGCTTCTGGCGTGGGGCTTAAATGCAGTACCAATCCTGAGTTATCTGTTAACGCACAAAGAGGAGTTATGGGCTCCGCGCGGCCAAGAAATGCTTATGAGTTATGGCTTGGCTATTTCGCTCTTGCTGGTTTTGTTGCCATTTCAACAAAGAGCACGCCTGCAACTTGAACGCTTACAAAATGATAATTCCCATATGCATAACTTGGCCGAACGCGATTCATTAACACAGCAATACAATCGTTGGGGCGGCCAACAATTGCTCGATGATTTTATGCGCAGCGGAACCACTGGTAGCATCATTATGTTGGATATAGATCACTTCAAGCTAATCAACGACACTCACGGCCATGTAATAGGTGATCGGGTATTGCAGGAATTTGCAACGCGGGTAAGTGGTGCGCTACGCAGCGACGGCCATTTAATTCGCTGGGGTGGCGAAGAGTTTTTGGTATTGATTCGCGGGATTGCAGAACGTGATGCCTTTACGGTAGCGGAGCGATTACGCGCTGCTATTAATAACAATTTATTTAACCCAGTAGGCAAGTTGACAGCGTCAGGCGGTGCAACGTCACGCCGGGATAATGATACCTTAGAAAGTTTAATTACACGGGCAGATAAAGCGCTCTACGAAGCCAAGCTAAAAGGGCGCGACCAGATAGTATGTAATTGATAGTGTTGGCGCAGGCTAGACTACTCCCAACTCCATAGCTTTGAGTACTGCTTGCGTTCTGTCTCGGCATTCCAGCTTCGCCAATATATTAGAAACATGATTGCGCACCGTGCCCTCCGCCAAAAACACCGCCCGCACTATTTCTTTATTAGACATGCCACCCACAAGTAAACGTAAAATTTGCAGTTCCCGGTCGGTAAGTTGGATAACGGGAGTTGAGCAGGCTTTATCCTGCTGCCATTTTTTAAGCATGGTGTTATCGGTGATAAAGCCCCCTGCCACCAAAGATTCAATACTGTGAATGAGTTTTTCCAACGAAACATCTTTTAATAAAAAACCATTAGCGCCCGCGGCCAAACTGCGAGCAAACAGTTCGCTGTCATCAAAGGTAGTAAGCATCATCACCGGCGTCGCAATATCCAATTCTCGTAATTTTTGCACAAGCGTTACGCCATCCATCACCGGCATACGAATATCCGCCAAGAGAATATCCACTGGTATATTTTGCATTTTATCGAGCGCTTCCGCGCCATTGGCTGCTTGCCACAGAATTTCCGTTTTACCAGAGAGCGATAAAAGCCCCGCAATTCCCTCGCGAACCAGTTGTTGATCATCCACTAGAGCAACTTTAATCATGAGTATCTTCCTTGAAAACCTGTGTGAAGCGAAATGGCCAAACGGCAACCTTGCCCAAGTGCCAATAATTCAACGTCACCACCGTAGGGTGAAATACGTTCGCGCATTCCATGCAGACCCGTTCCATTGCTTGAACCTGCCGCCAAGCCCACGCCATTATCGTCCAACAACACTTTAATAGAGCTAGCTTGTTGTTCCAGCCGCAAGTTGATGCGAGTCGCTTGCCCGTGCCGTAGCGCATTGCTTATCCCCTCTTGAATACAAAGCAGTATTTGCTCGGTCAACTGTACCGAATCTAATTGCAATTCGCCCTCAATGTGCATTTCTAGCCGGGGAATATTGGCCGCCAACGCTTTTACCGCTGGGCGAATATCTAAAGACAATAAATTGCGTTGATCGCGCACTACTTGGCGAATATTTTCCAGCAACTCTTTGGCAATGCCCTTTGATTGCTGCACAGTTTCACGCAATACCTCCGGCACTTTGTGCTGCAAAATTTCAAGTTGCAAATTTAACGCGGTGAGTTGATGACCTAAAATATCGTGCAGATCGCGCGCGATGCGCACACGCTCATCTTGCCTGCTAGATTGCGCCAATAAAATTCGGGTCGCCTGCAACTGCTGATTTAATTGTTCAACGCGTTCGCGCGCGCGGCGCTCGTTCACGCGCGCAAACGAAGATGACAAGGCAAATAACTGGAAACCCAAATAAATTAAGCCGGTAATAATGGGATAAGAACCAACCCAGTAAAAAAGCATAATGAAATAAAAAGCCAATGCACTGCTTGCAACTTGAACAAAAGCCAACCGCCGCGTAAAAAAATCTGGCAACTGCCCTGCCCACACAACCAGTAATACGGGCGCGATTGGGCCCTGATGCACAACCAATAAGGCTAGCGTCGTAGTTACTTGCCCCAGTAACAACATTTGCGAAAAACGTGGCGAAAACTTACGACTATAGCCTGTGCTGACTGGCAAAAAACAGATAAGAAATATTAGGTAGCCCAACGCACTCAGCAGAATATAAGGGCTATCACTTAACCGTTCGAGTTCCACATAGGTCACTAATCCCCAAGTAAAAACACCTGCTAGCGCTAAAAATATATGTTCATTCTTCATGGGTTGTAAAAGGGCTCATAGTGAATATCGCTGACTCAGCGCTTAGCTATAAAAGTTTACAGCTTAAAACATTGCTCAAGCTTCACGCTATAGGTCATTTGTCATGCATAGAAAATGACAGCCTACACGCGCACAGCCAACACCTGCGCAGTAATCTAAGCACTCTTTAACCCACCACAAACACCTCCGGAGCTCACCATGAAATTACCCCACGCACATAAAATTCTTAGCACCCTTGTATTAAGCAGCTTCTTCTCACTGAATGCACATGCCCACGAATTAGTACTACAAGTGGATAAGATCACCAAAACTAAAGGCGTGATAATGATTGCACTTTATAATTCCGCAGAGAGCTATAAAAGCGACAAAAACGTTTTTAATGGCCAAAAAGTTGCGGTAACGAAAGATACCTTAGTTGTTAATTTTGGCGATGTACCTGCGGGAGACTACGCCATAAAACTTTATCAGGATGAAAATGAGAATGGTGTAATCGATAAAAATGTTACTGGCATGCCCACCGAAGGTTATGGATTTTCTAATAATGGTGGAGCAATGGGGCAACCGAGTTTTGATGAAGCAAAATTTAGCGTGACAGACAAAACTATCACTACTATTCATTTACGTTAAGGATGATCAGCATGAAACGTCGCGATTTTATTGCGGGCAGCTTAGCGGCTAGCGGTACAGCTTTACTACCTGAAACATTACTGGCAGCCAACGGGTTGCCCAAACCTGCAATAAAAACGTCGACAGCGTGGCAAGAAGGATTTGCGGGCGCGCTTAAGCCATTCAACACCAACAACCTCACGATTGAAGGAAAGTGGCCGGCAGGTGCTTATGGCAGTTTTTACCGTAACGGCCCTGCACGAATGGAACGCAATGGTATTCGTCTACAACATTGGTTTGATGGCGATGGCATGGTGCATCGCTTTAACATCAACGCGAAAGGGATTTCACACCACAGTCAGTTTGTGGCGACGGAAAAATATTTGCGTGAAGAAAGCGCGCAGGCATTTTTATACAACGCGACGGGTACACCTATTCCAAATGCCCGCTCTCCACGCAATAACGATAGCGTCAACGTTGCCAATACTGCTTTGCTGCCTTGGCAAGATGAACTGCTCGCACTCTGGGAAGGCGGCTCAGCTTACAGCTTGAATCCTGAAACACTGACCACGCAGGGAGAAAAAATTTGGAGCGATGAACTTGCACACGTGCCTTTTTCTGCGCATCCATTGTTAGAAAAAGATGGCAGCTTGTGGAATTTTGGGTTTGTGCCCTATGGCAAGGAAGCGCGATTGTTGATTTACCACATCAGCCCTAACAGTAAAGTGATTGGCTTTAGCAATATTGTTTTACCTCAGCGCGGCTATTTTCATGCATTTGCGCAAACAGCTGATTATTTAATTTTTTATGTTTCTGCGTGTATCTATGAGCAAGGCGAAACTTTTCTAAGTGCATTTCATTGGCGGCCTGAAATAGGCAGCAAAATACTCGTCATCAACAAAAACTTACTTGATAAACCGCGTTGGTTTGATGTTGCAGCGGAATTTGTTTTTCACTTCGGCAATGCATGGCAAGACAACAACAATATCAATGTGGTCATGGCGAGCTATAAAGACGCAAGTTTAATGTTAAATGGAATGCACAAAGTAATGGTTGGTGAGCAACCTGAAATTGACCATGCGCAAATGACTATTGCAAAAATTAATTTGCAAACGGGAAACGTCACACTGAATGCAAGTGGCATAAATCTGGAGTTTCCCAATTACAGTCCTGATGCTGCTGGGCCCACCACCATTTATGGCACTCATGCAGCATCACCCGAACGTAAATTTTTGGGCGATAGCATAGCGGCTATAAATCCTGATAAAGGCTTGCTCAATCGTTATTGCTTTGGCGCTAAGGTTATTGCTGAAGAGCCTTTGTTAATAAAGTCGTCTAACAATAATGACTATTTAATCTCGAGTTATTATAACTATGACAAACAGTTTTCAGGCATCGCATTATTCCATGCAAATAAACTGAATGACGGCCCCATTGCCCAAGCAACAATGGATTATGTCTTACCGCTGGGCTTTCATGGCTGCTTTGTACCTACTAACGCATAAACAAAAGGATATAAGTAATGTTACAAATTCTCCAACACACACCCGTCTGGGTATTTGGTTTATTTATCGGCTTAATTTTTTTAGGTTATAGCCAAACTAAAACACGCAAAATTTCTGCACGACGCTTAACGATATTACCCATCGCTATGCTGTGTTTATCAGTATCGGGGATTTGGTCAACATTTGGGGCAAGCCCATTAGGTTTTATAGCGTGGTTGAGTGGCATAAGTATCATGCTAGCAATTTTTGCAGGGTTAGGATATCCAAAAAACATCGTTTATTCTTCAAACGAACAGCGTTATACAATCCCCGGCAGTTGGGTGGCGTTCAGTTTAATCATGTTAATATTTTTTACTAAATACACTGTCGCAGTTTTATTAATACGTAATTTCACTCTGCATCAATCCACATTTTTTATTATTGGAATTTGTACGATTTACGGTTTAAGTGGTGGTTGGTTTTTCGCACGCGCTTTTTTTACTTACAATTTTTCAAAAAAAAGAAGTAATCACAACTGAGGTGCGCACCTAAAACCACTCTGCAAAAATCACACAAAGCATTTATTAGTGACGGTTAATGCACCATATTGACTCATAATTTCCGATGAATGGTGCATTGATATACAGTTTTTTCACGATTTTTTACAAAAAAATCTAAGGAAAAGCCTTGTTTTCAAGCTTTTTAGTGCAAAAAACGGCATCTAAAACCGCTAAAAAACACCTTTTTTTCACCTTTTTTTTAGTCACAAGCAAGGCGAATAGTTTTTTATAAGCTGCTGTTTATACATAAGTTTTTATTTTTTATAGCCTTTTATGTGGAAATCCCTACCCCAGTTTTGCTCAGAAAACAAGCTATGCAGGGGTGTATCTTGGCTTTACCATGGCCTCCAAGTTGCACGGGTCAGTAATGGATTAGATTCGGCATGAGTGCATATACGAAGTTATTTCCCAATTCGGGCGATGCAATTGAAACACCGGAGATTCACCTATGGCCTATAAATACTTTATGGATGGCCGAAAGCGTACTACCGTAAAACGTTTTTCTATTACCAATCTGTTGATTGCTATGCTGTTAATTTGTTGCGCTGCCCTCTTGGTGCGCAGCGCGCCAGCCAGCAAACTTGAACAAGTGCGTACCGCAGGCGAACTGCGCGTGTTGTCGCGCAGTGGCCCCGTCAGCCACTATCAAAGCACCGAAGGCCTCACCGGCTTCGAATACACCTTGCTTAAAGGCTTTGCCGATGAGCTGGGCGTGAAACTCGTACTCCAAAATGTAGATAGCGCTCCGTTTGATTTGGCGAGCCCCAGCGTCATTAATAGTCACACGGCGAAAACACATTACGAATACACCAGTGGCTTTATGGATTTAAGCTTGCAGCTTATCTATAACAGCACACAATCCGCTCCAGCAGATATTAAAGCTCTCACCGGTAAAAAAGTGTTGGTGGTTAACAGCGCGTCCGTCCCCTTGCCGTTGCAGCAATTACAGCAGTCTTTGCCGGATATTCATTGGGAACAAGTAGAAAACGTGGATATGACTGACTTGCTGGATATGGTTGAGCGCGGCCATGCCGACTATGCCATTGTAGATTCAGCAATTTTTAACATTCACCGCTATTCCTACCCGCACACACAAGTTGCATTTGATATGCAAGCACCACAATCGTTAGCGTGGGCGCTGGTGCCATCCTACGATGCTAGCTTGTATGAAGCAGCACAAAAATATCTAACCAAAATCAAAACCAATGGCCAACTTACCCAGATTTCAGCGCAGTTCTTTGATCACTTTATTGAAGTGAATACTGACGATGCACTTATGTTCTCTAAACGCTTGGAAAAACGTTTCCCCCGCTGGAAAACAAGCATCCAGGCCGCTGCGGAAAAATACAATTTAGATTGGCAGCTCGTGGCAGCAGTGGGTTACCAAGAGTCGCACTGGATTCCCAATGCAGAATCTCCCACCGGCGTACGTGGGTTTATGATGCTTACGCCTAATACTGCCAAAGATTTGGGCGTACAGAACCTTGAAGACCCTACCCAAAGTATTTTTGGTGGCGCTAAATATTTGCGCTATTTAATGGATACCTTAACTGACACCATTCAAGGTGAAGATCGTTTATACATGGCGCTCGCTGCTTATAATCAGGGTATAGGCCATTTGGCAGATGCTCGCGCACTCACCCGCAAACTAAAGGGCGACCCTAATAGCTGGCAAGATGTGAGCAAAGCTTTCCCGCTACTCGCCAGAGAACAATATTACAGTAATGCAACGCACGGCTATTCACGCGGTTGGGAACCTGTTCTCTATGTTAAAAATGTTATGAACTACCACAAAATTCTCGCCTTTAAAGAGAACCAACAACAATTGCGCCTAGCTACCAGCAGCAATAATGATGACGGCCTCAATTTCACTAAGACGCAAGAAGAAAAAAGTGCACTGGAAAAGTTAAATCAACTGCGTTTAAGCAGTGCTTCATCCCTTTCATTTCTATAGCTACACCAGAACCACTTTATTCAAAAAAATGCCGCAGCTTCTGCGGCATTTTCATTTCGAATCTATCAATTTATAAAATTCCGTCTCAAACATATAAGCCCATAAAAAATAATTCACCTATGAACAATAGGTACGCCGGCCGTTAGGTTTTGTAAAACCAGCCGTTATGTTTTGTAAAAGACACCCTTCCAACCTTATGATCACATAGACTATAAGCCGCTTCTAATAACAACTGGAGATTCATGATGCTGAAACAGCTAGCCCCCTGGCGTTTACCTGCCACTCTTTTCTCAGTGCTCTTGCTGAGTGCCCAACCCTCTTTTGCCAATAGCACGGCACTGGTATTAAACGATAAAGATTATTTTGAACAGCAGGGCTTAAACGTCATGGTGTTCAGCAATTGGTATGACGGCTTATTCAGCGATTCAAAAACCAGTGGTGTGGAATTGATTCACCACGGCTTGCGCACCGCCACCAATGGCGATGTGCGTTTAAATGCAACGCCAGAACAATGGGACATGACTCCGCTATTTAAAGAACGCAAAATAAATCGCGCGGAACAATCCATTGAAGCCTTTATGTATTACCCCAATGAGAAATTTGATTTCTCTATCAAGGTCACCAAAAACCAAACTGGCGTGCGCATTGCCGTCAATTTACCAAAACCTTTGCCAAGTTCGTTAGAAGGCAAAGCGGGTTTCAACATGGAGTTTTTACCTTCTGCCTATTTCCATCAAGCATTTATGATGGATGCCACTACCGGTACATTCCCTGTTTACCCAGGCGGCGCCAAAGAAATTAACGATCGTGCTGAGCCAACTCCATTAGCGACTGGAAAGCATTTGGTTCTGGCGCCCAATAATACTGAACGCCGCGTGAGTATCGAATCCAACGGCACTCCGCTCGAACTTTATGATGGCCGCAGCAAAGCACAAAATGGTTGGTTCGTTGTGCGCAGCAAAATCCCTGCGGGCAAAAGCGGTACTGTTATAGAGTGGCAATTAAATGCTGACACGATTAAAGATTGGGTTCGCACGCCTGTTATTGGTCACTCGCAGGTGGGTTACCACCCGGCGCAACAAAAAGTTGCGGTCATTGAACTGGATAAAAATGACAAAACCAATCCACCCGCAAAACTCTTTAAAATTGCTGCCGACGGCACTGAAACCCTGATACTGGAAAAAAATCTGAGCAACTGGGGCAGATATTTGCGTTACGAATATCGTCAATTTGATTTCAGTAAAGTGCAGGAAGAAGGCCTCTATAAAATTGTTTACGGCGATCAACAAGCTGGGCCGTTCCGTATTGCAAAAGACCTTTACCTTTCTTCCTGGCAGCCAAGCCTGGATATGTATCTGCCTATTCAAATGGATCATATGACCGTTAACGAAGCCTATCGTGTGTGGCACGGCGCATCTCACCTCGACGATGCCTTGCAAGCCCCTCTAAACCATGAGCACTTCGATCTTTACAGACAAGGCCCAACTACTGATACACCCTACAAACCCGGTGAGCACATTCCCGGTTTAGATATTGGCGGTTGGTTTGACGCTGGCGATTACGATATACGCACACAAACCAATTACGATGTCGTCATGAATTTGGTGAACACCTGGGAGCGTTTTGGTATTAAGCGCGATGTAACTTCTGTTGATTACAAAAAACGTTTTGTTGATTTGCACGTGGCTGACGGCAAGCCAGATTTGTTGCAGCAAATCGAACACGGAACCTTGGCATTGATTGCTCAACACCGCGCGGTTGGCCACGCCATTCACGGTATTGTGGAAGCACATATTGAACAATACACCCACTTGGGCGATGCCATTACCAAAACCGATAACTTGGTTTACGACCCAAGCAAAAAAGAAGGTGAGTCTGACGGTTTCAAAAGCGGAACTTTCGATGATCGCTGGGCATTTACCAGTAAATCTACACCCTTAAACTACGGCTCAATCGCAGCTCTGGCAGCCGCAAGCCGCGCATTAAAAGGTTTTAACGACGAACTGGCAGCGGAATGTATTAGTACCGCTCAAAAAGTATGGGACGAAGAAAGTGTGAAAGTGAAGCCAGATTTATTCCACCACGGCAACACAACGGGCGGAAGACTGGAAGATGAAAAAGTAAAAGCAGCAACCGAGTTATTAATTGCCACTGGCGATAAAAAATACGCCAAAGCCATTGAAAAACTCTTGCCGCAAAAACCCATGGACTTTGCAATTCGTTTGCCTTGGTTAATGCGTGCTATGCCGCACATGCCAAGCAATTACACCGCAAAAATGCGCAAGTTTGCTGAAGGCTACAAGAAAGCAATGGCAGTTAATGAAGCCAAAAACCCTTACGGTGTGATCATTACTGAAGGTGGCTGGGCAGGAAACAGTTTTGTTATCCGCGGTGCAATCAATAACTACTATTTACACAAAGCGTTTCCAGATTTGGTTGATCGCGAGGCAGTATTTAAAGGCTTAAATTATTTGTACGGTACCCACCCTGCCCATAACTTATCCTTTGTATCAAACGTGGGCACCCATTCTAAAGAAGTGGCTTACGGAATGAACCGTGCAGATTTCAGTTTCATTCCCGGCGGCGTTGTGCCCGGTGTGTTAGTGTTGAAGCCTGACTATCCCGAAAACCACGAAGATTGGCCGTTCTTCTGGGGACAAAATGAATACGTAGTGGATGAAGCTGCTGTTCATATTTTTCTAGCGAATGCAGCTGCAGATTTATTGAAAGAATAATTAAATTGAATAAGCTTGCGTAGGATCTGAAAAGGTCTTGCATGAACTGATTTAAAAAATGATCGACAGCAAAGGCTATCGATCATTTTTTTTATTTGAAATTTCGTCCGGACTTTCATCATTATTTAGATAAGAATTTTTCTGCTGTTTTAGTTCCTCGCGCCTGCGCCGAAAAAAATCACTTAACTGATGCTGACAAGTTTCTGCCAAAACTCCACCTTGCATACTGATACGATGGTTAAAGTAGCTTGAATCCAATAGTGCGGATTGGCTTACCACTGCACCGGCTTTGGGTTCAGTAGTGCCAAACACCAAACGTGCAATGCGGGCGTGAATCAAAGCGCCTACACACATGGTGCAAGGCTCAAGGGTTACATAAAGCGTTGAATCAACCAAACGATAATTTTGAATTCGCTCAGCAGCAGCGCGTAGTGCGACAACTTCTGCATGTGCGGTGGGATCATGACTGCTAATCGGCTGATTAAAACCTTCCCCAATAATTATATCGTCGCATACAATCACCGCGCCAACAGGAATCTCACCCAATTGCTCGCCCTGCCCAGCCAGTTCAATAGCACGACGCATGTATTTTTTATCAATAGCGTATAAATCCAAATCAGTCACGCGCAACTCCATTTTCTTTCGAAAAAGTACCTACTTCTTCAACTGAAAGCTCACGCACAAATTGAAAACGCGGAATTGCTTCACCACCAATCTCTACGGTTTCGGTAAACATACTTAATGGGCGCACCCACCAAGAATAATCGCCATATAGGCATTGATAAACCGCCAAAGGCTCGCGCGTTTCGCTGTGATGTGCCACCTGAAAAACATAGTAATCATTGCCTTTGTAGTGGCGATACAACCCCGGCTTTAAATTCATCATTAAATAACGCCTTTTTCTTTTAGTTGATCAATATCTGTAACAGATAAATTTAAAATATTTTTTAAAATATCCTGTGTATGGCTTCCGACCTCACCACCTGGCCAATCAGTGCGTCCTGGCGTTTCAGAAAGTTTTGGGAGTATCGCAGGAATTTTTAGCGGCTTGCCGTTAATTTCAACTTGCTCAAACATACCGCGCGCATTGAAGTGCTGGTCGGCAAACATATCTTCTACATTATAAATTGGGCCAGCAGGTACGCGGGCCTTATCAAGCAATTCCAAAATTTCTTCTGAATCTTTACTTAAACACCAAGTCGCTAACGCATGATCAATTTCAGCTTCGTGAATCACGCGGCCAGCATTGTTACTCATACGCGGGTCATGTGCCATTTCTGGTTGCCCTGCCGCTTCCATTAAACGCTGAAAAATCGAATCACCATTGCCGCCAATCACCACATACTTTCTGTTTTTACAGCGATAGGTATTAGTAGGAACAATCCCAGTTACTGTAGTACCCGATGGCTGACGAATAACCCCTGCCCCCGAAAACTCAGGCACTACCGCTTCCATTAAATTAAACATAGATTCGTAAAGCGCGACATCTACCACTTGACCATCGCCATCACTATTTCTTTCACGTTCCAGCAAAGCCAACGCAATACCCAGCGCGGCGTGTATGCCAGAAATAGTATCGCCAATACTTAAGTTTGGGCGCACCGGCGCTTGATCGGCAAAACCATTTACGTAGCGAAAACCACTCATGCCTTCGCACACTGAGGCAAAACCCGGTTTGCTAGCATAGGGCCCAGTTTGGCCGTAACCAGAAATGCGCGCGTAAACTAGTTTAGGATTGGATTTTTTAATTTCATCTGGCCCCAAACCCCAGCCCTCCATAACACCGGGGCGGAAGTTTTCAATCACTACATCGGCAGAATCAATTAACTGTCGTGCGATTGCTTGGCCTTCGGATTTTTTTAAATCGAGGGTAATACTTTTTTTGTTGCGGCCAATACTGCGCCACCAATGTGACGTACCGTTTTCCAACACACGCCAACCACGAATTGGGTCACCCTCTGGCGGTTCGATTTTAATAACCTCTGCACCGAAGTACGCGAGCATGCAACCCGCGAAAGGGCCTGCGAGCAATTGACCGATTTCAATAACGCGAATGCCATCTAGAGGGCGGCGAGAATTTTTCATAAGGATTTCACTTAAGTTCTTATTCATCAAATAATTAAGTAGGGAATCGTCATCCTCGCGCAGCGGGGATCCAACTGTTAACACACTCAATCAAAAGCTGGATCCCCGCTACGCGAGGATGACGACTCCCCTAAAGTTAATACTATCTTGCCAATATGCTGACTTGATTCCATCCGCTCGTGCGCTTTTGCAACTTCGCCAAATGGAAACACCGAATCAATAATGGGTTTTATTTTTTGTTGGTTTAACAGCGGCCAGACTTGTTGCTTTAGTTCTTGGGCGATGCCCGTTTTAACTTGTGCCGATTGCGCGCGCAGTGTTGAACCCGTGAGCATTAAGCGCTTTAACATCAGTGGCATTAAATCCAATTCGGTTTTGCTACCGTTTAAAAACGCGATGTTGACAATGCGGCCATCTTTAGCGGCGGCAGAAAAATTGCGCTGAATATAATCGCCACCGACCATATCCAAAATAACATTTACGCCCTGCCTTTGGGTTTTCGATTTAACTTCAGCTACAAAATCCTGTTTGCGATAATTAATCGCAACGGCTCCAAGAGACTCAATGGTTTGGCATTTTTCCACCGAACCGGCCGTTGCAAAAACCTTTACACCAAACGCAATCGCTAATTGAATGGCAGTTGTGCCTATTCCGCTGGTGCCGCCATGAACTAACAAAATTTCGCCAGTTTTTAATTGCACGCGCTGAAATAGGTTGTGCCATACGGTGAAAACTGTTTCGGGTAAAGCAGCGGCTTGAATAAATGAAAAATTATCAGGGATTGTTAAACACTGTGCAGCCGGCGCGATTGCATATTCTGCGTAACCGCCGCCATTTACCAATGCACAAACTTTATCGCCGATTTTCCAGTCAACTACATCTTTACCAATTTCGGCAATTTCACCAGCAACTTCTAAACCTAGAATGGGTGATGCATCTGCAGGCGCGGGGTACAAACCTTGGCGCTGCAAAATATCGGGGCGATTAATGCCAGCAGCATGAACGTGGATTAAAACCTCACCTGATTTGGGTTGCGGTGTTTCTGCGCTGGCAAGATAAAGTACATCCGGCGCACCCGAATTTTTCATGCCGATGATTTGCATAAGATATAAAGCTCCTATCGTTTAAAGCTTAATCACTTAAGGTTCCAGTCGTTCAATCGCCCAAGAATTATCCGGCTGCAAGTTGTATTGAAAACGATCATGCAACCTTGCTGCGCCGCCTTGCCAAAATTCTATTTGATGGGGTTTTACACGGAAACCGCCCCAGAAATCGGGCACAGGGATTTCACCTTTGGAAAATTTATTTTTCATGGCTTCGAATTGCTGCAACAACAAAGCGCGCGATGAAATGGGACGGCTCTGTTGCGATGCCCAAGCGCCTAGTTGGCTATCGCGCGGGCGCGTCACAAAATATTTTAGAACCTCTGCCGTAGAAAGCTGTTCAACCACACCGCAAACTTTGACTTGGCGTTCTAAAAAATACCACGGAAAGTGCAAACTGATTTTTGGGTTTTGTTTAAGGTCTTGTGCTTTATGGCTATTGAGATTGGTGAAGAATACAAAACCGCGATCATCCAATTGTTTGAGTAATACAATTCGCTGCGATGGCTGACCGCTAGCATCCACAGTTGCAACGGTCATAGCATTGGGATCTGGAATACCGGACTTAATGGTCTGCGCCATCCAGTGATTAAATTGTTCAAAGGGGCTGCTCGCAAGATCCGCAAAGTCCAATCCGCCCTGCGTATACTCGCGGCGAAAATCCTCAAGTTTTAATTCCATACAGTAACTCCGCCCAAATTAGTCATTACCCGGAATGCAAAAAAAGCACTGCAAGCAGTACCTTTACTTAATGCATGCGATGGTGACATTCTAACTCACAGCAGCATCAATACGACCTTATTACTGACTATTTGTTAGTCGCTCAATTAATAATCGACACATGCGAAATCCCACAAAACCCAGCCAACCGCTAGACACTAAAAGCGCCGAGTATATAAGCCAGTTGTTGGTGCATTCATAGGTGTTATTGGATACAACCATTGTACCTTTGTACTCATAAGTGCGATGGTGACAAATTATTTTAAATAGCCACCAGAAAACTGCATTTTTCGTTAAGAAACGTCATGCTGATACAGCTTTTGTTATTCAAATAAGCTGGATTTTATACGAATCTGGCTTAAACACGACCAATGCAATTACTCATCAATTTACACCACCTGTGCCTTATGTCAGCATTGACTATATGATGAGGTAGTTTAAAAAGAGCTTAATTATCTGTCGCACTAAAGAATATAAACATCACCAACATAGGCAACCCCATGAACAGAAGAGAAGTTCTTAGGTATACCGCTTGGATTACGGGTAGCGCTATATCCGCATCATTAGCGAGTGCAATTTTATCGGGATGTTCAGAGCAAACATCTGAACAAAATAAGATAAAAGGAACGAACCTCCCCCTCCACTCCAATCTTTTGCACTTTTTTACACCCGAACAATTTACGCTGGTTGGGTTACTGGCAGACACCATCTTACCCCGCACCGACAGCCCATCTGCAACTGATGTAAAAGTGCACATCACTCTCGATTCCATGCTGGGGCAGGTTTTTAATTCTACCTATCAAGTCGCATTCAAAAGTAACTGGTTGGCATTAGAAAAATATTTGGGCCAACAACAGTTTTTACAGCTGGCACCACCAGCTCAAGTAGATGCATTGCGATCACTTGAGCTGAGTAAGGATGAGGATGCTGCAAGCGCAAAAAAAGGTTTGGTAGAGTTCAAACAGCAAGTGATTGCTTATTACTTAACAACAGAAGAGATCGCTGAAAAGTTTTTAAATTATTTGCCTATTCCCGGGTTTTATAAACCCTGTATTTCAGTCGATGATGTTAACAATAAAGCGTGGGCACTATAAAAATGATCAAAACTACTGCAACCGATTTTGACGCAATTGTAATTGGCTCCGGCATTAGCGGTGGTTATGCCGCTATGGAACTTTGTGTTAAAGGCTACAAAACCCTCGTGCTTGAACGCGGGCGCGCCGTGGCACATGGAGATTATCCCACCGCCACAATGGATCCTTGGGATCTGCCTCATAACGACCTGGTTCCCCAAGCAGAAATCGCTAAGCACTATCACAAACAGGATCGCTTACCTTGGTGGCTTAGGCAGGCAAATAAACATTGGATCAATAAAGACGACGAATATCCTTATCAGGAAGACGAACGTTTCGACTGGATTCGCGGCCATCATACTGGCGGGCGTTCACTTATGTGGGGTCGTCAATGCTATCGGTGGAGCGATATTGATTTCGAAGCCAACAAAAAAGACGGCATCGCGGTCGATTGGCCAATTCGTTACGCGGATATTGAACCTTGGTACACCTACGTCGAGACATTTGTAGGTGTAAGTGGGCAAGAAGAAAACCTGAAGCAAGTTCCCGATGGCGTATTCTTAAAACCATTTCCACTCAATTGTGCTGAACAACACTTACGTGAAAGTGTTGCGAAGAAATTTCCCGGACGCGTAGTCACTCCCGGGCGAGTTGCCAACCTGAGCGAGTACAAACCGGAAGTGCATAAAGGTAAACGCGGGCAGTGTTTATCACGTGATCGCTGCTGGCGAGGCTGTCCGTTTGGTGCTTATTTCAGTAGCCAATCAGCCACATTGCCAGTTGCCGAGGAGACAGGCAATTTAACCCTGCGCCCTAACAGCATAGTGCAAGAAATTATTTATGATGCTAGCAGTGGCCGCGCGACCGGCGTGCGCATTAAGGATGCGATAACGGGCGAACAATCCGATATTTCAGCACGCATTATTTTTTGTAATGCCAGCACTGTGGGTACTACCGCCATTTTACTTAACAGTCGCTCAAAGACTTTTCCAAATGGGTTAGGCAATAGCAGTGGCGAACTTGGTCATAACCTTATGGATCACCATTATGGTATGGGTGCTTCCGGTATTTTACCTGGTCTTGAGGACACTTATTATTCCGGCCGTAAGCCAACGGGCTTTTATATCCCCCGTTTTACTAATATGGATAAGCAAAGTAAAAAAACAGATTATTTACGCAGCTTTGGCTATCAGGGCGAAGCGCTCCGAATCAATAATGCACCGGAAGGGGTTATTGGTAGCGCACTTAAAGACGTCATTTTTACACCGGGCGCCTATAGCGTGCGCATGACATGCTTTGGCGAAATGCTGCCTTATCACGAGAACCGCCTATACCTCGACTTTAGCAAAACCGATCCACAGGGAATGCCGCTGATCACCTTTGATGCCAAGTTGCGTGAGAACGAGCACAAGCTGCGTGAAGATGGCGTCAAGTGTGCAGTAGAAATGTTGGAGGCCGCTGGTTGTACCAACATCACTTCATACAATAACGCTACTGCACCAGGAGCCTGTATTCATGAAATGGGAACGGCGCGCATGGGGCGCGATCCAAAAACCAGCGTACTTAACAAATGGAACCAAATGCATGATGTGCCCAATGTATTTGTGACTGATGGTGCTTGCATGACTAGTTCTGGAACACAAAATCCAAGCATCACCTACATGGCGTTAACCGCACGTGCCGTAGATTATGCTCATAAACAAATATTAGCGGGAGTGCTTTAAATAAGTGGCCTTCCGCTGCATTCGCGCAATACGTTAAAACTGAACCGATAAAATGCAAGGGCTCATAATAAAACGCCGCTGACACTGCAGCGGCGTTTTTGTATGTATCAACACCTATTATAAAAGTGCTTTTACCCGCGCAGCATAAGCTGGGTCAGCTTTAGCAAACTGCGCCAAAATGCGCGTTTGAATCGACGTGTTAGCTTGCTTTAAACCGCCCGCAATATTTCTCGTCAACTGCGCTTTTTGATCATCGCTCATCAAACGGAACAAATCTCCCGCTTGTGAATAATAATCTTCACTTAATTGATCGTATCTATCGGCAACTGCATTACTCAGGCGCAAGGGAGGTTCTTTAAATGTGGGATTAGGCGCAGGCGCACCTTGCAGGGCGCGATCATTCGGGTAGTAATTTACTCCGCTGGTTTGCGCTTGGTTGCCATGCCCAAATGGGCAACCCGCCGCTGCGCCATCGCGCTGATAGTTATTTACCGGGCAGCGCGGGGCATTTACCGGCAACTGGTTATGATTGACCCCTATGCGGTAGCGGTGGGCATCCTGATACGCCAGCAAGCGCGCTTGTAGCATTTTATCCGGCGATGCACCCGTACCCGGAACCAAGTTGCTCGGTGCAAAAGCAGCTTGCTCGGTTTCCGCAAAATAGTTTTGCACATTGCGGTTCAATTCAAGCTGGCCAATTTCAATTAAAGGGAAATCTTTGTGCGGCCATACTTTGGTCAAATCAAACGGATTAATATGATAAATTTCGGCTTGCGCTTCAGTCATTATCTGAATTTTTACCGCCCAGCTGGGGAAATCACTGCGATTAATCGCATCCACTAAATCTTGCTGCGCACCGAAGGGTGGCATTTGGGCGGCTTCTTCCGCTGTTAAGGTTTTAATGCCTTGGTTGGTTTTGAAATGCCATTTCACATAGTACCGCTCGCCTTTTTCATTCCACAGACTGAGGGTATGTGAACTAAAGCCGTGAACATGGCGATAAGACAATGGAATACCGCGATCCGACATTAATATGGTCATTTGATGTAAAGATTGTGGGTGATTCGCCCAAAACTCAAACGCTGCCGCGGGGTCTGGCAAGTTGGTTTGCGGGTTCTTCTTTTGCGAGTGAATGAAATCCGGAAATTTGATCGGGTCATTCAAGAAGAACACCGGTGTATTGTTACCCACTACATCATAGTTGCCTTGGCGGGAGTAAAACTTAACCGCAAAACCGCGAGGGTCACGCGCGTAATCGCTGGAATCCTGCCCCCCACCAACGGTAGAGAAGCGCAAGAAGACTTCCGTTTTATCGCCCACATTTTGCAAAAAATCGGCAATCGTATATTGGCTTAAGCTTTTGCTTAAGGTGAACTGGCCATAAGCTCCCGTACCCCGGGCATGCACCACACGCTCAGGAATACGCTCACGGTTAAAGTGCGCTAACTTTTCGAATAAATAGTGGTTGTCGAATGTCAAAGGGCCGCGTGGGCCAACGCTGATGCTATTGTTGTCATCAACAACTGGAGCACCCGCCGAGGTAGTTAAAGTGGTTTCAGTCATAATGAATCTCCGTGCATTTGAGTTGTGTGTTTAAGCGTACGAATTCATTTTAGGCAAAGGAGTATAATTAGCAAAATCAATTATTGTTATTTGATCGATAGTTTTTACAGCGATTAATTTTTTAAGTGACTTGAAAATCCTTAGGCGCATTAGCAACTAAGAGCTAAACTAGATAGATCGAAATGTAAATTTATACGCCATGCTGTTATTGCCCATCTAAGCCGCAATAACAGCCGTATATACGACAAGGCAATAGCCTTAGCTCACAGACTGGATATTATTAATCACGTATGAAAGTTTTAGACACGGTTGTAGGTATTATCCTTGCTGGCGGCCTTGCCCGCCGCATGGGCGGTGGCGACAAGTGTTTGCTACCCTTAGCTGGGAAAACCCTCTTGCAGCGTACTATCGACCGCGCACAGCCTCAGGTTGAGCAACTTCTTCTCAATGCTAACGGTAATAGTCTGCGTTTTGCGCGTACTCGCTTGCCGGTAGTTGCCGATGTTTACCCCAACAACCTAGGCCCCCTTGCTGGCATTCACGCAGGCTTTACTTGGATGCAAGCCAAAGCACCCAACGCGCAATGGCTGGTAAGTTTTGCCTCTGACACGCCCTTCTTCCCCGCAGATTTGGTTGAAAGTTTACTCGCGGCGGCTGAAAAATCATCAAGTAAGCTTGTGGTAGCGGTTTCCAAAACGCGGGTGCACCCCGTATTTTCGCTCTGGCATATTTCACTGAAAGAGCAAATTGAAGCCCAACTTGAGAGCGGCGAAGCACCGCGTTTACAGGAATGGATAACGGCGCAAAAGCCCACCCAAGTGGATTTTAATGCGGATATTTACGATCCTTTTTTCAATATCAACACCCCGCAAGATCTGTACGCGGCTGAACCTATGTCAGCCTTAGTAAAGTAGCCTGCCCACACAGAATCTTGGAGCTTGTTATGTTTTTGTGGCGACCGCTTTGCTTAGTGCAATTTTTTACACTTCTCACCGTATTTATCTATTTGGGGTTAACTTCCAGCCCTGAAAATTCAGTGCCTATGTTTAACGACAAATTAATGCACTTCACGGGTTACTTCATTGCCAGCGGCTCCATTAGCTTTGCATTCCCGTTATGGAAATTATGGCAACGCGCCAGCCTCTTAATTGTATTTTCCATTGGTATTGAAATTGGCCAGCATTTTATGCCACCGCGCACCTTTGATGTTTTGGATATTACAGCAAATTCTAGCGGTGTAATTTTAGGACTTTTGTGCATAGGATTTTTAGCGAAAAATCTAAACTGGTTTCAGCAACTATTGCACTGGCAAATTGTTTTTGCACAACCGAAGCAACCGGATTAAATAAGCATGTATAAAATAGCCTTGGCAGTGTGTTGTTATTGCTTTGCGTTTTCTACTTGGGCACAAACCTCTCATCAAACACAGGCTCCGCACATAGATAAAACCCAGCAACTTATTTCAGCTGCACTTGAGCAAACTCACAGCCGCGTTCGCTATAACGGCACCTATTTTAAAATCACTTACCCCAACGGCGATGTACCCGCAGAATTTGGCGTATGCACTGATGTTGTCATACGCGCTTATCGCAAACTCAATATAGATTTACAGCAATTAGTGCATGAAGATATTCGCCAATCTTTTTCGATTTATCCGGCTAAACGAAATTGGGGGCAAACCAAACCCGATACTAATATCGATCACCGCCGCGTACCCAACCTGCAAACATTTTTCACGCGCTATGGCAAAGCCTTACTAGTGACTGCAAACGGCGGCGACTATAAGCCCGGCGATTTAGTCACGTGGATGGTATCTGGCAATTTGCCGCACATTGGTATTGTTGTTGATAAAAAATCTGACGATGGCGAGCGCCCATTAATAGTTCACAATATAGGCGCTGGCCCGCAGCTGGAAGATATGCTGTTTGAATTTAAAATTACTGGCCACTATCGTTATGGCCTATAGCAATTTATTGTTGAATATTGAACCGCTGATTTAAAAACTCAACCGTGGCCTTAACGGTTGGCTCCAGCCAAGGATCAAACATCCAAAACGAATGGGGTGTATTTGGCAATAAAACAACCTGCGTTTTCACCCCCAAAGGTGTTAGTTTTTCTATCATCTCCTCGCGGCCAACACTAAAACGCGTTTGTGCACTGCCGATGAACAAAATCGGCGGTGTATTTTTAGAAATATGATTAATGGGTGAAGCTTCTTCCCACAATTCAGTTTGTTCAGCGTAGCGCCCACCAAACCAACTACCCGCAGCCGATGGTTTTTTATTAGGGTCATCTTCAAATTTCAGCGCAGTTTCAGAGGTGAAATCCGAAAGGCCATCCACATTAATAATTGCTTGCGCAGCACTTGAGATTTTGCTGCTTTGCATTTGCGGATCGAATTTTTCGTCGCCGTTTGTTACACCAACCAAACTTGCAATTTGCCCACCTGCGGAGCCGCCCGCAATTGCGATATGTTGCGCATCTATTCCATAGTATCTTGCTTGGGCACGCACCCAGCGCACTGCAGCTTTTACATCGTAAATTGCCGCCGGATATTGCGCTTCTGGCGATAGTCTATAAGAAATAGTTGCTGCCGCATAACCCTGCTCCGCCATGCGAATCGCCATGGGCGTAAAGTTTTCACGATACCCATGTTCCCAGCCACCACCATGCACAAACACAATCGCTGGCGTTAATTTTTTGTGTGCAGTTTTTGGAAAATATAAATCCAACTGCAGAGCGCGATTGCCATATTGCACATAGGTAATATTTTTAATCGCCTGAACACTCGCAGGCGGTTCCGTACTGGCGATGCTGATAAAGGGATATGACCCAATCAACTTTTGATAAGTTGTTTGGGCATTGTAGGTATTGGTAGGATCATCAAAACGAGTAGTGGTTTGACTGGCGCATGCACTCACCAGAACTGCAATCGCCACAAGAATATATTTGGCTTTATTGATTCGCTGCATAGTTAATCTCTCATTGCAAAGCGAAGCGCTTATCAAAAGATGAATGAGTACCACTGCCGGAGAATATTTATTGTTTAAGTTAGATAATTCAAATCATTAAAACAAAAAAGGCCAGCAATGCTGACCTTTTTAACTACAAACTAAACCACAAGCATCACAACAACAAGCGACGCAAATCGCCAATAACACCGGTCAAGTAAGTCATAAAACGACCTGCATCTGCACCGTTCACTGCACGGTGATCGTAAGACAACGACAGCGGCAACATATTGCGCGGAATAAATTCTTTGCCATTCCAAACAGGTTTCATTTGCGCACGTGAAACACCCAAAATACCAACTTCAGTAGGTGCGCTAACCATTGGTGTAAAGCCGTTACCACCCATAGCACCAAGACTAGAAATAGTGAAGCAACCGCCCTGCATTTCTGCTGGAGTCAACTTACCATCGCGCGCTTTTTTGGCAAGCACATTGATTTCGTCAGCCAACTCAAACAAACCTTTTTTATCAGCGTTGCGAACAACCGGTACCAACAAACCATTTGGAGTGTCTACCGCGATACCAATGTGTACAAACTTTTTGTGCACAATGCTCTCACCATCTTGATGTACAGATACATTGAAAGAAGGCTCTGCAACCAAAGCAGCAGCAACTGCTTTTACAATGAATGGCAATGGAGTCAACTTGCTACCGCGCTTTTCGGCTTCAGCTTTCATGCTGTTGCGGAAAGCCTCCAAATCAGTAATGTCAGCGTCGTCAAATTGGGTAATGCGAGGAACATTCAACCAACTGCGAGTCATAGCATCGGCAGTAAGCTTTTTAATCTTGCTCATTTTGACGATTTCAATTTCGCCAAACTTGGAGTAATCCACAACTGGCAAAACAGGAATACCAGAACCACCACCTATAGCTGCGCCCGATTGAGCAGCCTGAACGATAGGTTTAACGTAACTGCGTACATCATCTTTCATCAAGCGGCTGCGAGGGCCAGAACCACTTACCTTGCCGAGATCTACGCCTAATTGGCGAGCCAATTTACGCACGGCTGGGCCGGCATAGACATCACCAGTTTGCACAACTTCTTCTACCGCAGCTGCTTTAGGTGCAGAAGCAGCAACTGGCGCTGGAGCTGGAGCTGTTTCAACTTTTACTGCTGCGGCAGCAGGAGCCGATGCAGCAACTGGCGCTGGAGCAGCGACTGCACCACCAGTACTGGCAACAACAGCAATTACCGCACCCTGAGAGATTTTGTCACCGACTTTCACCGCGATGCTCAGGATTTTACCGGCAGTTTCTGCGGGAATCTCCATAGAGGCTTTATCGGTTTCCAATACGATTAAAGAATCACCTTGAGCAACGTCGTCGCCTACTTTTACGCTAATTTCGATAACTTCAACGCCTTCTGCACCACCAATATCCGGTACGGTCAAACTAACTTCCGCTCCAGCAGTTGATGAGGAGGTAGCAGCAGATACAGGTGCTGCTACGGGAGCAGGCGCTGCAGCGGCGGGCGCAGCAACAGGTGCCGGGGCTGCAGCTTCAGCGGCGCCCTCAGCTTCAACTTCAATCAGCACTGAACCTTCTGAAACTTTATCGCCCAGGTTCACTTTGATAGCAACAACTTTACCGCCCACACTCGCAGGGATTTCCATTGAAGCTTTATCGGTTTCAAGTACCAGGATTGAATCGTTTTCCGCGATCACATCACCGACTTTTACGGAAATTTCAATAACTTCAACGCCTTCTGCGCCGCCAATATCTGGGACTTTAATTGATTGAATTGCCACTGTTTAACCTCATATGTTCAAGATAACCGGATGCCGTAAGCGCATGAATATGCAGAAACAGCTACCTCATCATTTAATCAATCTAAATGTATTCAATGCATGAATACAAGCCGCCCTCCTTTTGGGAGGGCGGCTTGTTTTAAACGCTCATTGGATCTGCTTTTGCTGGATCAATGCCAAATTTCTTAATCGCTTTAGCGACGACATCAGGCTTAATTTTGCCTTGATCCGCTAAGGATTTAAGTGCAGCGACTACAACGAAGTAACGGTTAACTTCGAAGAAATGACGTAATTGAGTGCGCGTATCGCTACGGCCGAAACCTTCAGTACCCAACACAGTATAGGTGCCAGGAACATAAGCGCGCAGTTGCTCGGAGTAGGTTTTCAGGTTGTCGGTAGAGATGATGAAAGGACCATCACGACCTTCCAACTGCTGGGTAATATAAGGCTTACGTGCAGCAGACGTTGGGTTCAGCATATTCCAACGGATTGCGCGCTGACCATCGCGGGTCAATTCGTTCACGCTGGTTACGCTCCACACATCGGCTTCAACATCGAAGTCTTTACGCAGAATTTCAGCGGCAAAACGCACTTCACGCAAAATAGTACCAGCGCCCATCAATTGCACACGGTTTTTGGCTTTGCCCGTACCCTGCTCCAACAAATATAGACCTTTAATGATGCCTTCTTCAGAACCAGCAGGCATTTCAGGGTGTTGGTAGTTTTCATTCATCAAAGAGATGTAATAGAACATGTTCTCTTTGTCTTGATACATACGCTTGATGCCGTCTTGAATGATCACTGCCAATTCATAGGCATAGGTTGGATCATAGGTGCGGCAGTTAGGAATGGTGTTAGCCATAACGTGGCTATGACCGTCCTGATGCTGCAAACCTTCGCCGTTCAAGGTGGTACGGCCAGCAGTTGCACCCATCAAGAAACCGCGCGCTTGTGAATCGCCTGCCGCCCATGCCAAGTCACCTATACGCTGGAAACCGAACATGGAGTAGTAAATGTAGAACGGAATCATAGGGACGCGGTAATTGCTGTAAGACGTTGCAGCGGCAATCCACGACGCCATTGAACCGGCCTCGTTAATACCTTCTTCCAGAATTTGGCCAGTAGCTGATTCATGATAGGACATCATTTGAGCAGCATCATGCGGGGTATATTTTTGACCTTCGGATGAGTAAATACCGACGGTTTTAAACATACCTTCCATACCAAAGGTACGGGCTTCATCGGGAACAATCGGAACAATTTGCTTGCCGATTTGCTTATCTTTTACCAGTGAAGAAAGAATACGCACAAAGCTCATGGTGGTAGAGATTTCACGCTCCCCCGTGCTCTTAAGCTGCGCTGCAAAGGCTTCTAATTCCGGTGCTATGACTGCATCAAAATCTGCTTTGCGCGACGGTAAATAGCCTTTCAAGGTATTGCGGCGAGAGTGCATATATTGCATTTCAGGACTATCTTCCGCTGGACGATAGTACGGCAGCGCTTCCAAGTCTTCGTCTTTAATCGGCAATTCAAAACGGTCACGGAATTTTTTCAGGTCTTCCACAGCCAAATGCTTGGCCGAGTGAGTTTTGTTGATTGCTTCACCGGATGACCCCATGCCATAACCTTTAACAGTTTGTGCAAGGATTACGGTGGGCTGGCCTTTGGTATGTACGGCATTGTGATAGGCGTTGTACACCTTTTTAACATCGTGACCGCCGCGAGCGAGATAAAGAATATCTTGGTCGGACATATCGCTTACAAGCTCTAACAGCTCTGGATACTTACCGAAGAAATGTTCACGGGTATATGCGCCACCATTGGCTTTGTAGTTTTGCATCTCGCCATCGACTACTTCGTCCATGCGCTTTTGCAGTAAGCCAGTTTTGTCTTTTTCGAGCAATTTATCCCAGCCAGCACCCCACAGAACTTTAATCACGTTCCAGCCAGCGCCACGGAATACACCTTCAAGCTCTTGCACGATTTTGCTGTTGCCGCGTACTGGGCCGTCCAAACGTTGCAAGTTGCAGTTGATCACGAAAATCAGGTTATCCAACTTCTCACGCGCGGCGAGAGAAATAGCACCCAAGCTTTCTGGCTCGTCGCACTCTCCATCGCCTAGGAATGCCCAGACTTTACGGTCGCTGACTGGCGTGAGACTGCGCGCTTCCATATAACGGTTAAAACGCGCTTGATAAATAGCTTTAATTGGACCCAACCCCATAGATACGGTGGGGAACTGCCAGTAATCTGGCATCAGCCATGGGTGTGGGTAAGATGACAAACCACCACCATTGACTTCGCGACGGAAGCTGTCTAAATGCGCTTCATTCAAGCGCCCTTCTACATAAGAGCGAGCATATATGCCGGGAGAGATGTGCCCTTGGAAGTACACCAAATCGCCAGGAATATCGCCATCGTTACCGCGGAAAAAATTGTTAAATGCTACATCGTATAAGGTAGCAGAAGAGGCAAATGACGCTATGTGACCGCCAAGACCATCATCGTTGTCATTGGCTTTCATTACCATAGCCATGGCGTTCCAGCGGATAATTGAGCGAATTTTACGCTCCATTTTCAAGTCACCTGGGTAGTCGACTTCTTTATCCACGGGAATAGTATTGCGATAGGGAGTACGAATAGATGAAGGCTGTTCAATGCCTTGGTTAACCGCAGATTCAGACAGAGTCTTTAACAATTCGGCTGCGCGATCTTTACCAGCATGTCGCACCACCGATTTTAAGGCATCCAGCCACTCTTTGGTTTCAATAGCATCGATATCATTTAGCATTCAAATCTCCTCAACCATGCGCTTGTGGCGCATATTTACTTAGCGGTAGTGTCTATAGAGAGTATCTATATAGGAAGTGGGAATTGTAGTATCTGAACCTTGAACTAGCGGCAAATCATTGATTTGGCTAGCGTAGCGGCAGAAAATTCCGTGTGCTTGTAGCAAAAAAACGCCGAATTTTTACATAAAAAGCGTTTTTTTACCAGTCCTTCGTCTTATGGGTGGCAAGACTAAAGGCACAATAAAGGGGCAGAAATGAGTAAATAATCGCAATACTGCAAAATCAACTCTAAATACTGTCACTTAAATCAGGGTTCGCATTATTACCCAATTTTTTTGGATTCACCAAGTAATAAAAGCAAAAAAAATCAGTAAAAGCGCACCAAAATTCAGCACTATGGCAGCAAGTATCCTTGTTGCTTTTGTTGATATTCCGCAACATTCTGAATCACTTCAAAATCCTTAGCGTTTTCTAACTTCTCCGTAGCCAACCATAGCCGACGATTCTTTTGTAAAAAGGCAGCATCATAATATTTGCGCAATGACTCAGGCGTGATTCTATTCACTGCATTAATTAACTCTTGCTGGCGATTGAATTCAACATCATTCAACAAAATACTTTGCCAAAATGTATCTGACTGCTCTGTGAGCGACAAAGGCAGCTCACGTAATTTCGCCAAGAGTACAGCTTTATTTTCTGCAAAGCTTTCAGTTAGTTTGGCACCCATCAAGAAATTATGGATTTCATCTACCAAGGTTGCTGCATTAGCTGTGGGTGATTGAACCATAAACAGACTAGCTTCAATATTTCGAATGGGCATCGAAAATACGGATACGGCATAACCTAATTGTTTTTCAGTACGCAGCACATTAAAAAATTGTGGCGCTATTATTTGCGTGAGTAATTGCATATGGGCTGCATCATCGACATAAGGACCCAGCGCCTGCACATAGAGTTCAACAGCGCGATCTTTGTGTTCTAACGGATAAATATAAAGCCAGGATTTATTGTCTTTATTTTCCGAGCGCAATACTTTCGCCAATTGCGGTAAACGCTTGGTGTGCTTTTTCAATAACTGGTGTTCGATAATGGCAGAAAGCTTAATAGCATCCTGCGAATAAAGGTTACCGTAAAACAAGGCTTCAATTTTTGCCCCGCGCAATATCTCGCCCGAAAACTGATCAAATTGATCAAATGAGGTTTTCTGTAGTACATCAATATATTCTTTTACACCCCAGAAGGGTAAATATTGTAAGCGAGTCACTTTTTTGGCAAGCACGCTGTAGGGAATATTTTTATCTTCATTGCGCCATTCGCGGATCAAATCATCTTTTAATTTATCAAAGCGGCTCGATGAAAAATCTGCCTGCACAAGCGCGGCAAGAATTTTATTAATAAGCAAATTTTGCTTATCGGTATAGCCCGACACCCTCACATCAAAGCCACGGGCATTCGCTTTAATACTAAATGTTAGACCAGCAAGGCTGGCAGGATAAGCATATTCATTAAGCTGATCAGTAATCATGGCAGCAAAGAGTTGCGCGCGCGCTGCGTTTTCCAGCGAATTATTTAACACGGGTAACTTGAAGCGAAGATTGAGTTCGGCTTTAGGTGAACGGAATTTTTTATCTTGCAGGAACCAGAGTTTGAGCTGGTCATCATTCACCAAAAGCACTGGTGTACCTTTAGCGTCTGGTGCCGATAACATAGAAGATGTTTTTAACAGAAAGTTTTTAGGAATAAATATATTGCGCTCTGGCAGCCAGAGTTTTTGATGATAGGTAGGCTTTAAGTCAAGGATTTCGGGGATACCGGGCGTTGCCGTGAAGTCAGCTTTATAAAAAGTGGAACTACTCTGAGTTGCAACATCTGGCGCAACTAAGGTGATAAACACATTATCCTTCCGCAAATATCCCAGAGCTTGTTTCAGTAAAGCTTCATTAAACTCGGTATACGCATAATCTCCCCAGAGCACGTCTTGTGCTGGATAGTCATGCATAGACTGCGATAACTTCATAACAGTATTTATTGCCGCCTGTTTGTCGCGGAAACGATAATTCAATTCAGCTATTTGCTGCATCTCTTTAAAGCGCCACTCCGCTAAGCCACGCTGTGCCACTGTACCTAGATAGTCGAATACCGCCGATACAATTTGATCTTTGGCTTTAGCGCCCTCTTGCGTTAAAGAGATAGTGATGCCGAAAAGACTTTCCTGACGATTTTGATACAACTCTCCCGCAGTTAAAGATTCGGCCCAACCCAAATTTTTTAATAGCGCTAACAAACTACCAGAGGATTCGTTCCCCAATAAATGGCTTAAATAGTAGAAGGGCTTGGTTTTATATTTATCGGCGTAGTTGGGGGCGGGAAATGCCAAGGTAAGTTGGCGCAATTCTTTAAGCGGCTTTATCTTAATACTCGCGGGTAACGCTTTGGGGAGAAATAAACTGGGGTAATCTTTCGCAATAGTTCGGTTTTTATTGGGAATTTGTACGAAGCGTGACTCAACCATTTTTTGCAAATCGTCGAGCTTACGATTGCTCAAGACAACCAAGGTCATCAGGTTGGCGGAATAATAATGCTGGTAGAAGCCGACCAAATCATCGCGAATATGTAGCCCTTCTACATCCGCCAAGGTCTCCAGATTGCCCACCGAAAAATTAGCGGCGGGATGATTAGGATTAAACAAACCACGAAAGATATCCCATTCGCGCTGAACATCATCATTAATTTTGGCGAGATACTCAGCGTTAACCGTATTTCTTTCCCGGTCAATATAGTTAGCGTCAAATAGCGGTGCGATAAAAGCTTGCGCAAACCGATCCAACGCTGGCTCTAGCGCAGCATGTTCGATATCAAAGAAGTAGTTGGTGTGTTCTTCTGCGGTATAAGCGCTATTGCTACCGCCATGCTGACTAATAAAATCTTGATACTCGCCTGCAGCAGGATACTTTTCACTACCCAAAAACAACGTATGCTCTAAAAAGTGCGCAAGACCAGCACGCTCTTTAGGGTTTTGGTGACCGCCTACATGAACATTCAATGCCGCTGCAGATTTTTCCGCCACCGGATCTGAAACCAATAGCACGCGTAAATTATTGCTGAGCGTTAAATAACGGTAATCACGACTATCATCAACACTTTTACTGACGACTGAAACTTTAGGCGCATTGATCTGTTGCGCCTGTACCGAAACGGCCAGCAGGAACGCCAGTAAAGCAAAGGCCTGCTGGTACCAGCGAAAGCTTGTGAATGACATCAGCATTCAAGTATCCACACACAACACACGTTCAACATAAAGTGATCTCAATTAAACCTGAGTTTACATCTAAAGAACCCACAATCACTGCTTACGAATCACAAAACAATAGCAGCCATCCTGCGCGTAAAAGTGCTCGATTAGCTGCCCTGTTAAGTGAGCAAAAGACACCAAATCCTTGAGAGAGCCGGCATCAGTTGCAAGCACCCGCAATAGTTCATCCCGATTTAAATGACGCAGCCCTTGCTTAGCCTTAAGCAGTGGCAAAGGGCAAGCCAGCTGGCGAGCATCCACCTCAATATTAACGACACACGTTAAAGCGTTGGATGACTGCACTGCTACCAAAGTGGGCGGAATATCATCGCCCGCACGCTGATTGTTCACACATTAACCCTTATCAGACGACAAAGTGGGCACTAAAGTAACGCAGAATGGGAATTAATTACAGTTTTGATGACGAACTAACGCGAATATTTATGCTCAAAGGCTTCTTAGCCACATAGCCTTTGGTCTACAAAAAGGCTAGAGTGCGCCGCCAGTGTCCAATAAAGTTCAAGGGGTTTTCGCGCCAATTCGGCCAGCCCCAGCCCTACTTCCGCAGGAGTTTTGCACCGTGAACCGACTTATCCGACAGCTTATGATTAGTTGCAGCCTCATGGCTTGCACAGCTGCCGCCTTAGCCGCCTCTTTCGCTTCCGATGACATTGAACTTCCCGTTCTGGGCGATACCAGTTCAGCCATGATTTCCCCCGTCCAAGAAAAAGCACTTGGGCAACGCGCACTCAAATACTATCGCAGCCAAGTTCCCACCTCCTCAGACCCCATGGTCATTGACTACTTGGAGCAATTGATTAATCGCCTATTGCCTTATAGCCAGCTTGAAGAAAAACGTATCGATCTGCTCGTGGTAAGAGACGATAGCCTAAACGCCTTCGCAATTCCGGGTGGCATCATAGGGGTGCATACAGGGGTCTTTAACTATGCGAAAACTGAAAACCAACTCGCCGCTATTTTAAGCCATGAGATGGGTCATTTAAGCCAACGCCACTATGCACGGCGCTTGGAACAACAGAAAAACATGATGCTGCCGATGGTTGCGGGGGTACTTGCCGGTTTAATACTCGCCGCCAAGAGCGACGGCGACGGAGGTATGGCGGCAATTATGACAACTCAAGCAGCCGCTCAAGCAGCTAGCCTGCGCTTTAGCCGCGAAAATGAACAAGAGGCCGACCGCATTGGTATGCAGACCATGCTACAAGCCAAGCTGGATCCCTATGCCGCTGCCGATATGTTTGAGGAAATGCTGCATTCCAGCCGCTCCAGCCGTCGGCCGCCAGAATATTTATTGACTCACCCCGTTAGCGAGCGCCGTGTGGCCGATGCCCGCAACCGCGCTATGGCACACCCCAAACAGGCTTATCCAGACAATATTGAATTTCAATTAATGCGCTCTCGCATTCGTTTTGAGCTGGAAGATACACCGCAGACAGCCATCAAGCGCTTTAAAAATGAACTCGATGGCGACAACCTATCGCCCGATGCTAGCCGTTACGGCCTAGCCCTAGCCTACTCGGCCGCTGGTCAATTTGAAGCAGCGCGCACCACTTTAAAACCGCTATTGGATAAAGACCCCACCCGCATTACTTACCTCATTATGAGTGCGGATATTGATATAGCTGCCGAGCGTTTTAAACCTGCACTACAGCTATTGGAAGCACAACTCAAGCTCGCACCGGAAAATTACCCGCTCAATATTCGCTATGCCGAAGCGAGTATGAAAGCTGGGCTCTATAAGCAGAGTGCCGAATTGCTGGAACGCTATTCGCGCAAACGCAAAAATGACGATTATTTGTGGTATCTCTTGGCTGAAGTGAATGGCTTAAACGGAGATATTTTAGGGGTGCATGAAGCGCGTGCCGAATATTTTATTGCCAACGGCATTTATGATAAGGCGCAAATCCACCTGCGCAACGCGCTCAAACTCTCCAAGGGGCAGTATCAGCGCACCGCCATTATGGAAGAACGCCTTAAATACGTAGAGCGTGAAATGTTGGAAATGCGCCAATAATCCCGCAAAGGTGGGGAATCCGACTTTTAGGTTCTCCGCCATTTTTCGTCATGCTCGAAAACCGTTTCCCACCTCATTTTCCCGCAAACTAGTTTTTCAACCTTTCACCAAATATGGTAACTTGAGCGCCCATTTAACAGCGCCCTGTTTTTGTTGTGTTTTTCACGCAAAACTAAGTTCTTAAAGCTTGTAGCGCAGTTACAGATTTAGTTTATTTGGAGTGCCAGTTATGGCTATAGATCGTTCTGACATCGCAAAACTCGCCGTTCTAGCGCGCATCGCCATCTCTGATGATGCCGCTGATGAAGTGGCCAACCGCATTTCTACCGTGCTGGCCTTGGTTGACCAATTGCAAGCCGTAAACACCGATGGCGTATTGCCAATGGCTCACCCTTTAGATGCGGTACAGCGTTTACGTGCAGATGTGGTTACCGAACCAAACCAACGCGAGCTATTCCAGTCGATTGCGCCCGCCGTGCAAGATGGTTTGTATTTGGTACCCCAAGTTATTGAATAAGATTATTGAATAATTAATTTTGTATTAACTGCTTATTGAATTTATATGGGAATCGTCATCCTCGCGTAGCGGGGATCCAGCTGTTAAAAAAGCCGCCGCTTGAACCTTATTATTGGTAAAGCAAAAGCTGGATCCCCGCTACGCGAGGATGACGACTCCCTTCTTCAGGAATTTTTGAATGCATCAGTTAACCATTGCCGAGCTAGTAAAAGGTCTACGCAACAAAGACTTTTCCAGTGTCGAAGTCACCCAGCATTATCTCGACCGCATTGCGCGCCTCGATAAAGTTTACAACTCCTATATCACCACCACGCCCGCGCTTGCACTCTCACAAGCCGCCGTTGCAGATAAGCGTTTGGCCGCCGGCAATGCTCCTGCTTTGTGCGGTATTCCAATCGCTCACAAAGATATTTTTTGTACCATGGGCGTTCGCACTTCATGCGCATCCAAAATGCTCGATAACTTTATCGCGCCTTACAATGCGACCATCGTTGATAACTATTTAGACTCAGGCGTGGTGATGTTGGGCAAAACCAACATGGACGAATTCGCTATGGGTTCTTCTAACGAAACAAGTTATTACGGCCCAGTAAAAAACCCCTGGGCAATTGATTGCGTTCCCGGTGGATCTTCCGGCGGTTCTGCTGCGGCAGTCGCAGCGCATTTAGCACCTGCAGCAACAGCATCGGACACTGGGGGCTCTATTCGTCAACCAGCAGCACACTGCGGCTTGACTGGCATCAAGCCAACTTACGGACGCGTATCACGCTGGGGCATGATTGCGTTTGCGTCGAGTTTAGATCAAGCCGGTATTTTATCGCGCACAGCAGAAGACGCCGCGATTTTATTGAACGATATGGCGAGTTATGACAACAAAGATTCCACCAGCGTTGAGCGCGATGTACCCGACTATACCGCAACATTAAACGATTCACTTAAAGGTTTGCGCATCGGAGTACCGAAAGAATATTTCGGCGAAGGTTTGAATCCTGAAACTGCTGCACATGTTGAAGCAGCGATTAAAATTTACGAAAGTTTGGGTGCAACAATTCACAGCATTAGCTTGCCACACACTAATTTATCGGTACCTGCGTATTACGTAATCGCTCCTGCAGAATGCTCTGCAAACTTGTCTCGTTTAGATGGCGTTCGTTATGGTCATCGCTGTGAAAACCCAAAAGATTTAAATGACCTTTATATGCGCTCACGCAGCGAAGGTTTTGGCGACGAAGTTAAGCGTCGTATTCTGGTTGGCGCCTACGCATTATCTGCGGGTTACTACGATGCTTACTACAGCAAAGCACAAAAAGTTCGCCGCTTGATTAAACAAGATTTCGTCGATGCATTCGAAAGTGTCGATGTGATTCTCGGCCCGACTTCGCCATCACCCGCATTCCAATTCGGCTCAAAATCGAAAGATCCTGTCGCCATGTATTTGGAAGATATTTACACCATCGCCACCAATTTGGCAGGCCTACCCGGCTTATCAATTCCCTGTGGTTTTGTGGAAAACAAGCCTGTTGGGCTACAATTGATCGGGAACTTCTTTGCCGAAGCTCAATTATTAAATGCTGCGCATCAATTCCAACAAGTTACCAACTTCCACCAACAAACCGCACCTGGCATTGAATAAGAGGAGAAAAAGATATGCAATGGGAAACAGTTATTGGCCTGGAAGTTCACGTACAACTCGCCACCAAAACCAAAATTTTCTCTGGCGCCAGCACCGCCTTCGGCGCTGAACCAAACACGCAAGCGTGCGCAGTTGATTTAGCATTGCCCGGAACTTTACCAGTAGCAAATGAACAAGCATTTCGCTATGCCACTATGTTTGGTTTGGCGGTAAATGCAGAAATTGGCAAGCGCTCAGTGTTTGAACGTAAAAATTATTTTTATCCCGACTTGCCTAAAGGCTATCAAACCACACAACTTGCCGAGCCAATTGTTGGCCCGGGTTTTGTGGATTTGGAATTGGAAGGCGGTCGCACTAAACGTGTTCGCATTCACCACGCGCATTTAGAAGAAGATGCAGGAAAATCTTTGCACGAAGATTTCGCGGGTATGAGTGGAATCGATTTAAACCGCGCCGGAACTCCGCTAATTGAAGTGGTAACCGAACCGGATATGCGCAACGCAGAAGAAGCCGTTGCCTTCGCGAAAAAATTGCATTCTATTGTGACATCACTCGAAATTTGCGATGGTGAAATGAGCCAAGGCTCAATGCGTTTTGACGTGAATATTTCTGTACGCCCTAAAGGCCAAGAAAAACTTGGCACGCGCACCGAAACCAAAAATTTAAACTCATTTAAGTTTATAGAAGAAGCAATTGCCTTAGAAGTTGAACGCCAAATTGATGTATTGGAAGACGGTGGAACCATTCGTCAAGAAACTCGCCTCTACAACGGCGACACAAAAAAAGCGCGATCCATGCGCAGCAAAGAAGACAGCAATGATTACCGCTACTTCCCTTGCCCAGATTTGTTGCCAGTGATTATCGATGATGACTATATCGAATCCGTTCGCAAACAAATGCCGGAATTGCCCGAAGCAAAACGCGCGCGCTTTGTAGAGCAATATGGCTTAAGCGATTACGACGCAGGTCAAATCACCATGGATAAATTTGCGGCGGCTTATTTTGAAGCAGCAGCAAACATTTCCGGTGAAGCGAAACTGACTGCCAACTGGATCATGGCTGACTTGGGCGCTTACTTAAATCGCACTGAACAACGTATCGATCAATCGCCCGTTACACCTGAATTACTTTCGGGTTTAATTGTTCGTATTAAAGACGGCACCTTGTCGAGCAAAATCGCCAAGCAAGTCTTTGAAGCTATCAGCAATGGTGAAGGCGATGCCGACACCATTATCGAAACCAAAGGCTTGAAACAGGTTTCTGATACTGGCGCGCTGGAAAAAATTATTGACGACATACTTGCTGCCAACACCGCACAAGTAGACGGCTATCGTGCCGCCGCTGAAGAAAAGCGTTCAAAAATGCTCGGGTTCTTTGTAGGTCAGGCGATGAAGGCATCGAAAGGTCAAGCGAATCCACAAGCGCTAAATGAATTGTTAGTTAAAAAATTAAACGGTTAAGAGAACTAAAATGAGCTTACGTAAAGACAAAGAAAAAGTACTCGGCGAAATCTTCGATGAAGCACGCATCGCCACTTTTTTAGAATACCCAGCACCCACAGGTGTAAATGCTGATTTTCATCTATTGGAAAAAGCCTACCGCGGTATGCGCGGTGAGAACTTCGGCACTTTCGTAAAGCTGTTTATTGCCGCAGGTAAAGATATCAATGCAGTGGGTATAGACGGCAAAACCTTTTTGCAAAGCGTTAAAACTCATCGTAATGGCGAAGAATATGTAATTGCACTGGAAGCAGCTGGCGCGAAGTAAGTTTTACCACTAGCCAGACAGAGACAGTTCAACAGAAAGGCAACTACATTGGTTGCCTTTTCTTTTTGAAACATAACAATATAAAAATTTAAAACCTTAATTGTTTACACACAATCCCACCAACTTTATTACCACTGGCCGAACAATCAAGATACAAACAAAAGCCACCGGCATTGCTAATGTATAAGCGTGCATGACCTTCGGCAAATAATCATTGTTTAGACCATTACTCGCAGCCGTAATAACAAAGCACATCAAAAGCGCCATAATTGCAGACATAAAAAACGCAAATACGATTGGCGTATAACGCGCAGGAAATCTGCGAATAGTCGCGGTGTTTATTGGCTTAGTATCTTGATTGTTTAACATCATCTTTCTCCTGAGAATCTAGCAATAGTGCCGATGTCCATTTGTACTTTATAGATGTATCAACGACCCCAGTAGCCCTCTAGGACTTATTTAAATACTAAGCTAAACTTTATAATTGAATAGACTACTAAGAAGATAAGCTATGGACACACTGCGCGGCATAGAAAGTTTTGTCAAAGCCATTGAACTAGGCAGCATAGCGGCAGCGGCCAAACGTATGGGCATAAGTGCGGCAGCAGCCAGTCAAAATATTGCTCGCCTCGAAGCATACTTGGGTGTGCGCCTTTTGATTCGCACTACCCGCAGTATGGCGCTTACCGAAAGCGGAGAACTTTATTATGAGAAAGTGCGCACGTTAGTAAGTGACTTAGCCGAAGCAAATGCAGCAGTGACAAATCTACACACGGAACCTCAGGGACGGCTTTGTATAGCCTCAACCGCCGCTTTTGGTCGCAATGTATTAGCTTCGCTTATTCCAGCATTTGCTTTACGGTATCCCCGTATCGCAATTGAATTAATGACAACAGATCGTATTGTTGATCACATCCAAGAAGGGGTTGATATCAGCATTCGTATCAAACCCCAACTTGAAGAAGGGATCGTTGCACGTCGCATTGCAACAGTCCCTACATTATTTTGTGCAGCGCCAAGTTATTTACAACGAGCGGGGCGCCCTACGATACCAGAAGAATTACGTCATCATGATTGCTTGGTTTTTCGTGTCCCTGCTGACGGGCGGTTTTTACGCTGGGGATTTATACGAGATGGATTACGTTTCGAAGCCGATGTACGCGCAACAATGATTAGTGACGATATTGATGCAATCGCTCGTTTAGCTGTCGCTGGCGGGGGCATTACGCGCTTGGCGGCATTTGTCGCAAATCCATTTATCGCGAGCGGTCAATTGGAGACATTATTTCTGCCTAATGAAAACACTCAAGTATCCGCAGAAGTTGAACCTTTGGATATTTATCTCTGTGTGCGTGATCGCCATCAATTAACGCCCAAGATGCGTGCCTTTATGGATTACTTGGTAGATGCGCTACCAAAAGAATGGCAACCCACCGGTAAAGCAACCTAAAAGTCCACCTCAATTTTTGACTTTTTTGACAACAACTGCACGACTATTGGTATCGCGATTTTCCGTCACGGGTCGATCTTCAATAGTCGTGCCCACTGACTTTGCCAAGCGATCATAAAGCACAACATTTACCGTAGCCGCTAAATTCATACAGCCAATAGTGGGAATGTAAACTACATGGTCACAGGCATCCAAAACAGTTTGTATTAGCGAACCATCTTCTGGGCCAAAAATATAATAAGCTTGTTCGGGATGTTGAAAATGCATAAGAGGCACTGCCCCCTCCACCAACTCAACGGCAACTATCGCTGTACCTTCTGGAACAGTCGTTAATAAATCCTCTGCGCGCTGCAATGGAATTTTTTCGTGCATATTTTTTGTATCAGTAAAAAACTGACGGGCACGATCAAAGCGTACTCCGGTATAAAATACTTTTTTAGCTTCATAGCAGCCTGCGGCACGCATAACCATACCAACGTTTTCTGGGCTTTTAGGGTTTACTAGGCCTATGTAGGCAAATGGCTTTGTCATAAATATAATCGTATTGGAAGAAAGCTAAGAATCAGGTAGGCAAGATTGCTGCATCAATGTCCTAAATTGATCGAAGGATAATGGATGGGAAAAATAAAACCCTTGGTATTGGTAACAGCCTAAATCTTTTAAACACTGTAATTCCTCTGCAGACTCAACCCCCTCGGCCAGAATATCCATCTCTAAGTTTTCGCCCAACGCAATAATCATTTTCGCAATCGAACGATTTTCTGCGTCTTTATGAATATCGCGAACAAAGCTTCTATCCATCTTGATAAGACTAGATGGCAAACGTCGTAGGTAGGTTAATGACGAATAGCCTGTACCAAAATCATCAATTGCACAATCAACGCCGATATTGTTCAACTTTGAAATCAATGTAATAACGTCATGAATTCGGTTAATTAAAATATTTTCAGTAATCTCTATTGTTATTTGTCTTGGATTGACACCTGATGCTTCAATAGCTCGACAGATAGTATCGAAGAAATTTTCTTGTCCCAATTGTCTGGCACTAACATTTATCGATAGTTTTTTAAAACTATTGGGCAACCCAAAATCTTGTAGTATTTTTAATTGACGACAGGATTCATAAAAAACCCAATCACCTATAGCCAAAATCAGTTCGCTATCCTCTGCAATTGGAATATATACATCAGGTGACTCATTGATATGCTTTAGATTATTCCAACGTAGCAATACCTCCGCGCCAATAATATTATGACTAACATCATATTGTGGCTGATAGCAAAGGGAAAATTCGTTATTTTTTAAAGCGTTTTTCAGCTCAGAAATATACGCTGAACGTATATTTACTTTTTCAGACATACTGGAGTCATAGCGCACCGCAATCTTCTGACGCAGTGCCTTGGCTTCATACATCGCCAAGTCTGCATTTTTTATAACATTAGAAAAACTCACTAGCCCAGAGAAAATATCAAACCCCATACTACAACTAACATTATAAATAAGATCATCCACCATCAAAGGCTCTTCGATTACATCTAGAATTCTTATCGTCGTTTTATTCACAAGCTGTTCGGCAACCTGTTCGCACCCACCCAAATCAGGCAGTAGAATAATAAATTCATCACCGCCAAAACGTGCCACAGTATCTTTACCGCGCGCAACACCTTTTAGTCTGTACGCCACCTCTTTTAGGATTAGGTCGCCAACATCATGCCCCATAACATCATTAATAGATTTAAACTGATTTAAATCGATAAAAATAAGTGCGCCAAATTTTTTATTTTTTTCACAAGAGTCGATTGCGTTTTTAAGATTTTCAGTTAAAGCTCTACGATTAAACAACTGCGTTAACTCATCGTGCGATGCTTGGTGAGCAATAGTATTCTCAGCATTTTTTCTCGCCCCTATCTCCGCTACTAAGGACTCATGAACCAAACATGCATAACAACTTAAAGCTATTTTTTTAAAAATAGGCTCTAAAGATTTTTTAATTGAGGGTTCTATTTCAATCACACTTTCAAAAACAATGACACCCTGCTCTGGAATGCAAAAGCTTTGATAAACCTTTTCATTAAAATAAGCCACTGAGGAAAAAGAATTACTCTGCAAATGATCACAGACAACTTGATGCAGACCTTCATTCTTCGCCCAAGATACGCCTAAGTATTGAACAGGGATACTCATATAATGGGAAAGCTGCCCGGCAACAGGTTTTTCAGAAAAATGAATAGGCTCCTGTTTTTCGTTAGCGAATAAAAAGAGATGCGCACTGCTCAGATCTAAACGCGCAATAGCTACTCGCATAAAGGATTGGAGCATTTCATTCAGATTCAAACCGTTACCAATTGCCATTGCAAGCTCATGCTGAATGGAAATTATTTGTAGCGCCCTTTTCATAATTATTTTTATAAGTTCCCAATAACAATAGATTTATTTAATAAATTAATTGTACCACGAGCTGTATTGGCAATTTCTCCAATAGACAGCGCTCCCACAATAGCTCGTTTAGCCCCAAGACCGCGCTGAATGGCGGCCATTTCCAGTGGGAACTTCTCTCCCAAATACAGCACTCGGCTGACGCAATCAAAAACGATACTAAGCTCCAAAGAGTTCGCAGGATCATTGCCGGAAGATTTACCAACCAATTTCCCTGCGTTTTCTGCCGCTGAAATAATATGTTCGGTATTTCCACTTAAAACATAAATCATAGAATTGACGGGAACAGAGCCAACACAAAACAATTCGTTATTATTCATTTGAATTGGGTCGCGCACTAAAATTTCATTGTTGACACCTACAATTCCCAACGGGAAATTTTGCGATACTTGGAAAAAATTATCCTTCGAAAATCTATAAGCGGTAGTCTCTTCAATTAAAGCTTTATACACGTCAAAAGCAGGTAAATAATTTATTGTTTTTACCCGTGTGGCTTCAGCCTCAGTTACTAGGTAGGGGCCGCTTAAAATCTCCCACCCATGCTCAACAGCGCAATGCATTGAAACAGGAAGCTGTACCACCAATGCGGTATTCATTATTAGCCCTGCGCGAGAAAATACACATGGGCGCTGAATAAAATCAATTGATCCAGCGCCACCACCAATAACTGCTATACCGCCACCTATCGCCTCATATAACGAACTAATAAAAAATTCGGTAGTATTAGTCATAGCATCAATAAAAACCAAGAGATCGCGGGAGTGATGTATGGCTTCGCCATCTACTTGTTTAGAAGCGTTAGGATTAATATGGCTTGAGATAAGAGAGTAAGATGTAACTGAGATAATAAAAGGAAAACCTACAACAATAAATCCTTTATCCAATTTCGAATCCGCAAAAAATACCGATGGAAACACTCCTCCGCAAATTGGAATTGGGCAAGATTGCAACGCGCTCAGAAGGTTTTCTGCCGAATGCTGGTTGGCACTACAGGCAAGAATCATTAGGCTTTGCGCTCCGCGCTCAACAACTAGTGTTAACGCATCTAGCAAATGCTTATCGCTACTTTGCTCAGACACAAAAATACTTGGTTTTGATATCGAATTGTCGTCGAATGAGATAAACGCCATGATATATCCTTAAGAATTATTATGAAGAGGATAATAATGGAGCAGATCATTTACAGGAAATATTTTTTTAGCCGTTTAGGTATAAACTTCATGCCAATTAGCACTAGAGCAAGGAAATACAATGACAACAAAAACCACAAAGGCTTGAAAACTATCAAGCCTTTGAATGATTTAAGGAATCATTTAATTGTGATGATGCCCACCCGCACCATGCGCATGACCGTGAGCTAACTCTTCCGCAGAAGCCTCACGAATATCAATAACCTCTATTTCAAAATTCAATGTTTTCCCAGCCAAAGGGTGGTTGCTATCAATATCTACATTGAACTTGCCCACTTTCAACACGATTGCTTCCCATGGACCGTGCTGCGTATTCACCTGCACTTTAGCACCTTGTTTCAGCTTGTTTTTTAGCGCCGCGTGATTGTGTAAGTGCTTGATTGGAATCCGTTGTACTGCACCTTCTTTACGTTCACCATAAGCCTGCTCTGGCGCCAAGGTAACACTGACCTTGTCACCCACAACTTTACCTTCAAGTACATCCTCTAAACTTGCCAAAATATTGCTATGACCATGAAGATATAACGTAGGATCAGAGTCGTAGGATGTTTCTAATAAAGCGCCATCAACATCATTCAAGTTGTAGTGAAAACTCACTATTTTGTCAGCGGAAATTTGCATAGATTCTCCAATGGTTTTAGCGGAATAATAAAGGCGGCAGTATGGAGATTTGGATGTAACGAATCAATAGAAATAAAAATCTCTATTACGAAGACACAAAGAGCAGGCGGATGTAAACAAAGGGGGACGTTAAAAAATATTAAAAATTATCTTTTAAATATTGCTTAGCGAGACGAGCAGAATCACCTAAGCCAGTAGCAGCGTCATCCAATAAAGGCTTAGCGCGCTTTTTATCGCCCATAAGATGGTAAACCTTACCTAATTTAAATTTAGCATCAGGTACTTTGTTACTTTCAGGGAAGTCTTGCAGCAATTTTGCAAACCAGTCGCGCGCTTGCGGTAGCTGATTTTTTAACAGGAAAATTTCGCCTAACCAATAACAGCTGTTGGCAGAGAACTCTCCCGAAGGGTATTTTTTAAGATAGTCTTTAAAAGCAATTAGAGACTGGTCAACTTGGCGCTGACGCAATAAATCATAAGCGGCTTTATATTCATCAGCCTCACTCAGACCACTGCTTACAGAGGGTGGAATATCTGCTAGAACAGCAGATTCAACACTTAGGTCGTTATTCTGTTCTTTAGCGGAGGAGTTACCTGACAAAAGAGAGACGCGACGATCCAGATCGACATAATTGTCAAGCTGCAATTGTTTTAAACGGGATATTTGATGTCCCTGCTCTTCAACTAGTGCGCGAAGCTCAGAGATTTCTTGCTGGAGGGATTGAATCTGATTATAAGATTCTGTCTTTTGCTCGATGCTTTCTTGTTGACGATTCACCCCAGAGCGTACGCTCTGGGGTGAGGAATCAATAACCCGTACTTGTGCTTCAACGGCTGGAACTGCAATACAACATAGGAGAGCAATTACGCGTTTATACATACGGGTTAGACTCTTATTACTTGATTTCTACGCGACGATTTTGAGTGTAAGACGCTTCATCATGACCAGTAGCAACTGGACGCTCTTCACCGTAGCTTACAGTTTCCAAAGAAGCTGCTTTTACACCTTGAAGAACCAAGAAATCACGAGCAGATTTAGCACGTTTTTCACCCAATGCCATATTGTATTCACGTGAACCTTCTTCAGAAGCGTGCCCCTCCAAACGAACAGCTACAGAAGAACCTTTCAATTTTTCAGCATGAGCCAAAAGAATTGCGCGAGCTTCTGGAGTCAAGTCGTACTTGTTGAATTCAAAGTAAACAACATTGGCAACTTCTTGAACAACTGGTGCAGCTTCTTGAACAACAGGAGTTGTTGTTTGTGCTGGTGCTGCGGTGGTTTTCTTTTTATCGCTAGCTGATGAACAGCCAACCAAGAAAGCCATAACTACGGCGAACGTCAAACCTTGCTTAATTGCTTTAGTGATCATGTGTGTGTAACTCCAATCAAGTTGTAGATCTATAGTGGTGAAAAAAACAGCTTAAAAAAACGGTGACCAGGCTGGCTCACGAACATCGCCTTGCTTACCCGGTAAACGAACCTTGTATTTAGCATCTAAAGATGCAGCACCAAGAATTCCTTTACCACCAATATTGGTTGCATACATGAGCATCGCGCCGTTAGGCGCTATAGTAGGCGATTCGTCGTAATTTGTCTCGGTCAAAATGCGTATATTTCCCGATTTTAGGTCTTGAGCAGCAATCTGATAATTGCCACCAGGGCGTTTATTGACCATTACTAGACTCTTGCCATCAGGAGAAACACGACCACGCGCGTTATAATCGCCGTCGAAGGTTACACGTTCTGTTATACCCGTTGCAAGTGTTACTTTATAAATCTGAGGCCTTACGCCACGATCTGATGTGAAAAATATGCCCGTTCCATCGATTGTCCAAGACGGCTCAGTATCAATAGCATACATATTGGTAACACGGGTAAAAGCCCTAGTTGCTAAATCAACCGTGTAAATTTCTGGATTATCATCCTTAGAAAGCACCATGGCTAATTTTTGACCATCTGGAGACCATGCAGGTGCGCCGTTAAGGCCTTTGAAGTTGGTGATTTGCTCTTTACGCCCTGTCGCTATCGATTGTACGTAGATAGCGGGGCGACTCGATTCAAAAGAAACATAGGCAACACGAGTCCCATCAGGCGACCATACTGGAGAAAGTATTGGCTGTTTAGATTCAAACAATTGACGTGGGCGCGCACCATCTACGTCCGATAGCATTAAACGTGAGCGCGCTGGACGCTGAAATGCTTCAACATAAATGATTTTGGTTGAAAAAATACCGCGGATATTGGTTAGCGTTTCGAAAACCTTGTCACTGATCTTATGCGCGATATCGCGCAACTGCGAATCTGAACCATCCACCGTTATTTTCATAAGCACGCGCTTTTGCTGGATAACGTCAAATAATTCATAAGAGGCACTGTAACGGCCAGCCTGCTCCGTAATGCCACCAATTAATAAATACTCAGCCTTAATCGTTTTGAAATCATGGTAACGAATTTCACTTTCAGTGCGAGGGTGAGTAATAAGGCGCTCAGGAGGAATCGATTCAAATAGACCGCTAAAATTTAAATCATTGCGGATAATTTCGCCTATATCTTCGGACAATTTAGGGCCAGTGTAGTAAAAATTGTCCACTGCGATACGGGTTGGGTTATCCACCCCTTTATCGATAATAATATTAGCGCCTTGCGCACTAACATAGCTCGCCATGCACATGGTTATTAACAGTAAGAAATGTTTCACCGACGTAAATCCCCTGGATTAAAAGTAAATTTAAAATTGCGATATCTTCTTTCAAAAATATCGGGTGGAATGTTTCTAACTTCTTCAAACCGATCAACTTTTTTAACCGCCTGCACTGCCGAGCGATCAAAAGCAGGATCACCGCTGCTCTTACTAATATCTACCGACGTCACCAAACCATTGGGTAACATACTAATATCCAAAACAGTAATCATGCCCTTTATTGCAGAAGGTGGACGACTCCAATTCTGCACAACTTTTTCATAAAAGAGCTGATCGTAACTTTTAACATTGACGTTGGTATCATCAACACGATTGGTCAGCATTTGCTCTTCTTTTTGCATTTGTGCTTCTAGCGCTTTCAATTCTTCTCTGCGCTGCTTTTCTGCCTTTTTCTTCTTTTCTGCTTCAGCTAGAGCTTTTTGCTCTTCTTCCAGTTTTTTCTGCTTCTCAGCCTTAGCTTTTTCGTCGGCTTCTTTTTTGGCTTTTTCTTTCTTTAGTTTTTCTTCACGAACTTTTTGTTCGGTTTCAGCTTTTTCTTTTTGCTCCTGAATTTTTTGCACTTGCGCTACCGATTCAGCTTCTTGCGCCTCTTGCTCTTTTTGTTGCTTGGTTTGCTTTAGGTCTGGGTTGTTCTTTCCGTCCAAAACCTGCTCTTTAGGTTGGATAGGAACAGGTTTTGCCTTAGGAGCCAAATCAACCAAAGTTGCTGTGACAAAATGGGGTTCATAAGGTTCAGGTTCTTCTTTAAAGAAATCGAACTTTAAGATAATAAGCGCCACTATTGCAGCATGTAGCAGCACACTGAGAAATACCGGCAGTGAAAATAGGCTGGAGAGCTTCATAAACAACCTAGCGCGCAGGCGGATCAGTAAGCAAACCCACTGAAGGAGCGCCAGCTGCTTTTAATTCGCCCATCAGCTCAACAATTACACCATAAGAAACACTGCGATCGCCTTGTACAAACACCAAGCTATTTGGTTTTGCGATAAGTATGTTTGCCACGATAGTTTTAATTTCATGCAGCGGTCTTGCAGTTTCTCTGTCACCACCAACACCTTCGCCACCCGACTCTATGTAATAACCGCCATCCTTTTTGACGGATACTGTAATAGGTTCATCGTCTTTAGTATCTACCGGCTCAGATGAAGCTTTAGGCAACTCAACTTTAATGCCCTGCGTCATCATGGGAGCCGCAATCATAAATACTACGAGCAGCACCAACATCACATCAATAAATGGCACAACGTTGATTTCAGCTTTGAGATCTTTTTTAACTTTCGGCCTGAATCCAGACATGGCTAATAACCTATTTCGCTTTCACTAAACCCACAATTTTTGCAGCGGACGCTTATTTACTGTGCACTTGACGGTGAAGAATGGTTGAGAATTCTTCTGCAAAGGTTTGATAGTTGCTAAGCAATGCTGAGGAGCGAGATGAAAATTTGTTATAGGCCAATACCGCAGGAATTGCAGCAAATAAACCCATAGCAGTTGCAATTAACGCTTCTGCAATACCGGGCGCTACTGTCGCCAAAGTGGTTTGGTGTACATTGGAAAGATTCATAAAGGAATTCATAATTCCCCATACAGTTCCAAACAAACCAACGTAAGGGCTTACGGAAGCAACACTTGCAAGGAAAGGTAAGTTTTCATCGAGTTTTTCTTCTTCGCGCGCAAGGGCTACACGCATAGCGCGCTGAGCTCCTTCCATAATTGCATCGGAATCAGCACCGGCTTGCTGACGCAAACGGGTAAATTCTTTGAAGCCAGCACGAAAAATGTTTTCGATGCCTTCAATACGGTCGTGACCATTTCCCTGACGAAATAATTGATTCAGATCTATGCCCGACCAAAATTGTTTTTCAAAATAATCAAACGCCGTTTTGGCTTTGCTTTGATAGATAAGGCTTTTAAAAATCATCACCCAAGAAACTACCGAGGCTGCAACCAAAATCAGCATGACGATTTTTACCGCAATGGTAGCTTGGCCGATAAGGGCAAAAATTGACATTGTATTTTCAGCATCTGTCATAGGAAAATTAACCTTGAGATTGTGTTTCGATAAATAGTGTGGCTTGCTGATGCATATGAACAGGTATCGCACGAGGCTTCATCACCGAGGCATCCACACAAGCAACGCGCACCACACCGGTACAAAGTAACTCTTGATTACGAAATATCTGCTGTTTAAATTCAACATAGGTTCGCGCTAATTTAATGATGCCGGTGGTTACACGCAACTCATCATCAAGTCGCGCAGAGCGATGGTAGTCAATCTGCGCAGAATGAACGACTAATAACAAGCCTTCATCTAAAATGGCGGGCTTATGATAACCCAATGCGCGAAAAAATTCTGTACGGCTGCGCTCCATAAATTTTAAATAGTTTACGTAGTAAACAATGCCGCCTGCATCAGTATCCTCAATATAAACACGTACCGGAATACTAAATTCACTCTTGCTCATAGGCCACTCTGTACAAAATTTATTCGCATTAGTTATTTACCTATAATCACTCGCCAGCATCTTGCTGCAAGCGCTTGGGCATGGGAATTCCAAAATGTACATAAGCATTATTGGTTAAAACCCGACCGCGCGGTGTGCGTGCCAAAAAACCCTGTTGGATCAAATAAGGCTCTATCACATCTTCAATAGTGCCGCGATCCTCACTAATTGCCGCAGCCAAACTTTCTACACCAACGGGACCACCATCAAAATTATTCATAAGCGCCATTAATAAGCGACGATCCATATGGTCAAAACCGCGATCATCTACATTCAGCATATTGAGCGCGCTGTCTGCCATTTCCGCCGTTACTACTCCATTACCTTTCATTTCGGCAAAATCACGCACACGACGTAGTAGACGATTGGCGATACGTGGAGTACCGCGCGAACGCTTAGCCACCTCTTCCGCCCCCTTGCTATCCATTTTCACGCCGAGCAAACTCGCAGAACGCGCCACAATATGGGTGAGATCGGCGACATTATAAAACTCCAGACGCTGAACAATACCAAAACGGTCGCGTAGCGGTGATGTTAAAAGCCCTGCGCGCGTAGTTGCGCCAACCAATGTGAATTGTGGTAAATCCAGCTTGATCGAGCGGGCAGACGGGCCCTCACCAATCATAATATCCAGCTGAAAATCTTCCATCGCAGGGTACAGAATCTCTTCTACCACAGGGCTTAAGCGATGAATCTCATCGATAAAAAGCACATCACCCGGCTCAAGGTTGGTCATTAATGCCGCTAAATCACCGGCCTTTTCCAAAACTGGCCCAGAAGTACTTTTAAGCGATACGCCCATCTCATTGGCGATAATATTCGCCAAGGTGGTTTTACCCAAACCAGGCGGGCCAAAGACCAAAGTGTGATCCAGCGCTTCGCCGCGCTTTTTAGCCGCGCCGATAAAAATTTCCATCTGCTCGCGCACCACCGGCTGGCCGACATAATCCGTAAGGCTTTTGGGGCGCACAGTGCGATCCAAATAGTCTTCGCGTTCTTTGGCGGCGGGGGCAATTAAGCGATCTGTTTCAATCATTATCAGCCCTTAAGAGTAAATTACTTGTGTGAAATTTTGATGTGCGCTGCAACACTTAAGTACTCGCCATACTTCTTAATGCCAAGCGAATCAATTCTTGGCTACTTGCCTCGGGCTTTTGCTTGGCCGCACTCGCAATCATTTTGGCTGCGTCTACTGGCTTGTAGCCTAAGGCGATGAGCGCGCTTTCGGCCTCAGCATAAAGATCGTTGTTGCTGGCAATTTGCTGGATTTCATTATGTGCCAACAAATCACCGTGGGGCATATCCCAGGTTTTCAAACGGTCGCGCAATTCAATCACTAAACGTTCCGCGGTTTTCGTTCCTATGCCGGGAACCTTGGTAAGCGCCTTAACGTTGTTATCGCGTACACAACGCGCGATATCATCCGCTTCCATACCCGACAAAATACCCACCGCCAATTTAGGCCCAACTCCATTCACTTTAATGAGTGTGCGAAACAATGAGCGGTCGCGCTGATCGGCAAAACCGAATAGCTGATGCAAGTTTTCGGTAATAGATAAATGCGTGTGCAAAATAACTTCTGCACCTATGGCGGGTAGACGATAAAAAGTTGTCATGGGCGCTTGTAGCTCATAGCCAACGCCGTTTACATCCAGCAATAAATAAGGAGGTTGTTTTTCGATAAGAGTGCCGCGAAGACGTCCGATCATGCGCAATTAGCCTTTATTGTGATTGGCTGCGATTGTAATGCAGTTTATGTATTTTAAATAATTGATTCATTGCGATGCAAAATGCTGATCCTAAACAATTCGACCGCGTCTGAAACTGACTGAGCCAGCTAGCTTAATTAAATGCTGCGAACTATTGGCATGGCATAGTGCTACGGCGAGAGCATCCGCCGCATCTTCTTGCGGCGCGGCAGGCAAGCGCAACAGTGTTTTAACCATATGCTGAACCTGCAACTTATCAGCCGCACCATTCCCCACTACTGATTGTTTTACTTTACGCGCTTCATATTCTGAAACCGGCAAATCCTGCGCTACAGCAGCAACAATTGCGGCTCCTCTCGCCTGCCCCAACTTGAGCGCTGAAGCCGCATTCTTGGCCATAAAGACCTGCTCAATGGCCATTTCTTGCGGGCAATACTGATTAATGATTTGGGTGATGGAGTTAAAAATGATTTTTAAGCGCTCGGGTAACTCCACATCAGCAATACGGATTACACCGCTAGTGACATACTCTGTTTTACTACCAATTACATTAATAATACCAAAGCCGGTTTTGCGTGAACCGGGATCTATACCGAGAATAAGCGCCATAAGTAAAACCGGAATCATAGAAAACTGTAGATACGTACAGTGTTGCATGAAGAAGAGTGATAGGCAATAGCCCGTATATTAAGAGGCAAGATACCTGTGCATTCAGAAGCACAGGTATCTTTGAAGGAGGAACCGTAAAAGCAGGGTTAACCAATCAACTCCATTATTTCTTCGGAAATATCGGCGTTGGTGTGAACCTTTTGCACATCATCCAAATCTTCCAGCGTATCGATTAATGCAAGAATTTTTTCAGCCTGATCTTTATCAAGCGATACGGTCAATGATGGTTGCATGATGACTTCTGAATGCTCTGGTTTGAAGCCAGCCGCTAGCAGCGTATCTTTTACGCCCAGGTAATCTTCGAAGGTGGTAAACACATCGAAAGAACCATCATCGTTGGCAATTACATCGTCGGCACCCGCTTCCAAAGCGGCTTCCATTAAGGCATCTTCATTAATCCCTGATGTAAAACTGATTTGACCTTTGCGTGCGAACAAATAGGAAACTGAGCCATGGGTGCCGAGATTGCCGCCGCGTTTATCAAACGCATGACGCACTTCGCCAGCAGTACGGTTACGATTATCGGTCATGCATTCAACAATAAATGCTACGCCGTTTACGCCGTAACCTTCGTAAGTTAATTCTTCGTAGTTGTCCGCGTCAGTTGTGCCGGCACCGCGTGCGATGGCTTTTTCAACCGATTCACGCTTCATATTATTGTAAAGCGCAGCTTCTACCGCCGCCCGCAACCGGGGATTATCGGAAATATTGGTGCTGCTTTTTGCAGCTACAGTGACTTCGCGAATTAATTTAGTAAATATTTTTACGCGTTTAGCATCTTGGCGGCCTTTGCGATGCCGCATGTTTGCCCATTTACTATGACCAGCCATTTGATTTCTCCAAGCTATTTTTGTTTACGACAAATCAATTTCTAGATAAAAAAAGGGCGGGCAATTGCCCACCCTTTTTCATCGGAACAATAATTACATTCCGTATTCTGCAGACTCTGCTGGTGCAGCTTCAGCTTTTTCTTTTTTGCGCAAACGAATATGCAATTCGCGCAACTGCAAATCGTCTACAAAACCTGGAGCATCGGTCATTACACAAGCGGCACTTTGGGTTTTCGGGAAGGCGATTACGTCGCGGATTGAGCTTGCGCCAATCATCAACATAATTAAGCGATCCAAACCGAATGCCAAACCGCCATGTGGTGGTGCGCCGTATTTCAAAGCGTCTAACAAGAAGCCGAATTTTTCGCGTTGTTCTTCTTCACTGATACCAAGAATATTGAACACAGTTTGTTGCATTGCTTGCGTGTGGATACGTACAGAACCACCGCCCAACTCAGTACCGTTCAATACTAAATCGTATGCTTGTGACAAAGCTTCAGCTGGGTTTGCTGCCAATTCTTCGGGCGAGCAAGATGGTGCAGTAAATGGGTGGTGAATTGCGGTTAAGCCGCCGTTGTCAGTTTCTTCAAACATGGGGAAATCAACAACCCACAACATCGCCCATTCTTTGGTGTACAAATTCAAATCCGCACCGAGTTTGCAACGCAATGCGCCCAAAGCTTCGGTAACGATTTTGTGTTTGTCAGCGCCGAAGAAAATCAAATCTCCGTTTTCAGCACCAACGCGCTCAAGAATGGCAGCGCGAACTGGAACAGGGAGATTTTTAACGATTGGAGATTGCAAACCTTCTTCAAGATCATTCTTGTCGTTAACTTTAATGTACGCCAAACCTTTCGCGCCATAAATGCTAACGAACTTGGTGTAGTCATCGATTTGTTTACGGGTTAATTTTTCATTTCCGCCAGGAACTTTCAATGCAGTTACGCGAGATTTTGGATCGTTGGCTGGGCCAGAAAATACTTTGAAATCTACTTCGGCAACCAAGTCTTTAACATCAACCAATTCCAAGGGAATACGCATGTCCGGTTTATCTGAACCGTATTTAGCGATGGCTTCTGAGAATGGCATACGTTGCAATTCATCGAACTCAACACCTTTCAAATCTTTAAACACTTCGCGAATCATGCCTTCAGTAACTGACATAATTTGGTCTTGAGTCATGAACGAAGTTTCAATGTCGATTTGAGTAAATTCTGGTTGGCGATCTGCACGCAAATCTTCATCGCGGAAGCATTTTGCGATTTGATAGTAGCGATCAAAACCCGCAACCATCAACAATTGTTTAAACAATTGTGGCGATTGTGGCAATGCGAAAAATTTGTTTTCGTGGGTACGCGATGGCACCAAATAATCGCGTGCGCCTTCTGGCGTTGCACGAGTCAAGATTGGAGTTTCGATATCCAAAAAGTTATTGCGGTCTAGATAGTTGCGAATTGCGCTGGTTACTTTTGAGCGGAAACGCAAACTTTTTTGCATCTCTAAACGGCGCAAATCGAGGAAACGGTATTTCAAACGCACGTCTTCGCCTACGGTTGAAAACGAATCCAATGGGAATGGAATAGTTTCAGCTTCGTTCAAAATGGTCAGCGCAGTACCATAAACTTCAATCTCACCGCTGGCCATATTGGGGTTTACAGCCGCCGCCGCACGCGCGCGCACTTTACCGGTCACTTGCAAAACATATTCGCCACGCACTTTGTCAGCCAAGGCAAAATTTTCTTTGGTATCCGGATCAAACACCACTTGCACAATACCTTCGCGGTCGCGCAGGTCGATAAAGATCACACCACCGTGATCGCGACGACGATCCACCCAACCTGAAAGGGTGACTTCTTGATCGATATGAGCGGCATTTAAAGCGCCACAGTATTGGCTGCGCATAGGGCGTTCCTGTTTAAAATGAAAAGATGTTATTTAAATAAATTGTTATTCGGCCGCTTTGGCTTTTGGCGCTGGAGTAGCGGCCGCAGGTGCGCTGGCTGGAGCTGAAGCCCCACCGCTAGCATCACCCGCTAAATTCTTTTTGTTACCCGATTTAAAATCAGTTTCGTACCAACCGCCGCCTTTTAAGCGAAAGCCTGCTGCCGAGATTTGTTTCTTCAGGGCGGGCTTATTACAGGCGGGGCAATCAACCAAGAGCGGATCACTTAGGCGCTGTAAAGCTTCTAATGCATGACCGCAAGACTCACATTGGTACTCATAAATAGGCATTACTAACTCTCAAGATAACTCTAACTACAAGGTCAAACGACGATTTAAACCCGTTTTCGGAGTCTAAACCCCGAAAAAGCTCGCGATTATAGCCTAAGCGGCTGCTAGCGAGAACCACAAGAACGGGTTTAAAACCATAAGAATTAGGGTGTCTTTATACAGAAAAGAGCCAAACTGACAAATCTAGCGGGGTGCACTGGCCAAACTAACGTGGCACGCTGGAGTAGTTCATACGCTGCTGAACCGATTGCGCATGTTCGGTGACGTAAGCGGGAAAGCGTTTTTCAAAGCGACGCGGGCTCGGCAACATGACCGCCATACGCGCCGCTTGAGATTCACTGAGGTAAGTAGCCGATTGACCAAAGTGACGACGCGCACCGGCTTCTGCGCCAAAGACGCCGCTGCCCCACTCCACCACATTTAAATAAACTTCCAGGATGCGGCGCTTATCCCACAGGGTTTCAATCATAACGGTGATGACGGCTTCTTCAATTTTGCGAAAATAAGAACGCGAAGGAGATAAAAACAAATTCTTAGCGAGCTGCTGGGTAATGGTGGAGCCACCGGCAACCTTTTTACCTTTACGTTGATTTTTCTTGAGCGCGTATTCAATACCCGCCCAATCAAAACCGCTGTGCTCCATAAACTTATCGTCTTCTGCCGCAACTACTGCACGCTTTAAATTCATGGATATTTTTTCATAAGACACCCACTGATACTGCAACTTGGCTTGGGGATTTTTTTCTTGCAGCTCGTCTAAACGAATTTCCATAAAGCTTGTTTCAGTGACGGGATTCCATTTCCACCACAACACCCACCCTAACACCCAAAATTGATAGACGAGCAAAACTGCAAGCATTAGCAAAACAAGGTGTTTGAGTGTGCGGAAAATAGCTTTCATCTAAAAAACTTAATTCGCTGCTTTCAATCTGCACGCATTAAAGCGCACAAATAAAGGCTCATAGTCTTTTGCGTCAACGGCACCTACCGCAATCCACTCAAATACCAAGTTTTCAAATTCAGACGTAGCATCCTGCGCTTTGCGACCAAAATTTTGTTGCAACTGATTGACTTGAAATGCAGTGCGCAGTGCCTGTTCAGATGCAGGTGTTGCAGAGTCGGTTAAAATATCCGCACGAATACAGAGTTCACGCAACGCATTTAAATTCTCAGTGAGATCTGCACTACCATTTGCGCGCGCCAGTTTTTGTTGAATCGCTTTTAACCCGCCAGATGGCCATTGGGTAATGGCATCAATTTGAGTTTGCGCTTGCGTTTGCAATAGCGCCTGATCAGCCAAATCTGGCGACTTACCTTTAACCAATGCCAACTCATAATCATTCACAATTTTATTGGCTGAAAATAAATTAATCCAAATTTGTTGCTTAAGGGCAATACGCTCGTCTTTCAGTTTTTGCTCAAAGGCTTCTGCCGCTTGATTAAAAGCGGCTTTGATTTCATTCACTTGCGTTTTGGGAAATTGACCTAAGCCACCAAACTCCTGGCGAACTTCATCCACACGTTTACGTGCGTCGATTAAGGCTTGTGCGGTAAGCGCGGTTAAGCCTTCAAGTTCAGCAATTAAGCTTTTAGCCACAGCCAAGTTTGCATCCAACTCGGCTTTAAACTCTGAAGACTGCTGTTGGCGCTTGGCAAACACAGCATCGCACACGTCTCTAAACTCGTGCCAAAGTTGTTGTTCTTCTTTGCGCAAGCTGGCGCCAATGGTTTGCCATTTGGTTTGTAGCTTTTTCACTTCATCGGTGGCCTTGCGTGAATCTTCAAGGCCAACTAATTGCTGCGCCTGTGCAATTAACTCTTTTTTAAGAGTAGCGTTTTTAGCAAATTCATCGTGTAACTTTTGTTGAATGCCCGCTAGCACGGTTTCAAAATCAGCCTGCACAGGTTGAGTTGCTGCACGCTCAGTAGGCGTGTAGTTGCGCCATTCGGTACGGGCTACGCGAATTACTTTTTCTACATCTTTCCAGTTGGCATTTGGCCAATCGTAGTTTTGCAGGTAGCCCTGTAGTTGCTCAACCAATTGTTTGCAAGAGTTTAAATTGTTTTGGCGAATGGTTGACTGCTCAGCAAAATAATCGCGGCAAGGCTGATAAACCTTTTGCGCCAACTCATGGAATTTCTCCCACAAATCTTGATCCTGGTCTTTGCCGCCTTTGCTCAGTGCGCGCCATTCATCTTGAATACGTTTGATTTTATTTGCGAGGGTTTCTGGGTGCTCTTTACTGCCATCCAGCGCTTCTAATTGCGCGATCAACTCATGCTTTTTGGGTTGTACTGCGTAGTCTTTCCAATCTTGTAATTTGGCGAGGGTTTCATCCAATTGTTCGAGTTGATTGGATAAATGATTAGGCAATTGCTCAAGGCTTTGCAGTTTTTCATCAATAGCGCGGCGAATACCCATGGCTTTGCCTAAAACACCTGAGCTTACCGTTTCATTGGCCTTACGGATTAAACCCGCGATATGCCGCTGGGTAGCTTGCAACTCAGCGGCCTTTTTCTCAGCCGCTTTTTCCCATTCTTGGTAAGTGGCTTGCGCAGCAGCAATCGCTTCCGGTATCTCTTCTTTAAAGTCAGGCATTTGGTCTCTAAACGAAGAAACCAAACCATTCACGCGTTTTTTCAGCGATTGATAATGTGCGTTCGCCTCTTCAGATGCACTCGCCACAAAACTTTCAAACTGGGCTTTGTGTGCAGCCAAGCTGCCGTGAGCGCTGTGATTTGCTAACTCATCAGCAATAATGCGGTTTAAATTGTTGACAGTTTTTTGTTCGCTCGCGCTTGGAGCTTTTACCGACGCTAAAGATTCCCAGGCTGAATTCAAGAGTTTGAGCAGCGCTTGGGTTTCTTCTACATTCACATCGCTACTAACGATAGACGCCAAAAGCGCTTGCAGTTGTTGTATATGGGTTTGGCGTTCTTGTACCGCATTTTCTTCCGCTTTGCGCTGCGCTTCTTGCGCAATTTGTTCTGCAGAAATATTGCTAATGGTCTGCTGGGATTTTTGAATAGCGTGATCTGCGCGGGCGATAAGTTCACTCGTTGCATCAGCTTTTTTGGCTTCCCACTGCTGGATTAAATACGACAATTTAGCGGCGAATTGTCCATCAAAAGGGCGATTGCTTTGCAGCTCTAAAGATTGTACTGCAGCACTAACGCCAACCAAAATTTCTGCTGCGCGCTTTTCCTCTTCTTTAAAAGCATCGCACTTTTCTTTGATGATTTTAAATACGGTTTTGTCTTTGGCTTTGGTGTCTTTTAACAGTTGTTGCAGAATTTGCTTGTCGGTAATTTTCTCTGCTGCGTCTTGGCGCAACTTACTAATCGCGCCATCCAGCGCCAACTTAGCCAGTTCATTCTGATCATTAATAGTTTCGATGGAAGGCAGATCTAACACTTTGGCTTTTACCACAGGTGCGGCAACGGGAGCAGGCGTTGCTTTTCTTTCAATGACTTTAGGCTGAGGTTTTTTACCAAATAAACGGGCTAAGAATGACATAAACATTACCTTTCAAGAAAGTTAAACCAAGACTAAGCGGTGCAAACGCAGCGCAAAATCTGGAGAGTAAGAGTAGAAAAAAACTAACTATTAAATATCCAATCCTATTTGGTTACCGTCATAAATCAGCGGTAAATAGGTGAGCGCATGGCGACAACTGAGCGGATTTACTGGCATGCCCGAGCGCAAATCAAATTCAATCCCATGTGCAGGGCAACGCAATACATTATTAGCAATACTGGCTTGCGCTAAAGGCGCTTGTAGGTGCGGGCACTGATTGGCGATGCAATAAGTTCTGCCCGCCTCTTGCAAGAGAATCCACTCCTGCCTGCCAATGCGAAACACTTGGCGGTAACCATCGTACAACTGATGCAACTTTTCCAGCGCAACAAACGCCATCAACAACCTCTTAATATATAATAGAGCACCATCCATCACGGCTGGTCTATTCATTACAACGGCTCTATCCATCACAGCTGCGCTAAAAAGGCGCACGCCATTTTCTGGAGTGGCGAAAATTTACGCTGTCTCAAGAACCATAACAAGCAATTTTACGGTTTTATATCCAGCCGCTAAGAATTCCTCCATTTTCTCGCTTTTTTGTTACTAAATAGGCGCTCAGATAATCACTTTTCGGCTGCCAACAGTTAGAATGAGCACGTCGATGACAGCCATCTTGGGGCTGTTGCCTTATCGCTTTTAGATGAAACCCACTTATGTCGAATCAAGCCTATCTGGAGCGTTTGCGCAGTTTATCCAACCGCTTGGTAGGCCTGCAAAAACCGATTCGCATTTTGGATGCGATTAAATGGCCCGCTGAACTGGAAGCTCAATTTATCGCCAGCGGTGGCCGCGAACTCCCCAAGCTCGGCAAGGATTTCTACCCAAATCAACGCCTCGCCTTTGATACCGACAAAGTTTACCAACAGCTCAATGAACTCAAAACCGATGTGCGCCGCGACCTTGGCCGTGGCGATGCACTGGGCCAAATACTCTTAGCCACTATCGACCAATACCAAGTGGTTATTGAATTATTAAAGGCGCGCGGCACAGATCAATTCGGCCACTTCAGCAAATTACTCTATGGCTCGGCGCAGGATAAAATTCGCGGCGACCGCAAAACGCTACGCGAAATGGGCGAGCGTTTGTGCCACTTATTTTCACTGCCAGCGGTGGAACACTTAAACCGCCCTTACAGCAGCAATATCAATGCGGAAGAGGCGGTGAGTAGTTTACGTGAACGCATGAAAACCTATTTTGGCCAAGGTGAAGTGCGCGTGGAAATTAGCGATGACATAGTGTCCGATGCATCCGCCGGTGGCGACTGCATTAAAATTAATCGCCGCGCGCTCTTTTCAGAATTGGATTTACAAGTGCTGGAAGTTCACGAAGGCTGGGTGCATGTAGGCACCACGCTCAATGGCCGTCAACAACCTTGGGCGACCTGGTTGAGCGTGGGTTCACCGCGCATAACCGCCATTCAAGAAGGCATGGCGGTACTGATGGAAACCCTCACCTTTAGCTCATTTCCGCAGCGCGCACGTAGAATTAGCGACCGCGTTGTTGCCGTAGATTTAGCCGAACAAGGCGCAGATTTTTGCCAAGTGTATCAACACTTTATTGAACGCGGCGTAAGCAAACACGATAGCTACCGCGTAACCCAACGCGTATTTCGCGGCGGCACTTTAACCGGTGGCTCAGTGTTTACTAAGGATATTTCTTACGTAAAAGGCTTTGTTGAAAATGTGAATTTTATTCGCAGTGCCATTCAATCTGGCGTACCCGAAATTATCCCCATGTTGTTTGTGGGCAAAGTCACGCTCGATGATTTACCGCTATTGTATGAACGCTATTTAGAAGGTGTTATTACCGGCCCCAAACACTTACCACCCATGTTCAGAGATTTAAATGGGCTTTATGTATGGTTTGGTTTTTCCAGTGGCATGGGCCTTATGAATATTGCGCGAGTGCAGCAGCACTTCAGCAAGCTCTTCCAAAAAATGCCAACATCTACACCTTTGTACCCTAACAAAAGTGATGTTGATTTAGATTAATGAACCTATTTATTAAATGATGACTTACTACACCGTTGTAATTTCTGGCGCTAACATTTTCTTTGAAAACTACAACCATACCGAGCCGGTTGTGGGTTTTATCGCCTGCCGTTTAATACAAGCGCAAACTGAAGAACTCGCCATAGCCACCGCTAAACGCGATATCTTAGTGGATTGGAACCGCAGCTTTAACGCCGACCGCAAACTCGGCCTGCCCGCTTTGCAGCTTGAGCATATAGCGCCCTACAAAGGCTGGATAAAACCCAAAACCAAACACGATTATTATTGGTTTACGGATGATGAACACAAGCAAGCACAGATTGCAGAATTAACCGCGCCACCTAAGAAGTGGTTTTGGCGGAAGTGATTTAGCATTTGAATAACGAGCAAAATACATTTAGTAGGAAATCGTCATACTCGCGCAGCGGGTATCCAGCTCTTGATCTTTATTTAAAAGCTGGATCTCCGCTGCGCGAAGATGACGATGAATATATAAATTGCTTTTGTAAGTTGCCCGCAGGGTGAGCGCCATGGATGGCGCGAAGGACTAGTTCAGCATGACCATACGCAACACACCAAGAATAAAGATATGCGACAATCTTCAAAAATATATTGTCGTTGATAAGCAGGTATATTGAAGCTTAGCGGCCTGTGAATAGGCTTTTAACCACAATAGCCAAGTTAGCAATAAGCACAATCTTTACTCAACAATATCCAACAAAACTATTTAGCAAATGCCCCCTCTGGCGAGTATGTATATATTACATAGAGATATGCAATAAACTGATTCAGGAAAAATAACATTTGGACTGTTGCGTATATACAATACCGTGATATTTTATTTCTAAATTTTTTAAAAATCTGAAATGGAAGAATAACAAAAATACCAACCAATATAAGTAATACAACAGTTAAAATATAATATTCAATTATTGTTGATCTTGTAGTTAGAGTTAGTATCGCAGCATTTACCAATGTGATTAGAATCGAAAAAAATCTTATAGCCCATAATCTAGTCATCCTACGACTCCATAACAGTTTATTAAAAAATGTTTCTTATATAACACCCCACTCCAAAACTTATCAAACCCCACCAAACACCCTACCCACCTCTTCCGCAATAATCTTCGCACCCGCCTCCACCACGCTCGTATCCTGACAATACGTCACTCTTATACACTCATGACTATGCTGCCACCCCTCTTCCAACCCTGGAAAAAAGTGATGACCAGAAATCACCAACACTCCACGCGCTTTTAAGCGTTGATAAAGCTCTTCACTCGTAATCGGTAAATCTTTAAACCACAGCCACAAAAATATCGCGCCTTCAGGTTTGTGAATTCGATAAGGTAAATCACCTAGGTGATGTTTAAAAATACGCACAGCATTTTCCATTTTATCGCGGTAGAAAGGCGCGACTATTTCGCGGCTGAGTTTCAGGATTTTTCCATCCACCAATAAATGCTTGGCAAGTGCAGGGCCAAAGTTGCCGCAGGCTAAATTTAAAATAGTGTTGGCTTTGGCGAAGGCATTTATCACCTTGGGGCTCGCAATCACAATGCCGGTTCGCGCGCCCGGTAAGCCTAATTTAGAAAGGCTTAATACGAGAATCGTGTTTTGATTCCAGTGTGGTTTTATATCCGCAAATAAAATATTGGGAAAAGGCGTGCCGTAAGCGCCATCCACAATCAGTGGGACATTGTGTTCTTGGGCGAGTTGATCGAGGTGATCTAACTCTTCATCGCTCAATACATTGCCCGTGGGATTGGTGGGGCGCGATACGCAAATGGCGCCAGTGGTTTCAGTAATGTGCAGTTGCGAGAAATCCACGTGGTATTTAAAAAAACCATCGTCTAATAACTCTATGCTGGGGCGTGTGGCGGTGAAAAAGTCATCGCTAATACCAAGGTCGTTGTAACCCAAATATTCTGGCGCGAGCGGAAATTGAATTTGTTTTTTTACGCCGTTTTCGTAATCGCCCGCAAACATATTAAAGAGCACGAAAAACGCAGATTGGCTGCCGTTGCTGAGCGCAATATTGTCGCGGGTGAGTGGCCAGCCGTATTCGCTACTGAGCATTGTGGCAATTGCATCCAACACTTCTTGGTCGCCTTGCGGGGGTTGATAGACACCGAGCAGTTGGTGGGCTTGTTGCGGGTCTTGCAGAGTTTGTTCGAGGGCTTCGGCAAAAGCTTCTTCCATCGCCGGAATGCGCGCGGGGTTACCGCCGCCCATAAAAATCATATTGGGATTGGTGCGCAGGGCATCGCCCAAGTCGTCCATTAATTGAACTATACCGGGAACTATGCCGGCGTTGCCGCTGAGCTTGGTGCCGAATCGAGAAAATTGCATGAGAGAACCCGCAGTATCAAAACAAAAGCGGCAATCTAACGCGGAATAACAGGAATGGGAATGGCAGAATAATTTGCGTACGTAGGAAATGCAGAGCTAGATGATCACATCAACCCAAATTTACGCAAAACTTCTTGCAGTTTTTCTGGGCTGACGGGTTTTTGAATAAAATCCATTGCACCTAATTTAGTTACCCGGGCAAGTGCATCTGGCTGAATATCGCCAGAAATCACGATAATCATGGCGTCCAAGTTTTCAGCTTTAACGGCTTCCAAGACTTGGTAACCATCCATTTCTGGCATGGTTAAATCGAGAAAAACCATCTCGCCTTTGCCGTCACGAATCGCTTGTATGCCTTCTAATCCATTAGTTGCAAAGGTAATTTCAACATCCCAGCCTGCCGGTAGTGCCTTGGCAACCTGCTTGCGAGCCATATTGGAATCATCACAAATAAGAAGAGGTATGGTCATAAATCATGCTTAGCGCGTGCCGTTAATAGAATAACCTGAGTATAGACAGGCATTTTCAGTTCGCCGGATTTTTTTTGTTTCAGTGATAAATACCCTAAACTGAAAGATCAAAATACTCTAACGATTCGCAAAAAACGCCTCAACTGAGAGGTTTAAACGCTCATCTTCCATGCTATCCAGCTCGCCCAAATGCTGTTTGGCATTGGCAAGCCAAGGTAAACTTTCAAGCCCTGTATGATTTTCGGGCATGCGATTGCTAACGCCAAGCAGTATTTTCATATCTTTAAGCGTAAGCCGTGCAAGATCGCGGCTGAGTACAAATTCGTTCTGCTGGGTAATGGCGATCACATTATTGTTTAACAATATTTCGCGGATGCGCTGCCACTGATCGGTTGAAAGCCCTAGCCGTAAGAGATGATGATTGGCGACGCTATCGCCTTTAAAGGACGCTTGATGAAACTGCCACAACACCAATAGGCAGCCAAAAAAATCGGGGTAGCCTCGGTCTTTCAAGTCAACTTGAAGGAGGCTAATACTCCGCACCAAGACCGCGCCGACCAAAATTACCATCCAACTCACGTTAATCCATAGCAGGAATAATGGGACTACCGCAAAAGCACCGTAAATAAGCTTGAAATCTGAATGAGCCACCATCAAACCAAAACCGAACTTAATCAGCTCGAATACCAAAAGCGTTAACACGCCGCCGATAAGCGCATGTCGAAAGCGAACTTTACAGTTGGGTACGGCGACAAATAGCAACGTAAAGGCAGAGGCCGTTAACAACCAAGGCACCCATTCGAACACGTAATCCACAAAACCCAAACCTTGGTAATAACCTACAAAAGTGCGCAGGGCAATCAGGTAAGTTTTCATAAACAGCGCAAGGCCGAGCAATAAAGGCCCAAGGCTCAGAATGGCCCAGTAGAGCAGGAAGTTAGCGACACCTTTGCGCTCGCGCTCTACATTCCAAATAGAGTTAAAATTTTGTTCGATATTTTTGAGCATAAAATAGGCAGACGCCATTAAAAACAGCACACCAACCACTGTAAGCTTACGCGCCTGCTCTGAGAAATCGCTTAAATAGTGGGCAATGATTTGCTCGTTACCAGGCAACAGCTGGGAAAAAATTAACGCCTGAAATTGATCACCTGCGGATTTAAAAGCGGGGATAATGGAAAACATAGAATAGCTAACGGTTAACAGCGGCACTATTGCAAACAGCGTCATATACGTAAGCGCACCTGCACTTTTTTGGCAGGACTTTTCTTGATAAAGCCTGTAAGCCAAGAGCACAACACGCACGCACAAGCGGTAAAAATGATTTAATTCAGCCAGCAAAGCGGATACCCTCCTTCGCGCCCCAGCTAGATTAGGGGCTATAATGCGATTTTTTGAATAGACACAAACAACTATGGCAACACTTTATCACAATCCCCGCTGCTCTAAATCACGCGAAGCACTGGCGCTTTTACAAGACCAAGGTTGCACGCCAGAGGTTGTACTTTATTTAGAAACACCACCCACAGCCAAACAACTGAAAGAATTACTGGCTAACTTGGGTATAAGCGCAAGCCAACTATTGCGCAAAACTGAAGATGTTTATAAAGAGTTAAACCTTGCCGATGAGAAACTTAGCGAGGCTGCGCTAATCAAAGCCATGATCGCCAACCCCAAATTAATTGAGCGCCCTATTTTTATAAACGGCGATAAAGCCGTAATCGGTCGCCCACCCGAAACGGTGTTAAGCATTCTGTAATAAACCTTATTCAGCACATTTTATTGAGCACAGCATGACACCTTATATTTTAGTTTTATATTACAGCCGTTCCGGTGCCACACTCGCAATGGCCAAACAGATTGCACGCGGTATTGAACAAGCTGGCGATATTGAAGCACGCTTGCGTACCGTGCCCGCCGTATCGCCCGTGACCGAAGCCACTGAACCCAGTATTCCAAGTGAAGGTGCCATTTATTGCAGCGAAAGCGATTTAAAAAATTGCGCGGGTTTAATTTTGGGTAGCCCCACGCGCTTTGGCAATATGGCTGCGCCCCTCAAATATTTTTTAGATGGCACCAGCAATGCGTGGGTGAATGGCGACTTAATTGATAAACCCGCTGCCGTTTTTACCTCAACATCTACCCTGCATGGTGGCCAAGAAAGTACTTTACTCTCCATGATGCTGCCACTTATTCACCAAGGCATGTTGATTACCGGAATCCCTTACAGTGAAGCCGCATTGTCATCCACCAAAACTGGCGGCTCGCCTTACGGTGCATCACATTTGGCGGCAGGCAACAATCCGCAAGAGTTAAGCACCGATGAAATCACACTGTGCCAAGCACTGGGTAAACGTGTTGCAAAAATTGCGTTGCAATTGCAAGCTGTACAATTATAGGAGTTGAATTGTGATTGAACTTAGCAAAAAAGAAACTGGAAATGCTGAAGCAACAGTAACCGCTGAACCCTCTGCCACTACGACTACAACCCCAATGCCAAGCCTTAGTGATTTAAATGCAGCACTGATTAAGGTGAATCAAAAACTAACAATAGGCTTTAACCTCACCCATACCAGCTATGGTGTGTTTTTGGTATTAATGAGCTGGCTGCACTTTCAACAAACAGATAGCAACTTAACTTTGTGGTTATTTAAATTATTTCCCTTACTGATATTTCTGCCTGGCTTCATTCAGAAAAAATATCGCACTTATAGTTGGTTATGTTTTGCCATTTTGCCCTATTTTGTGTGGATGACGCCGTACACTATGGGGCGCGGCAATTGGAGTGATTGGGTGATGATCTTGCTAATGGTTGTAATCTTTATCGCCGCTATGATGACGAGCCGCTGGATGCAACAGCAATCCTACTTGGGCTGGCAAATATCTAACACACCCTCACCTACCTCAAACTCAATTTAAAGGCAGAACTTGTGGATTATCCCCAACAAAAAAACCGTGGCTTTTTTCGTCGCTTCTTTGGTGGAATAGGCTCAGCGATTACCTTTTCGCGCAATTTGGTGATGAATATATTTTTCATCTTGTTGTTAATCATATTACTGGTTGCCATTGGCAGCAGTGCACCTAAGCCCCTACCCGAAAAATTTGCACTGCAAATTGCACCTAGCGGCATGTTGGTAGACCAACGCAGTTATATGGACACCGCCAGCTTGTTATTAAAAGATGAAAATGAAGAAAGCGAAACACTGGTACGCGATGTAGTAGATGCTATTAACTACGCAGCCAATGACAAGCGCATTGATAGCATGGTACTAGAGTTGGGCAGCCTAGAAGGCGGCGGCATCACTAAAATGAGTGAGATAGGCCAAGCGCTGCAAGTCTTTAAAACCAAAGGTAAACACATTATTGCGATGAGCGATAATTACAGCCAAGACCAATATTTTCTTGCCAGCTTTGCCGATGAAATTTATTTACACAAAATGGGCGAAGTTCAATTAACTGGTTTTGGCCGCTACATAACCTATTACAAAACCGCCTTAGAGAAACTCGGCGTGAATATGCACGTATTCCGCTCTGGCAAATACAAAGATTATGTTGAGCCTTACTTGCGAGACAACATGTCTGACGAATCCCGCGAACACAACGCGCAATGGCTCAATGCGTTGTGGGCGCAATACACCAACGTGGTAGAAACCCAGCGCAAATTACCGGCTGGCAGTTTAAATGCACTTATCAATAACTTAGACACTAAATTAGCTGACGTAAAAGGCGATAGCGCGCAACTAGCACTCAATGAAAAACTGGTGGATAAATTAATATCGCGCAGCGAAATAGATAATCTTCTGGTTGAAAAATTTGGCAAAAACAAAGAGGACAATTACTACAACGCCGTAGGTGTTCGCGCTTATTTAGCCGACGTTAAATTGCATAAAAGTCCCAAAGCTCAACAAGTTGGCTTGATTGTCGCCTCCGGCACCATTCAAGATGGCTTCCACCCCGAAGGCTCTATTGGCAGTGAAAATTTTGTGGATATCTTGCGCAGTGTGCAAGAAGACGAATCTATTAAAGCCTTAGTAATTCGTGTAGATAGCGGTGGCGGCAGCGCCTTTGCCTCAGAAATTATTCGCGCGGAAATTGATGCTATTCGCGAGAAAAAAATACCCGTATTTATCTCTATGGGCAGCGTTGCGGCCTCTGGTGGCTATTGGCTGGCAACTGCAGGCGATGAAATTTGGGCAACGCCCACCACTATCACCGGTTCCATCGGTGTATTTGGCGCATTCCCTACTCTTGAAAACAGCCTGCAAAAAATCGGCTTAAATACCGATGGTATAAGCACCACCGAACTAGGTGGTGCACAAGGTATTGATCGCCCACTCGCGCCCAAGATGGCTAACGTCATTCAATCCGGCGTAGATCATACCTACCAAAGCTTTATTAAATTAGTGGCGGATGCCCGTAAAAAAGATATAGCCGAAATTCACGAAGTTGCCCAAGGCCACGTATGGACTGGCGAAAAAGCTAAAGAGCTTGGCCTAGTAGATAATTTAGGTACTCTAAACGATGTGCTTGCCGCTGCTGCCACAAAAGCAAACCTGAGCGATTACAGCGTAAAACTCATCGCCCAAAAACTTTCACCTAAAGAAGAATTTATTCGCAAGCTCGCAGGTGAAAGCGCCCAAGGCTTTATTCCAAAATCACTCTTAAAACCCTTGGTGGATTTACAGCATGTGCAACAGGAGTTATCACCACTGTTAAAGCCACTTATGGCGCTGCAAAAAATGACCGACCCACAAGGTATTTATGCGAGTTGTTTGGAGTGTGTAAGCCCGTAGGGTTTTATTGATAAACACAAATAAAAAAGGCCAGCGATTTGCTGGCTTTTTTTACTTTCCGGCACATCAAAAAAATAACTACGCGAGGCCTACCAACTTATCAATCTCTGTCGTTATAGCAGATGCATCCACTAATTCCCCAAACAACTCATCCATTCCATCCGCACAACTTAATCCCATAATCACTCCCAACACCGAACCACGGTGGCAATTTTCCCCGCCAACATTGGTATTAGCAAGCAGCGCTGTTTTGGGTTGAGAATTATACTTATAAGCGAGGTACAGCAAACTTGGCCATGAATTTTCTATGCTGCAGCTTTTGGCGTAAATATTACCTACAACTTCATTATCATCTAGATTTTTCTGGAGCAGCTTTTCAAGATCGAGATTTGCAGAAGCCTGTGCAGTTTTTGCAATGAACGTTTTTGCTTCTTCGTCGGCAGCGCGGAATAAAAGCGAGTCAATTAAATCAACATAGGCATCGCATATTTTTGCCAGCGTTTCATCTGGATGAGTGAGGTGTAAATGCTCGCGGCAGATAAACTGTACACGCAGTAAATTACGCTCCTGCAACAACTCCGTGATTGCAATAGGCGCAATAGTGACCAAGCCCCCTACACTCGCAGTACCCTCTGCGGCCAAACCACATTGATTAGGCGGAAAACCCTGTTCTAGATGTGTAAAAAACCCGCGATGATAGGATTCCGCGTAGGTATCGGGATGCTGAGGAATATCTGCAGTCATAAAAGTAATGTAATTATCCAAGAATTTTTGAGCGTTATAATGGCCCGCATTCTCAATAAGAGTACGAGTCACCACACGGGCACAATGCGCATTAAGCGTATTCTCACCTGCCCGCATAGATTGATGTACATGTTGATTGGGAACCCCCCAATACTTTCGCTTATCTTTTAAAATAACATCACCCACGATTTGCTTGCCGGCTACTTCAGGCAGGGCTAAAAAATCGTGCGGGTGCTTTTGAGGCGCAGCTTCAAACTTCTGAATGCCATTGGGGAAGGCGTTATAAATATCTTGGGTATTGTAAAACCAATGCACTGGCATGGAGAGCGCATCTGCAACGTAGAGCAGTTTTAAAGCCGCCATTGCACGCGTATTCACTAAAACGGGATCTACAATGCTCATAGTGGAAAACCTTATTATTAATGATATTAATTTATTCCCAACGCTTAGCCGCGCGCATATCTTTCGCTTGTGACTCTACCCACACACTACCCGCTTTGGTTAATTCTTTTTTCCAAAAGGGGGCGTGTGTTTTTAAGTAATCCATTATAAATTCTGCCGCATGAAAAGCATCTTCACGATGAGCGCTGCTAACGCCTACAAACACAATGTTGTCGCCAAGGTGAAAATCGCCGATGCGGTGAATAATTTTCCAGCGCAGAATTTTCCAGCGAGATTGAGCTTCATCCACAATCGCCTGCAGGGATTTTTCTGTCATGCCAGGGTAATGCTCTAAATGTAAACCCAAAACATCGCGGCCTAGATTTAAATCGCGCACGCGGCCAACAAAAGTGACAACGGCACCTGCGGCGGTATCGCCTGCTACAAGTGTTTGGTATTCTTCGCCCACATCAAAATCATTTGGTTGAATCACTATCATCTTAGCCACCGGTTACTGGTGGAAAAAACGCGACTTCATCGCCATCTTGAATAGTGTGTGATGCTTTTACCAAGGTTTGATTTACCGAGAACAATAATTTATCGCTTGCTAAAAACTCTAACCACGTTGGGTGATGTTCAACAAGCTTTTCGCGCAAACCCGTAACACTCGAATCTGCAGGCAGTTCTACACTTAACTTTTCACATTGCAATTGTTCGCGCAGTTGCGCAAAAAATAAAACGCTAATCACAATCTACGCCTCTCTTTGATAATGGCCACGGCGGCCACCGGATTTTTCGAGCAGGCAAATGTTTTCAATAACTATGCTCATATCTACCGCTTTACACATATCGTAAATTGTGAGCGCTGCTACGCTCGCAGCAGTAAGTGCCTCCATCTCTACGCCAGTTTGGCCTGTGAGTTTGCACAGGGTGTAAATTTCTACCGAATGGTTTTGCGGGTTAATCTCAAAATCTACTGCAACCTTGCTCAGCATTAAGGGATGACAGAGTGGAATTAAATCAGCACATTTTTTTGCAGCTTGAATTCCAGCAATGCGTGCAATCGCAAGTACATCACCTTTTTTCAAACTATTCGCCTGAATTTGCGCGAGGGTTTCTGGCTGCATAATTACGCGCGCAAAGGCACGTGCTTCACGCACGGTGGCGGGCTTTTCGCTCACGTCCACCATACTGGCTTTACCCTGTTCATCGATATGGGTTAGTGACATAGGCTTCTCAAATTACTAACTGCTATATTAAGTGAGGTATGATAAGCGCCCCTTGTTAACACGTCAGCAATTCTTTTACGAATCAACTTAACCGATGACCTCAACCAAAATTAACCGTCGTTTTACCGCTGCTCCTATGATGGAGTGGTCGGATAGCCATTGCCGTAGCTTTTGGCGTTTACTCACCAAAGAAGCCGTGCTCTACAGCGAAATGGTCACCACTGGCGCGTTGATCCATGGCGATCGCAAACGCTTTTTGGAGTTTAACGCCTGCGAACACCCCCTTGCTTTACAACTCGGCGGTAGCGACCCTAAAGCTCTCGCAGAATGTGCGCGTATCGCAGAAGATTGGGGTTATAACGAGGTGAATCTCAACTGCGGCTGCCCTAGCGACCGAGTGCAAAACAATATGATTGGCGCCTGCTTAATGGCTGAGCCTAAGTTGGTTGCTGAGTGTATAGCCGCCATGCAAGCGGCGGTGAAGATTCCTGTGACCATCAAACATCGCATCGGCATAGACGATATGGAGGATTACGATGGCATGTTGGATTTCGTGCGCACCGTGGCAGATACTGGCTGCAACACGTTTATTGTCCACGCCCGCAAAGCTTGGCTTAAAGGTCTAAGCCCGAAGGAAAATCGTGAAATTCCGCCCTTGCAATATGACAAAGTGGCACAACTTAAAAAGGATCACCCAGAACTGGAAATCATTATTAATGGTGGCATCACCACTTTAGAGCAATCCTTAAATCTGCTCAATGAAGTAGATGGCGTGATGCTGGGGCGCGAGATTTATCATAATCCTTACTTACTGGCAGAAGTCGATCAGAAAATCTATGGGATTGATAAACCGATTGCTAGTCGTGAAGAAGTCGTTGAGGGCTTTATCATCTATGCGGAAGAACAACTTGCCAAGGGCGTGCGCTTAAATTACATCACCCGCCATATCTTGGGTCTTTATCAAGGATTACCGGGCGCCCGTAAATTTAGACGAGTGATTTCCGAGCAAGCGCATAAGCCAAATGCGGGAATTGAGGTAATAAAAACAGCGCTAAACGCGCTAAATGAGTTACCATTTACAACCGAATTAACTAATTAAGACTGAAAATACCATTGTCAGAATAAAGCTGTTTATCAATAGGCTGCTTTATAAAAAAGATGACTTTCAGCTAAGAGTCAAAAAGACTATAATATATCCTACGGCAAACTAGAACTATCAACCTTAACTCCGTTATAGGAAAACTATTGTGACTAGCAAACTTGAACAACTGAAACAATTTACCGATGTAGTTGCCGATACCGGCGACATTGAAGCGATCCGTTTATATAAACCAATGGACGCCACCACTAACCCATCTTTGGTATACAAAGCTGCACAAATGCCGCAATACCAAGATTTGTTGACCTCTTCTATTAATGGTGCAAAAGGCATTACTAACAGCGCCGAACAATTGAGTGCTGCAAGCGATAATTTGGCCGTCGGCCTTGGTTTGGAAATTTTGAAATTGGTTCCAGGCCGTATTTCTACTGAAGTAGATGCACGCTTGTCATTCGACACCAAAGCCAGTATTGCTAAAGCTCACCACTTGATCGACTTATACGCTAAAGGCGGCGCAGATAAATCACGCGTGTTGATTAAGTTGGCTTCTACGTGGGAAGGCATTCGTGCCGCAGAAGTGTTGGAAAAAGAAGGTATTAATACCAACCTGACTTTATTATTTGGATTTGAACAAGCAGCTGCTTGTGCAGACGCTGGCGTGTTTTTAATATCGCCCTTTGTAGGCCGTATTTTGGATTGGTACAAAACTAATACTGACAAAAAAGAATACACTGCAACAGAAGACCCAGGCGTGGTATCGGTACATCGCATTTACAACTACTACAAGCAAAACGGTTACAACACCGTTGTTATGGGTGCAAGTTTCCGTAACCTTGGCGAGATTGAAGCTTTAGCGGGTTGTGATCGTTTAACCATTAGCCCTAACTTGTTACAAGAATTGGAACAAGATCAAGGTAAATTGGAACGCGTATTATCTCCATCAAACACTGGCGAAAAAATTGCCAAAGTTATTGAGACTGAGCCAAGCTTCCGTTTTGGTATGAATCAGAATCAAATGGCAAACGACAAGTTAGCTGAAGGTATTCGCGGTTTTGTGAAAGATCAAATCAGCTTGGAAAAACTATTGAAAGAGCTTGCGTAATAATTCGCAAACTTAAGCAATAGCTTTCAAATGCCACCTGCAACCTGCAGGTGGCATCCCTGCACCACCTTCACATCCATAAAAATCTAGCGACAAAACCTCAAACAAAAAACCGTCACTCTTTCTGCACTTCAATAATAATTCGATCAATGATTTGTTTAGACGTCGTTAAATTATCTATATCGGTATAAATTTTTCCATCTGCGCCAGAATGATGCCCGTGTCCAATGAGTGTCATTGGATAATATTGTTGCGATGTCTGTGCATCGACAATCGCCTCATAAATAACTGACGGTTGCGCACTATAGCCATTACCCGAATAAATGGGATCATCGGGAAACCGGTCGCTGGAATAATACTTGTTAAAATCAAACGCTTGATTAATCTCAAAACGAATCCGGTATTTGTCTGGCAAGGATTTTTTAGATCGAGAAGATAATAAAAAATTATCTAAAATAGTTGCTCCAGCAAAAGCATCAGTTGTCGGTTGTTTCGCCGAAGCATTTTTTGAGACTATTTCAGCTGTGGGTGAAAAAATATTATCAGGTATTTTCGAACCAAGCTGATGTAGAAATACAGGCAGAGATTCAGGGCGCACACGTTGATCCGCTGTTTCAGGGCTATATTCCTCTGCAAACGCTTTGCCCCAAGCCTCATCGTCATAGCCAGAAACGTCAGAATCGAGGACCTCGCGCTTATCACGCAATGTTTGCTTAACTATAAATTTATTATTGGCCAGTTTTTCAGTGATATATAAGGGCTGAATAAACTCTCCATCCATTGTCTCCAACCAAAAAGCGTATTGGGGCCAGCGAAAATAAGGGCCTTTACGTAGGTCAATCACGAGCTTATTACCCTCTGCATTCGCCTTTGTATTGTTAACGCGCACATAGCTGAACTGAATTTTGTCTTCTGCTTTTTCGCCTGTTCGAAATTTATTCCCCCACTCATACAGAGTTAGAAAGGGTGCAGACTGCGTGATTGCCAAACCAAGCAGAGTAGCGCCACACAAAACAGCAATTGGCAGTGCCAAGCCAAACGCTGCTCCAGATTTTGATTGGCGTAATTTAAAATACGTTTTAAGGCTAGCGAAGTTATTTTTTAAGTGCCATATTGCAATTGTAAGCAGTAGAAAACCTATACCTGTATGCACAAGTGCAACTAAAGGAGTATGAGGTTTAAAAAACATTAACACCGAGGTAATAAGAATGACGATGAAAAAAATAAAAATACTAAGAGAAACAAACGCTCTGCGATTGAAGAATATTGACATCTGAAGTTCCAAGCTGAAGGTTAGGCTTCAAATATCGCCTATCGCCGCCCTGCAACCCAGTTAAAACTTATTAAATTTTATGAAATCATGAAGTTTCAGACATTGCACGAAGCAAAAAACCTTAGCTCCGCTCAATATTGTCAATAAATCCATCATCCTCTTGCTGAATACATAACTTATCGACCATTAAAGGGCTGAACGAATCTCGCCTTCCACTTGCACCAAGGAAACCTCAAGCTTATGGAGCCTATGGCTTTTAATCAGTTTTTTTGCAGCAAGATACTCTGTATTCGCAGAATCAATATTGCCCTGTCTGATAAATACGTTGGCAATCTGCAAATGCGTAATACTCATCCCAATTGGGCAACGAATGAGGTTGAAGTATTTTATGGCTTGTTCGTATGAATCAATTGCGGGTGAAAATAAATTGCGGCCTTGATGAATGGTAGCGCGAAGCTGAGCGATATAACCTAAATATAAGATGTCATTGATTGATTGGGCTGCAGTATCCGCAAGTTTCAGTGTTTCTAATGCGCGATCTAACAGACCCTGTTGAATCTGTATTTCCGCCAATAGGAAATATAAGCGATTGCTCTCTTTTTGATTAGCCATGGCGAGTGCAGACTCTATTTCATATTGGGCCGCATCAAATTGTTTGAGCTGCTGAAAGCTGCGGCTCAACATCTCTCGCGCAACAATATTATTGGGCTCAAGCTGTTTTAGGCTAAGCAACAAGTTATTAGCTAGCTGAAACTCGCCTACATCCATTTTTTCTACCGCCCGAGCCATCAATTCATTTTGAAAAGCATTTTGACTGAGGTTAGCGGAAGAGTTGATAGTTCCGCCCGTATATTCCGCTATAACTGCTCCCAGTTTTTGTAAGCCGCTTTCCAAATTACTGTCAAATATAACACCAAGCTTAATATCTTTTTTACGATGTAATTTGTAGTCAAATCGATATTCGTCTAACGATCCTGATAGCCTAGTTTCTACTACTAACGAGGCACCTGAGACTTCAAAAATTCTGCCTACCTGTAGCTCAGTTCCATCACGTGGTAACTGAGCATACTGCAACAGTTGCAACACGTATTCTGCGTTGAGAATTTGAGTTTTACTGTCAGCTGGCAATAGATTTATCAACTGATCCATAGCGCCCAGCTTAACCCAGTTGTAGTTGCTGCCAAGCATTTCATTTTTAACCGGCAGGACTATAACAACTTCAGTGATTGGCGAAGACAGCTTTTGGTACATATGCACCGCAAGAAAAATGATTAGAGAGGCAGCTATAAAAAATGATGCGATGACCAGAGAGGGGGGCGGACTAAAACCAGTTTTACTCACATGCTGTGGAGTTGCAATAGCATTAGGCTCAACAAACTCAAATTGTTTCTGGACAGGCTCAGACCAAGAATAACCTTTTCTTGGGTAAGTTTGAATAATATCGGCACTACCAAAGAGTTGTCGCAGCTCTCGAATTGATTGCACCAATACGGGCTCTTCAACAATCGCATCGTCCCAAACTGTATCGAGCAAATAACGTTTGCTTAGTAATTCTTGCGGGCCTTCTAAAAACAACAATAACAAGGCAAAGGTTTTAGAACGCACATTGATGACCTTACCATCGCACTCGATTGTTTGGCGGTTTGGATGAATGATGAATCCTTTGCTCACATACACGCTAGCCAAATTTTCTTCCTCTGCTTGTGCCTCATGCAACAATTTATTTAAGAAGGATCTTCTTTTAATAGTACTCAACTGGGAAAGTGAGTAGCTAAGGTTAATTATGTCTCCCATGCGGAATTTATACACACTAAAGAGCTAATTAAATGAATTTTGCGGGAATTTTATACGAGGATTATTAAGAATTTTCGAGCATATTTACGAGGTTTTTAAAGGTTTCGTGGTTTTGTTCGTTCAGCCCCATCAAAATTTTATGGGCTTCTAGCACTTTTTCTTTTACTTCTTGCTCATCACACTCTATTGCGGTTAAGCATTTTTCTGGTGCCATTTCTATATCAAGCTTATCCACAATCGTAAAAATATCCGCAAATCCCATGGTATCTAAAATGCGTTTTATACTCGCATTCGTCGCTAGAATCACAGGGGTTATCTCACGCTTTTCTTGTGCTAACAGCGAGATTTTTGCCATTAATCCAAGCGTGGTGCTATCCACAGCTTCGGCTTCCGATAAATCAAACAAGACCGATGCAAAGTTTGGTGCAGCAAGCATGGCATCAATAAATTGATCGAAGGATATACACAGTGTAAGACGAACATCACCCGTCATCTTAATAATGTAAACACCCGCATGGTCTGCAACCAATATCTGACCCGGACGCATTCTATTTACCTCTGGCAATCGTAAGGATGGCAATATCATCTGGCGTTTCGCCATCATCCTTAACATGTAAAGTATTGCAGATGGATTCTAAGCTGCCAGTTGATTCTGCAACTTTTTGCAATAGATGTGCTTCTTTGTCTTGAATCGCCTCTGAGGGTAAGATTTCTAAGACACCATCTGAAAAACAAGAGAGGGTATAAACCTCAGGCAGTTGCAATTGATACACAGTCCACGTCACATCCTTAAAAATTCCCACTGGTTTACCTATACCGTCAAGGTACTGACAAGTATCTGCGGTTTTGAGAATCGGCATAGGCAAGTGACCGGCAACAGAATAGTTCATCAGTTGCGTGTGGGTATCTATCACGCCCACAAAAAAAGTTAGATGATGATTAAGTCGCGTTTCTTTTATCTCGCGGTTCACTGTTTGCAATAAATGATTAGAACCCGTGGCAAAGGATTCTTCATCACCAAATAAACCTTCTTCGCGTACCATGCGGCTAACAAGATGCTTTAACCAAATAGTGACGAATGCAGAGGAGGAGCCATGGCCGGATACATCGGCAAGATAGAAAGCGAGGTAGCGTTTTTTGATGTGGGCGTAATCGACAAAATCGCCACTTAAGAACAGAGATGGAGCAATATAATGGGCGACTTCGTAATGATCCTGAGTAATCAGGCGGTTGGGCATTAAGCGTTTTTGGACTTGTTTACCGGCAAGCTGATCGCGCTCTAACACCCGTAAACTTTCGCGCAATTCGTGGTTGGCGGCCTCTAACTGTTCTCGGTAGCGATGGTTTTCAAATAGCAGATCCGTACGCTCAAGCGCTTTGTTAATCGCATGCACTAACACTTCTATATCCAACACAGGTTTAACTAAATAATCACTCGCCCCTAACCGCAATGCCTGCACGACATCACTCACACTACCCGCCCCCGAAATAATAATTACAGGCAAGTCAGGCTGATGTTGTTTAACTTGTTTGAGCACCTGCAGCCCATCCGCACCCGGCATACGCAAATCGGTAATCACCAGATCAGGGCTGTATTTTTTGATGGCTTCACAGAGTTTGTTGGCTTCACCTGCTTCATATACCTCAAAACCACTGTCGGTGAGATAGACGGCAATACTGCGCCGAACAAGTGTGTCGTCATCGATGATGAGCAGCTTTTTGCGTTTCTCCGTCATCTAGAATCTTTCTCTGTTATGGTTAAAGAAGGGTGACTTTAAGAGGCGCACAACACTACTCTTTCAGCTTCTATCCCGCAAGTAATTCTATGAGTATTTAGCTTATGTAAAGCTTCTTTAACAGTAGCTGAATTCCGTCCACCGAAACCGATTGTAATTGTTAAGAATGTGCTGCAGAACTCAAGATAAACCTCGAGTGACTGGCTTTTTGTAGGCCTGTGCTACACTCATTGAGTGCTTGGGAATCCCATATACCCGTATCACTCAAGTTAGACGATGAGATAGATAACAAGTTATAAGAGGACTGGATATGAGCTCAATTGATAAAGGCTTTAGTGAAAAACGTGACTTTATCCGTATGAAAATCAGCGCTCCTTTAAGCGCAAAGCTCTCTCATGATGAGGGTGTTATCGAAGGATTATGTCGCGATTTGAGCGGTGGCGGGATGCAAGTAGAAACCGCAACCCAAATACTTGCTGGTACTGATCTCGTGGTAGAAATCTCCTCCGGCCATGGCCATAACCCTACACTGCATGCCAAAGCCAAAGTTGCTCGTAGCAGTGGCGATAGTGAAAATGGTTTTCTGTTAGGCTTAGAAATTGTTGAAGTCCTAAAGTAAACCTTCACTATTAGAGACTCGGGCTAAACACCCGAGTCTTATTCTTCCTCGTCGCCAAAGCTGTCTTCCACCACCCCATTGTTGATCAAGAAATTGCGACGCTGCAAATAAGCTTCTCGTAAAAACACATACTTATCACCCGTTAAACTTTTCTCTAGCGGTAGTATATTGGCCCGAACATTTAATAATGAAGCCGCTCTTACGGTGTTTTTTGTCGCTATGTGATCAATATAGGTTTTAGGGTCTGTATACCAGTCCACTGGGATTGCGGTAGTATCGCGCAAGTTGCTTGGGCCTAGGAAGGGCAAAACTATGTAAGGCCCCGCATCCATTCCCCAAACGGCGAGTGTTTGCCCAAAATCTTCGTGGTCGTCATGCTTTAAATTCATGTACTGAGCCACATCCAAAATACCCGCTAAGCCTAAGGTTGAGTTCAGCAATAAGCGCCCGGTATCGTGGGCAGCACCGCGAAAATTGCCTTGCAGCACGCCATTAAGGACACTTGGAATCTCCAACACATTGGAGAACACATTATCCACACCTCGGCGAAAAAAGCCTGGGGTTACCTTTACATAGGCTTTGGCCAAGGGTTTAAGAAAAATTTTGTCTGCGCCATTATTAAAGCGAAACATAGAGCGATTAAACTTCTCCCAAGGATCAACCGGCGATTTCGTCATAGTCGGGGTCGATTCAACCACAGGGGCTGCATCTACAGTCGGCTCTTCTGTTTGTGCTAATGCAGGGTTCATCGCTAGCGAAAAAGCCAATGTCGCGGTGAGCAGGGAAATTCTCATGGTAGTCATGGATACGCCAAAATGCAGGATTAATAGTAAATAAAGAAGGGGTAAACCGAGTTTACCGAGCTGGCGCCACTCTACCCAAAGTCCTTAGCGACAACAACCTTTTCAGACTGTAATAAGATGCTACTTGGATACCATGAATTAGCCGAGCTCGATCATTATAAAAGCATCGAGCCATACCATAAGTGACAATTGTAACGGATAGGGATTTAGGGTTAACAATTCATCTCAATTTCAGAGGCATTGATACGTCAGCTCAAGCTTCATGGACTTAGGCAAAGAAGAAAAATATCGTTCAGACTCCACTACAAATCCTTTTGGACATTGTGCCGCAGCCGCCTCCAGCAAATTAAACTTAGCTAGCTGTAATTGCTGCGGAGAACTAAATTCCCCCTTAGCGATCAACTTTGCTGCAACCAAGTCAGCTTTCTTATTCTTAAGTTCTTGCGCAACAGGTTCTGCGTTATCCTCAACGGTAGCTGTTGGTTTACTGGAAAAGACTTTATGTAATACACCATTTAACCCTGTAGTGGTGTAATCGCAGTGTTTATCAGAATCTGGGGCCAAGCGATCTGCGGCATCAACTGCCGAACCACACTCCGGCTTTTCTTCCGCTATAGCCATTGAACACACCAGTACGAGCGAGCTTAAAAAAGTTAATTTAACCCACATAAATTTGCTCCTATAAATATCATTCACCCAAATAAAAAAGGGTGCCTAAGCACCCTTCCAAATATTGAACTAAATTAGAAATTCAGTTCGAGACCAACAGCCAGATACTTGTCGTCTGCGCGCGCGGCGTTATCAACAAGCTTTGTTGTAGCATTCAATCTTTCGTCTTCAACTACAGTGTAGTAACCAAACACTTTAGTGGCTTTTGACAATTTGTAATCTACGCCAATACTGGTTTGCTCGGTACCCAGCTGAACCATATCGGAACTTGCGTTTTGAATTTTCAATGCCCATTTATCATTTACATTCCATTGAGCAGAAACCATGTAGCCATCTTCATCAATTACACCATTGTCATAAGTTTCCCACATTGCACCCAATACAACTGGGCCAACATTAAAACGGCCTACGGCACGTAGTATGTCTGTATCTGTTTTATGAGCAACTGCGCCGCTTGCATTAGTTACGTTGCTATCGTTAGCCAATGCTAAATACACAGCTTTGGTGCTGTACACGATAGATGCAGAGTAACCGTCATCTACATCTACAGCATCTTTTTCAGAGTTAACGTAAGCCACGTTGACAGTAATATCGTTAAACGCTGGGGTTGAGTATTGAACGATGTTTTTAGCACGAGTCTCACCTTGCAGCACAGCTTGGATATCACCGATATAGTCATTGAACAAATCAACTTTTTCTTGTGCTACTTTAAATGGAGTATCAAACATACCAATCATTGCAGTACCACCAGTACCTTTCAAACCAACGTAAATGTTACGCTGAGAGAAAGTTTGGCCGCCAGTTGCGGTACAGGTAGTAGTAGTCTTAGTAGTCGCTGCAGGCGTGGTGGTAACGCTGGTAGAATTCGCCGCACACGTGTAGTTGTTAGCATTTGAGCCATCATCTACTTTAGTTTGGTATTCAAACTGATAAATAACTTTCAAGTCATCGTTAACAGATTCACTACCTTTTAAACCGATACGTGAAGCATTACTCACCACTTCCGTATAAGAACCACCTACGTTTTTATCAGTAGATTGCAAAGCAACGTTAGCCTTACCGTAAACGGTAACATCAGCAAATGCAGCGGCAGGTACGAGTGATGCGATTAATAAAGGTAAAAGAGCTTTTTTCATGAGGTTGTCCCCTAGGGTTTTAATAGATATGGTCATAACATAAACTACTGACGCGACGCATAGCATTTGTAGCGTTCTGGCGCGCATTATGTTGTGACTATATTGCAGTTGTATTACAGCGTAGATTAGGATGAGATTTTCGCAACAAAAGGGACACATGCAAAAGTTAATATTTCGCTATATCTAACAATTTTACCTATTGCGAATTAGCTTTAACGCTGCTTTTTTGATCGCCCGACGAAGCGAGTTAAGAATGGCAGCTACTGTGCTGCCTTAAAAAAGCATTAAGAAAAAACTTAGTTAGATAACACTAGCTCCCACTGTTTATCCAATCGTTTCGGCGAAATAGGAATCTGGGTTTTTAAAGTCTGCGCAAACAGTGACACGCGGAGTTCTTCAATCCACCAACGGTATTCAATGAGAGCAGCGTTTTGTGTCATCACATACACACCTTCCTTCTCGATATATTCTTGCAGGCGTTGCCAATAAGGCTGAAGCTCCAGCAATGCAAGTTTGTCCTTTTGCGGATTAAGAGCAGCCTTTTCCAAGCGCATTTGAATTCCACGCAAATAACGCGGGTACTGACGCAACCATTCATTCGGGGTTTTGTACACTAAACCCATATAAAATAATTGTTTCAATTGCTCTTGAATATCGCTCAATGCAAATGCCAAGGCCAATGCATTTTTTTGCTGTTTGATATTTTTTTTCACATCAACCAACAATTTCAAACTGGCAAGTAAATGTATACAAATTTCCTGCGCTGTACCGACTAACTTATCGCGAATAGCTTCAACCAAAGTATCAAACTCTGCTTTGGTGCGCGGCAGTTGGGTTTGATCAGGCAAGGCAAGCTGTTTTATCCCCGCCAAAATAATATCGTCGGCAACTTGATCGCGAGAACCAATACCGGCTAAGGTCAGTGCAATATCTTGCCCTTTTAATAATTCTTTTTGTAAATATTTTACCGCTTGATTGAGTTGCAGATACATCAAACGAGCAAGGCCGCGTTGCGTTAACTCTAAAGCTTGTTGCGGATTATCTAATACCTGCAATGCCACCGAGGTGGTCTTATCGGCAAGTGCAGGGTAAGCGCGAATACCAATACCGTTGCGTTGCAACTGGATTGCTTGCGGCAAGCTTTCAAAATCCCATTGCGTAATATTATCCCGCTCAATATTGGTGGCCGCCGATTGAATATTTTGTTGCACTTGCGCGCGATATTTTTCACGCAACGGCAGTAAATCGCGGCCACTGGCTATTACTTTGCCTTTGTCATCCACCACTTTAATATTAAAGCGATAGTAATTATCAACTTGGGTTTCCAACCAAGCATCTACACCTACATCCACACCGGTCTGACGCTTTAGTTGCAAACCTAGTGCATCGGTTAGCGCTTTATTATCGGGTGCCATAGCTGCAAGGGCTTTATCCACCACATCGGGTACAGGTACAAAATGTTTACGCAGAGACTTGGGCAAGCTTTTAATCAAATTAATGCACTTATCACGCAACATGCCCGGCACCAACCATTCCAAACGTAACTCTGGAATTTGATGCAACAAACTCATAGGTACATGAATACTTACACCGTCATCGGGGTGATTAGGTTCAAAATGATAAGTGAGCGGAAACACCATGCCGCGCCATTCCAATTCATTTGGGAATTGGGCATGGGTAATATCCAGCGCGTCGTGGCGCATCAGCGTTTCGCGGCTAATATGTAAAATCTTGGGATTTTCTTGCTCGGCTTTTCTGCGCCAATTTTCAAAGCCCGCTAAATTAATTATATGCTCGGGAATAAGTTCGTTATAAAACTCAAAAATGACCTGTTCATCTGCCAGAATATCGCGGCGGCGAGATTTAGCTTCAAGATCATCCAATTCTTTTAAGAGATTTTGTTGATGCGCAAAGAAATCTTCTACCACACCCTTGCGCTGTAAATTTTTACGCTTGGGATACTCTGCATATAAGCCCTCCACAAAGGCCGCACGAATAAATACTTCGCGGCACACCAAAGGATCAATATGCGAATAGATCACCGATCTTTTCTCAATTAAGTTCAAACCATAGAGACTAACCTTTTCATAGGCCATTACCTGCCCGGTGTGGCTATTGTAATGAGGCTCAAAATATTGACGCTTTACCAAATGCTCTGCCGCCGCCAGCGCCCACTCAGGTTCAATTTTAGCCACGGTATGCGCAAAGAGTTTTGAGGTTTCAATTAACTCCGCTGCCATAATCCATTTCGGCGTTTTTTTAATTAAGGATGAACCGGGGAAAATACCAAACTTGCGATTGCGCGCACCAAGGTATTCGCGCTCTTCGTGATTAAAACCAAGATTGCCGAGCAAGCCACTTAATAGCGCTTTATGGACTGATTCATAATTAGCAGGCTCGCTATTCGCCTTAAAGCCCAACTCTTTAGCTGCTACGCACAATTGATGGTGAATATCTCGCCACTCGCGCAAACGCAAATAATTCAAAAACTCTTTTTTGCATAACTTACGTAATTGATTTTGCGATAGCTTTTGGCGCTGGGTTTCAAAATAATCCCACAAATTTACAAAACCGCCAAAATCCGAATGCTCTGCCCAAAAGCGTCGATGACTTTGATCTGCCGCCTGCTGTTTTTCTGCGGGGCGGTCGCGCGGATCTTGCACTGAAAGTGCGCTGGCAATAATTAATAATTCACGCACACAAGATTGCTCTTGTGCCGCTAACAACATACGTGCAAGGCGTGGATCGAGCGGTAATTTACTGAGCTGTATTCCCACAGGCGTGAGTTGGTTTTTACTATTAACTGCTTGCAGCTCTTCCAATAATTTATAGCCATCGCTAATTAAGCGATGGTCGGGAGCATCGATAAAGGGGAACTTATGAATATCGCCCATTTTCAATTGCAGCATTTGCAAAATAACGGCGGCGAGATTGGTGCGCAGAATTTCAGCATCGGTAAATGCTGGGCGATTGTTAAAATCTTCCTCGCTGAACAAACGAATACAGATACCTTCCGCCACACGGCCACAGCGACCTTTGCGCTGGTTGGCGCTGGCTTGCGATACAGGTTCTATAGGTAAACGCTGAACTTTGGTGCGATACGAATAGCGCGATATGCGCGCAAAGCCCGGATCAATGACATAACGAATACCAGGCACCGTAATAGAGGTTTCTGCAACATTAGTTGCCAATACAATGCGGCGACCGGTATGAGGTGCAAATACGCGCTGTTGGTCCGCCAAACTTAAACGCGCATAAAAAGGAACGACCTCCATATGTGCAAATTGAGCTTTGCGCAACGCTTCTGCAGCTTCGCGAATTTCACGTTCGCCACTCAGAAAAATTAACATATCGCCGCCGCGCGCGCCACTACCAGTTTTTTCATACATTTCAATTTCATGTACGGCATCTACCATAGCGCTGTAAATATCTTGTTCAGTATCTTCTTCACTGTCATTTTTTGCTAACGACTCGAACAGTGGGCGATACCACACATCAACCGGGTAAGTGCGGCCAGAGACCTCAATAATAGGCGCGTTATCAAAATGCTCAGAGAATTTTTGTAGATCAATAGTAGCGGAAGTGATGATTAATTTTAAATCCGGGCGGCGCTTCAGAACTTGTTTTAAGTAACCGAGCAGAAAATCAATATTTAAACTACGCTCGTGAGCTTCATCGATAATCAGCGTATCGTATTTATTTAAATAGGGATCGTGCTGAATTTCAGCCAACAGAATACCGTCGGTCATCACCTTAATTAAGGTTTGCTCGCTGGACTGATCGCTAAAACGAACTTGATAACCTACCTTTTCTCCAAGTTTGGTATTCAGCTCTTCAGCAATGCGAGTTGCCACTGTATTGGCCGCAATACGACGCGGTTGCGTGTGGCCAATTAAACCGCGAGTGCCGCGCCCCAACGTTAAGCAGATTTTGGGAATTTGCGTGGTTTTACCAGAGCCAGTTTCACCCGCTAAAACCACTACCTGATTATTGGCAATAATCTGAGCAATCTCTTCACGTTTTTCACAAACGGGTAAATCAGGGAAGGAAATACTAGCGGGAATGAGCTGTTTGCGGTTTTCCACCTTGGTTTGTGATGTCAGCAATTGTTGCTGCCATTTTTCCAAAGCTTGTTCATAGGGCTTATTGGCGCGCGCTAACTTTTCAAGCTCGCTCAAACGACGCTGCAATCGGTAATGATCCTGTGCCATCACATTTGCTATAGATTGTTTATATTCTAACCACACGCCCGTCATGCCTATCGTCTCGCCACTTAAAGATGCGCATAATACCACGTGAAATCTGTCGCATTTATCCCTAGCAAACAGAGAACATTGCTCTAATGTTCAGTTTCTATTATGGGTAACCCATTAATATGCGTTCTTTAATAGGTTTAGCAGCCGATCAATTTCACCTGAGTTCACAGATGTAATACAATTAACATCCTTTCTTTAGGTTGCTAAAGATGAGGCCCTACTCCCTTGTGCAGTGATAAAGCTTACAGTGACGTCTCTATGAAAAAATGGCCTGTGAAAAAATGGTTAGCCGCCTTTGCTCTCTGCTCGTTCAGTGTTCATGCCTACGCCGATATTTTTTGGTATTTTAGAAACCCTGACGGCTCCACCAAATGGCAATATATTGCTAATTTCTCCAGCAGTGTGCTAATTCTCACGCTTCTGATCGTGATGATTTTTTTATTATTGGCCTATCGCCGCGCAGGACGCGCTAACCGTGAACTGACTGATATAAAAGCCACTCTTGAACAGAGAGTCGCGCGCAGAACCGCATCTTTAATTGAAACAACTGAAGCGCTCAAAAACCGCGAAGAATATATCGCCAGCATCGTTGATTCCATGCCTTTAATGCTGATTGGTTTAAATCAACGCATGGAAATCATTCAGTGGAACCGTGTTGCAGAAACATCAACCGGCCGCCCGATTGCAAGTGTATTAGGTAAAAACCTGTGGGAGGCTTATCCCGCTATTACACTTACGCCAGACCAAATTGCTGAAGTTTTGCATAGCAAAAAAACAATGACTATTAAACACAGTCAACGCGACCAATATTATTTTGATATTACTATTTATGCCCTCACCGATAAGCACGAAACAGGTGTGGTTATTTTAGTAGATGATATTACCAAGCAAATGAAAGCTGAAAACAAAGTGGCAGAACGCGACAAAATATCTTCAATGGGCGAACTTGCTTCAGCGATGGCTTACGATATTAACTTGCCACTGCAATCCATTTTAACTAGCTTGTTAAACGCCCAAGAAAAACTAGCGGTAAATGATATAAACAATATTAAAGCTGAATTGTTAAGCACCTTAAAAAATGCCTGTTTCAGTGGGCAACAAGCATCATCTATTATTCAAAATTTGCTAGATCTAGCGAACAGCCATCACGATGAAAAAGCGCCCGCAAATATAAGTCAGTTAATGGATCAAAGTATTAAACTAGCCGACAACTTATTTGCTGATTTATCTGGCTTGAAATTTAACGCCATTAACATCACCCGTCATTATCACGAAGGCCTGCCACAAATACCCTGCTACCAATCCGAGTTGCAGCAAGTATTTATTCGCCTTTTGCGCAATGCCTTTCACTCGTTGAATGGATCCACGCAAGCAGCACCTGCCATTAATATTGAGATCAGTGAATTTTATGATTCGCTGTGGATTAAAGTTCAACATAATGGCCGTCCGTTAACACCCTTAGAACAAGAAGATATTTTTCAACCTTTCTTCTCTATTTCAGAAAGAGAGCCTGCCTGCCCAGTAGAACATAGAATGTCATATTCCTACTTTATTATTACCGACCACCACCACGGGCAAATGTCAGTAACCTCTGACGAAAAATTTGGCACCTGCTTTAATATTCAATTGCCGCTAGCTTAGTTTGCTGTTGAATAGCATCTAGCTCGCAATTAAGTAAAAAATTACAGCATAAAAAAATGCCGATCAATTTAAGCTGATCGGCATTTTTTATAACTTCCGCAAACTTTATTCCAACAAGCTGCGCAGCATCCACGCAGTTTTTTCATGTAACTGAATACGCTGAGTTAGCAAATCTGCCGTGGCTTCATCATTTGCTTTTTCAACGACGTCATAGAGCGAACGCGCAGTGCGCACAACTGATTCCTGCCCTTCTACCAATAAGCGAATCATATCCTGCGCTTTAGGTATACCATCTTCCTCTTTAATACTGCTCAGCGCAGCAAATTGCTTATAGGTACCGGGAGCGTACACACCTAAAGAGCGAATTCTTTCGGCAATTAAATCCACTGCCAAAGCCAACTCGGTATATTGCGTTTCAAACATCAGGTGCAAAGTTTGAAACATGGGGCCAGTAACATTCCAGTGAAAATTATGAGTTTTCAAATAAAGTGTGTAAGTATCTGCCAACAATTTGGACAAACCATTAGCGATATCCTGACGATCATGTTCGTTAATACCAATATTAATGTTCATATTGAGTTCTCCTTAGGTGTTGTAGTAAGAATAGTTGCATCTCAAACAGGCTACCAGTTAATTCTACTTATGGCTGCTATTGTCTAAATTGTTGCAGTAGCCCATGAGAATCCACCCGCGTTTTCGTTCGCAGTTACGCAAATGAATTTCTGCTATATCATGCGGAACCTGATCTGTGGTGAGGAGCTTAAACCCAAGCGCACGATAAAAACTCTGTAAATGCGGTAAGGCATAACAATAACAGCAAACAAGGCTATTTAACGAACCTAACTCAATTAATATTTTTGCTATCAAATGGGTTGCCAAACCTTGATTGCGCACTTCAGGTGCAACACAGAGATTTCGCAATAAAAAATACCCGTTGGAATTGGGAATTAAGCGCGCGGCAGCAATGATTTCACCCTGTCGGCTTAAACTAAATACGTGGTCTTGGCGACCACATTTAACCTTGTAATTACACCCAGCATAAAAACGATTAACCAGCGGTAAACGCAAGCCATCAACACATTCAAAAACACTAGGGCCTAGAGTGCGAGCAGAAGTTGCGTATACCATTAGTTTCGATCATCAGGACCATTAGGATCTTCCATACTATCCAGCGGGAACAGACTATCTAAACCACCATCGTCATTCATAGGAATATGCGCGGAATCATCATCCGACAAATCAATTTCAGTTTTTTCTGACGCATGCTTTGCAGACGCTTTTTGGGTATCGGAAGTTGATAACGTTCTTTCAAACTCAGCCAATTCATCCTTAGCTTTACCGCCCATAATAATTTTATACACAAAATAACCCAACACCAAGAGTAAGAGATTGCCAACACCAATGCCGATATAAAGGATTAGATTATCAGACTTTTCTTCTGGCTTAGTATTTTCCACTTCAGGGCTTTTCACCTTAGGATCTACAAGAGGCGCTGCTACAGATTTTTTAACCACATAACTAAAGCTATCGGCATGAAGTACTTCATCCAATTTTTCACCATTTAAAAGCTCACCCAGAGCATGAATATCAACAGCGTAATCACCCTCTTGAACAGGTGAAAAGGAAAATTCCCAACGTTTTCCATCAATTAAACTCAACGGTTTTTCAACAGTGTTATTTTGTGAGTTTTTGATACTGACGGTAACTTGTGTCTGCGGCAGATCTACAATTTTTTCGTCAGCAGAGATTTTATAGCTGTAGGTCAGCTTTCCATCCTCAGTAACAGTACTATTTTTTTCTACAACTATATAGCTATCGCGCACATTAAGGCTGTGTTTAAACTCGCGCTTAAAGGTTTTTCCATCTACATATATATGTATTTCATAATCAGCAACTGTATCAAAAACATTTAAGTTTTGATGAAAAAAACCGTCTGCTGGCGGCGTTGTTAAAGTAAAAGATGTATTGATGTTTTCTTCGTCATTATTTTTTACCACTATAGCGTTAGTCTCTATCAAACCAAGAAAGTTGGCATCGCTAATAGTTTTTCCATTCTCTTGAAATGAATAGGTAAGGGCGAGTACGTCCTTACTGTGTAAATTGTTTTTAAGTGGTTCAAATACCAATTGCAAATTACTAACAATAGTAACTCGGCTTTGCGGTGCTATATCCGTTTTGATTTTCCAATGGCCTACCTTAGGTGAATCCGCTGTAATCAAATCATACTTGTCGGTACGATACCAATTAATACCATCCTTAGGATTAGTTGCAGAATAATCCTTTCCTTCAGGTGAACTAATAATAGTTCGCTCCTCACCTGGCTTGCGAAAAATAAGTGCCGTAAACTCTTTAATACTGGCGTCCACTAAGAAACCATTATCTTCCAAAGGAACCCGTTCTGCGGGCACAGCCTGATCAAATATTTTTAAAAACACACTCATGAGTTGGTCAGCAGAAACCGCTAGAGCGTAAACACCATCTGTGGCTTGAGACAATTTTTTCAATAAGGATGTATCTGAATTTTCAGAAAGTGCAATGGTGTGAACCACATAACCTGCTGATTTTAAATTCGGTAAAATTTCACTCAGAATTCGCTGACGCTCCTTATTGTTAACAACAGCGTCTTTACTTATATCTACCACACCATCCGTTAATAAAATGATATGAGTTTTATAATCTGGGCTAAGCGCGTTTTTGTCAAAACTGACTTCATCCAAGGCTTTACCAATCCCGGTGTGCATGGCAATCGAATTAATCGCATTAGATTTTGCTGCAGCTTGTTGACGCCATTCTGCATCGACAGGTTTGAACGGCATCAATACATTCACCGCATTACCAAAAGTCCAAACGCCGGCGCGACTTTTATCTGGCAATAAACGTACGATAAGATCCATAGCGGGTTTGCGTAAATTATTTGGATCTGTCTGCTTCATACTGCCTGACACATCAATCAACACGCGAACATCTGAAGGTAAGGCTTTAGTGGGTTTAAGATTACTTAAAGACGCACTTGCTGACGAACTAGCGAATGTAGTGGGAGCTTCTTTTGGGGTGTTTTGAGCATGCAGCCATGGCGCAAACACTAAGAAACCAGAAAAAAATAACGCACGAAGTCGTTGATTACGCATATTTCGAGCCTTTTGTCAGGCAACCTTAAATGAATTACTGACTAAACCAGTTTGAAAAACAATATTGCTATTCATTTATAGCACTTAACTGGCAATTCGCCATTTTCCTGACGCCTAGAACAAAAAAACCAGCATAAGCTGGCTTTTCTAAACATACATGCAATGTATTGCTACAGCCTGTTAATCTCTAATAGCACGAATAGGCATTTCACCTCTTAACAATTCATCTCGAGCTTGACGCTCACCTCGGTTCAAACTGCGGGATGAAATAGGGCGAGTATCATCTTGGCGCTTAGTATCTTCATATTCACTGCGACGCGAGCCTTGTTGCTCTCTGGCTTTAGACGAATTTCCTACGCACATATTCCGAGTAAGGAGAACCAAGACCCCTGCCAAAATTAAGCCAATCAACCAAATACCCAGCATCACCTTTATGAGCGGCAGAATGGCGGGTAGCCCCCCCGACATTCCCTCAAATACCAAAGTATAAACCGCCGGAGCCATTGTCATGGTTTGCGCATCTATCGCGTAAGGCGTAAATAAAATGGTCGCGACCGTAACTACCGCTGCGTAACGCACAAAGCGCCAAGCCCATAAAAACATCCACCAAGTTGCAATAGTACAGCCTAGGCTACCGGCAAAATAAATGATCCATGCGGATTGAATACTGTTTAATTCACTCATGAGTTTTCTCTTTAGACCCAACGCACAACATAATCTTCAAGATCATCAGGATTGACTGAATCTTCATGAATAACCTGCCCTGCAACTGACATTCCTGCGTTATGAACTGAATCAGGATCTCCTGATATTAAAGGGTGCCAATCAAACAGCGGAATGCCTTCATCAATTAAACGATAGGCGCAAGTCTCTGGCAACCAGTAAGTATCTTTGACGGACGCGGGAGTGAGAGTCACGCAATCTGGCACATGTTGTTGGCGTTCACTGTACACCTGACATTGGCAGCTATCGTGATTGAGAAACTTGCAGGCGACCTTGGTGTAATAAACATCGCCATTATCCTCATCTTCCAATTTATGCAGACAACATTTGCCGCAGCCATCACAGAGCGATTCAAACTCTGAAGGTGACATTTCATGCAATTTTTTCGCACGCCAAAAAACTTGTACGGGCATTTTATTTAACCTGCCTTCTGCTTAACCGGAGAGTTTGGAGTTTTTAGAGCGCATTTCTTGCATCTCTGGATCTTGCTCGTTGCGCGGCGGCATTTGCAAATAATAGCCTTGCGACTCCAGACTTTCTGCGACTTTTTCCACACTCACTCGCGCCAACTTTTTCTCTGGTGTCAGCAAGAGCACCATCGCGGGTTGAGGCTTGCCAAACAGTTTTAACAACTCTTCGGGCACCTTGGTTAAACCCTCTTCTTTTTTAACGTAGAGGTACATGCCCTCTTCTTTGGGGCTGCGAAAAATTTGGCAAATGACTTTCATGGATTAACTCTTACTTAATTAACAAATTAAAGTGATTCAATATCATCAAACACAGGATTTTGAGCAACCAACAACAATCCTTTTCCGATCACCTCATAACGCCAACCGAGTAAGCGCTCAGGCAATGTGTACACACCGCCTTTCATTCCAGACCGAACAATCGCTTCGTATTCTTTCTTGCGAATCAATAACTCTGGCGGAAGCACTAATGCTTCTGCTGCTTCGCGCACATATTTTTTTAGCGCTTTCATGAGCGGCGCATCGCTAGGTGCCAGCGGTGTGTCTAAACGCGAGGGCCAAGTCGCCGAATCAGTGGCCGCGCTAGTACGAATAATAGTAAGCAGTTTTTCTGTATCGTTGCGCAAGGTACGCGAGGGTATATCTTCAATGCGCTGTAAATGTGCAGCATCTTGCGGTTGCTTGCGTGCTATTTCAAACAGTGATGGCTCTTTAATTAATCGGTTGCGCGGAATATCGCGTGCGCGGGATTCCACTTCACGCCAAATACAGAGATCGCGCAGAATCGCCAACTCAAGTGGGCGCAATTTCCACGCGAAACCTATCTTTTGATAAGCATCACCATAGTTATCTGGCTTACGAGCATTCGTAACCAAATCCGCACAATCACTTTTCACCCACTGCAAACGCTCGCTGGTTTTTAATGTTTGCAGCAGTTTTCCATAAACAATCAGCATATGCGCCACATCTAAAGCGGCATATTTTATTTGCGATGCACTTAAAGGGCGCTGCAACCAATCTGAACGCGTTTCGTCTTTGGGAACGTCAATCGCTAACACGGCTTTCACTAACCCAGCGTAACCGAGTGAAAAACCAAAACCGGCGAAGGCGGCCGCAATTTGTGTATCAAAAATAGGCGATGGAACTTCACCAAGCAGGCATTCGAACACTTCAATATCTTCTGAGCATGAATGCAGGACTTTAACGACTTTCTCATCCAACATTAATTCGCGCAGCGATGAAAAATCTGTAATCGCAAGTGGGTCAATTAAGTAACTGGTTTTGCCATCGCCAATTTGAATTAAACCTGCAATCGGATAAAAAGTATCCGTGCGCATAAACTCCGTATCAACAGCAATTGCTGCTTGCTGACGCAAACGCGCGCACAACTCGGCAAGGTCAGCGTCTTGCGCAATCCAAACAGGTTCGGTTGAAATAATCATAAATTAAAAACTTCTACGGCTAGAAAACGCGTGGGCTAGAGTTCCGCCGTCAATAAATTCAAGCTCGCCACCGAGCGGTACACCGTGCGCTATACGCGAAACAATCACGTGATGATGTTTGGCGCGTTCGCTAATGTAATAAGCCGTGGCCTCCCCTTCTACGGTAGGATTGGTGGCGAGAATAATTTCTTTTATAGGATCATCAGTCGTAGCGGCTTGCTGCAGCAACTGAATTAATTGATCGATACCAATATCTTCTGGACCAATACCATCGATAGGCGACAGATGGCCAAGCAAGACAAAATATTTACCTTGGTAGGTACCAGACTGCTCAATCGCCAATACATCTGCCGGTGTTTCCACCACGCAAATAATGCTGTTATCGCGACGTTTATTACTGCAAATACCACACAAGTCTTGTTCAGTCAGCGTGCGACAGCGTTGGCAGCGGCCAACACCTTCTACGGCTTTATGTAAGCTCTGCGCCAAACGTTCAGCGCCTTCGCGGTCACGTTCTAACAAATGCAACGCCATACGCTGCGCCGATTTGGGGCCAACGCCGGGCAGACAACGCAGAGAAGACATTAATTCGTCAATCAAAGGACTAAACATTATTTAGATATTTCTCAAAAAATATTTTGAATCCCGCGATACATCTTCAGAGCAAGTATCGATTTGTGATTCAAAACCCTCAAGTCAGGGACGACTTGAGGGAGCTACAAGGATGTATTCATGCGATTTTGAATCACAAAGCGATATTTTCGACACACGCAATCAGTTAAACAAAAAATTAAAACGGCATTTTAAAATCAGCAGGTAAACCCATGCCTGATGTCATCTTGGCCATTTGATCGCGATTTTGGGTTTCAACTTTTCGCACTGCATCGTTTACCGCCGCAGCCAATAAATCTTCGAGCATTTCTTTATCTTCGCTCATCAAACTATCGTCTATATGCACACGCTTTACATCGTGGCGGCCAGTCATTACGACCGACACCAAACCTGCACCCGCCTCACCTTTTACTTCAGCATGCGCAAGGTCTTCTTGCATTTTTTGCATATTGGCTTGCATTTGTTGCGCTTGTTTCATTAAGTCGCCGATATTCATAGCTACCTCTTTTTCTCACTAAATTTAAATGGCCTGAATCGTTTCTTCACGCAGAGTTGCACCAAAATGCTCAATCAACTGCTGCACTATAGGATCGGTCTTTATCGCAACCACCGCTTTATCATAACGCTCTTGTTGATGACGCTTGGCCAACAAAGCTGGCGTTTCTGCGGTAATTTTTCCAACCTGAATTTTGGCGTGCACGCGCTCAATAAAATAATTGCTCAGTAAATCTGACAAGCGCTGTTGATGGCTTGGGTCATAGAGCGTACTGTTATTGTCATCGACAACAAACTGAAATTCATTGCCGTTGCGTGCAACTAACTGGCAGTTAGCAATCGTGCTTTGCAAAATACCTGTCACCCCCAAGCCCAAATAAATCTCAGGCCAGTCTTGTGGAGTAGCTTGCTCATAGGAAACTTTACGCACCGCTTGAGGAACATAGGGCACATCATCAATAACCGCAGCGGGTGGAATTTCAGGCTTGGCTTCAACAATCACACTCGCCTGAGTTTCAGGCGCTTCAGACTTTTTTGGTTCGGGTACCTCGCATGCAGGGCTGTAATCGCCCGCATCCAAATACGCTGGCGCGGCGGCGTACCCATCGTATTCGTCACCCGTCATTTCCGGCGCATTATCGTAAGGGCCGTCAAAGGGTGGAGGCGTTTGTGCCGCAGGCACAGCTGTTTGTACAACTGAAGGAGCAACAGCTTGAGCTTCAGGAGCGACTGGAGTAGTTGGGGGCGCTACTTGAGCTTGGGCAACTGGAGCAACAACAGGCGCAACTTGTGGAGCCGCTTGAACCTGTGGTGCAGCAAGCGGTTCTGGTGTAACAACTTCAGACGTAACTGGGGCAGAGGCGTGTGGTACAGGAATCTGCACTTGTGGCGCTGGAGCCTGAGTAGAGCGTGGCTGTGACAGAGATTGAGGCAAAGCCTGAGTTGGTACATCCATTACGCCCTGCGGTTTAAAGGCCAACATGCGCAAGAGTACCATTTCAAAGCCAGCACGAGCGTCGGGCGCGAGCGGTAAATCGCGGCGGCCTAGCAGTGCGGTTTGATAAAACAATTGCACATCTTCCGCTGGCAATTGTTGCGCAAGCTGCATAATGCGCTCTTTGTCGCCGTGGCTATTATCCACCGCTTCCGGCAAAGCTTGCGCTATGGCGATACGGTGCAATACAGAAAGCATCTCCGCCAATGCATTCACATAATCGGGCGCCTGCTCGGCCATATTTTGTACGGCGCCGAGAATCGCTTTGCCATCCAGCGATGCCAGTGCATTGACGATTTCATAAACCGCCGCTTGATCCAAAGTGCCGAGCATTGCAGCCACTTCGGCTTGGGTGATTTTACCGGAGCCGTAGGAGATGGACTGATCAGTAAGGCTCAGCGCATCGCGCATACTGCCATCAGCAGCGCGGCCTAACAGCCAAAGCGCACTCTCTTCAAACGGAATCACCTCTTGTTCAAGTACAAACTTGAGGTGGTTGACGATACGCTCGGGCGTCATATTTTTAAGATTGAACTGCAAGCAGCGCGACAAAATTGTCATGGGCAGCTTTTGCGGATCAGTCGTCGCGAGCAGGAATTTTACGTGCGGTGGCGGCTCTTCCAAGGTCTTTAGCAGCGCATTAAAACTGCTGTTAGAGAGCATGTGAACTTCGTCGATTAAGTAGACTTTGTAGCGGCCACGGCTGGGAGCGTATTGAACGTTCTCAAGCAGCTCGCGGGTATCTTCAACTTTGGTGCGCGAGGCAGCATCCACTTCAATCAAATCCACAAAGCGGCCTTCAGCAATTTCACGGCAAGCGGAACAGGTACCGCAAGGCTCAGAGCTAACGCCCGTTTCGCAGTTAAGACATTTGGCGAGAATTCGCGCAATGGTGGTTTTACCCACACCGCGAGTACCAGTAAACAAATAAGCGTGGTGCAAACGATTATGGTCGAGCGCATTAATCAGCGCCTGCAAGACGTGCTCCTGCCCAACCATTTCACGGAAAATACGCGGACGCCATTTGCGCGCGAGAACTTGATAACTCATGCCAATTGCTAACCCTGAATAGAGCGAATGGAGATCGCCAAAATGAGGGCGATTATAGCGTTATAGGGGCCAAATAGACACGCGAAAGATCGCAGGCTAAGGACTTAGCAGTGGAATTTTAACCAGAGGGAATAGTGCGAAAATCTAGAATGGAGGCAATCTAACCAGCCACACCCCGGCACATAACTAACTGCTACCGTTGCTCCCTTCCGGGCCTGGCGGGGTTCACAGGTCATCATTGCGAGGGGACCGGCTAGATCACCATAGCGACTTTCAAAAAAAGCAACTTGCAGTATGTAAGCGACAAAAAATGCGCGCCTTGCAAGAGGCGCGCATTATCAACAGTTTCAATTCGCATTGCAAGGCGCAATTGCACCTTGCTAAGGGAGATTGAGTCACGATTATTGCTGAATAGGGATTAGCTTAATCTCTACACGACGGTTAGCTTGACGACCTTCATCGCTGGCATTGCTGGCGATTGGGTTTGCTGGGCCATAACCAGCAGAATCAATGCGATCAGACGCTACGCCCTGCGCCAGCAAATAAGTGCGCACGCTGTTGGCCCGCTCCTCACTCAAACGTTGATTGAGTGATAAGGGGCCAGTAGAGTCGGTATATCCGCTAATACGCACATTGGTTTGATCGTATTCTTTAAGCGCTTGAGAAACTGAATTTAATACCGAGTAAAAATCTGCACGAATATCAGCTTTGTTTACAGCAAAAGTAATATTTCCAGGCATAATTAAATTCAAATTATCGCCTTGGCGACTCACTTGCACACCACTGTCTTTCAACTTGTCGCGCAATTCTTTTTCTTGTTTGTCCATATAGTGACCAACACCGCCACCTACCGCAGCACCCAGTACCGCACCTGTAAGCGCGCCACGACCGCGATCACTTTTGCTCGATGCAGCAGCACCGAGCACAGCACCGGCGATAGCGCCAATACCAGCACCTGTACCAGTCTTGTTGGGATTCTTTTGACCGCTTTGCTGGTCTACAGTGGTACAACCAGCAAAGGCGACAACGGCTAAAAACGCGATTAATTTTTTCATAGGACTCTCTCACATTGAATGAATTACAACAAAAAATTATAACTTGGGCTCTAAATGAACTTACTTTGCTCAATACCCACAAAGCGGTTGGCAATCACGAACGAGACTGCCAGAATGCTAGCATCACGTTCTTAACCGTCACTGTGCGAGCACTATAGGCAAATCTACTATGTACAACCAATCACGCTACGCAATTTTTGGATTAATGTTGGCGGCACTTATCACAGGTTGCAAAAACTATTCTGTTAGCCTTAACGATAATGTGGTTTATACGCCGCCCTCACTGTTTAAAGATTTTGCTATCGCAGATTCGCATTTACGCGCATGTGTAGAGCAAACCATTATCGATAATCGCATCACCAAAGCTGAAGAATTAAAGCAGTTAAACTGTAGCCATGCGGGTATTGCATCACTCGCAGGCCTTGAAAAATTCTACTCAATTGAGCAACTCAACATCTCGGAAAATGCGCTGCAATCTATTGCGCCGCTTAGCAATTTTAGCCAATTGAAAGTCTTAATCCTACGTAAAAATAACTTAACCAATGCTGAACCATTGTTGCATATGCTAGCGCTGCAGGAATTGGATATTTCAGAAAATGCGAAGCTCACCTGTGGCGATATAAAGCAATTTGCTGCTAATGCACATCAAGGAAAATTAAAACTGACTTTACCAGAACAATGTAAGTAAATAGATTGAGGAAGGGAGATTTTGCTCTGCAATTACACGCAGAGCAAACAGAGCTTAACGCACAAACATTAAACCAATAGTATTTCTAAACTGATGCATGACCTTCATGCGCACAGGTTCTGCATTGATAGGGCCAATGGATTTTTTAAACATCACCATAACTTCGGTACCAATGGGCGGACAAGGCTGATTTTCAATTTGCACTTGTGCACCACCATCGGAAACATCTTTAGCAAAGCCAACGATAGTACCAAAGCTGGGGTTGCTCATTTCCACCCGCACTGATGTGGTAGTCCGATCAAATAAACGCCTTTCTATCACGACAGATCTCCTTTAATTGTTATTACAGCTATTGGCAGAGATCTAAGAGCAGACATGCCTGCTCTTAGTACTTTCTTTTTTAAATTATAACGTCAAGCCTAGTTAGACCTTCAGGACTACTTAGAACGTCAAGCCTAGGCGATTGCCAACAAGCTCATACGACTCAACTACATTACCCAAGTTTTGACGGAAGCGGTCTTTGTCTAATTTTTCGCGGGTGTCTTTATCCCACAGACGGCAGCCATCGGGAGAGAACTCATCACCCAAAATGACTTCGCCTTTAAACAAACCGAATTCCACTTTGAAATCCACCAACAACATATTGCCGCTAGCAAATAATTCTTTAAGCACGGCGTTAATCTTGAAGGTTAATTCTTTCATGCGCGCCAATTGCTCAGGCGTTGCCCAACCAAATGATTGCACATGGGATTCATTGACCATAGGGTCACCCAATGCATCGTTTTTCAAAAACAACTCAAAGGTCGGTGGATTTAATTCCAAACCTTCCTGAACACCCAAACGACGAACTAATGAACCCGCAGCCAAGTTACGCACTACGCACTCAACGGGAATCATTTCCATTTTTTTTACCAACACTTCGTTATCTGACAACAATTTTTCAAAGTGCGTGGGAATACCCGCTGCTTGCAGCTTGCCCATAATGAAAGCGTTGAATTTGTTGTTCACCATGCCTTTGCGATCCAACTGCTCAATGCGTTTGCCATCGAATGCAGAGGTATCGTTACGGAAAACCATGATCACGCGATCCGGATCATCAGTTTTATAAACAGATTTGGCCTTGCCCGCGTAGAGCTCTTCGCGCTTTTCCATCGTTGTACTCACTTAAGTTGAAAATTGATTCTAGTAGACTATTGGGACTTTACTTTAAAGATAGTGAGTTTAGATATAGTGCTCAGCACTATCGCTGAGCCTTCGCTAAACCACTGCCAACCAGTCAAAACCTTGATCTTGACAGGCATAGGTAACTTGTTTGACCGCTTGGGTTACGGGTTCTAATGCAGCTCGCGCTACATCCAGTGAATTGTTCTGTTGGCTAATATGCGCCACCACCAAATGCTGTAAGCGCTCTGTATCTAACCGCTGCAAAAATCCGGCGGCTTGTTGATTGCTTAAATGCCCCCATTGCCCACCAACCCGCTGTTTAAGCGAGGGGGGGTAAGAACCTGAAGCCAACATAAACGAATCGTGATTGGCTTCCAGTAGCATTGCATCGCAAGCCTGATAGGCCGCTTCCACGTGGGACGTAATACTACCTAAATCCGTCAGTATTCCCAAGCGTAAGCCGGCATATTCGAAAACAAATTGTGCGGGTTCGCGGGCATCGTGAGGCACAGCAACAGGATTAACCTGTAAACCATTTAACAGAAAAGGCGCATAAGCGTGGATAAGATTAAGTTTAGGCAGCTCGCCCAAATTTTTACTGTGGTAGGTACCAGGCGTCATGTAAACCGGAAGATCGTAGCGGCGGGAAAGTGCCGCTACGCCTTTGATGTGATCTGAATGCTCATGGGTTACCAAAATAGCCGTCAAATCTTGTGCAGTTTTGCCGAGCCGCGCTAAGCGCAGCTCGGCTTCTTTAACACTGAAGCCGCAGTCAATCAGTAGCGAACCGTGACACCACTCCACCATGGTGGAGTTACCGCGACTGCCACTACCCAATGAAGCAAAACGAAAGGTTACCCCCGCCGGTTTCAGCACTTATATTAAGTTCTTACGCAATTTGGTGATCAATTCGCGTGCTTCACGTGGTTTTAAACGCTTTCCGTAGGGATCGCGTGCACGCACTAAATAATCCCCTGAAACGCCTGTTACTACAATCATATAGCCCGGTGCATTTTTCAGCTTTTTCTCTTCATCGCGATCCGAATATGGTGCAGATTCAAAGGCTTCACCTTGCAACATATTAGCTGTCACTTGCTCCAAACTATAAGGCGTGGTTACTGGCTTTGGATTCAAGCCGATATGGAAGAAACGCTTGAACCAGCCCGGTTTAGCATCTTCAGGATTTTTGTAATACACATAAAACATGCCCGTGTCGGCGTCTGACCCAAACAATTGGAAACCGTCGCGCTTGGCGGCGTAGGCAAGCGTGGCCATGGTGCGGGTTTTATCCAACTTCAAGGTCATAATGGGTTCGTTTTTGTACATACCCAAAGCTGCTTTGGCTGCGACACTTCCACCAATTGCTTGCGCCATCATGGAGGTTCCACCCTCTGTGCTGTCGCTCGCCAAATTTGCGGCCAAATCATCCATTAGCCATTTCTCGCGCTCGGGATTCATGGATTTGCTGGGCCACTCCGGGTCTTGTGTTGGCTTGGTAGCACTCTGAACGCTCATATGGATGATATGAATTTCACTGGTCTCAGGCTGAATACCTTGGTCAATCTGCAGACGGTACTTATCCTGACTGTTTAAGTCGCTTTTGAACTGCAACCAGCCGGTCTCGATAATCCCTTGCTTCAAATCTGCCCGAGTTGCACTCAGGTTATTCTCATTCAGGAAGTTGCGAATACGCGGCCATAATTCACCTGGAGCAGCATTAACCAAAATCCAGGACTTCTCACCTATACGCTGAATCTTAACGTTGTCTTGCAGCATATTGGCAGACAGCGGCATAGGGCGCGGGATATCGTAGTCAGAAGCAGTGGCATCATAGCCAAAATCTGCTGAACTAATGGGTGGGATGGGGTAAAGCTCACCCATAGCGTCTTTATTAGTGCCCGCAGGCAAAACTAAAGGCGGGAGACTATCGGCCTTGAGATAATCGTTTTCGCGATTGCGGAAAACGCCATCGTCACCAAAAAATACACCGCAACCAGAAAGCGAAGCACTTAAACAAACCAAATATCCGTAACGCACCATTGTTGATGAAGCGAGTTTTTTGGCTTTTGCAGTCATTAAATTCATGTAGATTCTCTAAGAGGATAAAACCGAATGCACCCTTGCCAAGGGCTTTACAATAAGAGCCAGAAGGCTTGCTTCTAGACATAGGCAAGCTGATAAAGTTCGACCAGCTATTGCTCATCAAACAAACTTATCAAATAAAAAACAAACCATCAAAAAACCCACTGGCAGTATGACAAACCCGCCAGCCGATCAAGTGCACCAAAATTCCAGACGCTTTTGGTGCACAACGCTTATAAATCTGTAATGGGTTTATGCTTAGGAACCAACAGCACCATAACACCCAAAGCCACCAAATAAGCCACTGCACACAGGCCAAACATAATGGCATAGCCAGTATAGATTTGACCTAATGCGCCGTAATAATCAAATAACCAGCCGCCTAACTTGGTGACCACTACCCCACCCATACCACCAGCAAAACCGCCTATGCCCACGACCGAACCAATAGCCTTTTTAGGGAACATATCAGATACCGTGGTAAAAATATTACATGACCAAGCTTGATGTGCCGATGCGCCGATGCCAATCAACACAACAGGAACCCAGTAGCTGATATATCCCAATGGCTGCGCAAGGAGAACGACGAGCGGGAACAACGCGATGATGAACATAGCACGTCTGCGCGCATCGAAAGCACTATAACCTTTGCCAACAAAATAAGTGGGAAACCACCCGCCGCTCACGCTGCCAATCATGGTCATTCCGTAAAGTACCATTAAAGGTAAGGCAGTACCCGTCATAGGTAGACCATACTGAGCTTTAAGATAGGTTGGCAACCAAAACAGGAAAAACCACCATACGCCGTCGGTCATGAACTTACCAAAAGCGAAAGCCCAGGTTTGGCGATAGCGTAAAAGCTGAAACCAAGAGGTTTTTGGTTCTGCCGCCGCATCAGACGTTACTACATCTTGTTCATCTACATCGCTATTGATGTAATCAAACTCGGCCTTAGACAAACGCTTTTGTTTGTGGGGGGGCGCATAAAACGCCTGCCACAAACCTATCCATAAAAAGCCAATAGCACCAATCACAATAAAGGTCGCTTGCCAGCCCCACTGCGACGCGATCCAAGGCACAGTCATAGGTGCCAAAATAGCGCCTACAGTTGCCCCTGAATTAAAAATGCCAGTTGCCAGTGAACGCTCTTTTTTAGGGAAATATTCTGCAGTGGCTCTAATAGCCGCAGGAAAGTTACCCGCTTCACCAATCGCCAACACAGCGCGCGAAATGATAAAACCGGCCACCGCAACCGGAACCGCCGCAATACCCACAAATGCAAGTACATGATTGGTTGCGGTACCCAAGGCCATGGAGTAAGCGTGCATAATTGCACCAATAGACCACACCACAATGGCAATTATGTAACCCGTCTTAGTGCCCAGCTTGTCGATGATACGGCCAGCAAACAACATAGAAATTGCGTAAAAAAAGGTGAACGCGGCGGTAATATTGGCGTAATCGTTATTAGTCCAACCGAATTCTTTAGAAAGATCTGGCGCAAGGTAGCTAAGAACTTGACGATCAAGGTAGTTCACAGTGGTGGCTAGAAAAATAAGCGCACAAATCGTCCATCGGTATCTACCGACATCCGCATTGATTTTGTTGAAAGTACTCATGTTTTCTCTCTGTATGGTTAAGTTTTTATATACCCATTACGATTATAAAAATCGCTTTTGATTTTTGTATTTGGTACTAAACCGATGCCGATCGGAGAACTTTATAGTTATGGGTAAATCATCTCAACACTGCCGCCCCAAAACTCTAAACTTAAAGCCTAGAGGCCGCAGAGGTACAGCTTATTATTTTGCCACCTGTAAAGCCGCTGCAACTTGCGCTTGATAACCAACCGACAAGCGCGTTAAAGGCAAGCGAATGCCCGACTGAATAAAACCTAATTGCTCAACTGCCCATTTCACGGGAATGGGATTTGACTCCACAAACATTGCATCATGCAAAGGTAATAAGCGCTGATTGATTGCGCGTGCTTCTTCTGCCTTACCGGCCAAAGCCAATTCGCACATACGCGCAATTTGATGGGGAACTACGTTGGCCGTTACCGAAATATCGCCCTTGCCACCCAACAGAATCAACTCAACCGCGGTAGCATCATCGCCCGAAATAATAGCGAAGCTGGCTGGCGCTTGGTCGATTAACGCTTTGGCGCGGGTTAAATCGCCCGTCGCTTCTTTAATACCAATAATGTTTTGTACTGCGGCAATACGCAACGCAGTTTCGGTTTTCATATCCACGCCAGTGCGGCCCGGTACGTTATAAAGAATTTGGGGAATGGCGACGGATTTAGCAATGTGTTGATGATGCAAAAACAAACCTTCTTGAGTGGGTTTGTTGTAATAAGGCGTCACTAACAAGCAAGCATCGACACCAGCATCTTTAGCGGCCTGTGTCAGCTCAACGGCTTCAGACGTAGAGTTGGCGCCCGTACCGGCAATGACCGGAATACGACCATTGACTTGATCGACTACTTTTTTCACAACCGCCAAATGCTCTTCAACATCCAAGGTGGCCGATTCGCCGGTAGTGCCCATGGCCACTATGGCGTGAGTGCCCTGCTCTAGATGCCAATCCACCAACTTATGCAAGCTCGCCCAATCCAGTGAGTTATCGGCGTTCATAGGTGTTACTAGGGCAACCATACTACCTTGGATCATCAAAAGCTCCGTTAGCTATAACTTTAAAAAACAAGTCTAAAAATAAGAAGGCGCAATGGTACTGAGTGAGAAGCTGGGAGACAAGCAAAACACCCGCCCATCAGGCGTTAATTGCGGCAATATTTGCTTTTATTCACTTTTTAAAATTCGAGCTTGGTTTAAAGTCGAGCATGCGCTGCAACGGAATCATGGCGCGTCTGGCCAAATCTGCATCCACATGAATCTCGTTGTCATTGCGATCAAAGACATTGACGAGATTATCCAATACATTCATCGCCATCCAAGGGCAATTAGCACATGAGCGACAAGTCGCTCCACTACCGGCAGTGGGGGCAATGTGGAAGACTTTATCAGGGTTCAACTGTTGCATCTTGTAAAAGATGCCTTGATCCGTCGCCACTATAAACTCGCGATTAGGTAAGGTTTGGGCGGCCCTGATTAATTGCGAGGTAGAACCCGCCACATCAGCCAAATCCACTACAGCCTTGGGTGACTCAGGGTGAACCAGTACAGCAGCATTCGGGTAGAGGACTTTTAGATCCTCCACGCCTTTGGCCTTAAATTCTTCGTGAACAATACAGGCACCATCCCACAACAGTACGTCGGCACCGGTTTTTTGTTGAACATAGGTACCTAGATGTTTATCTGGCGCCCACAGAATTTTTTTGCCTTGGCGATCTAGATAATCCACCACATCCAACGCGATACTGGACGTTACCACCCAATCCGCACGTGCTTTCACAGCAGCAGATGTGTTGGCATATACCACAACGGTACGATCAGGGTTGGCATCGCAAAAAGCAGAAAACTCGTCAATGGGACAACCTAAATCCAAAGAGCAGGTTGCCTCCAGCGTTGGCATAAGCACGCGTTTGTGTGGTGTAAGGATTTTGGCGGTCTCGCCCATAAATTTCACGCCCGCGACAATCAAAGTATCAGCCGGGTGATTTTTACCAAAGCGCGCCATTTCAAGCGAATCAGATACACAGCCGCCAGTTTCTTCAGCCAGAGCTTGAATCAACGGATCGGTATAGTAATGGGCAACCAAAACAGCATTGTGTTGCTTGAGGAGTGATTTAATACGGGCGAGATAATCAGCTTCTTGTTCAGGCGTGTACTGCGGGGCATTCCAAGCACGAGCAAGATGCTCACGAACCAGTTCCTGAGCATGGTCGCTGCTTGCGCCCATATGTAGTAATTCAGTCATTGTTTGCCCTTCATTATTGCTAAAAAACGAGGCGGAGATTCTACCACAGGAGCCAAGATTATGAGCTGAAAAACGAATGACGGAAAACTAACCGATAGGCGACTAGGCGCGCTAAACTTATATAACTTAGATTCGCTCAATTAAGCCTTACGCTATCGAATGGAAAATCAAATCGTTTAGCGCATTGGTACACTACTGTTTTAAATAGCTGTTCAATTTTGAAAGGATTACCGCATGAGATTTACCCAACAATATTTTTTCCTGCTCACGCTATGCTTATACCCCGCCCTACTTGCAAGCTGCGGTGGAGGGCAGAGCTCCACACCAACCACAAACCCGATAATATCCAGCTCAAGCAATTCGTCTTCCACAGCATCCAGCAATTCCAGCTCATCTGCGGCAAACGCAATCAATGAATGTGAGCTGCTCAATTTTAAAAAAGATGACGTCATCAGCTATAAACTCCCAATCCTCTACGGTCGCTGCGCATCAGGTAATACAACAGTAAAAATAGAAGTTGCGGGTAAAGTTTATATGCTGCCAGTGGTCGGCAATTACTTCAAAGGTGTCGTTTTGTTGAACAAAGGCGCTAATGAAATTCGCCTGCAGTCAATCGACAAAACCAGCTACAGCAACGTGTACTACGAACCGTCGCAAAACCCAAAAAAAGTACAAATGATATATGCAGTGGCTGCAGATGATAATGGGCGCTTCCTTGCAGCTTCTGGCGAAGCTAATGATCTGGAAACAGCCAAGAAACGCTTGGCGCTTGAAGGCTTGATGATGCAATCCGGAACAGCGGAAATGATGTATAAGGCCATACGCGAACGCCTTACCTATGCACTGGTAGAAGATGAAGACGGAATACCACTTGTTAGAATCTTGCAACTTCCCCAATCGCACGCAACCCTGCTCACCAAAACCGGAGAAGAACTTTATTCAATAATTTCAGACGAGCTTCATGCCGCCAATCAAGATATCGATTATAAAAACATGGTCACTATGGGATTTTCAGATTATGCACAAGGTAAAAATCTGGCGCATACTGCTTTAGGCGGTGGAAGTCTCGGCGTTTTTGGCGGACTTCATTTACATACCTGCCCAAGCTCAATAGAAGAAATAATACCGAGCTTTTCAAACACCACCCGAATCAATACCAACCTATTACCTGACGATAGTAATGGACGCAGAACCTACTGGGCCAATTGCGCAACGGGCATGGGTGCCAGCATGCATGAGCTTGGGCATACCTTTGATCATCTTATGCACAGTGAAACAGGAATCATGTCGCGCGGTTTTGATAACTTTAATCGTCTCTTTGTGATAGAGGAACCCGATTACAGTCAACCACTAACTACAGGCAATGAAGAAGGCGCAGTGTGGGACAATCTAAGCGTAGGCACTTTTTTACAGAACGAGTGGTTCAAGCAATAAGAGGACAAGAAGTCTTTTTTCGCCAACAAAAAAGGATGCCAGTGGCATCCTTTTTTAACGCAAGCTTCACAGAGACAGCTTTAATATGGTGGGTCGTGCGGGATTCGAACCTGCGACCAATTGGTTAAAAGCCAACTGCTCTACCGACTGAGCTAACGACCCAAAACGGGGTACCTTAAATATTGATAACACGCATAGTTAAGGCTAAATATGGTGGGTCGTGCGGGATTCGAACCTGCGACCAATTGGTTAAAAGCCAACTGCTCTACCGACTGAGCTAACGACCCATATGTTCTAACAAAAGGCTTAACCAGGTAGACCTAATTAAGAGGCGCGTATAATAATGTTTTACTCTGAAAAGACAAGCGTTTTTTACGCTTAACCCCATAATCGCAAAGTAAAAAATAGGGATTGATTATTAAAAATACAGCTTGCCATGCCATCTCCCAAAAAAATAACATCCGCGTACGCCAGAAGAATCTAGCGCGATTTGCATCAAATTTGCAGCAAAAATCAAAAGCCAACCTATGATTTAACCAAGCGCTGCATTTTTAACCAAGCATCTTACCCATAAAGATCTACACTTAAGCGCCCTTGCGCATTCATGAACGTGTTGTGTGTGAGCATTAAGGGCAATAACTCCACAATAAGAACAACCACTCTTTCGCAGAGAGCAATGCATGCAGCTCGTGCCATCCAAATTGAGAATGCTTATACCCGACTCAAGCGGGCTGATTCGCATTGCGATCCTTATATCAGCCTATGTTGTAACTGGCTGGCTGGGTTTGTGCGTACCTTTTGCAGCCTCAAAAATCACCCTTTTCTGGCTGCCAACTGGCATCGCCATAGCGGCACTTTACCGCTGGTCTCTTCATGTATGGCCGGGGGTTTTCATTGGCGCACTTATCATTACCACTTACACGGGGAGTAGCCTCACTACCAATCTCATTATCGCTTTCGGCAACACCCTAGGTCCTGCGGTCGCTGTTTTACTCATGCAGTACTTCAATTGCCGAATCACTTCTATGCACCGCGCCAATGCATTGTGTTTTTTGATGATCGCTATGGCCAGCATGCTAATTCCCGCCATTATTGGCTGTTTTTCACTTATTACGACTACCAACTTACCCAACATCAACTATCACACGCTGCTGGCGTGGTGGATGGGCGACAGCCTAGGCGCATTACTCGCCGCACCTTTTTTAATTGGTATAACCGCCAAAAGCACCACCAAACTGCTCCAACAAAAATCCGAAACGCTCCTTATTCTCGCCGTCAGTTTTTTAGTAGCACTAGTCTGCTTTCCCCTGAATAACTTTGGCGACAACATGCATTTACCGATTGTTTATACCGGCTTCATTTGTGTTGCATGGGCAGCCTTGCGCATTGGTCTGTTAGGCAGTTCAATCTGCACGATTGGCTTTAGCTTTATGGCAATTTGGTCAACTGTGAACCAGCTTGGCCCTTTTACCGTGACCGATATTCATATTAGCTACTATTTAATTTGGCTTTATTCTGCAGGCTTAACGCTGCTGGGGCTAATGATTACCATTGCCAGCACAGAAATCGCCTATAAATCCGCGCGTTTAATTGAGCTGAGCATTGCGCGTGAAGAACAACAAAAACATCTTGCAGCCATTCTTCAAACTATTCCAGATTTGCTATTTGAAATTGATCGCAACGGCTATTGTATTTCCGCGACCGGCTCTTCCCCCATAGATACGTTTTCTGCTGACGCCATTCTTGGTAAGCAGACCGCCGATTTTTTTTCACCCAAAGCACTGGCATCGTGGCAAAAAGCACTTACTGAAGCAGATGACTGGGGTACATCGCAAGGCAAAACCATTGAATACGAGCACTACCCAAACTCGGTATGGCTTGAGCTTTCTATCTCAAAACGCTTAGGCGAAACCCGAGACGATGATCGCTTTATTTGCCTTGCACGCAACATCACCAAACGCATGTTTGATCACCAAGCCGATTTGGCCAACGAGCAGCGCTTTCGCAATATTTTTGAAAGCACCACCAATATTGCCGTGCAAGGCTACAACCGCTATCACGAAGTTATTTTCTGGAATAAAGCAAGCCAAGAGCTTTACGGTTTTAGCGCAGATGAAGTTATGGGCCGCAAACTGGAAGATTTAATTATTCCCGATTTTATGCGCAGCGGTGTTTACGACGCGATTGAGGATTGGCATTTACTCAATCATGCCATTCCCTCAGGTGAGATACCGCTACAACATAAAGACGGCAAGGAAGTTTGGGTTTATTCAAATCACGTGCTGATTCAAACCCCCAACGACAAAGAAATGTATTGCCTTGATATAGATTTAGGGCCGCAGCGACGCGCGCTACAACAAGTTGAGCAAGAGTTAAACGAACGCAAACAAGTGGCCTTTGCTTTGCGCCAAAGTGAGCAGCGCCTTGAACGCGCGCAACTTATGGCACGTGTGGCTCATTGGAGCTGGGATATCAACAGCGATGAATATTCATTTAGTCCATCGATGACTGAATTATTTCATCTTCCCAACAATTTGATTAAAGGGCGGCTCAAAAAATTTATTACTTCCAATGTGGTGGTAGAAGATCGCAAAAATCTGCGGCAAGCGCTGAATCAATGCATTGCAAAAACCTTACCGCTCTCCGTGGAGTTTCGCATTAAAGTTAGCAACCATGTTTTTTGGTTGCACGCACAGGGCAGTATTGATAGCGATGGAGAGACGGCGATTGTGCAGGGAACATTTCAAGATATTACCGAGCGCAAGCGTTTAGATGCCGCACTCAAAACTGCAGCCATAGATTCCGCTTCTGCGCCGGATTTTTTTGACACCCTGTTAAAATCTTTAATGGAAGCTATAGGTGCAGAACACGCGCTTATCAGCATCAATTCCCCCAACAACACAGCGGCAGATACGCACACGTATATTTGCCGAGGCGAACGCAAAGCCAACTTTCATTACAGTTTTGAACAAACCCCTTGCGCGGATATTGTGCGCGACAATACCTGCTTTATCGCTCAAGGCGCGACTGAGCTTTACCCGGAATGCTTAATTTTTCAGCAAGAAAATATTGAGAGCTTTATGGGCGTGGCAATCAAAAATACCGACAGTATCGTTATAGGTAGCCTTATTGCGCTCGCAGAAAACCCTCGGGCAATTTCCGCACAAGCGCAATCTTTAATGTTGATTTTTGCCGAACGCATTTCCGGCGAATTACGTCGCGCCAACGATCAGGAAAAAATCTTTAACCTTGCCTTTTTTGACCCACTCACACGCTTACCCAATCGCCGTATGATGTTGGACAGACTCAAACTCATTACCGCCCAGAGTGAGCGCTCTGGGCATCATGCGGCTTTATTATTTATCGACCTTGATCATTTCAAATTATTAAACGACACGCGCGGGCATCACATTGGCGATCAACTGTTAATTCAAGTTGCCGAACGTATTAGCAATTTTATTCGCTCAACGGATTTAGCCGTACGTTTGGGTGGCGACGAATTCGTAGTAGTGTTTGACAACCTAAATCAGGATGCTGAACTGGCAGCCATTGAAGCCAAAGCCCGCGCAGAACAGCTTCACGAATTAATTAATTTGCCCTACCCACTGCAACAAACTGTTTTCCATTGCACCATTAGTATTGGCGTAAATTTATTTAACAGCCAAAACACGTCCATTGATGATTTGCTGCGGCACGCCGATGTAGCCATGTACCAAGCTAAAGATAGCGGGCGCAATGCGATCCGCTTTTTTGACCCGCACATGCAATCACGTCTTGAGCTGCGCGCCACTATAGAAACTGATTTGCGCAAAGCGTATGAATTAGCCGATCAACTCATCCCCTATTATCAAATTCAAGTGGATTCGAATGGCCGCGCACTGGGCGCAGAACTTTTGTTGCGCTGGAAACACCCCACCAAAGGCTGGATTCCGCCGTCGGATTTTATCCCCGTAGCGGAGCAAACTGGTTTAATTCTGGGCATAGGAAAGGACGTGATTAAGTTTGCCTGCGCACAAATTAATGCATGGAGTACGCATCCCCGTTATTGTGGGCTCACAATCTCCGTTAACGTAAGCCCGGTGCAATTTAATCAAGCTAGTTTTGCGGATGATGTACTTAACATTGTACAAGAGAGCAAAATCAACCCACAGCGGTTGAAATTAGAATTAACCGAAAGTTCGCTGCTTAAAAATGTAGATCAAAGCATCGAAAAAATGCAGGTACTACAAGAGCAGGGCATTGATTTTTCGATGGATGATTTTGGCATTGGCTACTCATCGCTATCCTATTTAAAACGCCTGCCGCTCTATCAATTAAAAATTGACCAATCCTTTGTGCGCGATATCGCCATAGACCCTAATGATGCAATTATTGTTTGCACCATTATCGCGATGGCAAAAAATATGAATTTAAATGTGTTGGCGGAAGGTGTGGAAACGAAAGAGCAGAAAGATTTTTTAGAGTTGAACGGCTGCCCTGTCTTTCAAGGTTATTATTTTGGCCGCCCAATTCCAATTGCAGAATTTGAACAATATTTAGAACAACATTTTAGCCCGCCGCTACACGCTCTTGAATAGCCAGCTCAAACTTTTGAATAAAGCGTAGGATCCGCAATACCTGCCTGCTCAAAACCCATTTTACGCAAACGACAGCTATCGCATTTACCGCAAGCTTCGCCTTTATCATTCGCCTGATAGCAGGATACCGTTAAGCTGTAATCCACTCCCAAACCTAAACCCAACTTCACAATATCCGCCTTGGTTAAATCAATCAGCGGTGTGCGAATTTTTAACTGGCCACCTTCCGCGCCGGCGCGAGTCGCAAGGTTTGCCATTTTTTCAAAAGCAGCAATATATTCAGGGCGGCAATCTGGGTAACCCGAAAAATCCACGGCGTTTACACCAATAAAAATATCCTCTGCCCCCAATACTTCTGCCCACCCCAACGCAATCGATAAAAATACGGTATTGCGCGCGGGAACATAAGTGATAGGAATGCCTGCGGTTTCATGCTCAGGCACGGCAATGGAATCATCGGTTAAGGCGGAACCACCAATCGTGCGTAAATCCAAGTTAATCACTTTGTGGGCGATTGCTCCCATAGCTTTTGCCGTGCGCTCAGCCGCAAATAATTCTGAACGATGACGCTGACCATAATCAAAGCTCATGGTATAGCAGTCATAGCCTTCGCTGCGGGCTATGGCGAGCGCCGTTGTAGAATCCAAACCACCTGAAACGAGCACTACGGCTTTTTTTTGCGACATAATTAAAACCTAACAAAACAAACAATAGAAAAATTAATGGCCGGGAACATCGTTCCACAGAAGTTTGTGCAGCTGTAATTGAAAACGAACCTTAAGATTATCCGCCAAAATCCACTCCGCCAACTCAAGCGGTTTAATCTGACCAAAGCTGGGGGAAAAAAGCACATCAGACACTTTCTCGGCGAGCTGATGTTCATCCAACTTAAAACGCGCCCACTCGTAGTCTTCGCGGCTGCATATAACGAATTTAATTTGATCCTGTGGCGTTAACAGCGGAATATTCTCCCAGCGGTTACGCCCTACTTCACCTGAACCAGGCGTTTTAAGATCCATTACTTTGACCACGCGAGAATCAACATCATCAACAGGCAATGCGCCGCTGGTTTCCAAAGAGACTTGATAGCCCTTATCGCACAACAAGCGCAACAAAGTTAAACACTCGCGTTGAGCCAAAGGCTCACCACCGGTCACACAGATATAGCGCGGATTAAAACTGGTCACTTTGGCGAGAATGGCATCCAACGATAAACGCTCACCACCGTAAAAGGCGTATTCAGAATCGCAGTAACCGCAGCGCAGCGGGCAGCCCGTGAGGCGTACAAACACCGTGGGCAAGCCAACCGTGGTGGATTCACCCTGCAGGGAGTAAAAAATTTCGGTGATTTTCAAACTAGCCTGAGTCATAAGAACCTAATCGGGGGAAACCCAGTAAAGAAGGAGCGGTCTTACAGGAAATATCCTACCGGATTGAAACTTAACTGCTCGCAAAAAGAGCGGCAGTTTACCCAAAGTGCTGCTCCAAAGCGAGAAAGCGTATGGAGAGAGGCGAGAAAGCGTATTAATCGAAGCAATAAATCCCAGCAGCAATCGGCTTAAGCGATTGCCGATCCAGTTGCGCGGCTGCTATGCTGCCAGATGGCCGTTTATATTCCCTAACAGATCGAGACTCATGAAGCCCACCAAAACCAGACGCGAATTGCATGCGGAGCTGCAAGCGCAGATTGATGCCTTTATCCAAGAGGGCGGCAACGTCAATGAAGTTGCCCGTGGCCTTAGTGGACGCCCCTATGCGCAAGCGCCACTATTGAGCCTATTTGAAGGCCAAAGCCCCGAAGACCGCACGCCAATTCCCGAAGTGGTTGCCGCCATAGAAGCTCGCCGTAAGCCTCATACGCAACTCAAACATTTCAAACCGCGCCCCAAGAAGAAAGTCATTCTAGATGATTTTGGCCAGCCGTTGCGCTGGGAATGGGTGGAAGAGTAAAAGGCGAATAACAAAAAGCCCGATCTAAAATCGGGCTTTTTTGTTTTGAGCAAATGAATCACACAGCACTTATAAAAGATCCTTGCTCTTAAAATACCAATAAGGCAACAAGCCCGAAAGCGACATGATTAAGAGTGCAAACACCCAGCCATGCGCCCATTCCACGTTAGGCATAATATGGAAATTCATGCCGTAGAAGCTTGCCACCACGGTAGGTGGCAAGAAAATCACCGCTGCTACCGAGAAAGTTTTAATAATCTGGTTCTGCTCGATATTGATAAAACCTTGAGTCGAGTCCATTAAGAAGTTGATCTTATCGAACAAAAACGCGGTGTGCGCCATGAGCGTATCAACATCGCGTTTAATTTCGCGAGCGGTTTCATTCAGCTCATTATTATCGCGAATGTAACGCTGCAAGAAGGAAATGGAGCGCTGGGTATCCATCAAGCACAGGCGGATTTTTCCATTGCTATCCTCCAGTTTGGCAAGTTGATCAATCGCATCTTCCAGCTCGGAATCTTCATCTTCTAATACTAAATGGCTCACTTCTTCCAGCTTGCGATGAATATCCTCCAAAGCATCCGCCAAGTTCTCCACCTTCTGCTCAAACATAGTAATGATCAAGTCTTGCGGCGAATTGATAGGTACTTGGCCACGGCGCGCGCGCATACGCAGTAAACGGAAATCCGCCAAATCGCCTTCGCGCACGGTAATTAAGCGTTTGTCTTGCAACAGGAACGCGACAGTCACCGTATTGTGACGGCCATTTTCACCGGGAGATAAAAACAAGGAGTGGACGTGAACGCCTTCATTATCTTGAAAATAGCGCGCAGAGAACTCAATTTCCTCTACATCATCAGATTCAGGCAGTTCAGCACGCAGAAAGGTGTTTAGCTCATCGCGCTCTTCTTCGGTTGGCTCATGGGCATCAATCCATATGGCATTTGCCATAGTGCCTTTGAGTTCGTCGTTATTTACCGCTTCTTCGCGCAGCAATTGGCCTTGAACTTTAAACATTCTTAACATCAGTGTTCTCCTCAAGGTGGCGCTAAAGGGTCAAGGTTGCGCTAACGGATATGGCGCGCCTTATACCACATTCTAGCCATGCATTTGAGATTTTTTTGGCCAAATAGGAAATTTGCGGAATTCTGATCGATATCACTCGCTAGCGCACAACCAACCCTGATCACTTTTAGGTCAAATACATAGTTAACTCGCCACAGCACTTTAGGCAGATTAGTATGACAACACTCACATAAGAAACTTGCCCATGCCTTATTTCTACCTGTTTTGCAGCGCGCTTATCGCCGCAACCTTGCTCCCACTCTCCTCAGAAGCCCTGCTGGGTACCCTACTCTATCAACAGTATTCGCCGTTATTGTTGTGGTTAGTTGCTACTACCGGCAACACACTGGGTTCTTGCATCAACTGGTATTTAGGCAAATGGTGTTTGCACCTGCAAGACAAAAAATGGTTTCCCATCAGCACCGAGCAACTGACACGGGCGCAAATACGATTTCAAAAATATGGCTTGGCATCGCTGTTATTTGCATGGGCGCCCATTATTGGAGACCCGCTTACTTTATTAGCGGGAGTGATGCGGGTTCAGTTTTGGAAGTTTTTGGTGTTGGTAGCGATAGGTAAAGGATTGCGTTATGGGGTGGTGATTTGGGTGGCGATGAGGTTTATGTGATTGGCAAACTTAAGACAAAAAATAGAGCATCCAAAATAATACAGGTGAGAGCTTGGAATAAAGTTCTTTGGGTTATATAGTCAGGGCCTACTAATAAAATATTATGAATATCGAGTGAATACCTATGGACTCATCTGCCTTAAAAGAGGCTTTACTTCATGAAAATGAAATTGGCAGGGTAATTCTAACTCATATCTATATTGAGCAAAAAATAAATACCTTTCTTGGCGTTGCGCTGGTTAACTCTAAATATTTGGAACCCATAAAACTAGACTACTTTGGCAAGATTCATTTGGCTATTTGCCTCGGTTTCCCCGAGAACCTTAAAGGACCTTTAGCTTCACTAGGTAGTATCCGCAATGATTTCGCTCATAAAATAGAACAAAAAATTGACCTTAATAAAATTAATAACTTTTATAAGTCATTTTGTCCTTCTCACAGAGAGGAGATTATGAATACGCTAAAAGAAAGTAATGTTTCATGGGTAAAGGAAAAAATAAGCTGGCAAGACGTTAAGCCTAAAGATAAATTTATGGCTCTTTGTATGTCTTTGGATTTTTACTGTGAAAAATATCTTCTTGAATTCACTTCCGCAAAAGAAATTAATTATTTTAAAAAAATAATAGCTGAAAGTTACGTAAAAAGTGAGCAAAAAAAGACTGTGGCGCCAACAATTAAAACTTAGAACATATCCAAAAATGCAGACAAGAGGCACCATGGAAGAAGTTCAATCCCCAATAGATTTAAAACAACTTAACGATGCTCGCACTTGGGCTGATGAGGTTATGGAAAAACGCCCTTATCGAACAGACTTCTTTAAAGCATTTGAATCACAGCTTATAAACCATAATGCCACATCCGTTTTGGAACTGGGTTCTGGCCCCGGTTTTTTAGCTGCGCATATCGTTAATGCGATTCCTAAGATCGAATATACGGCTTATGATTTTTCGGATGCGATGCACTTGCTAGCAAAAGAGCGTTTAGGTTTAAACGCAGGTAAAGTTAAGTTCGTCACCGGCAGTTTCAAAGAGCAAAACTGGGAAGTTGGTTTAGGTAAATATAACGCCATAGTTACCATGCAAGCAGCGCACGAAGTCAGACATAAAAACAACGTTTTAGATTTATTTAACTCTGCTAAAAACCTGTTAAGTGAAGGTGGGATATTTTTATATTGCGATCACTTTTACGGTGAAGCCGGCATGCAGAGTAATAATTTATATATGTCTACACTTGAACAAGAACAATGTTTAGTTCAAGCAGGATTTTTTGAAGTCGATAAGCTACTCAGTATAGGTACGCTCAATCTTTGGTTTGCAAGTAGCAAAAACTCTTAAAAAAATCTGCAACTCACCATCACGCCCCTACTTCTTCACATAAAAACTCGCCTCGCCCTCTGGGCGAGTCTTGAAGCGTCTGTGCACCCACAAATATTGATCGGGCTGTTTTGCGATGGCGGTTTCTATGATGTGATTGATGCGCGTTGCATCGGCCACATCATCGCCCGTGGGGTAATTTTCTAACGCGGGATCTATCACTATGTGATATTGATTATTCTCATCGCGGTAATGCGCGAAGGGAATCACTACCGCTTTACCCAATTGTGCAATGCGCGCGGTGCCCACCACAGTTGCAGCTTGCACACCAAAGAAGGGCGCGAACACGCTGTATTTGGCTCCAAAATCTTGATCTGGTGCATACCACACCACATTGCCTTGGCGAAGGTTTTTAATCAGCTGGCGCGTGTCTGAACGCACTATGGCATTACCGGCAAAACTTTCGCGCGCTTTAATCAACTTGTAAGCCAAAAGCGGGTTAGGGTCTTTGCGGTAGAGCATGTCGTATTTAACGTGGAAGGCGAGTATGCGCCCAGCGGCATCCAAGGTGGTGAAGTGGCACCCCACTAAAAGCACGCCCTGCCCTTTGGCTTGCGCGGCTTCAATATGTTCTAAACCGGTAATCGTGTAACGCTGTTTAAGTTGGCGCTCTGGCCCCCAAAGCGCGACTGATGACTCAACCACACTCTTGCCAGTTGAATGCATAATCTTACGCACCAACTTATGCTGTTCTTCTGCGGATAAATGCGGGAAGCATTTGGCGATATTCACTTGGGTAATGTGACGACGGGAACCCGCTAAATAGAAAAATAAATCCCCCAACAAACGCCCAAAAACCAAGCTAACACTCATGGGCAGGTAGCCGAGCAGATGAAAGAAACCTAAACCCAGCCAAGTTGGCCAATAGTGCGGGCCGTAAAAGGAAGGGTGAAACTCGGGCGGGCTATGTTTATCCACTAAATATCCTAGGGTGGTGACGACAGGAAAAAGCGCAAGCGCGGGGATTATATCAGCCGGTGAAGACTCAGGACAAAGCGCTTAATCAGTTTGCGCGCAAAGCAAAATTGAGGATCATCTGTTAATCTGCCCGCTCACTCTCGCCCCAATCATATCCGCATAGGCTGCACTGGCGTACACGACACATGAATAACATCCAAGAACTCTCTAACAATATCGACCAAAAGCTAACCCAGCTTGAGCTTCAACTGGCACGCCTAAAGCAACAAGACAGTTCAGAGCAAATACTGAAAGATATAGCCGCGCTCGAAGGTATTAAAAACAAGCTGCAAAAATCCCGCAATATCATGTGGCAAGCTCACGAGCTGCAACGCGGCAACGACCAACAGCGCCTGCGCGAGAAACGCTTATTCGGCATTACGCTCTGCATTGTCAGCGCCCTTGGCTTGCTTGGGCTGTTGTTTATCGTCCTTTCTCAATAAATATTTGCGCCACTCCTCCCATTAGCCAGAAAGTAAAAAAGCCAGCAGTGCTGGCTTTTATGGGCTGAATTGCAGCTGGTTTTTAAGCGACAGCAGCATCAATCAGCGGTTTCAACTCACCTTTCTCGTGCATCTCAGTCACTATATCGCAACCGCCGATCAATTCGCCTTTCACCCACAATTGTGGAAAGGTTGGCCAATTTGCGTACTTTGGAAGCTCAGCGCGAATCTCAGGGTTGCTCAATACATCTACATAGGCAAACCGTTGGCCACAGGCCATAACGGCTTGCGATGTACGCATAGAGAAACCGCACTGTGGTGCATTGGGTGAGCCTTTCATAAACAGAATCACAGCATTCTCGGCGATTTGTTGCTTAATATTGTCTAAAACGTCCATAAACGGCACCTCTAAAACTAGTTAACGACAAAAATAAAACCGCGCCCTAAAAACCCAGTAGCGCACTCAAGTATTGGCATTCTACCCCACTTGAAGCTCAAACTCACCCACCCAAACCATCAAAAATACCAGTCTAGGCCTGCATAGCCCAAGCCTATTTACATTATCTTGTAGTCTAAAAAGAGTTTTTCAAGGGACTCCCCCCACTGGCATCAAATTAAAGTTAAGTGCAAGATTGCTCCATAGCAACCACAAATACCCAGCTTTCCGCTAAAACGATTCAAAGGTTAAACGCATTATGTTCAAGTTAAGAATGCAATTTTTTATTGTAATGTTAATTATTTGTAGCCTGCTTACCACCGGTTTGTACGTGTTTATTAAATTCAGTTTCAAACAAGATTTTTGGTTTTACGTTGAACAAAAAGAAACACGCTTTGCACGGCCATTGGTAAAAGATTTAGAGGTTAACTTTCAACTGCAACATAACTGGCTGTGGATTGACGATTGGAGTATCTATGTAGCCACAACACTTGAAACAGAAACGCGCGAATATATGCGCGCCATGATTAAAAAAAGCCAGCAGGAAAATCATGAACTCCCGCCCGGTGAACCGCAGCTTGACGATAACAAGGATAAAAATAGACCGCCACCAGAGTTTTATAAAGATGGGCGCTCGCCATCAGAAAACCAAGCTGCACGTGATTGGCGCGAACTAAGACGCATGCCACCCATGAGTGCACTGAAATATATTTTTCTATTGGACGAAAAAAAAGTATTAGTGGCCGGTAAACACCAACCGCTGAACGAGGCGTTTTTAATCCCACTCCTTGATGACAATGAAACCATAGGCTATTTGGGCATTCCCTTTAACCCTGCAGTGCGCGATTTCCAAGATGCAGCTTTTGCTCAAGGGCAAGAACATAAATTATCGCTCGTTATTCTAGTAGCCCTTCTTATTGCCAGTTTGGCCGCATTCCCGCTCGCGCATTTACTCACAAAGCGCATTCGCTATTTAGTTAACCAAGTCAATTTGTTCAGCAAAGGTAATTATCACGAGAAGGTTTCATTGAACGGTCGCGATGAATTAACAGAGCTGGCCAAACATCTCAATAATCTTGGTGAAATTTTAGATCAGAGCGAACAGACTAGGCGCCAATGGGTTGCCGACATCTCGCACGAATTGCGCACGCCTCTCTCAGTTCTACAAGCCGAACTTGAGGCGATGGAAGATGGCGTGCGACAACTGGATCGCAATGCTGTAACTCGGCTGATAACTCACAGCCAACGCCTAAAACATTTAGTAAATGATTTATATGAGCTCTCACTCACCGACTTAGGCGGCATGACTTATCGCAAAAACACTATGGATTTAGCGGTTTTATTGCAAGAATCTATTCAAGCTATGCAACCACAATTTGCGTCACAAGACATAGAATTAAACCTACAGAGTAACAACGACCCGGTTATTATTTTTGGCGACCATAATCGATTACAACAATTATTTGTTAATCTTTTAAAAAATAGCCTGCAATATACTAATGCGCCGGGGGTAACGCAGGTTTCGCTAAAAATTGAACAAGAGCAGGTTATTATTTGCATTGAAGATACCGCGCCTGGCGTTGCGGAAGAACATCACGAAAAATTATTTGAACGTTTGTATCGCGCCGATACATCACGCCACAGAACTACTGGCGGCGCAGGCTTGGGTTTATCGATCTGCAAAAATATTGTCGCTGCACACGATGGCACAATTACAATCAGTAACAGCGCATTGGGTGGATTAGCCGTTACCATCACCCTTCCATGCCAAAGTCAGCACCCGGGTAAAAAGGATAGCTAATGAATATATTAATTGTTGAAGACGAAATTGATTTGGGCACAGTGGTGCGCGACTATTTAACCAATAACGGTTTTGATTGTACACTGGTACACGATGCCGATAGCGGCCTTGAAAAAATTCAGAATGAATCTTGGAATTTAATTTTGCTAGACGTGATGCTACCCAGCAAATCTGGCCTTATTAACGGTTTGCGTTTGTGCCAAGAAGTACGAAATAACACCAACACTCCCGTCATTATTATGTCGGCTCGCGTTGAGGAAACTGACCGTTTATTAGGTTTTGAATTAGGTGCCGACGATTACATTTGTAAACCTTTTAGCCCGCGCGAACTAGTCGCGCGAGTTAAGGCCATTATGAAACGTATAAACCCAGAGCAACCCTCACAAGACTTCCAGCTTATTAAAGAATCGCTTACCGCCATGTATGGCGCAAACAAAGTTGAATTAACACTGATTGAATACCGTATTTTAAAAACTTTATCAGCACGCCCTAACACTATAATTTCACGCGATGAGCTAATGAAAAATGCGTATAGTGATCACCGTATTGTGAGCGATAGAACTATGGACTCTCACATTACTAAACTGCGTAAAAAACTGTTACCGCTCACCGATAAAGAAATTATTCACTCCGTTTATGGCGCCGGCTATAAATTTCAATTTAGCGAAAAATAGTATCTTTAGTAGACGGCAAAAGAGCCTAAAACTGCTTTTTTGCCGCATGCTCACCCCGCCAGATTCAACTTCCACAGTCTTTGCACATTTACCCAAAACGTGTTTTTAGCGGCGCTTATGTCTATTCAGAAACCACAAACTATTAATTACCACATCAGAACTCAATATAAAGCCGGAATCCTAGAGCCAACGCATTATCTACATCTGGTGACATACCGGGGTTCTCAATTACATACAAACTGGTTTGCGCATTTATGGCAGAGGTTAGTGGGCACAAATAACTGAGTTCCCAAATATTTTCTTTCGATAATAGATCTGCATTCATTTGCAAAAAGGGCGAGCCGTTATGTGCAGAGGCGTAAGCTAGACCAATAACATCTTCATCAACCCAGGCATTGCTTAAGGTAATTCCAACCCCCATGTAAACATCCAATTGGTTTTTATTAGCATCGGCTCGGCCATACTGAAAAAATGCAGCAACACTTTCACCAAAATATTTTTCCCCAATAAGGTACAAACCGCTATTCGCATTGCTAATGTTTCCATTAACTGGGTTCTCTACTTCCGCCGTATGCTGCCATGCACCTAGAGCCAGCTTATAAGAGTCTTCATATTTAACACCCCATTCAACGGCATTAAATAACCCATCAGATTTTTTAAATTTGATATGGGTACCATGCGGATGATAGGGGTCGCCCGCGATACCATCGTAAGTTGCCACTAAAAAATATTGATGCTCGCCAGAGAAAGTGAGATGAATAGCCGTAGACGTGGTAGAAAAAATAGAAGGGCCGACTTGCGCTACATCCGGACCGATGCCAAAAGATGAAGTGCTAAACAGCCCAGAGGATTCGAGCGAATAAAAAGTAGAGTTATAATCATGCAAGCCCGCTAATAATTTAACGGCGCCATCAGCAAAGCTATGTTCATACCAAAATTCATAGACTTTAAGATTATTATCGGTTTGAAAATTGGAAATAGTTTGCATATCACCGGTTAAATCCGACGGCGCTTTGCCATAATTCCCCAACACATACATAAACAGATTACCATTTTCCCACCAACCCGCTGCGTGAGTATCTATAGCTAAGGTTAAATCCAAATTAGCTAGATTGCGTGTACCTTCAGCAATACCACCATCCAGATTAGTTACAGACTCCAAAGCTAGTGCATGCGCCCACGTGTAGGGAGCCGGCTCTTCAGCAAAGACACTCAAAGGCGTTAGACACAACAGGGAAAAGCCAAAAAGATGCTTTAGCATGATAGATAATCCATAGACCTAGGTTTAACGTGAAGTATAGGCAGGATTAAAAAATATGCAGATTAGTGCGAAAGGATAGAAATAAAGACGATTTAAGCGAACGAAATCACCTATCACACGCTGGGTATCGAGTGTAATAGGTGGATGCGAAAGATGAGTAAAAATGTAAGCGCAGTTATGAATAGGCTAATTACTTCGCTTGTGGTTCAGTTTTTTGCCTATCTTTCCAACGCGGTGCATTTTTATGCTCAGCTTCAAATCTTGCCAATTTTTGCTTCTGCTCTGGTGTTAACAGATTAAGAAAATCTCTCCGCTCTTTGGCGTGTATCAGTTCTTTTTGCGCAATCAAGCTTGCTAAATCGATAGATAATTTATTTAATATCGCATCATCGGCATTGGTGGTAATTGCTTTATCCAAAGCGTCGTGAGCAGTGCGTAGGTTTTCATGCAGCACTTTACGGCCAGCCTCATTTGCCGTGCGCGCAGCCTTTAGAGTTTCTTTCTGAGCATCAGTTAAATCCAGCTTGGCACCAAAGCGGGGATGATCTTTACCCCATCCCGCTTTCCTATCACCATGTTTGCTGCCCATATCTCCATGATGTTTATGATACTGAGCTTGTTCAGTGGTTTTCGTCTCAGTATCCGCAGCTTCAGCAAACACCGCCAAACTTACAAGACTTGCTGCTGCAATTACTGCCACACATTTTTTAGCAGTTTGCGATTTAAAACCCATTAGGTTTTTAAGAGATTTCATAAATTCGCCTCCACAGCGATGCTATCAATATATATTCATCATTACGTTTTAAACGTCTGCAAAGAATCCCTTGCAGGTGAATTTATTATGCACGCTTAGCGATAAATGAGAGTGCAAACAATATGGAAGCTTTATGCAAGAAAATGCGAAATCTACTTAAAGGCTATAATGCAATATCTGCTTAGAAGATGGGCAGCCATATTTCTGTTCCACCCATCCCCACGGCGGGGCAAAACTCTTCACCATAGCGCTCAAAAAAATGAATTGACTGTGTGTTATGCGTAAAACCAGAAGTTGGCAGCCATTGATCAAATGCCTGATCAATGGTTTCTTTAATGCGAGAGACATGCGTCTCATGCGTAAAGACTGCATACTTATAGGCTGGCACAATTAATGGGCTTAAGTCTGCAGGTAAATCACTAAACTCACTCACTTCACAAGCGGCCATATAGTAATAAGAGCCATTGCTACTTTCACTACTGCGTACACATAAACCATAAGCAACTCTATTCACCTGATGCGAAATGTTGCCAATATAAGGCGCAAACTCTTGCCAAAGTAATGGAATTGTTTTCGCGCTTTGCTCGTTCAGTGGTTCGCGCATCCCAGCAAGTAATAGCGGCGGCAATTCAACAAACCGTGGAGTTAAATTCATTTTTTATAATTCCTTTGTTACTATTTTTAAGCCTAGTTGCAGCTGGTATATATTTTCTACTAAAGTCGTTTGTAAAAAAATCATATGCCTTCTTTGCTGCGGAAATAGGCAACAATTGCATTAGCATGCCCATGCCCAATGTCGTATTCGGTTTTTAACCAGCTAACCATCTCCATATGTTTGAGTTGTTTTTGGCTTTTAAGTAATTCAAACCAATGTTGAATAGGAAAACCATATTTTTTCTCTATTGATGGGAAATATGAAGCCGGGCCAGTTACTTTTGATTCACTAGACACTCTTTTCTCCTGCAAACATAATGTATAAAAACGTAAAAAATATTGCCTTTACCTATGCAATTTTTTTCATTTAAGTCCTTTCTATAATTTGACCACCCAAATCAAGAATGTAACGAAGCGAAACGTTCATCCTTTGTAGGCTCCAACTCTCTAACAGGGCGAATTTCAACACAGCCCAAACGCGCGGGAGGAATTTTGCTGGCAATTTGAATAGCTTCGTTTAAATCACGCGCATCCAGCATGTAAAAACCCGCTAATTGCTCTTTGGTTTCTGCAAAGGGGCCATCGGTAATCATTGGCTTGCCATCGCGCACACGAACACTGGTCGCAGTAATGGTGGGATGCAATGCATTACCACCCACCATAAATCCACCTGCACGCAAATCCTCGCCACAGGCTACACACTCTTCATTGAGCGATTGCCACTCAGCTTGCGTCATAGCATTAATGGTTTTTTCTTCGTAATACACCAAAGCAAGATATTTCATGTTACTGCTCCTTTTTAACGCCGAGTTCAGCGGTGGGTTTTAGTTCTTTTTTTGTTTCTTCAGTATAACGAGTGAAGCTATTAAGAATTGCTTGCCAACCTTGCTGTTGCTGCTCAATGGAATGCGTTTCTTCACTTTCAAATTCAACACGTACTTTTACGCCTGTTGAAACCTCTGAAAACTCAACTTTGGCTGTTCGTTCTCCAAAAGAATATTCGATCAACTTATTTTCAATTACCTTTGTATAGGTTCCAGCAAAGTCAAAACCAAAGCTTCCATCTTTTGCTTCCATGCGAGAGGAAAATTTTCCACCCACACGTAAATCAACTGACGAAGATGTTGTATGCCAATCTTCAGATGCGGTATTCCATTTGACGATATGTTCTGGGGAATTATATGTATGCCAAACATTTTCTATTGGCGCATTTACAATTGTTTCAACAATAATTTTCATGTAATGATCTCTCTTTTCCCATTCAGCCAATAAATAGATATAAATAGTTTACTGAATATGACTGGGGTCCATAAAAGCAAACTCCCATTGGTGTCCATCTACATCTTCGAAACCATGGCAGTACATAAATCCATGATCTTGCGGTTCATTGTAAATTCTCCCGCCTGCAGCAACGGCTTTGCGGACAATTTCTTCCACTGCAGCACGGCTTGCGGCAGAAAGGCATACTATCGCCTCAGTCGATTTTTTCGCATCCACCAGTTCTTTACTGGTAAATTTTTTGAAGAAAGGTTCGGTTAACAGCATGGCGTAAATCGTATCGCTAATGACCATGCACGCGGCATCGTCATTAGTGAATTGCGGGTTAAAGCTGTAACCCAACGCACTAAAAAAGGCTTTGGATTTGGGTAAATCTTTCACCGCCAAGTTGACGAATATTTGTATAGGCATTTTCTTCACCTCAAAAAAATTAAATTTTATTAAAAACCACTAGGGGTTTAAAGCCAGCATAGGCCATGCGCGTATAGTCAAAAGGCATGTTCTCGTTGTTTTGTAAGCGCGGGTCGGCCATAACGGCTGCCATAATACGATCGCGATCTTCGCGTGATGGATACACCACCCACGCAAACACAACCAGTTCATTTTCTTTTGCATCGGCACAGGTACTAAAAGATTTGCAGCCCCCCGTATTTAAATCGTCAATCAGAGTTTCCCAATAGGATAAAGCGCCATGCTCCATCCAAACCTCACCCGCTTTTGTTGCTGCTTCTTTATATAGATCGACCTTATCGGCTGCGAGCGGCAACAAAAAACCATCTACATATTGATTCATAATAAATACCTCAAGCTGTTAAATTAAATCGCTTTTCCGTCGTAGTGATGCACGGAAATAGCATCAAGTTCAATATCGTCTAAGCAGCGTATATTCACTGCCATAACTGCATTGCCTTTAGGGTCTGCGCCTTCAGCAAAGCATTGCACACCACAAATCGCACAAAACTTGTGTTTAATTACATGCTTGTTAAAAGTGTAAGTAGTGATATTTTCATTGGGTGTTAGTAATTTGAATTGTGTGGTTGGCACAAAGGTTAAAAGCGTACCTTTACGCGAACAGATCGAACAATTACACGCAACACCTCCTGTGAGTTCACCGTCCATTTCAAATTTAATATTGCCGCAGTGGCAGCTACCGGTGTATTTCATAACGACTCCTTTAGACGTTTCTCAAAAAATTATTGATTGATCCCAGATCTATTCTTCATCTGGAATTTCTGGCTCAACTAACTGGGCTAAAAGTATTAAGGACTCCTGCCAACCTAAATAACAAAACTCGGCGGGAATAACATGGGGAATCCCAGACTGCACAATCTTTAACTCGGTGCCGCAGAGAACTGGCGTCAGCTCAATGATCACTTGCATTTCATCGGGTAAATTGGGGTCATCAAATTGATTGCTGTAGCGAATCAGTTCATTAGGCTTTAGTTCAATATAGGTTGCGCTAAAGCTGTGACTTTTCTGGGAGCTAAAATTGGTAAATGACATGTGGTAACCACCGCCAACCTGCGCATCCATCTGATGTATCTTCGCAGTAAACCCGTGGGGTGGAAGCCATTTAACTAACGCATCCGAATCGAGAAAGGCGCGGTAAACTCGGTCTGGCGTTGCACGCAATACGCGGTGGAGATGAACGGAATTAGACATAAAAACATCCTCATAAATCAGAATTGAACGTAAGCTTGAATGCACGTTAAAGCCTAGCAGCAGATTGTAATGATCACTGTTACCTAATAGTCGAACCAAAGATCTCGAAATCGACAGCAATTTATTATTATTTTAAAAAAATATGAAAAAACGTAAATCTATGACGAGGGCAGCACTTACAAAGACGCAAGCTTGCTGAGTAAAAACCTGCGCTCAGGCTCTTGCTGGGTAAGCGCTAGCGCTTGTTCATAGGCGTGTTTGGCTAAATCCACCTGCCCCAATTGGCAGTAAAACTCAGCCCGAGCAGCATGCAATAAATAATAGCCTTGCAACTCACCATGAGCGCTTATAGCATCAATTACTTGCAAGCCAGCGCTGGCGCCATCACGCATGGATAAAGCGACTGCACGATTTAACTCCACTACCGGCGATGGGCTCAGGCGCAGCAATAAATCATAGAGCCCCACAATTTCAATCCAATCAGTATCGGCATAGTTAGGCGCCTCCGCATGCACTGCGGCTATTGCCGCCTGTACCGAATAAACACCAAAGCCGCCCATATTCAACGCGCGCTGAATTAATTGCGATGCCTCCGCAATTTGCGCGTGATTCCATAAACTGCGGTCTTGATGCTCAAGAATGATTAAATCACCCTGCTCATCTGTACGAGCAAGGCTGCGCGACTCCTGCACCAACATCAGCCCCAACAAACCCATCACTTCGGCTTGCGGTATCAATTCCAACAATAACCGACCCAGTCGAATAGCTTCTTGTGCGAGATGCTGGCGTGTAAGCAATTCGCCTGAAGATGCCGAATAACCTTCGTTAAATAATAGATAGAGTGTATGCAAGACCGAAGCAAGCCGTTCGGGGAATTCATAGGGTGCGGGAATTTCGTAAGGAATGGCAGCATCGCGAATTTTATTTTTTGCGCGCACAATTCGCTGCGCAATGGTTGAAGGTGTGGCTAAAAATGCTCTGGCGATTTCTTCAGTCGTTAAACCGCACACCTCGCGCAAAGTTAAGGCAAGCTGTGCTTCAATGGAAAGGCTGGGGTGGCAACAGGTGAAAATTAATTTTAACTGGTCGTCTTCAATGGAATCGTTTAACCAATCTTCGCTATCGCTCACCGCCGATTCAAGTTCGTGCGCAATACCCGCAAGAGATTTATTAAACAATGCTCGACGGCGTAAATGGTCTATAGCTTTAAAGCGCCCAGTGGATACCAACCATGTACGGGGATTATTTGGAATACCTTCTGCTGGCCACTGCGCCAAGGCCGCAATAAAGGCATCGTGCAAAGCTTCTTCTGCCAAATCAAAATCGCGCAGCAAACGAATTAACGTTGCTAATACCCGGCGGGATTCTTGACGATAAATCTCATTGATGTAGGCGCTAATGGGTTGTTTATTGTCCAAGCTTAATTCCTATTAATGACTAAGCCTCAGGCGTATCGGTATCTACTTGTCCTTGTTCTATTCCCGCTCGCGCTAAGCCTGCAAGCAACTGATAACGGCTGCGAAAGTCATCCAACTGGGCTTCGTCTAACTCTTCCAAATCCAATAAAATATTGTGTGCGCCTTGGGTTACGCGAATCAATTCATCTAATTTAACCTGAATTGCTTCAGTATCGCGGTTTTGCGTACTTTGAATTAAAAACACCATCAGGAAAGTGATAATAGTAGTGGCAGTATTAATCACCAATTGCCAAGTATCGCTAAAATCAAACAAAGGCCCAGAAATTATCCACATCAATATGGTGCCAACTGCAAACACAAATACAATAGGGCGCCCACAAAAACGTGATATTTGTTTGGCAAAAACTGAATACCAGTTAGTGACTTTCATAGTTCGATTATCTCAATGAGGTAATACATACAAAAAGCGTGTTAAACACAGGCTACAACTTAATATACTTTGGCAATACCATAATAATCAGCGATGCAATAATGAGTGCTGCATTATTATCAAGTGCATAAGGCAAACCCATTAAAAAGAGCCCCGCTAGAAATGCCACTAAATGGCTTTGCTTTTTACCATAAATGCAATAGCCCACACCTATAGAGCCAAAAATCAAACCGAGAATTAATGAAGTTGGGTCGCCCATAACATATCTCTTAGATTGTTGGTTCGTCGCGAATTAGTTAGTGCTCTTTACTGTGCCCTAATTTACCAAAATGGGTATAGCGAAAACCTCTGGCATATTTCAGCCCAAAACCAAGTGCGCGATCAAAACCTATGTGGGCAATCCAAACAATAGCGAGTTGATTCGCTATAGGTGAGGAAACAAAGAACCCATAGGCAAATAACATCAGCGGCAAAATATAGGAATGCATAATGTTATAGGCTATCGCACCCACTTTAGGGCTGTGAAAGTAAGCCAACCATGAGAAATCTGGAATAAAAAATACCAGAACAAAAAATCCCCAAGGAAAGCTCATAAATTCATAGGCCATCAATGAAAAAAGGGAAATAGCTACACCTTCTAATCTCAATAGCCACCGCAAGTTGCCAGTGACAACACCGTTTTCGTAATTGTTCATTTCCTATTCCTATTTTTACTATAAAACCAATACTACAGTTTCGGTTGCATTGCTAATTTACGCTTCGTTAAAGCAGTGGCTTCATGTTCCAGCGGGTCTTCTGGCCACGGGTGACGCGGATACTTACCACGCATTTCTTTGCGTACATCCGCATAAGCCTGCTGCCAAAAAGTTTGTAAATTCATGGTGATAGCCAAGGGGCTGCCATTGGGCGATAACAAATGAATTTTCAATGGCAGTTTACCGCCCGCTAATTGTAATTGCTCGCAGCCAAAAAACTCTTGCAGCTTTGCCGATACCTGCGGCACGCCTTCTGCAGAAAACTCTACAGTAACATGGCGACCGCTGGGCAACTCAATTTTTTCGGGTAAACACTGCGCAATGGCTTGGCAGTTATCGTAACCGAGATAAAACTCCAAAGCATTTAGCCAAGGCAGTTGATCTAACTTGGTTTGTTCCGTTAAAAACGGCAAGAGCCATGCTTCTAGCGAAGCACTTAAAGCGGCATCATCCAACTTAGGTAAATCTAAGAGTGCCTGTACCTGAATAAACCGCGCACGCTGCAATAAGCGCTCGGCATTGGCGCTCCAGTGCATCTGCATTAAACCTTTCTCGGTAATTTTTTCGCGAATAAAATTTAACAATAACCCCGCCACTTTTTGCGACTCAACTGCACTGAACTCTTCACTGATCAGCACACCGCCCATTCGCCATTGGGTGTGCGTTTGCCATGCATTATTTTTATGAAGCAATTGCGTTTGCAGTTGGCTCAGCGCGCGCTGCTCATCGGCCGATAAATTCAATGCAACTCCAATACCTGTGTGGCCTTTGGGTTTTGGATTAATCATGGGAAATAGCGCCCACTGCGAATTGAGTTTTGATTGTGCGTCCACACTAATCCCTGAGTTCAACCGGTAGCGGCCCGAATCTTGTAAATACCCAATGCGGTCACTGTAAGCACGCGCCAAACGATTAGCATTAATGCTGTCGATTTTTTCAATCTTCAATTGTAGCTTTTGCAGCCAACGCTTTTGTTGCTGTTGCCATTGGCGATTGCGCTGCAACTCTTGCGTCGCCACTTGCAACACATCATCAAAATCGGTTTCAGCTCCTGTGTTGATATCAAAATGCAGGGCTAAAGCCAGCAACATTTCAGACTCTGTGATTGATTTTTCCTGCGCCAACAAAAATGCGGCAATACGGGGATGAGTCCCCAGCGCACTTACTGTTTCACCTGCAGCAGTAATTTTTCCGGCGGCATCTAACAAGTTCATTTGCTGTAATTGTTGCTGCGCAAAATTGATGGCGAGTTTATTGGGCGCTTCTAACCACTCCAAAGAATCCGCAGGGCTACCCCAATGCGCCAAGCGCAATGCCAGTGGCAAATAATCCGTAGCGCGAATCTCGGGTAAATCTGCCGCTGCGAGCGGTTGGTCTTGCGACCATAAACGAATGCAATGCCCTGCCTGTACACGCCCTGCACGGCCACGACGCTGATCTGCACTGGCTTGGCTAATGCGCGACAAGCGCAAGCGCGTTAAACCCGTGCGCTGTTCATAATCGGGGCGGCGCACTAAACCGGAATCAATTACTAAGGTGACATCCGCAATCGTCAGCGATGTTTCTGCAATATTAGTAGAGAGAATAGTGCGTGCGCCCGATGCCGGATTTAGCGCGCGCTTTTGCTCCGCAGGCGGCACACGACTGTGCAACCGGAATACCGCTTGATTAGGGTAGCGTGCGTGAAGGGCTTGCGCACACTTTTCAATTTCACTCCAACCCGCTAAAAAAACCAGCGTGGTGGTGGTTTGCCATTCAGGGTGCGATGCCAGCGCACGCAGCACATGGTCTTCAATTTTTTCTGGATAAGGCGTATTGGTTTTGGCAGGCAAAAAATTCGTGGTCACCGGAAAACAGCGACCCGGTGCAAATAGTCGCTGCTGCATTTGCTGTTGCATCTTCTGTTGCAATTGGGGGTCTGGCGTTGCGCTCATTAAAATTAATTGCAAATCATCGCGCAGGATTTGCACTTCTTGCAGCCAAGCCCACGCGGTATCTTGATTGACCGAGCGCTCGTGAATTTCATCCAACATAACGCAGGCAATCGTATCAAGCGTTGGATCTTGCAATAAATGCTGTAGCAAAATACCGGGGGTCATTACCAACAAGCGCGTTGCATCGCTCACGCAATTATCGTAAGGCACTTGGTAGCCTACGGTTTTACCCACAACATCGCCAATTAGTTCTGCTAAACGCTGCGCGAGTGATTGCACCGCCAAAACCCGCGGTTGTACCAGAATTATTTTTTGGTCTACGGCAATTTTATGAAGCATCCACAGCGGCGCAAGCGTAGATTTACCTGCGCCTGGCTCAGCTTCCAGCAATAGCGTTCCATGAAAAAGCGCGCGAAAAAAATCATCGCGTAATTCCGTTAGAGGATATTGCGGCAGGCTTGCTAAAAATTGTGGGGATGTTAAATCGTGATTCACTAGATTATTCTCACTTAAAACTCATACCCAAACCTAACACCCGCCGCTAAATTTCTACCGCTGGCAGATTCAAAGCTACGGCCGTTAGTTTGGTTCACAATCACTGAGCCAACATAAGTTTCATCCATAAGGTTGGCAAGCTTTATCCACCAATCCACCTGCACACCTAAATCAATTCTGCCAGAGGCAGAAAAATCCAGCGTGTCATAAGCTGGTGCTTTAATTTGGTTATTGTCACTCGCGGCCACTTGAGCGCGATGCACCGCGCTTAAGCCCAACTTCAATAATTCATTACCAAACGGCGACCAATTAATTTGCGCGTAATGATTAAGTTTTGCGATACCCGGCAACTGCAACGATTTAAATTCGCCTTGCGTATAAGTTGCATCCAGATAATTCAGCGCAATACGTACATCAAAATGTTCAGTTAATTGATAGGTGCCATTAAATTCCACACCTTTGCGCTCCGTACCCGTTGCATTCACATAAGTGGTGCGGCCATTAATGGATTGATCTACCACCAACTCATCACGGGTTTCAATATTGAACGCCGTCAACGCCAAAGTGAGATCTTGGTGTTGATAATCCACGCCGAATTCTTGCTGACGATTTGCGGCGGCATCCAAACTCTTATTAAACCCTTTATCGCCATTGGTGTAAGCCATCTCGGTGAGCGTTGGTGTTTCAAAACCATTGCCTATAGCCGCGTGCACAGAAAAACTGTCATTAATTTGATAGCGTGTTGATAGAGATTGTGAGCTGCGCTTAAAGGTTTTATCACCACTATCATCTGCATTTTGATCGGGAATAATAAAGTAATCATCCACCGACAAAGCGATATGCGATTGGCGCGTACCTAGCAGCCATTGCCACTGATCAGTCGCCTGCCATTGTAAGAGCGCATAAGCATCGCGATTATCGGCTTGGCCAAATTCATCGCGGCGCAAATCGCCCGTAATACCGGCGTTATTCACAAAACCTTTGCGCGTGTCGTTCATGGCAGACCATTCGCCACCCACCGTAAAGCTCAGCGCTTGTTTGGCAAGAGTAAAATCCCACGTGTAATTGCCATTGCCACCGCTAAATTGCCGGCTTAAATCCACCACGCCGCCAGAGTTTGCTAAAGCATCGCCACGCTGCGCAAGATATTGTTGGATATCACGTTCGCCATGCCAGAGCGCAATTTGCCAGCGTTGATCGCCCCGCTCTTGACGCAAACTAAATGCGTGTTGTTGATGCGAAATTGATTTACGCGTATTAAAAAATTCCGCACTGCTATTAATTTGATAAGGGTCAGCCAACCATTGCACTTGCGTTAAACCCAGCGGGTCTTGCAGCAACGGTGCATCTTCTTTATCAAAACGATATTGCGCTTGTACGCCGTTATCTAGTGCGTAATAAACCTGTGCGCCCAATTGCTCGCGCTCAGCGCTGGCATGCGGGCGATTGCCATCGGCATTCAGCTTACTCGCTTGGATGCGCACACCTAAATTAGCATCGCGGAATTCACTTAATACATGATGACGCGCAAGGCCATCTTCGTCAGCCGCCGTATCAATTGAAACTCGATTAACCGTTGGCGAGGACGTTTGTAAATTAATCACCCCTCCTGCCCCATTGCCATAAAGCGCAGCCACTGGCCCAGTCAATACATTAATGTGACTCACACCATCCAATACCGCGCCGGAAAACTGGCCTTGGCCATCGGGCATGCTGAGTGGAATGCCATCAATTTGCAGATCCAAACCGCGCACACCAAAGGCCGAGCGAGCGCCAAAACCACGCAAGGTAATGCGGGTATCTTGTGCGTAATTTGAGCGGCTATCCGCCTGCACACCATTAATGCCCTGCAATAATTCAGCAACATCAGCACGGCTGCCGGGCTGAAGTTGGGTTACATCCAACAACCGCGCCCCCACAGCAGAATCACTTGTGCGCTCACCCGTAACCACCAAAGTTTCTATGCCCGTTTGCGCATGGGTAGCACAGGCTAAAACGCTGCAAAAACCAAAATAACTCGCAAGTGTCTTCATACCAAGAACTCAATTAAAAACAATGGGCGCGATGCTAACCTAAAAGCCCAAGGCTCGCTGACGATTAACTATTCTTTCACCTTGATGGATACGCATCCGATTTCTAGTTTAGGTTGCCTAGTTGGCGCGGTTTCCCCGCTCGCAAAAATTATCGCTTTTGTGAATTTTGTACTGAAAGTGTTTACCCTCAACCCCCACTAAATAGCCGATTTTCTCGGCCTAAATTTGCCAATAAGGCCGTTTACTTATACTATTGCGGCTCATTTTGTGTTTTTTGCTTATAGATGAAACAAGATCTAGTGCAAAGCGCTCAGCGTAAAACGCAAAAGTCTCGACTTTTATTACTAGAGAGTTACTAACAGCCATTGCCTGAAACTTTTGGCTGTTTTTGTTTTAGCGCTGTGGTTAATTCCCTGCCTTTATTTGAACCGAGTCAGATCTCATGGCTGCGGCGATGTATTTTTTATTGATTAGCTTCTGGAGAGCATGATGACAACCTTGATGAACACTTACGGCGCAAGAACCCTCACCCTCGTAAAGGGCGAAGGCAGCCGAGTGTGGGACGACAAGGGCAACTCCTATCTGGATGCTATCAGCGGTATTGCTGTATGCGGTTTGGGCTATTCTCATCCCGCCGTTACCAAAGCCTTGACACATCAAGCAGCTACCCTGATTCACTGCTCCAACTACTACAACATCCCCAGCCAACAAAAGCTGGCGGATTTGCTTATCCAGCAATCCGGCATGGACAAAGTTTTCTTCTCGAACTCCGGCGCAGAAGCCAACGAAGCCTGCATTAAAATTGCGCGTAAATACGGCAACGAGAAAGGCGTGAAAAACCCCGCCATCATCGTTATGGCCAACAGCTTCCACGGCAGAACCTTGGCGACACTGAGCGCTACCGGCAACCCCAAAGTACAAATTGGCTTTGAACCGCTGGTGGAAGGTTTTATCCGCGTTCCGTTTAACGATGTGGCCGCTGTTGAGGCCGCCGCCAAAGAACACAGCAACATAGTCGCCATTCTGGTTGAGCCCATCCAAGGCGAAGGCGGTATTCGTGTACCGGCGCCAGATTACTTGAACAAGCTGCGCGCAATTGCCGATGCCAATAGCTGGTTATTGATGCTAGACGAAATCCAAACCGGCAACGGCCGTACGGGTACTTTCTTCGCTTACCAACACAACGGCATTCTGCCGGATGTGGTCAGCACCGCTAAAGGCTTGGGCAACGGCGTACCCATTGGTGCTTGCTTGGCACGTGGTAAAGCAGCCGAGGTTTTACAACCCGGTAACCACGGCACCACTTTTGGCGGCAACCCCTTGGCAACTAGCGCTGGCGTTGCGGTCATCGAATCTTTGCTGGCTGAAGGTTTGATTGAAAAAGCCAAAACCTTGGGCGACAAAATATTAGCCGATTTTAAAACCAAGCTCGCAGGCAACCCCAAAGTTGTTGAGATTCGTGGCAGGGGTTTAATGATTGGTATTGAACTTAACGCACCTGCTGCCGAGCTGATGGACAAAGCCCGCGCCAAAGGTATTTTGATTAACGTAACCTCAGTTAACACCATCCGTTTGTTGCCAACTTTCATCCTCACCGATGCAGAAGCCGACGAACTGGTCACCAAAGTGGTTGAATTAGTAACTGAGTTTTAACAACGCGGAGGGTGACCTCCGCAGTAATGAAGCGCAGCCTCAGCACTTTTGCAGCCGCGCGAAAACGAGAAGAGCATTATGGGTCCCCCAAAGGCACCGAGACATTTTTTAACTCTGGAAGACGTTAACCGCGACGAGCTTAATCACATCATTAAGCGCGCGATTGAACTCAAGGCGCTGCAACGCAAAGGCGTCGCAACCGAAATTTTCAAAGACAAAGTGCTGGCGATGATTTTTGAAAAATCATCCACCCGCACCCGCGTCTCCTTCGAGTCTGCCATGGCGCAAGCTGGCGGCCACGCGATTTTCCTCTCCACCAAAGACTCGCAACTTGGTCGCGGTGAACCGGTAGAAGACGCCGCACGTTGTATCGCCAGCATGGTCGATATGGTGATGATCCGAACCTTCGCGCACACCACGGTTGAACGCTTTGCGGAATTTTCGCGTGTACCCGTGATTAATGGCCTCACCGATGATCATCACCCCTGCCAATTGCTCGCCGATATTCAAACCTTCGTTGAACAACGCGGCACTCTCGCAGGTAAAACGGTTGCGTGGGTTGGCGATGGCAACAACATGTGCCAAAGCTATATGCAAGCCGCCGAGTTATGCGATTTTGAATTGCGCATAGCAACACCCAAAGGTTTTGAACCTTGGGATCACATGTTGGAAAAACACAAAGACCGCGTACAACTTTCTGCCAACCCACAAGAAGCTGTTAAAAACGCTGACTTGGTGATTACCGATACTTGGGCATCTATGGGCCAAGAAGACGAGAAAAAACAACGCGAGAAAATTTTCAGCGGCTACCAAGTCAATCGCGAACTTTTAAGCAACGCAAAATCAGACGTACTCTTTATGCACTGCTTACCCGCCTACAGAGGCAAAGAAGTCAGCGCCGAATTAATGGACGACCCCAACGCGGTAGTTTGGGAAGAAGCAGAAAACCGCTTACACGCCCAAAAAGCACTGATGGAGTTCTTGTTTAATCAGTGATGGATGATAGAGAAATAAACCCGCCGATGTGCGGGTTTGTTTTATAAACTAGTGATGCCGAACAAGACCCGCAACAATTGCTTGTGAGCAAATTAGCCTCACGATTGGAGAATAGTTTAATCTAGCGTGCCTATAAGAGCACTGACCTCCTCATCTGTTAACACACCAATTAGCCAGCAGTCATCTATCCTATCCTTGGCTTCAGCAATCCAGAAACTCTTTAATGAGTCTACGTGCGTAAGCTTAAGTAGATCACTTACAAGTTGAGTTAATCTCTTCACATTAGAATCAAGTTTTTCGAAAAGAAAGTGTTCATCGTGAGGCTTTTGTCCATTTCGCCAATTTAAGGCTAGTGCCTGCATAAGGTGGATAGAAAATGCAGCATGGTTCTCCATATATTCTTTAATCGACTTGCTTTGTACCTCTGAGATACTAAATGTAAATCCATGGCGAACTGGTGTATTAAGAATATAAAGATGATTATCACAAGCTTTCCTTATGGCGTCCTCTAGCTGCTTTCTATTGTATTCTTGCCGACTCACGTCCAGCTCTCTACGCGAATGCATCGACGTGCCTATTAACAGAAGTACAGTTAAGAATCCGAATACAGGGTTCAGCAATCCGCCAATATAGTCGCCGAACTGACCGAATTGAGCGGGACCACCCAGATCATCTTCTGCTGTGTTAGGGCCATTAAGATAAAAGCCAATCATGATCGCCAATGCCAGACTAACTATTGCCAAAATTATTCGGTATGGGTGATCATTCCAAAGTTTAAGGATGTAATTGTAGAGTTTCATAAAAGCTCCCTTTGTCTGTTTAAGTGCCGCAAAGGTACAGCGCTTAAGCGACATTGCCAAGCAGCCCCCCAATTTAACCCCTCAGCAAGTAGGTTGGGGTAAGGAACGCACCCCAACATTTTAGACTTACCGTTGGCACTTTTACATTAAGACTCACGACTCAAAAAAACGATTCCATTTTTAACTTATGGTTTTAACTGATGCATGGTCATGTTGGGGTGCGTTCCTTACCCCAACCTACGAAAGCGAAAAATACTCCGTCGTCATCTTCGCGCAGCGGAGATCCAGCTTTAATTTAAGCGACAAAATTGTCGGGATACTTAACACATATAGAATGCTTCATACCTGAAGAACAGCAACTGCAGCGATAATCTCTTTGATTTTATTCAACTATTTATTATTGGCGCGCATATTGCGCTAGGAATTGAGCAATCACTGATTTGATTGGTTGGAGCAAGGCTGCTTAAGAAATATTTTTACGGATGATCTGACCTAGGGTTTAGGCGCAAGGAGTAGCCGCGACCGCTGTGAAATGTGGGCCCGTTTGAATTAAGCGTGCGTTGGGTAGACATAGATCAGTCGCCCAACACACAAGGACGCTCAGCCAAGCTCTATTTCGCTCTCTTTCTACTTCGCCTTCAATATTTCCGCCAAGCTTGCACCTACCAAAGCTGCACCACCCTGTGCCCAACCGCCGTCCACAGGAATAATTGCGCCGCTTATATAGCTCGCAAAATCAGATGCTAAAAACAAACAGGCATTGGCAATATCATCCGTTGAACCCATACGCTGTAGCGGTACAGATTTAACCACCGCAGTGCGAATTGCCTCGTTAGGCGCTAAACGTTTCATACCTTCAGTATTGTCGATTGGCCCCGGAATAATGGAATTGATGCGCACACCTTCAGCGCCCCATTCCAAACATAGCGTGCGCGTAATCATATCCACACCCGCTTTTGCCGCGCACACATGGGATTGCCCAGCCATAGGAATAAACGCCTGCGGTGCAGAAATGTTAATGATGGATGCACCAGGTTTGGTAAGAAAGGGATAAACCGCCTGCATAACATGGAAGGTGCCGAGCAAATCGATTTCAATCACCGAGCGAAAACCATTGGCAGACATTTCCGTTGCCAACGCCGGAAAATTACCCGCCGCACCGGAAACGACTACATCAAAATTACCCCAAGCTTTATGCAAATCGGCGATGCCATTTTTGATGACCTCTGGTTCACGAACATCTGCTGCAAAACCTTTAGCATCCGCAGCGCCGCAGTTTTTAAGCGATGCGATAGTGTCATCCACCTTTTCTTGCGAACGACTCACCACCGCCACCCGCGCACCCGCTTTCGCAAACCTTTCGGCAATGCCGCGATTAATACCGCTGGTGCCACCAACAACAAGAACGTTTTTGTTTTGGAAATTGAAGGGAGAATTCATGACTATTACCTAAAAGTATTTTAAATGAGAATTTTTAAATCTCCCCTAACCCCTCTTTTTCAAAGAGGGGAAAATAGGCTCCTCCCTTTAGCAAAGGGAGGCTGGGAGGGATTTATTCAAACCTAGAAAAGTCCGGCGCCCGCTTCTCAAAAAACGCCGTCACAGATTCTTTGCATTCATCTGAACTCAAGCCTTCCGCAAAGCCAATAAATTCTGCAGCAAGCGCCGCTTCCACACCTTGATGTTGGGTTTTCTTTAATAGCGATTTTGCACGACGCACCGCAGCAGGTGGTTGATTCGCCAAGCGCTGAATTTTAGCTTCCGCAAACGCAATTAATTCATTGGCAGGAACGGCTGCATTCACAAAACCCATTCTCTCGGCATCTGCACCGGTAAACGATTCACCCAACAACAATAACTCTGCCGCTTTTTGCTGGCCGACTAAACGCGGTACCAAATAGCTGCTGGCATATTCCGGGCACAAACCCAAATTCACAAACGGCAATTGCAGGCGAGCATCCTGCGCGGTGTAGACCAAATCACAATGCAGCAAGAGCGTTGTACCAATCCCAACTGCATGACCTTGCACAACCGCCACTACCGGTTTCACGCAATTTTGTAACGCAACCATAAAGCGTACTACGGGGTGAGTGTCGCAAATATCGGGGTCATTCATAAAATCCAATAAATCATTGCCACTGGTAAAACACTCGTTAACGCCGCTTAAAACGAGAACTCGCACGCTGCGGTCATTGTTCGCGGCCTGAATAATATCCGCCAGTGCGGCATACATAGCGAGCGACAGCGCATTTTTGCGTTCGGGGCGATTAAATTGAACACGCAAAATCTGCTCATCTTGAGCAACCAGAATCTGCGAATGAGAGCTGGAGATAGGTGCACTTGTGCTCATAGCAACGTCCTTAGGTGACTTTTAGATAGCTGTTTAGATGGGGCTAAGGGCAAGTATAGGGTACAATTCGCCCCCTTACTTATTAGCCAGAAGCTTTAGATTATTACCATGAATATTCGCGAATTGCTTAATGACAAAGTCCTTACCGCCATGCACGCCTGCGGCATTCCCGCCGATCTCCCTGCGCTAATTGCGCCCGGTAAAAAAGCCGGTTTTGGCGATTACCAAGCCAATTGTGCCATGGGTGCCGCTAAAGCCATGGGTACTAACCCGCGTGAATTAGCCGCCAAGATTGTGGCCGCATTACAACCGGAATTAGAAGGTATTGCCGATAAACTTGAAATTGCTGGCCCCGGTTTTATCAATATAGATTTAAACCCCACTTGGCTTGGACAACAAATCGCCAGCGCCCAGACCGATGCTCGTTTAAACATCGCCACCATCGCCGCGCCGCAAAATGTCGTTATCGATTATTCAGGCCCGAACCTCGCCAAAGAAATGCACGTGGGTCATTTGCGCTCCACGATTATTGGTGATGCGCTGGCACGCTTGCTAGAGTTCCAAGGTCATAATGTCATTCGCCAAAACCATGTGGGCGATTGGGGCACACAATTTGGAATGTTGATTGCAGAACTGGAAGAAAATCAGGCCAACGCAAACGGCGAAATGATTCTGAAAGATTTAGAAGTGTTTTATCAACAAGCCAAAAAGCATTTTGACGATGATGCCGCCTTTGCCGATAAAGCACGCTCTTACGTTGTACGCTTGCAATCTGGCGATGCAGCCATGCTGAAACTGTGGCAGCAATTCAAAACCATTTCGCTCAAACACAGCACCGAAATTTATGAACAACTCAACGTTACCTTAACTGACGAAAACGTGCGTGGCGAAAGTTTTTATAACGATGATTTAGCACCACTCGTAAAAGAATTACAAGATCAAGGTTTAGCGAGCGAAAGCGAAGGTGCGCAGGTTGTGTTTTTGCAAGAACTTGCGGATAAAGATGGCAACCCATCGCCAGTAATTATTCAAAAACAAGGCGGCGGATTTTTGTATGCCACTACCGATTTAGCGGCGCTGCGCTATCGCGTAAAAACCTTGCACGCCAATCGCATTATGTATTTTATTGATGCGCGCCAATCGCTGCATATGCAGCAAGTTTTCACCATTGCCCGCAAAGCAAAGTTTGCCGACGATACATTAAGCCTTGAGCATTTAGCTTTCGGCACCATGATGGGTAACGATGGCAAGCCCTTTAAAACTCGCACCGGCGGCACAGTTAAACTCGCAGAATTATTAACCGAAGCTGTAGAGCGCGCCGGTAATTTAGTGCGTGAACGCAGTACCGATTTAAGCGAAAGTGAAATCACCGAAATTGCCCGCAAGGTTGGCATTGGCTCGGTGAAATATTCTGACTTAAGCAAAACACGCACTAACGATTATATTTTCAGCTGGGAAAGCATGCTGAGCTTTGAAGGCAACACCGCGCCTTACATGCAATATGCTTTCACCCGCGTGCAAAGTATTTTCCGTAAAGCGGGTGTTACACCAGAATCTTTGCAAAGCGCCATTGTGATTGGCACCGAGCAAGAAAAAACCTTGGCGATTAAGCTGCTGCAATTCAGCGAAGTCTTAGATCAAGTCGCCCGTGAAGCTTTACCGCATTTGCTGTGTACTTATCTCTATGAAATTGCCAGCTTGTACATGACTTTCTACGAAGCCTGCCCGATTTTAAAAGAAGGCATAGAGCCAGAAATTCGCGATAGCCGATTGCGCTTGTGTCACTTAGTCGCACGCACTATTGAGCAAGGTTTGGAATTACTGGGTATTGAAGTGATGGAGCGGATGTAAAACTCCTTACGCAAAAAGAGCGACCTAGGTCGCTCTTTTTGTTTGGGTGGGAAATATTTAATTCGTCTTCCATCTAAATTTAATATATTGCTTACAACCCACAATAACACTGCCTTTTTGGCAGGGTTTGAAGGTTAAGTTTTCTTTAACCTGTTTTAATGCTGCCTCATCCAAATCCGCAAAGCCGCTGCTGCGGTTAATTTCACCGCGTTGTACTTCACCGGCTTGGTTAATATTTAATTCCAAACCAACGAAACCCTCTACACCTAATTTTTCTGCACCTGCAGGTATTGCGGCTACGCCTTTGCAGCGCGGAGCTGAGGCGTAATACAACGAAGGTGCAAGTTTTACTTCAGCAGGCGCGGCATTAACATCTTTGATTTGAGTGGCAGGCTTTACATCTGCCACAGCTGAATTGGTTGTATCTACATTTGCGGCCTGTGTTGCTGTAGCATCTCCACCTTCACGTTTTTTTGCTGCTTGATAGGCTGCAGCGTCAGCAGCAGCTTGTTCTGCGGCAAGAACATCCTCTTTTAGCGGTGCATTGATATCCACTATCGGCATACCCGGTAGTGGCGCTTGCTCGTTTACCACTTTCACACATTCTTCGTTAGGTAGCGCTTCGTACATAGCCAAACCTACAGCAGCAGTTGGGGCATAGATATCGACATTCACAAATTCAGCGACAAGCCGCTTTGCTTTAACGTGCCAGAAACCAATAAAAAAGCAGAGGTGAATAACAACAACAACCGCAATACCAAATTTAAACCGGCTTTTCTTACTCATTACATTAAACGATGACATGCAGATAAATCTCTAAAAATGAAAATAAACTTCTAATTTATAACAAACGAGTTTCTCCCTTTTTCAAAGGGGGAAATAATTAGCGCTAATGTTTACGTCGCGCCGATGCAATATTCGGCAATTGGTTTAGCTTGGTGAGTATGCGGCTCAATTCATCGAAGCTGCGAATTTCTGCGGTGACCTGCATATCCACCGTGTTCTTGCGTTTGTCCGATAAGGTTTGCAGTGCGCTGATATTAATACGCTCGTTGTCGAGCAAGGTCGTAATATCGCGCAACAAACCATAGCGGTCATAGGCTTCAATAATAATATCCACCGAGTAAGAACTCTGCGGCGTATTGCCCCACTCCACTTTAATAATGCGTTGCGGTTCATCGGCTTGTAATTGCAAAATATTGCTGCAATCTTGGCGATGAATGGAAACGCCTTTGCCTAACGTAATGTAGCCCGTAATCGCATCGCCCGGCACTGGGTTACAGCAATTGGCGATTTGCGTGAGCAAATTACCTACGCCTTCAATATAAAAATCTGAATCTTTTTTCTTCGCGGGTGATTTCGCTTTGAACGGAATTAGCGGTTGTTGTGGATCGGCTTCATCCAATTGTTTTTGCGCCGCGTTTAACACTTGACCGACGCCAATATCGCTTGCGCCAACGGCGCAATACAAATCATCTAACGAATTAAATTTTAATTTTTTGGCGAGACTATCAAACTCTAAATCCAGCAGCGCCAAACGTTTAAATTCGCGGTCGAGCAAAGCTTGGCCTTCCGCGATATTTTGATCGCGCGCCTGCATCTTAAACCAGTGTTGAATTTTCGCACGTGCACGGGCGGTGTTTACATAACCCAGTGCGGGGTTTAACCAATCGCGACTCGGCGCTTCGCGTTTACCGGTAAGAATTTCTACTTGGTCGGCATTATTTAATTGGTAGTTAAGCGGCACTATGCGGTTGTTCACTTTCGCACCGCGACAATGATGACCAACATCGGTATGAATGCGATAAGCAAAATCTAGCGGCGTTGCAGTGCGCGGTAAATCTACTACGTGACCATCGGGCGTAAATACGTAGAGGCGATCTTGATCCACTGCGCGCAAGTCGTCTTGCAATTGCGCCGTGTCGCCACCCAACTCTTCGTGCCATTCCAACACTTGCCGCAGCCATGCAATTTTTTGCTCATAACTGTCTTGCGCTGCATCGGTATCTGTTCCTTTGTAACGCCAGTGCGCGCATACACCCAGTTCAGATTCTTCATGCATTTCAAATGTGCGAATTTGTACTTCAAGAACTTTATTATCTGGCCCCAACACCGCAGTGTGCAACGAGCGGTAACCGTTCTCTTTAGGCGAAGCGATATAGTCATCAAATTCGTGCGGAATATTTCGCCATAAGCTGTGCACAATACCGAGTACGGCGTAGCAATCGCGCACGCTGGGTACGAGTATACGCACAGCGCGGATATCGTAAACCTGCGAGAAGGGAATATCTTTGCGCTTCATTTTGCGCCAAATACTGTAAATATGTTTGGCGCGGCCAGAGACTTCACCGTCGATCTTGGCGCTCTGCAATTCGCCGCGCAACAGGGCGAGCATATTGTCGATGTATTCTTGGCGAGCCAGGCGGCGTTCATCCAAAAGTGTGGCGATTTGTTTGTATTCGTCGGGCTCTAAATAACGGAAGGAAAGATCTTCCAACTCCCATTTGATATGGCCAATGCCAAGGCGATGCGCCAGCGGTGCATAAATATCAGAAACTTCGCGCGCTACTTGGCGGCGACGCTGGGGGCTGGCGGTTTTAACAGCGCGGATTGCGCAGGTTCGTTCGGCGAGTTTAATGAGCGCAACGCGCACATCATCCACCATAGCGACGAGCATTTTGCGAATTTTTTCCGCTTGTACTTCAATTTGATTGCCAAGCACACGGTCTTCGTTTTCATTGCGCTGGTAGCTGATGGCCGCCATACGCAGCACACCTTTCACCAACTTACTGACGGTATCGCCAAATTGGGTTTGCACATCGGTAAGAGTGATTTTATTTTCGCGCACGGCGCGGTAGAGAATTGCAGCGACAAGAGCATCTTGATCGAGTTGTAAATCAGCCAAAATTTCAGCCATCTCCAAACCGATTCGGAAACAGCTGACATCTTCACCCCAGTTGTGATCGTCTTCGATGTGAATATCCACCAAAGACAAGCTCACCTGTGCCGCGCGTACCAGTTCTGCACGGGTGGCTTCGGTTTGGATATGGTGACTGTTGAGGCGGTCAATCCACGCCTGAATATCCACCTGACCATCAGCCGCTATGGGATGGTCTTGACGAACTTTAACCATGAAAGCCCCTTTATATGAAGCGCATTGGTAGTCGCTAGGTATCAATAACCTTTACAACGACAGCGCACACCAATTTTTATTTGCATATCGTTTATTTGCGGATGAACAGCGCCATAGACTCAACATGCGAGGTATGAGGGAACATATCCAACACCCCCACCGAGTCTAGCTGATAACCAGCGGCGACTAAGACTTTTGCATCACGGGCGAGGGTTGCGGGATTGCAACTGACGTAGACAATTCGCTTAGGTGAAAGTTTCGGCAGTTTATCGATGATCTCTTTGGCGCCATCGCGCGGCGGGTCTAATAGAACCGCATCGATTTTGCCGCAAGTTTGGTTGAAGCGATGTTCGGTCATGGTGAGCAAGTTTGCCGCCGTAAACTGCGCATTGCCTATGCCCAGCTTGGTGGCATTTTCGCGCCCGCGCTGTACCATAGAATCCACTGCCTCAATGCCGATTACTTCTGCGCATTTGCGCGCCAGTGGCAGAGTGAAGTTGCCTATACCGCAAAACAAATCCAACACCCGCTCATTGCCCTTAAGCGCTAACAACTGCAAAGCCTGCGCCACCATTTTGGCGTTCACTTCCGGGTTTACTTGAATAAAGTCTTGTGGGTGAAAATCCAATTCCAGCTCGTAATCTGGCAGGCGATAAGACATGCGGGGATCGACATTCTGCCCATTCAAATCTTGCAACTGATGCGCCTCGCCGCCCTGCAACCAAGCGCTAAAACTCAAGCTAGTCGATAGCGTACTGAGGTTCTGTAAATCAACTTCGCTTAAAGGCTGCACATGGCGCAATACGACAGCAGTTTTCTGCTCAGTGTGGATTAACTCGATATGAGTGACGGCTTCAGCGGCGCGCAGCTCGGTAAGCCAGGTTTTGAGCGGTGCCAAGAGGCGATTTAATTCCGGCGCAAGCACACTGCACAGATTAACCTGAACCAGTGTTTTGCTGGTGCGCTTGCGGAAACCGAGCGAAACTTCGCCATCCGTATAATCAACACCCAAGCGCGCACAACGGCGATAACCTTGGTCAGCCGAAGTGATGGGCGCCAATACATGCTTGGGCTTAACGCCGCCCCACAATTCTAACTGTTGTAATACTGCCGCCTGCTTAAAGGCAATTTGGTTGTCAGTGCCCCAATGCTGTAACTGGCAGCCGCCACATTCGGCATAGTGAGCACAGACTGGCGCTATACGCTCTGGCGATGCCTCTAATAATTTATCAAAACGTGCTTCCGCGTAACGGGCATGATCGCGCACTAAACGTGCGCTGATGCGTTCGCCGGTAAGAGTGCCATCCACAAATAAGGTTTTGCCGTTCCATTGGGTAATACCGCGGCCATCGTGACCCATGCGATCGATTGTGAATTCACCCAAACGCATATCGTCCATCGGCTGGGCTTTTTTCTCGGTACGTGGCCGGTTTAAACGCGGACTATTTTCCACCTCAAAGGCAAAAGGCTTTTCAAGAGATTTCAGGCCATTCGTTTTTGCCGAACGGGGTTTTTGCCCTAGCTTGCTAGGCTTTTGGGATGACGGCTTTTTAGGGCCTTTAGGATTGGACATTAAAAATCTCTATTCAGGAAATAAGACCCTCTCCCAATCTCCCCTTCAAAAGGGGGCGGTTGGGAGGGGTGTCGTAAAACTACTTGTTAAACTCAGTATCCATCCACGCAATACGGGCTTTCTGCCAGTTAATAAGCGTTTGTACTTCTAGATCGTAAGAACCTAATGGAGGATGATAAATCCAAACCGCAAAGTCATTAATCGACCATAACTTGTAATTTTTCTTTTGCTGAGCATCCAACCACGTGGCGCGCGCCTGCGCATACTGGGTAATATAATTAAGCGTGCCCTCATCCTTTAGCGTCTTCCAACGCGCTTTTACTTTGGCTTGAAACGCTGGATCCTGAAACAAGCGCTTGAACCAAGGATAATCGCGAATGTACCAGCCAGACGCTATATTCGCCTGATTGTAACCGGCATTACCCAGCGCCAAATCGAAATCCCATACCGGCCCAAAAAATAATTTGCCGCCACGTTTTTTGTAAAGAAAAAAGCTCGCTTCAGCACCATCCACATTCTTCAAGACTTCGTTGACGAGGTAATAACTCACCACCGAATCTACATCAAGATAAGCCGCGTAGCCCGTATCAGGGTCGGTAAAGTTGCTGCCAAACAAAGCGGCTTCCATATCCGTATAATATTTTACAATGTAGTCGCGCTGGGCAGACCAAGCCGCGTCATGAAGAGTCTCTGGGCTCGCCAAGCAAGCGGGTTGCATACCGTGCGTTGAATCTATACAAAAGTCTATATCGCGCTGGGTGTTAACATTGTTTACACAGACCGGATCCCAAGTATTGCCAACGCAATAATTTTTATTCAGGCGAAAATCCACTTCCATCAAATAGCCGCCGGTAATTTTATCCGCGTCCGTGTCGGTAACTTTCATTTCATCTATATTCACGCGATCTTTATCAACGCGAATATGTTCGGTCAATTGATACACGCCCTGATAAGTACCGTTTAAATTCAATTCCACATATTGCGCGCGCGGGGTGTACTCCATGCCCAAACGGCGACTAAACATAAACGTAATATCGTTGCGCATAAGGGTTTTGTCGGCATAGTTAGCCAGTAATACCCAGTTTTTGCCTTTCGGCATCCCCAGCAACGAGGTTGAGTTGGTAAGCTTTAAGCGGTAAGGCTTCTTGTCCCAACCCCAAGTTGAATTACCGCGACCACGCACTTCCAGCGTGCCCTCAACTGCAGCCCCCCCCACATCAGCCAATGAAAAGCTGCCTTTGATGTAATCTTCTTTGGATAAAATCGGAGCGGTATTATCCGTTTTAAGATTCAACACAGGTAAAGTTTCTGCGATACCAGTGGGGTAATCTGCCGGCATACTGCTCGGGGTAGAGCTGCTGCTGGATGAGCTCGAACTTGAACTACTTACCGAACTGAATGTTGGTTGCGATGATGTAATAACTGGATCTTTGGAGCCACCACCCCCACCACCACAAGCCTGTAATAATAAAACTGCGGCTACCAACAATAAACTTTTGACCGACATACAATGCTCCTAATTAGTTATTTTTTGATCAATCCAACCCACACTTAAATATCACTCACTAAACAAACCCGACGACAAATACCTATCACCACGATCACAAATAATTGCCACAATAATTGCATTCTCAACCTGCTGGCTTAAACGCAATGCCGCAGCCACCGCACCGCCAGACGACACACCACAAAAGATGCCTTCTTTGCGAGCAAGTTCGCGCATGGTGTGCTCTGCCTCTAATTGCGACATGCCGACAATCTCATCTACACGGCTTTTGTCGTAAATCTTAGGCAAGTAGGCTTCCGGCCAGCGGCGAATACCGGGAATACTGGCACCCTCATCGGGTTGTAGGCCTATGATTTTGATAGCAGGATTCTTTTCTTTTAAATAACGCGATGTGCCCATAATAGTACCTGTGGTACCCATGGAGCTTACAAAATGGGTAATCAGGCCGCCAGTTTGCTGCCAGAGCTCCGGCCCTGTGGTTTGATAGTGGGCTAAGGGATTATCGCTATTCCCAAACTGATCCAGCACTTTACCCCTACCCTGCGCCTGCATAGCCAACGCGAGATCACGCGCACCTTCCATGCCTTGCTCTTTGGTAACCAGAATAAGCTCGGCGCCATAGGCGGTCATGGCCGCCTTGCGCTCAGCAGTGCTGTTGTCCGGCATGATGAGAATCATCTTGTAGCCTTTAATCGCCGCCGCCATCGCCAAGGCTATGCCGGTATTGCCGCTGGTGGCTTCAATCAAGGTATCGCCGGGGTGAATATCGCCGCGGATTTCGGCCTGTTGGATCATCGACATTGCCGGGCGATCTTTCACCGAACCGGCCGGATTATTGCCCTCTAACTTCACCAAAATCCTATTGCTGGTAGCACCCGGCAAACGCTGTAAGCGCACCAGTGGCGTATTGCCAACAAAGGCTTCGATGGTGGGAAAATCCATAATGACCTCTAACGAAAAAATGGCGATTGCACTGGCCAACAAAGGGCGGCTATTCTACCGCCCAATGACGTAAGCAGCACTATTTATTCGCTGTATTCAGACCCTATATTCTAAGGACATATTGATATGCCGAGCGCATCAAAAAGCTTTAAACATAATGTCTGGCAATTAATTCTTGTACCTGCAATTGCGATTGCGTTATTGCTCTCCATATCCTTGGTTTCATTCTGTTTATACGAGCTCTCCAAATTTGTGGATATGCGCGGCAGCGCCATGATCCGCAAAACGGCGCACTTGATTTACACACCCATCATTCAAAACGATAAAGTACTTTTACAAGCCTTGCTCGATGGCTCGTTAGAAGACCCTTATATTCGCGCAGTGCATGTACATATCGACAACACTGGCGACGCTTTTCACAGCGGCCCAGAATTCTTACCAGTCACCGATCAAGGTTTAACACCTAATAGTCTTGAGCCAGTTCGCCGCGCAACCCAGCGCACTATTTTATTTACCCACCCCATTGTCAACAAAGAGGGAGCGAACCCTATTGGCTGGGTAGAAGTTGAAATGCTATCAGCGCCCTACTTGGTAATTCATTATCAAACTATTTTAATTACCATTGCCATTACCTTGGTGTGCTTATTAATGGCCGCATTTTTGGCGGTGCGTTTATTTCGCAACATTACCGAACCACTCAATCACATCAAAGAAGTTATTAATCATCTCGCACAAGGGAAATTACAAACGCGTGTTAACCCACAAAAAAGCCGCGAATTTATTTACCTCGCCAACGCGACCAATAACATGGCGGAATCGCTAGAAAATGCACAGCAAGATTTGCAGAATCACATTGAACAATCCACTCAAGACCTGATTGAAACCTTAGAAACCATTGAAATTAAAAATATTGAATTAGATATAGCCCGCAAAGAGGCGATTGAAGCGAGCCGTATTAAATCTGAGTTCCTCGCCAATACTAGCCATGAAATTCGTACACCACTCAACGGTATTTTAGGTTTTGTGGGGCTAACATTAAAAACCGATATTGACGAACAACAAGCGGAATATTTACACACTATTCGCGACTCGGCGCAAAATCTTCTAACAGTGATTAACGGCATCCTCGATTTTTCTAAAATAGAAGCCGGCAAACTAACGCTGGACTATGCGCCTCTGCCATTACGCCAAACTATCGACGAAACATTACATATCCTCGCTCCTGATGCTCATGAAAAAAACCTGCAATTAATTACAAAGGTTGACCCTAAAATTCCAGCGCAGCTGTTAGGCGATTCATTGCGCTTTAAACAAGTACTATCAAACCTAATCGGCAATGCTATTAAATTTAGTGCGCAGGGAACCATTCTGGTGCGAGTTGCAGTGATTGCGCAGCAAGAAACCCACCTCATGCTCAAAATCAGTATTACCGACCAAGGCATAGGCTTAACCCATGAGCAGCAAAGCAATTTATTTAAACCCTTCTCGCAAACCGATGCATCCAGTACACGCGAACAAGGTGGTACTGGTTTGGGCCTAGCTATTTGCAAAGGCCTCGTTGAGCGCATGCACGGTGAAATTGGCGTGGAGAGCCAGCTCGATAAGGGTTCAACTTTTTGGTTTACTGCGCGCTTGGGGATTGATAAAAAACAACTGGTGCAATATACCTTGCCCAACTTGGAACAGCACCGCGCGCTTATTTGCAGCAACAACGCAACAGCACTGGAACAATTGCAATTGCTGTTAACGGAATGGCAGATGCGGCAGGATACGATTAATGAAATTCACGATATATTTCCCACCATTCGCCGCGCATTCAAGACAGATCCTTATGATGTTTTAATTTTGGATATAGCCGCTGACGAACGTAAAATTCCATCCGCACTTTTGAATAATATTAGCGAGCAATTAGCGGACGAATTTGACTGCAAGGTAATTGTGTGCTGCACTCCTGCGCTCCAACGTATGTTCCGCAATAATGGCAATAACCTCAATACGAACTTTATTAATAAGCCGCTGGGCTATGATGCATTGTTGAAATTACTTTGCGAAAAACTGAATATTAGCCTGTTCGCTGCACACGCAGAACAAAACCATCAGCAAACGCAAAACCTACCCTGCACCTCGGTGCTACTGGTAGACGACAACCCCGCCAACTTACAACTCGCCTCGGAGTTATTACGCGGCTTAAATACTCAAGTAGTGCAAGCCAGCAACGGCATTCAAGCTATAGATGCCTGCAAAACGCAAAAATTTGATGTGATTTTTATGGATATCCAAATGCCGGGCATGGATGGTTTTCAAACCACCAAACATATTCGCGAACTGGAAACTGATTCATCGCGCACGCCTATCATCGCACTCACAGCACATTCTCTCACCGAACAAAAAGCCGAGCTGCTCATTGCAGGAATGGATGACTGTATTAGTAAACCCGTCAGCGAAAGCCAGCTCGCCCATATCATTAATCGTTGGACATCGGTGAGCGGCAAAAAAGAAGTGGTGGCTACTCAAGAACCGGTTGTATCGCAGGAACATTCGCCACACAAAGATAACACCATTGAAACAAACACCTCTGTGGATATTAGCTTGTGCTTAAAGTTAGCTAATCATAAACCGCTGTTAGCGCGTGATATGTTAAAAATGATGCTGGATGGGCTCACCTGTGAGAAAGCACAAATAAACCAAGCCATTAGCGATGGCAATGATGACCTATTAAATGAATTGATTCATCGCCTCTATGGCAGCAGTTGTTACTGTGGTGTACCGCGGTTAAAAAGCATTAGCGGGCTGCTGGATAAGCTCATCCAAGCGCGTAAATTTGACGAAGCGAAAGAGGCAATTCCCTCACTCAATAGTGCTATTGATGATGTTTTAGCGTGGGGCGAGGCTCGCAACTTAAATGAAGTATTTGGCCTTCCCGCCGAGAAGCCTGTAGCTCAGAGTCGAGGGTCTAGCTAAACAGTTCTCTGCTCATTAACGGCTTAGTGCCCAGCAAAGGTTTGAGCAGTATGCGCGATAAGCGCTTCGCTGTTTGTCTCACTTCTGGCAAGGCAAAATCGCGCTGCGCAATGGCATGTATATGCAGCCCCGAAAATTGAAAATTTAACGGCACATCTGCCTGCGCTAAATAAACACCATGGGATGGATCGAGACAATAGTTTGCGTGAGAGCTTATTATTTCGCCGGATTTTGCATCCACTTCAAAATCAATACCGTAGCCCAACTCCTGCAAAAGCTGAAATTCAAAAACACGTAACACAGGCTCCAAATCTTGCTGTCCACTCAAAGCCTGCAAACTCTGTTCATAAAGCGCATAGATTGTTGGCTGAGCATCCCATTCCGGCAATAGCCGCACCAATAACTCATTGAGATAAAATCCGCTGAACAAGTGTTTAGCGGTGAGTGCGAAGTGTTCGCCCTCGGCCTCAAATTGAGTGAGCAGTTTTAAATCTGTTTTACCTTGGAAAGAAATTAATAACCGCGTGAAGGGATTTAAGAGATTGCGTTTTGGGGTTTTGCGCGAGCGAACCCCACGCGCCACCGCCGTAATGCGGCCAAAGTCTGGCGTGAGAAAATCAACCAACATACTAGTATCACGATAAGGGCGCGTATGCAGTATGTATGCGGGTTGCAGCTCAGCAGTCATAATAAAGCTCAATAATTACAAATCGTTGTATCCCAAACTGCGCAGCGCGCGTTCATCGTCAGACCAACCGGATTTTACTTTCACCCAAAGTTTTAACATAATTTTCATGTCGAATAACTTTTCCATATCTTTGCGAGCATCCGTACCAATCAACTTAATACGTTCGCCTTTATCGCCAATTAAAATGCGTTTTTGGCCATCCCGTTCCACCAAGATCAACGCAGAAATATTCAGCAGATTTCCCTCTTGTTTAAACTCTTCAATCTCAACCGCCATTTCGTAAGGCAATTCATCACCCAATTGACGGGTAATTTTTTCGCGTACAATTTCGGCTGCCATAAAACGCGAGCTGCGATCAGTAATTTGATCTTCAGGATACATATGCATACCTTCCGGCATACGATCAATAATCAACTGTTCCAAACGATCCAAATTAACATTACGCAACGCAGAGAGCGGGATGATTTCAGCAATATTTAATTTTTGCGACAGCATTTCCAAATGCGGCAAAAGCGATTCTTTGTCTTCAATTTGATCGACTTTGTTCACCGCCAAAATAATCGGACAAGCTGCATGCTGTAATTTTTCAGCGACGGCCTCGTCTTCTTCGGTCCAAATAAAGCGATCCACTACAAACACCACTACATCCACATCCTTCATAGCAGTATTGGCTGCGCGGTTCATATAGCGGTTAATGGCTTTCTGCTGACCCAAGTGCATACCGGGGGTATCCACAAACATAATTTGTATGCCACCTTCGGTTTTGATGCCCACCACATTGTTGCGCGTGGTTTGCGGCTTGCGCGACGTGATACTGATTTTTTGCCCGAGGATGTGATTAAGCAATGTGGATTTACCCACATTAGGGCGGCCAACGATAGCAACATAACCACAACGAGTGATTTGGGGATCAGAGGAATCTGACATAGTTAAACCTAAAGATGAATAATTCAAATGTGTAGAATGGAACAGCGAGGAATATCAAATATTTAATAAACGTAATACTTCCGTCGCGGCAAGCTTTTCCGCTTCACGGCGATTACTCGCTTGCGCGCGCACTGGCTGCTTTAATAAAACCACGCGGCACTCAATGGTAAAAATTTGCGCGTGAGATTCGCCTGCCGCTTCAACCACTTCATATTCCGGCAAGGGTTTGCGTAGGCTTTGCAAATGTTCTTGGAGCTGCGATTTTGAATCTTTAGCCGTTGTATCTACTGTTAGTGACGCCAAACGCTCTGCATACCATGTTAAAACATGTGTTTGACAGGTTTCAAAATCAGTTTCGGTATAAATAGCGCCAATTAATGCTTCTACTGAATCAGCTAAAATGGAATCGCGTCTGTGACCGCCCGATTTCATTTCGCCTTCGCCCAAAATCAAGCATTCGCCTAGTTCAAACTCGCGGGCAATTTCAGCCAAGGTTTCACCCTTTACTAGCTGTGAACGCAAACGGCTTAACTGACCTTCACGCGTATCACCAAAGCGCTTAAACAAAGCCTCACCGATGATAAAATTTAAAATCGAATCACCTAAAAACTCAAGGCGCTCATTGTTGTGAGCACCATGACTGCGATGGGTAAGCGCCAATTGCAGTAACGCAGGCGCTTTGAATTCATAACCTAAGCGGTGTTGTAACCGTTGATATTTAATACTTAGAGGGTGCACGCTTATCTACCGAGGGTTTACAACATAAGCTGGGGTGCTCGGCGTCCAAATGATTTTGGAAGCGAGTTACCACATCAATGTTATAAAATAAGTTGGCTCTATTTTCGTAATCGATGGTAATTAACAAGGCTTTGGATTTTCGATCAATCACAATATTCTGAGCACCATCACTGCGCACATTATTGATCATATAAAAATTTTGGAGTCGTTTGTTAATTTCAGAATCTGACATTTCAGCAAGATTACTGCCCGGCTCCGCCAAGGACTTTAATGCATTAACAACGTATACGTTTTCAGCATACATGGGCACCACTGCAAAACCAAACATCCCACAAAAAGCTAGAATCGCTAACACAAGTACCCAGCTGATCAGGGTAAGCCCGTGCTGTTGCTGCAAACTTTTTTTCAAGCTACGTTTAGGGAGCAAAGATTTCATAGTGGCACCTGTTAATGAATAGAATAATTATTTAACAACACCTACATTACTAAAACTGGGAATACTCAAAAACTCCTCCCAATGCATCCAGACCGCAAACGCTTTACCTACGATAGCATCTTCAGAGACAGTGCCCCAAGCGCGGCTATCGCCACTGTTGTCACGGTTATCGCCCATCATAAAGTAGTGACCTTCTTCAACTACCCACGTTTGGTCGCCAGCACTCAATTGACTAGGTTGATCGCAAGTTTGCATAGTGTGTGTACGACCCCCAAGATTTTCATTGGCGACAGTCAACTGCAAGCGGTGATTCATACAAAATGAGCCCCACTCGGGAAACACCCTTTTAACCGCTTCACGTTTAATCTCAACACCGTTTAAGTAAAGCACATTATTGGTATAACGAACGGTATCGCCCGGCAAACCTATCACACGTTTAATAAAATACGTTTTAGGCTGATGCGGGGGGAAAAACACCATAACATCGCCGCGCTGTGGTTTACCGACTGGAATAAAGGTTTTGTTGACTACGGGAACACGTAAGCCATAGGCGAACTTATTCACCAAAATAAAATCGCCAATTTGCAGTGTGGGGATCATTGAACCGGAGGGAATTTGAAAAGGCTCCACCAAAAACGAACGCAAGAAAAATACAATGAACAACACGGGAAAAAATGATTTAGCATATTCAACCGCAACGGGCTCTTTAGCCGCTACTGCTTTTGCAGTTTCATAAGCTTCTTTTTTGTGTTCATCTGCCAATTCCAAACCTTGAAACTGCTGCTCTACCGCTGCCACTTTGAGTTTGCGTGGACGCGCAAATACCAAAATATCAATCAACCAAATAATGCCAGTGATCAGTACTGCAAGGGTAAGAATTAACGGGAGATTAATGCTGCTCATGAATTATGCCGACCTGTGTAGTGTCTGTTTCTGCCTTGATAGGATTAACCGCTGTGTTCGCAAACCTGACGGATTTTTTACGAAGCTATTTGTTACGAGTCTATTTTCAATACCGCGAAGAAAGCCGCCTGTGGAATCTCCACGCTGCCCACTTGCTTCATGCGTTTTTTACCGGCTTTTTGCTTCTCTAACAGTTTCTTTTTACGCGACGCATCGCCACCGTAACATTTTGCGGTTACATCTTTACGCAGCGCTTTTACCGTTGAACGCGCACAAATTTGTCCGCCAATAGCCGCTTGAATCGCCACGTCATACATTTGACGAGGGATCAATTCTTTCATTTTTTCAGTGAGCGCATGGCCCATTCGCTGGGCTTTATCGCGATGTACAATAATGGCTAAGGCATCTACTTTTTCGCTGTTAATTAACACGTCTAAGCGCACCAAATTGGCGGCTTGAAAGCGCACAAAACTGTAATCCAAAGAGGCATAGCCACGGCTTACTGATTTCAATCTATCGAAGAAATCGGTCACTACTTCATTCATAGGCATTTCATAGCGCACGCGCACTTGTGAGCCGGTGAATTGCAAATCTTTTTGCACGCCACGCTTGTCGATACACAGCGTAATGACATTGCCCAAATGTTCCTGCGGCACCAAAATATTGGCCTCCACAATGGGTTCGCGCATCTCTTCAATGGAGCCTGGGTCTGGCAGCTTGGATGGGTTATCCACATAAATAACGTCGCCACCGCGTTTTACAATTTCGTAAACTACGGTTGGCGCCGTGGTGATCAAATCCAGATCGTACTCGCGCTCTAAACGCTCCTGGATAATTTCCATGTGCAACATGCCGAGGAAACCGACACGGAAGCCAAAACCCAAAGCATCTGAACTTTCTGGCTCATAAAACAAAGAGGCATCGTTGAGGGTCAACTTGGCGAGCGCATCGCGAAAATCTTCAAAATCATCGGAGCTGATGGGGAACATACCCGCGTAAACTTGCGGTTTGATTTTTTGGAAACCTTCCAAGGCTTCAACATCAGGTGTTGAAGCATGGGTGATGGTATCGCCCACGGGCGCGCCTTGAATGTCTTTAATACCAGCGACCACAAAACCTACTTCGCCGGCTTTTAATTCTTTAAGCTGGGTGAGTTTCGGGCTGAATACTCCCACGCCGTCAACCATTTGCGGCTTGCCGAGGGTTTTGGCGATGATTTTATCTTTTAATTTAAGCGTGCCTTGTTTTACACGAACAAGTGACACAACGCCGAGATAGTTATCGAACCATGAATCGATAATCAATGCTTGCAAAGGAGCATCTACATCGCCTACGGGCGGTGGCACCAAGCGCACCAGCTCTTCCAGCACATCTTCCATACCCATGCCCGACTTGGCCGAGCAGCGTACGGCTTCGGTGGCATCAATGCCGATAATGTCTTCAATTTCTTGCGCAACGCGATCCGGTTCTGCCTGCGGCAAATCCATTTTATTGAGCACGGGGATAACTTCCAAACCCTGTTCAATCGCTGTGTAGCAGTTGGCTACCGACTGGGCTTCTACGCCCTGACCAGCATCCACCACCAAAAGCGCGCCTTCACAGGCTGCCAAAGAGCGCGATACTTCATAGGTGAAGTCCACATGGCCGGGGGTATCAATAAAGTTGAGCTGGTAAGTTTTGCCATCGCGCGCCTTGTAATACAAGGTTACGCTGTGCGCCTTAATAGTAATGCCGCGCTCGCGCTCTAAATCCATAGAATCAAGTACTTGCGCCTCCATTTCACGATCACTCAAGCCGCCGCACATCTGAATAAAGCGGTCGGCGATGGTGGATTTACCGTGGTCAATGTGGGCGATGATGGAGAAATTACGGATATGGCTTAAGTCAGTCACAGGCAATAAATACTTTATGGAGGTTTAAAGGCGGCAGCGGCCCCGCTCGTGATTAATAATCAGATGGTGGCTACTGCAAGTTGGGCGGCATTCTAGCCTATTTAGCGATTTATGCGTACTTATTGCGGCAAGCCGTGCATAACTCAGGCACAAAAAAATGGCGCGCCGGTTAGGGCGCGCCACTGTGAATCCAAAAACAACTAACTTAATCGCGCAATAAGCAATTTAACTCATCAACCACTTCTTCCCAATCTGAGTAGGGCTGGCGCGCTTCACGCAAAAAAGCTGCTTGTTCTGCAGTCCAAAATCCTGCGTTTGCCAAAGGCTCTGCTTGGGGTAATGGACGATAACGCTCGATAAATGCCTCAATGTCAGCATCCGAATTGGGCAAACCTAACTTGGCAAACAAATCTTTGAGCGAATACAGCATGACAGCCTCCTTAAAAACAATCGCACTATCAATAAGATAAGGTCTTATCAATACAACAGACCTTTAGCATACCTTGAACGAGCGAAAGTTTCTGAGCTTTTTAACCCCTTGTTTGCATCTGCTGTAAAAGCGCGTCCTTTTCTTGCCAGATTTGGTTCACCCATGCCTGAAAGCGCACTCGGAACTCGGCATCGTCACTGTAATCGCCCATCATTTCTGGCGGAATAGGTAATGGACGCACATGAATTTGAATTTCTCTCACCTTGCCGCAGGCATAATCCCAATAACTAGGGCGGCCTTCGGGGTAATAAAGAGTGACATCTAACAAGCTGTGTAACTGCCCGTTCATGGCCGCAAGCGTAAACGCCATGCCACCCGCCTTGGGCATCAATAAATGGGTATAGATGGATTTTTGCTGCGCGTATTTGGCTGGTGTAAAACGAGTTCCCTCCAAAAAATTAATAATCGTCACCGGATTATGGCGAAACTTCTCGCAGGCTTTACGTGTTTCCTCAATATCCTTACCTTTGAGTGCAGGGTTTTTAGCGATTTCAGCTTTGCTATGTCGCCTCATAAAAGGAAACTCCAGCGCCCACCACGCCAAACCTAACAGCGGAACCCAGATTAAAGATTGCTTTAAAAAGAACTTTAAATAGGGAATGCGGCGATTAAATACTCGCAGCAGCACCAAAATATCCACCCAGGATTGATGGTTGGCGACCAACATGTACCACTCATTCACACTCAACCCCTGCATGCCTTCCACCTGTAATTGCGTGGGTAACAACATACTTTGGTGGCACGCATTAGCATCCATCCAATGGCTCGCCAGCCAATCCAACCAGCGGTTACACACAACCTGCCACGGCGTATAAGGCACCAACCACTTCAAGAGCGCCAACGGCGTTAGCGGAATAAACACAATGACCGTAAACACCACGAATAAGCTGGTGATGAGGATTCCCATAAACGGGCGCAGCAATTTAATGACGAGTGATGACATAGCAAAGAATTTAATAAGTGAGTAGTGAACTTTGATTTCGAGCACAGGTCTTTGAACACCTGCAAGCATTGTATCAGCTTGTTGAAATTCTACTCACGAAGAAAAATGATGCCGCAGAAGCTAACGAAGGAAAATATGATGAAACAACGCTGGATAGATTTTTGGCGCGAGAACAAATCCTTTGTGATTTTTTTAGGCCTGATGTTTATATTTAGAAGCGCCTGTGCCGATTGGAATACAGTACCCACAGGCTCTATGAACCCCACGATTATTGAAGGCGACCGTATTGCCGTGAATAAAATGGCTTACGATATTCGCATTCCTTTTACGCATATTTCGCTGCGAAAACTCGGCGACCCAGAGCGTGGCGATATCGCTGTTTTCGATTCTAAAGTCTCCGACAAACGTTTAGTAAAACGAGTCGTTGGCGTTCCCGGCGATAGAATAGCTATGGTTAATAATCAACTGGTCATAAATGATGCGGCGCTTGATTACGACAAAACTGCGGGCAGCATCGACCAAGTTGAGCATCTCTTTAATACGCCCCACATTGTACGAATTAGCAGCACCAATAATCACGCATTCGCAAATTTTCCTACCGTAGTTGTACCGGCAGATCATTATTTAATGCTGGGCGATAACCGCGATAAAAGCGCCGATTCGCGCGTGATAGGTTTTGTACCGCGCGATGAGATTATTGGGCGTTCGCGTGCTGTGGTGATGTCGATTAACTATGACAATTTTTATTTGCCACGATTGGATAGGTTTTTTAAGAGTTTGTAAGAGCAACCCAACCCTAACCCTCCCCTTGAAAAGATGAGAGGATAGTTAGCACTCTGTAGATTAGCCGGGAGTACAGCCCCTCTCTCTTTTCACAAATTGCAGGAGCAATTTGCACGGCAAAGCCGCCCGAAGGGTAAACCACAAGGATGTGGTTTATGAACAGGGAGGTTGGGAGGGGGTTGGCTTTACGCTTTTTCTAAAAACATCTCCCGCACTTCCAGCCAATTACTCACCCGCACATCCGCCGCTTCATTCACATTATGCGGCGCAGTGAATAACACGCCCTGCCCCACAAAATTTTCAAAATGGCGTGGGCTATCGTCAATTAAATAATCGGCGTGAACTACACCTTTGTTACCACAAAAAATAAAATTCATGGGCGATAGAAAGGGTAAGTGTTTCACTAGCCATTTATATTTTGGTGTAAAAGATGTGGGGTGCTCCATAGCCGCCGTTGCTATAAAAATATCGTAGTGCTGACTCAATTCTTGAATCACCTGAATCGCATTTTCGTAAGGTGGAATATCCACAAAGAAATCTGGATTATCAGGATAAGAGCGCACGCGGGCGACATGTTCAGCGGGAACCTTGTGATAAATTTTGGTGCCTATTAAATCGGCCTTGGTCAAGGCCTGATTAAATTCCTGATTGTACCAATCCAAATGGCGCGCCATGGTGTCACAGATAGTTTCATCCATATCAATTGCAATTCGTTTACGCATTTTGTCTTCGCCCTTAATACCCCAGAAATAAAAAAGCCCCTGTTAAGGGGCTTCAACAACATTAAACTTATCGCTTAAAAATTTGTTTCCACCAACGGTGAGGTTTCAGCATCATAATCCACGCCGTTAATACCGAAGCCAAACAAGCGTAAAAACTCCGCTTTGTAGCCTGCAAAATCAGTTAACTCAAACAAGTTTTCTTCAGTCACTTGATCCCAAATGGCTTCTACTTTGGCTTGTACTGCTGGGTTGAGTTCAAGCTCGTCTACGCGGTAGCGGCCAGCATCATCCAAACGGGGAGTAGCGGAATATAAACACTCGGTAAATAAGCGTTGAATCTGCTCAATACAACCTTCGTGGGTGCCTTCCTCTTTCATAACTTTGAACAAAATCGCCAAGTACAAAGGCATTACGGGGATTGCAGAACTCGCTTGAGTCACAACCGCTTTCAATACCGCAACGCGCGCTTTACCGCCATGTTTTGCACTCAACTCTTTAGCAGCGCGATCCAAATCTTCTTTGGCTTTGCCGATGGTGGCTTTACCGTAAATTGGCCAAGTCAATTTATCACCAAGGTAGGTGTAGGCAACGGTTTGAAAATTATCCGCCAATAAATCAGCATCTTTAAGAGCATCAATCCACATTTCCCAATCTTCACCGCCCATCACTTTTACTGTGTTGGAAATTTCTTCGTCGGATGCTGGCTCAATCGAAACATCCGCAATTTTCAGAGTATCGGTATTTAGGTTTTTGGAAACGTAAGATTTACCGATGGGCTTAAGTACTGATGAATAAACTTCGCCCGTTTTTGGATCTGTGCGACGTGGCGATGCCAAGCTGTAAATCACCAAATCTACTTTGCCGATGCTGCTTTTCAGTTCTGCAATAACCTTGGCTTTAATTTCATCTGAAAATGCATCGCCGTTAATAGTCTGAGCGTACAAACCTGCAGCTTTGGCGGCATCGTGGAAGGCAGAGGTGTTGTAGTAACCAGCAGTCGCCGTTTTAGCTTCAGAAGGTTCTTTCTCAAAGCACACGCCCAGAGTATCGGCACCGCCGCCAAATGCAGCGGTAATACGAGAAGCCAAACCAAAACCGGTAGAGGAACCTAATACCAATACTTTTTTAGGTGCGCCTGCAACAGGACCCTTGGCTTTAGTGAAGGCAATTTGCTCTTGCACGTTAGCCGCTGCGCCTTGTGGGTGTGCATTCGTACAGATAAAACCGCGAACTTTTGGTTTGATGATCATGAAGTTAACCTTTAGATATGAAATAACCTGAAATATTCAACACATTTGAGCAGCATGTCGCTCGCTTCAAATGGGGATAGCCAAAAAAGGGCATTATACAGAAAGACAACTAATCTCACAGCGCAGCGCCCCCGTATGGGTAAAAATTGCCATGACTATTACATTAAAGGAGACAACCATGCTCTACCCCATGTTTGCCATGATCTTACTGACCTTCACTGTTGCGGGTTATTTGTTCAAAATGCGTATTGCCGCGGTAAAATCCGGCGAGATAAAGCTCAGCGCATTTCGCCTAAATAATAGCGAAGATATGCCGGTTAAAATGCTGCAAGCTGCGCGCAATTACACCAACTTATTTGAAATGCCGGTGTTCTTTTATGCCGCTGGCACCATAACGCTTGCGCTTCATTTATATTCACCCAGTATTATTTTTCTGGGCTGGTTATTTGTTACTTCCCGAATCGTACATTCATGGATTCACCTTACCAGCAACAATGTTATTCGCCGCTTACAGGCTTTTATAGTCAGCAATATTTGTGTGCTGTTAATGTGGATCATTTTGATATGGGAATACACCACTCGTAGCCCCTATTAGAATTCACTTATCGATCCAGGATGTGGAAACCCACACATTGTGGCGTGTTTTTATTCATTCTTGATTCATCCACAAGCACCATACTGAAAACGTTATTCATTAAGTTTCCGGAGATCATCATGCGCAAATACTTATTATTACTATCAGGCTTACTCGCTTTGCAAACTGCTCCCAGCGCACTTGCAGGAGACCTAGGTGTTAATGTGATTTTGTCTGGCCAAGTCTCGCCCGGAGTGTATGGCCAAGTTGAAATTGGTAATGCTCCACGACCTGTTGTTGTTTACGAGCGCCCGCGCGTCATCGTAGTGGACAAACGTTACGCACATAGCGAACCCGTTTACTTACATGTACCGCCCAGACACGCAAGAAATTGGCGCAAACACTGCCGCGAATATCACGCTTGTGAACGCCAAGTGTATTTTGTGAAAAGCCGAGAGTATGAGCCCGAGTATCAACGCGAGCATGATCATCACGACCACGACCATCGCGGCAAAGAAAAAGGCCATAAACACAAAGAACACGGTAGAGGTAAGCACTGATTTAACGATTGGGCTTTCCACAAATAAAAATCCCCCGCTATTGCTAGCGGGGGATTTTTTTAACGCTTTTAACAATAAACGTTAGAAAGAAGCGCGAACGCCCAAAGTAACAATCATGCCTGGATCATAGTAAGTAAAGGTGGCGGAGTCGTATCCCCATGTTTGTCTCATAGGTTCACCCGTTAAATTACTCACGTTTAAGCTAACTTCTGGCTCACCCATTACACCCTCGAAGGTATAGCTTGACGATAAATCAAGTTGACCTCTTGCATCGGAATATAAATAAGCAGCTTTGGTATTATTTTGGTTGTCGCCAGCAGCATATTGCGCGTCGTTCCATGAATAGGTTAGACGAACCGAGGCACCATAATTTTCCCAATAAGCCGTCACGTTATAGGTTTCTGGTGCAACGCCAATGGCTATGGCTGGTAAACCGGTGCTGCCTTCATTTTTTTGCTTAATATGCGTGTAGTTTGCGTTAAAACCTAGACCAGTCAAGATCATGTCTAATGGTTGCACCCAGGTAATTTCTGCGCCTTCTATATTCAAACTACCCGATGTATTAACCTGCTGCTCTACCGTTACCGTTGCCACGTTAGGGCCACCACGAGCAGGGCTGTTAATAGCATTTTGTTGTTGCTCTGTTAGCGAACTAAAGGGGATACCTAAATTCAAGAAAGGTATTTGGTTAGTGCCGGTAACAGTAAAACCGGTAATTTGTTTTTCGAACAGTGTTACGCCCACGTAACCTTCATCACCGGTGTACCACTCACCACCGAAGTCAAAGTTAGTACCTAAATAGGGAGAAAGATTTGGGTTCCCTTGTTTAGCTTGAACGGCCGATACATCACTGAAGGTAGTGGCTGGCAACATTGCGCTGGGGTTTGGGCGAGTCAAGGTGCGAGAAACAGAGAAGCGCAACTTTACATCTTCAGCAACATCGAAGGTGGAGTTGAATGACGGTAACCACGCATCATATTTTGACTTCAGATCTTGATACTGACGAACACTGCCAATAGTCACTGGGCCAGAAATAAGCTGATCGGTCTCTGCATAACGAGCACCAACGTTGATGCTAAGTGGTCTACCACCAATCTCGGTTGTAGTATTCAACTCAAGATAAGCACCCCGTGTATCTTCATCAATAATCCCTGAGTTTGCGCCAGTATTAGATGAGTTACCTTCAGGTGCACTGTCTTTCAGTGAATAGTAATTTGTTGCTGCAAAAAACTTATTGTAATTTACATCAATAAAGCCATAAGGCCCGGGCATCAAGTAGGAAGCAAGAGCACTCTGAGGAACTTTTGCATTAGGGCTTAAACCATTACAGGCAGCACGATCAACAGTTGGGCTGTTGCCGCTAGCATCGAGACCATTCCGGCAAGCAATATCTTCCCAACGGCCGCTGTTATCGTAGCCACGAATTGAACGCTTAATGGTATCTTGAGCAATACCCACTTTTACGTTGGTAGTATCATCGCCAAAACGATAATCCACATGAATACCGTCTGTTTCAGTATCACGCTCTTCGTTTTGAATATTCAAACGTCCACCCGCCCACGTCCAGCCAGCAGCAGGATCATTCAAATTCACATTGCTCTTGAATGTGGGAACATCACCATTATTGACATAGTCAACGGTAATACCCTGATTAAGAGGAGTATTAATTAACACGGTGGGTGACTCGCGGCGCCAATCGCTGCGGCTTGAGTTGAGCTGCACATCAACAGTATGGAGATCATTAAACTCAAAGTGCGCACCTGGGTTCACGTTGTAGAAATCTAATTCTTCAGTGTAAGGACGCGCCTCCAAGAAGAACTGAGCATTCGCAAAAGTTGCTGAAGTAACCACGTTGTTGCTATCCACTTTCATATTGAGTGGAATTGCATTACCGAAACGTCCGATAAAATTCATGTCGATACGATTGAAGTCTTTTTTCTGATTGGTAGCCACTACATCCAAGTAAAAACGGGCTTGGTCGCTTGGGCGATATTCAAAAGAAACAACACCGGTTAAACGATCTTGATCGCCATCCATATAAGATGGGCGGCCTAAGCGAGGAATATATGCATTGGCAATTTGATCAATCGTTAAACCTGGGTTCTTGCCCAACAAAAATGCTTTATCAATAACAGTGCCCCCAACCAATCCAGCGCCTGCATTATTGGGTACAACACCATAACCTTGGTCTGCGGTAACACCTGCAACGTTCCAGTCATTACCGGTAGAAGGCGCATTACACGTACCTGCTGTTGCCAAAGTTTGAGAGCCTGTTGGTGTGCTGCCACAAATACCATGCGGCACACTTAAGGTTGTATAACCTATGGTTTCATAGCCTTGAGTGGTCAAATGCTTGTTGTAAGCAGAAACGCCACCCAACACACCAATAGTGTCATTCGTCCAACTGGCCAAAGCAGAGAGTTTCGGGCTCGTTTTTTCGTTAATCTCGGTATAAACGCCTTGCACGTTTACAACAGAATGAAAACCTCGCTCGTCATTATCAAACGGGCGCGCACTGCGAATGTTAACTACACCCGCAACACCACCTTCAAGCATTCCTGCGGTGGGCGTTTTTTTGACATCAAAACGAGTAAACAGCTCGGTAGGAAATAAATTTAAATCAATTTCACGGTTTTGGTTTTGTGAATCTACGCTGCCCGCAGAGGCAACCGCTATTTGCGAATCATTCAAGGTTACTTTTGTGAAGCTTGAACCAAGCCCACGAATCGATACGTTTACGCCATCGCCAAATACATCGCGGCTAATTTGAACGCCAGGCATGCGGTTAATGGCTTCAGCGATGTTGGTGTCGGCAAACTTACCAATATCTTCGGCAAAAACAGAATCTACCATTGAGACAGATGCGCGTTTCGCATTGGTGGCGCTTTGCAAACTGCCTTTGTAGCCGGTAACAACAATTTCTTCAGATACAGCTTCAGGCGCAGTTGTTTGAGCCTGAGCCATTACAGAGGCAATACTCAAACTTAAGACACTTAGATGGAATATGGGAAATGGGGTTTTGTTTTTCATGCGAACTCCTAGCTTGTTATTGTTTATTGATAGCTGAGCTAATTGCCCAGCTATTGCCACTCGAATCAATGTAGCACGGCAAAGAAATACTTGAGCACTTGTATACATGGATTCAAGTAGACAAATACTACTCCCTAGCAATTAAAGGTGTCAATTAGACAATTAGGGGGTAAATAGCCTAAACGCGAAAACGGGGTGGGATACGCAGTGAATGGCGATATTGGTTAATGAACGAGATAGAGATCGAACGAAAATAGAAGATTGAGAGAACAGGCAGAAGAAACAAAAGGAACGAAGAATAGACAAAAAAATGCCCCCCATTATTAGTTAATGCGAGGCAAAACGCTTAAACATTAGAGGGTTTTTAAGTACTCAATAATAGCCAAGGCGCCCTCCTTATCATTTACCCAATTCAATTTGAAAGTTTTGCCATCCTGTACAATATCCTTGTCGTGGCCTTGGTTACTCATGGCTGGGTGTAAACGGGTATCAAACACATAACCTTCTTTATTATCGCCCTCATCCATCCTCCATTTAAAACCAACCAGTATGGGGTCATAATCTAGCCGGCTTTTTACAAATGCGGCTGGGCGTTCGTTGGGCATTAATAAATGGTAAAGCGTAGGAATTGATCCGTTATGTAAATAAGGCGCTTGCGCCCACAAACCGACTAAAGGCAAAGCGTTGTAGCCGTGATGTTGTTTGGGTGCCCCTATCGCTAAAGATTTTTTACCCTTCAACGACACACCTTTATATTCTGCGCAAGGTTTCACATCTTTGCCGTGCATTTGCACTACAGTTTCTGGACCACACACATCAGTGAATCCGCTAATGGCTCCCAAGGTTACAAACAGCCCTGCCACCTCAGCACGCCCCATATCGGTACCTAGGTTGTTATACACTTTGCCATTGTGCGGTTGATGGCAAGCCGCACAGTTTTCGGCAAAAAGTGTCTTACCTTTTTTCGCTAAATTTACATCTACCGCATAGGGATAAACACTCGCTGGTAATTTATCCAACACTTCCTCTGCAAAGGCAGACACACTGACATCCACATTGTCGTAGCCGATAGTTAATTGCGCGGCGACATTTTTATAAATAGGTAATGGGATGTGTCCAGTCCACTGCCCTCCACCATTAATGAGCTTTGTTTTATCTTCATTCCATTCAGGATCGTGCGTGTTTTGCTCCCATACCACCATGATATCGGTCACACCGTGGGTGGGCGGTAAAGCTAAAGATGCAAAAGGCTTGGTGAGCGGTTTTAATTTTAAATTGGCGTTGGCTTTTACTGTATTAAAACCAATGGCATCCTCCATACCGGGCAAACCATCCAGCAGCTGTTGTTGGGCACTGTGGTAATACTTATCAACAAACTTTTCCCAGCCGTGATATTCATTTTCATGATGAGTGATAAATTGCGGAATGGTCGTACTCGCAGTTTTCTTGAACAAATCGATTTGTGCTTGTTCATAAGCAGCATCAAAGCTGCGATTTTCGTAGGTGAAATTTTTATAGAAGTAAGAAGGATTTTCAGCGTGAACTTGCTCTAGCGCGGCGAGAATTTTTTGGGTAACTAATGCAATACGTTTTTGCGGGTCAGTCTCTGTACCTGCCATTTTTGAAATGGTTTGCACCACGCGCTTACGGTAGCCAATAACATTAAATTCTGAATTGGCGCCACCATCCAAGTAATATATTTTATTATCGTCTAAGCGCATACGCCCAATATGGCATGCACCACAGGAAAAGGAAGCATAATCAATATTACTGGTTGGATTGGCGCGTGATAGCCCACTAAAGCCCATGCCGCGCGGCACCGGGGCACCGGGTAAGCGCTCGTCATAAAACAAGCCCATAACACTTAAAAAATTATCGCCCTCACCCCAATACTCTGGCGCAATGACCGGCAATAATTTCAGGATGATGTAGGGTAAGCCATCGGTTTCACTTTCTGCAAAATCGGCAAAGCGATTGTAAGCGGTTTGATGTTTGGCGATATGGGCATCGCGCGCCGCCATCTTGGCTTGTTGATATATCTCCCAATTTTCTGGTACGTCATTTACAAAAGGCGTTCCGCTGGGTGCTTCTAATGTTTTACCAAAACCGCCATACACTGAATATAAAAACAAACCTGTGCCAACTACTCCTACTACAACCAAACCCAGCAGCAACTTCTTCATATGCAGTCCTTATGAAATTTTTATATGTGCTGCATTGTAAGTTAATTCTTGCAAGACACGCCGTGAATACCCTTCGGGCCTGCCCGCAATAAATTGCGGTCGTTTCGTGCACGCAAAACATGTTTTGCCTTTTATGCACTACACCCATCCAGGCTCGACGCCAACATCCATGTTGTCGACGGTCTCGCAAGAATTAACTTACAACGCAGAGAGAGATCACCTTACAAATAATATATCAACCCCAGACCAACGAATAGGATTCCGGGAACGGCCCATCTTTAAAATCAATAGGAGCCGCCGCGCGCAAATTAGGAAGCAGCAAAACTTGACGAACCATCTCTGGAATCATTTCCATACCTACGTACTTCCCTAAACAATCGTGCGGGCCAAAACCGAAATTGAAGTTGTGGTAAAAAGTGCGATCCGGATTAAATTCATCGGGATTGGTGTTGGCAAAATCATCAAACATGGCCGATTGTGTCAATACAATCACATTGGTATTGGCAGGAATTAGCGTTTCGTAATCTGTGCCTTTGGCCAAGGTGTAATCTTGCGATGTTTGGCGAAACATATAGGGGCTAATAGGCACATAGCGCAGCGCCTCCCACACAATATCATCGAAGGCTTTTGAATCCGTTTGCTGCGCTGCCACTTTGGCTTTAGCGAGCAAATCTGGCTGTTTGATAAAAAACTCAATTACTTGTGAAACGGCTTGTGAAGTGGTTTCAATAGAGCCAATTAATAAGCCGCCTGCATTCACTCCCACCCGCACCAAATCAAACTCAATTTGATTGGCAAAGCTGCTACGCAACATGCGCGAGAACACATCATCTTTAAGGATCGGAGGTTTTTTACCCGTCACTAAATAACCAAGCGATTTTAAAATTCGCCAACCGATTAACAACAGATTTTTAGTCTGCTCCAACTTCACCATAGCCAATTTTTCAATCAGAACTTTTTTAATATAATTAGCCAGCGCAATAGTTACGCGGTCATGATTATCAGTAATATATTTCGCATGTTCTGGCGAATTTAAATCAAAAGGTTGATTGTGGAAAACATCGTACTGGTTCCAAAACGACCATTCGATAAGCTCTTTTTTATCCACATTATCCAAACCAAAGTATTCCTGCACCATAATCGCAGGCACCATGCGGCAGTAGTTGTAAACAATATCAATCTTGCCATCCGCATTATCCAAAATTTCGCGGCTCTCCTTGGCGATAAGCGCGCGAATACGCGGTAAGTCATTGCGGTTCAACATACCTTGCATCAGCGACTTTTCACGGTAATGAATCGCATCGTCATCGTGCGCCATTAAATAGCCTGGGTCAGTTGCGGTCACACCCATTTTGGGTTTGTACAAATCCACAGTAAAAATGTTGGGCATTTGCAGAAGATCAATCACATCCGCGTATTTACTGACCAGCACACACTCGGGTGTTACCAAAATAGGGCGCTGTGCACGTAACTGTTTAAAGAAGGGCAAGGGTTCGGTCATCATCCAGCGGCGTACGAGGGTATATTTATCAGCGGGGGCAGCGCTATCGTATTCGGCAAGGTAATCGGTTGTACTACTCGTGGGGGTAATGGGTACATAAGTCATAAATCCTTCTCTCCTAATTGGTTTAATAATTTTGACTGTGATCAACCTGGAATACAGTTTTTGGAAATCCTGAAATAAACATTATCTGACTCTGCGCCGCCATAAAACACAAAAAACTTAAAAATGCTTTTGACGACAACGTCTTTACATAAACAGCGATTATCGAACCCTAACATATCAAGTCTTGAGAATCATCTTTTCAACAAATCAGCCCCTATCACTGCTTCAATCTCTAGCCTCGCTAGACAGAAATAGTTCGGCCAAAAAGGTGCAAGACTCATCACTTCATGGCCTCAAGCCGTACAACAAGGTAGAATGCTCGCCCATCTATTGTTGGTAATGGCGCTACTTTTTTGCCCAAGCCCCCTCTTTGATTGATGGCCCTCTTTTTTTGATTGATAAATAGCCTATGATCCCACGCATTGACCAAACCTCCCCTGTTCAAGCCCTGTATTTGTCCTTTATCGATAGGCTGCGCGCCAACGGTTTTTCAGGCGATTTAAACCCCGATTACGCCATGCGCACTGTTCTCGCTACTGATAATTCGATTTATCAGGTGCTACCGCAAGGTGTGGTTTTCCCCAAAGACAACGCCGATTTGGTCGCCATCGTAAAGCTCAGCCAATTGCCAGAGTTTACCGGCATAGTACTCAGCCCCCGCGGCGGCGGCACGGGCACCAACGGTCAATCGCTCACCGATGGTTTGGTCATCGATACCTCCAAGTACATGAACAAGATCTTGGAGATCAATGCCGAAGAGCGCTGGGTGCGCGTGCAATGCGGCGTGGTGAAAGACCAACTCAATGCGGCGATTAAACCTTACGGACTATTTTTTGCCCCAGAACTCTCTACCAGCAACCGCGCCACCATTGGCGGCATGATCAATACCGATGCCTCCGGCCAAGGCTCTTGCCGCTACGGTAAAACCCGCGACCACGTATTGGAATTAACCACCGTATTGCTGGATGGCAGCGAGTGGACATCGCAAGCAATTGGCGATGAAGAATTTGAACGCATTAGCGCGCGCACTGATCGCGTCGGCCAAGTGCACAAAACCATTGATAGCATTCAACGCGAACATGCAGATTTAATTGCGGCAAAATTTCCCAAGCTCAACCGTTGCTTAACTGGCTACGATTTAGCGCACATTCGCGATGAACAAGGCCGCTTTAACCTCAACAATATTTTGTGTGGCAGCGAAGGTACGCTTGGCTTTATTGTTGAAGCGAAAATTAATTTGTTAGTCACCCCAAAATACAGCGCGCTGATCAACGTCAACTATCGCGACTTTAATGCCGCACTACGCGATGCAACGCAATTAATGAAAGCCGACCCAACTTCTATCGAAACCGTAGATTCAAAAGTATTGAATTTAGCGATGAAAGATATTGTGTGGCACAGCGTGTCAGAATTTTTCCCTGAACCGGCGAGTGGCGAGAAAATCCAGGGCATCAACTTGGTGGAATACACCGCTCACGATGAAGCCGAACTAAATGCAGCGGTGAAAAAATTTACCGATCAGTTGGATATTGATGCCCAACATGAAAACAATGTTCGCATTAGCTATTCAGTGGCTTGGGGCAACGAAGCTGTTAATAAAATTTGGGGTATGCGCAAAAAAGCGGTTGGCCTGTTAGGCGGAGCCGCTGGTGAAGCGCGCCCTATCCCATTTGTGGAAGATACCGCTGTACCGCCCGAAAACTTGGCCGATTTTATTTTGGAGTTCCGCCAGCTCTTAGATGAAAACAATCTCGCCTACGGCATGTTTGGCCACGTAGATGCTGGCGTGTTGCACGTGCGCCCCGCTATCGACATGAAAGATCCTGAACAAGAAAAATTGGTGCGCAAAATCAGCGACCGTGTTGCCGAGCTGACTCAAAAATATAACGGTTTGCTATGGGGCGAGCACGGTAAAGGTGTGCGCTCTGAATATGCGCCCAAATTTTTTGGCGAACTCTACCCACAATTGCAACGTATCAAAGCCGAGTTTGATCCGCACAATCAATTAAACCCCGGCAAAATCGCAACACCTGCAACTAATATCGAACTCTTAAAAATTGACGGCGTTGCAACGCGCGGTCAAGCAGATCGCAAGATTATCGCGCAAGTATGGGAAGGTTACAGCGAAGGCATGCACTGTAATGGCAATGGCCTTTGTTACAACTGGAACCCCAACGATGCAATGTGCCCTTCGTTTAAAGCCACCCGCGACCGCGTGCAATCACCTAAAGGTCGTGCATCCTTGATGCGTGAATGGCTTAAGCAAATGAGCGAACGCGGCGTAAATGCGCTGGATGAAAGCAAAAAGCTGAAGCAAGCTTCGTTTCTCTTTTCGCTACCATCTCGTATTGGCAACACGCTTGGTAAACGCAAAGGCGAATACGATTTTTCTCACGAAGTTCACAACTCCATGATGGGTTGCCTTGCGTGCAAATCCTGCGCAGGCCAATGTCCCATAAAAGTTGATGTACCCGAATTCCGCAGCAAATTTTTAGAATTGTATTACAGCCGTTATTTGCGCCCACTTAAAGATTATTTTATTGGCGGTTTGGAATTTATGATTCCAACACTGGCGCGAGTACCTTGGCTGTACAACGCCGCTATGAAACCAACGTTTATGCAAAAAGCGCTAGCGAAAGTTGCTGGCATGGTGGATAGCCCGCTGCTCAGCGGCATCAATTTGCAGGCGGAACTGAATAAATTAGGTGTGCAATGGGCAACGCTGGAAAATATTGCACAGCTTACCCACGAGCAAAAATCGAAAGCCGTAATCTTGGTGCAAGATGCCTTCACCAGTTATTTTGAAACACCCGTGGTGTTGGATTCACTGAAACTTTTACTAGCGCTCGGTTTCACTCCATTAGTCGCACCCTTTAAACCCAATGGCAAACCACTGCAAGTTCACGGCTTTTTAAAAGCCTTTGCAAAAGCGGCTGACGCTAATGCAACTGTATTGAATGGTTTAGCCTCGTCAGGGATTCCACTGATGGGTTTAGACCCCGCCATGACCTTGGCTTATCGCGGTGAATATCAAAAACTGCTAGGGGCAAATGCACCTAAGGTGCAATTAATTCAGGAATGGTTGGCGAATCAAAAAGATTTATTGGCCGCGAACAAGGCCAGTTTCCGTGCAGGTGACTATTCATTGCTGGCGCACTGCACCGAAAAGACCAATGCAGTAAGCTCGATAAAAGATTGGCAGACCGTGTTTGCGCAATTAGGTCAAACATTAAAAGTGATTGAAACAGGTTGCTGCGGAATGTCTGGCACTTTTGGCCATGAAGCGGCTAATGTGGAAACGTCGAAACAGATTTATCAGTTGTCTTGGAGTGCTGTTGTTAATAACCCAGCCAACTCCGGCAAGCTTACCGCTACGGGGTATTCGTGCCGCAGCCAAACCAAGCGAATGGATCAAGTTACTCTGCCCCATCCTCTGCAAGCTTTACTTGCACAACACAACTAACAGGCATAAAAAAGCCCCGCGAACGGGGCAGAAAACTGGAAGCTCTTCAAATCTTGAGCGGAGTCATTAAAAGCAATCACTGAGCGGCAGTGTAGTTCACCGCTCTGTTTTTACAAAACTGGTTTACCCAACTTAACGGAGTTTTATCAAGCTTAATCATATCCTGCTAGCAAATGGATTTATTTACCCCAATAACTTGCCCCCCAATTTTCAAATATAAAAAAACTAGCGAAGTGAACTTCGCTAGTAAAAGGGCCAAACTCACTGGTTTCCAAAAACAAGTCTTGGTTAGGGCGACTTTTTAACTAAAGCAGATAATTCTTAAGCGTGCGCCAAGCTATATTGCTTTTTATTTTTAGGTATTACTCAGCAGGCGCTATCAAGTGATCTTAATCATATTACTTGTATACTAGTGCGTCAACAAACTTGTTTAAAAATATCTGCTGTTACTACACCACGAGCCCATTCAACCGCTTTTACAATATGAATTAATTTTCATAGAATGCCCGCTTATATACTTTCTGGTGCGAACCTATTAGCATCAAGCACTCGCCGAATAACAACTGTTTTGGCCGTTCATTATTTATAGCAATAGTTGCCGCAGAAGCTTTGTAGCCGCGCAACACACCGGAGACACGCATGGCCAAACAGCCACTCATTACCTTGAGCACCAATGCAAAAGGCTTAGCATTTGACCGACCTACCGCTATTCAAATATTCAGTTTCGTCCGCGATGCCATTATCAGCATGGAATTGCTACCCGGCCAAATGATCTCCGAAACATCGCTGGCCAACCAATTTGGTGTTAGCCGTACACCAGTACGTGAAGCGCTCATTCAACTGTCCAATATTGGTTTCGTAGAAGTACTGCCACAACGCGGAACCTACGTAACCAAATTCAGTATGAATAAAATTTTAGAGGCACGCTTTATTCGTGAGGCGATTGAAGTATCAGTAGTGTCTTATCTTGCTGAACATGTAACAGACGATATTATTCTTGCGTGCGAAAACATTGTTGTGGAGCAGAAAGTTGCTGCAGACGATAGCGACCCGCTTGCATTCCAAAAGCTGGATGATAAGTTTCATCAAACCCTTGCAAACAGCACAGAATACGCACGGGTTGCCCAAGTAATTGAAGCGGAGAAGGCGCATATGGATCGCGTGCGCTGTTTGAGCTTGCAAGAAGCCGAACAATTTAGACGCGTATTGGCGCAGCACACAGCCATTATTAAAGCGATAAAATCTGGCGTGCCAGATAAAGCGGCGAAAGCCATGAGTATACATTTGAAAGATGTTTACAATGTTTTGAAGGTAATTCCGCAGGAACATCCCGAATATTTTGTTTAATGCTTCAGAAAAATAATGTTCCAATAAAAAACGCAGCCTTGGCTGCGTTTTTTATTTACTTGGAGCGTTTTAGGATAGCGATTACACCGTGCATCTGGTTTTGATTTACGCACACCAACTCCCAACCTTCCCGCCCCAAAGCATTTAACTGTTCCTCCAGCGCCCCCGCATTAATAGAACCACCAAAGAAACTACGCTTTACATCTATCGTTTTATATTCCCAACGCATATTTAACTCCTTAAGTTATTCAATATCAGACTCATCACTTTCAAGCGGTTCAACATCAGTAACGACTTTCTGCACCAACTTTACCCGCCCACTTTTCACCAAGGCATCGCGCAATACATATTCGATTTGCGCATTTAAACTGCGCAAATCATCATCTGCCCAGCGCTGTAATGCTGCCAGCACTTGTTCGTTGATACGCAATGGATAGGATTTTTTAGACACAGTATTTACTCATGGCAAGCTAATTTTATTCACTACGCGATTCAATTAAACGCCTCGCCGCAACCCCCGGGAATTTAACCCTCGCTTGCGATTAATCAGTAGAGGGTTCCCGTATTAATGACCGGCTGCGCTCGCTGATCACCACATAACACCACTAATAAATTACTGACCATAACCGCTCTACGCTCACCCTCTAATTCAACCACACCCAGATCAGACAATTGCGCTACGGCATCAGATACCATTCCTACCGCACCCTCCACAATAATACGGCGCGCTGCTAAAACTGCGCTGGCCTGCTGGCGTTGCAGCATGGCTTGCGCAATCTCCGGTGAATAAGCCAAATGACTTAAACGTGTTTCCATTACTTCCACACCGGCTTTTTGCAAACGATCTTGTACCTCTTTCAACAGTTTTTTAGCAATTGCATTAGAGTCACTGCGCAGTGAAAGACGATCGTCTTCTTTATCGTGCTCATAGGGATAAGTCGTCGCCAAATTGCGCAAGGCTGATTCACTTTGGATGGTGACGTAATTTTCATAGTTATCGACTTCAAATACCGCCTCAGCGGTATCCACTACACGCCATACAATAATCGCTGCAATCTCGATAGGGTTGCCGTTTGCATCGTTGACTTTTAAGCGGCCACTTTCAAAGTTGCGCACCCGCAAACTCACCGCTTGCTTAGAATAAAAGGGGTTCGCCCAGCGCAGGCCATTGATTCTATCGGTACCCACATAGCGCCCAAAGAGCTGAAGAACCTTCCCTTGATTCGGGTTAACCAGATAAAAGCCCCACCAACATACAAATATGATTATTCCGCTGACAATGGCAATAACCTTCAACAGCGGTGCCAGAAAAATAGCCGCCAGCATGCTGCCAATTTGTGCGGCCAGTAAGACGATTAACAATAAATAGCCGGAGCTGGTTTTGGCATCAACTTCTTGAATCATAGATTTCTCCTTGGGTTACAAATAAAAGGTTACATGACAATTTTGATATCATTTACATATCATATAAACATCAAACTACATCTAAAACCTAAATCTGTAAAGATAAAAAAAGCCCCAATCGAGCAAAATCGATTGGGGCTTGGGTATACGAGCTGAATGTTAGTTTTTACGGTGCGCCAATAGCCATTGATAGAGATCATCGCCACCGTAAATACGCTTCCACGCATCATGTGCCAGATCTTCTTCTACCGTAAAACGAACCTCTTTGTTGCCCAGCTCTTCCAGCTTGCTCAGCCCTGGGTAAAAGAACTTCTTATTAACGGCGGTATCGCGCCCGCCCGCAAATGCCCATACCGGTAGTTGATGTTGGGCGATGGGTGCCATTAAATCGGGATGCCCCCAACCCACAACAGGGGCTATAGCCGCAAAAATATCGGGATGCTTATTGGCCATAAACCACGTTCCAAAACCGCCATAACTTAAACCGGTTAAGTAAATACGTGTGGCATCGGTAACGTAAGTTTTTTGCACATGAGCCAACATGCCCAGTAAATCTTGCTCAATTACTTCCCAACCGCTGGGAAGGAGCGGCGGAATACTTTTCATATCTGCTTGGCTCACAACAGGTGCAGCCACCATAGATCCTTCAACTGAAAAAAACGCGGGACGTTCAGGCACACCCTGCGCTAAGCGCAGCGGAATTTGTGCCCGGGTACGATTGGCAATGTAAGAAACTTTTTCCATACCGAGCATGGCAAGTTGTGGCGAAATAATAATAAACGGTAAATCTCTTTTTTGAATCCACGCTTCATAGAGTGGGCCGTGCGCAATAACGTAATCTAATTCATCACGGCCATTGCCCCGTTCGCCATTGCCATGCAAAAACAACATCACTGGCCACTTTTTAGCGGGCTGATCCCCATAACCTCGCGGCAAATAAACAAAATACTGATGATTTTCATTATCCAAGGTGCTGACATAATCTTTGCGAAACAATTGCTCCGGCGACGCCACTTTGGGAGTTAGCGTTGTTTGGCATGAAACTAATAACAAACAGATGGTGCTTAGTATTAATGATGTGGACAATTTCATTATTGCTTTTCTCTGTAATAATAGGGTGACTTAAGAAACTATCCGCTGTGCATAATGTTATGCATAGCGGATAGTTGCAATATTGTTAAGGCTTTAAATAAGCCATTAATTTTTTAGCAATATCGGTATTATCCATAGCGCCGTTAAAATTAGTGCGCTCTTTACCGTAACTAAAAATTTGTACATTCTCGCCAGTATGGCCTTTCGTTGTCCAGCCCGTTGCTGAGTACTTATCAATATAAACTAACACCTGAGCGGTAACTTGCTTAACGACTACCTCCGCATTGCTTTCATCCGCTTGCGTGATCAAAGCGTCCAAGGTTTTTTGTTCGTCCTCTGCTAATTTTATTTGCGTTAGTGCTTGCCACTCTGCCTTCCAATTACTCTTGCTGGCTAATAATGTACGCGCAATTTTGGGGGCGGGAGCTTTCACATTCCGCACTACTGCCGCATTCCACAGATACTGTTCTTTAGCGCCAACCGATAAGCCACCTGTTGAGTGATCAGCAGTTGCCACAAAAATCGTGTTAGGGTTTTTATCAATAAACGCTTTAATAAGCTTCATCGTGGCCGCCATGTCGCGCATTTCGCCCATAGCGCAGGCAATATCGTTGGCATGCCCGCACCAATCAACTTGGCTGGCCTCTAACATTAAGAAAAAAGGTTTTGGCGTTACATGGGTTTGCGCGGCAGGGTGCAACAGACTCAAAGCTTTTTCAGTCATCTCCGCTAACCGCAATGGCTGTGCACTACCCAACGCAGGCTCCATGCCCATTGGGGCAAACAAACCTATTGCTGGTAATTTTTTTATGTTGGCCAGTTTTGTTAGGTCGCTTTGATAGTTATAACCTAGAGCGCCAAACTCTTTAATGAGGTTGCGATCTTTACGAATAAAATAGTCTCTACCACCACCTAAAATTAAATCCACTTTGGGCTTGCCATTAATGCGTAAATCCACATATTGATCAGCAATTTTTTCGTAACTTTGACGGCTATCCGCATGAGCAACAAATGCAGCGGGTGTTGCATGGTTGACCTGACAGGTTACGGCAATACCAGTTAAATAGCCCAGCTCTTTGGCTTTATCCAACATACTGGGGACAGGCGTGTGCTGCGAGTTAACACCAATAGCGCCATTAAAGGTTTTTACGCCCGCTGCTAATGCGGTTGCAGCGGCTGCTGAATCAGTCACTAAGGTATGATCATCCGAGTAAGTGGATGCCATACCCGTTAGCATTTCATCGTATATTGTTGTTTCTAATTCAGGTGTTGCAAGATCATCTTGATACAAACGATACGCGCTAGTGTAAGCAACACCCATCCCATCGCCCACCATATAGATGATATTGGGCCTAGACTCTGGAGCAGCAATCGCGGGAACACAAACGTATAAGGAAAGCAGACCAAGAATAATTCTTTGCATGAGACGTCCTATTTCTAATCTTGTAATTATTACGCGCACGGTTGAATCACCCCCCCAGTGCGCCACCAGCATTCCATTTAGCTGCTAGCATTTCTGGGCAAAAGTATAGCCCGTTTAAAAAATCAGTCACAATCCGTTTCATAACTTAACTTTTAATCTCCAATCTTAACTTCCCATTTCCAACCTTCGGCCTCTATTCTTCAATATCTAAACTTCTAAACTTCTAAACTTCATATAAATATAACCTTCATAACCTTCTAATCACCAGTCTTGCAAGCTTCAACCTTTGACATTTGTCAGTTAAAGCCTATGACACTACGGGATAGCGCAAGCATAGGCTATCTGCGAGGATGTAAACCTCTATAATGGTGAATATCAATATTCCCTACCCGTTATATACAGGCAAAATCAGAATGAACCGTGACCTCACCCCTGGCACCGCCTGCCGAGCGCCTTTGTTCCTAGAGAAGCCTTGGCTATGGCTGATATTTAGCCTGTATTATTTTGTTCCTATCTATTATATGAAGAGCACCAAAGAAACACTGGTGTTCTTGTGTGGCGCCTATTTTTTATTTGTCCTGTTTTATTTATGGGGCACAAGGCTCAATCAAAAGCATGTTTGGAAAGCCATAGTAGCGCTCACCGCGCTGCTCTTTTGCGTTGTCCCTGTATCGCCGGGCTCCAGTAATTTTTTCCCTTATATTGGCTTTTTAATTGGCTTTAATTACTCCACTCGCATTTACCTCGCGTTACTCGTTAGCTATTTGTTAATGATTTGCGGCGTGCAATATTATTACGATTATCCAGTACCCATGTTTGCTTTACCGGCGATTAGCGGCCTGTTGTCGATCAGCCTCTGGGGGCATATTGAGCGGATGCGTTTTTCACATCGCGTGCATTGGATTCAAAGCCGCCAGGAAATAGAACAGCTCGCGGTCATTGCAGAGCGCGAACGCATCGCCCGCGATTTGCACGATATTTTGGGCCACACACTGTCATCCATTGCACTCAAAGCCGAGCTCGCTGAAAAGCTCCTCAAACAAGACAAAATTCAAGACGTGAGCGATCACCTCTCCGACCTCCATAAAATTGCGCGCGAAAGTTTGAGCTTGGTGCGCCAAACGGTTTCTGGATACAAACATCGTGGGCTTTCTGGCGAGGTGATTCAACTCTGCGAAAAATTACGCCAAAGCGGTTTCTCGGTGGATTTGCATGGCGAGATTCCTTCCCTCTCAGCACGCGCTGAAACTGCATTAATTCTTGCGCTCACTGAACTAACCACCAATATTCTGCGGCACAGCAACGGCAACCACTGCAAAATTTCCTTTCAGCTTGACGGTCAGAGCATGGTTATTAGCATGCAAGACAACGGCTGCATTAAATCTATTACTCCTGGTAATGGCCTCAATGGCATTCAAGAGCGATTACACGCCTTAGCAGGCGATATCAGCGCGCAAATTTCCAATGGCGCGCGTTTTGATATCACCCTACCTGCTGGCGAACTGACTCAGGCACATTAACGATGAAAATTTTGTTAGCAGAAGACCAAGCCATGGTGCGTGGTGCGCTTGCCGCACTGCTCGGCATGGAACCCAACTTTGAGATAACCCAAGCGGAAGATGGCGACAAAGCGTGGTTGCTGCTCAAGCAAAACAGCTACGACATTTTGCTTACCGATATTGAAATGCCCGGTCGTTCTGGTTTGGAATTGGCGCAATATTTAATTCAGCAACAATCCACTACCAAGATTATTATCATCACCACCTTTGGCCGCTCAGGCTATATTCGCCGCGCTATTGATATGGGCGTTTCTGGTTTTTTATTGAAAGATGCACCCTCTGAACAATTGATTCAGGCGATCTATCGCATTATGGATGGCAAGCGGGTGATTGATGGTGAATTGGCGATGATGGCGCTGGGCGAAACCGATCCTCTTAGCGACAAAGAGCGCCGCGCATTGCGCCTTGCCAGCGAAGGTAAAACCACCGCTGAAATCGCCAATACCCTGTTTTTATCGGAGGGAACGGTGCGCAATTATCTCTCCGAAGCTATCGCCAAATTAAATGCCGCAAACCGGGTGGATGCCGCGCGTATCGCTCGTCAAAAAGGCTGGATTTAATTTCTGCTGCACCATTCTGCACACTGCCAACAGGTCACATTTTCATTAGTGACCTGTTTTCCGTTAGCCAAGATTATTTAAGTGTTTATAGGTTGGTTTAGTGTCTTATAAACAGTTTAACTTGGAAGCCGCCAATTCACTTGCTAGAATCGCTCCGCACCCTTTATGTAGGAAGTACGATCATAGCTAGTTGCCAGAGTATTCGTCGCTATCTGCACTGGAATTTGTTGGCGAGCTAGCATGAACCGATTCCTTTGCTGCGCGCGCGTTTACATCCTCAGCATAGGCTACCAACATTTGTGTAAAAACTGATAAGAGCGCTGGGAAACGTGTTGCTAAAACACCAGCAATAATGGCCGCCGACGTTACAAAAAAGGGGGAACGACCTGAAAGACTTTCCAGCGCCTTGGTGACATTAAGGGCTGCTATATCAGGCTGATCTCTGCGGTTCTGATTTTGCGGCACAGATGGACGCGCAAAAGCCTTAATAAAAGCAAAGATAATAATCGGTATGAAATAAATGAGGCCCAGCACAATTGGCCCCCACACGGCACCAAGACATGCACTTAGCCAGTGGTAGATGCCAATACTGATCCACACAAAACCGATAATAGTTGCAGACAATAACAACACCAGACTAACAATGTTGGCTCGCAACTCTTGCAAGTGACCATTGAAATTAAACATACATTATTTCCTGATAAGTTGAATGCACAGCTCGCCACCAAAACAAGAATAGATCACGCGCTGTACAACCCATTTTTTGTTTCGCAACTAACTATAACTTACTTATAACAAGAGCAACCTATGAATCATCCTGAACAAATTCGGCAAATGCCAGAATATGTGGCACTCACCCAAGCCCGCAAAAAAATTGTATGGCCGCTCTCAATCGCCATTATTGCCGTTTACTTTGCGCTCATACTTATTATCGCGTTTTGGCCTGCGTCCTTAGGTGCGCCCATAGGTGAAGGCGTAACGTCCATAGGTATAGCATTAGGGCTTGGCGTTATTATCTTTTGTATGGTGATTACTGGCATTTATGTCACTTACGCCAACCGTGTGATTGAGCCCTTAACACGTGCTATCGCACAAAAAGCAGGAGCGCTGAAATGAATGTTAAAGCCCTTACTGCACTTTCATTCTTTACGGCAATTTCCCTTATTGGCTTGAGCACCACCGCCTTGGCCGATACTGCGGCTAAAGCGCCCGTTAACCTTACCGCGATTGTAATGTTCTTGGCGTTTGTGTGCGTTACCCTCGGCATAACTTACTGGGCTGCGCGCCGTACTAAAACCACTGCAGATTTTTACGCGGCTGGCGGCGGTATTGGTGGCTTCCAAAACGGTTTGGCAATTGCGGGCGATTATATGTCTGCAGCATCTTTCTTGGGAATTGCCGGCTTGGTGTATATGTCGGGCTTCGATGGTTTAATTTACGCGATTGGTTTTTTAGTGGGCTGGCCGATTGTGCTTTTGTTAATTGCAGAACCTTTGCGCAATTTAGGCAAATACACGTTTGCCGATGTTGCTTCTTTCCGCCTACAACAAAAACCGATTCGCATTTTGGCTGCTAGCGGCTCACTGGTGACGGTAATTTTCTATTTGATTGCGCAGTTAGTTGGCGCAGGTAAATTAATTGAAGTGTTATTTGGCCTGCCCTACGAAACTGCAGTCATTATCGTAGGCGTTTTAATGACACTCTACGTAACCTTTGGCGGCATGCTCGCCACTACTTGGGTGCAACTAATTAAAGCAATTTTGTTGCTGTCAGGTGCAAGCTTGATGGCACTTTTAGTGATGGCACACTTCGGCTTTAGTTTTGAAAATATGTTTGCAGAAGCGGTAAAAGTTCACAGCAAAGGTATTGCGATTATGGCGCCCGGCACTTTGGTGTCAGACCCCATTTCTGCCATTTCACTCGGCATGGCGCTAATGTTTGGCACCGCGGGTTTGCCGCATATTTTAATGCGCTTCTTCACCGTTAAAGACGCCGTACAAGCGCGCCGCTCCGTTTTCTACGCCACAGGTTTTATCGGCTACTTCTACATTCTCACGTTTATTATTGGCTTCGGTGCCATTGTACTGTTGCTAAATCATCCTGATTATTTTGCAGATGGCAAACTCGTAGGCGGCACTAACATGGCGGCGATTCATTTGTCGCAAGCACTTGGCGGCGATTTGTTATTAGGCTTTATTTCGGCGGTTGCCTTCGCAACTATTTTAGCGGTGGTATCCGGTTTAACGCTCGCAGGCTCCAGCGCAATTTCCCACGACCTTTACGCAACGCTGGTATTAAAAGGCGAGCGCAACGAGAAAAAAGAAATGCGTGCATCGCGCATAGCAACTATTTGTTTGGGTGTAATTGCAGTATTGCTCGGCATCGTCTTTGAGAATCAAAATGTTGCCTTTATGGTGGGCTTGGCTTTCTGTGTTGCCGCCAGCGCTAACTTCCCTATTTTGTTGCTCTCTATGTACTGGCGCAAACTCACCACCCGCGGTGCCGTTATCGGCGGCTCTATTGGTTTGTTAACCGCATTGGTATTGGTGATTATTGGCCCCACCGTATGGGTAGATGCTTTGCATTTCGAGCAAGCCATATTCCCCTATAAATACCCCGCAATCTTCTCTGTAAGCGCAGCATTTTTTGGTATTTGGTTGTTCTCTATTTTGGATAAATCCAAAACCGCAAAAGCCGAAGAAGCCGCGTTTGATGCACAGTTCGTACGTTCACAAACGGGAATTGGCATAAGCGAAGCAGCTGAGCATTAATTGATATAACGAGGAGGCAGTTTGTTGATGAGGCTCATCAACAAACTGCTTATTCGCACTGTTACAAGTATCAATTTAAATTCGCATGTATTGAATCTAAATATAGTAAAATGTAAAACCATACATAAACACATACCTATAAATCTATTAAGGAAGATATATGAAAAAATTATTCTTATTTGTTAGCCTGCTTTCGAGTTTTAGTGTTTTTGCAACTCCATACTCTTTGGAAGGCTATACGATAGATGCATATATAGAACGCACTCTTGATCCTTCAGGTTTCTATGGTCTTGGCCGAATAAACGGGTATGGCCTAGATGCGCCATTTGAAGTAAAAACAGGAACAGAAGATACAAAACAATATAGTGAGATTTTTACTCTCGATGTAGACAAGGACAGATTCACTATTAATTTTATCTCGGCTGCGGGTTGGGCTGATGGCACTATCTTTAGAATTGAACAGCCTGATTATGCATCAACGACCAAGGAAGGTTTTTGGTATGGTTTAGGCTCTGATACAAATATAGACGGGTTAATGTTTGGCCAAGGAATTGATATTGGTTTTGGCTGGGTGCAATTAAATTTGGGAAATACGCGCTTTGATGAGAATAGCTATTTCATCGGATATTTCAATTATCAAGACATTAAAGAAAGTGTTCCTGAACCCTCATCATATCTTCTTCTTTTAGTTGGGCTACTTTGTATGTATCTGAAGAGTCGCAGCAAAACCAAAGCAAGAAATTCTAATACATAGAAAATTGTAACAAGCGACTGTGGTAGAAATCGATACTTTTAATGCAGTTTAAGTTGTCCTACAACTTAAACTGCGCCACCAACTGCTCTAATTGCTCGCCAATTTTTTCCAACTCCCCACCTAACATTTGCGATTGTGATGCACTTTGGTTTGCGGATTCGGTGGCATCGGCAATTTGATGCATGTTTTGATTTATCGATTCAATCACTTGCGTTTGTTCTTCCGCTGCCGTTGCGATTAGCAAGCTGCGTTCGTTGATGGTGCTCACTTGACTATCAATTGTCTTCAACACATTGGCAGTTGCGCTCACCAATTGCACCGAAGAATCGCCCTTGGCCAAGCTGCGCTTAATGGATTCGCTCGCGTTGGTGGTGCTGGTTTGCAAACGCAAAATCATTTCCTGAATTTCGCGGGTAGAGGCTTGCGTGCGCGCCGCCAGTGCGCGAACCTCATCTGCTACTACCGCAAAACCGCGCCCCTGCTCACCTGCTCGTGCGGCTTCAATGGAGGCATTGAGTGCGAGTAAATTAGTTTGTTCGGCAATGCCGCGAATCACTTCTAACACTGAACTTATTCCGTGAACATTGGTTTGCAGCTCTTCCAAACCTTCGGTATTCAAGCGAACTTCTGATGATAATTCGTGGATTTGTTTAATGGATTCAACTGCAGTAACTTCTGCACTTTTAGAGGATTGCTCTGCGGAATTTGCGGCAGAGGCGGCATCTTGCGTGCTGCGCGCAACTTCCTGTGCGGAAGCTGCCATTTCATTAATAGCACTCGCCACTTGCAGAGTTTGCGCGCGCTGAAGATCTAAAATCTGAAAGGTATCGGTAGTGTTTGCTGCTACTGAGCGGCTAATCTTGGCGAGCGCGCGGGTCAATTCCTGAATGTGCGACACCAGCGTGTGAATGGTATCCGCAAAGGCATTAAAGGCCTCAGTTACCTCACCTAACTCATCATCGTTTTCACGAGTGAGGCGGCGAGTTAAATCGCCACCGCCACTGGCAATATCGCGCAGGCTTTTTGCCAGCGCGTTAATGGGTTGCAGCATTTTCTGGGTAGTCACTATGGACATGCCCAACACCCCCACCAAAATAATTGCCGTGACCGCAAAAATCATGAGCAGCGTACGGCGGATTTGCTTTTGGCTGATTGCTTGGGCTTCGGCGACTGCCGCGTCAATATCATCGATATAAAAACCAGTGCCTAGCATCAAATTCCATTTTTCCAGCCAGAGCGCGTAGCTGAGCTTGGGGTAAGCCGTGGTATTTTCGCCGGGGCGAGGAAAGTGATAAGTGACAAAACCGCCGCCCGCTTGGCCTGCTTTAACCAATTCGTTAATCAGAAACACGCCATTCACATCTTTGTAGTCGCGGAAGCTCTCGTCTACTTTGGCATCGCTGCTACCAGAGAAGATACGCACTGAAGCGCCGTCGTAACCAAAGAAATAACCATCTTTGCCATATTGCAGTTGCTTTAACAGGGCTATAGCTTGCAGCTTTTCGGTGTCAGAGCCGGGAGTTGAAGCATCGTAATAGGGCTTAGCCAATGACATGGCGATATCGAGCGAATGGCGCAACTCCGTCTTTTTGGCCTCCAATAAGGTATCGCGCAAGACCAACATATCGTCTTCCACTACCTGCGCCATGCGGGAACTCACCAAGGTAAGCAAAACCACCACAATCAGAATAGAAGGAACTAAGCCCAACAGAATGAGCTTGTGTTTCATTTTAAGAGACATAACGGAAAACCTTGCTGCAAAAACGAACAACTTACACTGACCGACGCAGCGGCCAATACGGCGAATAACGACAAGTATAGTCAGGCTCAGGTATCTATCAATGCAAGCCCCCAACAAAAACGGCAGCCGAAGCTGCCATTTTTGTAAGCATGATGCATGAACATTAGTGCTCGGCTTTGCCTTTCATTGCACGTTGCATCAATAAATCGGTGTAAGCAATACCAATAGCCGATGCAATAAACGCCATGTGAATAATCGTCTGCCACATAATGCCAACCTCAGTATATTTTGAAGTTGGCAAGCCCAAACTGCCCGCTTCAATAAAGGTTTTAAGTAAGTGAATTGAGGAGATACCGATAATCGCCATTGCTAATTTCACTTTTAGTACAGTTGCATTTACGTGCCCTAACCATTCCGGCTGATCAGGGTGACCTTGCAGATTCAACCGAGATACGAAGGTTTCATAGCCGCCGACAATAACCATCACCAACAAGTTTGAAATCATAACCACATCAATTAAGCCGAGTACGGCCAGCATAATGGTTTGCTCAGTTAAAGCATTTGCATCCATAAGCAGATGGAACAACTCTTTGCAAAACAAAAACACATACACGCACTGCGCAATGATTAACCCCAAATACAAAGGCAACTGTAGCCAGCGCGATGAAAATATTAAAAAAGGGAAAAAATTCAATTTGGGAGACAAAAGTTTTTCTTGCATCGTTTAACTACCTATAAAGTTTGTAAAAAATGGGTAAAAAGGCTTTAAAAAATGAGCCGGATTATACACCTAATCCTCAAGCTAAAATTCAGGATGACAAGCGCCTGAAACACGCGCACCAGTCACAGGATGATCAAACGCCAACTCAGTGGCATGCAACAACAACCTTGGGGATTTGTTGAGCGCAACTTCATCCGCATAAAACTCGCATCCTAAAATCGGGTGGCCAATCGCCAACATATGTAACCGCAACTGGTGCGAGCGCCCTGTAATGGGGTGCAGCAGCAGGCGCGAAGTTTGCGCAATCTCATCGCGCGATACTACGGTAAATTCTGTGACAGATTGCCGACCGGTTTCAGAACAAATTTTATACTTGGGGCGATTTTCCATATCCGGCGCAATAGCAAGATCTATCACGCCGCTGTCGTCTTTCAACAAACCCTTTACCACGGCGGTGTAGGTTTTGTGGGTTGTGCGCGCTTGAAACTGTTTACTGATATGGGAGAGCGCGGCTTTGTTAAGTGGGATAACCATAATGCCCGAGGTATCAAAATCCAAACGATGCACTATCGCGGCATTAGGGAAATCCACCAGCAGACGTGCAATCACTGAGTCGCGATTCTGGGGATGGCGACCCGGCACACTTAATAATCGTGTGGGCTTATTGATCAGCAGAAATGAGGCGTCGCGCTGAAGGATTTCAACTTCGTCCGTGCATGTGGGCAGAATCGCTAAATCATCAAACACATCAGACATAAAAACCACCCTAAACCCTAACCTAAACGCCAAACCAAACAGCGCATAAAAAGTGGCGCAATCATACCAGCCGACGCTCTAAATCTATAACCAAATGGCCAGTATTTAGACCAAAAGAGTCCTTGCCTCAGCTCGCGATTGGGGGACAATTGGTGTATTCTGCGCGCCTCATTTTTATGCTAGAGACGGTACTAAGCTCCCATGTATATTTACGACGAGTACGACAACAGCATTCTGCGCCAACGTGTGGCTCAGTTTCGCGATCAAACCGAGCGCTTTTTAGCGGGCGATTTACCGCCAGAGCAGTTCCTACCGCTGCGCCTGCAAAACGGCCTTTATGTGCAACGCTTGGCGCCTATGCTGCGTATTAACGTGCCCTACGGCATGGTGAATTCCGTTCAGATCCGCAAACTAGCGCATATTGCTCGTCACTATGACAAAGGCTATTGCCACGTCAGTACCCGTCAAAACATTCAATATAACTGGCCAGATTTAACCGAAGTGCCGGATATCCTGTCTGAATTGGCCGATGTTGGCATGCACGGTACCCAATCCAGCGGTAACTGCATTCGCAACACCACCTCTGATCAGTTTGCCGGTGTCGCGGAGGATGAAATCATCGATCCACGCCCCTACTGCGAAATCATCCGTCAGTGGTCTAGCTTCCACCCAGAGTTCGCCTTCTTGCCACGCAAGTTCAAAATCGCGGTAACCGGCTCTGAGAAAGACCGCGCTGCGGTGCAAGTACACGATATTGGTTTGCAACTGATTCTTAAAGATAGCGGCGAAATCGGCTTTAAAGTGTATGTGGGCGGCGGTTTAGGCCGTACCCCAGTGATTGGCAGCGTGATTCGCGAATTCCTGCCCGAAGAAGATTTGCTGTCTTATTTGGAAGCAATTTTGCGCGTGTACAACCTCTCCGGCCGTCGCGACAACAAATACAAAGCCCGTATCAAAATTTTGGTGCGCGCGGTTACTCCTGAAGTTTTCGCGCAGAAAGTGGAAGCCGAATGGGAGCATATGAAAGATGGTTACAGCAAGCTAACCCGCGCTGAAATTGAACGCGCCAAGGGCTTCTTTACTGAACCTGCCTACGAAACCATCGACAACGCCGCTGCCCAAGCGGGTGTTGATGCGCAAGCTGCCGATAGCATTGCCTTCAGTAAATGGCTGCAACGTAACGTGCGCGGTCATCGCGTTGCCGGTTATGCCGCAGTTACCTTGTCACTGAAGCCAACAGGCGTTGCACCTGGCGATATCACTGACGGCCAGCTCGAAATCATTGCTGACTTAGCCGATGAATTTAGCTTTGGCGAAGCGCGCACTACCCACGAACAAAATATCGTGTTGGCTGATGTGAAAAAATCAGACCTCTTTGCGCTCTGGCAAAAATGTAAGGTCGCTGGTTTTGCGACTCCCAATATTGGCACCATTACCGACATTATTTGCTGCCCCGGCGGTGACTTCTGCTCGCTCGCCAACGCCAAATCCATCCCGATTGCCGAAGCCATTCAGCGTCAGTTTGAAGACTTGGATTACGTTTACGATTTGGGCGATATCGACCTCAACATTTCTGGCTGTATGAATGCTTGTGGTCACCATCACGTAGGCCACATTGGTATTCTCGGCGTTGATAAATCCGGCAAAGAATTCTACCAAGTACAATTGGGCGGTAGCGCCAGCAATGACGCCTCACTCGGCGATGTACTTGGCCCCTCTTTTGGCGCGGAAGTTATGCCTGAAGTGATTCAAAAGCTGGTTAATGTGTACGTTGAAAATCGCACCGATGAAGAATTGTTTATTGATACCTATCGCCGTATAGGTGCCGCTCCCTTTAAGGAGAGAGTCTATGCCAAAGCTAATTAAAGACGGCGTTATTGTCGAAAACACGTGGGCACTTATCGCCAAGCCCGAAGGCGATGCGGCTGAAGTAGCCGTACCTGCTGGCCAAGTAATTGTGCCTTTAAGCGTATGGGTTGCCCAAAAAGCTCAATTGCAAACTCGCGCGGACGTAGGCGTGTGGTTGGACAGCGATGAAGTTGCTGAGTCAATTGGTGAAGAAGCCAATCACTTCCCCATAATCGGTGTTAACTTCCCCGGTTTTATGGATGGCCGCGCTTTTTCTACCGCGCGCCTGTTGCGTGAACGTTATGGCTTTAAAGGTGAATTGCGCGCAGTTGGTAACTTTATTCGCGACCAACTTTGTTATTTGCGGCGCTGTGGCGTGAATGCTTTTGCATTTGCAAACCCAGAAGCAGATTTAGAAATTGCCGTGAAATCGTTAAATGATTTTAACGAGTATTATCAAGCATCTGTAGATCAGCCATTGCCTCTGTTTCGAAGAAGAGCCTAGGATTAACTACTGAACTAAAAATGCCGCTCTCAGTAGCGGCATTTTTTATGGATTTTTTTAAAATGGGTTTTATTTCTCTTTAAAAAACTCTCGAATCCGTTCCGTTTCGGCAAGGGCATCTTGCCGCCCCAGTTCCATCAACTCGGTAATAAATTCGCTGGAAAATAACAAATAACTCGCTGCTGTTGCGCCGCCGCCTTTTGCGGTTGCGCCTATAGCACGCAAGAAAAAGCGCAAGCTCTTCGGTAAGTAGCGTACATTTCTACCGGCGATAACATCTAACGGGCTTGAGGGCGAAATCACCATATTTTCTACCGCGCGCAAATTAAAACCGGCGGCATTTTTTTGCTCTTCTGGAATTAACTTTACGAGCTTATTAATCAGTTCCATATGTTCCAAATCGCCTTCAAGTGAATCCACGAAAGCGCTATTTAACAAATGACCCACAATTTGTCCCATGGAAGGCGAGTGCTTTACAGGCAGACGTTTGTTGGGTTTAACCGATGATCTATTACCGCTCACGCCGATTACAAATAAAGATTCTGCGCCTAAATGCAACGCAGGGCTGATGGGCGCTAATTGTCGCAATGCGCCATCACCAAAGTATTCGCGATTAATTCTCACGGCAGGAAAAATGGTAGGGATTGCGGATGACGCAATCAAATGCTCCAAACGCAAATCGGTGGCAACACCTGCGCGCCGGTAGCGATTCCAACCTTGAATACTTTCATGCCCTTGAAAAAAACTGACGGTGTGACCCGAGGAATAACCCATGGCTGAAACGGATACGGCTAAGAGTTTTTTGCTGGCGATTGATTGCTGAATATTGTGAAACGGAATACGTGAGCCCAATAAATCCCATAGCGGCGAATTGTCTAATAATGACAAAGGTTTTTGCCGGCCAATTCCTTGGTTAAACAGCGACAACCCCAACAGCCCCAGACCTTTAAAAATATCCAGCCAACTGTGCAAGTAAACATCGCCAACGCTTAGGCTGCGCCACATGTTAGCAAGTGAATGCACCGATTCTTTAAAATTGCCGGGATGCGCCGCCAAGGCCAGCGCATTAATCGCACCCGCAGAAGTGCCGCAGATAATGGGGAAAGGGTTGGCATGCTCTTCAGGTAAAATTTCCGCAAGCGCTTGCAGCACACCCACTTGATAGGCAGCGCGCGCGCCACCGCCAGACAAAATTAACGCGCGCTTCATAACGATGGACTATAGCTGTTTAAAATCATGCGTTCGCCTTAGCAATTTCTTTATCACGCAATTCGCGACGCAAGACTTTTCCTACATTGGTTTTAGGGAGTTCTTTGCAAAATTCTACTTTGTGTGGAACCTTGTAAGCCGTTAATTTTGTTTTGGCAAAATCGCGCACCGCTTTCATATCTAGATCAGGATTTCCAGAAACCACAAATGCTTTTACCACTTCGCTGCCCTCACTATCGGGCACACCAATCACAGCGGCTTCTACAATATCCGGGTGACTCGCCAGTACATCTTCCACTTCATTGGGATAAACCTTAAAGCCAGACACGTTAATCATGTCTTTTTTGCGATCCACAATTTTTATAAAACCGTCGGCAGCAATCACCGCCATATCGCCGCTTTTAAACCAACCTTGCTCGTCAATGACTTCTGCAGTCGCTTCGGGGCGCTGCCAATAACCTTTCATAACTTGTGGGCCGCGAATTAATAATTCACCGGCATCGCCAGCAGGCAAATCATTGCCATTTTCATCAACCACTTTGCATTCAGTTTCTGGCAGTGGGCGGCCAACGGTTCCGTATTGCACGGCATTACATTGATTACTGCATACCACGGGTGAAGTTTCCGTTAAGCCGTAACCTTCAGTAATGGGGCTACCCGTTAATTCTTTCCATTTATTGGCAGTTTCAGTAGTGAGCGCCATTCCGCCAGACGAGGTTAAATGCAGCGGGCCAAAATCTAATTTGTGAAAATCCGGGTTGCGCAATAAGGCATTGAATAAAGTATTCAAACCCACAAACAAGGTGAATGGATATTTTTGTAAAGTGGCGACAAATGCAGGAATATCGCGCGGATTAGGAATCAACACACTGTGATTGCCCAAAGCCACGGCAGAGGTGCAGTGAATCGTAAACGAATAAATATGGTACATCGGCAAAGGTGCAATATAGATTTCCTGATTTTTGCGAAACGAATCTGCCATGTGTTCATTCAGTTGCAGCATATTGGCAACCAAATTTCGGTGCGTGAGCATCGCACCTTTGGCAACGCCAGTAGTACCGCCGGTGTATTGTAAAACGGCAACATCCTCAGGGTTTGTTAACACGGGTTGCCACGGCTGTTTAGCCATGTGCACTGCACGGGTAAATTTTATTTGCGAAGGAAATGAAAAATCCGGCACTAATTTTTTAACGTACTTAACCACGGTGTTAATCAATAATCTTTTTAGCGGTGGATGCACATCTGCAAGCTCAGTGACAATCACTTGCTCTACCGATGTTTCAGCAATAACCGCTGATGCATTTTTAGCAATATTTGCCAGCACCACCAACGCCTTTGCACCGGAATCGTTTAATTGATGTTTAATTTCATGCGCGGTGTAAAGTGGGTTGGTATTCACCACGACAAGACCCGCACGCATAGCACCAAAGACGGCAATGGGGTATTGCAAAATATTAGGCAATTGAATGGCGATACGGTCGCCGGGTTTTAACTGGGTGTGTTGTTGTAAGTAGGCCGCAAATTTTCCGCTGAGTTCATCCAACTCGCGAAAACTCATCGTGTGACCCATGCAACTGAACGCGGCGCTAGCCGAAAATTCCTGGCAAGCTTCTCCAAATACTTCAGGAATTGTACGGTGATAATGTAGCGGCATTGATTGACTCCTACTTCTTTTTATTGGATGGTCTTAAAAAACTAAAATGAGAAATGATCCGCATCAAGACTCATAAGATTATCGGCACCGGAATTGATAGCGGCTGCCAGACTCAGTGTTCTTGGCAAAATTCGCTCAAAATAAAAGCGCGCCGTCGTTAGTTTTGCGTTATAAAAATCCGGCTCATGAGTGCCTGCAGAAAGTTTCATCGCAGCTGTTTTAGCCGCTCTCGCCCAGAGATAGCCCATAAAAACATAGCCGCAATACATCAAATAATCGACCGAGGCGGCGCCCACTTCATCGGGATTCTTCAGTGCGCGCGCGGCAATTTTAACCGTGAGTGCCGACCACTCTTTCTCTAGTCTAGCTAAAGTTTCTATATAGGGCGACAATTCTGGCGGGTTTGTGGGATCCAAGCAAAATCGCTGAATACACTCTACAACTTTACCCGGTAACTTACCTTCGGAGAGAAGGATTTTACGGCCCAATAAATCCAAGGCTTGAACTCCCGTTGTCCCCTCATACAAGGAGGCAACACGGCAATCGCGCAGATTCTGTTCAACGCCCCATTCTTTAATATAACCGTGGCCACCAAAACATTGCAGCGCTAAATTGGCCGATTCAAACCCCAACTCGGTCATAAAGCCTTTAGCAATGGGTGTGATCACACTCAACATATCCAATGCGGACTGGCAGAGTAATTCACCCTGCCCCAAGTGTGCAACATCTAGCCGTTTAGCCGCGTAGTACGCCATCATTCGCATACCTTCCGCCAAGGCTTTTTGGGTCAGGAGCATACGGCGGACATCGGGGTGGACGATGATAGGGTCAGCGGCGATAGGATCTGCGCTGCCAGTAGAATTTTTAGCGCCGGATAATGATCTGCCCTGCAAACGCTGCCGGGTATAACTCAGAGACTTTTGAAACCCCAACTCCGCGTGCGCCAAACCCTGCAATGCCGCCCCTAAACGCGCCAGGTTCATAAAGGTGAACATTAGGTTCAAACCTTTATGTGGCTCACCCAATAGTGTGCCTACTGCGCCTTCAAAATTTAGCAGGCAAGTCGCGTTGCCATGAATACCCATCTTATGTTCCAGCGCGCCGCAATTAACATTATTGCGCTCGCCGAGCGAACCATCTGCCTGCACATTGAACTTGGGAACAATGAAGAGCGATATACCCTTGGTGCCGGCGGGAGCATCTGGCAGGCGGGCAAGCACGATATGAACAATATTTTCGGCGAGATCGTGATCGCCAGAGGAAATAAAAATCTTGGTGCCGCTAAGTGAATAACGGCCATCGCCTAAGGGTATCGCCTTGGTTGTTAACAAACCCAAATCTGTGCCGCAATGCGCCTCTGTCAGGCACATAGTGCCCGTCCACTGGCCGGATATTAGCGCTGGTAGATAGGCTTGCTTTTGCGCATCGGATCCGTGGGATTCAATGGTGTGCATGGCACCTTGGGACAAACCGGGGTACATAGTCCACGCGTAATTTGCGGTGGCCGACAATTCATTCACAACCAAGCCCAGCGATTGCGGCAAACCCTGCCCACCAAACTCCACCGAGCGCGCAAGCGATGGCCAGCCTGCATCACAATATTGTTGGTAGGCAGCCTTAAAACCCGTAGGCGTAACTACTTTGCCATTTTCAAGGCGACAACCTTCGCTATCCCCCACCGCAGAAAGCGGTGCTAAAACGTGTTCACTAAAACGGGCGCTTTCAGCCAATAACGCTTTGGTGAGGTCGCGATCCAAGCTTGGGCAATACTCAGCGTAATGCTCTTCAAAATGGAACACCTCAAACATCGCAAATTCAATGTCGCGCAATGGAGCTTTAAATTCACTCATCCTTAACTACCTTTAGGGATGTGGGTTAATCTCATTGATCGGCATTTGCATCATGCGCCGCGCAATGGGTTGATTCGCCGACTATTTCTTTCTACTCAGAATGTAGGAGCCATACATTTCCGGGTGATCGTTTTTTATAAAAGGCGTGCTGTCATAGTGGCAGAGGATCGCTTTAAGTCAAATAGATACACAAGGCGACCAGACTTTCTACGGTGGGGATTCTACGTTGCATGTAAAGGTAAAGACTGCAATAGCGTCAGCAACTCTGCTGTAATACCTGCAGTAAAACCCCAAATTTCATATTTTTGGTAGACATAAGCGGGAATACGCACACGCAAACCGCTGCGTTCAAACACATCAGTTCGCACCTGCAAACCTTGCTGAAAAGCCGATAGCGGAACAGTGAAAAGCTCTTCCAGTTCATGGTGATTAAGATCAAAACGACAATCCGATGGGATCTTCCCTACAAACGGCTGCACCAGAGCGCCAGAGCGTGTTGCGCGTGCGGGCAAAGCGCCTAATACATCAATTATATTCGCCGATAAGCCAATCTCTTCATGGGTTTCACGCAAGGCGGTTATCAGCAGAGAGTTATCTTGCGGCTCCCATTTCCCACCGGGGAAACACACTTCGCCAGCATGCTGATTCAGATGTTTGGAACGTAAGGTAAAAATCAATTCTGGCTCAACGGAATCAGTAATCAACACCATAACTGCCGCTTGCTGAGGAAACGCGCCTTCAAAAGATTGGATATTTCCATTCACTCCCAAGGCTTCTGCAAGGTTTTTCCACCAAGATCTATTCATGATTCCAACTCCGCCAAACGCCATACATCAATCGCGGGTTCTTCATAAGGGTGTGCCGCGCGCAAAGCGGCAACTGCCATTTTAATTATCGAATCGTCGCATACCATTTCAACGCGATACTCAGTGACTTGTTCTAAGTGATTCGCTTGCCCGATAAAAGGCTGGCTGCCCACCAAGGGACGAAACTGCCCTACTCCCGCCACTTGCCAACAGCATTGATCATAATGACCAATAGCGCCCGCACCCGCGTTAAATACCGCAGTTTTTACCTGTTCAAGATGGGATTCGGGGACAAAGAAGACAAGTTTGTACATGGCGATAGCTGGCAGCATTAAGAAATGATATTGCCAGTATCACACAGGCCGAGCGGCCTGTGTGAGGGGTAAAGCTAATTTCCTAAAAGCGTTTACGGCGCAGGACTGGCAAGGCAAATTTGATCTCAAAAGCGGAGTTTACTGTAGTAAATGAGCAGTTTGAGATCAAATTTAACGCCGCAAGGACAAGTAAGTTAGCTTTTACTAGATAACGCGAACAGCGATGACATGCTCAACTTTAGCAATAGCTTCAAGCACTGCAGCCGGCGCTTGTTGCACATCGATAATGTTATAAGCCACATCGCCACGACTTTTGTTCACCATATCGATTACGTTCACATTGTTGTCCGCCAACACTGACAACACATGACCCAATACACCCGATACGTTCTCGTTAGAGAAAGTAATGCGCGCACCAGTGTTAGCAGCACGATCCATAGCAACCGTTGGGAAGTTTACGGAGTTTTTAATGTTGCCGTTTTCAAGGTAATCCATAAGCTGATCTGCAGCCATAATCGCGCAGTTTTCTTCAGCTTCTTCTGTACTCGCGCCTATGTGTGGCATCGCGTAAACATCTGGGCGATTGAGCAAAATGGGCTCTGGGAAATCGCAAATATATTTACCTAAATGACCCGCATTCAAACTATCAACCACCGCGTGCGCATCAACGATAGCTTCGCGAGCGAAGTTCAACAGCACTGCACCTTTTTTCATCACTTTCAAGGTTTCAGCATTAATCATATGTTTGGTCGCATCAATCGCAGGAACGTGCAAGGTGATGTAATCCGCACGTGCCAACAGCGATTGCAGGTTTTCCATTTTGGCGACTTGGTTTGGCAAACGCCATGCGGCTTCTACGGAAAGCGCCGGGTCAAAACCAACCACATTCATACCCAACGCCAAGGCGGCATCGGCAATCATAGAGCCGATTGCGCCTAAGCCGACAATACCCAAGGTTTTGCCTTGCAATTCAAAACCAGCAAAGTTGGATTTTTCTTTTTCCAACAATTTGGACATCTCGTCGGCATCAGTCATGTGCGTTAAACCATTCACATAAGCCATGCCCGGCAATATACCGCGCGAACCCAGCAACATGCCGGTTAGCACTAACTCTTTTACCGCGTTGGCATTAGCACCGGGTGAGTTGAACACCACAACGCCCAACTTGGTGTATTCAGCAACCGGCACGTTGTTAGTGCCAGCACCCGCGCGCGCAACCGCTTTTACGCTGGTTGGCAGAGCTTCGCCTTGCAGTTTATGGCTGCGCAGAATGTAGGCATCCGGTGTGCCAATATCGCTCGCCACTTCATATTTTTCACGGCCAAAACGGCTTAAGCCTTTAATAGAAATGGTGTTGTAAGTTTTGATTTTAAACATAGTTTTTTTCCTTCTTCGATTGCACCACAAGCTGGAAATCTAAAAGCTCAAAGCAACCACTTAGGGTTTGACGTTAGGCTCTTTGTTTCGAAACCCTCAAGTCAGGGATGACTTGTGGGAGCTACAGGGATGTATTTATGCGTTTTCGAAACAAAGAGCCTAATGGCAAGCCGGTTCCGAAGCGCGTTTTGTAAATCACTATTGTCATTTAAACTATTGCGAATGAAAAAAGGCCGTGTAAACACACAGCCCCTTTCAAGAGAATTATCAAGCAGGAATCGCTTGGCAATTAGCCCTTAGTGGCTTCTTGATACGCCCAAGTCAACCAAGGCAATAGCGCTTCAAGATCAGCCGCTTGAACCGTGGCGCCACACCAAATGCGCAAGCCCGCTGGAGCATCGCGATAAGCACCAATGTCGTAGGCTACGCCTTCTTTATCCAACAATTTGACAATGGCTTTTACTTGATCAGGTGTTGCTTTCAACACGAAACATACCGACGTATTTGAACGAGTCTCTGGCACTTGTGGCAAAAAGCTAATCCAATCATTAGCCGCAACAAATTTCTCAAGTATTGCCAAGTTTGCGTTGGAACGCGCAATAGTTTCTTTCACGCCGCCGATTGAGCGCACCCAATCCAAGCCATCCAAATAATCCGCAACCGCCAACATAGAAGGCGTATTAATAGTTTCACCTTTAAATAAACCTTCGGTCACTTTACCGCCGCTGGTCATGCGGAACAATTTCGGCATTGGCCAGCTTGGCTTATAAGACTCCAAACGCTCAACCGCACGTGGGCTCAAAATTAACATACCGTGAGCGCCTTCGCCGCCCAGCACTTTTTGCCAGCTGAAAGTAATAACGTCGAGCTTTTCCCATTCCATTTCCATCGCAAATACTGACGATGTTGCATCACAAATGGTCAAACCTTTGCGATCCGCTGGAATCCAATCCGCGTTAGGCACTTTTACGCCAGAAGTAGTGCCGTTCCACGTGAAGATAACATCGTTATCAAAATTCACTTTGGTCAAATCTGGCAGCAAACCGTATTCGCCACTGTGCGCATTCACAGTCAACTTTAATTCTTTGGTGGCATCGCTCAACCAGCCGTTACCGAAAGATTCCCATTGCAGAATATCTACACCGCGCGCGCCTAACAGCGACCACATCGCCATTTCTACCGCACCAGTATCTGAACCTGGCACTACACCTACACGGTAACCAGCGGGCAAGCCTAGCAATTCAGCAGTGTCTTCACAGGCGCGTTGCAGCGCTGCTTTGCCAATGGTTGAACGGTGCGAACGGCCAAGCGTAGAAACGTCCAATTGATCCAAACTGTAGCCTGGGCGCTTGCTGCAGGGGCCAGATGAAAAATTGGGATTGCGGGGCTTTAACTCTGGTTTGAGAGCCTGTGGTTGCATGTTAATCCTCTGATATCGGTAGGGTGTGCATCTGCAAAAACCTAGACGCACTTAGGCTGGAGTTATGCGCAATTGAGATTGGATAGCTAGCGGATAAGCCCAAATTTGGGGGTCGTGATTATGCCAGCTACGCAGAAAATAACCTAGGTGCAGAATTAGCCAAATGAAGAATTTGCAGAAAAAACGGGCAAAAAAAAGCCCTTTAGAACCTAAAGGGCAAGAGGGAGACGTCGATGCATCAACCAAGCATCGACGGTGAGAGACTTTCACCATGAAAACGAACCGAAGAATCAATTCATTCCATCAACTCAGGCCTACTTTAGTGATGACTGACAGCGCTGTCAACAGCGCTGTCAATTTATCTTAAAATAATTAATACAGGCCAAGTTGCCCCACCCGAGCAGATACCGCAAACTGCTGAACTTAAACCCAGTTGAGACCCATGTTATGACGCAACCAGCACCCGCACTATCATCAACGAAAGGCAAACAGAAAAAAGATGCCCGCGACATTCGCGCCGAAGCCTTAAAAATTGCGAACACCCTTAAAACCGAAGGCCAAACCACCGTGGAAACCAAAGCGATTGCCAATGGTATTCAGCGCGGGATGGAATTATTTTTGCGGCAGCAAAGTGAAAAAACACGGGATTTGGATAAACGGGTTAAAAAGGTAAAACAGTTAGCAACAAAGTTAACGCAAGATAAACCCGCGGATGAGAAAGAGATTGTGAAAGCGCAAACATCGCCTCGGCTTCCGTGGGTGCTGCTTGCGGCTTCTTGGGGAATATTTTTGGCGGTGGCAGTGGTGAAAGGTTTATTTTGAGCTGCGCTTGCGGCTTAAAAAAACGTGATTAATGTAGCGCCCTCATTATTTGGGTAGAGCTATCCTTAGCCCAATAATCTGAATCTATTTATTATTTACCCAAGTCTTTCGATAAGTAGAAAGCCGCAAGGAGCGTTAACAGGCCTGCGACTGAAATGTAATAACCCACAGAAGACAAGCCATAATGAATGGCTAACCAGCTGGCAATAGCCGGCGTTAAAGACGCCCCAATAATTCCCGCCACATTAAAACTGAGCGACGCACCGGTGTAACGCACCTCGGTTGGGTAAATTTCTGCAAGCGCAGTACCGAGCGGTCCGTAGGTTAAACCCATAACGCTAAAACCTAACGACAAAGCAATTAAAACCCCGAAACTTGAACCAGAATTTAGTAAAGGCGCAAAACCCAATCCAAAAATCATAACAGCTAAGCCGGAGATCATTAACATAGCGCGGCGGCCTATTTTGTCTGCAATCAACGCAGACAACATAATAGTGATCACGAACGCAAACACGGCATACAATTGCAGCATTAAAAAATCTTCGCGGGCGTATCCCAACTTACTGGTTCCCCAACCCAACGAAAACACAGTAGCAATGTAAAACACCGCAAATGATGCCAACCCTAAAAATGCCCCTAAAATCAGTACGCGTGTATGCTTGGTGAGTACAGTCACCATAGGAACACGCACACGTTTATCGCTTTCAATGGCCTCTTTAAATGCGGGTGTCTCTTCTAAACTTAAGCGCACATACAAACCTACAATCACTAATAATGCACTTGCGACAAACGGAATTCGCCAACCCCAATTAAAAAAATCAGCTTCATTTAAATTGTGCGTTAATAATAAAAAAACACCCGTCGCAAATATAAAACCAATGGGCGCACCCAGTTGTGGAAACATACCATACCAAGCGCGTTTATTTTCCGGTGCATTCTCAATCGCTAACAATACAGCCCCACCCCATTCACCACCCAAACCAATCCCCTGACCTACGCGGCACAAACACAACAACACAGTTGCCGCAATGCCTATGGTTTCGTACGAAGGCAATAAACCTATAAGCACAGTGGAAACACCCATTGTCATCAATGCTGCAACCAAGGTCGCCTTGCGCCCAATACGATCACCATAATGCCCAAACAATGCCGACCCAATTGGTCGCGCGAAAAAGGCCAAGGCAAAAGTCGCCAACGATTGTAAGGCCGCAATAGTGGGATCTCCCGCGGGGAAAAATAATTTGGGGAATACCAACACGGCAGCAGTGGCGTAGATGTAGAAGTCGAAAAATTCTATGGTTGTGCCGATTAGGCTGGCGAAAAGGACACGGAAAGGGGAGTTGTTGGTTTTGGGTGATTGCATGGGGTTCACTTGGATTAGTTATTTTTTGGTGTGTAGTTGCGGGAACGGGATTATATCGTTAGGCGATGTAAAAAACGTATCATTTTTTTGGTTGTTACGGGAGAAGCGGTGGCGCTTACACTTATTGAGAATTGCCGTTAAGAGGCAGCAATTTAATATGGGAGTCGTCATCCTCGCGAAAGCGGGGATCCAGCTATTTTATGTATTTCAGATGTGTGAAAATAAACTAAAAGAAATATGCGGAAATGATTAAGAATTTAATCGGTTTGGCTCTTCAAGGGTTAGCGCACATTAAAAACAAAAATCACGATTGGTTAGTGCGACCTGTGAGCTTAGATAAAAGAAGTAATGAATTCAGGACGGGTTTTGCTTTAGGAGGCGCGAATGCGCCCCCTTGGAGTTCTGTCAATAACTGTACATTTTAAGTTTGGACTGCAAATATTACAAAGCCTAAAATTTAAGACACAATTATTATTCACAACTAAAATCAAACACCCAAATAATTAGTATATAGATATGCGAATCCATAACGCGTTTTATTGCCCACCATATAAGGGGTTATTATTTTATTTGCAATTAAAATTTGTTTCAGATCCTCTAACGAACTCATTCTCATAACAGGCTCATCTTTATGTATATTTTTTATTTCAGTAAGCAAATTCTCAAAAACATCTTCATGCAAAATGTTTTTCTTGTAAATTGAACTTACTTTATTATTTGAAAATGCTTGGCAGAAGTATTTTACAAACTCATTACCCTGTTCATCCCACAAATCTTCTAAATAACTTACTACTGCCGCCTTTCTTACTTGACTGCTAGTGCAGTAAGCAAGACCCAGAATAGCCTGTTTACGATAATCTAATTCAACATCCTTCTCTTTCTGTTCAGCTATTGCATGAGTCATCAAATCTAGAAACGGACGTAAATTTACAGTTTTATCTGCACTTTGAATATTTCTGTATAAATCTTCATAGGCAGTACTAATTTTCCCATTTCTACGAGGCTTCGGCATCCCAAAAAAACTATTAATAATAGGTTCAATTATATGAGTCTCTAATGGCAACTGATTATGCTCTACATCTCGCGATTTTAATTTTTTCCTTATATTGCCAATAAAATTAGACGAGCACGAAGTTTGCACATCAAGAAACTCTAGAAACTCCTCTTTACATGAGGTAAAAACAATTTTCAGAAAATAAGAGAACATCTCATTCTGAGACCACTCCAAATCAATAATTCTAGAATCGAAAGAATTTTTATTAGTTAGGTTACCAAGCCTTTCATACAAATCTCGACGTAAAAAAAGCTTAGGTTGTATATTCCCCCAAGGGGATCGCATACAAAGCTTAACCAGCGGGGAAACAATATCATTCCACAAAAATGGCTTTACAATATTATCCAAACGATCAAAAGTAATGATTAGTCGCGAATCATGGCCTTTTAAATGGCCATCTATTTGCATCAACTCTTCTTCAACTTCCGAATGCAAACTATTGTTGTTAATTAATTTAATTATTTTATCGATCGCTGACGTCGTACTAAGATCAACAACTGATTTTTTATTTTTACTATCAAACCCGCCCCGCCCAACTAAAGCATTCCAAATATAAAATATCCAAAACTTTTTAATAAAAAGCTCATCCTTAATATAATTATCAAATCTTAGAACCTCAAAGTTATCATTATCAAAATCAGTAATATTAAAAACCTTGAAATTTAAATGTTTCCTTTGTGACCTATCCACTATTCTCATAAAGAAAAAATCATTTTGAAGTGCTTTATAAAAAGCGGTTTTCCCTGTACCCTTATCACCAAGCAGAATTACTTTTTCCTGTATAAACAAATCCTCCATGCAGGGACGAATATAAAATTCCTTGTTTATATACTCCTCCGTGTAATCAATATTTTCAGCATATAAATTTGGCAACCTACTTTTTATTATATTTAATATTTTGTCCTGTAAAGAAAACTCTTGGAACCTATCCTCATTCTGCCCCAAAATTTGAACAGGCGACTCTTCTGGAAAATCAAAAACCTCAAGATCTAAGGGCTCCAAGAACCCTGAGGACTCCACCAATGCACCGCTAGGCAATGACCTAGTGCTCTCACTCAATATGCTTTCCATATAAGAAAAGAATTTTTGATATTGAGAAGACCCACTCTCGCCATTAATAAAATCATTTAAATCATCATCATCGCCCAATGAAGTTCCGATAAACTCCAATACATTTTGACGATCGAAATAAAATACATCAGCATCATTATCAAAACAATTTTGTATTTGCTTTTCAAAATTGTTAAATCTTCGAGTGAAATTTCCACTTAAGATAGATAAAACAAAGCTCGAACGTACATTAGTTTCTTTTAGCAACCCACTTACATATGAAATACCCGGCTGATTTTGTATATCATCACCGGCCACTACAACCACATGGCTAGAGTTTTTAATTAAGGCTCCGAACACATTATTAAACCCTGTTCTAGAATCTATCAGTATTACATCAGGATTAAATTTTGACTTTACCTCTTCCAACAGCTCTTCAAATATACTTATTAAACGGAACCCTTGAAAATCGACCTTGGCCAACCCTTCCAAATAGCTTTGCAAATCCTCATCATTGCCAGATATAACATTACCAGCATGCATCAAATTCAATACACCATTTCCAGAATAGGTTTTTTCTATCGAGTAAACATAATCTTCAATATTGTTTGTAGACGTGAAAAGCCGATCATTTAAATACTCAACAAGACCACTCTTATATGAGTCAGCTTGAGAGCTTTTAAAAAAATTAATAAGTCCTGGTGCCTCAAAATCAAAATCCATTACAAAAACATTCATTCCCTTTCTTGCTAAATAGGTAGCGGTTAAAGCTAACGAAGTTGTCCTTCCAACCCCTCCTTTATAACTATAAAAAGTCACCACATTTTGACTTTTTTCTTTTTCCAAGCCGCCTACACTAAGCAAAGCATTTAATGAGCGCCGCAGCCCAAATGACACCTCTTCACCATCAAATAAATACTTAAACTCATCATCCTCAGATTGAGTCAATGTCAAAAAATTAAAATTTACATTTTTATTTTCAAGCTCATTTTCATTCACATCGGAAATTTCTAACTCATTTCGAGCATTAATGGTATTACTTACTATATAGATATCCACATTGTGATTTATTTTTAATTCAATGAAATATTTTTGGATATTTTTCTCTTGCTTATTACGATCAAGATCATTCTTAAGTCTTTTGATAAACTCTATTGACTTCAACATTTTATCGACCTTTCTATTATCCGCATATGCGCAAAAATGCATTTGTGTGTGTGTAAAATTCCTGAACATCTTGATACGCAAGCTCAAAACTTCCATATCTCTTATTTGGATGCCATTCCCTCAATAATTGCCCCACTGAATCAATTTCACTTAGATGCGTAAAATCACCAATTCTTGAATCCAGTAAGTTTTGCAAACGGCTAAATTTGTGCACCCTTATTTGTTTAAAATAATCGATTCCAACTTTTGCACACTCCGCAGCATCATCTACCTCGGCATTAATGCTATAACCGAAAAGCTCATATATCTTATATTTTAACGAGCACTCTACGATATAGCCGGACAAATAGTACAAATTAAGGACTAGAAACTTGAAGTTATCGTCTTCAATGCCTTGTTCCTTATACAGCTCAATCCGATCTTGTAAAACCCGACAGGCCTTATTGTGCCTTTTCGCCGATATCAAATATTCAGGGTATTTCACTAAGACTCCTTTTTACTAAAATCTTTAGAACCACAATCCAAAAAAATATGAATACTGTAGACCACAATCAAGCGACCTCAGTTTAGGGGTAAGAAAGTCAAATCAAAGAGATGAAAACTTTACCTATACATAGCCAGTCGCGCACCATACCTGCAACCACCGCTCCATATGGTGCGCTGCTTTTATCATACGGCACCGTTGTTCATTATTTTATGCTCTTTCCTAGCCAAACTTTACCTGCTAACAGCAGGGAGATTACAGGATGTAATGATTAAATAAAATCGCCCTACAAATAGATCAGAGACACGTACACTTAAATATGGATGCGAAAAAGTATTCGAGTGAAAACAGAAACTGAATTGGACTTAATGTGGACTTAAATTGCAGAAACAAAAAAGCCCGCTTATTAGCGGTCTTCTTAAGTCGTTGATTTATAACGATAATTTGGTGGAGCTAAGCAGGATGCACTCAGCACATCCATGTGCTTCGCCCTTCGGGCAGCTTCGCTGTGAAAAACGGCTATCCTGCCGTTTTTTGAACCGCATCAGCGCTTCTCACCCGCTTAGCTCCACTGCGAAAATGTATTTTCGCCCAAATAAAAAACCCGCGTTTCGTGAGAAACGCGGGTTTAGTATTTGGTGGAGCTAAGCGGGATCGAACCGCTGACCTCAACACTGCCAGTAAGGCGTCTTATGTAACCCTCAATAATCTTACATTATTGAGGTGTTTAAATGCCAGCTAAGACTTTCGGTGTTATTTGTACTAAAGGCGGAGTGGGTAAAACCACAGTCAGCGCCAACATGGGCGCTATTTTGGCGGATATGGGACAGCGTGTTTTACTGGTTGACGCAGACCCACAGCAAAGCCTTTCGCGTGTTTATCCGATTGATATTAAAGCCAATTTTGGCTTAACGCAGCTCTATCGCAATGCCACCCCAGAAGGCTGCATATCAAAAACCGTCATACATAACTTGGATATAGTGATCAATGATGATCCGGGTGGTGATAATGGCGCTATCACTAATTTCCTGCGCGAATCCGTCACTCATTTTCAGCATCTTTATGTCGCACTACAAGCCATCCGTGATCAATACGACTACATCCTGATAGATACACAGGGTGCTAAAGGCATAGTGCAGGAATCTGTCATTTTTGCCGCCGATGTACTGCTTTCGCCTGTTAAACCGCAAGTGCTCGATTCACGTGAGTTCATTCACGGCACTGTAGAGCTAATCAACAAGTTTAAACCCAAGCCAGGCTTTACCAGTATGACGGGGCGCGCCCTGCCCCCTGTTAAAGTCTTGATTAACATGTGGGATCGCACCTCTAACGCTGATGCCATATCACGCTACCTGCGTGCTGAATTTGACCGTGAGACAGATGGCCAAATCACTGTTCTAAATACTTTCATCCCTGCCCTTCACATTTACGCAGACGCTATAGGTCGCTGCATTCCCGTTCACCGCCATGAAACCACACGTCGCGGCACGTCGCGCCCCGCTCTTGAGACGATGATTGAGCTGGTTTACGAACTAGAACCAAAGTTACTAGGAATGGAACCTGTGTGGCCTGATGTGACCCTGAAAGCAAAGACACAGGGAGCTGAAAGCCATGCATAAGAACGATGTTTCAGCCTTATTAAATCGGCCCCACTTCCAAGCTGATAACACCAGCCAATTACCTCCCGACCCGGCTATTGCCACCCGTATCAGGGTAAATCTCGATCAGTTAGTACCTTATGCTGGTAACCCACGCGTATCAAAAAACCCAAAACATCATGAGATTAAGGAATCTATTCGCAATTCTGGATTAGACCACTCGCCCAATATTACCCGCCAAAATCCAGCCGATCCCTACATGATTAAGGACGGCGGTAATACTCGCTTAGCTATCCTCAATGAACTGTGGCAGGAAACGCAGGATCTCCGCTTTTTTGAGTTGGACTGCATTTTTTATCCATGGACAAACGAAGTTGATGTGCTCGTTCGTCACATGAGGGAAAACGAAATGCGCGGCGATATGCTTTTCATTGAGCGCGCTATTGCTGCCGTAAAAATTAGAGTCAACCTTGAAGCCGAAGAAACCAAACCATTTTCGATTAGAGAGTTGGCGAAACGAATTACTGCTTTAGGTTGGACAATCGATCACGTTGATCTCAATCAACTTGTTTATGCACATGACAATCTCTACCCAATTATCCCAAACTTTTTTTGGGCTGGTAATGGCCGCGACACTGTTAGAAAAATTCGCAAAATGCTCGACAACGCCGGAACATTTTGGGAATCGGTAGCCACTGAAGACGAAGGGAGCTTTGAGCAAATCTGGCAATCTGTATTTATGCTGCTGGATAGCGAAGATTTCGATCTTAATGATGCGCAAAATCAACTTGAAGCTGAAATAGCACAACGTATTGACTCCCCCATGATGTCTGTACGCGGTGAAATTCAAGCCATTGCGCAAGGCATATCGCCGGGTGGTATACGCCCCAGTAACGTACTCACTATTCCTGATAGAAATTTCGGTGCAGGTACACACATAAACACTTTACCTGCGAGTATTCCGAGTAGAAATGATATAAATAATAGCGCCTCGGCTCAGCCGCAAACAGATTTGAAACCTGCACAGAAAGCCTTAGAAAAAAGCACGGAGGATATTAAAGCTTCACCTATTTCGAACAATACTAATGAACCGGAATTAATTCACCCTCAACCAATAATACAAGCATCAAGCTCTACGTTACGCGGCTTACTCAACTATACAACTGAAGAGTTGATGAATAATGCTTTTGGTCTTGCCGGTGAATATGCAACACATTTCGGTTTTGAAAGCTGCATTGCATTTCCTAACGATCACGGCTTCAACGGCCATGATGGATTCCATAGTGGTTTTATTTTATTGCAACCAACCAAAGAAGTTGAGTCTGTCGCGTTTGCCAATCCAAATGTGTACCTCAATTATTTGTATTTATTTCAATTATCGAATTGGTTTTGCTTGGATCACGACGACCCCAGCATGCATTTAGTCTCTACAAATAGTCTGCTTAAATGGATTGCAAAGGAAGATATAGAACATGCCAGCAGATCCACTATCCACATGCGCGCTTACTCATTAGCAATGCACGTACAAGGCAGCGGTGAAGGCCGAGCTTACGTTGTGATGGATGAGCTTGAAACTTGTATCGGTATTCTTATAGCTCGCTTCGCGGCACACATCGGACAGGGAACTTAATATGAGCATGGATAATGTTTTTGGATTTCTAAATCAACAAGCCATCATTTTGGCAGTGCAAGCATTGCAACATGATGATGAAAAATTATTAGGTCAATTGGGTTTAACGGAATTAGACGACGCACTGGCTCAACAATTAAAAGCGCTCAATATCGATCATCTTAATTGCACGAATAATTTTCGCGGCTCATTGCTACAACTGAAATTTGACCCACGCCAATTGAATCTTTTCATGAGCATGGCACTCGAAAAAACCCGTGAAGACGATCAGATAAACAAAGCCATTAGAGCAGGCCTACGCCAACCCATGCTCGAAGAAATCAAAGGCGTTACACGTAGAGAATTTGCTTCACGTCGTCAACGTATGTCGCTACCGGAACACAATAAAGGCCGCATTGAAAACCTCAGCGAAGAGGATGAATTGTTAGTCCTCAGGATGTGGCAGAACCTCAAAGAGGTCGCAGATCCTTTGACGCGATTGCTTAGCTTGCACCAAGCCACCGGCATCAGTCTTGATCGTGCTTGGATCACCATCAAGCAGTTTGCATAGGGTGCGGCGATGACTGAAAACTACCCTCAAGATGCATCAAAACTTATTCGTCAAATTGAAAAAGCTGAGCAAGAGTTAATCGAGAAGCGCAGCAACCAAGGTGATGAAGAAGATGGTATAGCCGTACTCTTCACGGGGAATTGGCACACCGCTATTCCGCGTCACTTATTGGTCGATCAACTTTTATCACCTGTAGAAAAATTAACATGGTGTGCAATCAGGTTATCGATTACTGACCCTTCTCGCCCCGGAGCAACACCACGCCGTGAAGAGTTGGCCACGATGGTGAATTGCTCTGCTCCCACCATTACAGTTTCACGCACGATGTTGCGCGCTTCTCGCTGGATGACATTCTGCAAATCGGTTCGCAAGCAAGGTCGTTTTGTCGGCGATATCTATCTCTTCAACGATGACCCACTTTCACTGGAATCGACATTAAATATTGATAGCTCTTACATTCCCTTTTTACAGCAGCAAGCGCAATCCAACAGCAAGCGCTTACGTACCGTAGCAAGCGCGATTTTGCGTGAAATTGACAGCTTGCAAAATATTAATAAACCAACCGAACTCGATCAACTTTCGAGACGCATTAGCAGGTTTTCGTTTATTGCTCCCGAAAACACACAAACAGACCACCAAAGAAAAAATCTTTCTCTGGTAAACAATGACTTTTTTAATGCAGAAACTACATCTCAAACCGATGCCCTAGCTGCAACTGGATACCAGAGCAAAGATTTTACTACGGACGAAGCACAAGCAATCAAAATCTCAGGCATCCACGGAAAGAATTTTACTCTGGCAGAAAATAACCACAGCAACTTTTTTTCTCCGGTAAAAAATTTCTTTCCTCTCGTGCGCGGTAGTAATAGTAATAATTCTATTAACAATAAATATATTACTGCGCGCGAAGAAGATATTAAATCAGCTAAAAACGCTAACAACGAAAATGGCGATCCGCTAACTAAGTTTGAAAATTTCAATACAGACTATGACCCTGAAAAAACTTTCATACTCGCCATTAAAGAATTCCCTGAATTAGCATCATTAGAGATTAAACGTTACGTCATCGAAACCTTTGGCTGGAGCAAAGAAAACCAACTCCCCATCATAAAACGCATTATTAGCAAACTACCTGAACCCAACCGCACCTATGTCCTACTTCAGCTAATTGGCCGCAATGCTGCGGATTTTCATGGCTGGACAAATACGCGGCTTCACAACGCCATTAGTTTTACAAAAGTGCTCGTTGATAAAGCACTAAAGGATGAATTCTTTCCTGACGAATGGGCATTGGGATTGGAGACAGCTATCAAAACAAGAAACAGCCCATTGTTTTTCGACAGCCCAGAAAAAATGCGCAGACTGAGAAACATGAGCGCTCAAGCTTCAGATGGAGAATCAAAGAGCAGCGATTCCGTGTAGGCGTCGCCTACACAAGATTTTGAAAAACCTTGAATGTGTATTTGTAATGTGTAGGCGCCGCCTACACCGCACGAGACTAGCGTGAATTTTGTAATCTGTAGGCGCCGCCTACACCGGATAAATTAATCGAGGCAAATAATGACAACTGAATTAAACAAAGAATCAGAAAACCCACTAAATAAAACTACTGACATTGATAATGCAATGAGTGATCTTGCAGTAAAACAAAACGACCGCGTTAACGCACGAGTTGCCGTAAAAAGTTGGAACCTTCCGGGCAAGGCAGATGCTTTAGTCGGCCCAGGCACAGCAGGAATGACACCGGGCAATATGCAAATGTCAGCAGTAGTGAAATTGCATTCGCGATTGTCGATCAACTTATTTCGCGGACGCAAAGGCGAACCAGCAACCAACACCAGACCCATTATCGGCTTGGCTCGTTTTGGTCGGCAAGTCGCATTGGTATGGTCAGCATCAGGAATGGATGACCCTTTTGCTGATCAATGTTTAATGGATATCGAAATCGCTTATGAACAAGCTATACAAACATTAAATTCTAAAATGAAATCCATGGAACAATTACTTGCATTGGATGAATTTGCTATCACGCTCCAAGCCAGCGAAAAACCGGTTGATTTAGAATTGAAGTTTTTTAGCCCGTGGGGATTTCGTGGCGCAACGCTGCTTAAACAATTTGATAAGTTGGTGCGTATGGCGCTCACCGCACGGCATTTGGGTTTGTTCACAGAGGATGACTGGAAATCTGTTATCCATGAATCGCAACGCGTTTTACGCCACATGTTTAACGAAGTGGATGGCTGGATTTCTACCGGTGTGCGACGGGCCGATATCCGCATGGGTAATCCACTAGCCGTACGTGCACAAACACGCTACACCGAACTAAAAAAAGGTTATCTCGTGTTGGACGGGGAAATTATCAGTGGCAAACTCAGAGCCAAACTAAGTCCACCGAATCGGATATTGGAAAATTATTGGGCGGAAACTGCAAAAAATAAAACTCTCGCAACTGAAGTGCCCTTAGTGGAATCTGTGAAAAAAATACCGGCATTTGGCTTTTCAGCTAATCAAACCACTTCTATAAAAAAGACAGCCACGCGTAGAAATCAATCAGCCACGCCCGGTGAAGCATAATGCGCGGAACGGAGCGAATTACTCAGTCAACCCTAGCCCCTAACAGACGATTGGCGGACGATCCTTTAAAAGGCCTTTTAAGGGATAAGGGGGCAGCCGATGCCGAACGCCACATTCAGATCATTCAGCGAAAAATGACGCGCGTGCAACAAGCCATGGTGCGACTGCTAGATGCGCAACGTGCGAGCGCTAAAACCGCACGGTGTGACTGCATGGATTTGTATTTGGCGACCAACAAAACTGCTGAGATTGTTCAAATGGATAAAACACATAAAATGGCGGAGGCATTAATTTTTGAAGATGTAAAAGCGCCGTGCGTACTGGAATGGCGAGCCAAAAATAGTTTTGCACAAAAGCACCAATTACATTCCTCTTGCCGCTTACACCCGTTTGACGCGCAACATAAAACCCATGTCTTGGTACGCGATTATATTCAACAATCCTCACCTGGCTTTTACAAAGTATTAGCCGCTTATGAAACAGCTCGTTTGACCTTAAATTATTCACTGAAAGCATTGCGAAAAATTGCACTCGATTTACATAAGTTGCGCGCGGAAACTGAAGGTTTGGCGATAGACAGTTTCGATAAAGACACAGCACGTCTCAGCCGTAAACTAATTAGCGATATCGATAACTCTGGCGAGCTGACCTGGATACTACAAGGCCTCTATTTTGAAATGTAGTACAGTAAAAAACTCACTCAACCAAGATCAATTTTCACAAGGAAAATAATGAAGTAGTTTCATACACTGGCACTGTCGATGTTAAGTTTGCATCAACACCGCACCGTCACGTCAAAACCCTGTTGGGCGCTCATTGAGCGCCTTTTTTTATGACGGAATCTGTACAGCATGAAATCAGTTAGCGCCTAGAGCGTGCGCATCAATCACGGCAAGATGCCCACATGATTTTTTAGCTCACATCTGGCAGAAAGTATGATGCAAAACATTTTTGTGAATGAAGGTAACTTAGGCTCAAACCCGGTGCTGAAATATGTCCCAGTGCCTAAAGGCAATGGTACTGAATCCAAAGCCGTGGTGGAGTTTGATATTTACTGTAGTGTTCAAAAAGCAAATAAGAAGGGAGAGTACGAAGACCTCGGCGGATTCTGGGCAAAGATACAATTTTGGGGAAAGCGTGCAGAACACCTGAACAAACATTTAAAGAAAGGCTGCCGCGTGTTAGTGGTCGGTGAATATGCACAACATTGGTATACCGCATCGAAAGGCGAGAATGCAGGCAACGAAACCCTCAGCAATGAAGTCATCGCAAGCCATATTGGCTTAGCATTACTGGGCGTGGAATCTGTGATATTTGAGAACCGTAAAGCAAAAACGCCTACTGACAATTTGCCTACTTCTGGTAGCATGCAAGCGTCTGGAGAGCTGCAAACACATAAAACCAACGCGCAACAGCCCATTGATAATATTGCGCAACACTAACCACGGACTGGCCACCAAACATGAATGTTTTATTGATTGTCGAAACCCCTAACAAAGCAAAAACCCTGCGTAACCTCTTTCCTGAATTTACGGTATTTGCCACACTCGGCCAGTTTATTGATTTAACTCCCGAAGGCATGGGCACCCGTCAACCCGAACATATTATCAATTACGCCATAGTCGATGGTAAGCAACGCGTTCTTTCCTCCTTGCGTTCCGCCGCTAAAGTGGCTGATATCATTTATGTTGCCACTAATCCAGACCGTGAAGGCGAAGCCCTTGCCGCACATGTTGTCAATGCTCTGGACAAAACCCACGATCAAAAAGTACAACGTATCACTCCTGTAGAGATCACTCGCAATGCCGTTCAGAATGCTATAGCAAACAAACGAAGCATTGATTGGCCATTGGTACGTGCCCATGAAGCTCAACGCGTAGTAGAACGCTATATAGGCCGTTCAGTCTCGTCAGAATTAACACCTAAATTTGCGTTCTTGGGTTTGAACTCTTACATGACCTCTGGGCGATTACAGTCCATTGCATTGAAATTAATTGTTGAACGCGGAAACGAAATAGCATCATTCAAATCAATTGAACACTACGGTATCACCGCCAGCGTAAATATCGCTGGATTAAAATACGAGGCACATTGGAAACCTGAAAAATCCGATGGAAAATTAATAACGAACATTAGTGATGTGCAATATATTGCGACCAGAACACAGTCATTAAGACTTGTGGAAACTAAAACAACACCACATCAAATAACACCGCCACAACCTTTAACAACTAGCCGCTACTTGCGGCTAATGTCAGACACATTGAATCTGACGGTCAAACAATCTATGGATGCTGCACAGACATTATATGAGCGAGGGTTAATTACCTATCATCGTACCGATAGCACAAATGTTTCATCGGAATTTGTATTAAATGTACAGGGCTTTGTAGAAAGCAATTCACTTCCATTAGCGACAAAAACACACCAAACAGAAAACAACAATACAGACCGAGCTGAATGCTTGCGCGTGACAAACATCTATCCCGTTGAATCAACTACTATCAGTGCGAATGAGCATCTATTACACGCGGTTTATCACCGGATATGGTTAGCTACACTGGAGTCGCAGCTGGAGGATGGAGAAGACAACGAAACCTTCTTAATCTTTGAAAACAACTATAACGATAAATTTGTTATTAATAAAACGACGATTAAACTATTGGGATGGCGTGAAGCTAAAAAACATTTTAGTCACGTTACAAAATCGGAGAATGTGATTGATGCATTTACTGCTGTCAACGATGAAACATTTAAAAACCAATTACTACACGTATCCGCTATTAAAATAAAAACAGAGCAAACTGAAACACCCACCCCCTATACCGAAACAACACTAATAGAAAAACTGGAAGCATTAGGCATAAGCCGCCCCACCACATACGTGGATACGCTCGAACGCATCATTGCCAAAAAATATGTAAATCGCTGCGAAAACTCATTGCAATTAAATCCGCAAGAAATTGGCATCGCTAAAATCTTTACGTTAAATAAATTTTTTTCGTTTATGGATTATGGCTATGCAGCAAGTATGGAAATTGACTTTGACAATATCGCAACAAGTCACACCACCTACTCAGCCGTAGTAAGTTCTGCATGGCACTATTTAGAACACGAAATCGCTGCATTCAAAATTACACCCATATCCGAAAATGCAAAGCAAAGAATTGCTTTGCTCACTAATATTCCAATCAGGCCAACACACAAAAATAATGCTACGGCAGCATTACAGCCTGTAAACAATACATGCCCACCTAATGAGAAATGCCCACATTGTCAAAAAGGTAATTTACGGGTAACTCAATTTACTCATGGTGAATATATTGGAAAATCATTTGTGGGCTGTTCCGTTTTTCCAGATTGTCATTATTTTCAAATGGTGCAATAAAACTAAAACCTAATCAGGAATTAAACGCATGAACAAACAAAAACTTTATCTTTTCGCATTGTTGGTAATGGCCGCAACATCACCCATCGCATTCGCTGAAGATGATTACATACACACTGATCGCTATACCCTCGCCAAAGTGGAAGCTCGTAGCGATCAAAAATCTCCACTTACTACAGTAATAACCTTATCGTTTGGTACGGACATCAAAACCGTTGGACAAGCACTGCAAGAATTACTGCAAGGCTCCGGTTACCGTTGGGCGAACCAAAACGGTGAACATAACGATCAACTTTTAAGTGAACTACCACTACCCGCTATCGTTAGAACGCTAGGCCCCATTCACCTGAATGATGCATTAGATACCGTGGCTGGCGAAGCATGGGGCTTAGTCGTCAATGAAACCAATAGGACGGTTTGGTTTGAACCCGTTCAAATCAAAAACATTCAACAACAATCTAAGTAAGGATTACAAATATGTTGGTATTAACTCGTCGCATTTCAGAATCATTAATTATTGGTGATGACATCGTCATTACGATATTAGGTATCAAAGGCAATCAAATCCGTATTGGTATTACTGCTCCCAAAAATACCGCTGTTGATCGCGAAGAAATTTATTTAAAAAAGCAAAGAGAGATTGCTTTAGAAAAAGAACCCGTTAAAGCAAGCAGATTTAATCCAATCAAGCGATTTATTGCAAAGTCAGTCAGTGACTAATTGCCATCAGCGGATTCACATTGAATATTGCTGTACTCGTTTTACTGCTTACACTCATTAAATAGTATCAACGACTCATCGTTGAACTTTTAAAAAGATCCTCTTTAGCACTGCAAAAGGATCGCGTCGCAAGACGGTGCTTACCTTCACAAACTGAAACGCTATGTTTCACCTTCTTGCCCGTTGGGATACTTGAACCCAACGGGATCAATCTATCTCACGGGCATTTTTAACTCTCGGAGATACACCATGAACGAACTAAAACATGCTGACGCTATTATCACGGCTACACAAGTAGCACCTGCAAATCGCCTCAATACCTTACCGACATTTTTTCCGAAAAATTATATGCAATTTGAAAATATCGTTTACACAGTGATGGACAAAATTTGCGGAAATTATAGCGGTGGATTCTGGGAGTTTTATGAACTATCAAACGGTGGCTTTTACATGGCACCGAACATGACTGAAGCCTGTGTTATATCAGTTCCATTTGGCAATGGCTATGAAGGCAATATGTCAGCCGAAGCCGTTGGTATCACTGCCTGTATCTATGCTTATTGCTTTTTGTCGGAAACTGATCCTGCTATGGCAGATCACTACTGGCGACTACGTGACTTTGCCAATAATCACGCGGAAGCCGGAGAGATTTGGCGAGCAATTGATTAAAGGGGAATCGCGATGGATGTAACACATTCCATTCAAATTGTTGATCCAGAAAAAGCAAAATTTATACAACCATTTTTTCATGGTTATAACCCAAACACTTACGTTTCACCGGGTCAGCTTGTTAAAGGTGAAGTGGAGTCGAGGGAAATGGAAGTAGCAATACTTGCCGCATACGACTATGGGATAGCATCATTAAATGAAAGCGGCCTAAAATCGCTGCAACGATTTATTGATGATGTTGCTTTGCGTATTGCGGGAAAGCTTTAACAGTAAATAGAATTTTTTTCGCCGACAACTATGTCGGCTTTTTTCAAAAAAGGTTTTAAGCCCTCTCCAGTCGCAAAGCACAGATACTTCCACACTTTTCTTATCCTCAATACGTCGCTGTAAGATGACACTACGTTTACTCATAAAATTGGCATTTAAAGATATGTAATAGATACTTTTTAGCGTTGCCCTCCTTAAGATTGAAAAATACTTTCGCACCCTCTACACGTTGATCCATATCACACATAATACTATGCAGTGATGCATACTGAAGGAAAGAGCTAACTTAGGAAGTTCCAATGGACGTTGTATCTGAACAGCAAGTAGATATTGCCATTATTGGCGGTGGACAAGCCGCGCTTGCAACCGCTTATTTTCTTCGCAAAACCAACCATTCTTTCGTCATTCTTGACGCTGAAAACTCAGCGGGTGGTGCTTGGCTGCATGGCTGGAAATCCTTAAGGTTGTTTTCGCCATCAACGTGGAGTTCCATTGCGGGATGGCAAATGCCTTCCGTTACTGAAGTATATCCAAACCGTGAGCATGTAATTGATTACCTGACTCACTACGAAGAACGCTACAAGCTTCCTGTTGTACGACCTGTTTTGGTTACTTCAGTCGAAAGAGAAAACGATAACTTAAAGATCGTCAGCAAAGATAGAATTTGGTATGCCAAAGCGATTGTTAGTGCAACAGGCACTTGGCGGCATCCCTTTATCCCCCATTATGAAGGGGCCAAATTATTTTCCGGCACACAAATACATTCCGCAAATTACGTTGATGCACAATCTTTTTCCGGTCAAAAAGTCCTTGTGATTGGTGGCGGTAATTCCGGCGCACAACTTTTGGCTGAAGTATCCAAGGTTGCAGACTGCATCTGGGTTACTCCGCACGAGCCAGTATTTTTACCTGATGAAGTTGATGGTCGAATTTTATTTGAGCGTGCTACTGAGCGCTGGCAGGCGCACAAAGAAGGTCGTGAGATCGATGAGCCGGTCGGCGGCCTTGGTGACATTGTTATGGTGCCGCCAGTCATCGAGGCTCGCATACGAGGTGTACTGAAGTCTGTGCGACCATTTCAGTGCTTCACAGAAACGGGAGTGATTTGGAGCGATGGTTCAACAAGTGAGATTGATGCCGTTATTTGGTGTACCGGTTTCCGTCCTGCATTGGATCACCTCAACGCATTAAACATATTTAATGCTGACGGACGCGTCGATGTTGAGGGGACTCATTCCATCAAAGAACCACGCTTATGGCTTGTCGGTTACGGAGAATGGACAGGATTAGCATCGGCAACCTTAATTGGCGTAACACGAACGGCTCGGAGCACCGTGGAAGAAATTAATAAATATTTAAGTGAAGGCAAATAATACATCTGTTTTTTCATATATTCGTAACATCTCACTGCTTAAATGATTATGTCTTCCATTAATCCCAAGCGAGGTGTGTTATGAAAAAAGTTCTATTAGCTCTGTCTTTAGTAATGAGTGCTGCTGTATTTGCAGGCCCCTATGATAAACCTGGTTTTGTGACCTATGAAAAAGATGGTCGTGTTTGGGTATTCAAAGCAGGTTCAAAAGGTGAAGAAGAATTTCAAAAACACGGTGAAGTTGCCAAACAATATACCTTGATTGGCAAAGGCCCAAAAGGCATGACGTTAAAGTCTGACGACCAAAAAACATTGGACGAATATATTGCGGTAATGGATAAGTAATTTTTACAATTGGCGGATGAGTCTCATCCGCCTTTTAGACATTTTTTACTATAAATACGGGCGCAAAACCGCCACCTTCAGTTCTGAAATTCGTTGTTTGTCCTTGATAGAGACGCGCAACCAGTAATTGAATCTCACCAGCATAAACATAAGCCCGAATATCTACCTTCAGTGTCGTTTCTTTTCCATCAACTAAAATGCCACGCTCACTGGGTGGAACTATTTTTTGTGCTACATAATCACCCTGTAAAATTTCATCCCAAACTCGCTTGGTGAGTTTGTCGCCACGATAGGCGGCTCGACTACCGAACCCTGTAGCAGGCTTGAAAAAGAGTTGCTTCCGTTCTTGCCATAGCTCATCAGTATTCTCACGCGTAACGCTGCGTGTAGTTGGAACGCCTGCCTGCAAAATAGCGATATCTTCTGCATTAGCGCCCAGTTGAGCTAACACCTTCTCATCACTGAATGTAATCAGATTGCGTTTGTCGGCATAGATCGCATGATGATGTGGACTTGGCGTCACAACAACTGCATGCGCTTCGTAAGCTTGGCGCAATGATGTATTTTCATTTTTCGCCAATGCAAAATCGGTTAATCGGTTGTAAACCAAATCGATAACTACATCGTGATATTGAAGTACGCCGTTAATAAATATTAGTTCACTTGGATCAGCAATAACGGTGGTTAAGCCGTGTTGCTCGAACAAGCGTTGCGCCATTTTAAATTCTGGGTATAAAAATTGTTGCTGTGGGTTTTCATCAACAATCGCAATGGTTTTAAGTGACTTGCTTCCACGCTGCAATGCCCACTCGTTTAAAAACATGTCCATGAATTCTGCATCAAGATGTGTTTTTAAGAGCGGCAAACGCACACCTGCTGCACGACAACATTCTGTTTGAGCGCTCACCAATGCTGCATTTATAAATGCACCACCGGCATTGGTATTGATTTCGATAATTTGTGGGCCTTGTTCACTCATGTGAAAGTCATAACCCATAAATACACCTTCGGTACCCACATCATCTGCCGCGATCTTAGGGGCATGCGCTAACACTTGCTGTTCATAGCTAGGTAGTTTAACGACGTGTGTAACAGCGCCGATGAGACGGCGCATTTGCTTCGCATGTGACGGCGAAATAAATACACTGGTGTTAGAAAATAACTGTGGATGGGTGGCGAGTACATCTTGATTAAGTGCATCCGCTTGTAAAATATTGTGTAATTGAGTCCGATTAAGCGTGGTGCAGAAGCAACCACGATTTAAACGATCTGCCGAGCTATCACATGAGGTACTGCATGTTGTATTGTTTGATCTGTCGTCCATGTTATTCATGTGCTTTGGTGTTTGTTGTATGAGGCAGCGCAATCGAAATCAAGGCCGTCAAAACAATAAATCCCATCGCCACCCACAAACACGCAACAAGCCCGACACTCTGATAAATCCAACCAGAAAGTAGCGTACCAATTAAGCGTCCCATAGCGTTGGCCATGTAATAAAAGCCTACATCTAATGACGCCCCGTCTTCCTTGGCATAACTCACAATTAAATAGCTGTGAAGCGATGAATTAATGGCAAATACAGCACCAAATAAAAATAAACCCGCAATCAAAACGGTAGCGGCTGGTAATGCAGTATTTAATGCGACTGCGATTCCACCGGTAATAATCGCAAGTCCTATTGCCCACCAAAGCGCAGCGCGGCCATCTGGAGTTTTACCGCTCGCTTTACCGGTAATCATGGGTGCAAGGGATTGTACGATGCCGTAGGCAATAACCCAGCTTGCGAGAAAGCCTCCCACCCACCAGAAATCCCAACCCAACTGACTGCTTAAAAATACTGGCAGCGCGACAACAAACCACACATCCCGTGCGCCAAATAAAAATAACCGTGCAGCGGATAAAATATTAATGGCCCGACTTTTGGAAAACATATCACCAAATTTTGGTTTGTTTTTCGCTTTCCCTAAATCCTTTTTGAGCAACACAATACTGGCGAGCCAAATGATTCCAAGCGCTACGGCCATGCCTATCACAGTCCCTTTAAACCCCCACAAGGCGAGCAATGCACCGCCTAGAAAAAAGCCAACGCCTTTGAGCGCATTTTTAGATCCCGTTAGCAACGCAACCCATTTAAAAAGTTGGCCCTGTTGATTACCGGGCACTAACATTTTAATCGAGCTTTTTGCACTCATTTTATTGAGGTCTTTAGCGATTCCCGAAAGAGCTTGTGCGCCCATCACCCATGCAACGGTAAGCATAGTGGTCGGTACCGCGAGCATTAACAATGCAATAACCTGCATGGCTAAACCAATATTCATAGTGCGGTTAAGCCCGATACGCGCACCAAGATAGCCGCCCACTAAATTGGTTATCACTCCGAAAATTTCATAAAACAAAAACAGAAAAGCAATGCTCAACGGACTATAGCCAAGCTGATGAAAATGCAGAACCACAAGCATCCGTAAGGCACCATCGGTCAAGGTAAATGCCCAATAGTTGCCTGTTACAACCAGATATTGCTTAACGTCCGCTGATAAACCTGCTGCTGTTTTCGTCATGAAATAATTACTCAGCAATGCCCACTAATTTGGCTAACTCAACAGTGCGGTTGGCGTAGCCCCATTCGTTGTCGTACCACGCATAAATTTTCACTTGCGTACCGTTGGTGACCATCGTTGACAAGGCATCAACAATTGAAGAGCGTGGATCACCACAGTAATCGGTTGACACTAATGGGCGCTCTTCATAGCCAAGAATATCTTTCAATTCATTTTCACTGGCGGCTTTCAATAAAACGTTAACTTCTTCAACGGTCGTTGCACGTTCTACCTCAAACACGCAATCTGTAATCGATGCATTGGCGAGTGGCACACGTACCGCATGACCATTTAAGCGGCCTCGCAATTCAGGAAAAATCTCGGCAATAGCGGTCGCTGAACCTGTCGTGGTTGGAATTAAATTCATGCTTGATGCACGAGCGCGGCGTAAATCTTTATGCGGTTGATCGAGGATGCTTTGGGTGTTGGTTAAATCGTGAATGGTTGTGATTGAACCATGACGAATACCGAGTTTTTCGTGAATCACTTTTACCACCGGTGCCAAGCAATTGGTGGTGCAAGAGGCAGCAGTCACAATGCGATGCTCAGCTGGATTAAAAAGGTGTTGGTTTACACCCATCACCACGTTTAATGCTCCAGCTTCTTTAACCGGCGCACTGACAACAACACGTTTCACACCTTGATCGAGATAGGCTTGTAAAATCGCAACAGTTTTCATTTTTCCGCTTGATTCAATAACCACATCACAGCCTGACCAATCGGTATCGGCGATTGCTTTGTTCGTTGTTATAAGAATAGGCTTGCCGTTAATAATAATATGTTCGGCATCAGCACTGACTTCCTCAGGCCAAATGCCTTGCACGGAATCGAATTTTAATAAGTGCGCGTAAGTCGCAGCATCTGCCGCTGGATCATTGATTTGCACAAATTCAAACTCTGGCCAATGCCAGGATGCGCGCAAGGCT